>Ga0308167_1000009_pt1 | contig 618144 bp, 566 predicted proteins | sample PhyCR1_2_FD_202138 | JGI IMG/M metagenome (GOLD analysis project Ga0308167, IMG submission 202138) | Phyllosphere microbial communities from UC Gill Tract Community Farm, Albany, California, United States - DLSLRC.R1 | ecosystem: Host-associated > Plants > Phyllosphere > Unclassified | place...
TGCGTCCGAGTGGACTCGAACCACCGACCCCCACCATGTCAAGGTGGTGCTCTAACCAACTGAGCTACGGACGCATCTTTTCCTGTCTGTCATGGCTGACAGCGGGGACGAATATTAACGAGCTACCTGCAAGCTGGCAAGGGGAAAAACGCAAATTTATCCGCTATTTCACGTGATTGCTGAGCTTATGTGCAGTAAGGCGGTTTTTTCCGCAGAATGGATGAGTAAGCCACCGGCCTGAAGCTTCAGGCCGGTGTTGACGGTTAACGGCTGGAACGCTGCATGATCAGCGCCGCCGGCTGGCGTTGTAGCCAACGCATGCGCCAGACCAGCATCACCGCGGCAAACGTCAGTCCGATAATGAAACCGATCCAGAAGCCGCTTGGCCCCATGGCCGGCACGATGGCGTCGGTCAACGCCAGCAGATAGCCGCTCGGTAAACCCAACACCCAATAGGCAATGAAAGTGATAAAGAAAATCGAACGGGTATCTTTATAGCCGCGCAGAATGCCGCTACCGATCACCTGAATCGAGTCGGAGATCTGGTAAATGGCTGCCAACAGCATCAGGTGCGACGCCATCGCCACCACGGCGGGGTTGTCGTTATACAGCAGAGCGATCGGCTCGCGCAGCGCTGCGGTGAACAGCGCGGTGCAACAGGCCATGGCAATGCCGACGCCGATGGCCGCATAGGCCGCCACGCGGGCGCCATCTACGCTGCCTTCTCCCAGGCGGTGACCAACGCGAATGGTGGCGCCTACCCCCAGCGACAGCGGCATCACGAACATCAGCGCGCTGAAGTTGAGGGCAATCTGGTGACCGGCAACCGCGACGATGCCGAGCGGTGATACCAATAGCGCTACCACGGCAAACAGCGTCACTTCAAAGAACAGCGCCAGCGCCACAGGCATACCGATGCCGATCAGGCGTTTCAACGCCGGCCAGTCCGGCGGAGAATAATTTTCCGCCAGTTTGATGTCGCGTTGCGACGGCGCGCGGGTCGCATACCAGCGCATCAGCAGGAACATGATCCAGTACACGCTGCCGGTAGCGACACCGCAGCCTACGCCGCCCAATTCCGGCATACCGAACTTGCCGTAGATGAAAATATAGTTAATCGGAATATTCACCAGCAAACCGATAAAACCAATTACCATACCCGGTTTGGTTTTTGACAGACCTTCGCACTGGTTACGCAGCACCTGGAAGAACAGATAACCCGGCGCGCCCCACATGATGGCATGCAGATAACCGACGGCCTTATCGGCCAGTTGCGGATCGATATTGTGCATCATGTCGATCAGATGCTTGCTGTGGTACAGCACCGCGATGATCAGCAGCGAAACGCCGGAGGCCAGCCAGAAGCCTTGCCGTACCTGATGTGCGATGCGGTCGCGGCGGCCAGCACCGTTCAATTGGGCGATGACCGGCGTTAATGCCAGCAGCAGGCCATGACCGAACAGGATCGCCGGTAGCCAGATCGAGGTGCCAACCGCGACTGCGGCCATATCCGTGGCGCTGTAGGCACCGGCCATAATGGTATCTACCACGCCCATTGCCGTCTGGGATATTTGCGCGATAATTACCGGAATAGCGAGGGCCAATAAACTACGCGCTTCAATAAAGTACTTCTGCACGCATACACCTTTTTGATTATTTAACGATGAAGGAGGGTTGCCGCGAAAGGACAACAATTAAAAATAGCGGAATTTGGTCAAAATGATTGTACCTGCTGATGCCGCTTTAGCAAATGCCATGATCAAATAGTTATTAAATGCGCAGCAATAGATTTTTTGCCGCTGCGGATTTGGTTTTCTGCCACATCTGGGGCAAACTGCCCGAAGCGTTTTACATCTGTACTCAAGCTGCGTTGTGCTGTGCCAGTTCGGCTCTGCCGCGCATCGAGAGGATATACTGAAGAGGCATCTATGTTTACCGGTATTGTACAAGGCACCGCGCCGCTCGTCGCAATAGAAGAAAAGCCCAATTTCCGCACCCATGTGATTGAAATGCCGCAAGCGTTGCTGCCGGGGCTGGAACTGGGGGCGTCGGTGGCGCATAACGGTTGCTGCCTGACGGTGACCGCCGTGGAGGGCAATCGCGTCAGTTTTGATCTGATCAAGGAAACCCTGCGCCTCACCAACCTGGGTGATCTGGCGCTGGGTGATGTGGTCAACATCGAACGGGCAGCGAAGTTCAACGATGAAATCGGTGGGCATCTGATGTCCGGCCATATTATTTGCACCGCTGAGATTGCCAAGATCTATACCTCGGAAAATAACCGCCAGGTGTGGTTGCGTATGCCCGATGCCGAATTAATGAAATATGTACTGCATAAAGGTTTCATTGGCATCGACGGGATTAGTCTGACCATTGGCGAAGTGGTAAATAACCGTTTCTGTGTACATCTGATCCCCGAAACCCTCGATCGCACCACGCTTGGCAAGAAACGCCTGGGCGACAAGGTGAATATCGAAATCGATCCGCAAACGCAGGCGGTGGTCGATACCGTCGAGCGTGTGCTGGCCAGTCGCGAGGCCGCAATGGCGGTGGCGACCGAGCTGGCGCCGAAGCCTTGATCGGGCTGGCGTAACAATAAATACCCAAAACCAGAGGAGCAAAAACGTGAAGTTTTATCGGAAAACGTTGATGTTGGCGGCGCTGATGGCGCTGGCTGCCTGTAGCAGCACGTCAGAAAATAGCGCGGCTTCGCCGTCGGAGAATACGGCAGATGATACCTGTGGCGCTGCGCAGTACCAGAACTACGTGGGTAAACCGCTCTCTTCGCTGGATGGGGTGCAGATCGACGCGCGCCAGGTGCGTACCATACCTTACAATGCTGCCGTCACCATGGATTTCAATCTGAGTCGGCTTAATTTCCTGGCGGATCAGGATGACAAGATTATTCGGGTTTATTGCGGCTGATACCGCCATGATAATCTGCGGTTAATTGGCGATGCCGGTCAGCGATGTCTGACCGGCATTTTTACGTGCGGAGGATTGGCGGCAGGGTTAACGCGGTACGCGTATTCCGCCTTCAACGCCTTGCGGGCTGAAAACAACCTGCCAAAGCTGGATATCCCGCGCGCGGAACGCCCCGGCGCAGGCGTTGAGATAATAGCTGAACATGCGTTCGAAGCGCTCGGAATAACGTTCGGCCAACTGTGGCCAGGCCTGTTTAAAGCGCTCATGCCATGCCATCAGGGTACGATCGTAATCGGCGCCAAAATTGTGCCAGTCTTCCATCACGAAATGACCTTCGCTGGCCTGCGCAATATGTTTGACTGACGGCAGGCAACCGTTCGGGAAGATATATTTGTTGATCCAGGGGTCAACATTCATATCCGTACGATTCGACCCGATGGTATGCAGCAGGAATAGCCCGTTCGGTTTTAAATTGCGCTCGACCACCTCGAAATAGGTGCGGTAATTTTTAGGCCCGACGTGTTCAAACATACCAACCGAGGCGATGCGATCAAATTGCTGATCGAGATCCCGATAGTCTTGCAGCAGGATCTGCACGTCCAGCCCTTCACAGCGCGCCTGAGCCAGTTTTTGCTGTTCGGCGGAAATGGTCACACCCACTACCGAGACGCCGTAGTGCTTGGCGGCAAAGGCGGACAGACCGCCCCAGCCGCAGCCGATATCCAGCAGGCGCATGCCCGGCTGCAATTGCAGCTTTTCGCAGATAATACGCAATTTGCCTTCCTGCGCCTGTTCGAGCGTCGCCGCGTCTTTCCAGTAGCCGCAGGAATATTGCATATAGGGATCGAGCATCAGGGTAAATAGATCATTACCCAGATCGTAATGTTCCTTGCCGACAATCCAGGCACGTTTTTTGGATTGCAGATTGGTCAGCCGTGCAGCGGCAATGCGCAGCGTGTCTTTAAAATGGTGGGGGAGTTTCTTTTCCAGACCGGCGGCAACCACGCGGTGAAAGAAACAGTCCAGCCGTTCGCATTCCCACCAGCCGTCCATATAACTTTCACCCAGCCCCAGTGAACCTTCCTGCAGGACGCGCTTAAAAAACTCGGGGTTTTTAACCTGAATATCGAAAGGACGGGAGCCGTTTATTTCAATCCCCGCCATGCTGAGCATTTCATGGGCAATACGATACCATTGGTTATCCTGGATGCTCAGATCTTCTATACACGATGAACTCATAGCTTCTCCATCACCTTTCTTCTGACTTATGGCCCGTTGGGAAAAAGCTTAGCCAATTTCTGCGGGCATATACGTATCCCTACGACAAATTTCACCGCAAGGTTTGATATCCGACATGAACAGAGGAAAATTCCAAGAGAACCCTGATACCAAACGGCGTGGGGCAACTCATCAAAAAATAAACTGTGACGCCATACGCGTACACAACAAGTACGTGTAATAAAACGCTTTTAGCTATGGTATTTTTAAAGGTTATTTTTTGAGTATAGGCTTGCCGAGGCGCTTACTCAACTGTAAATCGCACTCGGCAAAAATATTCTTTAAGTGACTATTGCCAAAGGCAATTATGACGCGGAGTTAGCATGTTCACGCGGCGTTGACTGCGGTTGCTCGACCGTTTTGCCACGCTGTATCAGATAGCCTATCGCAGCCAAGACCACGGTAGACACCATCACCGTTACCGTCGCCAATAGCGGTTGTGCGATAAATGCCGACACCAGCATACTGGCAACAAAGCATAAACCCAGTTGCAAGGTGTTTTGCAGTGCTGCCGCTTTACCGGTGCTTTCCGGGAACGGCGTCAACGCATTGGCCACCACGATCGGGTAGACAGCGCCGTTGACCAATGCCATCAGGCAGAACGGAATCAGCAGGGTGGTCAAGGTCGGCGTGGTCAGGGTGGCGACCAGATACAACGCCACCATACTGATGCCATACGCTATCAGCAGCCATGGCAGCAAGGTGTTGCCGTTAATGCGGTTTAGCGCGGTGCGGCAACCGAAGCCGCCGAGCAGGAAGGCCAGGGTCTGCGGCACGTAGCTCAGACCGATGTCATTAGGGCTGTAGCCCATGTTGCCAAGAATAAATGGCGAGCCGGTCAGCCAGGCAAAGAAGCCGGCTGAACAGGCGGCGAACACCATGACGTTACCGCCAAACACCGGCGACTTCAGCAGTTGCAGGAAGCCGATACCGTTGTTGTTGGCGGCGGCCGGCGCAAGGCGCGAACTGTCTTTGAGCAGCAGCGTTGGCACCAACAGCAGGGCGCTGATCGCCAGCAGCACGGCAAAAATGGCGCGCCAGCCCATGTGATTCAGCAGCCAGGCTCCGAGCAACGGCGCCAGCGCTGGCGACAGCGCCACCAGCGGCATGATGGTAGCGAACACGCGATGGGCGGCGCCCTCGCGATAGCGATCGATAACGATCGCCTGCCAGGTGACCGCAGCGGAACAGACGCCGATCGCCTGAATAAAGCGCAATGACCACAGTTGCATCGCGTTATCGGCCCACAGCATGCCCAGACAGCCGATGCCAAATAGCGCCAGTCCCATCAGCAATACCGGCTTGCGGCCGAGACGATCGGAGAGTGGCCCCCAGAGTAATTGAGCAAAGGCAAAACCGGCCAGGAAGATACTGAGGCTGGCGCTGATGGCGCCGGCAGAAATCTGCAATTCTTGCTGCATGGCGCCAAAGGCGGGCAGGTACATATCGGTGGCCAGGTAGCCGAGCATGCTCAGCCCGGCGAGGTAAAACATAAATCCAAAGTTTCGCATGGTATTTCTCGTTGATGCTGTGTGCAGGTTTTTTTTAGCGTCGCAAGTGTATCTGGCTGGATCTCTGCTTGTGAAACGGTAATATTTGCAAGCTGCTGTTAAAAAAATTGAAGGCAAAGCGATGTGGTCTGAATATTCCCTTGATGTGGTCGACGCCGTGGCGCGTACCGGCAGTTTCAGCGCGGCAGCGCAGGAACTGCATCGCGTGCCGTCAGCGGTGAGTTATACCGTACGTCAGTTGGAGCAGTGGCTGGCGGTGCCGCTGTTTGAACGGCGCCATCGCGACGTGGAGCTGACGCCTGCCGGCGCATTATTTGTTCAGGAATCGCGCGCTGTCATCAAAAAAATGCTCGACACTCGTCGTCAGTGTCAGCAGGTGGCCAACGGCTGGCGCGGCCAGTTGAAGATCGCCGTCGATATCATCGTCAAACCACAGCGTAGCCGGCAACTGGTGCTGGATTTCTACCGTCATTTCCCGGACGTCGAGCTGCGGGTACAGCCGGAAGTGTTCAACGGCGTGTGGGATGCGCTGGTGGACGGGCGTGCCGATATGGCAATTGGCGCAACGCGCGCGGTGCCGACCGGTGGCGGCTTTGCCTTTCGCGACATGGGTTTTATGAACTGGCTGTGCGTGGTCAGCGCCAGCCATCCGCTGGCAGTTTTGCCCGGCCCGCTGGATGACGATCGGCTGCGGCCATTTCCCTCCCTGGTGCTGGAGGACACCTCACGCACCTTGCCCAAGCGTGTCACCTGGTCTTTGGATAACCAACGGCGGTTGCTGGTACCGGACTGGGTATCGGCGGTGGACTGTTTGCGTGATGGCTTGTGCGTCGGCATGGTGCCGGCACATCGCGTATTGCCGTTGATTGAGCAGGGGGAACTGGTGGCGTTGCAACTGCCCGAACCGTTCCCGCCCAGCGCCTGTTGCCTGACCTGGCAGCAGAACGCGCAGTCGCCGGCGATGGCGTGGTTGCTGGATTATCTCGGCGACAGTGAAACGCTGAATCAGGAATGGTTGAGCGAGGTGATATTGCCGGAGTAGCGCAATCGCGCCCCCCGGCCGGTGCTTTAGCGGCGGTAATCGACGAACGGACCGTCGGCGACCGAGCGGCGTTCGATCAATTTGGGGTGTACTTCAATGACCTGCGATTCTTCGCGTTTGCTGATGATGCGATCCAGCAGCATGGTAAATGCCATTTCACCAAGACGCTCTTTGGGCTGATGGATAGTGGTCAGCGCCGGGGTGAAGTAACGCGCGTTGCGTACATTGTCATAACCGATCACTGAAATATCCTGTGGCACACGCAACCCGAGCTCGTCGGCAGCGCAGATTGCGCCCATGGCCATAATGTCGCCGCCGCAGAACACGGCGGTCGGGCGCTGTTTTTGCGACAGGATCTGGTGCATGGCCTTATAACCGGACTCTGGCTCGAAGTCGCCCTGGACAATCCACTGGTCACGGATGTCGATATTGGCTTCCTGCAATGCCTTGAGGAAACCCTGATGACGGCCGCCGCCGGTGTTGCGCGACAGTTGCCCGGGAATGGCGCCGATGTCGCGGTGGCCACGTTCAATCAGATAACGGCCTGCCAGATAGCCACCTTCGAAGGCATTGTCGATGATGGTGTCGGTGAAGTCACCGCGCGCGGCGCCCCAGTCCATCACCACCATCGGGATGTTGCGATAATCTTCCAGCATGCCGAGCAGTTGGTCAGGATATTCGGAGCACATCACCAGCAGGCCGTCGACGCGTTTTTGCGCCAGCATCGCCAGATAGGCGCGCTGTTTGTCCAGATTGTTATGCGAGTTGCACAGAATCAGCGTGTAGCCCTTGCTGTAACAGCTGTTTTCCACCGCTTCAATCACTTCAGCGAAATAGGGCGCTTCGCTGGAGGTTGCCAGCAGGCCAATGGATTTGGTGTGATTGACCTTCAAACTGCGAGCAACGGCGCTTGGGGAATAATGCAGCTCTTTAATGGCAGCCCAAACGGCCGCCTTGGTCTCTTCGGCGACGAAACGGGTCTTATTGATGACGTGCGAAACGGTGGTGGTGGAAACGCCCGCGCGTTTGGCCACATCTTTAATCGTTGCCATGTAAAGAATGACTCCTAAACCCACATGTATTTAGCATGTAAGCATGTTGTTAATCGTTTGCCTACGCAGATCCTTCTCCAGAGTCACGAAAACTTGGTTTTTAGTGTGGAAGTCGTCAGCCACTTGACCTGGAGGGACTCAATTGCCGGTGCGCAGCAGTGAACTGCGAATTTTGTCGCATATTGAGCAAAAGTGGAAGTGCTAATCAACATTATAAGCGTGGAATGATAACAAGATTTTATTGGGGAACTGTGGGAAAATGATTTGACGCACCAATACTGTGGATTTTATGCTTGGCGCAGATTATCTGATAAGGAGTTTTTGATGGATACCGATTTAAAAATGTCTTTGTTCACCACCCTGGGTGCATTGGCGATGATTATTGCCTTCAGCTTCACTGCCGCATTGAACTGAATCCTGACTTAATCAATAAAGGCGCAGCTCAATATGAACTGCGCCTTTTTATTTATTGCCGCGTATTGGCCAATTACGCCAGGTTTTCCGCTACGAACGCCCAGTTCACCAGCGCCCAGAAGTTTTCCAGATAGTTCGGCCGCGCATTGCGGTAGTCGATATAATAAGCGTGCTCCCACACGTCTACCGTCAGCAGCGGCTTGTCCTCGCCGGTCAGCGGGGTGGCTGCATTTGAGGTATTAACGATAGCCAGCGAACCGTCGCTTTTCTTTACCAGCCAGGTCCAGCCGGCGCCAAAATTGCCTACCGCTGATTGTGTGAACGCCTGCTTGAACTTATCGAAGCTACCGAAGGCCCGATTGATTGCTTCTGCCAGTTTACCGCTTGGCTCACCGCCGCCCTGTGGCGACAGGCAATGCCAGTAAAAGGTGTGGTTCCACACCTGCGCGGCGTTGTTGAAGATGCCGCCGCTGGCGGTTTTAACGATCTCTTCCAATGATTTGTCTTGAAACTCGCTGCCGTCGATCAGCGCATTCAGGTTAACCACATAAGCGTTGTGATGTTTACCATAGTGGTATTCCAGCGTTTCTGCCGAGATATGCGGTTCAAGCGCATCTTTGGCATACGGTAGAGCAGGTAGTGTAAACGACATTGCTTTCTCCTTCTTTTATATGGCGCCAATCTGGCGTTCCCATCCGGGGACTTTGGCGAACGAATCGCCAGTAACCACTCTTTTTTAGAGGTTATTAATGGTAGCAATTTCCCGACAGGAAAAGGAGTTAAAGCGTGCTAAATCGGGGCAAAAGAGTTATGGCAAGAGAGAAGGGAACGGCACGATGGCGGCCGGGCGAGGCCGCCATCGTCTTGTTGCGTCAGCGAATGGTTTTTGGCGTCATCACGCGGCGGGCACCGACGTAATGATTTTGCCAGTAATCATTATCAAGCTGGCTGATGCGGATTTCCTCCCCGGTGCGCGGCGACTGGATAAATTTGCCGTTGCCCAGATAAACCCCCACATGGTCAGCCGCGCCGCGGTTATTTATGCGAAAGAACACCAGGTCTCCGCTTTCGAGTTCGTTCTTCTTGATCGGCGCCGCATCCCGCAGGTGGAACATTTCATTGGCGGTGCGCGGCATCTTGATTTTCATCACGTCCTTATAGGCGTAATAAATCAGTCCACTACAATCAAAGCCGGTGCGTGGTGAAGTACCGCCCCAGCGGTAGGGTTTGCCCATCTGGTTCATCAGTTTGGCCATCGCGGTCTGTTTGGCGTGCTGATAACGTTTTTTATGCGCAGCGCTGAGTTTTAGCGGTTTTTCATCATGCAGCAGATTTTCGTTACGCAGCCGCTTGGTGGTGGCCAAACCCGCAGTGCGGTGGCGACCATAACCTTTTTTATAGCCTTTCTTCGGCGGCGTAACGCGAATTTTGGCAACCTGTGTGGTTTTACGCGACGATTTAATTCGACTGGTCTTCTTTGCCGTTTTTATGGTCGATATTTTGCGGGTTTTTAACGCGGTCGTCTTTTGCGGTGTAGTGACTTTGGCTTTCTTGGCCGCCTTGAGCGCTTTCTTTTTCTTGCGATCGTCCGGGCGTGCTTCATTAACATGGGTTTTACGCTGCTCAGCGGCAACGCGAGCCTGTGGCGCGGCATGCGCCAGATTGAGAAACAGCTGTGTAAACAACAGCACAAAGAGCGTAATAATTAAACGCATGTTGACGTTACCAACCTTGGCCCCGAAACAAACTACGAAAGAATGACAGTATTCCCCAAATACGCCATATAAAACAGCGGAGAACCTATAAATAATAATCCATATTGTGAGAAAACGTTAATGGCATTTTTAATCAACGCAAAAAACGCTGCCGAATGGATGAAAAATGGTCTGCGACGCGACTGGCTGGGGATTAAAGCTGCAGCACTCGGCAAAATATATTAGTGAAATGGTCAGATTAAAAATGTTATTCTGAGTGTATGTTTGATCGAAATGGCGTTGCCGACGCTGCGCGGTCGGTGCTGGCAGAATGTCCTTGCAAAAGATGGCGTTTTTTTGCCAGCCGCCCAGCCGCTACAATAGCGGATGTGATGCATGTTGTAGCCCTGAGATGGCTTGAGGAAGCAATAAAATGACGACGATTGAAAAAGTTCAGCAACAAATCGCTGAGAACCCGATTCTGCTGTACATGAAGGGTTCACCAAAATTGCCAAGCTGCGGCTTCTCCGCTCAGGCCGTTCAGGCGTTGTCTGCCTGTGGCGAGCGTTTTGCCTACGTTGATATTCTGCAAAACCCCGACATCCGTGCCGAACTGCCGAAATACGCCAACTGGCCAACCTTCCCACAGCTGTGGGTGGACGGCGAACTGGTTGGCGGTTGCGATATCATCATCGAAATGTATCAGCGTGGTGAGTTGCAGCAGTTGATCAAGGAAACGGCAGAAAAATACAAAGAGCAGGAAGACCAGCAGCCATAACGGCGGTTTCCTGTAATGACAACGGGCGGCGTATATCACATACGCCGCCCGTTTTTTTATCGCTCAGTCAACGTTGCCGACGGCCAGCGGCCAGCCGCCGAGGCGTTTCCAGCGATTGACCAGCTCGCAGAACAGCAGGGCGGTTTGTTCGGTATCGTACAGTGCGGAGTGTGCCTGGCTGCTGTCAAACGCCATGCCGGCGGCGATACAGGCTTTGGCCAGCACGGTTTGCCCGAGCACCAGCCCGCTTAGCGCAGCGGTATCAAAGGTGGCAAACGGATGGAACGGATTGCGTTTCAATCCGGCGCGTTCTGCGGCGGCCATCAGGAAACTGTGATCGAAGTTGGCGTTGTGCGCCACGATAATCGCCCGGTTGCAGCCCTGATCTTTAATGCCCTTGCGCACAGCCTTGAAAATGGCGTGCAGCGCATCGTATTCGCTGACCGCACCGCGCAGCGGGTTATGCGGATCGATACCGTTGAAGGCCAGCGCTTCAGGTTGCAGGTTGGCGCCTTCGAACGGTTCAACGTGGAAATGCAGCGTTTCGTCCTGCTGCAGCCAGCCGTCCTGGTCCATTTTCAGCGTGACGGCGGCTATTTCCAGCAGCGCGTCGGTGCGGGCGTTGAAGCCGGCGGTTTCGATATCTATTACTACGGGATAAAACCCACGAAAACGACCACACAGGGCGTTAAGATCACTTTTTTCGGCCATCAGTTTCTTATCTTCATCGAATGCAGCGCGCATTATGACAAATTTTGTGCCGCCTTGCAGGCGGTTATCATTCCTGGATAAAAAAGGGCGCGGTAAGCGCCCTGAAACTCAGTTGCCGAGGCCGTGACCGGCGTGCTTGTTTTCGATCAGCTCGATTTTATAACCGTCTGGATCTTCAACGAAGGCGATGACCGTGGTGCCGCCTTTAACCGGGCCAGCTTCGCGGGTCACGTTGCCGCCGGCGTGGCGAATGTTGTCACAGGTGGCGGCAACGTCATCAACGCCCAGCGCCAGGTGGCCGAACGCGCTACCCATTTCGTAGCTGTCGACGCCCCAGTTATAGGTCAGTTCAATCACGGCGCCTTCGCTTTCATCGGTATAGCCGACAAACGCCAGCGAGTATTTGTATTCGGTATTTTCGCTGGTACGCAGCAAGCGCATGCCTAATACCTTGGTGTAGAAGTCGATGGAGCGTTGCAGATCGCCGACACGCAGCATGGTATGGAGTAAGCGCATAATTTCCTCTGATTGCAGGTTTTGCCGTGCTTGGCGGCAGATAGTGTGAAGCAAAAAACAGTATAGCGTTGTCGTATAAGGGAATTCAATGAGGGGGCCGGTATAACGACGTGGCGCATTGATTGGCGCGCGGTCGGCAGATTCACCGACCACGCGCGTGGTCACTTACAGCGTTGGGTAATCGGTATAACCTTGCGCACCGCCGCCGTAGAAGGTTTCCGGCTGCGGTTCATTCAGCGGCGCGTTCTGTTGCAGACGTTCCGCCAGATCCGGGTTGGCGATGTAGGCGCGGCCAAACGCCACCGCGTCGATAAAGCCTTTTTCGATCAGGGTTTCGGCTTTTTCGGCGCTGTAGGCACCGGCACCGACGATCACCCCTTTGAAGCGGGCGCGCACCGCATCGCGGAAGGCATCGGAATACGGTTTGCCGCCGGCCCAATCCGGTTCGGAAATATGCAGGAAGGCAATATTGCGCTTGTTCAGCTCTTCTACCAGGTACAATGCCGCTTCTTCCTGATCTTCGCCATTATCCAGCCCGTTGAACGGGCCGAGTGGTGAAATGCGGATGCCGACGTGCTCGGCGCCCCATTCATTGATGCTGGCGTCAACCACTTCCAGCGTCAGGCGGGTACGGTTTTCGATGCTGCCGCCGTATTGGTCGGTACGCTGATTGGAGGCCGGCGCCATAAATTGATGCAGCAGATAGCCATGCGCCGCGTGCAGTTCAATGTAGTCGAAGCCGGCTTCGCGCGCATTGGCGGTGGCCTGGCGGAAGTCGTTGACGATGCCGGGGATCTCGGCGGTTTCCAGCGCGCGCGGCGTTGAAGTCGGCACGCGTACCCAGGCGCCGGTTTCGTCACGCACGGTAGTCCGGGTGTCGGCATTGATCGCCGAAGGCGCAACCGGCGCCTGTTGGCCAGGTTGCAGACTGTCGTGGGAAATGCGACCTACGTGCCACAGCTGTACGGCGATATGGCCGTTTTTATCATGCACCGCCTGGGTAATTTTTTTCCACGCAGCGATCTGCTCCGGGGTGTGCAGCCCCGGCGCGCCGGCATAACCTTTCGCCTGGAAAGAAATTTGGGTCGCTTCGGTGATCACCAGACCAGCGCCGGCGCGTTGCGCATAGTACTCGGCCATCAGTGGGGTAGGAATATCACCCGGTTCAATGCTACGCAGACGAGTCAGCGGAGCCATAAATACGCGGTTTGGCAGCGTATTCGCGCCAACCTGGATCGGGGTGAATAATTTTTCAATCTTCATAATGCATCCTATTTAATAGACCGGTCGACTAGTTATTGGCTAATAAAAACGCAGGTTAAAAAACATTTACTGTTACGGGATGGTGATTAAGGCTGCGGCGGGCGCAGCAATAACTCGATGCTTTCCAGCGCGCTGGTCAACGGCGCGACCGAACGGCGGATCTTGGCGCGTAACGACGCCCCAAGCCACAGCGCGTACAGGGTTTCGGCGGTGGTGGCCGGGCTCATGGCTACCGCCAGCGAACCTTCGGCGATGCCGCGCTCAATGGCGTTCTGCAAGCGGCCAATGACCTGTGCGCTGCCGATTTCCAACGCGTGACGCATCGGTTCCGACAGATCGCTGACCTCGGCGGACAGTTTCACCGCCAGGCAGGAGTTATGGCACTCGCTGCGGCAATGGTAGCTAATTGCCTGTGCGTAATAGCTCAACAGCTGGTGGCGCGCATCGCTGTTGTTATCGGCAAACAGCGCCTGCATTTCCACATCGTAATGTTCAAAATAGCGTTGCAGCATCGCTTCGCCGAAGGCTTCCTTCGAGCGAAAATAGTGATAAAACGAGCCTTTTGGCACGCCGGCAGTGGTCAGCAGTTCGCTCAGTCCCATGCCGGTAAAGCCCAGGCGCAGGCTCAGGCACTCACCGGTCGCCAATAGGTGTTCTCGTGTATCAGTGTTGCAATGCGTATGTTTTGTCATAATGGGGCTGAGGATAATAGACCGATTGGTCTAGGTCAAGTAGGCGATAAAAAAACCGCTGCGTAAGCGCCGGTCAGGATCGGCGCTATTGTGCCTCATCGTCGTGCCGACGTTAAGCGTTGCCGCTGCGACAGCGCTGCAAAATATCCAGCTGCGGCTGATATTGGTCAGTCTGGATGTTCAGCATACCAAGCAGGGTATGGAACAGGTTGTCCTGCGAAACCTGATCCTGCTGCGCCAGCGTTTGCAGACATTGGCGATTGATGGCGAAGTTGCGCTGATAATCATCCGACATCCACAGCAGCATCGGGATGTGGGTCTGTTGGCTTGGCGCAAACATGTAAGGCGTGCCGTGCAGATACATGCCGTTTTCCCCCAGCGATTCGCCGTGATCGGACAGATAGATCATCGCCGTGTTAAAGCGGCTGCCGTATTGTTGCAACAGCTTGATGGTGTTATCCAGCATGGCATCGGTATACAGCAGCGAATTGTCATAGGTATTGACCAACTGCTGATGGCTGCAATCCTGAATCTGATTGCTGTCACAGGTTGGCGTGAAGCGGCGGAATTCGGCGGTACTGCGGCGATAATAGGCCGGACCATGGCTGCCCATCTGGTGCAGCACGATCACGCCATCGCCTTTCAGGCTATTGAGGTAATCGTTCAACTTGTACAGCAGCACGTTGTCCATGCATACCTCGCCATCGCAATCCTGCGGCAGTTTCAACTGGGTCATGTCGATATGCGGCACGCGGTCGCATGCGCCTTTGCAGCCGCCGTCGTTTTCGCGCCACAGCACATTGACGCCGGCGTGTGCCAGCACATCCAGCATGCCTTCCTGGTGACTGGCCAGCGTGGCGTCGTAATCGCTGCGTGGCATATTGGAAAACATGCACGGCACCGAGATGGCGGTTTCAGTACCGCAAGAGCTGGCGTGTTGGAAGTAAATCACCTTGTCTTGCTTGAGCCGCGGGTTGGTTTCGCGCGCGTATCCTCCCAGCGAGAAATTTTCTGCACGCGCCGTTTCGCCAACCACCAGAACCACCAGCGTTTTCTTTTGCTCGGCGGTGATGAGCGGGCCTTTATGCGCGTCTTTGCCGATGCTGACCAGCGGCAGGTTGCTGGTGAAGTAGCGCTGTTCGGTAAATTTGAGGGTACCGGCAATAAAATCGGACGGCGTAAGCATTTTAACCACGCTTTTATTGTTGCGCAGCAGCGAGGCGTAGTCTTTATAGAACAACGCGGCGATCAGCAGAATAACCACCGCCGACAACATAACGTTGGCAGCGCGCAGGCCCAGCATGTACCACCATGGGTGGGTTTGGCGAATAGTGACAAAACAGACCACTACCGCCGGTAAAACCCCCAGCAGCATCAGCCATAGCCCCATGCGCGGGGTCAGTAGGGCGGTGGCCTCCTGCGGGTTGGTTTCAAAGGCGTTTTGCATCATGTTGCCGTCGATCACCACGCCGTAGCTGAACATGAAATAGTTGGCCGTTGCGCTGCCGAGCAATAACAGGATTATCAGCGGTTTGCGCAAATAAGGTACGGTCAGTACGCTGAAAATCATATTGAGCGCACAGAAAATGACCACCGGCATACTGGCGGCAAAAATAACGCTGTTGAGGTTTTCAAAACGAATGTACGACCACGCCTTATGCAAAAATAACGCGTTCTGGAAGACGGTGAAAAACAGGGCGCTGGCGACAATAAATCCCAGACTGTTACATTGTAACCTCTGACGTAACCACATTGCTGCATTGTTATCCTGAAGGGGGTAATGGCAAGGAATCTACACCACGAAACTTAAGATAACCTTAGAGATTCAGCCTGACGGCAGGATGGTTGAGGTTTGGTTTAGCTGGAGGCCGGCTGCGGCGATGCGCAGCCGGCAAGTGATTAATAGGCGGCGGTGAATTGCGCTTTGATAAACTGTGGGCGTTCGATTTCGTCAATGATGGCTACCGCCAGATCTTCGACCGAAATGCTGGCAGGCGCCGCGCCATTCATCAACAGCGTAGTGGTGCCAAGGCGGAATTGACCGGTGCGTTGGCCGGGTTCCAGCAGCGCGGCTGGCGACAGATAGGTCCAGTCCAGCGTGCTTTGCTGCTGCAAGTTATTGCGCAACTCGCGCACGGCTTTAGCGCCAGGGCGGATATTTTCCGGGAACTCCGGCGTATCGACCAGCTCGACGCCTGGCGCGACTTCCAGACTACCGGCACCGCCGACCACCAACAGACGCTTGACGCCGGATTGTTCCACCGCGCTGATGATCTGCTGCAGACCCGTGACGGTTTTTTCATACAGATTATCTTCGCCCCAGCCTGGGTTATAGGCGCTGATCGCCGCATCCTGACCGTGCAACTGCTGGCTCAGCCAGGCAGTATCGGCAACGTCGCCAAGCGCGATATGCAAATTGGCATTATCCGGCAGATCTTTTTTCTGACGGGCGATGGCGGTGACCTCTAGCCCGCGTGCCAGCGCTTCATCGACAACGCGACGGCCGACAAAACCTGTTGCTCCAATAACGGTAATCTTCATTTGAGTTGCTCCTGTGGCAATTAACCAGTCTGTAAAAGGGTTGAGCGATAACGCTGGTGGTGATGAATATACTGTAGACCTTAACAATCCTGTTGATTAGTGGCATATTCATGCTTTCTTGATTAAGTAAAACTTCATAATGATAGATAAGCTCAATCGGATGGCAATATTCGCCATGGTGGTGGCCGAAGGCTCGCTGGCCGGCGCAGCGCGGCGTCTGGGCATGTCGCCGTCGGCGGTCAGTCAGCATATGCGCTCCCTGGAAAAGGCGGTTGGCGTGCCGCTATTGCATCGATCCACGCGCCGTCTGGCGCTAACCGAAGCGGGCGAGGCCTTTTACCCCGGTTGCGAAGCGATGTTACAGCAGGCGCAGCAGGCGGAGCAGCGTCTGGCGGAGCTGCGCGATACGCTGGTCGGCGAACTGCGTATTGCCACCACCGTCGGTATCGGCGGTGGCCCGCTGGCGGAAGCGTTGTCGCCGCTGCTGCTGGCGCATCCCAAGCTGTCACTGCGGATACTGGCGGACGATCGGGTCGTGGATATGATTGAACAGCGGGTGGATATTTCGTTGCGCGTCAATCGGCAACTGGCTGACGCCACCATGATTGCGCATCCGCTCAGCGAATGGCCGATGGTGCTGTGCGCCGCGCCGCGCTATCTCAGTCAGTACGGCGTGCCGGAAACGCCACAGCAACTGGTGCATCACCGCTGGATCACCGGCGGCCATGCCGGATTTCATCTTGATCTGCACCATCAGTCCGGCGAGGTGTTCAAGCTGCGTCAGGCAGAAGGGCAGATTATCAGCGGCAGCATGAATGTGATGCGCGCCTTTACCCGCATGGGACTGGGGATCTCCGGCCAGCCGCTGTATGAAATCGGCGACGAACTACGGCGAGGGGAACTGATTGCGCTGCTACCGGCCTGGCGCCCCTCGGCATTTCGACTGCACGCCTTGACGCTGGAACGAGCCATGCCGGAAAAAACGCGCCAGGCGTTGCGCTATTTGCGTGATTATTTTCGTCGTATGGCGGAAAAGCCGCTTGCCATTGACGGCGATGGCGTCTTCAATTAAAGGATGACTCAGGAGGGCGTGTGGCGCAGCAATTAGAGTTCTTCGACATTCCCAGCCCGTGTCGCGGCATCTGCCAGGCCGACGAGCGCGGTTTCTGCCGTGGCTGCCTGCGCAGCCGCGAGGAGCGTTTTGGCTGGATGCAAATGAGCGACGCGCAAAAGCGCGACGTGCTACGCCTGTGTCGCCAACGCCTGTTGCGTTTGCAACGCGCGCACAAACAGCCCGACGAGCAGCAACCTGAACAACCCTCGCTGTTTTAAATCACTTTATTTACCTGTTTGACGATCTGACGCACGTTCCGACGCGGCGGTGCGTTTCCCTGCCCGGGCGGCTTGTGTATGCTGATGGCAAACAATCTTACGAGGTTTCATGATGGTTAATCGCGTTCAACTTGCACCGCAAGGGCCGGAATTTTCACCCATGATTTGCGGTTATTGGCGTTTGATGGAATGGGGTATGACGCCGCAGCAGCTGTTGGGGTTTATCGAGCAGCACATGGAACTGGGCGTCACTACCGCCGACCATGCGGATATTTATGGTGGTTACGCCTGTGAGCAGGCCTTTGGCGAGGCGATGCGGCTAAAGCCGTCACTGCGTCACGGCATGGAGTTGGTCAGTAAATGCGGTATCGCTACCACTGCCAGGCCGGGTAATCCGATCGGCCACTACATCACCGATCGTGACCATATCGTCAGCAGTGCGGAACAATCGCTAAAACATCTGCATACCGATTACCTTGACCTGCTGTTGATCCACCGTCCCGACCCGTTGATGGACGCTGACGACGTGGCCGAAGCGTTCGTGGCACTGCACAAGAGCGGCAAGGTACGCCACTTTGGCGTGTCCAACTTTACCCCGGCGCAGTTTACCCTGCTGCAATCCCGTCTGCCGTTTTCCCTGGTCACCAATCAGGTCGAGATTTCGCCGATTCATCAGCCGGCGATCCTCGACGGTACGCTCGATCAATGCCAGCAATTGCGTATCAAGCCGATGGCCTGGTCTTGCCTTGGGGGCGGGCGCCTGTTCAGCGATGCCGAATTCCAGCCACTGCGCGCCGAGCTGCAGGCGGTGGCCGGCGAAATTGGCGCCGAAACCATCGAGCAGGTGGTTTACGCCTGGGTGATGCGTCTGCCGTCGATGCCGTTGCCGATCATCGGCTCTGGCAAAATCGAACGGGTGCGTTCGGCGCTGAAAGCACAGAAACTGGCATTGAACCGCGAACAGTGGTTCCGCATTCGCAAGGCGGCACTGGGTTACGACGTTCCATAATATTGCAGCCGGTGCCGGGCAGCGTGCATTGCCCGGCACCGGTTACTAGGCCAGTACCAGTTGATCGCCACTCAGCGTCTGCGCAGTAACGCCGACCAGCGTTACGCTGTTGTCGCCCAGCGTCAACACCAGATTGTCGTCTACCTCGCTCAGAGAGTTGCGGTAATCGCCGCTGGCGCCGCTACCGATAAATACCAGCCGGTCATTGCTCTGCAGGTCATACAGCGTGTCATGGCCGAAGCTGCCGCTGAACAGGAAGGTATTGTTGCCACCGTTGCCGTGTAATTCATCATCGCCGGTGCCGCCGACCAGAGTGTCATCGCCGCTTGAACCGACCAGCTTATCGTTGCCCGCCATGCCAAACAGCCAACCATTGGCAAATTGGGCGGTCAGGGTATTATCCGCAGCGTCACCGCGTTCCGTAACGGCATAGGCCTTGAGATCATTCTCAGCGTGCAGCCCGTCGTCGCTGACCTGATAATCGGTCTGTTTGCTCAGTGGCCACCAGGGGAGGGATTCTTGGGTGCTTAGCGTGCCAATCCCTTGCGCCAGCGTCAGGTTTTCGCCGCTGCCGTCGCGCAGATACAGCGTTTCGCCGTCGTAAGCGATGTCTTGCGTTTGCAGCGAACGTTGCAGATCCAGGGTGTTTTTTCCTTCACCCGCCAGAATAAGATTGAACCCACCGTCATCGCGGAAGGTGTCATCACCGGCACGCCCCTCAAGAAAATCATTGCCTCTGCCACCCTTGATTAAATCGTTGCCGTCGCTGCCAATAATAAAGGTCGGACCGCTGTGCGGCTGGGCATTACGATTCACGTCTTGCACCCAGGTATTGTCGCGGGTGACGTTGGACAGGTTGGAGACGATCACCGTCGAATCCTGCTGCGTCAGCGGGTAAAACTCGGAATTCAGCACGCGCAGCAAGCCGTCCTGATAGGCGAAGGGTAAATGCGACAGCCAGGTGGGCACATTTAAAATGGAAAACGGTAGCATGTTCCAGGCGTCGGATGCGTAGTGGTCGTTGAAATTGACGATATTATTGGTGGCGGACGGTTTGGCCGTATCGTGCACGCCCAACGATGCCGCAGTCAAGTCGCTGCCGTTGAGTGCGCGGAAGACCGGATCGTTCTCATAACCGATATTGGCCACCCGGTTGTCGGCGGTAAACTGGCTTGGCGAAGCGAACGCCAGATAGTTGGCCTGCGAATAAAAACCGCCCCATTGGCTGTCGCTCAGTGCGGCCATGCTGTTGACCGCCAGTCCGCCAAGGCTATGACCACTGACTACGATATCAGCGCCATTCAGGCCGTTGGCCTGGGCGAATTCAGCCACATCGCTCAGTAAACGGCCGAAGGCGTGCTGGGTATAGCTTTCGGCATAGCCATCAGGGCCGAAGCCGGCCAGCAGATCGTTAATCAGGTCGCCGATAGTGTCGCTGACCAGTGACTCACGCGGGCCGCTGGTGCCGCGAAAAGCGATGCCTATCGCGCTGAGCTTGCCCGCTGCGTCATACTTTGCCAACACTTCTGCCTGGGCGGTTTCATAGCCTTTGGCTTCACCGTAATAGGTGCCACGGACGTCCGTTTTGCCGTCATAGGCCAATTGCTCAGCGCTGACGACCGACCAGCCGACGTTGTTCACCGCATCCAGCGCGGCCTGTTCCGAATCGGGGTTCCATGGAATGCCGGGCAAACCGCCCTGTGAGCCGGTGCTGCCGATCAGCGCGGTGACCAGGGTTAACGGCAGACCCAGACCAAAACCGGTGCTCTGATAACCGGCGGCAAAACCGTTATCGATATTGTGGTAGGCATAGGTGGAAATAGCCATGGCGTCGGAAAATAGCGCTTTGGCGTCTGCTCGATCGAGATCGCGATAATCAAAGATGCCCATATCAGTTCCTTATGACGTTCGCAGCCGACACCGATGAAGATCGGCAATCGCGGCAGCGGTAGGTTATACAGAATGAGCCGAACGACAACTGGTCGGATGACCACGAGCGGTAAAAAAAGTATTAGCAGAAAATCCTTATTATGCGAATTGACTGAATACCCTCCGATCGTCTGGCCGTGGCGGCGCGCATTCGCCTATACTGAAACTTCTGCAATGGAACTCTCTGGAGGTTGATTTATGAAACGTTTTTGGTGTGCTGCCCTTGGTCTGATGGCCTGCGGCGTTGCCCAGGCGGCGACGGAAGAGGTAGATATGCATTTGGTAACGGCGCAGGGAATTGGCCAGGATATTGGCAAGGTGACCATCAGTGAAACGCCGTACGGCCTGGTGTTTACTCCCCAGTTGAAAGCCTTGCCGGCCGGAATACATGGTTTTCACGTGCATGAAAACGGCAGTTGCGAACCGGCAATGAAAGAGGGCAAGGCGGTGGCGGCGCAGGCTGCCGGCGGCCACCTGGATCCACAAAAGACCGGTAAGCACCTGGGGCCGTACGCTGACGGTCATCTGGGCGATTTACCGGCCATTTACGTGACTGCCGCCGGCGTCGCCGATTATCCGGTATTGGCGCCACGGCTGAAGAAAATCAGTGAAATTGAAGGCAAGGCGTTAATGGTACACGTCGGCGGCGATAACCATGCCGATCATCCCAAACCACTGGGCGGTGGCGGCGATCGCTTTGCCTGTGGTGTGATCAAGTAACCCGTGTCTAACGTTGGCCAGCCGGTTTGGCTGTGCCATCGTCTTCTGGCGGCGTTATTGCCTGCTGCAACTGTTGCAGCGAGCAGTAAAGCCGCCAAATCAGCCCCGCCAGATCGCGTGCCGCCGGTTCAGGGTGCTGTGCCAGGCTGCCGCTGATCCGCTGCAACTCCTGTAGCGACGCTGCCAGCGAGCGGTGCTGCACCCCCTTTTCGGTCATGATGCCGCGCAAACTGTGGATACAGACGTCTCGCACCGCCACCAGCGGATCGGAACGGGTTTGCCAGCCGCGCAGTTGCCAGACAATATGACTGCAGTTCAGCAACACGACGCCCCAGCGTAGCAACCAGCTGCGCGATTCCTGATCCTGGCTCTGATTAAGCTGGCTGATGCGGTGATAAATCAACGATTCAAAACGGCTCTCACTTTGTTGCGGTTTATTGCTTAATTGATCGATAAAGTCACGCCGCAGGGCGCGGATAATTCGCCGGCTTTTGCGTTTGTCCGAGCTGGGCTGCAACACTTGGAACGCCAAGCCGGCCAGCAGTACGCCAACCAGCTTAGCGAGATTGTCGTTGATAAACGCCTGATAATCATAACTCGGCGGATTGGTGACGCTGAGGAACGATCCCATAAAAACGATTAATTGTCCCCACAACGCCGCATAGGGCGGGTTTTGCAGTTTCAGCATTTGCATGGTGATCAGCACCGGGCACAAAAAGGCGCAGAAAACCCAAAAATCGTCGATTTGAATCATCAGACCGAACTTGACGATAAAGCAGCCGATTGACAGCAACACGATGGCTTTCAACAGGGTAACGACGCTTTTTATCGGCGATGGCGAGGCAGAATAAAGTACGCAACTGATGGCGGTGAGCGTTAATGCCGAGCTGCCGGATTGCCATTGGGTATGGATCCAGAAAGCGCAGCCGATAACGATGCACAGAAAAGTACGCAACCCGTTGTACGCCGCTTCGTAACTGTCGGTATGGCGTGCCAGCGCGGTAACGTGTGGCGGCTGCATCTGATCGATCGGCGTGGCGCTTTCCAGCCGTTGCAGCCAGCGGCTGGCATCAAGATATAGCCAGCAAAAATGGCGCAGCCGCAGCCAGAAAGCGCGGTGGCGATAGTCTGCGTCGTTGCGCGGTGCGATTTGTTGCAGGATCTGCGCCAGGCGATATTTGTCGGTATCTGCATCGCGCAGCGCGGTCAGCAGTTGCTCCAGTACTGCCGACAGGTTGGCCGGGTGCTCCGGCCAGTTAAGCAGCATGCGTCGCAGGCTGGAAATCACGCTGGTGATGCGCAACTGTTGATGCAGCATATAGTTCAGCAGGTTATTCTGCCGCCGCAGCCGGTAATGGCTCCAGAATGCCTGAATGCGCAGCACGTTCATGGTCAGGATCTGGCCGATAACGCTTTCGTGCGAGGTGCGCATTTGTCGGGTGACATCGGATTGCCATAACATCGCCGCGTGTTCCAACAGCCGTAAATGCATGCGGCGCAGCGAGGTGAGCAGCGCTTCGCCATCCGAGGTGCTTGGCAGGATCATCATCATTAAACCGCCGCACAGAATGCCGGTGATCACTTCACACACTCGCGCCTGGGCGATATCGAATATCTGTAGCGTATCGGTCACGTTGACGGTACTGAAGGCGATGATGGCGGCGGTATAGCCCGCCAGGGCAAAAGCATAAGAAACGTTATTTTGATAATGATTGGAGATATAGGTGCAGCCGCCGATCCAGCCGGCGATAAACAGCGTGAACAACCAGGGGTCGTTCAGGCAGTGGCCGGCGATCGCCATGGCCGCGGCTGCGCCAACCAGGCTGCCGATGACGCGGCCGATGCTTTTGCTGATAACGCCGCCAACGGTAGGGAAACTCACCACCGCTGCCGAGGTCAGCGCCCAGTATGGCTCATCGAGATTGAGCGCAAACGCCACCCACAACGCCAGGCACATGGCAATGGAATTACGCAGCGCATAACGCCACTGGCCAGGTGTAGCCTGTCCCCACGGCGTGCGGCGCCATTGCGGAAATGACAGCTTCACCTATTAACCTTTCTGATGTATTGATAGGGTACAGGTGGTTCCGGCCACCAGCGGTAGATCTGCCGGTACGTTCAGCAGTTTTATCCGCACCGGTACGCGTTGCGCTAAACGCACCCAGGGAACATTGGGTTTAACGTCCATTAATAAATCACCGCCGCTTTCGACGCTCTGGTCGTAAATAGCGCGGCCAATACTCTCGACCTGACCCTGCAGGGGAATATTGCCGTTATATAAAACAATATCGGTCTTGCTGCCGATCTTGATATTTTTCAATTTGGTTTCTTCAAAATAGCCGAGCGCGTAAAAGGAGTGAGCGTCGACCAATGCCACCAACGGGGTACCGGCGTGCGCATAGTTACCGATACGCGCCTGTAAATTGGTGATATAACCGTCCGTTGGCGCATGGATTTGCGTTTTGCTTAAATTCCATTTTGCCTGTTCGACGTTGGCCTGTGCGGCTTTATAAGCCGCTTTCATCGCCTGCGCGGTTAAATTCGACGCATCCAGATCCTCGGCAGAAATAACGTTGCGTGGCAGATGGCGGCGGCGTGCGGATTCATGTTCGGCTTTGGCCAAATCAGAGCCCGCTTTTGCCAGCGCGGCCTCGGCATTATCCAGCGCCAGTTGGTAGGGGACCGGGTCGAGGCTGAAAATCAGACTACCCGCAGCCACGTACTGATTGTCATGCACGGTTATTTTCTCTAATCTGCCAGAAACTTCAGGCGTGATAGATACCAGCTCGGCGCGGATTTTACCGTCACGCGTCCAGGGGGATTGCATATAATAATTCCAGCTCCACCAACCGGCGCAAATGGCTACGGCGCACACCAGCACCGTGGAAAAATATTTTAAGGTTTGGCGTTTCATAGGTTACCAACTTGCTAAAATCCATAAGGCGCCGCTAACGGCGATGACAAAAATGGACAGGTCCATCAACATCGGGTGCCAAATGTCTCCCGAATAAATCCAGTCTCGCAACAGATGATGAACCAGCAGCCAAAAAAGCAGGCCCAGCAAAAAAGCGCTAAATATTGGTGGAAAATAAAGCGATGCGCCTAACACCAAATCGGTGAGGGGCGGCCCAATGTGTAACCATGAAGTATTCACATTATCAATCTCTATAGCCGAGCGGGGATGATATTTGCACCCTGATTACGCAATTACTGATAGATTTAGTGGCGAATTCTACAATATATATTATATACATTTGTGTTTTTAATATGAGTTACTCAAAATAGGCTACAATCTGGGAGGTAATGTTAGCATGCTAATTATAAGGAGGGTTAAGTGGAGTCAACATTAGGTTCGGATTTAGCACGATTGGTTCGTGTTTGGCGTGCGCTGATCGACCATCGGCTCAAGCCGTTGGCGCTCACCCAAACGCATTGGGTCACGTTGCACAATATCAATCGCCTGCCGCCTGAGCAGTCACAGATTCAACTGGCGAAAGCGATCGGCATTGAACAACCGTCGTTGGTGCGGACGCTGGACCAACTGGAAGAGAAGGGGTTGATTAGTCGCCATACCTGCGCCAACGATCGCCGGGCAAAGCGTATAAAACTGACCGAAGCCGCGGAGCCGATTATCCGGGAAGTCGACAGCGTGATTACCTCGACACGTCGCGAGATTTTGAGCGGCATTTCGCCAGACGAAATCCAACTGCTGGTGAACCTGATTGGCAAACTTGAGCAGAACATTACCGAACTACAAAGCAAACAATAATTTTTGTCTTTTAAACGATTACATTTACAGCATCAGTTACGAAACCGGAGGCCTTGGCCTCCGGTTTTTTCATTGTTGCCGGCGTAATTACAGCGGCGATACCGTGATGGTGCTGCCGGAGCGCGCCATACGCACCCGTTGACCCGGGCTGAACTTGGTGGTGCCGGCCTTCTGCACCACGATGATATTGTCACCCTTGGTGTCTGGACGGATTTCCAGCTCAACGCCGGAGGTACGGCCTGCGGCTTCGCCAATCTGATCGCCAGCGACGCCACCGGCGACGGCACCCGCGGCGGTCGCCAGGCTACGCCCGGTGCCACCACCGATGGTGTTACCCAGGAAACCACCGATCACCGCACCGCCGATGGTGCCGAGCATGTTAGAACCGCCTTCGCCCGAGATTTTCACCGGACGTACCGAAACCAGGGTGCCGTAGCTTGCCTGTTGCACCTGTTTGGCCTGGGACGCCGAGTAGACGTCACCCGACATGGAATCATTGGCACAACCCACCAGAGAAAGTCCGGCAAAAGCAACAACGATAAGACGTTTAATCATATAAAACTCCTGATTTAAAATTCCATAACCTGGCTATCGCCCCAGGCTGATTCAACGAAAGTTAGCCAAAGTATGGCTCAAAGAGGCGTGTCCCACCACGTTGGATTACGGTGTTAAGCATATCTTTATACCATTCAACCAATATTAAACGGCGGTTTAGGTTTAATACGGCGTTAATGCATAATAGACGAAAGGTTGAGGTTGGGTTTAGCAATAAAGCAGTTGGTCGATGGGAAACTGAAAATAGGCGTGCTGTTCACAACCTTGAAAAAATACAACATAATTCATGGCGTTAATAGCACAATTCTGGTTTATTTATCTGGTCAAAAACGTTGTATCGATGGCTAAGAGGATCGCTTTATGAAGTCAGGCCGCTATATTGGGGTTATGTCTGGCACCAGTCTGGATGGGATCGATGTGGTGCTGGCCGCTATCGATGAACGCATGGTGGCGCAGCAGGCAAGTTACAGCCATCCGATGCCGATTCAACTGAAGAAAGATATTCTCGCCATGTGTCAGGGGCAGACCACCACGCTGTCTGCCGTCGGCCGGCTCGATGCGCAGCTCGGTACGCTGTTCGGCGAAGCGGTGCTAGGGCTGCTGAAGCACACCGGCGTGCCGGCACATGAGGTCACCGCCATCGGTTGCCATGGTCAGACCGTCTGGCATGAACCGGACGGCGAGATGCGTTTTTCCATGCAGCTCGGCGACAACAACCGCATTGCCGCTTTGACCAATATCACCACCATCGGCGATTTTCGCCGGCGCGACATGGCTTACGGCGGTCAGGGGGCACCGCTGGTCCCGGCGTTCCATCAGGCGCTGCTGGCGCATCCTGGCGAACGACGCATGGTGCTCAATATCGGCGGCATCGCCAATCTTTCGCTGCTGCTGCCGGGGATGCCGGTGCGCGGCTTTGATACCGGGCCCGGCAATATGCTGCTGGATGCCTGGGTGTGGCGTCATTGCCAACGCCCCTATGACAAGGACGGTGCCTGGGCGATGGAAGGGCGCGTCTGTCTGCCGCTGTTGCAACAGATGTTGGCCGACCCGTATTTTGCGCTGCCGGCCCCCAAAAGCACTGGCCGTGAATATTTCAATATCAGCTGGCTGGAACAGCAGTTGGCGGCAACCCCGGCTATCAATGCGGTTGACGTTATGACTACGTTGGTGGAACTGACCGCCACTACCATCAGCGAGCAGGTTTTGCTGGCCGGCGGTTGCGAACGTCTGCTGGTGTGCGGCGGCGGTGCGCGTAACCCGTTGCTGATGGCGCGCATGTCGGCTTTGCTGCCGGGTACCGAAGTCTCTACCACCGACAAATTTGGCGTCAGCGGCGATGATATGGAGGCGCTGGCATTCGCCTGGCTGGCTTTCCGCACCTTGTCCGGCCAACCCGGTAACCTGCCGTCGGTCACCGGTGCCAGTCGCGAAACGCTGCTCGGTGGGATTTATCCGGTTTTCCCATCGGGTAGCCGCTAGCTCTGTTAGGATAGGAAAGAGCCCGCGTGATAAAAGGAACTTCCCAATGAAAAAAATGATGATTACCGGCATGGCGTTAATGCTGGGCGGTTGTAGCTATCTGCTGCCACAAAAAAGCCAAATCCTGCATTATCAATGCGGTACTACACCGCTGACCGTGTCGTTGAACGGTGCAGACAGCACCGCCAGCTTCCTGCTGGATGGCCAGCAGCTGACGCTGAAACAGCAGTTGGCGGCGTCGGGTGCCAAGTACGGTGACGACAAATATACGTTTTGGTCGCAGGGGCAAAACGCGTTTGTGGAGCGCAATGGTAAAGTAGTCATGAGTGATTGCACCCTGGTGAACTGATCCGGCGTCTGCCGCGCCGCAAAGATTGTGATTCTGGCGCGGCAGGCGCAAAATGAGCCCTACGTATTTTTCGCTGGGTTAATGAATCAGATGTCTGATAATAATGAGTTTGATGTTGCGGACCTGCGCCGTGAATATACCCGTGGCGGCCTGCGCCGCCAGGATCTGACGGCCAACCCGTTGGCGTTGTTCGAACGCTGGTTAAAGCAGGCCTGCGAAGCGCGCCTGGCCGATCCGACCGCCATGTGCGTGGCCACGGTGGATGAAACCGGCCAGCCGTACCAGCGCATCGTGCTGCTCAAGCACTTCGACGATAAAGGCCTGGTGTTTTACACCAACCTCGGCAGCCGCAAGGCGCAGCAACTGGCGCATAACCCCAAGATCAGCCTGCATTTCCCGTGGCATATGCTGGACCGCCAGGTCAGCTTCCTTGGCAATGCCGAGCGGTTATCGACCCTGGAAGTGATGAAGTATTTCAGCAGCCGGCCAAAAGACAGTCAAATCGGCGCCTGGGTTTCCCAGCAGTCTTCACGTATTTCCGCCCGCGGCGTGCTGGAAAGCAAATTCCTCGAGCTCAAGCAAAAATTCCAGTCTGGCGAAGTGCCGTTACCGAGTTTCTGGGGCGGATTCCGCGTCAGGTTCGAGTCGGTCGAGTTTTGGCAGGGCGGTGAACACCGTCTGCATGACCGTTTCCTTTACCAACGCGACGGTAATGACTGGAAAATTGACCGACTGGCGCCCTGACAGACGGAAAATCCCTTTAAGCGCTGGCACAGTTGACGCTGGCGCTTTATTCTATACGACCGTCATAATTGACGCTGCATCTGTGCGGGCTACCGCTAAGCCAGCGAGCGCCGGCGCTCGGTATCCGCTGCCTTGATGCAACGTCAATTATTGCGGGTCAATCCACATTTATTATTTCGCCAGCGGGCGAAAGGCCGTGTACCGGCAAAGGTGCATTCGTTTATACATGGAGAACTTGATGGCTAGCATCAACCTGATTCAACAATTGCAAGAGCGAGGCCTGGTGGCCCAGGTGACGGACGAGGAAGCGTTAGCAGAGCGACTGGCGCAAGGGCCAATTGCACTGTATTGCGGCTTCGATCCGACCGCTGACAGCTTGCATTTGGGCCATCTGGTACCTCTGCTGTGCCTGAAGCGTTTCCAACTGGCCGGTCACAAACCGGTGGCGCTGGTGGGTGGGGCGACCGGCCTGATCGGCGACCCGAGCTTCAAGGCGGCAGAACGCAAACTGAATACCAGCGAAACCGTCAGTGAATGGGTCGACAAAATCCGCAAGCAGGTATCGCCGTTCCTCGATTTTGACTGCGGCAGCAACAGCGCCATTGCCGCCAACAACTACGACTGGTTTGGTGGCATGAACGTGCTGACCTTCCTGCGCGATATCGGCAAGCACTTCTCCGTTAACCAGATGATCAACAAAGAAGCGGTCAAACAGCGTCTGAACCGTGATGATGTCGGCATCTCGTTTACCGAATTTTCCTACAACCTGTTGCAAGGTTATGATTTTGCCGAGCTGAATCATCGCCACCAGGTGGTGCTGCAAATCGGTGGTTCCGATCAGTGGGGTAACATCACCTCCGGTATCGACCTGACGCGCCGCATGCATCAGCAGCAGGTGTTCGGCCTGACGGTGCCGTTGATCACCAAGGCTGACGGCACCAAGTTCGGCAAGACCGAAGGCGGCGCGGTATGGCTGGCGCCAGAAAAAACCAGCCCGTACAAGTTCTACCAGTTCTGGATCAACACCGCGGACGCCGATGTGTATCGCTTCCTGAAGTTCTTCACCTTTATGAGCCTGGAAGATATCAATGCGCTGGAAGCAGAGGATCGCAGCAGCGGCAAAGCGCCGCGAGCCCAGTACGTACTGGCAGAAGAAGTGACGCGCATGGTGCATGGCGAACAGGGGCTGGCTGCTGCTCAGCGTATTACGCAGAGTCTGTTCTCTGGCGCGCTGCATGAGATGACCGAAGCGGACTTCGCGCAGCTGGCGCAGGACGGCATGCCAACCATCAAGCTGGACAAGGACGCCGATCTGCAACAGGCGCTGGTCAATGCCGAACTGGTGCCGTCACGTGGGCAGGCGCGTACCATGATTGGTTCCAACGCGGTTACCGTCAATGGCGAAAAACAGTCTAATGCGGAATACACCTTTTCCAACGCCGACCGTCTGTTTGGCCGCTACACGCTGCTGCGTCGCGGTAAAAAACATTACTGCCTGATCGACTGGCAATAATTGCTATCGGTTAAGCGCAGCGGCCCGAGGGAAACCCGGGCCGTTTTTTTAGGCAAAGTCCGTGGTCGACAGCGCCGGTGTTGTACCGTTAAGTACCAGCGGCGGCGCGCTGTAATGCAGCTCCGATGCCAGGCTATATATATCCTTGTTGGCAATAGAGAAAACAGCATCATCAGCGTCAAACTGCTGATTATGATTATTGTCGATGACGATGTAATTATTACTGCCAAACCGCACCGCACCCACCTCTGCCAGATTATGCTCGCTTTGCCCGCCGGTGGCGGCAGATAACGCCTTGGCAAAAACGCTCGCGGCGCTGTCCGCGGCGTCGATTTCCAGTGAATCAAACAGTGCATTGAGCTTGTCGGGTTGGCTATAGCTGCCGTAGATCTGCATCACGCCCTGTTGCGCCGTACCGGCGCTGAATAGCCACTGGTTATCGGTTTCGCCGATAGCGATCTTGTCATAATAGTAACCGTCCAGCGTGACCATCTTGTCAATGCGACTCTCGTTGGCCGTGACGCTGCGGGTACCCTGCGACGAGGTGAAGGTGGTATTCCCCTGTACGTCGAAGCTGCCGCCATTGAAGGCGTTAATGGTCAACTGATGACCCGCGAGATCGCCAATAATCTGCTGGTAGGGCTCGCTATTTTCCAGTGATGACAGCATCTGATAGAACGCGCCGTTGCCGGTGCCACCTTTTTCTACCGTAGCCTGGATCGCAGCATTAGTGCGTGGATCGCCTTCGGGCAGATAAATGGTCCGCAGGCTATCGCTGAAGTCCGCGTTGATGCGTAAATGAAGCGGTGTGCTGGCCATCACATAGATGGAATCGACGTTATTCTCGCCGCCACCCAACGTAATGGTGTTGGTTGAGCTGCCGGTAGAAAAAAGATTGATGGATTCGGCTACGCCCGCCGTCCCGTGGCTGAGCAGATTGATGGTGCCGGCATCGAGATTGCCGCCAGCCTTGCTGCCGATAGTCAGATTAAACATGCTGTTGCTGATGACCGGCGCCATCTCTAACGTCAGGCTACTGTCGGCACCCGCGTTGCCACTGACCGTCAGGCTGCTATCCCATGACATGTTGGTGACATGCACCGCGTCGGCATAACCGGACAATGACAGCCCGGCAGATGCGGTGACCGCGCTGGCGCCCGGTGCTGACAGCGGCGCGTCAGGTTGCGCAAGCGTGGCGATATTGCCGGAAAGGCTGCCATGCACTCCGGCGGTCTGATTGAATAAGCCAAAATCGAACAGATGTTTGCCTTCGGTAGCGGTTTTTTGCCCGTCGATATAAATAGTCCCGGTGCCGCGATAGCCCGCCATATCAATCAGGGGAATCGAAGTAAACTGATTGAGATTGCTGTGTATCTCACCGCTATAGCTGCCATCCGGTTGCCGCGTCAGGTAAACGTCCTTGGTGAAAAAGTTGGCAGAAATTACCGCTGAACCCGATGCGCTGGCGGTGAAAGAGGTACTGACGGTATTGGCTTGCTCATTAAGCCCATTACCTTGCCATAACAGCTGCGGTGAGGCGTTATCCTGCAACGCCTCACCGCGCAGCGCAATCTGCGTTGTGGCGGCGCTGATATCGACGCCATCGGCAATAATCGCGTGCGCGCCTGCGTTGGAGGTGAAGTTGATGCTGCCTGCCTCCGGTTGCAGGTTGTTTTCGCTGAGGATCAAGCTGGTCGGCAATGAGGCAAATGCACCCAGCACGCTGGCATCGGTGGCCAGATCGCCTTGCAGCGTCACCTTGTGCAAATTGGCAAACAGTTCTCGAGGAAACTCGGCCTGGACCATCACGTTAAGCGTAACGTTTTGCATCACGGCCAGCTCAGCCGCGCTCAGAGTATGCAGCTCGCCCGAATTGACTCTGCCAGACAGGGTACCGGCCTCATCCGCCAGATTGATCGCCGCAGTGGTTTGATAACCGAGCAGCGTGCCGATATCGGCATTAAGCTGGACGATACTCTCCGCCGTTGGCAGTTTGCCGCCGTCCAGCGGGGACTGGCCGTTCAGGAAGGCATTGACGATATCTAACGATGCCTGCATGGCGTTATTTCCAGCCTGCTGGAGAATAGCCTGTGCCTGGATGTCGTTTAGCGTGGCATTAAACAGCATTTGATATATTTTGGCGTATTGCGTGGCCAGCTCAAAATTGCCGGTTTTGGACAACTGGCCCAGCACCGTCAGTTCTGAGCTGCCGCTGGCTAATAATTTACTGTAGGCATCCAGATTGGCGGCGGTGAGTTCGACGTCCTTGCCAAACAACTGGTACATGGCGGCAATTTTTTCCTGATATTGCAGCGCCGGCATTTCGCCGGCGGCATAAACGTGGGTCGCGGCTAGAAAATGCTGTTTGGCGCTCGCGTGGCTGGTGTCGTTACGGATATCGTTTATCAGCCTCATAAATACGTCTCCACGCGTCTCGCTATTATTATTCAACCCGTTGGCATAAAAGGCGATGTCATCGGTGTTGGCATTAACCTCAAACGTGTTTTTATAGACGGTTTTGACAAAATCTTCGTTGCTCAATCCTTGCAACCAATCTCGCGTATCGATAAAACGCCCGGCAATATAACTTGCTGAAGCCTTACCCTGACTCAAGACGGTACTCCAGTAGTTAATGCCTTCCGCATTCATCAATCCGCCCACCAGATAGAACATGCCTTGAACATCGGCAGCCGCCGTAGCCTGATCGGGGTAATTCGCCAGGGCTGGCGCCAGAGTGGTATTGGTGACGCCAAACAGATGTTGCTGTTCGGCAATACTCCCTGCGTCATCACCCGAGTAGTTGCGAATATCATTGATGATGTTCTCGGTGATTTGTCCCAAAGACCGCCCACTGTCGACTTGCGCCAGTAACGCTGTCAGTTGGCTATCCGAGGGGAGAGTGCCGCTGATATTGTTATAAATGTATTGGATTTTTTGCGCATTGGTCAGATGGTCATAGCGATTGTGACCATCCTTGGAATTGATAAAGATATCCGCCAGCTTTTGGTTGCCATAGGCGCCTTGTGCCAATTTTGCCGCAAAATAATTGAGCGCTTGGGCGTCTGCCGCTTTTCCTAGCGTCGCATAAAACAGTATGGCGACGTCTTTCTGTAATGCATATAAGCTCATGTAGCTTCTCCGATCGGGCTATGACAAACGCATTGAGTACAGACCAAATTTCGCTAAAAGCAATAGGCGTGTCAGCCGCCAAGGGGCGAAATGTCGGCGCGGCGCTTTTGTTGTTAGCGGAGTTTGGTTATAATTGCTGCCCTTCGATTAATATACTTCGTACTATAATTCATTGTTTTAAAAACAGTTGCTGGCGTCATGGGTGCATAGCGAACGCATGGCGTAATCTTTTATCGTCGCGGGCGGATGCACACGACATGGCAAGGTCAGGTTGTACCAATGAATAATGTTCTATCGATCCAATCGCATGTGGTTTTCGGCCACGCGGGCAACAGCGCGGCAGAGTTCCCAATGCGTCGCATGGGGGTCAACGTCTGGCCGCTCAATACCGTGCAGTTTTCCAACCATACCCAGTACGGTCAGTGGACCGGTTGCGTGATGCCTGCCAGTCATCTGAGCGACATCGCGCAAGGCATTGCGTCTATCGATCAATTAAAAAACTGTGACGCGGTGCTGAGTGGCTACATCGGTTCGCCGGAGCAGGGCGAGCATATCCTTGATATCGTGCGGCAGGTGAAACAGGCTAATTCCGCTGCCTGGTATTTCTGCGATCCGGTGATGGGGCATCCGGAAAAAGGCTGTATTGTGGCGCCAGGCGTGGCGGAGTTCCTGTGTCAGCAGGCGCTGCCGTGCAGCGACATGATAGCTCCGAACGTGCTGGAACTGGAACAGTTGTCTCAGCGACAGATAACCAATGTGGCACAGGCGGTCGACGCGGCGCGCGCATTGATCGCCAAAGGTCCGAAGGTGGTGCTGGTGAAACATCTCAGCCGCGCCGGTTACCATCTGGACTGTTTCGAAATGCTGCTGGTGACCGTCGACGACGCATGGCATATCAGCCGACCGTTGGTGGACTTTGGCGCACGCCAACCGGTGGGCGTCGGTGATTTGACCAGTGGCCTGCTGCTGGTCAATCTGCTGAAGGGAGTGGGACTGGCACAGGCGCTTGAACATGTCACTGCGGCGGTATACGAAGTGATGCTGACGACGCAAGAAATGGGTGAGTACGAATTGCAGGTGGTGGCGGCACAAGAGGGGATTGTCGCACCGCGCTGCCACTTTGCCGCACAGAAACTGTAGCATCATTGCCCCCGTTGGCGGGGGCAATGGGGATTATTTCAAGCCTTCGGCACTGAGCGCGGCATCAACCGCCGGGCGTGCCGCCACGCGCGTCATATAGGTGGACAGATGGGCGTGTTGCTGCAGATCGAACTGCAAGGCCTGCGCCCAGCGCAGTACGGTAAACAGGTAGGCGTCGGCCACGCTGAAACGGTTACCCAATAAATATTGCTGCTGCGCCAGTACGCCATCCAGATAACGGAATTGCTGTTCCAGCCTGCTGCGCGCCATCACCTGGTATTCTTCCGGTGTTTTGGGGTTGAACAGCGGGCTGAAGCCCTTGTGCAGTTCGGTGGCGACAAAATTCAGCCATTCGATGGCATGGTAGCGCGAGAGCGTGCCGGCCGCCGGGATCAGGTTACGATCCGGAACGCGATCTGCCAGATATTGTACAATTGCCACGCCTTCGGTGAGTAGGCTGCCGTCATCGAGCAGCAAGGCAGGTACCTGTCCCTTGGGGTTGATGGCCAGATAGTCGGCGCCGCTTTCGGTTTTCTTTTGTGCCAGGTCGACTTTTTCCGCAGTAAAATCCAGCCCTGCTTCGCGCAATACGATATGCGGCGACAACGAACAGGCGCCAGCTTTATAGAACAGTTTCATCGCGAACTCCTTGATAATGAATAATGACAGGCATGCCCAACCTCTCATCCTAGTTCTATACGGCCAAAATTACAGCGGCTTGGCTAACAAATTTAGCTAACTGGCTCGGCGGCCGGCTGCAATTGCGCCAGCGTGGCGACAATTTGCTGTTGCAGTGCCAGCGGCGCGGTTTGCATCGGTGACCGCAACGCGTTATCAATATGCCCCTCATACGCCAATGCGGCTTTGACCGGTGCCGGATTGGGGAAGCTGAACAATTGCTGGATCAACGGCAGCAAGGTATAAAAATTGGCGCGCGCCGCCGGCAGATCGCCCGCAGCGACTTGTCGTACCAGCTGTACGAAGCGTTGCGGATACAGATGCGCCGAGGCAGAGATGGCACCGCTGCCGCCCAGGCACAGGGTAGAGAGGATCAGATTGTCCTCGCCGGTCAGCACGTCGATCACGCCGTCATTAATCAGCGCCATGGTGGCATCCAGGTTGCCGCCGCAGTCTTTAATCGCTTTCACCTGTGGGTGGCCGGCAATCTGACGCAGGGTGTCCAGTTCGATGGCGATACCGGTGCGGTATGGCACGTTATAGATAATTACCGGCACACGCGAGGCATCGGCCAGCGTGGTAAAGTACTCCAGCAGGCCCGATTGGGAAGGTCGTATATAGTAAGGTGCGGGCACCAGCACGCCGGCAATATCACGCTGTTGGATTGCCTGTTGCATCTGTAAGGTGGCAGCCATATTGTTGCCTGACAGCCCCATCACCACCTGATGCGCCGGCACCACTTCCAGCACCGCATCCAGCACCGCCAACTGTTCGTCTTTGCTGAGGGCGGCAGCTTCACCGGTCGAGCCGCACACCACCAGTCCGTCCACACCACAGGCAATCAAATGCCGCGCCAGATGCCTGACCGCCGGAAAGTCGACATCGTCGTGCTTAAAAGGGGTAACCAGCGCAACCCAAATACCAGAAAAAGCGGCCATAGAAGAATCCTTGTGTGCCTGACAGAGTAAGTGGTTTGATGATGAATAGTGTTCATCATGCTGTCAATTTACAACAGATTGATAACATTGTTATTCATGACGTTACCACGCAGATGAGTTTCACTAATGACAATTAGCGGCAATAAAAAACCCCGCATTTGAACTGCACTGAGTAAAGTTGGACAGTTTTCGTTGCGGGGTCGCGTTGCCTCAGCCGTATTTTTCGGCGAATTTTTGATCCGACTGGCACAGGTAAATAATAAACTCGATAAAGGAGACGATCGCCGGAATAAAGGTCCAGCAGAAAATCAGATATAAAAAGCCTTGACCAATTTTGCCTAAGTAGAATTTATGCACGCCAAAACTGCCGAGGAAAAATGCCAGCAGAGCGGCAGCAATGCGGTTTTTCTCGCCACCGAGGCGTTGCGGCGCACCACAGTGCGGGCAGGTTGTGGCGGTTATGTGTAACTGCGTGCCGCAGGCGCGGCAATATACCGTGTCGTTGTTCATTATTCCCTTATCCCATCTGTTGTCTCAGTCAACCAAGAACGCGACATTATCCTATCCAAACGGAATAATTATAAACGGCTTTTATCTGCAATCAATAAAGCGAAGGGGGAAGGAATAAAGATACAGGCCGCGTGCTGCGGCCGGTGTTTAACGGTGGGGGCGGCTACCGATCGAAGAGGACCAATTGAAGGTTTCTCCGCTGGGCTTGACGCGATTGGCCTTGCGTTCGGCGCGCGCTGCCTTGGCGATTTTTTCTCTGGCGGCGGTGATCCGCGCCACGGCTTCGTCTTTGACTTTGTTCTGCTCGGCATTGGTCAAAGGGCGTCCGTGGCTTTTGCGTGCTTTGTCCAGTTCGGTTTTTACTTCACGTTGCTCGCTTTCGGTCATGTCTTTCAACGTCAGTTTTTTCATCGTGGCAGCCTGGGTAGGTGAAGTCGAGGTTCAGTGTAGCGCATATCTGCGCGGCGCAGGGTTAATCTTCGGCGTCTTTGCCGAATTTCTCATCGAACTCGCGCCGGTAGCGGCGTGCCTTGTTGCGATCGCGGATCCATAAATAACCACAGACTGCCGCCACGGCGGCAGAGAAGGTGATGTTGCGCATATCCCGGTCATAGTAATACACCAGCAGCACGTCGAGCGCGGCGATAAACGCAATCCATTTATACAGATGGGATTGCCGTCGCGTCGCGGCGTTGAGGCGTTTTAACTGTCTGGCTTCGTGCAGCACCGGTTTTTTTTGCATAGTCATCCAATACTACTGTTTGTCAGCAGCGTAAATTAGCAGAATTGTCGTAATTATCACAAAGAGGAAAGTGCGGTTTTTCCGCTAGCGAACGACGGTAGAGAAAAACGCTGTGGCGTATTGAATAATACTGGCTGCGTGATAGATTATTTATTCGATTATTTTGCTTTTTTATTCAATTTGTGAGGCCAAGAATGATAGTTCGTACCTGGCATGGCTGCGTACCGCTACGGCATCGGCAAGGATTTGCCGATCATCTGAATGTCACAGGCGTGCAGCATGCTAAAGCAACGGCGGGAAACTGTGGTGCGTTTGTCCGTCAGGAAATACAGGGGGAGTACGCCCATTTTTTCCTGGCGACCTATTGGCATTCGCTGGATGCCATCAAACAGTTTGCCGGTGAGGACTATCATACAGCGGTGACCTATCCGGATGATCAGGCGTTTGAATTACTGTCGGATCCTTATGTGTTCCAGCATCAGGTTGATGAAATTACCGCATTGTAATGACCGTTTATCTCGCTCAGGGGGATGCAATGAACCAGAAATCACTACGCCCGGAAGATGTCGTCCAGCGGCAGCTTGACGCCTATAACGCCCGCGATATCGAGGCATTTATGGCCTGTTGGGCAGAAGATGCGCTGTATTATCAACACCCGGACACGCTGTTGGCCAGCGGCAAGGCAGAAATTCGTCAGCGCCACGTTGCCCGTTTCAAAGAGCCCAGTCTGTACGGTGAACGCATTAAGCGTATGGCGGTGGGCAACATGGTGGTCGATCAGGAAGTGGTCACGCGCAACTTTCCGCAGGGGCGCGGCAGCATGGACGTTATCGCCATTTACCACGTCGAACAGGGCAAAATCACCCGCGCCTGGTTCAACATCGGTCCCTGCGTGCTGGACGAAGGGGCGCTGTAATCTGTTACAGCGCCAGAATCGCCTCGATTTCAACCCTGACCTCGGGCGAGAACAACGCGCTGACGGCCACCAGTGAACAGGCCGGCAGCGCGCCATCAAAAGCGTTGAACAGGATCGGTCGTAGCGCCGGCAAATCCGCAATGTCGGTCAAGAACACGCTGAGTTTAAGCACCGACGTCAAATCGCCTCCTTCCGCTGCGGCAAGGGTGGTCAACTGTTCGAGAATAGCCTGAGCCTGTACCGCAGCAGGCTGTCCCTGTGCTGCGGTGGCAAACGCCGTCAGGCCGGAAACATACACCACGTCACGGTGGCGCACCGCATGGACATACGGGCCGCCCGGCGTCGGCAGTGCCGAATAATTATTGCGTTTTATGCTGGTCATCGGATATTCCTCTGCGTCTACTGTGAAAAAATGCCTACACTGGGCTAGGTAGATGAGAGTAGCAGTTGAACTGCCACTAGCATCATAGACAATCACGTTAATTTCCAATCGCAATAAGGATGCGCGTGGATAATGAACCCTGTATTGATTCCCTATCTGCAACGCTGGGCGCTGACGCCAGATGGTCGGGCGTTTGAAACCCACAGCAGTCTGCTGATGCCGGTGCGTTACCGCGGGCAGGCAGCCATGCTGAAAGTGGCCCGGGAAGAAGAAGAAAAATTCGGCGCCCACCTGATGCGCTGGTGGCAAGGTGACGGTGCTGCCCGCGTGCTGGGCTGGCATCAGGATGCGCTGTTGCTGGAGCGTGCACAGGGGAGCGGTTCCCTGAGCCAACTGGTGCGTGACGGCAACGATGCGCAGGCGATCGCCATCCTGTGCCAGGTAGTCAACAAACTGCATGCGCCGCGCCGCCAGGCTCCACCAACGCTGATCCCGCTTGAACGCTGGTTTGGCTCGCTGTGGCCGGCGGCGCAGGCCCATGGCGGCTGGCTGCGCCTGAGTGCGGCGGTGGCTGCCGAACTGCTTGGCAGCGCCAGGGAACAGGGTGTGCTGCACGGTGATATTCATCATGACAACGTGTTGGATTTTGGCGCGCGTGGTTGGCTGGCCATCGATCCCAAACGGCTGTATGGCGAACGCGGTTTTGATTACGCCAACATCTTTTGCAATCCAAATTACGGCGTTGCCACCGATCCTGCGTTATTTCTGCAACGGGTTGAACAGGTCTGCCAACTGGCCGGGCTTGAGCGCCAGCGATTGTTGCAATGGATCCTGGCCTGGGCGGGACTGTCCGCCGCCTGGTTTCTGGAAGAGGGCGAAAGCGCCGATATCGATCGGCGCGTGGCGGCGTTGGCAGCACAGGCGTTGGGCCTGACGCCGCCAGCCGATGATTCAGGGTTCATCCTGCCAATAATCGAGCGTGGCTGAAGGCCGCTGGATATAACTGGTGCGCTGGCCGTCGTGCAGTGCCAACGCCTGAAACTTGCCCGAATCCGGGTATTCAACCAAATCCGGCATTTGACGCGTGCTGATGGAAAGATACTTCAGCGGCGCGTCGGAGGTATTGATGATTTGATGTGGATACTCCGGCCCGGCAGGGATAAACAGTATGTCGCCACGGCCGATCGGCAGCATTTCCCCGGCGACGCGTAGCGTGCCTTGGCCTTCGACAATAATAAACATTTCCTCCTGGCCATGATGAAAATGATAGGGGCAAGAGCGCTTGCCCGGCGCCACCACGTCCAGCGAAGCACCTAACTGGCTGGCGGCGGTGCCGACCGCCAGCCGCGCCGACTGGCTATCATACAGCGGTGGACGCAGGTCGTGCCGTTTCTCTGCCCGATCGAAATTGCGAATCAGTTTTTGCTGCAACGCATTGGCTTTCTGGTTCATGCTATTAATTACCCTGTCACTTGTTGGTGATGGTTGCCATCGGATGGCCTCATCTCAAGTTAAGCAGAAAATACCCAGAACGAACTCATCGCTGCATTGACGACCGGTTAAACACGGAATGTAAACGCCGGCTGCACGGCAAGCGCATTGTGGTGTGTTAGTAAACGGTTAAGATGGGCTAAAGGAGGATCCGATGCTGAATTCATTTACTCAAGGGCGGATGGCGGTCAACGGCACCGACATTGCCTATCGTATTGCCGGCCAGGGCGCGCCGCTACTGTTGCTGCATGGCCATCCGCAAACGCAGTTTATCTGGCATAAGGTGGCACCGTCGCTGCTGGAGAGTTTTACCGTGGTATTGGCCGACTTGCGCGGTTACGGCGACAGCGGCAAACCGCCGGCCAGTGCAGACAGCCGTCATTACGCCAAGCGTGAAATGGCGCGCGATCAGCTGGAATTAATGGCGGCGCTGGGCTTTAGGCGCTTTAGCGTCATGGCGCACGATCGCGGCGCGCGGGTGGCACATCGCCTGGCGCTTGACTATCCGCAGGCGGTGGAGCGCATGGTACTGCTGGATATTGCACCGACGCTGGCGATGTATCGGCAAACCGACGAACGCTTTGCCCGCGCCTATTGGCACTGGTTTTTCCTGATCCGTCCGGCACCGCTGCCGGAAGCACTGATCGAAAGCAACCCAGAACTGTATCTGCGCAGCGTGATGGGTAGCCGCAGCGCCGGTCTACAGCCATTCAGCGAACCGGCCATGGCGGATTATCTGCGTTGTCTGCAACTGCCGGGCACCGCCCGTGGCATTTGCGAAGACTATCGTGCGTCGGCAGGCATAGATTTGCAGCATGATAGCGCCGATCTGGAGGCCGGACGCCGACTGGCGTGCCCACTGTTGGTGCTGTGGGGGGAACAGGGAACGGTGGGGCAATGTTTCGAACCGCTGCAAGAATGGCGCAAGGTGGCGAGCAACGTGCGCGGTAGCGCCTTGCCGTGCGGCCACTATATCGCTGAGCAGCAGCCACAACTGCTGCTACAGCACGCTTTACCGTTCCTTGGCGGTGAGGATTAATCCGCTGCGCGTTGCGGCAGAGAGAAAATCAGGTGCGCAATAACGCCGCCGATCAGCCCCCAAAATGCCGCGCCAACGCCCAGCAGACTGATGCCGGAGGCGGTAATCAGGAAGGTTATCAGCGCGGCATCGCGCTGTTTTTCATCCTGCAGGGCGCGTTGCAGGCTGCCGGCAATGGTGCCGAGTAACGCCAGCCCGGCGATGGTATGAATCAGCGCCATTGGCAGGGCGCTGAACAACAGGCCAATGGCTGCACCGAACACCCCGGCCAGCAGATAGAACCCACCGGCGGCGACCGCTGCCATATAACGCTTTTTGGGATCGGGATGCACATCCTGACCCATGCAGATCGCTGCGGTAATAGCGGCAATGCACACCGAAAAGCCGCCGAACGGCGCCAACAGCAGCGCGGTGAGTGCAGTCCAACTGATGAGCGGTGAGGTCGGTATTAGGTAGCCTGCCGCTTTCAGCGTGGCGATGCCGGGAGCGTTTTGCGATGCCATGGTCACAACAAAAAACGGCACGCCAATGCCCAACAGCGTAGCCAGCGTAAAATGCGGTGCGATAAAGCTTGGCAGGGTAAAGTTCCAGCTCTGATGGGAGAATGACATATTCCCCTGACCGGCGGCCACCGCCAGTCCGGCCAACAGCGTCAGCACAATGGCATACCGTGGCAGGTAGCGCCGAGAAAGCAGATAGACCAGGCACATGCCGCCGCTGAGCGTAAAGTTGCTTTGCAATGCACCAAACGCGTCCAGGCCGAAACGCAGCAGGATGCCGGCCAGCATTGCGGCGGAAATCGCCTGGGGAATGTAATTCATCATACGGGCAAATAGCCCGGTAACGCCGCATAGCAGAATCAGGCCGGAGGCGAAAACAAATACCCCAATGGCTTCATTGATACTGGTGCCGGGCAGGCTGGTCACCAGCAGCGCCGCGCCCGGCGTCGACCAGGCGGTGAGGATCGGCGCGCGGTAATACAGCGACAGCCCGATCGAACTGACGCCCATGCCCAATCCGAGCATGCTCAACCAGCCGCCAATCTGCAGCGGCGTGGCGCCTGCCGCCGCTGCGGCTTGAAAAATAATTGCCGCCGAACTGGTATAACCGACCAGCACTGCCACAAATCCGGCGATTAACGCCGGCACGCTGATATCCCCTAACAACCTTCCTTGCCGCATCGTCGCCCCCATGATTGTGCGTTATAACGCACGAATGGCCGAGCATAGCACCGTGCGTTATAGCGCACAAGGGGCTATAATCGCCGAAAAACAGGAGCAAATCATGCAGGAATTGACCAATCACCTGGCGCACACGCTGAAGCATCTGCGCGCGGAGCGCGCTTGGAGTTTGGCGCAGGCGGCGGAGCACACCGGCGTCAGCAAAGCCATGCTTGGGCAGATTGAGCGTGGCGAGTCCAGTCCGACGGTGGCCACGCTATGGAAAATCGCCACCGGTTTCAACGTCGCCTTCTCGGTGTTTCTGGAAGGGGCGCAGCCAGCGTCTCAAACCATGTTACACCGTCACGGAAATTTACCGGTTTTCGATCAGGCCAACGCCAGTATGCGGGTGATGCCGCTGTTTCCTTACGATCGGCAACTGGGTTTTGACATGTTCGACATTGTACTGGCCGCCGGTGCCACCAGCGCCTCTTCGCCCCATGAGTCGGGGGTGATAGAACATGTGGTGGTGATTGACGGCCTGCTGGATCTGGCAATCGACGGGCAGTGGACGCGGTTGGCGGCCGGCGAGGCGATTCGTTTTCAGGCAGATTGCCCGCACGTTTATCGCAACACCAGCCAAAGAGCGGTGCGTTTTCATGATCTGATCCATTACCCGGTGAACGCATCCCCAGCGGCCATTGCGCAGCGAGAGTTTTGACAGCCTGTGGGGAAACGCTTAATTTGTTGATAACCACTCTCATTTATGTCGCTGGACATGCAGCGGCTAATCAACGCCGACCAGGCAGCAAAAGGAGCTTGAATTGCCAGTCACCAATCGACGCCAATTTATTAAACTCAGCGCACAAACCGCAGGAGCCGTAATTGCCATGACGACATTGCCGAACAGTATCCGCCTGGCCATGGCGGCAGACCAGCCCAACGCCGATCAATTCCTGTGGCTGGAGCAACTGCACAGTCAACCGGCGCTGGAGTGGGTAACCCAGCAGAACCAGCGTACGTTGGCGCGTTTCGCACAGGGCACGGATTTCCCGCGGCTGGAACAACAGGTGCTGGATATTCTGAATAAAGACAGCCAAATCCCCTGGGTCGCCAAATACGGCGATGATTACTACAACTTTTGGCAGGATCGAGATAACCCGCGCGGGCTGTGGCGGCGTACCACACTGCAGGAATACCGTAAGGCACAACCAACCTGGGAAACGGTGCTGGATATCGATGCGCTTGGCAAGGCAGAAGGACAGGAGTGGGTGTTCCATGGCGCAACGCCGTTGGCACCCGATTACCGTTACGCCTTGTTGAAACTCTCACCGGACGGCGGCGATGCGGTGACGGTGCGGGAATTTGATCTGCAACAGAAACGCTTCGTCAGCGACGGTTTTACGCTGCCGGTGGCCAAAAGCGTGGTGTCATGGGCAGATTACCAGCATCTGTTTGTCGCCACCGATTTCGGCCCCGATTCGCTGACCCAGTCCGGTTACCCACGGGTGGTTAAGCGCTGGCAGCGCGGCACGCCACTCGACAGCGCGGAAACGCTCTATCAGGCGCAGCCAGAAGATATGCGCGCTTACGCCTATCACGACGATACGCCGGGCTTTGAGCGTGACTTTATCGTGCGCATGATGGATTTTTATCATCAGGAAACCTTCCTGCTGGACGCCAAAGGCCAACGGGTCAAGATTGAGGTGCCGACGGATGCCGAACTGGGCTGTCACCGTGAATGGTTGCTGATCAGACTTGGCAGTGACTGGTCGCTGGGGGATAAAACCTACCCAAGTGGTGCGTTGCTGGCGGCGAATTTTGCCGATTATCTGGCGGGGAAACGCCAGTTGAGCGTGCTGTTTACGCCGAGCGAATGCATGGCGCTCAGCGGCTACGCTACCACGCGCGACCATCTGATCGTCAGTATCATGGATGACGTGGTTAACCGGCTGGAGGTGCTGACACCGCAAGGCAGCGGTTGGCAGACGCGTCCGCTGGGCACGCCTGGCAAGCTCAGCACGCTGTCTGCAGGCGGCATTGACGACAAAACCAACGACTATTTTCTGACCGTCAGCGGCTTTCTGCAGCCCACGTCGCTGTATCTCGGCAACCTGGATGATGGTGAGCCGGCATTGCTCAAGCAGGGGCCGCAGGACTTTGATGCCAGCGGTTATCAGGTCAGTCAGCACTTTGCGCGCTCCAAAGACGGAACGCGGATACCGTATTTTCAGATTGCCGCCAGCGGTCTCAAACTGGACGGTAACAACCCGACGTTGCTGTATGGCTATGGCGGCTTCGAGGTTTCGCTGCAACCCAGCTATCTCGGCAGCAACGCGCCTACCTGGCTGGAGCGTGGCGGGGTATTCGTGGTGGCCAATATTCGCGGTGGTGGCGAGTACGGCCCGGCCTGGCATCAGGCGGCGCTGAAACAGAACCGCCACCGTGCCTATGAGGATTTTGCCGCAGTGGCGCAGGATCTGATTGCGCGCAAAGTGACATCGTCACAAAAATTGGCTGCGCGCGGCGGCAGCAACGGCGGGTTGCTGGTGGGCAATATGCTGACGCAGTACCCGGAGCTGTTTGGCTGTATCGTGTGTGAAGTGCCGTTACTGGACATGCAGCGTTATACCCAGCTTTCCGCCGGGGCGTCGTGGATTGCAGAATATGGCGATCCGCGCGACGCGCAACAGTGGGCGTATCTGCAGGCCTTTTCGCCGTACCACAACATCAAGGCGGGCGTGGCATACCCGCCGACGTTATTTCTCACCGCCACCAGTGACGATCGGGTCAATCCGTCGCATGCCCGCAAGATGGCGGCACGGATGCAACAGATGGGATACCAACAAGCCTATTTTTACGAGAATACCGCCGGTGGGCACAGTGCCGCGGCCGACAAAAAGCAGTCGGCGTTTCATGCTGCGCTGGTGAGCGAGTTTATCTGGCAGACCCTGCAGGCCAGGTCGGTGGGCTAAACGCCGGCGACGGCAAAAAAAACGGGGCCAATAATGGCCCCGTTGACGTTGGTTGCGTCATACCGATTAACGCGCGGCGGTAGTCGCCTGTTGCGCCTTCTGTTCGGTGTCTTCCGCGGTATCCAGCGTCATGCGGTACAGCTTCGGCGCGGTGAGCATCATCAGAATGGCGATAACGCCGGTAGCGATACCAATCTGCATAAAGACATGGCTATAAATCGCCAATGAAGCATGCGCATCGTTCACGTCGCTTGGTACGGCGGTTAGACCTGCCACTTTACCGGCAATCAGCGCTGCAGCCGCGGTGGTCAGGAACCAGGAACCCATAATGAAGCCCATCAGGCGTTGTGGTACCAGTTGGGCCACCATCGCCAGCCCCAGGCCCGAGATCATCAGCTCACCGACGCTTTGCAGCGCGTAGCTCAGGATCAGCCAGTTGACGGAAACGATGCCCTGTTCGTTGGCGAAGCTGGCGCCCCATGGCAGCACCAGAAACGCACCGGAGCACAGGAACATACCGAACGCGAACTTGTGCGGCATCGGCAGGCGATCGCCCATTTTATTGTACAGTGCCGCCAGAATCGGACTGGCCAGCATGATCCAGAACGGGTTCAGCGCCTGATACTGCTCGGGTTCGAACGCCAGGCCCAGAATGTTGTGTTCAACGTTATGAATGGCAAAGAAGTTCAATGAGGTTGGCATTTGGCTATACAGCACGAAGAACACCACCGCTTCCAGCATCAGCAGGAACGCTACGATCATTTTGCGACGCGCTGCGCCGTGCATGGCAAAGGTTTCCTTGGCGAACACGATCACGATGCCGGCAGAGATAATCGCCAGTGCCCAGCGGGCAATTACCTGATTGTGCAGCAGCCAGCTGGACAGAGCGACCAGTGCGACGATGCCGACCAGCACCATCAGCAGCTTTTGCAGATGCAATGGTTTGAAGTCTGGTTTGGAGCCGTGCTGTTTAACCCAGCGATGGCACAGCATAAAGTTGACCAGCGTGATCAGCATCCCGACCACGCTCAGCGAGAACGCGACGCTCCAGCCGTATTTGGCTGCCAGCCAGGGCGTTGCCAGCATCGACATGAAAGAGCCGATATTCACCGACATATAGTACATGGTGAAAGCGCCATCGAGACGCGGATCGTCTTTTTCGTAACAGGTAGACAGCAAAGAGGACGGGTTGGCCTTGAACAGACCGCTGCCGACGGCGATGGTCGCCATGCCGAGGTAAACCCAGAAAATATCGTGGCCGGAGTAGGCTACCATGGCGTAGCCTACCGCCAATACCAGCGCGCCGAGGACGATGACACGCTTGGTGCCGAGCACTTTATCCCCCAGCCAGCCGCCGATGGCGACAAAGCCATACACCAGCGCGCTGAAAGACGAAAACAGCGTAATTGAATCGGCTTCGCTCAGGCCAAGCATCTTGACCAGATAAACCGCCATGATGCCCTGCAGGCCGTAATAACCGAAACGCTCCCACAGTTCGATCGAGAAGATCAAATAGAACGCCTTGGGTTGTTTAAAGGCGTTTAAGCTGACGCCTTCCTGATGTTGGTTGTTTGCTGTTGACACTGGTACCTCTTTTTTCACAGCCCGTCAGAAAGGACGGGAAATGCACAAGTTGATGCAGGACTGCACCCTTATGCGTTGTTATAGGATGGGATGACGGCGGTTAATGTTCACTATCTTAAACGGCGTGGCAAGCAGTTTGACATATTCGGTTACATATAACGTTTGTGGCATTATGCAACGATGTTGCAAATGTTATGCAGAATTAACGTTCGCATTTATTTCATTTGTCGAGTTTTTGTTTTGTCTAAAAGATATGCACCGTCGGTGTAGTGATATGTTCTGCTATTTTACCATTTTGTGGTTCATGCGATTGCATGTCGTTCAATAGGCGTTGCTATCTCATGCCTAAATGCCAATCTGCAATATTAGTGAAACAGTGAGGAAGGGGTTATGCGGTTGTTAATATATTGTGAATTGAAAACTGTGATGTCATGCGCAATTTTTGACTAAATTTTCGCTTGAAATTAAGTGAAATCGTGATTTTAGACGGAAATCCGTAAAAACACCGTGGTTACTACTGAGCAACATCACATTTTCAATAAAAAAGAGCCGCTAACGGCCACAGCGATCCCGGCGCACATTGCGCCGGCAGCATCAGGCGTCGGGATAGACCTTTTCCTTGTATTCGCAAAGATCTTCGATGATGCAGGAACCGCAGCGCGGCTTGCGGGCGATACAGGTATAACGACCATGCAGGATCAACCAGTGATGGCAGTCGACCTTGAATTCCGCCGGCACTACTTTCAGCAGCTTGTCTTCAACCTGTTCGACGGTATTGCCCGGTGCGAAGCGCGTCCGATTGCTGACGCGGAAGATGTGGGTATCTACCGCAATGGTGGGCCAGCCAAAGGCGGTATTCAACACCACGTTTGCTGTTTTTCGACCAACGCCGGGCAACGCCTCGAGTGCCGCGCGATCCTCTGGCACCTCGCCGCCATGCTGTTCCAGCAGGATACGGCAGGTTTTGATCACATTCTCGGCCTTGCTATTGAACAGGCCGATGGTCTTGATGTATTCCTTGACGCCGTCGACCCCCAGCGCCAGCATCGCCGCTGGCGTATTGGCCACCGGATACAGCTTGGCGGTGGCCTTGTTGACGCTGACGTCGGTCGCCTGTGCCGACAACAGCACGGCGATCAGCAGTTCAAACGGCGTGGTAAATACCAGTTCGGTAGTCGGGTGCGGGTTGTTGTCGCGTAAACGGGTCAGAATTTCCAGGCGTTTTTGTTTATTCATCAGGCTTTCTCTGGCTGTCCTTTTTCCAGCGTCGGCTGGTGAGCCACGGCTTGGGCTTTGCGCGCCTTCATTTTTTCATCAATCACATATTTGACCGCCAGCATCAGCCCCAGACCGATAAACGCCCCCGGCGGCAGCATGGCCAGCAGGAACGGGCTGTCAAAATGCACCACTTCGATACGCAGCACTTTGGCCCAACTGCCTAACAGCATATCGGCGCCGTCAAACAGCGTGCCGTTGCCAATCAGTTCGCGCATCGAACCTAGCACGAACATGGCGCCGGTAGCGCCCAGGCCGATGAACAGGCCGTCAATCAGCGCCAGCCCGACCGGCTTGCGTGCCGCGACCGCCTCCGCACGGCCGACCACGATGCAGTTGGTAACGATAAGCGGGATAAAGATCCCCAGCGATTGATACAGACCAAAGGCATAGGCGTTGATCAGCATTTGCACGATGCTGACCGCAGCGGCGATGATCATCACGTAGATCGGAATACGCACTTCGCTTGGCACCCAGCGACGCAGGGCGGAGATGGAGCCATTGGTGATCACCAGTACCAGCGTGGTCGCCAGTCCCAGTCCCAGGGCGTTGGTGGCGGTTGAGGTGACCGCCAGCAGCGGGCACAGCCCGAGCAGCTGCACCAGCGCCGAGTTGTTTTTCCACAACCCTTGAATCATTAACTCTTTTGCTTCGCTCATTCGCCGGCTCCACAGGCAGGTAATGTGGCTAGTTTAGGCGGCAACGTTTCCATATACAACGCCGTGCGGCGCACGGAATTGACCACTGCGCGCGGGGTGATGGTGGCGCCGGTAAACTGATCGAACATGCCGCCGTCCTTCTTCACCGCCCAACGTTTATCGTCCGGGCCGTCGATTTTCTTGCCGCTGAACACGGTGATCCAGTTGCTGATGCGCAGTTCTATCTTGTCGCCCAGCCCCGGTGTCTCGTGATGCTCAATCACCCGGCTGCCAAACACGTTGCCGCTAAAGTCGGCGCCGACCAGCAGTTTGATGGCTCCTGAATAGCCGTCCGGTGCGGTGGTTTCCAGCGCGGCGCCAACCGGCTGCCCCTGTTTGCGCGCCAGATACAAGCGGTGCGCAAGGGCATTGCCGAGAGCCGGATCGCTCACCAGGTAACACTCGGACTGCATATCGTTATCATAGTGCTCGGGCGGCACCACCTGATCAAGCAGGGTTTTCTGTTGCAGGGCGGCCTGATGAGCGATGGTTTTTTGCGTCAGCGTGTTGACTACCGCGGTCAGGCCGGTGGTCACGGCGGCAAACAGTGCCAGCGTCGTGCCATGCTTTCTCATTGATTGCAGCATCATGGCTCCTTAACGATGACCGTAAACGCGCGGTTGCGTGTAGTGGTCGATCAGCGGCACGGTAATATTGGCTAGCAGCACGGCAAACGCGACGCCGTCCGGATAACCGCCGTAGACGCGAATCAACCATACCAGCAGGCCGATCAGCGCGCCGTAAATCAAGCGGCCGCGTGGGGTGGTGGAGGCGCTGACCGGATCGGTGGCTATAAAGAAGGCACCCAGCATCGTTGCACCAGACAACAGATGGATCAGCGGCGATGCCTGATGGGCGGGATCCAGCAGATAGGCGATGCCGGAACACAGTGCCAACATTGCCAGCATGCTGAACGGTATCTGCCAGTGGATCAGCCTGCGCCCCAGCATAAACAGCCCGCCGGCCAGAAAGCCGAGATTGACCCATTGCCAGCCGATGCCTGCCAGCGCAGCACCGAAAATCGGCGTTTGCAGTACTTGCTCAACCGAATGCCCGCTGCGCAGACCGGTTTTGAAACCGTCCAATGGCGTCGCCTGACTGATGCCGTCAATGCCCATTTGCAGTTCGTGCAGCGTGGCGCCCTGGCCGGTGTGGCCGCTGAAAATGGCCAGCAACACGTCAGGGAATGATAACGCGGTGGCGCGCAGCGTCTCCGGCGGCAACCAACTGGTCATCTGCACCGGGAAGGAAATCAGCAGCACCACATAGCCGACCATGGCCGGGTTGAACGGGTTTTGCCCCAAACCGCCATAGAGCTGCTTGGCAATAACGATGGCGAACAGGGTGCCGATGACGATCATCCACCACGGTGCCAGCGGCGGCAGGCTGATACCGAGTAGCAGCGCGGTCAGTATGGCCGAGTTGTCGGCCAGACGCGCGCGCACCGGCTGTTTGCGCAGCGCCAGAATGGCACTTTCAGCCAGCAGAGCGACGATCATGGCCAGAGCAACCTGAATCAGGCTGCCGTAACCGAAGAACCATAGCTGCGCGGCCAAACCCGGAATGCAGGCCAGCATCACCCATAGCATGATGCGGCTGGTGCTCTGCTGATTATGGGTGAAAGGGGAACTGGCGATATGTAAGCCTTTGGCAGCGGTCTGTTTTATCGGCCTGAACTTCATAGAGTAACTACACCTGTCTTTGCCGCGTCAACGGCAGATTCAACACGCCGCTTAACGGGCGCAGGGAAAATGATAGCGCAGCATTCTACCTCATTCGCCGGTAGGGTAATACGCAATGATATTGGGGTTATCGGATTTTTAGCACGCGTTGTGGCGTTGGCAAGAGAATTGTGTGGTTTTTTTCGCCAGCGTTTTGCGTTAGCTTGATGTTAAAGTGAGCTGCCTGGCGTTAAAACCACGTCAAATGTGCAATATCCCTAATGACAAGATGTTTATTTTGGTACATTTATTCGCACAAAATAACAACTTCTGCATAATCCATCTAGGTTATTATCCCGAGTATTATTAAGTTAGTGAATGAATAATAATGACAAATGAAGACGTTTTTTTTATTGAAGAGCTGATTGAGTGGGTCGAAATACATCTGGAAACACGGCCAAATCTTGACGAAGTAGCGCGGATATCCGGCTATTCCAAGTGGCATCTGCAACGCAAGTTCAAACGGATCACCGGTATCCAATTGGCAACCTATATCCGCTCACGTATTTTGACGCGCGCGGCCGTGGCGTTGCGTATCACTCGTCGTTCAATTATTGATATTTCTGATGAGTTGGGCTTCGACTCGCAACAAACCTTTACGCGCATGTTCAAGCAGCGGTTTGGCACTACGCCAAACCGCTACCGTTCGATGGACAAATGGGACGTAAAAAACCTGATGCCGCGTTTTAACTTCGAGGCACAGTACGAAAAGGGCTATTACCCGGAAGTGAAGCGACTGACGCTGCCGGAGATGCAGCTGGCGGGGTTTACGCGGCGGCTGGATTTTGACGTAAGGGAAGGCATGGAGCATGCTTCCTGTATGGCGATGAAAGATGAAATTTTCAACGACTTCTTTAAGGGATTAAGCGTTGACTGCCATAAGGTCTACAGCATCCATTCGGCTCGCAGCTGTGATTACGGTGAATTTTCTGCGGTGCATACCATGGCGGTAGAGCAGCCGCATCGTAAGGATATTCTTTCCGGTCATCAGATCGATAACATTCATCTGCCCGAGCGTGAATATATTTCGATTACCCATCAAGGGACGGCAAAAGAGTGCGTGCAGTTTTTTTCCTACCTGATTACCCATGTGATGCCAGGCCTGCGCCATAAAGTGAAGGGCAGCATTGAAATGGAAATCATCGATCTTGCGCAGTGGCAGCAGGATGCCAAAATGCGCCAGATTAACGTCAACTACACCTACCTGATCTCTATCGACTAAGCGCCTTGCATCCTGCAAGGCGTTATCTCAATTCTCTTTCTCGGTTTGCGCCTGCTGCGCGGCCTTTTTGGCTTTGACGCGGGCGATGGCGGCGGCCACGGCGGCCTTGCGCGGATCGTCTTCTTGCGGCGCGGCAGCCTCGGCTTCAGCCGGGGTTGCCTGTTGTGGCTGCTGCGCGGCCTTTTTGGCTTTGACGCGGGCGATGGCGGCGGCCACGGCGGCCTGGCGCGGATCGTCTTCTTGCGGTGCGGCAGCCTCGGCTGCAGCCGGGGTTGCCTGTTGTGGCTGCTGCGCGGCCTTTTTGGCTTTGGCGCGGGCGATGGCGGCGGCCACGGCGGCCTTGCGCGGATCGTCTTCTTGCGGCGCGGCAGTCTCGGCTGCAGCCGGGGTTGCCTGTTGTGGCTGCTGCGCGGCCTTTTTGGCTTTGGCGCGGGCGATGGCGGCGGCCACGGCGGCCTTGCGCGGATCCTCTTGCTGCGGTGCAGCAGCCTCGGTTACAGCCGGCGCGGCGGCATCGGTCTGCTGCTGTGCCTTGCGTTCCCGCGCCAGCGCTTTGCGCGCTTCACGGGCGGCAATCACCGCGCTATTGTCCGGTTCCTGCCCGCCTGGCGCGCTGCCTTCGGCGGCGGTGCTGTTGCTGCGAACACGCGTCAGCGCAGCCTGTACGGCACTCTGATCGTCATCGGTCAGTTTCACCGCCGCTTTCTTGTGACGCTGTTCACGCGCCAGTTTCTCGCGTTCCATCCGCGCCAGTTTGGCTTCGTAACGCGCCTTGGCTTCGGCGGCGCGTGCCGCTTCCTGATCGATGGCCTTGATCTCGGCCTTTTCCTGCCGGTAATACTGCACCAGTGGAATATTGCTTGGGCACACGTAGGCGCAGGCGCCGCATTCAATACAGTCAAACAGGTTGTGATTGCGCGCTTTGTCGTGCTCCTGGCCGCGGCTGAACCAATAGAGCTGCTGTGGCAGCAAACCGGCCGGGCAGGCGTCCACGCACAGCCCGCAGCGGATGCAAGACTGTTCTGGCTCCTGTGGCGCCATTTCGTCCACCGTCGGTGCCAGCAGACAGTTGCTGATTTTGACAATCGGTACATTGAGCGCTGGCAGGGTGAAGCCCATCAGCGGCCCGCCCATCACCACCATCTGCTGCGGCTGCGGCTGGAAGCCGGCAAATGCCAACAGATGCTCGACCGGGGTGCCGATGCGCGCCCACAGATTACCGGGCTGGCTCAGCGCGTCGCCGGTCAGCGTGACAACGCGTTCAATCAACGGTTCGCCATCAATAATGGCGCGCTTGATGGCAAAGGCGGTGCCGACGTTTTGCATCAACACGCCGATAGCAGAAGAGTGCTTACCGTGTGGTACCTCTTTGCCGGTGAGAATTTTGGTCAACTGCTTGGCGCCGCCGGACGGGTATTTGGTCGGGATCACCCGCAGCGCAATGTGTGGGTGTTCACGCAGCGCAAGTTCCAGCGCGGCGATGGCCTGCGGCTTGTTATCCTCAATGCCGATCAGCGTGGTTTTGGGCTGGAGCAGATGGCGCAGGATCTCGGTGCCCTGCAGTATCTGATCGGCATGCTCCTGCATCAGGCGATCGTCGGCGGTGATATAGGGCTCACATTCGGCGGCATTGAGGATCAGTGTCTCCACGCCATGCGCGCCGCCCTGCAGTTTACTGGCGGTGGGAAAACCGGCGCCGCCCAGCCCGGCAATGCCGGCCTGATGGATACGCGCAACGATCTCGGATGCAGGCGCCTGGCGATAGTCGACCAACGGCGTGCGTTCGCACCAGCGATCGTCACCGTCAGGGCGAATCATCACGCACAGTTCCGCCAGTCCGGACGGGTGAGCGGTGATATGTGGCTTGATGGCGATGACCGTGCCGGAGGTTGGTGCATGCACCGGCAGCGTTCGCCCACGGCCGACGGTCAGCGGCTGGCCTTTCAGCACCGCATCGCCGACCTGCACGATCAGCTCGCCTTCCGGCCCCAGATGCTGTTGCAGCGGAATGATGAAAATATCAGGCAGCGGTGCCGTACGCAGCGGTACGCCGCTGGATTGCTCTTTCATTTCAGGTGGATGGATCCCGCCGTCGAAATCCCAAATCCGATCTTTTTTGAAGGCGGCGAACAGATTAAACATGTTGCTCCACGTGAATGACTTGCACAGGGATGGTGTTCATATCCCACTTCCAATTGGCGGTAGTGGTGGCGACCGGTTTCATTTCAATACAGTCTGTCGGGCAGGGCGCAACGCACAGGTCGCAACCGGTGCACAGATCGGTAATTACCGTATGCATGGCGCGGGTAGCGCCAACGATGGCATCCACCGGGCAAGCCTGGATGCACTTGGTGCAGCCGATGCAGTTGGCTTCGTCGATAAATGCCACTTTGCGCGTCGGTTGTGCCACTTCTTCGCCGCCATCCAGCGGCTGTGGCTCGACGTTGAGCAGCTCCGCCAGCTTCAGCATCACCTGCTCGCCGCCCGGCGCGCATTTGTTGATCATTTCGCCATTGGCCACCGCTTCGGCATACGGCCGGCAGCCGGGATAGCCACATTGACCGCACTGGCTCTGCGGCAGGATTTCGTCCACCTGTTCGGCGACCGGATCTTCTTCTACCTCAAAGCGGCGCGCGGCGAAACCGAGCACCAGACCAAACAGCAGCCCAAGGGCGCTCAGTGCCGCAACGGCAATCCACAACGCACTCATTAGAATTTCACCAGCCCGGTAAAGCCCATAAAGGCCAACGACATCAGTCCGGCGGTGATTAGGGCGATAGACGAGCCACGGAACGGCGCCGGAACGTCAGCCACCGCCAGACGTTCGCGGATGGCGGCAAACAGCACCATCACCAGCGAGAAGCCCGCTGCGGCGCTAAAGCCGTATACCGCAGACTGCAGGAAGTTATAGCCAAGATTGATATTCAGCAACGCCACGCCAAGCACCGCGCAGTTGGTGGTGATCAGCGGCAGGAAGATGCCGAGCAGCCGGTACAGCGCCGGACTGGTCTTGCGCACCACCATTTCGGTGAACTGCACCACCACGGCGATGACCAGAATAAAGGACAGCGTGCGCAGGTACACCAGATCCAGCGGCACCAGAATAAATGTATTGATGACCCAGGAGCTGATCGACGCCATCGTCATGACGAAGGTGGTCGCCATGCCCATGCCAATGGCGCTCTCCAGTTTCTTGGAAACGCCCATAAACGGACACAGGCCGAGAAACTTCACCAGGACAAAGTTGTTCACCAGTACGGTGCCGACAAAAAGGAGCAGGTATTCGGTCATTGCAACGCCTAAAAAAAGAAAAGCCGCTTATTATCGGGAATCAGCGGTATAACGACAACATATGAATCGCAGGGATAATACCCTTTTTGCTACGAATTGGTCAAAATTTGCACGCCTTGGCGTGCAAATCGTGCCTTCGCCCGCGCGTTTATTGGGTAAAGGTCCCCTTGACCCGTTGCGAGCGCTTGATATAGGGCACCAATAGCGCCGCCATCAACAGTGGCCAGCCGAGGCTGCGTACCGCCAGTTCGTCGGGGATTGGCGAAAAGGCGAACGCCTTGATCGCCAGCAGCACGGTAATCAACAGCCACAGCAGGAACAGTTTCGGGAAGCGGCGCGAACGGTGGCAGAACAGCCACAGCAGCCACAGGGTAAACGCCCACATGGCAAGGGTGGTGATCACCGAAAAGTACCATTGCAGGCTGAAGGCCTGGGCATTGGTCATCAGATATTCGCGGGACTCCGGGGCGACGATCGCCATGCCGTACAGCAATAGCATCAGGCTGGCGCTCAGCAGGGTAACGATCAGATAGGCCATCGGGGCCAGCAGCCAACCGCCGATGCGATTGTATTCAATAGAGGACATAACGGCTTCCTGGAAACGGTCAAGGCAACAAGCGGCATAGAGTAGCGGGTAATTATCGCCTCGTCATCCCCATGCGTGCTGTCGGCGAGGATGTGCGCAGCGTGGCATTTTTACAATTTTTGTGATCAGTATAATCTCAGTAAAACCCAGCATCTCATACTGCCATTGGCTATGGAGATAATACATGACGGAGGTATGTATTATTTTCTAAAAATTTAATGTCAATATTTAAGAATGTTCTCATTTCTTATTGTTTTTATTGTTTATTTTTTCATGTGTCTTTGGCTTGTGAATTGGCGATAGCACTTTTAAGATGCCGAAAAAATAGCCAGGACTCTCTGAATGGACTCAGTAACTCATCGGCTTGCAGCGCTACTGCTGGGCCTACTTGCTACACCCGGCGTTGCGGTTGCCATCTCCTCGGGGAACGAGGTGCCGCCGCTTGCCGCACCCGCACAGGCCGCGCTTATTGATGCTCGGCAGCAAAGCCGGCAACAGGATCGGGAGCGTGCCCTACAGCAACAGAATACGCCCGATAGCGATGTCCGGCTGACACCGCCTGGCGCCGTCCTGCCTGATTACCCGACTCACGAACGTCCCTGCTTTCCTGTCGACAGGTTGCAACTCGACGGTGACGCGGCCAGCGATTTCCAGTGGGCGCTGGATGCGGTTGATGACGCCAGGGGGCGCTGTCTGGGTGGCCAGGGAATACTGCTGGTGATTAATAAGGTCCAAAACGCCATTCTGGCCAAAGGCTACGTCACCACCCGGGTTATGGCCGAAGAGCAGAACCTGACCGATGGGATCCTCCGGTTACGTCTCCAGCCCGGGCGCATTGGCGACATTCGCTTTGGCGCACCGGTCTCCTGGCGAGGGCGATTATGGAATGCGTTCCCGACGGGCACGGGTAAGATCCTCAACCTGCGCGATATCGAGCAGGGGCTGGAGAATTTCAGGCGGGTGCCGAGCGCCGCTGCCGACATCAAGATTGAGCCTGGTCGGCAGGAGTCGACCAGCGATTTGGTCGTCAGTTGGCAAGAAGGGCGGCCGGTGCGTCTTGGTCTGGGGCTGGACGACAGTGGTTCCAAAAGTACCGGTCGTTACCTGGCCTCGGCGACCCTGGCGCTTGACGCCCCATTTGCCCAGAACGATCTGTTCTACGCCAATATTGGCAAAGACGTGCTGCAACATGGCCCTTTCGGCAATCGCTCCCATACGCTGAACTACTTTTTCCCGTTGGGATACTGGGGCTTGGCTGCCAATTACAACGACTACACCTATCACCAGAATATCGCCAACGCCAATGAGGTACTGACCTACAGCGGCAACAGCGACAATATTCAATTGAGCGTCTCGCGGCTGCTGTACCGCGATCGGTCGCACAAGATCACGCTCAATCTGCGTGGTTACCGCAAGCACTCCAGCAATGCCGTCGATGGTATCGACATCGTATCGCAAAAACGTCGCACCGCCGGTTGGGAACTGGGGCTGAACCAGCGTAGCTACCTTGCTAGCACCACGCTGGATGCCAATATCAACTGGCGTCGTGGGACTGGCGCGTTCAATGCCCTGCCGGCACCGGAAGAATCCTATCATGGCGGCAGTGCGCGCCGCGGGATTGCCATGGGCGATATCAGCCTGAACCAGCCCTTTGCGCTGGGCACGCAACCCTGGCGCTATTACACCAGCCTGCGTGCTCAATGGAGCCAGCACGCCTTGACGCCACAGGACCGTCTGGCGATTGCCGGGCGTTATACGGTACGCGGGTTTGACGGTGAACAGATGCTCTCCGGCGAGAAGGGGCTGCAATGGCGCAACGAACTGGCCTGGAACCTGTTGGCACGAGGCCACGAACTGTACGCCGCGCTGGATTACGGGCGGGTAGATGGCCCAGGGACCCGCTATCTGGTCGGGCACCAACTGGCGGGAAGCGCCATAGGGCTGCGCGGCACCTTATGGGGGCGCTTCAGTTACGACCTGTTTGCCGGGGTGCCGGTCTATAAACCGGACCATTTCGTTACCTCGAGCGTGACCAGCGGCTTTAGTCTTAATCTGGAAATCTGACGCGTCGGGCTGTGATAGCGAGCGCAATTACGAATATGGCTGCCGATCTAAACGGACTGATTTTTCTCACGGATGTGACCTATGAACAAACATTGCTATTGCCTGATCTTTAGCCGCACAGATGGAGCATTGCGGGTGGTTTCCGAACTGGCGCGTCGTTGCAGCACTGACTCCGGGCAACGTCGCAGCGCCGCTACCAGCACGGGGCACCGTTGGTGGGTGACGGTGCGGCGGGTGGTGTGGTTGCTGGGGTTGGCCTTGTTTGCCGGACCGGTGATGGCCGACGGCATTGTGGCGGATGCCGCCGCCACACCTGGCCTGTGGCCAGAGGTTATCGCCACCCACAATGGGTTGCCGCAGGTCAACATCACCGCCCCCAATCAGGCTGGGGTTTCGCATAACCAATATCAGCAGTTTGACGTCGATCGCAAGGGCGCCATCCTCAACAACTCGGCGATCATGACTCAGAGCCAACTGGCCGGGATGATCCAGGGCAATCCCCATCTTGATCCCAACGCCGCAGCGGCGCGGGTGATCCTCAATGAGGTTAACAGTAACAACCCCAGTCAACTACGTGGTTTTCTGGAGGTGGCTGGCGGCAAGGCGCAGGTGATTGTCGCCAACCCGGCCGGGATTATCTGCAACGGCTGCGGCACCATCAACGCCGGGCGCATGACGCTGACTACCGGCCGCCCGCAGATCAACGCCGACGGCAGTCTGGCGGGGTATCAGATTGAACGCGGAGTGGTACGGATTGACGGTGGCGGGTTGAACGGCGACGCCCGGCATGACACCGAATACGTCGACATTCTGGCGCGCGCGGTGGCGGTCAACGCCGGCGTCTGGGCCAAACAGGGGCTGACGGTGGTGGCCGGTCGCAACCGCGTGAGCGCGGATGTCAAAACCGTTACCCCGTTGGCGCAGGACGGCAGTGCCAAACCCGAACTGGCGATAGACATGAGTCAGATGGGCGGTATGTACAGCGGTAGCATCCGCATGATCGGCACCGAAGCCGGCGTCGGTGTGCGTAACCGCAACGGACAGGTGCAGGCGAGCCAAACGTTGACCGTGAGCAGCGATGGCAGGCTCAGTTGGCAGTCTGATACAAGTGACGCCGTCACGCAAGCCGGCAGCGACATCCAGTTTGCAGCCAAAGACGCCATCGACTTCCACGGCAAACTGCACGGCGGCGGGCAGTTGACGCTACAGAGTCGCGACGGCACGCTCACGCAGTCCGGTACCCTGGCAGCAGCCGGGGACGTACGCCTGAACGCGGCGCGCGGCATCCAGAGCAGTGGACACCTGCTGGCGGGCAGCGATGTCAACAGCCAGATTGTGCGTGACGCCGGCCTGCAACTGGTCAGTCAGGGCGACATTCGCGCCAGCGGCAGTTTATTGAGTAACAAGGCGCTGAACGCGACCGGCCATCGGGTGGATATCAGCGGTGCGCAGGTCGCAGCCGGCCGTACCACGTTGACCGCGCTGAAGGGCGGCGTGGCGTTACGTCAATCGTCGGTTGACAGTGGGGAACTGGTGGTGAGCACAAGTGGTGATGTCAACGCGCAGCAGTCGAAGATCAAGGTCGGGCGCTGGCAACTGGCCGCCGTCAATCTGTTTAACCAACGGGCTAGCTGGTCCCAGACCGGCGACGGTGAGAGTCGCTTCACGCTGTCTGCGGGGGTGGATAACGCTGACGGCGCCATTGAGGCTCAGCGTCTGGCATTGACGGCCGGGGCGCTTGCCAATCAGCACGGTCGGCTGGTGTCGCTCAACGACGCAGCGCAGCACTGGCAGGTCACTGGCCTGCTTGACAACGCCGGTGGCATATTGGGCAGCAACGGTGACCTGCGCCTTGAGGCGGCTGGTGTTGACAACCAGGGCGGTACGATAAAAACACAGCGGCAACTGATGATTGATAGCGGCAGCGCCATCAATAACCTCTCGGGCAACCTGCTGGCCGGCCAGACTCTGACGCTCGACGCGGTTGGCAGTCTGAACAATCAGCTCGGCACCCTGAGCGGCGGTGAGATGCGGCTGGCGGTGCAGCAACTGGATAATTCGCAGGGGCAGGTTATTGGTCTGGGCAACCTTGACCTGACGGCCAGTCGACTGGACAACCTGCACGGCCTGATTGCGGCAGGGAAAGGGCTGAATCTGCATACCGGCGACTGGGACAACCGTGGCGGCACCGCACAGGGCGAAACGTCGCTCACGGCAACGGCCGGCAGCGTCAACAATGATCAGGGCAAACTGCTGTCCGGTCAGCGGTTAAGCCTGAATACCACGGGTAACGTCACCAACGGTGCCGGCGAAATCAGCGGCACGGTGCTGGCTCTACAGGTCGCCCAGCTCGACAATACGCAGGGCAAGATGATTGGCCTGCAACGGCTTGAGCTACGTGCGGATGAGGGCGTGAACAATACGCAGGGGCAGCTGGGCGCCGGTGAAATGCTCAGCGTGCACACCGACGGCGAGCTGAATAACCGGCGAGGTTCCCTCACCGGGAATGGGCAAACCCGCGTGACGGCGCGAGAGCTGCACAACGATGACGGCACGATATTGGCCGAAACCCAGTTGGCGTTAACCATCGCTGCCGGGCTGACTAACCGTAAGGGCGAAATCGGCGGCGAATCGCTCACCCTGACGGCACAGCAGGTAGACAACACCCAGGGCAAGGTGGTGGCTCGCCAGAGCCTGGCGCTGACGGCGCTACGGGGGCTGATCAACGCTGGCGGCTGGCTTGATGCCGGAAATACACTTGGCGTACATAGCGACGGCGACTGGGATAACCGTAATGGCAGCGTACAAGGTGGTGCTCAGGTGGTCGCCGCTGTGCGCTCCCTTGATAATGCCAATGGCCGATTGCAGTCAGGTGGCGACCTGATGCTGGCGGGCACGGGGGATATTGTTAACCGGGCCGGCAGGTTGAGCGCGCAACGGACTCTCGCCATTACTGGCGACTCGACCAGCCTGTTTGATAACGACGGCGGCTCGTTGCAAAGCGGCGGCGCGTTAACCTTGCAAAGTGGGCAGTTGACCAATCGACGCTCGGGGCTGGTGCTGGGCCAGCAGGCGCTGACCCTGAATCTGACCGGTGGATGGGACAATCAGGGCGGTAATCTGACCGCTAACGGCAGCACGTGGGTGCGAGCGGCAAATCTGTTGAATGCTCAGGGTGCCATCAACGCGCTGGACCGCCTGGAGATGCAGTTCAGCGGGAAACTGGATAACGGCAACGGGCGGATTTTTAGCCACCTGTCCCAGACGCTTACGGCACAGGAAATAATCAACGCGCAGGGCTGGATGGGCAGCCAGTATCGCTAACTCGCGAGGGGTGTTCAGCAGCCGGGACGGCATCCGTCTGACGACGGAGCAACTGGATAACGCCGGCGGCACGCTGGTCAGTCAGGGGGCAGGCGCCTACCGAATCGATCGTCTCAACAACCCGCAGGGCAAGCTGCACAGCGGCGCGACACTGACGCTTGACGGTGTGCAAGTGAATAACCAGGGTGGGCAACTGGTGTCAACGCAGGGACTGACGCTCAAGAGCGGCGAACTCGATAACAGTGAACAAGGTATGCTCAGCAGTCAGGCGGCGCTGGCTGTGCGGGCCGAACGTCTGAACAACCGCGATGGCGGCCAGATATTGGGCACTACCCACACCGACATCAGCGCCCGTGACATCGATAATACCGCCGGTCTATTGCAAAGCGCAGATCGCCTCACTCTCAGTCACCTCTCGCAGTTGGATAATCGCCACGGGCGTATTTTGGCTAACGGCAATCTCGAGATTAACGCCGACCGGCCAGCGGGCGATTCGCTGCTCGCTCTGCTTAATCAGAGCGGGCGACTGGAGAGTGCCGCTACCCTGAAACTGCATGCGCGCACTGTGGATAATCAGAATGGCACCCTGTTGGGGTTGCAGGCGCTGACGCTGTTCGCGCAGCAGGATTACGCACGCCAAGCCGGCGAAACGATCAGCAGTAACGGTACGCTGTCGTTCTCCCTGAGCGGTGCTTTTACCAATCTGGTGGACTGGCTGCTGCCGGGCAACCTGGTGCTCAATGCGGCCAGCATCACCAACCCGGCGAGCCTGGTGGGCAAGACGTTGCAACTGACCACCGGTGCGTTGCAAAACAGCGGGCGTATTGAAGCGGACGCGATGACGCTCAACGTTGATAGCCTGGACAACGCGGCGGCGTTGATGGGAGATGATATTGCCGTACGCGGGCGTATCATCGACAACCACGGACAACCGGCGGTGATGGCGGCGAGCCAAAGCCTGACGCTGCAGACCGGCGAGCGTTTGACCAACCGGGACGGTGCTCTGCTCTATAGCGCAGACCGCCTGCAGCTGCACAGTGATGATCTGATTGAAAACCGGGCCAGCGTTATCGAAGCGGACGGCGACGTTATGATCGAAGCCCGGCGGCTGGACAATCTGCGGCAAGGTCTGGTGATTGAGCGCGCGGTGGATAAACGCGATTACAAATGGCACCGCTACAACTATTACTGGCGCTCCTACGGCTCACAGGTCAACCCCGATAAAATCACCATGGCGCCGATCACCCAACGGCTAACCTTCCAGGATGACACGGCGGCGCAAACCAACCGCTTCGGCACCCTGCTGACCATCGACGCTGTCGGCAAGCGTGCGCAGGTGCTGGTCAAGGACAGCAGCGGCCAACTGATTGACCTGTGGGTCAACTATCTGGCGCTTAAACCTGACGCCGATGGCAGCTATGCCATGACGTTTTACGAAACGCGTGGGGGAAATCAGCTGGCGGCCATCCCGACCCCTTATCAAAACGGCTTCCATTGGGAGCATGACTGGACGCAGGTGATGACCTGGGATCCCGGGATGCATGTCGATATCGACAGCGCACCGTTTGTCACCGATTACAACAACTTCCGCGAGCGTAGCGAGAGCGGTACGCTGACGCGCGACAAACTGGTCTCTGAAGGCATCGGGGCACGTATGCTGGCGGGAGGCAACCTGGTGCTACGCATCACCGGTCAGTTGTTCAATGACGCCAGCATCATTACGGCTAATGGCAACCTGACACAGGATGGCGGTGGCAGCGTGGACAACCGGGGTTATTCGGTTAACGAACGGCGTCAGGCGTTTATTGTCGACCACTACGACAAGGATACGCATCACTGGTATCCGACGTTTAACCGCGACGAGACCACGGCGCTGGCAACCCTTGACGGGGTTATCACCGGTAACGGCTCGGTCACCATCAGCGGGGCCAGCATCACCAACATCACGGTCAATCAGGCGCAAACCAGCCGGCTCGAGGCGGCATTAAACGCCGTGGACGCCGAACGCGCCGAACTCGATCGCAATCCACTGGCCTTCACGGTGGAGGACGCAGCCCGACCTGATGGCGATACCCAGCTTACGCCAGCCGAACAGCCCACGTCGCCCGCGGCGGTGACGCCATCGCCGCTGGGGCGTCCGTTGCTACCGGCGGAACTGGCGCTGACTCAGCTGCAGCACCTGGATAATGTGGCCACCTTTATCCCCAATAACGGTCTGTTCAGCCAGCATACGGCGGTCGGTAGCCCGTTTCTGGTGGTGACCGACGAACGCTTTACCCGCCGCGATAAGTTCATCAGCAGTGACTATATGCTCAAACGCCTGGGCTATGACCCGGCGCAGGCCCATAAACGCCTGGGGGACGGTTTTTACGAACAGCGTCTGGTGCGTGAGCAGGTACTGAAGCTCACCGGCAAACCGTCCGTCAAAGGATGGGATGCAATGACGCAATACCAGCAGTTGATGAATAACGGCACGAAAGTGGCGCAAGATTTCCAACTGGTGCCGGGGATCGCGCTGACGCCGGCGCAGATCGCGGCATTGCAACAGGATATCGTCTGGCTGGTCAGTGAAACGGTCGCGAGCCAAAACGGCCCGCAGACGGTGTGGGTGCCGAAGGTGTATCTGGCACAGACCACGCTGCGCCTGAGCGGCGATGGTGCGCTGATTGGCGGTGGTAATCTGCAACTCTCGGCCAACAGCATCACCAATGCGGCAAACCTGTTGGCCGACCAGGCCCTTTTGGTCGACGCCGGGCAGTGGTGGCACCAGGGCGGTGTTATCAAGGCCGACAGCATTGATGTGCAGGCCGACAGCCTGACCGTGAGTACCAATTTACAGGATGCGTTACGCCAGGCGACGATCAGCGCCGGCGACATTCGTCTGCGCGGTGCGGATATCCGGCTTTCTGGGGCGAAGCTCGATGCTACGGACACACTCAGCCTCAGTGCCCGCAACGACCTGACCATTAGCGCTGCGAAGAGCAGCCATACTGCCGATCTTGACGTCATCTCTGGCTCTATGGGTAATCGTACCCGTGGCGGCACCGAACAGGCCGGTTCACGCATGGCGCAGGTCAGCGGCCAATGGCAGCAGGCGTTGGGCAGTGAGCTTAACGCCGGTGGCAACCTCAGCCTGTCGGCCGGGCGGGACGTGGCGCTCTCCGGCAGTCAGGTCGGGGCTGCCGGCAGCACCCGCGTGCAGGCCGGGAATGATATCAACATTCAGGCCGAAACCACCATCAACACCACGCAACTGGGCGCCAGCAGCCGCACGTCGTCGGTCAACAACCACCGTCAGGAAGAGCGCCTGACGCTCAGCAGCCTGAGCGGTGACCGGGGGATTACCCTGGTGGCGGGCAACCAACTGCTGGCAGAAGGTGCCCAAGTTGTTAGCCAAGAGGGGCGCATTGGCGTCAGTGCGCAGGACGTGACCATCAAGGACGCGCGCATCCGCACGCAAGATCAGGACAGCGAAAACAAGCGTCGTGGCAAGACCAAAAGCCACCGCGAAGAGCAAACCGAACGTGCAATCAGTATCGGCAGCACCTTCAGTGGCCAGCAGGGAGTGACCATCATCGGTCGTGAAGGGGACCTGACCGTGACTGGCAGTGCGCTGCACAGTGGCCAGGGCGGGATTGCCTTGCAGGCGAAACGGGATGTGATCCTCGATCACACCACCGACAGTGAGCATCGCGTCTCCAGAGAGGAGAGTCGCGGGCGGAAAACCAAAGGTCAGTACGCCGAAGAGACCCTGCGTGAAAACGTGCTGGGCAGCACGCTCAGCGGGCGCGACGGTGTTACGGTAGTGGCGCAGCAAGGGAGCATCACCGCCACGGCAAGCGCCCTGCACAGTGACCAGGGCGGTATTGCCTTACAGGCGAAACGGGATGTGAATCTCAATACCGCCACCGAACGCGAGTCGTACTACAGCGAAGCATATTCGGAGAAAAAAGGCTTCCTGAAAAAAAGAAGCAGCCTTAGCGTGGCGCGTGATGCGACCACGCGAGAGAAAGGCACGCTGCTGAGTGGCGACAGCGTCAGCGTTACCGCCGGCAATGACCTGACGGTCAGCGGATCGGCCATTGCCGCCGACCGGGATGTAAACCTGCAGGCCGGCCATAACGTCGATATTGGCGCGGCCACCGAGAGCGACACGCATTACCGACTGGACGAGAAGAAAAAAAGCGGGCTGCTGGGCAGCGGTGGCATCGGTTTCACGCTAGGCAAGCGGTCGAGCAAACATGAAATCGACGAGAAAGGCACCACCCAGAGCCAAAGCGTCAGCACCGTTGGCAGCAACCAGGGCAACGTCACCCTGTCGGCGAGCAATCAACTGCACGTTGGCGGTGCCGATCTGGTGGCGGGCAAGAGCCTGACCCTGAGTGGCGACAGCGTGCGCATTGACCCCGGCTTTGATGCACGCACGCGTAAAGAAACCTTCGAACAGAAGCAGAGCGGGCTGACGCTGGCGCTGTCGGGTACCGCAGGCAGCGCACTCAACACCGCGGTCAGCTCGGCACAGCAGGCCAGAAAAGAAGGTGACGGGCGGCTTGGTGCGTTGCAAAACACCAAGGCGGCGCTGTCCGGGCTGCAGGCCGTACAGGCCGGGCAACTGGATAGCGCGAAAGGCAACGATGCGGCGAACACTAATACGGTGGGCATCAGCGTTTCCTACGGCAGCCAGGCGTCGAAGAGTGAAACCCGTAGCGATAGCCGCCAATCGCAGGGCAGCACGCTCAACGCCGGGCAAAACCTGTCGATAACGGCGACCGGTAAAAACCACGCGGACGGAAGTGGGGATATCACGATTGGCGGTAGCCAACTCAAAGCGGGCAAGGACCTGTCGCTCGACGCGGCGCGTGATCTCAGCCTGCATTCGGCGCAAAACAGCGAAAGCACCGTCGGCAAGAACAGCAGTCAGGGCGGCAACATCGGCGTGGGGATTGGTGTCGGTTCAGGCGGCTGGGGTATCAGCGTGTCGGCGGGGATCAATGCCGGCAAGGGGCATGAGCGGGGCAACGGCCTGATGCATAGCGAAACCACGCTGGATGCAGGCAGCACCCTCAGCCTGAGCAGCGGCCGCGACACCCGGCTACAGGGCGCGCAGGCGAGCGGAGACAAAGTCACCGTAGAGGCTGGGCGTGACCTGACGCTGCAAAGCGAGCAGGACAGCGACCGCTACGATGCCAGACAGCAGAACATCAGCGCCGGCGGCAGTTTCACCTTCGGTTCAATGACCGGCTCGGCGTATATGAGCGTCAGTCGGGATAAGCTCAACAGCAACTTCGATTCGGTGAAGGAGCAAAGCGGGCTGTTTGCGGGCCGAGGTGGCTATGACGTCAAGGTGGGTGAGCATACGCAGTTAAACGGTGCGGTGATAGCAAGCAGCTCAGCGCAAGACAGGAATCGCCTTGAGACGGGCACGCTGGGCTGGAGTGATATTCACAACCAGGCGGATTATAAGGCGACGCACAGCGGCGGTTCGTTTAGCAGCGGCGGTCCGGTGGGTAAGGATCTGCTGACCCATATGGCTGGCGGCATGCTGTCGGTGGCCAACAACAGCGGGCATGCCGACGGGACGACCAGGGCCGGGATCAGCGAGGGGACGCTGATAGTCCGGGATAGCGTCAGGCAACGGCAGGATATCACCACGCTGAACCGGGATACCGAGCATGCCAACGACGGCAGCATCAGCCCGATCTTCAACAAGGAAAAGGAGCAGAACCGGCTTAAGCAGGTTCAACTGATCGGGGAGATTGGCGGTCAGGTGATGGATATCGCGCGGACACAGGGACAAATCCGGGCGACGACAGTGGGTAAGGCGGAACTGGAAAAGAGCGGTGTCAAAGAGCCGGGTAAAGGTGCCAGCAAGGAAGCGTGGGCGGCTTACAATGAAAAGCTGACCAATACCTCGTCGTATAAGACGGCCCAAGCCGAATGGGGCACCGGAAGCGCCATCCAACAAGGAATGCAGGCGGCGACGGCGGCGATACAGGGACTGGCCGGTGGCAATATGGCACAGGCATTGAGTGGAGCTGCAGCGCCGTATCTTGCGGAGCAAATCCACCAACTGGCCCCGGATGAAGCCAGTCGCGCGATGGCGCATGCGGTGGTGGGAGCCGTCACCGCTTACGCCAGTGGCAACAGTGCGGCGGCAGGAGCCACGGGTGCGGTCAGCGGTGAATTGATGGCGCAACTGGTGCTGGAGCGGCTGTATCCGGGTAAAAAAGTCAGTGAGCTGAGCGAAAGCGAGAAGCAGGCAATCAGTGCACTGAGCACACTGGCAGCCGGGCTTGCGGGTGGACTGGCAACGGGCGATACTGTGGGGGCGGTAACGGCAGCGCAGGCCGGGAAGAATGCGGTTGAGAATAACTTCCTGAGTAGTACCTCCTCGGGAAAACGTGATGCGTTGGCGGAAAAAGTGAAGCAGGGCGACAAGTCGCTTCAAACCGCGAAAGAGTTTTTACAGCTTGAGAATGCTGATAAACGCAGTGATGCACTGGTTGCCAAGTTCAATAAAGAACCGAGTGAGTTGAGCACGGCAGAGCAAACCGAGTTGGTGAGCTATCTGAAGATATATGCGTCTGACATGCAGGCTCAATATGGTGAGGCAGTGACTAAAGAGCTGATCGCAGGAATTCTTTCTGGGCAGGATTATCTGAAATCAGCGCCGCAGACAGAGGCGCAGCAGAAAGCACAAACCATCATGAATACCTGGGGTTATCATAAATCCAACGCCAGCATTGGAGACCCGGTATTGTTATTTGGCAGCAGTGTCCTTGGCACCACAATAAAAGAAGGTATGGCGCTTAATGCGGCAATCGGTGTAGGCGTGAATACCGGCGTACAACTTAGCGGGAATGATCCTTTCAGCTATGTTGATGCAATTCTTGCTGGTGTGACAGCTGCCGCGACTACAGGTAAAAGCTGGCAGGCATCAGCAGCGATCAATATGGGGGGGGCTGCGATTGGCAGTGCGATTAAAGGGGAAGATCCGACTAACTCTGTGATAAGTACTGGCTTTGGTAGTGCGGCTGGTAGTTTAGGAGGAAAAGTTGTTGATGCATTGTCTCCGGTAACTGATCAAGTAACAAAAGATGTTATTGGGGCAGTTACAGGTTCTACTGCTTCTGAACTTACAGGAAAAGCTGTAAAAGATGAGTTAGACAAGCGGGAGAAGAAGCAATGAATCTGTTCAGCAAGGTTGGTATCCTTTGGCTTATTTTCTTGGTTGTATACTGTACTGTTTTAATATCTTTTGTTCTTTTCATATGCCAAATAGGAGTGTCAACAATTTTCTACTTCAATGATGGGGTATTCCTTTTTTCATGGGAAGATGCATTATATATCGCATTAAAAAAAGGTAGCATGGCAGGAGTGGCATTAGGTGCTGGAGTATGGTTGAAAAATAAGTTGCATGAGCGTCATAGGAAAATGTAGGTAATATTGGCGATTCAGCCGTGTCAGGGATGGTTCAGGATAAGCTACAGAATAGCTTGGGGGAAAGTGATGGAAAATAAAACGAAGTCATTACTTAACCTTTTATATCTGTGCTGTTCAATGGGGGTGGTGATGTTTTTTATGCTCTTATTTGGACGATTACTAGGGGCATGGCTAGCTTGGGATGTTAATAGCAACTTTCCCTTTTCATCGGAAGATTTATTTGTTTGTCTCAAGGTATCCTTGATAGGTCCGCCTATAGGAATTGTTTTTTGGTTTTTTTGTTATCGATGAGTTTTAGGTAGATTAATATAACCCCGGTCGCTTTCGCCGGGGTTGATGCTTCTAGGCCTTGAAAATAGTCAGTGTTCGTCGTCTGACCTCGATCCTGCCTGGTGCAGTGGTGATGTCGATGTGTTCCGGTTGGGTAATATCGATATCGGTGAGCCAGTCGCCGCCGATAATCAGTTCACCGTCATCGCGCACACAATCGGCGCTGAGGTCGGCACGGTTCTCGCTCTCTTCGCAGAGGGCTTGCCAGCGCTGCGGGTCGTTAACGATGCTGATATAAAACGCCGAGTCTTTTTGTTGCACCGCAATCAAGGTGCCCGGCGTAAAGCCGTTGTCTGCCAGCGTCTGGCCGGCCAGTATAATCAGGGGGATCGGGTCAGTGGTGAAAGTGATGTCAAGGTTCATGGCGTTACCTCGTTGCTGCTGTCGGTGGCCAGTGCTTTGTCGAGGTAGCGGTTGAACGCTTCTTCATCGAGCGTCTTACACAGCGCGTCATGCGGCTCGGTGATAAGGCGTTCTTGGCATTTGGGGCGGGGCCGTTGGCAAACTCTCTTAAAGCCGGTGTGTTGACCAATGCAGCGATAGGTGTAGGTGCAAATGCAGCCGTTCAGCTTGGTGGTAAAGATCCGTTTAACTACGTTGATGCGATACTTGCCGGTGTTACCGCTGTGATCTCTTCCCTTTGTTCAGTACCGGCGTAAAGTAGAGTTTTCGGCCTTTCTTCTCCTGAAAAAAGAGGTCATCTGACATGAAAAAGCCAGAAAACTCTATCTGAATGAATGCTCGATTCCAACTCCAATGAAATCGACGAGAAAGGCACCACCCAGAGCCAAAGCGTCAGCGCCGTTGGCAGCAACCAGGGCAACGTCACCCTTGTGGCAGGTAAACAAAAACCTCGGTCAAGTGGCCGAGGTTTTGCTTTTATGCACTAAAATACCCTTGTTCTCGCTGTGTTATCACTATCTTGCCCGGTGCAGCGGTGGCCTTGATCTGCTTGGGTCTCGTGAGGTCAAACTCGCTGAGCCAGTCGCCACCAATAACCAGCTCGCCGTTCTGCCGCACCCAGTCTGCACCAAGGTCATAGCCGTGCTGGCTGTCTGCGCACAGGGTGTCCCACTCGTCATTATCGGTAACAAGGGTGAGCGTGATCAGGTTGCCCTGACGTAACAGCCTAAACCGGCTTCCTGGTCGCCAGCCGTGACGGATAAGGGTCAGTGTAGCTATCGGTTCGGCGGTGAAGGTTATCTTCATGGTGTCACCTCGTTGCTGTCGGTGGTCGGTGCTTTGTCGATATAGCGTTGGACCACGGCTCCATCCAGCGTCTTACACAAGGCATCATGGGATTCAGTGATAAGCCGTTCCAGCATATGGCGCAGGGTCAGGCCGTGGTGATACGCCAATCGGTCAAGCGCAAACTGGGCGCGGTGACTCACTTCCATGTTCAGGCGGGTGATGTTGTGGTTGCAGCGACGGCGTGCGCGGTACTCTGCCTGACGTTGTGCGTTGATCTTGGCCATGATGAACCTCCTTGTTATTGCGTAACGGTGCGCATAACGTCGATATCGGCGTGGCCACACCGAGAGCGACACGTATTACCAACTGGACAAAAAAGGGCGGGCTGCAGAGTAGCCAACTCAAAGCGGGCAAAGACCTGTCGCCCGACGCGGTGCGTGATCTCAGCCTGCATTACTGGTGCCAGTGCGCGTAAAGAGCACGTTCATAAGATAATTTTATTGGTGGTTTTTATTCCCTAACACACTTATGAAAAATGGCAGTATAGCCAGTATTATACACCAGGTCAGCAGCCATAGTGCCACTCTGCCGGGTGTTTAGGCGAGCAGGATTTAAAAAAATTGACTGTAAGCACCACCTGGTATTGCAAAGAAAATAACAGCAATCGCTACCATGCCAAGAGACAGAAAGCAGATTTAATGATCAATTAATAACAAGGAGGTTTTATGAATAAGGACTTGAAAATCACCATAACAAAAGGGCGCTTCAGAAAATTAAGAGAATGGAATCGTCGCAGGAACTACTATTTCAAGCAGCTAAAACTTAATGGAAAGATTTACCTGGCAAAACTGATTTGGGATAAAAGGATAAGGAGTGAGCTAAATGTAAAATCCATTAAAACCATTCTGCTCCTGCGCAATGAGGGTACCGTCGGCGACGTGGTGGTTACTACACCACTGATAAAGGGGCTGTCTGAGGCTGGCTACACGGTTGATTTATTATTGACAACGTCGAGTAGTGTGGTGGTTAAATATAATCCTTATATCAGAGGTGTCTACCAGGCAGAGGATTGTAGCACTGCGATTTTTCTTAAGAGCTTTAATCATACCGTTGCAGAGTCGACAATAAATCGGTTAAGAGCGAATCATTACGATCTGATCATTGACCTTTGCCTGTTCGAAACTCCAGTGCATAGGTTAAGGTTATTTAGTGAAATAAATGCCAAAGCGGTTATTGGCTTCAATAAATGGAATTGCATTAACCATTACAGTAAATCGCTTGCATTTGAAAATGGTAAGCAACATGTAACAGAGGCTATTGCCATGGTGGCTAGTTTTATCGGAATTGGCCATATAAATCCCAAAGCTTATGATTTGCACATTCCTGGTGCAGTTTTTCGTGAAGTGCGTGATTTTTATGACGCCAAAAAAGAACGGATAAAAATTGTGATTAATGTATTTACTGGCAGTGCGGAGAGGGATCTATCTCAACGGCAACTGTTCAATATTGTTAAGATGCTTAATAGCAAATCAACCAATATCACGTTCATTCTTCTCGATCATCGGCGACAATTGAATCTACAACTTCCTGATAATGCCATTATAAACCCATTTAACTCACTACATCATGTTATGGCATTACTGTATGGGGCTGACATGGTGGTAACGCCAGACACGTCGATTGTGCATATATCTGCCGCATGGGAGAAAACACTTATCTCTGTTTATAAAGACGTCATCGACAACAACTACTTATGGGCGCCGGGTTATGGCAATGCAAGTCAGATAATTGTTCATAATAGAATAATAGCGGATGTTGCGAACATTCCGGAGCTGATATGGCACGAGATAGACCAAAGAGGTTTGCTAAAGTAACCGGCCCTTAGCCACTGGCACTCTCAAGCTCCAGAGTCGCATAAGGTGCCTGGTTGATACGCCAACACCCGCCCCGTAGCAGGGCGGGTTAAAGTGAGCGCAGGCTAAATCAACGCTCTGCGCCGTTGCTGGCGATCAGTTTCTGATACCAGAAGAAGCTCTTCTTGCGCTGGCGCGCCAGATCCTTCTGGTGATCGACATAAACAAAACCGTATTGCTTCTGGAAACCGTTCAGCCAGCTCAGCAAGTCGATAAATGACCACGGATAATAACCACGCACGTCAGCCCCCTGAGCGATTGCATCTTCGATCGCGCCGATATGCTGGTTGAGGTAGTCAATGCGGTCGTCGTCTACCACTTCGCCATCGATAATCGGATCTTTGGCGCCAAGGCCGTTTTCGGTGATGTAAATCGGAATGTCACCGTAGCGCGCCTTGATATTCATGATGCCTTCGGTCAGGCCCTGCGGATAAATCTCCCAGTCCCAATCGGTATAGACGCCGTTCGGATTGCGCACGAACTTGAACAGACCCTTGAAGCCGAACTCATTGCCTTGCTGGTGGCCTTTGCCTTTTTCGCCGGTGGTGTTGATAGTCAGGTGGGATTCCTGATGGTTGGCGGCAATGGTTTCGCGCTTGTAGTAATTCAGGCCAATGAAATCGCAGATATTGTCACGCAGCAGTTGGCGATCGCCGTCAGCGAACTGCGGAACGCCCCACAACGCCTGAGTCTGCGCCAGCAGTTCTGCCGGGTATTCGCCTTTCAGTACCGGGTCATACAGCCAGTGGGTAAAAATGCCATCGGCCAACTGACAGGCGGCGAGATCTTCCGGTGACTGGCTGAGTGGGGTATTGGTCTGCAACACATTGACGAAACCGATCTTGCCGTCGATGCCGCTGGTACGGAATGCCGCCACCGCTTTGGCATGGGCGACAAAAACGTGGTGACAGGCCTGCACCGCGCGCGCCGGGTTTTGCACGCCCGGTGGATGACCGCCGGTGATATAGCCAAAACCAATAAAGCAGATGGTTTCATTAAAGGTCGACCACAGCTTGACGCGGTCACCGTAACGCTCATAACACAGGCGGGCATAGGCTTCGAACGCCTCGGTAGTGGCTCGCGCTTCCCAGCCGCCTTCGTCTTGCAGCGCCTGCGGCAGATCCCAGTGATAAAGGGTGATCATCGGTTCGATGCCGTGTTCCAGCAGCGCGTCGATCAGATCGCTGTAAAACGCTACCCCGGCCTCATTGACTTGGCCACGGCCCTGCGGCAGCAGGCGCGGCCAGGAGATGGAAAAGCGGTAGCTCTTCATGCCCATTTCGGCCATCAGCGCCACGTCCTCGCGGAAGCGATGATAGTGATCGACCGCCACATCGCCGTTGGTGCCCTGATAGGTGGTGCCGGGCAGGTGGGAGAACACGTCCCAGATGGATGGGCCCTTGCCGTCGGCGTCATGGGCGCCTTCAACCTGATACGCCGCGGTAGCCGCGCCCCAGAGGAAATCTTTCGGGAAAGCAGACATAAACAACTCTCTCTGTCAGATGAATGATTGAATCAGTATCAGCCTAGTCTAGGGGGAACGGGAATGGTTTTGCAACCGGTTTCTGAAACCGGTTGCAGTTTTGTTGGCTGGCAGAGAGAGCGAGATTAACGGCGGTTCAGCTGATAGTAGGCCTCGTTCCAGCGGATTTCGTTCTTGAACGCCGGCAGCGTGGTGTCGTTATCGATCAGCAGGAACTCGATGTTGTGCATTTCGGCATACAGACGCAGATAATCGGCGTTCAGCGCCTGTGAGAATACCGTATGGTGCGCGCCGCCGGCTAAAATCCAGGCTTCGGCAGCGGTAGCCAGCGTCGGCTGTGCCTGCCAGATAGCGCGCGCCACCGGCAATTTCGGCAGTGGATGCGGCTGTTCCACGGTATCCACCTGGTTGACCAGCAGACGGAAGCGATCGCCCATATCGATCAGACTGGCGTTGACCGCCGGGCCGGCCGGGGTAGAGAAGATCAGGCGTGCCGGATCCGCCTTGCCGCCGATGCCCAGCGGTTGAATGTCCAGCAGCGGTTTTTGCTCCTTGGCAATGGACGGGCACACTTCGAGCATGTGTGAGCCAACCACCAGATCGTTACCCGGCTGGAAGTGGTAGGTGTAATCCTCCATAAACGAGGTGCCGCCGTCCAGGCCGCCGGCCATCACTTTCAGAATGCGCAGCAGGGCGGCGGTCTTCCAGTCGCCTTCGCCGCCAAAGCCGTAGCCTTGCTGCATCAGGCGCTGTACCGCCAGCCCCGGCAGTTGCTTCATGCCATGCAGATCTTCAAAGTTGGTGGTAAAGGCGTGAAAATCCCCTTGCTCAAGGAAGCGTTTCATACCCAGCTCGATACGTGCCGCGTCGATCAGATTTTCGCGTTTGGCGCCGTTGCTTTTTACCGCTTCGCTCAGCACATAGCTGGCTTCATATTCTTCAATCAGCGTATCGACGTCGCCACGACTGACTTCGTTGATCACGCTGACCAGATCGCCGATGCCGTAGGCGTTCACCGCATAGCCGAACTGGATCTGTGCGCCGACTTTATCGCCTTCGGTTACTGCCACCTGGCGCATATTGTCGCCAAAGCGCGCCACTTTCAGCTGCTGGCTTTCCTGACGGGCGGCGGCAACGCGCATCCATTGTGCGATGCGTTGATGCGCGTTGCGGTCCTGCCAATGGCCGGTGATCACGCTGTGCTGCTGACGCATGCGTGCACCGATAAAGCCAAACTCACGGCCGCCGTGCGCGGTCTGGTTGAGATTCATAAAGTCCATATCCATGCTGTCCCACGGCACTTCGGCGTTGAACTGGGTATGGAACTGCAGCAACGGTTTGTTGAGGATCGACAGGCCGGCGATCCACATTTTTGCCGGCGAGAAGGTATGGAGCCAGGTCAGAATGCCGAGGCACTGCTGTTGATAATTGGCATCGCGGCACACGGTGGTGATTTCATCCGGCGTGGTCACCAGCGGTTTTAGCACCAGCTTGACCGGCAGACCGGCGTCGCGGTTCAGGCTGTTGACCACCTGCTCGGCATGTTCTTTGACCTGTTGTAGCGTTTGCGGGCCATACAGATGCTGGCTGCCGATCACGAACCATACTTCGCGCTGTTTGAATGCGTCCATCAGTAACTCCTGACATGTTGACTGGGTGATAAGAGAGCGGACGCTGCCGCAGGCGGCGCCCGAAAGTTCAATGGCTGTGGATCCTTATGCATGACGTTCAGCGGCGTAGCGCGGCTCGGCGGCGTCGCACCACTGCTGATAACGCTGGTAGAGCTGCTGGAAGCGTGCGACTCGCAGCGGATCCGGTTGCAGCGTGCGCTCCAGCCCACAGGCCATGTGCCGTTGTGCGGCAGGGACATCGGCGAACTGTCCGGCAGCGACGGCGGCGAAGATCGCCGCGCCGAGCGCACAGCACTGATCGGAGGCGACGATCTGCAGCGGGCGATTCATCACGTCGGCGCAAACCTGCATGATGGTCGGTGATTTACGGGCAATGCCGCCCAATGCCAGCACATTCTCAACCGGGATATCCTGCTGTTCAAAGCATTCCATAATGGCGCGCGCGCCAAAGCCGGTGGCGGCGATAAAACCGCCGAACAGCGTCGGTGCATCGGTGCCGAGATTGAGATCGGTAATCACCCCCTTGAGGCGCTGATTGGCATATGGCGTACGGCGACCGTTGAACCAGTCCAGTACCACCGGCAGGTGATCGAGCGAAGGATTAGCGGCCCAGGCGTCGGTAAGCGACGCCAGCAGCTGGTTTTCAATCTGTTTGAGCTGTGGTTCCAGCTCCGGCTGGCGCGTTGCTGCTTCGCGCAGTGGCCAACTCAGCAGGCGGCTGAACCAGGCGTACATGTCACCGAACGCCGACTGGCCTGCCTCCATGCCGATCAGCCCCGGCATAACGCTACCGTCAACCTGACCGCAGATACCGGCAATGGCGCGATCGCCGACCCGTTCACGATCGGCAATCAGAATGTCGCAGGTGGAGGTGCCGATCACCTTGACCAGGGTATACGGCTGGGCGCCGGCGCCGACCGCACCCATATGGCAGTCGAACGCGCCGCCGGACAGCACCACGTGCTGCGGCAGGCCCAGGCGCTGCGCCCATTCGGCGGTCAGCGTGCCGACCGGCAGATCGGCGGTATAAGACTGTTCGAACAGGGGATAGGGCAAGTCTTCCACCAGCAGCGGATCGAGCGCGGCAAAGAACTCTTTTGGCGGCAGACCACCCCAGTCCGGGTGCCAGAGCGTTTTATGGCCGACGCTGCAGCGCCCGCGTTTTAACCGCGCCGGCGCAGTGGTTCCCGACAGCAATGCCGGCACCCAGTCGCACAGTTCAACCCAGGAAGCGGCGGCGTGGCGTACCGCATCGTCGGCGCGCGATACGTGCAGAATTTTGGCCCAAAACCACTCGGAGGAATAAACACCGCCGATATAACGTGAATAATCGGCCGCGTTGCCGCTATGGCACAGCCGATTGATCTCTTCGGCTTCTTCAATCGCAGTGTGATCTTTCCATAACACGAACATGGCATTCGGGTTATTGGCGAATTCTGGTCGCAACGCCAGCACATCGCCGTTCTCATCAATCGGCGCCGGCGTTGAACCGGTGGAATCCACGCCGATGCCAATCACCTGCTGGCGCTGCTGCTCGCTCATGCGCTGCACCACCGCCACGATTGCCTGCTCCATCGCCTCGATATAGTCGAGTGGGTGGTGGCGGAACTGGTTTTCAGCCGCATGACAATATTCGCCGCGTTGCCAGCGGGGGTAATAAACCACCTCGGTGTCCAGCTCATTGCCGTTATGGCACTCCACCGCCAGCACCCTCACCGAGTCGCTGCCGAAGTCCAATCCCAGGGCGATTGCGCCTGCCGTCATGATGTTGACCCTCATTATTAATCTGTTGTGGCGGATACCCGATAGGTTTCAGGGTGCAGGCGCCGAACGGGGTCGGTTACCGGGGGCAGCCTCGGCTACTGACGGGCGAGCACGCGCCGTCAACGCATCTGCATCGTGAAAGATGGCTATAACCATAGGAGCGTGTGTCATGGGGCAGTGAGGAGCGGTTAGCTGGAAGTATGCACTTTCCTGCTTCCTGCAGTGATTTTGTGATGGCAGTCAAAAGTTAATGATTGGCTAAATTTGCTAAATATATGTACATATCTGCTGTAATCTCTGGATGTGATAGCGCTCTACATTTCAGCAACAAATACCCGCTAAAACTAACCCGGTCTGAAAGTCGATGAGGAACGAAGGCGCATCAATAAGCGTTTTTCTTTATCGATAACCGTATCACTACCCTAATGAAAGCGTTTTCACTGCGCGGTGATTTCAGCGCCGGGGAGAACAACACAGCGGAGAGCATCATGCATAAATTCACTAAGGCACTGGCGGCGATTGGCCTGGCAGCGGTTATGTCACAATCGGCTATCGCCGAAACCATGAAGCTGGGTTTTCTGGTCAAGCAACCGGAGGAGCCCTGGTTCCAGACCGAATGGAAGTTTGCAGACAAGGCCGGTAAAGACCTCGGCTTTGAAGTGATCAAAATCGCCGTGCCGGACGGCGAAAAAACCCTCAACGCCATCGACAGCCTGGCGGCCAGCGGCGCCAAAGGCTTTGTGATCTGCACGCCGGATCCGAAACTTGGTTCGGCGATCGTCGCCAAGGCGCGCAGTTACGATCTGAAGGTGATTGCGGTTGACGATCAGTTCGTCACCGCCAAAGGCAAGCCGATGGACAGCGTGCCGCTGGTGATGATGGCGGCGACCAAAATCGGCGAGCGTCAGGGGCAAGAGCTGTGGAAGGAAATGACCAAGCGTGGCTGGAAAGTGGAAGAAACCGGCGTAATGGCGATCACCGCCGATGAGTTGGACACGGCTCGCCGCCGCACCAGCGGTTCGATGGACGCGCTGAAGGCCGCCGGCTTCCCGGAAAAGCAAATCTATAAGGTACCGACCAAATCCAATGACATTCCAGGTGCGTTTGACGCCGCCAACTCGATGCTGGTGCAGCATCCCGGGGTGAAGAACTGGCTGATTGTCGGCATGAACGACAATACCGTGCTGGGCGGCGTGCGTGCTACCGAAGGTCAGGGCTTTAAAGCACCGAACGTGATCGGCATCGGCATCAACGGCGTTGACGCGGTGAGCGAACTGTCCAAGGGGCAGGCCACCGGCTTCTATGGCTCGCTGCTGCCAAGCCCGGACATCCATGGCTACAAGAGCATTCAGATGCTGCATGACTGGGTTGAAAAGGGCGCCGAGCCACCGAAATTCACCGAAGTTACCGACGTGGTGCTGATCACGCGTGACAACTTCAAAGCCGAACTGCAGAAAAAAGGCCTGATGTAACGCTTTGCATTGCCCGCTCGCCCAGTGCGTATGCCGTGACGGCCATCGGTTGTCACGGCGTTTGCCGGCGAGCGGCGTTTTCAGACAAGCATGAGGAAAGCACTATGACAGCCACCACGCCGTATCTGGCTTTCAAGGGCATCGGAAAAACCTTTCCGGGGGTCAAGGCGCTGGACGATATCAGTTTCAGCTGCCAGGCCGGGCAGATCCACGCGCTAATGGGGGAAAACGGCGCCGGCAAATCGACGCTGCTGAAGATCCTCAGCGGCAACTATGCGCCGACCAAGGGCGAAATCCATCTCAAGGGCCAGCCGGTGCGCTTTAATGCCACCACCGACGCGCTGGACGCCGGCGTGGCGATCATTTACCAGGAGCTGCACCTGGTGCCGGAAATGACGGTTGCGGAGAACATCTATCTGGGCCAGTTGCCGACCAAACGCGGGTTGGTCGATCGCAAGCTGTTGCGTTATGAAGCCCGTTTGCAGCTTGAGCATCTCGGGTTGGACATCGATCCGGATACGCCGCTGAAGTACCTGTCAATCGGCCAGTGGCAGATGGTGGAAATCGCCAAGGCGCTGGCGCGCAATGCCAAAGTGATTGCCTTTGACGAGCCGACCAGTTCGCTGTCGGCGCGCGAGATTGAGCAACTGTTCCGCGTGATCCGTGAACTGCGTGCCGAGGGCCGGGTGATTCTGTACGTATCGCACCGTATGGAGGAAATCTTTGCCCTGAGCGACGCCATCACGGTGTTCAAGGATGGGCGCTACGTGCGCACCTTCGACGACATGAGTCAGGTGAATAACGAACAGCTGGTGCAGGCGATGGTCGGGCGCGATCTGGGCGATGTTTATGGTTATCAGCCGCGTGAGCATGGCGCGGTACGCCTGCAACTGGACAACCTGCAGGCCAGCGGCGTGAAAACGCCGATCAGCCTCAGCGTACGTGCCGGGGAGATCGTCGGCCTGTTTGGCCTGGTGGGGGCTGGGCGCAGCGAATTGATGAAGGGGATATTCGGCGCCACGCGCATCGCCGGCGGTCAGCTGTCGCTCGACGGCGAGAAAATCCGCATAGGTTCGCCCATCGACGCCATCCGCGCCGGCATCATGCTGTGCCCGGAGGATCGTAAGGCCGATGGCATTATCCCGGTGCATTCGGTGCGCGACAACATCAACATCAGCGCGCGGCGTAAAAGCATCAAGGCCGGTTGCCTGATCAACAACGCCTGGGAAACCAGCAATGCGGCGCACCACATCCGCGCGCTCAATATCAAAACCCCGAGCGCCGAGCAGCTGATTATGAACCTGTCCGGCGGTAATCAGCAGAAGGCGATCCTCGGGCGTTGGCTGTCGGAAGAGATGAAAGTGATCATGCTCGACGAGCCAACGCGCGGCATTGACGTTGGCGCCAAACATGAAATCTACAACGTCATTTACCAGTTGGCGCAGCAGGGCATTGCGGTGCTGTTTGCCTCCAGCGATCTGCCTGAAGTGCTCGGGCTGGCTGACCGGATCATCGTGATGCGCGAAGGCGCCATCTCCGGTGAGTTGCTGCATGACCAGGCCAGCGAGGAAAAGGCCCTCAGCCTGGCAATGTTACGCACCCCCGAAATTGCCCCTGACGCCGCCAGCGCGGTGGCCTGACTGTGAAGGAGAAAGAGATGTCGACCATGACAACCAATAATTCTGTAAAAAGCCGCGGCGGCCAGGGGTTGACGCGTATCTGGGACAGCTACGGCATGCTGGTGGTGTTTGCGGTGCTGTTTATCGCCTGCATGGTATTTGTGCCCAACTTCGGCTCGTTCATCAATATGAAAGGGTTGGGGCTGGCAATTTCCATGTCCGGCATGGTGGCCTGCGGCATGCTGTTCTGTCTGGCGTCCGGTGACTTCGATCTGTCGGTGGCGTCGGTGATCGCCTGTGCCGGGGTCACCACCGCGGTAGTGATCAACATGACTGAAAGCCTGTGGATTGGCGTCGGCGCCGGTCTGCTGCTGGGCATGGCTTCGGGGCTGATCAACGGCTTTGTCATTGCTCGCCTGAAGATCAACGCGCTGATCACCACGCTTGCGACCATGCAAATCTTCCGTGGGTTGGCGTATATCATTTCCGACGGTAAAGCGGTGGGCATCGAGGATGAGCGCTTCTTCGCCCTCGGCTATGCCAACTGGTGGGGGCTGCCTGCGCCGATCTGGATCACCATCGGCTGTCTGGCGCTGTTCGGTTTTTTGCTGAACAAAACCACCTTTGGCCGCAATACGCTGGCGATTGGCGGCAACGAAGAGGCGGCGCGTCTGGCCGGGGTACCGGTAGTACGTACCAAAATCATCATCTTCGTGTTGTCCGGCCTGGTCTCGGCGGCGGCAGGCATCATTTTGGCTTCGCGTATGACCAGCGGTCAGCCGATGACCTCCATCGGCTATGAACTGATCGTGATTTCCGCCTGCGTATTGGGCGGCGTGTCGCTGAAGGGCGGGATCGGCAAGATTTCCTACGTGATCGCCGGCATTCTGATCCTCGGCACGGTGGAAAACGCGATGAACCTGTTGAACATCTCGCCGTTCTCGCAGTACGTGGTACGCGGGTTGATCCTGCTGGCAGCGGTGATTTTCGACCGTTACAAACAGAAGGCGAAACGTACGGCCTAGGGGAAAAGTTCGCCGGCATCACAGTTCTGCCACCGGCCCGCGCAGTTATCTGGCGGGCCGGTAAACTAAACACAGGTACCTCGCAGTGGCGTCGTCGGCGCAACGCGGGCGGGGTGGACGCGAATTTTGGAGGCTAGATGTATCATCGCATGGTTCAGGAACCCCAACCGAACCCGCTGTTGCCGGGTTACACCTTTAATGCCTACCTGGTTGCCGGGCTGACGCCGATCATGGCGGACGGGCCGCTGGATTTCTTTATCGATCGCCCTGGCGGCATGAAGGGCTACATTCTCAATCTCACCATCAAAGGCCAGGGCAAGGTGTTTGACGGTGAAGACACCTTCTACTGCAACCCCGGCGATCTGCTGCTGTTTCCGCCCAAGGCGGCGCACTATTACGGCCGCTCGCCGGAAAGCGATTGCTGGTATCACCGCTGGGTCTACTTTCGTCCGCGAGCCTATTGGGCCGACTGGCTGGAGTGGCACAGCAAAACCCATGAGGTTGGACGCCTGTCGCTGCCGAACAACAACCTGCTGCTGGAGTTTGATCGGTTATTTGCCAACATTGAACAAACCCAGCGTTCCGGTCGACGCTTTGCGGAAGAAATGGGGATGAATCTGCTGGAGCGCCTGCTGCTGCGGGCGATGGAGGAAGATCCGCTCAGTCCGCAGAAAATCATGGATCCGCGGGTAATTGAAGCCTGTCAGTACATCACCGGCAACCTGGCTGGAGAACTGCGCATTGATGAAGTGGCGCGCCACGTCTGCCTGTCGCCATCGCGGCTGGCCCACCTGTTCCGCGAACAGGTAGGGATCAACATTTTGCGCTGGCGTGAGGACCAGCGGGTGATCCGTGCCAAGCTGCTGCTACAGACTACCCAGGAATCTATCGCCACCATTGGTCGGGTGGTCGGTTATGACGACCAGCTGTATTTTTCCCGGGTATTTCGCAAACGCGTGGGGGTCAGCCCCAGCGATTTTCGCCGCCGCAGCCTGGAAATAAACTACCCGGCGAAGAGTCTGCGTGAGCAGCCGTGGCCATTGCAGGAAGCGGCATCGTCTCGCTAGTGGTGTTAACATTTAATTTACTTCTTGTCGCGGCCGGCGTCATGGTGTCAAATCGGAGAGGTCTAGATAAGCCTTGTCAGAGGAAACACCATGGCTGAAAAATTACGTGTTGGGTTGGTCGGTTACGGTTATGCCAGCAAAACGTTCCACGCGCCGCTGATCGTCGGCACGCCCGGCGTCGAGCTGGCGGCGGTATCAAGCAGTGATGCCGGCAAAGTGCACGCCGACTGGCCAACCCTGTCAGTAGTCAGCGATCCGCAGGCGCTGTTCAACGATCCGACACTCGATCTGATCGTCATTCCCACCCCGAACGATACCCACTTCCCGCTGGCGCAACAGGCGCTGGCCGCTGGCAAGCACGTGGTGGTAGATAAACCGTTTACCGTGACGCTGTCCCAGGCGCAGCAGCTCGACCAGCAGGCCAAGCAAAGCGGTTTGCTGCTGTCGGTGTTTCATAACCGCCGCTGGGACAGCGATTTTCTGACGCTTAAAGCATTATTGCAGGAACAGGCGCTTGGCGAGGTGGTGTACTTCGAATCGCATTTCGATCGTTACCGCCCCGAAGTGCGTCAGCGCTGGCGTGAACAGGGTGGCGTTGGTAGCGGCATCTGGTACGATCTTGGCCCACATCTGATCGACCAGGCCCTGCAGCTATTCGGCAAGCCGGACTCGCTGTTTGTCGATATGGCCGAGCTGCGTCCGGGTTCGCAATCCGTTGACTATTTCCACGCGGTATTACACTACGCCAAACGCCGGGTGGTGCTGCACGGCACGGTGCTGGCGGCGGCGGAAAGCGCGCGCTATATCGTGCATGGCACCCAGGGCAGCTTTGTCAAATTCGGGCTGGATCCGCAGGAGGATCGGCTGAAGGCCGGCGAACGCTTGCCGCAGGCCGATTGGGGCTATGATATGCGTGATGGGGTGGTGACGTTGTCACGTGATGGTGTACTGGCAGAAAAACCGTTGTTGACCCTGCCGGGCAACTATCCGGCCTATTATGCCGCCATTCGCGACGCCATCAACGGCAGCGCAGCAAACCCGGTGCCCGCCAGTGAGGCAATCGCGGTGATGGAAATGATCGAGCTGGGCATGGCGTCGGCGGCACAACAGAAAGCGCTGCCGGTGGCCTGAGTGCCTGCGTTACGGTCGATAAAATTATTCTGATTGATATTACGGGTTCAGCCACTGAACCCGCTTTTTTGCAAGGAATTCTGTCTCATGTCCTGGTTGCAGCGCCTGCGCATTGATAAATTTTTGCTGGTCTTGATTCTGGTAGTGATCGTTGCATCACTGTTCCCGTGTGAAGGGGTGTGGAAAGTCTTTTTCGAACGTCTGACTACCGCCGCCATCGCGTTACTGTTCTTTATGCACGGCGCCAAGCTGTCGCGCGATGCGATCGTCGCCGGTATGAGCCACTGGAAACTGCATTTACTGGTTTTCCTCAGTACCTTTGCGCTGTTTCCGCTGCTCGGGTTGGCGATGAACCTGCTGGTGCCCGGCGTAATGACGCCGACCGTCTACCTGGGTTTCCTGTATTTGTGTGCACTGCCGGCTACCGTGCAGTCCGCTATCGCGTTTACTTCGGCAGCCGGCGGCAACGTCGCGGCGGCGATTTGCAGCGCGTCGGCCTCAAGCATTCTCGGGGTGTTCCTGTCGCCATTGCTGGTGGGCGCGCTGATGCATACCCAGGGTGGCAATACCGATGTGTTGCACGCCATCGGTTCGATCATTCTGCAACTGATGGTGCCGTTTATCCTCGGCCATCTGGCGCGGCCGCTGATCGGCAAATGGGTCGATCGCCATCGCAAACTGATCAACCTCACTGACCGCTCATCGATTCTGCTGGTGGTGTATACCGCCTTCAGTGCGGCGGTGGTGGAAGGTATTTGGCAGCGGATTGACGGTTGGTCGCTGTTGGTGATTGTGCTGATGTCGCTGCTGCTGTTGACCGTGGTGCTGGTGATCAACACCTACGCCGCGCGTCTGCTGGGCTTTGACACCGCCGATGAGATCACCATCGTGTTCTGCGGGTCGAAGAAAAGCCTGGCGAACGGCATTCCGATGGCCAACGTGCTGTTCCCGGCGGCGGCGGTCGGGGCGATGGTGCTGCCGTTGATGATTTTCCACCAGATACAGCTGATGGTCTGTGCCGTGCTGGCACAACGCTATGCGCGCAAAACCGCCCGGCAGCAGGCGGTTGAGGCGAGCAAATAGCGTCATATCTACGGGCGCAGTCACTGCGCCCGTAGTGTTCAAGCGCCGACTTTATCGCGCAGCGCCTGTTTTTCCCGTTGGTCAAGAAATGCCATTGTCAGGCCGTTGTGCTGCGCACGGCGGATCTCGTCAGGGGTCAGTCCGGCCTGTGGCGCCGCCACGTTGTACTCATGCGCAATCTCGATGCCCTGAACCGCCGGATCGTCGGTGTTGATTGACGCCAGTACGCCGTGGCGCAGGAAGGTGGCAAGCGGATGCTGTGCCAATGAGGGCACGGTGCTGGTCTGGATGTTGGAGGTCAGGCAGGATTCAATGCCGATGCCATGTTCTGCCAGGAAATCCATCAGCGCCGGATCTTCTACCGCCTTGACGCCGTGGCCGATACGCTCGGCGCCCAGTTCGCGAATCGCCTGCCAGATGCTTTCCGGCCCGGCGGCTTCGCCGGCATGCACGGTGATGCGCAGGCCAGCGTCGCGCGCACGGTTAAAGTGGCTGAGGAACAGGCTGCCGGGGAAGCCGAGCTCGTCGCCAGCCAGATCCAGCGCGGTGATGCTGTCGCGGTGTGCCAACAGACCTTCCAGCTCTTTCAGACAGGCATCTTCGCCAAAGGTGCGGCTCATGATGCCAATCAGGCGCACGTCAATGCCGCGATCGCGGCAGCCGCTACGCACGCCGTCAACCACCGCTTCCACCACGCCGGCAACCGGCAAGCGATGCTTCATTGCCATGTAATACGGTGAAAAGCGCAGCTCGGCGTAATGCAGCCCGGCGTTGACCGCATCTTCAACGTTTTCATAGGCCACACGGCGGCAGGCTTCCAGATCGCCCAATACCGCCACGCCCCAGTCCAGTTTTTGCAGGAAGCTCACCAAATCGGGCTCGGCATGGGTGATCTGCACGTGTGGACGCAACGCTTCCAGCTCGTTGGCTGGCAGTTGAAGATTGAACTGGCGACCCAGATCGAGAATGGTTTGCGCACGAATGTTGCCGTCAAGGTGGCGATGGATATCGGTAAGCGGTAGGCGGGGATCTATCATGATGTGCACTCGTCATTTTGTTGTAGGTAAAGTGCATATCAGTATAAAAACAAACGGATGAAAATTACCATGATGTTGCAAAAAAAAGTGATCATGATCACCATAAACGCTGAAGTGGCGGTAATTTTAAGCAATGGCAGGGTAACTCCCCGCCATTGCACGCTCAGCGTGACGCCAGGCGGTAGGATTGACCACTGGCAGCGAACGCGGCGCTGCTGCGTGAGTCTGTGCTGGCGCTCAGCGTATTTTGCAGCCAGGCGATAATCTGTGGCATATCCAGCGGCTGAGACTGATCGACCCGTAGCACCGGTCCCAGCGCCATCGGCGCAGCCCGTTCGGCCAACTCACGCAATTCCGGCAGATATTCTGCGCCGGGGTGTCCCTTGGCGCGCTGATGCAGCCGTGCGGCGTATCGCGCCACTGCCAGTTCAGGGGAAATCTGGTTCCAGATCTCCACCACCTGCGTGACGCCGGCCTGTTGCAGATAACGGCGAAGGTCATCTTTCGGTTGAAAACCAAACCAGGCGTCAATAACGTACACGCACTGCGCCGACGCCTGGGCGACGATTGCCCAAATCGCCTGATAGGCTGCGCGCCCCAGTTGGCGGTTAAGCTGGCGGTCGACCTGGGGAAAACAGTGCATAAATGGCTCTTTGATACCGTCGACGGTCAGGTAGGGCAAGGCAAAATGGTGCGACAGTCGCACGGCGACGCTGCTTTTGCCTGATGCGGGTACGCCGTTGACCAAAATAACGGTTTTTTCGCCAACCGTGCCGAGTGTCTGTTTCATAATATATCCACCACTTCTTGCCATTGTTTTGCTGCGCGCAGTTGTTGCATGACCCGTGGATTATCCAGTAATTCGACGATGGCGCGAATGCCGTCCTGAATATGTCCCTGACCGTCGGTAGCGCCGAAGAGAATAACGATATCGGCCTTTTCACCATCGCCAAAGGCAATCGGCTGTTCGAGCAATACCAGACTGAAGCAGTTTTTAATTACGCCGCATTCCGGCCGCGCGTGGGGAATGGCGATCCCTTCGTCAAAAACGTAATACGCGCCGTGAGTCAGCGTGTTGTCAATCACTGCTTTATAATAGGACTCGTGAATATATCCCTGATTGACCAGCGGCTGTGCCGCCAGGGCAATCACCCGTTGCCAGTCATCTTCCTGCACCCCGACCTGAATGGCATTTGCTTCGATCAGCAATTGTTTTATCGACATAAATTCCCCTCAGATGGTCTTCCTTGTGATATTGCGCAGTTCGTCGATTTTGACAAACAGTAAATCAAGCTGGTCGCGATGTCGTTTGCTTTTGGCATATATTTTCAGCGCCCGGTTATATTCCAGCATTAATTGCTTTTGTATTTCGCCGTCCTGCGGATTATTTGCCAACCGCTGTTCCCATTGGGCAATAGTTTCCGCGGCTCGCGCGGCCTCGGCGTGGTTATCTGCCGCATCGACAGGATTTTCCTGCCGACGGCGTTTGATAAATTCAAACATCATCGTCTCCAGCCCCGACTCGCGCCGGGGCGCCAGGGTTGATATTGATAGGTGAGAATAAAACGGCGTTTATTTAAATAAACCGATCTTTTCGGCTAATACCTGGGTGACCGCGTCGTTGGCCGGGATCAGGAATTTGCGCACGCTGTCGCTGACTTTGCCTTTTTCAAACATCTCCTTGCAGCGACCGACCCACTGCACGTTCATTTCGGTGCCAACGTTGACCTTTTCGATGCCGCCAGCCACTGCCAGTCGCATATCTTCATCGCTGACGCCGGTGCCACCATGCAATACCAGCGGGGTGCCGGTGGCCGCGGTGATTTCCGCCAAACGCCGATGCTGGAGCTGCGCCTTGCCGGTATACAGGCCATGCACCGTGCCGACCGACACGGCCAGCATGTCGACGCCGGTTTCGTCAACAAACCGTTTGGCATCTTCGACGGTGGTAAAGCTGATGTCTTCTGCTGCCACCATCTTGCCGTCTTCGGCACCGCCAATGGCCCCCAGTTCCGCCTCCACCGACACACCGCGCGGATGGGCGATAGCGATCACCAGCCGGGTATTGGCAATATTTTCTTCAATATTGAGGTGCGAGCCGTCGTACATCACCGAACTGAAACCGGCGTCGATTGCCGTACGAATGGCCAACGGATCCGAACAGTGGTCGAGGTGCAGACAGGTCGGTACCTGTTCGCTGGCCGCCAGCGAGCTGACGGCGTCAACCAGCAATTTGTGGCCGAGATAGTCGGCGGTACCGGTGGAAATCTGGATCATCAACGGACTGTTGGTCTGTTTGGCCGCGCGGAAAAAGGCCGGCAGCATCTCCAGACAGTGCAGGTTAAACGAGCCGAGTGCCTTGAAGCCACGCGCTTTGGCTACCTGCGACAGCTCGGGGAAGTTATAGAGTTTCATGGATTTTTTCCTCATGATGCTTGGTTGATTTACCGTTGACGAACCACGCCAGAAGCGTGACAAAAGCAATGAACAGCGCGACAAACAGCCAGTTGTTCTGCAAGGCATGGCCCAGTACCAAACCACTGCTGATGACATCGGAATCGCTGAAGGTCACGCCGACGAAGCCGTAGCTTTCCAGCATCGGCACCAGAATCGCCGGCAGGAAGGTGATGAACAGGCCATGCACCACGCCGCCGATCATCGCTCCGCGCCGACCGCCCAGCGCGTTGCCAAAGATCCCGGCGGTGCCGCCGGCAAAGAAGTTGGTCAGCAGTCCCGGCAGGATCATCGCCAGACCAAACATCGGGAAGACGATCATGCCGATCACCGAGCCAAGGGTGGTCGCCAGGAAGCCGACGATCACCGCGTTGGGGGCGTAGGGGAACAGCACCGGGCAGTCGAGCGCCGGTTTGGCATCCGGTACGATGCGCATGGCGATGCCGCGAAACGCCGGTACCAGTTCGTTGAGCAGTAACCGCACGCCGCTGTACAGAATGAACACCCCAGCGACAAACTGAATCGCCTGCATGAAGGAATACATCAGGTAATTCATGCCGTTGGCAAACTGCGCGATATACTGTGGGCCGGCCGCCAGCGCCGGGATCAGGTACATCGGGATCATCACGACCGCCATCGATAGGTAGGTGTCTTGCAGGAATTTGAAGTTGTCCGGCAATTGCAGATCTTCGGTGGAACGCGAGCCCTTGCCGACCACCTTGGCCACCGCCGCCTGCACCAGATAGCCGATGGTGCAGAAATGCCCCAGCGCCACCTCGTCGGAGCCAGTGATCCTGCGCACCGCCGGCTGTGCCAGCGCCGGCATCACTACCGCCATGATGCCGCCGAAGATGCCGCCGGTAAGGATCAGCGGCAATCCGCTCAACCCGGCCTTGTAGCCGATTACCGCGCCAATGGTGGCCATCCACAGCATCGCCTGTCCGGTAAGGAAGATGTATTTGAACGGCGTGAGGCGGGCGATCAGAATGTTTACGGCAAAGATCACCATCAGCGTCAGTGCGACCTCCGATCCCAGCTCACGGTTGGCCAGACCGGCGATCGCCGCCACGTCGGTGATATAACCGGTCATGCCGAAACCGTGGGTGAAAATACTGTTCAGGTAGGTGAGGGTGTCGACAATAATATTAATGCCGGCCATCATGATTAAAAAACCCAATAACGTCTTGAAGGTGCCTTCTGCCACTTTGCCGGTGGATTTTTTTTGCAGCAATAATCCCAGCATGGCAATAAAGGCAATTAATATCGACGCCTGCCCGAGCAGGTCTCTGACAATGAAATCTATCACGCTGTTCATGATGGGGTCCCTTGCATATTACGTTCTTTCAGAAAGGCGACGATCTTCTGTTCAATCTCGGTCTTGTCCGTCAGCTTGTTAAGAATAATGACCCGTTTTTTCTCTTCATCACTGGCATCGGCATTCAGGATGTCGGCAAAAGTTTTTTGCGTCAGAATAATATCGGATCTAAAGGCGCTGGCTTCGGAAATTGTGGTGTGATCAATATCCGCATCAATATCCAGTTTTTTAAGCACCGCCCTGGCACTCATTTCAATGGCAAAACTTGAACCCAAACCACAGCCGCATACACAGAGTATTTTTAACATGGATATTCTCCTCAAATGATATTTAACTGTTTGGCCAGTTTGTAATGGTGCCCTTCGAGATCAACCAGCCGTTTCTTCATGCTGATCAAATCAATTGGAATAGCCTGATTACTGGCATTGATAATGACGGCTTTGTTTCTCATCCCGGATTGAATACAGCGCACCACCTCGCTTGCCATCAGGGTGCCCTGATAAATTTCTTCGCAGGTAGGCTCGCCATTGCGCAGCCCGTAACCGACAATGGTTTTACGAATACGAACGCCGATACGTGGTTCCAACTGGGCAATCATGGTATCGATAGCTCCTTGAAAACCTGGTGAATATTCTTTTGTATAGCCCTCCGAACATAAAATGATGACGCTGTTTTGCCGTTCAAGCCGCAGCTTTATTTTTTCCGCCAGGCTGCTTAATGACCGTTGGCACTCGGGGATCAACGCAAAATCGGCGTTGGATTTAATCGCCGATTGCAGAGTTAATTCACCGCAGTAGCCACCCAGCAGTTCGAGCATAAACACCCGACCCGGTAACGCACGGCCGGTATTACGCAATTTGGCGACCTCTTTCAATATTTGCTCACAGGCGGTGGAAAAGCCAATGGTATAATGACTGCCGAAAACGTCATTATCGATCGTCATGCCAACGCCGAAGCAATTAATGCCAAATTCGCTCAGGGTATTTAAGAACTGTAGCGATCCATCACCGCCCGCCATAATAAGCACATCGATATGCAGAGATTTGAGTTGTCTGGCGATTTTTTCGTATTCTACGCTGGACAATTTCCTTGCCGTGCGCCCAGAGGAAATAATCGGTAGCGCGTTAATGGCATAATCAATCAGATCGCGATGGCTAATCGATTGATGGCGATGTTCAAGCAAGCCGGGAATACCTCCGTTAAACAACACGATTTCCGCCTGCGTCAGATTGGCAATCTGGAAAATAAAGTTATTGATGCCTGTAACATCACCGCCACTTATCACCACACCGATTTTCATCTCAATGACTCCCGTTGGTTTCCGTGAGCTCATTGTTCAATTTTGGTGTGGGTAAAATTTGCAATAGACATCACAAAATAATCACAAAAATAGTTGCCAATAACCTTGACTGCCGTGGTCAGTGGTTATTTTTTGCGAAGTAACTCACAAAGTCGCCATTAGCGATAAACGACCGACTCAGCGGTTTATTTTTGAAATTCAAATGGTTGTGTCAATATGATGACCAAGGGCAGGGAAAGGCCGCAAATGCCGATCGGCAGGCGGTAAAAACTTGGCGTAAATGTGATTTTCATCGCATTTTCTTGGGGCGTTATCAGGTCGCGACGCCACTGGGGGCAGTTTTGCCCCCACGACATGCAGCCAGAGGGGGAGAGGTCAGGCCTTGATTACGCTGACGCCAGCCTGTTGCAAAGGCGCGATCAGCGCGTCGTCGGTGGCATGTTCGACAATGATGGTTTGCGCCAGGGTAACGTCGCCGATGGCATACTGCGATGCGGCATTCAGCTTGGCGGCGGACGCAAGGACCACGGTCTCCGCGGCGCGTGCCGCCAGGGCACGTTTGATGTAGGCCTCTTCCAGATCGCCGGTGCTAAGGCCGGCAGTCGGGTGCACGCCGGTGACGCCCATAAAGTAGATATCGGCCCGAATGTGCGACATTGCCTCAACGGCGGCGGCGCCAACGCTGACAATCGAATGTTTGAACAGCCTGCCACCGATCAGGATCACCTCGATATGGGGATGTTCCACCAGATCGACCGCCACGCTGGGGCTGTGGGTTACAATAGTGGCATGTAACGAGGCTGGCAGTTGCTTTACCAGCGCCGCCGACGTGGTGCCGCCATCGACGATAGCCACCTGGCCTGGCAGGATCATGGCGGCAGCGGCGCCGGCAATGGCGCGCTTTGCCGTCGATTCCAGCGTATTACGTTCGGCAAATGGCGCAATGGCCGACGATACCGGTAGCGCGCCGCCGTGGACCCGTTGCAGCAAACCTTCGCTGTCCAGCTCGCGTAAATCCCGCCGGATAGTGTCTTCTGACAACCCAAACATCTCGCTTAGCTGTTTGGCCAGCACCTGGCCCTCTTGCGCGAGCTTTTCGAGGATCAATTTTTTGCGTTGGCTGGTGAGCATAAAACCCCGTTGACTTAATCTGCACGAATTATCTTGATAATACACGAAACTGCACGTTAGTATCAATGCTTATCCACTGACTTTAGGAGCCGATCAATGATCGCCACCCAGGATCGCGTCCGCATCATCAGCACACAGGTGCTGTCGGACGATTGGTATCTACTGAAAAAAACCACCTTTGATTTTCTGCGCCGTGATGGCAGTTGGCAACGGCAAAGCCGTGAAACCTATGACCGCGGCGATGGCGCGGTGATCCTGCTGCTTAATCGCCAGGCCAAAACGGTGATTCTGACGCGGCAATTTCGCTATCCGGCGTTCGTCAACGGTCATGATGGCATGTTGATCGAAGCGGCGGCAGGCCTGTTGGACAATGCGTCGCCGGAACAGCGCATTCGTGCAGAAGCCGAAGAAGAAACCGGCTATATCGTGCAAAAGGTGCAGAAAGTGTTCGAAGCTTACATGAGCCCCGGTTCGGTGACCGAAAAACTGCATTTCTTTATTGGCGACTATCAGGCATCCGACCGCGTCCATGCCGGCGGTGGAGTTGTCGCCGAGGGTGAAGACCTGGATGTACTGGAAATGACGCTGGATGACGCGTTGCTGGCCATCCGTCAGGGGGTCATCGTCGACGCCAAAACCATCATGTTACTGCAATACATTGCGCTTAACCCGATTCAGGAGAACGAAGAATGACGGTACAACAGATTTTGATCGCTGGCCCTTACCGTAGCGGCACTGACGGTGATGCAGAAAAAATTGCTGCCAATCTGCACCGCCTGGAACAGGCGGCGCTGGCGGTATATCAGCGTGGGCATCTGCCGGTGATTGGCGAATGGCTGGCGTTGCCACTGGCGGCAGCGGCAGGGTCGCAGCAGTTGGGGGATGAGATCGGCGAAGCTTATCTGTATCCGGTTGCCCATCGGCTGATTGGGCGCTGTCAGGGCATTTACCGCATTGAAGGAGCGTCGCGCGGGGCCGATAAGGATATCGAAGTGGCGAATGCGCTGGGATTGCAGGTCTATTACCGGCTGGAAGACCTTCCCGACGCCGAGTGAAACGAACGGCAGGCGCAGGCCTGCCGTGGTGCATTAGCGGTCGCCCAGGGTGAATTTCAGGCCGGCAATCAGTCGGTCAAGGCCGGCATCCAGCTTGCTGCGTGGACAGCCAACGTTCAAGCGCACAAAACCGCGCCCCTCTTCGCCGTAGGTAAAGCCCGGCATGATCGCCACCTTTTGGCGTTCGATCAGCACCTGCTGCAATTCACGATCGTCAATATTCAGCGGCCGCAGATCGATCCAGGCCAGATAGGTAGCCTGCGGTGGCTGCCAGTCGAGCTGGGGAAAGGCCTGATTCAACCGCTGCGCGACATAATGCAGGTTGGCGTGCAGATAGTCGCGCAGTTGATCCAGCCACGGCGCGCCGTGACGATAGGCGGCAATATGCGCCACCACCGCCAACACCGCCGGGGACGAGAGTCCGTCGCGGCCCTTCAGCGTCTGCAGATAGCTTTCACGCGACGCGTCGTCGCTGATAAAACCGAATGCCCCGGTCAAGGCCGGAATATTGAAGCTTTTCGACGCGGATGTCAGCAGCGCCCATGGCGTAGTGGCCACCTGGCTCCATGGCACATGCGGCTGCGAGTCCCAGGTCATGTCCATATGGATTTCGTCGCTGATCACCCGCACCTGATGACGTTCGCACAATTCTGCCATCTGCTGCAGTTCGTCGACGCTCCACACTTTGCCGGTAGGGTTATGCGGGCTGCACAGCAACAGGATGCGGGTTTGCGGTCGTGCCAGTAGCGCTTCCAGATGTGCCATATCGCAGCGCCACTGGTTACCCACCTTTTGCAGCGGGCAGGGTAACAGTTGGCGCTGATTGCCCAGCACCACTTTGTAAAAGGCATCATAGGCCGGCGTATGGGTGACCACGCACTCGCCTGGGGCCGACCATTGGCGGATCAGCTGCGCCGCCATGTAAATCACCGACGGGCCGTATACCGCCATTGCCGTGTCGATCGGTGTCTGGAAACGCTGCTGATACCAATGGCGCACCGCGCCAAGAAAATCTTCATGTTGCCAACGGCTGTAGCCCAGTACGCCGTGCTGTAAACGCTGCTGCAAGGCATCCAGAATGCAGGGAGCGGTAGCAAAGTCCATATCCGAAATAGTGAACGGCAGTAAATCGGCGGCACCAAAGCGGTCGGCAATGTAATCCCATTGGGTGCACCAGGTGCCGTGGCGATCGATAGGGGTAGAAAAATCAAACATGAGACGCTCCCTGCAATGGCGTAACGGGGGGGTTACGACTTATCAGTGAGTCTAATTCATCCTTCACCGATTGCACCTGCGGCCCGATAACCACTTGCAGATTATGTTCGTTCAGATGTACCACGCCAATGGCGCGGTTGGCCTTCAGCGCGGCGTCGTCCACCTTGCTCATGTCGTTGACCGACAGGCGCAGACGGGTGATGCAGTTATCCAGCGAGACGATATTCTCGCCGCCGCCCAGCGCCGCCAGAATGGCCGGTACGTTATAGCCGGATTTGCCGACCACCGTGCCAGGCGTGCCAGAGGCCAGCGGACTGTCATTCTCGCGACCCGGTGTTTTGATATTAAAGCGCAGAATGGAAAAGCGGAAAATGGCGTAGTAGGCGGCAAACCAGACGGCGGCGACCAGCGGTACCAGATACCATTTGGTGGCGGTGCCGTGCAATATGCCAAATACCACGAAATCAATGACATTACCGTCGGTATTACCGATGGTGACCCCCAGCAGCGCCATCACGGTGAAGCCCAGCCCGGTGAGAATGGCGTGGATCAGATACAGGAATGGCGCGACAAACAGGAACAGGAATTCGATCGGTTCGGTGGTGCCGCCTACCACGCAGGCTACCACGCCAGAAATCAGCAGTCCTTTGATCTTATGCCGATTTTCTGGCTTGGCGCAGTGATACATCGCCAGTGCCGCCCCCGGCAGACCGCCGAGAAACGCCGGCATTTTACCTTGTGACAGGAAGCGCGTGGCGCTTTCCGCAAAGCCGTGGGTGGTCGGGCAGGAGAGTTGCGCCTGGAAAATGGTCAACGCGCCGCTGACGCTGTGGCCACAGACATCCAGGGTACCGCCCGCTTCGCTAAAGCGGATCAGCGCCACCAGAATATGGTGTAAGCCAAACGGCAACAGCAGGCGTTCGCCAGTGCCGAAAATCATCGGGCCAAAGGCGCCGGCGCCGTTGATCACCCAGCCGAGGCCATTGATGCCGGCGGCAAACCACGGCCAAATCAGCGGGATCACCAATCCACACAGTCCGAGCACCACGGTGGTGACGATCGGCACAAAACGCGTACCGCCGAAGAATGCCAGCGCGTCCGGCAAACGGATGGTGTTAAAACGCTCGTGCAGCAAATAGACGATAATACCGACGATCACCGCGCCGAGAATACCGGTATCGATCGACTGAATACCGAGAATGTTCTGGATATTATTGGCCTTCAGCACCGCCGGATCGACGGTGGGCAAGATACCGGCGCTGGTGAGATAGAAATTGGTCGCCAGATTCAGTACCGCAAAGCCGACGAAGCCGGAGAAGGCCGCGACGCCTTTATTTTCGCGCGCCATGCCGAGCGGGATGGCAATGGCGAACATCACCGGCAGAAAGCTAAAGGCAAACGAGCCGACCTTGCTCATCCAGGTGAACAGTAACTGGAAAATCGGCTGGCCGAGGAACGGCAGCAGGGTAATGACATCGCGACTGCTCAGTGAGCTGCCGATCCCCAGCATGATGCCGCAGAAAGAGAGGAGCGCGACGGGCAACATAAAGGTTTTGCCCAGACTTTGGAAAAACTCCCAAAGCGTGATTTTTGGTTTTTTAGCCGCTGGCATAAACGGGAACTCCTGGCGAAAAGGCGAACAAAAAAGGAATGTACCGATGTAAGGTAAAAATAAGATAAAACGTTTTACCTATGAAAAATGCGCCGTTTATCACAATTTGCATGCAGGTTTTACCGCAACAATAGGTTAGAAAGTAAAACGTTTTACTGAATAACGACATTCGGTATAACATTTGCCGTGCCGCTACCGCGGCGCTTTCATTGCACCGAGGTTAAAACAATTAAAAAGATCACCATCACCGATGTCGCGCTACAGGCGGGCGTTTCTGTCACTACGGTGTCGCTGGTTCTCAGCGGCAAAGGGCGCATTTCGGCCACTACCGTGGAGCGGGTCAATCGGGCGATCGAACAGCTTGGCTACGTACGCAATCGCCAGGCGGCAACGCTGCGCGGCGGCGATTCTGGGGTGATTGGCCTGATCTTGCGTGACATTTGCGAGCCGTTTTATGCGGAAATGACCGCCGGGCTGAGCGAAGTGCTGGAGGCCAACGGCAAAGTGCTGTTTCTGACCCAAAGCGGCCGCGAGGGGCAGGGGCTGATGCGCTGTTTTGACACCTTGCTGCAACACGGCGTTGACGGCATGGTATTGGCCGGCGGCCTGCGTTCGGTCAGCGGTTTGCGCGAGAAGGCCGAAGAACAGGGGGTGCCGCTGGTGTGTGCCGCGCGCTCCAACGGTCTGGAAGGCGTGGACGTGGTACGGCCGGATAACATGCAGGCGGCAAAAATGGCCACTGAACTGCTGATTAAGCGCGGCCATAGTCAGATTGCCTATCTCGGCGGCCAAAGTGACTCGCTGACCCGCGCAGAACGGCTTGGCGGCTTTTGCGCCACCCTGGTGCAGTACGGTTTACCGTTTCGTTCCGAATGGATAGTCGAATGCGATTGCCAACAGCAGGCGGCGGCGCAGGCGGCGGAGCAGCTATTGCGACAATATCCGAACATCAGCGCATTGGTCTGTCATAAAGCCTCGGTGGCACTCGGTGCCTACTTCGGCATCGTGCGCAGCGGGCGTGGCATCGGCTCTGAGGGGATGGACAGCTTTTATGGCCAGCAGGTGGCGTTGATTGGTTTCGGCGATGTGCCCGAAGCGGCGTTAACGCAGCCGCCGCTGACCCTGGTTTCCAGTTCCGCACGTGAAGTGGGGCGCAGCGCGGCGTCGCGACTGCTGCAACGCATCCAGCAGCGGGATCTGCCGCCGCAGGACGTCATTCTGCCGCCGAGCCTGATCCCGCGCGGTTCGGTTTAAGCGTCTTGGCGCGCTGGGCGTTCTGGCGTTGTTGTTGCATGAAATCGATAAAGACCCGCAACTTTAGCGGCATGTGCCGACGGGCAGGGAAATAGATAAAGAAGCCGGCGGCGTCGCTGGCGTGATCTGCCATCACTTCAACCAGTCGTCCACTGGCCAGCTCTGGTTCTACCGTACCGCGAAAACGCTGCGTCAGCCCCAGCCCGGCCAGCGCGGCCGCCTTCAGCAGCAGATCCTCATTAAAAATCATCGAGCCGCTCACCTCCAGTGCCAAATGCTGGCCACCGTGGGTTAAAAACCACGGTTCGAGCTTGCCGCTGCCGGGGAAGCGATAGCGCAGGCAGTTATGCTGGCGCAACGCCTCCGGCGTGGTCGGCATGCCATGCTGCGCCAGATAGTGTGGTGCGGCGACGATCACCCGTTGCTGGCCATTGTCGATCGGCACGGCGATCATGTCCTTTTGCAGTACCGCATGCATGCGGATGCCCGCGTCAAAATGGTCCAGGACCAGATCGGCGAAGCGATCGTCGGTAAACAGCTCCAGCTGGATTTCCGGATAGCGTGCGTGGAATTCGGTCAAAAACGGCATCACCAGCAGCGAAGCGGCCAGCTGCGGTAGGGTGATGCGCAAATGCCCCGACGGGCGACTGCGCAGCGCACGGATATTTTCGGCCGCGACATCGATCTGGCTCATCGCCGGTGCCACGCTCTGATAGAACAGCTTGCCCTCGTCACTCAGCCGCACCGAACGACTGGTGCGGTTGAACAGGCGAATGCCCAACCGGGTTTCCAGGGTCTGGATATTCTGTGATACCGCCGGCGGCGTGACGCCCAGTTGCCGGGCTGCATGGGTAAAACTGCCAAGCCGGGCGACCGCTTCGAAAAAGGGCAAAAGCTGCAACAGTGAACTCATTATCGTTAACCCTGCCTTAATGGTGCATTAAATTTTAGCCTATTTTATTTCACAATGAACGCTTTAGACTGATTTTACTCACAAATATTGGAGTAGCAGAACATGTCAGCAGTGAATCAGTCAGTAGCAAAGCGTGTGCAGGCAGTGATACAGCGGGCAATAGAGCAGGAAAGGATCGTCGGTAGCGTGGTGTTGGTGGCGCACGATGGCGAGCTGATCTGCGCCGAAACGGGCGGGGATGCCGACCGCGAGTGGCGCAAACCGATGCGCCGCGCTACGCAATTCAGACTGGCTTCGGTATCCAAACCCTTTATTACGCTGGCGGCAATGCGCCTGCTGGAGCAAGGCAAGCTGCAATTGGATGATGCGGTCAGCCGCTGGTTGCCATGGTTTACGCCGGCGCTGGCCGACGGACGGATACCGCCGATAACCCTGCGGCAATTACTGACGCATAGCGCCGGCCTGGATTACCGTTTCAAGCAGCTGCCGTCGCAACCGTATCATCGCCTGGGGATCCAGGACGGACTGGAATGCGCCAGCGGCACGCTGCAGCAGAATCTGCGTCGGCTGGCGGACGCGCCGTTGATCGCTGAACCGGGCAGCACATTCAATTACTCGCTGTCGATTGACGTACTGGGGGCGGTGCTAGAACAGCTCGCCGACCAGCCGTTGCCGCAGCTGTTTGAGCAGTTGGTGGCGCAGCCGCTCGGTCTGCGTGCTACCGGGTTCAGCAGCGCCAACGCCGACAATTTGGCGACGGCCTATTATAACGGCGCCACGCGACCGGAACCGATGTACGACGGTTTGCAGTTAACGCTGCCGCCGGAGTTCGGCTACCAGATCGATTTCGCGCCATCGCGCGCGCTGGACGCCGACGCTTATCCTTCCGGCGGCGCCGGCATGGTCGGCAGCGCCGATGATGTGCTGAAAATGGTGGAGGCGATGCGCCACGGCGCAGGTGGTTTCCTGCGTGCGGAAACGGTAGCGCTGATGCATCAGCCGCACGTCAGCGCGGCGGCGGAAACGCAAGGGCCGGGTTGGGGGTTTGGCTTTGGCGGGGCATTACTGCTGGATGCGGCCTTGGCGGCGACGCCGCAGCGCAACGGCACGCTGCAATGGGGCGGAGCCTACGGCCACAGCTGGTTCTGCGATCAACAAGCGGCGCTGAGCGTGGTGGCGTTGACCAATACGGCGTATGAGGGCATGAGTGGAATATATCCGGGCGAGATCCGCGATGCGGTGTACCGGGTCTGAGCTGCCTGCCTGCGCAGCAAAAGGGGCGCTAGATGCGCCCCTGATAACAGCGTTATTGCGCCGGTGCAGGCACCGGAGCCGGCATGGGTGCCGGGGCAGGCGGAACGCCTTGCTCTGCCGGACCGGCCAGCATGCCGAACAGGCCAAGGAACTCCTGCAGGCTCATTTTGTTACCGTTCAGATCAACCTGATTGTCGGCGTAGTGGAAGCGGGTGCCGATCACGTTGTCCTTCATGGTGGTCAGCTTGAACATCTGGCCCATCGCCGCCAGGCCTTGCACTTGCTGCTGCGCCAGTTTTTGCGCCTCTTCGGCGTTGTAGCCTTGCAGCATGGCGGTTTGCGCGGTGGTTTCCATCGCCATTGGTACTGGAATACTCAGATTGGCATCCAGTTTCTTCACCGAACGGGACAGCAGCTGATCGACAGATTCAGCCGGTGTGCCGGCCTTGGCCGGATCAAGCAGATCCAGATTCAGCGTAAAGGTACTTTCGCCTTTGGCGTTTTTCCAGCTCAGCGGCGCGATGCTGATGGTCGGATTGCCTTTAAGCAGCAATGGCAGGTTTTGCATCAGGATTTCCGTGGTCTGCTGCTGATAGGCCTCGGCGTCCATTGTTTCTCCCTGCTGCATCATGGCCATGACCTGCTGGTTGTAGCGGTCGGCGAATTCCTTCAGCGACTGCGCGTCCAGCTTGTCGATCTTCAGCGACAATTTGCCGGCGCCAAAATCGCGATCCTGAATTTTCAGTGCGTCCATGGTGTAGTCAATCTGGCCGTTCAGGTTGCTGTCGGTTTCGCCAAACTGGCTCGCCAGGTTGAAACCGTCCAGCGTCAGGGTGTCTTTCTGGTCTACCGTCACTTTCAACTGCTTCACCGCCAGCGTCTGGTTGCCCAGGCTAAGATCGAACTTGCCGGCGTGGGTATCGGTTTTCAGACTCAGACCCTGTAGGGAAACCTGCTCGTTCTGGCCAAACTGGTTCGGGCCGGTAATCACCGCGCTGTCGCTGCTGCCGTCGAGCTGTATTGCTTTCAGATCGCGGGCAATGTCGGCATTGATGGTTGCGCCGGAGAACTTCAGTGAAGAACCGTTTTTCTGGTAGTCGACCGGGATCACCTCGATGGCGCTGGAGGTATCGCCGTTATAAGCAATGCGCGAATCGGCGCTGAACAGCGATTTGCCTTTGGTGATGTCAAACAGGGTTTTGGCCGCCGGGGTGTTTTCCAGTTCGGTATGCACCGACGCCATGCTTGGTATCAGATTGAACTTCTTCAATTGGGCGAACGGGAAGGGACCGTGATCGATGGTTTCCAGGAATGCCAGTTCGTCGCCCGGCTGTAGCGCGGCATCGTCGCCGCTGATGGTGCCGTCAGCACGCAATACGTAACGTACCTGGCTGCTGAACAGCCCGCGCTGGTAGTTTTCGTAACCCAGCTTGACGCCGGCTTTTGGCAGATAGGCTTTCAATTGGGTGTTGGCGTTGGCCACCACTTCGCCCATCCGCTGTTCGATAAGTTTGCCGGTATACCATGAAGCCCCAGTCCATGCTGCGCCTAGAACCACAATGACGCCAACGGCGACTAATGATTTTTTCATCGTTCTATCATCCTTTCATAAACCATCCGACGCTGGCAGATGGGGAGGCAAATTGGGCCAACAAAAAACGCCCGCAGGCGTTTAATTGTGACGGTAACCCCGGCACTATAGCAACTAATTTACTGAACTTTATACTCATATCGCGCAAGCTGCGGCACGGTGCCACGGCTTGCGCGGTTCAGTAGTGCGCGGCGTTATGACAGTTGATTGTAGACCCGAGCGATACGGCCGCTGCCGCTGACGCTGACCGGCGATTCAAACGCGCCGATAAAGCAGGACTCGCCCGGATGTAGCGTAATCTGCTGGCCCTGTTTCTCCAGACGGGCTTCACCCTCAACGCAGAACACGATGGCCGCGCTCCGTTGTGCCAGGCTTTGCGCGCTGCTGGAAAGGTCATGCAGCGAGAAGGCGAAATCTTCTACCGGGATGGGGAAGAACAGCTCATCGCCACGCTTTTCCGGCTGTGTCAGCAAACCGGACGCCGGCTGTGGGCGGAATTGCAGGTTGGCCAGCAGTTCGGGGATATCAATAAACTTCGGCGTCAGACCGGCACGCAGTACGTTGTCCGAGTTGGCCATTACCTCCAGCGCAACGCCTTGCAGATAGGCGTGTGGGGTTTCTGCGTACAGGAACATCGCTTCGCCCGGAGCCAGTTTTACCACGTTGAGCAGCAGTGGGGAGAACAGGCCGCTGTCTTCCGGATAGAAACCGGCAATAAAGCGTACCGTGTCCCACGGTTCGCCCTGTTGGTTATTCAACGCCGCCTTCAGCACGCCGAGCGCCAGGGATTTCTGTTCGCCGCTCATGCCGAGCAGGCTGGCAAACAGTTTAGCCAGGCGTTCGGTATCCGGCTGTTGCAAGAACGCGGCGATGTCGTGATGCGCGCCGGCGATCGGTTGCAGTAACGCAACGATGTCGGCCAGTTCACGGAAGCCGTTCATCGCCAGGAACGGCGTGAGGGCGAACACCAATTCCGGCTTGTGGTTGGGATCCTTGTAATTGCGCTCGGCGGCGTCAAGTGGGATACCGGCGGCGTTTTCGCGGGCATAACCCACTTCTGCCGCGGATTTGCTTGGGTGGACCTGAATCGACAGTGGCTGATCGGCGCACAGCACTTTGAACAGAAACGGCAGTTCGCCAAAGCGAGTGGCGACGTCCTGTCCGAGCTGCTTTGGCTGATCCTGATTAATCACGTCGCGCAATGAACGCAGATCGCCATTGGCGTCAGGCACTTGAGAACTGCTTTTGGGATGAGCGCCCATCCACAGTTCTGCCATCGGTTTTCCTTGCGGATTGGCGATGCCGTACAGTTTGGTTAGTGCCTCGTGGCTACCCCATGCGTAATTTTGCACCGCATTGGTCATTTTTTGCATGATTACTACCTGCTTTATAAAGGAATTACCGCCAAGTAAACAATGCACCGAGGGTGCTTGCAAGCGGAGAAATCTAAAAATGTCATTATCCTTGACAGTGGGCGTATCGCCACCTCGCTACCCAGCGCGCGGCGGGCGGTTTGGCGCTATCCTCTGTTTGCCGTCAGGCGAAACCGGGGCTGGCAGGGATAAACGCAGACTCTTAATGCGAATAGTTATTATGTCACTATACTGGATGTGCCTGTAAACAGGTTCGCGCCGTAGCGGCGTGGACATCTTACTTTTAGGAATTGTGCTAAGGAGACAGTGATGGCAGCCATTCGTATTGAAAAAGACTCTATGGGCCCCATCGAAGTACCGGCCGATCGGTTGTGGGGGGCACAAACGCAGCGCTCCCTCGAACACTTCCGTATTTCCAGCGAAAAAATGCCGACCGCGCTGATCCACGCGCTGGCGCTGACCAAGCGCGCGGCCGCCAGCGTCAATGTCGATCTTGGCCTGCTGCCGGCGGAGCGGGGCAAGGCGATTATTCAGGCGGCAGATGAAGTGCTGGCGGATAAGCACGCCAACGAATTCCCGTTGTCGGTCTGGCAAACCGGTTCCGGCACCCAGACCAACATGAACATCAACGAAGTGTTAGCCAACCGCGCCAGTGAGTTGCTGGGCGGCGAGCGTGGCGAAGGGCGTCTGGTGCATCCGAACGACGACGTCAATAAAAGCCAGAGTTCTAATGACGTTTTCCCGACCGCCATGCACGTGGCGGCGGTGATCGCGCTGCGCCAGCACCTGATCCCCGAACTGCAGCGGCTGCACCAGACGCTGAACGAAAAAGCCGACGCCTTTAGTGACATCGTGAAAATCGGCCGTACTCATTTGCAGGATGCTACGCCGCTGACGTTGGGACAGGAAATTTCCGGTTGGGTGGCAATGTTGCAACACAGTCTGCGCCATATCGAGGCCAGCGTACCGCATCTGTGTGAACTGGCGCTGGGCGGCACCGCGGTCGGCACCGGTCTGAATACCCACCCGGAATACGCGGTGCGGGTAGCAAAAGCGTTGGCGGACTCAACCGGCCAGCCGTTCGTGACGGCACCGAACAAGTTCGAAGCGCTGGCCACCTGCGACGCGCTGGTGCATGGCCACGGCGCGCTGAAGGGGCTGGCGGCGTCGATGATGAAGATCGCCAACGATGTGCGCTGGCTGGCGTCCGGTCCGCGCTGTGGTATCGGTGAAATCGCCATTCCGGAAAACGAGCCGGGCAGTTCGATCATGCCGGGCAAGGTCAACCCGACGCAGTGTGAGGCGATGACCATGCTCTGCGCGCAGGTGCTGGGCAACGATGTGGCGCTGAATATTGGCGGCGCCTCCGGCAACTTTGAGCTGAACGTATTCCGCCCGATGGTGATCCATAACTATCTGCAATCGATTCGCCTGCTGGCGGACGGTATCAACGGCTTCAATGCGCATTGTGCGGTGGGCATCGAACCGAATCGCGATCGTATCTCGCAGTTGCTGAATGAATCGCTGATGTTGGTTACCGCGCTGAATACCCATATCGGCTACGATAAGGCGGCGGAAATCGCCAAGCAGGCGCACAAGCAGGGGTTGACGCTGAAGGCGTCGGCGCTGAAGCTGGGCTATCTGACGGAACAGCAGTTTGACGAATGGGTTCGGCCGGAAGATATGGTTGGCAGCATGAAGAAATAAGCGCTACCCGTTGGTCAGCGCTGGGGCTTACGCAGGTAGGCCCTTTTTTATGAGGAAAATCGCGTTATGTCACGCACTCAACGGCTGTTGGAACTGATGCAGATCCTGCGTCAGCATCGTTATCCGCTTGCCGGACACGCGCTGGCGCAACGGCTGGGTATCAGTATGCGTACGCTGTATCGCGATATCGCCACCTTACAGCAGCAGGGTGCCGAGATCGTCGGCGAAGTGGGCATCGGCTATGTGTTGCGGCCGGGGTTCATGTTGCCACCGCTGATGTTTTCAACCCAGGAAATTGAAGCGCTGGTATTGGGGATGCGCTGGGTGACGCGTCGTGGCGACAGCCAACTGGCCACTGCGGCAGATCGGGCGTTGGCAAAAATTGCCGCAGTGCTGCCCGCCGCGCTGCGCGAAGAACTGGAAGCCAACACGCTACTGATTGGCCCGGTGGAGAGCGTGCCGGTGTCCGACGCGTTGCGCTCGACGATACGCGACACCATCCGTAGCGAATGCAAGATCGACATTGCCTACCAGGATGCCGCCGGTGCGGTTACGCAGCGACGTCTGTGGCCGTTTGCTCTCGGCTATTTTGAACAGGTGCAGGTGTTGCTGGCCTGGTGCGAGCTGCGTCAGGCGCTGCGCCATTTTCGTCTCGATCGTATCGGCGCCATTTCTCCCCTGGCGCAACGCTACCCGCGCGGTCGCCGGGCGTTGATTAAACTGTGGCGGGAAAGTACCGGCATTGGCGAGGCTACTGCCAAAAACTGACAGTACGGGCGACTAGGCTGTGGTCATCGGAACCTGTCGAGGTTCTTCATTACCAGGAGCTAATCATGATCGCACCAGGCATCAGCATTCTTTATGTCGACCAACCAGAATCGAGCGCGCAGTTTTACAGCCGGTTGCTCGGAGCGGCGCCGGTAGAACTCTCCGCTACCTTTGCCCTCTGGGTGACCGACAACGGCTTCAAGCTGGCCTTGTGGTCGAAACACGACGTGCAGCCGGAGCCCACCGCCAACGCCGGGGGCGGCGAACTGGGATTTTTGTGCGAGCAGTCAGAGCAGGTTGATGCTTTATACCGTCAGTGGCGTGACTGGCAATTCGAGATTTGCCAGACGCCGCGGCAAATGGCGTTCGGCTACTGCTTTATGGCATGCGATCCTGACGGGCATCGTCTGCGGGTATATACCCTTAATCGCTAGGCGCGTCGGTATACAGATGCAGCCGTTTCACCAGTAGGCGCAGCGGTTTGGCCTGCGGCTTGTATTTATGCTTCACCGCGCTGGCATCATAGTCAAGCAACTCGCCAATCTTTGGCACCTGCGCGCCGCTGTCAACCTGACACAGCGCCATCAGCGGCAGCGGGCAGGGGTGTTGCACCTGCTTTTGCTGTTGCTGATACCATACGCGAGCGATGGGCTGCACCTTGACCGGTCGCTTGATTTTCAAGGTGGCCGCCTGCGGCAGGCGGCTAACGTCATCAATTTCCCGGCTCACCAGTTCGGCCCACTGCTGGCGGTTATACGGCGGCACCGCGCGGCCGGCCTTCAGGCTTTTTTCCAGCGTCTGCAGGATATCGTCACGTTTGACGTGCTTGATGATGTGCTTGTTGGCCCAGCCAAAGCGTACCGAATCAGGGTTGGTCAGCAGGGTGATGGCACGGTAGGCGCTCAGGGTAATCAGGCCATGCAGGTGGGTGTGCACGAAGTCAAAGCGCTGTTCCGGCGCCAGGCCGGATTCCACGGTAATAATGTGCTCCAGTTGTGCTTTCAACTGATTGATTTGCTGCACCTGCTGTTGCAACGCCAGAGACTGTGGCCGCTCAACCGCCAGGCAAATCACGCCGGGCAGACGTACTGCCGCCTTGCTGCTGACGTGCTGCTTATTATGGTGAATAAACAGGCGTTGATAATGTTCCAGCGCCAGATCGCGCGCCGCCTGGCCGAGGTGCTGCTGCACGGCAATCTGTTCAATCGGCTGATGCTCGTTGCCTTTGGCGATCTCTGGCAGGCTGAATACCCGTGCCGCTAGTAGCCGCAACGGCAGAATTTGCTGCTGGAGTTGCCCCAGTTCGGCTTCGAGCTGGTTAAAGCATTGGTTCATCCTGGCAATCAGATCGTATTTGCTCATCGCAACCTCGCATTTTAGTTACAACATACATTATAGGGCAGGGTAACCGAGGAGGCAACATCAGCAACGGTGGGGCATGCTAGCTAACAGCAGTCCGGGTCAGGCAGGGGATACAGGCGCGACAGCTCGCCGCGCCTGAGTTGAGGATTACAGGCGTGCCGCTTCTGGCAACTGTTTCAGCGCTCGTACCACCCACAGCGCCAGCAACAGCATGACGCTGATAAAGACGACGACGCCAGTCCAGCCGAAGCTGTGCCAAAATACGCCGCCCAGCGTGCCGGCAACGCTGGAACCGGCATAATAGCAGAACAGATAGAGTGAGGAGGCTTGTCCTTTGGCACGCCGCGCGCGGCGGCCGATCCAGCTGCTGGCGACCGAATGCGCGGCAAAGAACCCGCCGGTGAACAGCATCATGCCGATGAAAATCAGTGTGACCGGCGCCAGGAGAGTAATAAGAATCCCGGTCAGCATAATCAAAATGGCAAACAGCAGCACCGGCCCGCGACCGAAACGAGACGTCATGGCGCCGGCCTTCGGCGAGCTGTAAGAACCGGTGAGGTAAACCACCGACAATAAACCGACAATCGCCTGGCTAAGATGATAGGGATCGGCCAGCAAGCGGTAACCAATGTAGTTGAACATGGTGACAAAGCTGCCCATCAGCAGAAAACCTTCGGCAAACAGTAATGGCAGGCCGCGGTCATGCCAATGCAGTTTGAAATTGATCAGCAGAGTTCGCGGCCGCAGCGAACTGGCGCGAAAGTGCCTTGATGCCGGCAGGATGCGCCAAAATACAAACGCCGCAATCAGCGCGAACAAACCGATCACCGCCAGTGAAATGCGCCAGGAAAAGAAGTCGGTTAATACGCCGGTGACCAGGCGGCCGCTCATGCCGCCGATCGAATTGCCACTGATATACAGTCCCATCGAGAACGCCACGAAGCTGGGGTGGATCTCTTCACTCAGGTAAGTCATGCCAACGGCGGCAAGGCCGCTCAGGGAAAGGCCGATCAGCGCGCGCATCAGCAGAATGCCGTGCCAACTGGTCATAAATGCGCAGATCAGCGTGCAAACGGCCGCCAGCAGCAGCGAGGTTACCATCACCGATTTACGGCCGATGGCGTCGGACAGCGGGCCGGTAAATAACAGGCCAATCGCCAACAAACCGGTAGAAAAGGACAATGACAGGCTGCTTTGTGCCGGCGACACGCCAAAATCCTGTGACAGCACCGGCAGGATTGGCTGCACGCAATACAGCAGGGCAAAGGTGGCCAGCCCGGCAGAAAACAGCGCCAACGTGACGCGCATGAATTGCGGCGTACCGCGTTCGATATAAGGGCGTTTATTCAATGAAGAGGATTGTTTTTTAGGCGCAGTGGCCGCCAGCGGATCGTTGGCGGCCCGCGTCGACGGCGTATCGGCCGCTGAACGCATTGGGGTGTTCACAGATATTCCTTACCGGGGATCGGGTGATTAAACAAGCATATCGTTGCTTTATAAAATCATAGGGAGAAGCCAGTTTTTTGTCTAATATATTAATAATTCCAATTAAGACGTTAAACATATGAATATTGAGCTTCGTCATCTGCGCTATTTTATTGCCGTCGCAGAAGAACTGCATTTTGGCCGTGCGGCACAGCGGCTGCGCATCTCGCAACCGCCCTTGAGCCAACAGATTCAGGCGCTGGAAGAGATGGTCGGCGCACGGCTGTTGGCGCGCAATAATCGCAATGTCAGCCTGACGCAGGCCGGCGAAATGTTTCTCAAGGAAGCCTGGCAAGTGGTCGATCAGGTCAATCGCGCAGCGGAAAAAGCGGCGCGGCTAGAACGGGGAGAGATCGGTGAGCTGACCATTGGTTTTACCTCATCGGCGCCGTTTATCAGCCAGGTATCGCGCAACTTACGGGCTTTTCGCCTGCATCATCCGGATGTGCACATCAAAATGCGCGAAATCAACACCAAGCAACAGTTGGAACCGCTGCTGAACGGTGAACTGGATCTGGGCGTGATGCGCAACACCAGGTTGCCGGAGGCGTTGCAGCATCAACTGCTGCTGCAAGAGCCGATGCTGGCAGTGGTGCCGGAAGGGCATCCCTTGACCTATCTGGCCCCCGGTACGTTGCGCTTTGCGCATTTGGCAGATGAACCGTTTGTTTTTTTCTCCCGCGAGGTGGGTACCGCGCTGTATGACGAAACGCTGCTGTTGCTGGAGCGAGCCGGCATCACCCCTTACATTACGCAGGAGGTTGGTGAAGCGATGACCATCATCGGGCTGGTTTCCGCCGGGCTGGGCATTTCGATCCTGCCGGCGTCGTTTGGTCGCGTCAAACTTGATGGCGTCAGCTACCTGCCGTTGGCAGAGCCGGATGCACTCACCGAAGTGTGGTTGGTAAATCACCGCCAGCGGCCATTGACTGCCGCCGCGAAATCGCTGATGAGTTTACTATTGGCGCCGTCGGCAAAAGACGCGTATCAGCGCAAATAAAAGGCGAATCTGCACCAAATACCGGCGAATTTGTGCAGCGAATCACATAACGAATCAAATAGTTGACGCTGTATTACAAAAGCCCCACCATAGCCCATAGTCTTTATTTAGAAGCGCGAAAAATTGTAGGAGCAGGGGCGTGATTGCTGATGGGCAGCCTGGGCATATTGATCAGATAAAGCAAATAAATGCAGGGGCAGTGTATCGATTGATCGATCAGCTCGGGCCGATTTCGCGTATCGAACTGTCAAAACGTGCCCAACTGGCGCCAGCCAGTATCACCAAAATCGTGCGTGAACTGCTGGAAGCGCATCTGGTCAAGGAAACCGAGTTCCAGGAAGTGGGCAGCCGCGGCCGTCCAGCGGTGGGGTTGGTGCTGGATACCGAGGCCTGGCATTATCTTTCCGCGCGTATCAGTCGCGGCAGCATTACGCTGGCGCTGCGTGATATCAGCAGCAAACTGGTGGTCGAAGAGCAGCTTCCGCTGGCGGCGGACCACCCGGAACCGCTACTGACACGCATCGTTGCCGAAGTCGATCGGTTCTTTATTCGTCATCAGCAACGTCTTGAACGTTTGACCGCCATCGCCATTACATTGCCGGGCATGATCGACGTTGCTAATGGCATTGTGCACCGCATGCCGTTTTACCAGGTCGAAGATATGCCGCTCGGCCCGGCACTGGCGTCCCGCACCGGTTTGCCGGTATTTCTGCAACATGACATCTGCGCCTGGACCATGGCCGAGGCGTTGTATGGCGCCTCTCGCGGTAATCAAAACGTGATTCAGGTGGTGATCGACCATAACGTCGGTGCCGGAGTGATCACCGGTGGGCGGGTGTTGCATTCCGGTAGTCAGCGAGTGGTGGAAATCGGCCATACGCAGGTCGATCCCTACGGCAAACGGTGTTATTGCGGCAACCACGGTTGCCTGGAAACCGTGGCCAGCGTTGAAAACATGCTGGACATCGCCCAGCAACGCCTGAGCGCCTCGATGACGTCGACGCTGCACAACGCGCCGCTGAGCGTTGAATCTCTGTGCGATGCCGCCTTGGCCGGTGACCAACTGGCGAAAGACATCATCCTTGGTGTGGGCCACAGCGTCGGGCGAATTCTGGCGATTATGGTCAACCTGTTCAACCCGGAAAAGATCCTGGTCGGCTCGCCGCTCAATCGAGCAGCAGAAATTCTGCATCCGGCGATTGCATCATGCATTAACCAGCAGTCGCTGCCGATCTACAGTCAACATCTTCAAGTGGAATCCACCCAGTTTTTCAATCAGGGCACCATGCCCGGCGCGGCACTGGTGAAAGAAGCGCTGTACAACGGTTCGCTGTTGGTCAAGCTGTTGCAAGGCTGAGGCTTGGCCGGTCATATCAGTGATTCTTATTCTTTAACGACAAAATATTGCGCTACCTCAAGCCATCCCGGCCCGGCATCCCCTAGAATTTTCCCGTTCGACACTCTCCGCCTATAGGGCGATATTTGGTTTAACGGAGCATTCCGGGGCAATCCAGTCATGTTAAAGCGTTTATTTGTTACAGGTACGGATACCGATGTCGGTAAGACCGTGATTTCCCGCGCTCTGTTGCAGGCATTTGCCGCACAGGGTCGTACTGCGGTGGGGTACAAGCCGATTGCGGCGGGATGTTACGAAACCAGCGAAGGCATGCGCAATAAAGACGCTTTGGTTTTGCAGGCTTCTTCCAGCGTGCCGCTGAGTTATCAAGAAATCAACCCCATCACCTGTCCGGATGAAGTGTTTCACGTTCATGCCAGCGACGATATCAATTACGGCGTAATGAGCAGCGGTTTGCACCATTTGGCCGACAAGGCTGAAACCGTGGTGGTGGAAGGCAGCGGCGGCTGGCGGGTGCTGATGAGCGACCTGCGGCCCTATGCCGAATGGGTGGTACAGGAACAGCTACCGGTGGTGTTGGTGGTTGGCATCAAGCTCGGCTGCGTCAGCCATGCATTGCTGACGGCGCAGTCGATTATCAATGACGGTCTGCCGCTGTTGGGCTGGGTTGCCAACCGCATTAACCCTGGGCTGGCGCATTACGCCGAAACCATCGATGCGTTGCAACAGCGTATCCCGGCACCGATGCTGGGCGAAATACCGTATCTGCCGCGTCCGGAACAGCGCGATCTGGCGCACTATCTGGACATTTCGACCCTGCTGGATCGTTAGGCATTGTGGTAGACCGAAACCGAACGCAGGCCACGCGAAATGGTGGTGGCGATGACGCAAGACAGCAAAATGCCGGGCAGCAAGGTGTATTCTCCGGTCATTTCAAACACCATCAGCGCGGCCATTATCGGCGCATGGGTGGTGGCGGCCAGTAGGGTCGCCATGCCGGTCAACGCCATCAGGAGCGGGATCGCGCTGCCCAGTTCCGGCCACAGGGCGCATATCTGGCCGATCGCCGAGCCGAGCGCGGCACCGACGAACAGCGTCGGGGTAAAGACGCCGCCAGGTGCGCCGGAGCCGCTGCTGGCCAACACCGCCAATAATTTACAGATCAGAATGGCCGCCACCAGCAGTACACCCGGAGGCGCGCTGAGCAATGCTTGCACCACGCTGTAACCATTGCCCCAGACTTCGGGGAACAGCAGCGAAAGCAGACCGACGATCAGCCCGCCGAGCGCCAATTGCAGCGGCGGCGTCAGGCGCAAAGAGCGAAAAGCCCGCCCGCTGGCCGACATCGCCGATAAAAACAGTGGGCCGCAAACGCCTGCCAACACGCCAAGCAATGCCATCAGCAGATATTGCACCGGCCACGGTGACGGTAGCGGTGCAACCAGATACAGTGGCGCCTGACCGCCGTTCAACAGATTGGTCACCAACAGCGCACTGACGGCGGCAATCACTACCGGGCCAAGCGAGGCGAGCATCAGGGTGCCGAAAAGAATTTCGGCAATGAACAGGCTGCCCGCCAACGGCGCGTGATAGGCACTGGCCATACCGGCCGCCGCGCCGCAGGCCACCCACAGCTTCCACTCTTTCTCGCGCGTAAAGCGCTGGGCAAACACCGACCCCACCAGCGCCGCCAGCAGGATCATTGCGCCTTCGCGGCCGATGGCGCTGCCGCTGGAAACCACCAGCAGCGAGGCCAGACACTTAACCAGACTGGCGCTGACGTCCAACCGACCGTCACCGGTTTCAATCGCTTCCATATAGTCGGTGGGCGCGGCCGGGCGCTGATGACGGTAACGTTGATACATCCACAGCAGCAGGCCGGCTCCCAGCCCGCCCAGTGCCGGCGTCAAAGCGCGTCGCCAGGCCGGTAACGCGGCGGCGGCGGCCACCAGACTGCCGTCCTCGTGATCGAGCAGCAACCACTCCAATCCCAACATGGCGCGGTGGAACAGCCACACTACCAACGCGGCGCAGATACCGAGGAATACCGCGATAAACAGACGGCGTAGCAGGGCGCGATAGTGGCGAAGATGGACCAGTCTTTTCATGCGTCAGTAAAATGGTGAATAAAATGAAAGGGTCAGCGGGCATTGTGCTTGTCTGGCGGTGTGAAAACCAGCGAATCTTTGCAGATTCGCCGGGGGTTGTGATGGCGAACGTTTTATCGGACGGTCAGCGCTGCCGGGGTGTATGTGCCGGTCATCGCTTCCAACAGCGCCACCAGATCGTCAACGTCGCTTTCTGGCAGCGTGGTACCGACCTGATATTTCAGCATGTCGCGCACCGCCTGATGCAGCGTGGTGACGCTGCCGTCATGGAAATATGGCGCGGTCAATGCCACATTACGCAGGGTGGGCGTTTTAAAACGATGGCGGTCGGCGTCACGTTTGGTGACGTTGTAACGACCAAGATCGGCCGTGGTTGGATTACCGCGATCGGCGAAGTAATCTGCTTTTAACCCCATGATTTCATAGGATTGGCCGCCCAGATTGACGCCAGTATGGCAGGTGCCGCACTTATGGTCGCGGAACAGCTGATAGCCTCGCTTCTGCTGTGCCGTAAGCGCCTGGCGATCGCCGGCCAGAAAACGGTCGAACGGGCTGTCCGGAGTCAGCAGCGTTTTTTCGAACTCGGCAATGGCGTTGGTAATGTTGCTGGCGGAAAAACCGTCGGCATAGACGCGGCGAAAGTCCGCTTTCAACTGTGCATCCTGATCCAGTTTATCGATGATTTGCTGCCACGAAGTGGAGGCCATTTCGATGGGGTTAAGCGGTGGTCCGCCGGCCTGTTCCTGCAGGTCATGCGCGCGGCCGTCCCAGAATTGCGCAATGTTGAACACCGCATTGAACACCGTTGGCGCGTTGATCGGTCCTTGCTGGCCGTTAACGCCGAGTGAGGTGACGCGGGCATCGACGCCGCCGGCGCCCAGCATATGGCAATGGGCGCAGGAAATACTGTTGTCGGCCGACAGGCGTGGATCGTGAAACAGCCTGAACCCCAGAGCCACTTTGTGTGCATCGGTCGGTAATGCCTTCGGCAGCGGTTGCAATGCCTGACCAAGCAATGCCGCAGGGGTGCCTGGCAAGGTGTAATACTGCGTGCGCTGTTGGCGGATCCACGCCAGCAGCGTTTGCCGGTTGGCGTCATCGAGTTCCCCGGCCCAGTGCAGTGCCTTGTAGCGAACTGGCGGCATTTGTCGATATTGCAGTACCGACTCCAGCTTAGCGAGGTCGGTCTCGGCTACCGCGCCACCTTGTTGTAGGGCAGTGAGCGTCGGCGCGAGTGAAAAATGGCGCAATCCGGTTTTTATGTCGTATTGCATCAGTTGCCTGCTAATTGGCAATCGGGCATAGAACGGCAATTCGGCAGACGCGGTATGGCAATAATCACAACCGTGTCGGGTAAGGATGGTGCTGATGGTATTGCCCGCCAGCGGCGGTTGACGTTGTTGATCGAAGTGGTAGATATAACCGACCACGCTCAGATAGCCGGCAATCGCCACGATTGCACAGCCCAATATGATTTTTTTCATTGTGTTCTCGCTCCATTGAGTTTGCATTCCAACAGCCATTCAGCCAGCCAGTGATGCGGCAAGGGAACGGCAAGCTGATTGTCCAGGCCAGAGGCGTGACGGTAGTTGATTGAAATCAAGGCAGGAGAGTGGGCTGACCTATCATTGGTATAGGCGGTGACGATAAGTGACGCTGTAACAAAATGTTCAATTGATGCGTCAGGCTGTAACCGGGATCGCGATCCGGGCACGTACTTCAGCCGCAAATGCCAAGGCTGGTATACTTCATCTCATTACACTTCTGCGGGATATGATTGGACTATCAATGACGAATGACGATTACTCGGTGCCAGTGGCACACCGCCCGCTGATCCTTATCGCCTGTATGCTGGCGATGTTCATGTCGGCGATTGAGGCGACGATTGTCGCCACCGCCATGCCGACCATTATTGCCGATCTGGGGGGATTCTCGCTGCTGGGGTGGGTCTTTGCGGTCTATCTGCTGGCACAGGCGATCACCATCCCGATCTACGGACGCCTGGCCGATCTGTATGGCCGCAAACGCATCTTCTTTTTTGGCGCGTCGCTGTTCCTGCTGGGCTCGGTGCTGTGCGGCTTTTCACCCAACATGTACTGGTTGATCGGTTTTCGATTATTGCAGGGGTTGGGTGCCGGTGCGGTGATGCCGATTGCCACTACCATTATCGGCGATATCTATAGTCCGCGGGAACGGCCGAAGGTGATGGGCTATCTGTCCAGCGTGTGGGGCTTTTCGGCGATCATCGGCCCGTTACTGGGCGCATTTATCGTACAGCACCTGCCGTGGGCGCTGGTGTTCTGGGTCAATCTGCCGATCGGCCTGTTGGCCATGCTGCTGCTCGGGCGCTATTTGCCGGCCGGCAGTCAAGTGCGTCGGCACGCGTTGGATCTGGCCGGTACCGGTTGGTTGACGCTGTTTGTCGCCAGTCTGTTGCTGGCATTGTTGCAGGCCGAAAGCATGGGGTGGTGGGTGCTACCGATGCTGCTGCTGGCAATGTTTTCGCTGATCATGCTGGTGCGTCAGGAGCGTCGTGCGCAGGAGCCGTTATTCCCGCTGGCGCTGTGGCGTAGTCGGGTGATTATCGCCGGCAACATCGGCGGTCTGGCGATTGGCGCGGCGATGATGGGCATCAGCGCCTTTTTGCCGACGTTTATTCAGGGAGTGATGGGAGAGACGCCGTTACAGGCCGGGACCACGTTGGCATTGATGTCAATCGGCTGGCCGCTGGCCAGCACCTTCAGTGGCCGTCTGATGCTGTGGACGTCCTACCGCACTACTGCGCTGTTGGGGGCGGGATTGCTGGTTGCCGGCGGGCTGATCCTGTTGCTGCTTGAACCGCACGGCGGCTTGCTATGGGGCAGAACGGCGGCCTTTATGGTCGGCGCCGGCATGGGGTTGTGCAACACCACCTTCCTGGTTTCGGTACAGAACGCCGCCCATCACAGCATTCGTGGCATCGCTACCGCCTGCACGGTATTTACCCGCATGATGGGGTCGGCGATCGGCACGGCAATTCTCGGGGCGACGCTGAACATCAACCTGCAGTTGCGCCTGCCGCAAACTGCCGATCCGCTACAACAGTTGATGGAACCCGCGCGGCGTGGGGCGCTAGAGCCCGACGTATTGGCCAATCTGATCCAACAGGTGGCGGCGTCGCTGCATTGGGTATTCCTGGTTTCGGCGCTGGTGTCGTTGTTTGCGCTGGCAGCGGCAATGCTGGTGCCGGCACGGCATCGGCCGCAAGGGGAAGGCGAGGAAGTGGAACAGACGTAACGGGCGCAGCGAACCGCGCCCGGGAAGGTTATTGCGGGGAGGTCATATCCTGGCTGGTGCCGGTTTGCGCCGCGTCCCCGCCGTCATCGCCATTATTCAGGCGAGTGTAGACAATTTTCTGTGTGTCGTTCTCGCAGTGGCCAACCACTTGGCCGCCAGCTTGCTCGGCCTGATCGTTTGGCACGATATCCAGCTTGAAGCCGGATTCTGGTACGCCGTTGCTGATGATTTTCTGCGAAATTTCCGCCTTCACGCTTTCGCATGAGGCGAAGGCCGCCAGCGGCGCCGTGGCCATCAGCAAAGCGCCGAGTACAAACGCTTTTCTCATCACTCTGTCCTTGGTTAAGAGCCCATTTCCTTATCAGGATAGCAGCTCGCGCGGTTAAAATTAACGCTGGCGGCGCGCTGGTGCCAGATTAAGGATAAATCTGACGCCCGGTGGTGCGGTCAAGGCATTTCAGCGTCGACGGTTCCCAATAGGCGTTGACATTAAGGCTATCGTTACAGCGATCCTGGTCGTCGGCGGCTTTGTCGAGCTTGTCGAAATCTTTTTCGACCCGGGTGTTGACCTTATGGCGCAAGGTGCGGGTATCATTCCACTGTTCTTTACTCTGGCGGGCTTCTTCGGTAGACATTGCGCCGCTACCTTTGCCGTCAACGGTGACGCAGGTGCTGCCTTGTGTGCAGCTGGCGGCCATGGCCGGCAATTGCCAGGCGCTCAGAGCCAACAACGCTGCGGCCGGCAGCAGACTGCGCAGCAGTCGTTGGCGAGAAAGTAATTTCATGGTTTTATCCTTCTGAGAAAGTGTTGCGCGCTGGCGGCAACACCGACTTGGGTACCCTTGTCAGGGCATAAGGTCAATATACCACCACCTGTTCACCAGGTACCAGCCAAGCACCGCTTTCGTTTATATTTCGGAGAGAAAACCGTCCTGATGCTTAAGACTACCTTATTGTTCTTCGCCACCGCGCTGGCTGAAATTATCGGCTGCTTTTTGCCTTACCTGTGGCTGAAAAAAGGCGCAGGCGCGTGGCTTTTGCTGCCGGCAGCCGTCAGTCTGGCGGTTTTCGTCTGGCTGCTGACCCTGCATCCGGCAGCCAGCGGCAGAGTGTACGCGGCGTATGGTGGGGTGTATGTGGCAACGGCGCTGTTATGGCTGCGGGTGGTAGACGGGGTGAAGCTGACGGCATTTGACTGGTTGGGGGCTGGGGTAGCGCTGGCGGGCATGCTGATTATCGTCGCCGGCTGGCGCGCGGCATAAACAAGGCGGCGGGCGATACCCGCCGCCGTCCTGTCAGGCACCGCGATGAACGCTTAGCCCGGCAAAACTCTGGCTGACTGGCATCATCTCCAGCGTGTTGATATTCACCCGCGTCGGCAGGGTAGCGACCCAAAATACCGCGTCGGCAATGTCTTCCGGCGTCAGTGCGTCGGCACCGTCATAGGTTTTATTGACCTTGCCGTCGTCGCCCTTGAAGCGAACGTTGGAAAACTCCGTTCCGCCGACCAGACCTGGCTCGATATCGGTTACCCGCAGGCGCGTGCCGTGCAGGTCGGCGCGCAGGCCAAGGCTGAACTGTTTAACGAACGCTTTGGTCGCGCCGTACACGTTGCCGCCGGCATAAGGCCAGTTGGCGGCGGTAGAGCCGATGTTGATTACATGGCCGACGTTGCGTTCCACCATCGCCGGCAGCAGTGCGCGGGTCATATTGACCAGGCCTTTGTTATTGGTGTCGATCATGGTTTCCCAGTCATCGGCATTGGCCTTGTGCGCCGGTTCCAGCCCCAGCGCCAGCCCGGCGTTGTTGACCAGCACGTCCACGTTGCGCAGCGCTGCCGGCAATGCCTCGATGGCCTGCTGAATGGCGGCACGGTTGCGCACATCCAGCTGTACGGTGTGCAGCGCATCGCCCAATTCGCCTTTCAGCGCCTGCAGGCGTTCTGCACGGCGCCCGGCGCCAATGACCTGATGCCCGTCGGCAATAAATTTACGTGCAATAGCCTCACCAAAACCGGACGTTACGCCGGTAACAAAAATGATCATCCTGCTGTTCCTCAAGGTTTTTTAGCCAATACCGTACTCTATGATTAACATATTTCGCCGGCACAAAACATATCATTCGCCAATCATCGGCAGATGATAGACCAGGCAGTCATACTTGATATGGTCGCGGCGGCCGCTGACCACGCCGCCCAGCGACTCGACCAGCCGGCGGCTGGGAGCGTTCTGTTCGGCAACCGGATAAATGAAGTACTGCGGGCGATAACGCTCGCTGGCCCAGGCGGCGATGGCATGGACGATTTCACGGCCATAGCCGTGGCCATGCTGGTTTTCCTTCACCCAGATACCGAGTTCCGGGGTATGGCTATGCAGATCGTGCACGCCGCTCATGCCGATAAACTGTTTGCTGTCGCGTAGGCGAGCAACGAAAAAGACTTCTTCACCTTCGCGGATCAGGGGCAGCCAGCCTTGCCAGACGTTGGCGAACGCCTCGGGCGACGGCTCCGGTTCGAAATTCATGAAACGGGTCAGCGTAGGGGTAATCGCCTGGTAAACATCATCGGCGTCAGCTGCGGTAAAAGGGGCAATCAACAACCGATCGGTGTTCACCCGGCACTGAGAAAGGTCACTGTGTTTCATTATTATTACCTCACTTTTCAGGCCAAACGGCAGAAATCCGCCCGGTTAAACCAGGGCGGATCGTTGATACTACGTTGATTGCCGACAGATGCGAATTATTTTTGCGACAGGTGCGGCTCGATTAACAACAGATCGGCGACGGACAGACGATCGGCTGCGGTACGGGCCTGATGCCAATAGGGATAAAGCAGCGGCAGGCGGCTGACATCCTCCAGTTGGCGCAGCTCATCCTGGTTCAGCGTCAGACTGGCGGCATGAAGATTATCGGTCAGTTGCTGGCGATTGCGTGCGCCAATCACTACCGAGGTCACGGTGGGGCGCTGTAACAGCCAGGCGAGGGCCACCTGTGCAGCCGACAGACCGCGCGCATCGGCAATGGCTACCAGCACGTCAATGATATCATACAGTTTTTCCTGGTCGCGCACCGGCGGTTCACCCCATTGCGCCATATGGCGCGTGCCTTCCGGGGTGCGTTGATTGCGACGATATTTGCCGGAGAGCAGACCACCGGCCAACGGGCTCCATACCAGCACGCCCAATCCCTGATCCTGCGCTATCGGCAGCAGTTCATATTCTGCCTCGCGAGCCTGCAGGCTGTAGTGGATCTGTTGGCTGACTGGCCGCACGCTGCCGGTCAGCGCCGCTGCGCCCAGGTGCTTCATGATATGCCAGCCGGAAAAGTTGGATACGCCGACGTAGCGTACCTTGCCGCTACTGACCAGATGCTCCAGCGCGCGCAGGGTTTCCTCTACCGGAGTCATGCCATCCCATTCGTGTAACTGATACAAATCGAGATAATCGGTATTTAGCCGCCGCAGGCTGGCCTCGCAGGCGCGGATCAGGTGGTGGCGTGATAGCCCGGCGTCGTTCGGACCGTTGCCCATCGGAAAGCGCGCCTTGCTGGCCACCAGTACCTGGTGGCGCTTATCGCCCAGCGCCTGCCCCAGTATTTCTTCCGATTTACCGGCGGAATAGACGTCGGCGGTATCGAACAGGTTAATGCCGGCGTCTATGCACATGGCTACCTGTTCACGTGCTTCGCTGACGTTGGTATCGCCGGTTTTGGCAAATTTGCCTTCGCCGCCAAAGGTCATGGTGCCGAGACTTAGCACCGACACCTTCAGGCCGGAATGCCCCAGTTGACGGTATTCCATCGTTTAACTCCTTACCTTGGTTGATGACAGCCTTCCCTTGGCGTCTTGCGGCGCCGCAGGGAGCAGATTGGCCGGTTTTTTCTGGCGGATTTCATTACCTGCTTCGGCATCCAGACCAAAACTGTCGACCACCGACAGCAAGGCAATACCGCCAATAACCACAAACGCCATTTGGAAGTTGACCAGTGGGATGGCGTCGCCGGCGGTGGGGAACCAGACGTCAGCCAGCCGCAGTGCCAATGCGCCGATGGCGATGCCCAGACCGCCACCCATTTGCTGCGCCATGGTAAATAGCGCATTGGCGCCGTTCATCTGCGTTTGCGGCACTTCAGAAAAGGCCAGGGTATTCAGTGCAGTGAACTGCATCGAGCGCGTCAGGCCGCTGATGAATAACAGTGTGACGATCAGCCACACCGGCGTTTCTGGCGTCAGGAACGCGCAGGCAAAGATAGTCGCGGCGTTCAGCAGGCCGTTGACCATCAGGGTGCTGCGAAAGCGAAAGCGATAGAGGATCGCCGAGGTAAAAGGTTTCATCGCCAAATTGCCGGCAAACACCGCCAGAACCAGCAACCCTGCGTCAAAAGCGTTCAGGCCGAAGCCTATCTGGAACAGCAGCGGCAACAGGAAAGGCACCGCGCCAATCGCCACGCGGAACAGCGTACCACCCCATATTGTGACGGCGTAACTTTTTACTCGCATCGCCCACAGGTTGATTAACGGATGAGGGCTACGCCTGGCATGACGAATGGCCAGCATACCCAGCGCCAGGCTAGCGGCAATGCAGGCCAACGGCACCAGCCAGGAGAGTTGTGGATGATTGATCAGGTCGAGGCCAAACATCAGCCCAAAGCAGGCGACGCCGGTCAGCAGAAAACCGAGGCCGTCAAACGGCACCCCGGTTTGCGCCTCCTCCTGCGGGATCAGTCGCCAGGCCAGCAGCAGGGCGATAATACCCAGCGGCACATTGAGGATGAAAATCCAGTGCCAGGAGGCGTAAGTGGTAATGAAGCCGCCGACCGGCGGCCCGAGGATCGGCGCCACCAAACCGGGCCAGGTAATGGTGGCAATCGCCTTGATTAAACCGCTTTTCTCGGTATTGCGCAGCACTACCAGCCGGCCAACCGGCACCATCAGCGCGCCACCGAACCCCTGCAGAATGCGCGCAGCGGTAAAAGTCGGCAGGCTGATGCTAAAGGCGCACAGCACCGACGCCAGGGTGAAAATCAGCACGGCGGCAGAAAATACATTGCGTGCGCCAAAACGGTTGGCGATCCAGCCGCTGGCCGGGATAAACACCGTCAGGGTCAGAATATAGGCGGCAATGCCGACATTCATGTCGACCGGCTGCACGCCGAACGCCGCAGCCATTTGCGGCATCGCGGTGACAATCACCGTGCCGTCGAGATTTTCCATAAAGAATGCGCCAGCGACCAGCAGTGGCAAGGCGCCTACGCGTGAAAACCAACTCATAAGCGAACGCTCGAAACAGAATGCGGACCGGTTACAGGCATAACAGAAATCTCTTCACAGAAATAGGCGAGTCGGGCAGGTTTTTGAGCATAGCGCAATGCGAGGTTGTTAAAAAGTGGTTAAGAACTATAAGGAGTATTTCAGAATTAACGTAGCAACATTAGCAACAGGTGCCATGACGGATGATTTGGCCTGGTTAGTGAGCGGCAAGAGGCCTGGTAGGGCGTCTGTGCTGCATCGTAGTCGGCATGGCAGATCTGGCGTCGAATCGTTGGCTGGTCGTGTCAGGGGTTTGCCTGCGGCGCGGCGTGCATGTTTTTGGTGCAAATGCTGGCTGATTGCGTTTAGGGCGGCTTACGCGCCGTTATCGGCAAATTATTTTGGCTCGATGATGGTGCAACGTTTCATTTTATTAAAAAACAGCAAACGGTTGCCTAAAAATAGCAACCGTTTGCTTTTTGTCGATATATTTCCATCAGACCCTATTAGTAAAGGGTTTATTTATAAGGTACTGTTTATTAACGATTAAAAAGATAAAACCTCACTCTGGCATGCCGCTTGCTATCTTTAAATTAACACCTGCAATGGAATATAAGACCGCCATTTCCCCTGGTTGAGTTATCTCAACCGGCGCTGATGCGCGGGTCGCTAGAATAGGAACGGCATTATGAGCATGCAATTTACCACGGCCATTCGTGGCAACTTTTTCGATATCGCCGCCTGCGTCGATCGGCCAGAGCAACTTGATGCACAGCTGCGGCACATTGCCGACGGTCTGCTGTTGCTGGATCATGGCACTATTGTCTGGCACGGCAGTTGGCAGCAGGGGGCGTCACTGCTGGCGCCGGATACGGTGGTAACCGACTATCGCGACAAGTTGATCGTGCCGGGGTTTGTCGATACCCATATTCATTATCCGCAAACCGAAATGATCGGTGCCTATGGCGATCAACTGCTGGCGTGGCTGAAACATTACACGTTTCCGACCGAAAGCCAGTTCGGCTGCGCCGAGCATGCCGAGAAAATGTCGGCGTTCTTCCTGCAACAATTGTTGAGCAACGGCACCACCACGGCGCTGGTGTTCGGTACCGTCCATCCGCAGTCGGTCGATGCGCTGTTTGGCCAGGCGGCAGCGCTGAATATGCGCCTGATCGCCGGCAAGGTGATGATGGATCGCCACGCGCCAGCCGCGCTGCTGGAAACGCCGCAGCAGAGCTATCAGCAGACCCGAGCACTGATCGAGCGCTGGCACGGCAGGCAGCGTCTGGGTTACGCCATTACGCCGCGTTTCGCGCCCACCAGCTCGCCGGCGCTGCTCGAGCAGGTTCAGCGCCTGCGCAACGAGTTTCCCGACGTCTGGCTGCATACCCACCTGAGTGAAAATCATGATGAGGTGGCATGGGTCAAGCAACTGTTCCCACAGCGGCGTAACTACCTGGATGTCTATCATCATTATGGGCTGACCGGCAGCAAAAGCGTCTTTGCCCATTGTCTGCACCTCGAAGAACAGGAATGGGACTGTCTGTGTGATACCCATTCATCGATCGCCTTTTGCCCGACCTCCAACCTGTTCCTCGGCAGTGGGCTGTTCAACCTCGGCAAAGCCTGGCAGAAAAAGGTGAAGGTGGGCATCGGCACCGACGTGGGGGCCGGCACCACCTTTAATATGTTGCAAACGCTGGGTGAGGCCTACAAGGTGGCGCAACTGCAAAGCTACAAACTGGCGGCCTGTGAGGCGTTTTATCACGCGACGCTGGGCGGCGCGCGCGCCTTGTCGCTGGATAAACAGATTGGCAACTTTAGCGTCGGTAAAGAGGCCGACTTCGTGGTGCTCGATCCGGCAGTGTCACCGTTGCAGAAACTGCGCAATGCCAACTGTCACGACCTGGCCGAACAGCTGTTTGTGCTGCTGACCCTGGGTGACGATCGCAACATTTACCGCACGTATGTCGACGGCAAGATCGTTTATCAGCCGTCGGCCCGTCAGGAGGCCGCATGATCGAGTTTCTGCTCAACCAGACGTTAACGCGTGAGACGGATCTCGACCCGAACACCACGCTGTTGCATTACCTGCGTCGTCATCAGGGCCGTTGCGGCACCAAAGAAGGCTGCGCGTCTGGCGATTGCGGTGCCTGCACCGTGGTGCTGGCGGAGGTAGAGGGCGAAACGCTGCGTTACCGCAGCGTCAACGCCTGCCTGACGTTTGTCACCGCGCTGCACGGCAAACAGTTGATCAGCGTCGAGGATCTCAAGCACCACGGCCAGTTGCACAGCGTGCAGCAGGCGATGGTCGACTGCCATGGCTCGCAGTGCGGCTTTTGCACCCCAGGCTTCGTGATGTCGCTGTTCTGCTTGCAAAAGAACAGCACGCATTATCAACGACAGCAGGCCCAGCAGGCGCTGGCCGGCAATCTGTGTCGCTGCACCGGTTACCGGCCGATTATCGACGCGGCACAGCAGGCCTGCGAAAACCGCGAGGCCGACGACTTTGACCGCCAGCAACGGCACACCGTGCAGCGACTGCGGCAGATCGCGCCAGCCAGTGAGCTGAGCGCCGGTGGCAAGCGCTGTCTGCTGCCGCAGAGCGTCGATCAGTTGGCGACGCTGTATCAGCAGTACCCACAGGCCCGACTGCTGGCCGGCGGCAGCGACCTGGCGCTGGAAGTGACGCAGCGTCATCGGGATTTGCCGTTGATGATTGCCATCGGCCAGATTGCCGCGTTGCGCCAGGTTGAACGTGGCGAACGGTTGCGCATCGGCGCCGCCGCCACGTTGAGCGAGGTTTACCCGTTGCTGATGGATTACCACCCGGCGTTCGGCGAGTTGTTGCAGCGTTTCGCCGCCCAACAAATCCGCAACCAGGGCACGTTAGGCGGCAATCTGGCCAATGCCTCGCCGATCGGTGATGCCGCGCCGCTGTTGTTGGCGCTGGATGCCGCGCTGCTGCTGCGTCACGGTACACGGCAACGTGAGCTGCCACTGCGTGACTTTTTCCTTGATTACCGCCAGACGGCGCTGCAGCCGGGCGAGTTTATTGACAGCATCCTGCTGCCGGCGCAGGCGCCACGGGATTTTCGCGCCTGGAAAGTGTCGAAACGCCTGGAGGATGACATCTCCGCGGTATGCGGCGCTTTCAATCTGACGATTGAACAAGGCATGGTGCGCGAGGCGTACGTGGCCTATGGCGGCATGGCGGCCACGCCCAAACGTGCATTGACCTGTGAACAGGCGTTGGTCGGCCAAACGTGGGATCGCGCCACGCTGGAGCGCGCCACACAGGCGTTAACCCGGGACTTTACGCCGTTGAGCGATTTTCGCGCCAGCAGCGCTTACCGCATGCTGGTGGCGCAGAACCTGCTGCGCCGCTATTTCATTGCGCTCACCGCACCGCAAACTGCCATCGAGGTTGTCTGCCATGAGTAATACACCGCACCACCAGACCAGTCAGGCGGCCTTGGCCGCACGTTTTCGCCAACCGCTCGCCAGCGGTGTCGGTCAGGCGCGCAAACATGAAAGCGCAGACAAACATGTCAGCGGTGAAGCACTGTATATCGACGACCGGCTGGAGTTTCCGAACCAGTTGCATCTGGCGGCCAAACTGAGCGAGTGCGCCCATGCGCAGATCGTCGCGCTGGACGTTTCCGCCTGTTATGCCTTTCCCGGCGTGGTGCGAGTGATGACCTGGCAGGACGTGCCGGGAACGCTGGATATCGCTGCGCTCACCGAAGGCGATCCGCTGCTGGCGCAAGACAAGGTGGAATATGTCGGCCAGGTAGTGGCGGTGGTGGCGGCAGACGATGCGGAAACCGCCTGGCGCGCCGCGCAGGCGATAAAAGTGAGTTATCAGCCGTTGCCGGCGCAGTTGGATGTGCGTAATGCATTGGCGCAGGGGGATGTGGTGCAGGAAAGTCATTGCCACCGGCGTGGCGACGCTGCGGCGGCATTGGCCCGAGCCAGGCACCGGCTACAGGGCGAGTTGCAGGTCGGTGGCCAGGAGCATTTTTATCTGGAAACGCAGATTGCCTCGGTAATGCCGGAGGAGGACGGCAGTATGCGGGTGTACTCCTCAACGCAGAACCCGACCGAAGTACAAAAACTGGTGGCCTCGGTACTGGGGGTGCCGATGCACAAAGTGGTGATTGACATGCGTCGCATGGGCGGCGGCTTCGGTGGCAAGGAGACGCAGGCAGCAGGCCCGGCCTGCCTGTGTGCGCTGGCGGCATATCTCACCGGGCGACCGGCCAAAATGCGTCTCAATCGCCGCGACGATATGCTGATTACCGGCAAGCGACACCCTTTTTACATTCGCTATGAGGTGGGGTTTGACGATAACGGTCTGCTGTGCGGCGTCGACATCGAGTTGGCCGGCAACTGCGGCTATTCGCTGGATCTGTCCGGTTCGATTGTCGATCGCGCAATGTTTCATGCCGATAATGCCTACTTTTTGCAGGACGTAGTGATAACCGGTCACCGTTGCAAGACCCACACCGCGTCGAACACCGCTTACCGCGGCTTCGGCGGTCCGCAGGGGATGATGGCGATCGAGCAGATCATGGATCACATCGCGCGTTATCTGGCGCTCGACCCGCTGGCGGTGAGAAAAATCAACTATTACGGTAAGCACAGTCGCAACGTCACGCATTATCAGCAGCCGATCGAACAGAACCTGCTGGCTGAGATCACCGCCGAGCTGGAGCAGAGTGCCGACTATCAGGCGCGGCGCGCGGCGATCCGTGACTACAACGCCCGCAACCCGCTACTTAAAAAAGGGCTGGCGTTGACCCCGGTCAAGTTTGGCATTTCATTTACCGCCAGTTTTCTCAATCAGGCCGGCGCGTTGGTGCTGATTTACACCGACGGCAGCATTCAGCTCAACCATGGCGGTACCGAAATGGGCCAGGGGCTGAATACCAAAGTGGCGCAGATCGTGGCCGAGGTGTTTCAGGTGGATATCGAGCGCATCCAGATCACCGCCACCGATACCGGAAAAGTGCCGAATACCTCGCCCACGGCAGCGTCGTCGGGCACCGATCTGAACGGTAAAGCCGCCGAAAATGCCGCCTTGATCATCAAACAGCGGTTAATCGCCATGCTGTCGAGCCAGCACGGCGTTGCCGCCGAGCAGATTGTCTTTAGCAACGGCCAGGTACGGGTCGGCGAACATTACTTCAGTTTTGAACAGGTGGTGCAGCAGGCCTATTTTAACCAGGTATCGCTGGCCAGCACCGGCTATTACCGCACGCCAAAGATCTTCTATGACCGCGACAAGGCGGCGGGCCACCCATTCTATTATTTCGCCTATGGCGCCGCCTGTGCCGAAGTGCTGATCGATACGCTGACCGGTGAATACCGCCTGCTGCGTGCCGACATTCTGCATGACGTCGGCGACTCGCTGAATCCGGCGATCGACATCGGTCAGGTGGAGGGCGGTTTTGTCCAGGGCATGGGCTGGCTGACCAGCGAAGAGCTGGTATGGGATGAGCAAGGCAGCCTGCTGACCAACGGCCCGGCCAGCTATAAAATCCCGGCGATTGGCGATGTGCCGGCGGATCTGCGGATCAGGCTGTTGGAAAATCGCCAGAACCCACAGGATACGGTGTTCCATTCCAAAGCGGTGGGCGAACCGCCATTCATGCTGGGGATTTCGGTATGGTGCGCGATCAAGGACGCGGTCGCCAGCCTGGCGGACTATCGCGTTCAGCCGCTGATTGACGCACCGGCGACCCCTGAACGGGTGTTGTGGGGCGTTCAGCGGCTGCTTGAAGGTGACGTTGTCACTAAAAAACCGGCCGGAGGACAATAATGGAGGAATGGATTGACGCGCTGGCCGAGCTGCGGCGGCGCGGAGAACCTTGCGTACTGGTGACGGTGCTTGACGAGCTGGGCTCTACGCCACGCGACCGGGGTAGCAAAATGCTGGTGAGCGCCGAGCGGGTGGTGAATACCATTGGCGGTGGGCACCTTGAATACCGCGCGCTGGCGATTGCTCGGCAGATGCTGCAAACCGGCAGTGCAACGATGCAGATAGAACGTTTTCCGCTGGCGGCGCGGCTGGGTCAATGCTGTGGCGGCACTACGCGTCTGCTGTTTGAGCCGCTGATCCCCGCCAGGCCACAGCTGGCGCTGTTCGGTGCCGGCCACGTTGGTCGGGCGCTGGTGCAGATCCTGGCGACGCTGCCGCTGCGAGTGCGCTGGGTAGACAGTCGTGCTGAACAGTTTCCAGCCACGCTGCCTGACAACGTTCGCCCGCAGGCGATTGACGATCCGCTGGACGCGGTGGATGAGATGCCGCCCGGCGCTTTTTACGTGGTGATGACCCACGATCATGCGCTCGATCTGGCGCTGGCCGCGCGGATCCTGCAACGAGGCGACGCCGGCTACTTTGGGCTGATTGGCTCAGTCACCAAGCGCAAGCGTTTCGAATACCAGCTTGGCCAGCGCGGCATCGACACTACGGCGATGGCCAGTATGCGCTGTCCCTTGGGGCTACCGGAGGTCAAAGGCAAGCTGCCGGCCGAAATTGCGGTGGCGGTAGCTGGGGAACTGATCGCCTGTTACGGTGCGCTGGCGGCCTAGCTAAACGGTTATGGGCAGGCGCTGGCGATCAGGGTAAAACGTCCAACAAGTCTATCTGTGCTGGACGTTACGAGTTAAAAGCAGATTGCAGTTTTGGCCGTGTTCGCTTACCAGCGACTACGGCTATGCGGTTGTTTTTGCTCAATCTGCCAACTGCGCCTAAGCTTGGTGATGGCATGGGAACACGAGTTACCCTGATTAAACATGGAGGAGTTTCGAGAGATGCGTTTATCCACCTTAGTACTGGCAATTGGCGTTGCGCTAGCCAGCCAGGCGCAAGCCGAAGAAACCAGACTGGATTCCGACCACACCGGTGTGCCAAGCGGCCAGGTGAAGGAGGTGAATGTGACCGGTGAAGCCAACCAGGATCTGCCGAAAAAGAACGCCAACCCGTTCTTCTACCAGAGCCGTCTGCCGTTCCAGGCGCCGCCGTTTGATCAGATCAAGGAAACGGACTACGCGCCGGCCATCGACGCGGGGATTAAACAGAAGCTGGAGGAAGTCGAGAAAATCGCCAATAACCCGGCCAAGCCAAGTTTTAACAATACCTTTATCGCGTTGGAAAAATCCGGCGCGTTGCTGACACGGGTAATGAACGTGTTCAGCGCCATGACTTCGGCCAATACCAACGATGCGCTGCAAAAGCTGGATGAAGAAACCTCGCCCAAGCTGGCCGCGCTCGATGACGCCATCATGCTCAACAGCAAGCTGTTCGCCCGTATCAAGGCGATTTACCAGCAACGCGAAACGTTGGAGCTGGATGACGAATCACGTCGGTTGGTGGAGGTGACCTATCAGGACTTTGTGCTGGCCGGCGCCAACCTGTCCGACGCCGATAAAAGTAAATTGAAGGCGTTGAACCAGGAAGCGGCAACCCTCAGTACCCAGTTCACCAACAAACTGCTGGCAGCGAGCAAAAACGGCGCGTTGGCGGTGAGTGACAACAGCAAGCTGGACGGTCTGTCCGATGGGGAAATCGCCGCCGCAGCGCAGGCAGCCAGTGAACGCAAGCTGGACAAGCAGTGGCTGCTGGTGTTGCAAAACACCACCCAACAGCCCAGCCTGCAAAGCCTGAAGGACAGGGAAACCCGCCAGGCGCTGTTTGACGCCTCCTGGACCCGTGCCGAAAAGGGCGACGCCAACGACACACGCCAGACCATTGCGCGTCTGGCGAAAATCCGTTCCGAACAGGCCAGGCTGCTCGGCTTCCCGGACTACGCATCATGGAAGCTGCAAAACCAGATGGCCAAAACGCCGAAGGCGGCGCTGAGCTTTATGCGCGATATCGTGCCTGCCGCGACGGCGCGCGCACAACGCGAAGCCAAGGACATACAGGCCGTGATCGATAGCCAGAAAGGGGACTTCAAGCTGGCCGCCTGGGACTGGCAGTTCTACGCCGAACAGGTGCGCAAGGCTAAATACGACCTGGACGAATCGCAGATCAAGCCGTACTTCGAACTGAATAACGTGCTGAACAATGGCGTGTTTTACGCCGCCAACTTGCTGTACGGCATCAGCTTTAAACAACGCAAGGATATTCCGGTGTATCAGCCGGACGTGCGGGTTTATGAAGTCTTTGATAAAGACGGTAAATCATTGGCGCTGTTCTATACCGACTTCTTTAAGCGCGATAACAAGGGCGGCGGCGCCTGGATGAGCAATTTCGTCGAGCAGTCCAAACTCAACGGCACCAAACCGGTGATTTACAACGTCGCCAACTTCAGCAAACCGGCGCCGGGCCAGCCGGCGCTACTGTCATACGACGATGTGATCACCATGTTCCACGAATTTGGCCACGCTCTGCACGGCATGTTCGCCGATCAGCAGTATGCCAGCCTGTCGGGCACCAATACCGCGCGCGATTTCGTTGAGTTCCCGTCGCAGTTCAACGAACATTGGGCGCGCGATCCGAAGGTCTTTGCCCACTTCGCCAAGCACTATCAAACCGGTGAAGCGATGTCGCAGGCGCTGGTGGACAAAATCAACAAGGCCGACAAGTTCAACAAAGGCTATGACATGACCGAACTGCTGGCGGCAGCACTGCTGGACATGCACTGGCACATGTTGACCGCCGACCAGCCGCAGCAGGATGTCGACAAGTTTGAGGCGCAGTCGCTGCAAAAGGATCATATCGATCTCGGCTATGTGCCGCCGCGCTATCGCTCCAGCTACTTCCAGCACATCTGGGGCAACGGCTACGCCGCCGGTTATTACGCCTATCTGTGGACCGAAATGCTGGCGGACGATGCGTTCCAGTGGTTTAGCGAACATGGCGGCCTGACGGCTGAAAATGGCCAGCGCTTCCGTGACCAGGTATTGTCGCGCGGCAACAGTCAGGATCTGGAAAAACTGTATGTTGACTGGCGCGGCAAAGAACCGAGCATCGAGCCGATGTTGATTAATCGGGGGTTGAAAGACGAAACCAAATAACCTCGGTTTTCCCTGAGAGTGGCTACAACGCCGGTCAACCGACATTGACCGGCGTTTAACCCGTTGTCCTCGGTCTTTTCTATTGTGCGGCGACATCTACCTGCCGATGGTTTATCATGCTGCGGTTAATTTCGTACCCGTGAGCCATGACCATAAAAACTCAGATTATTCGTTGCGCGTTGGCGGGTGTTTCCCTGCTGATTTCCGGCTGCGGCACGCTATCGCGCATGCCAACCGATAGCTCGCCACAGGAAAGCGCTCGGCTGGCGTGTAACGGGGACTTGCAAAGCGAGATCGACAGCCTGGCGCAGCCCATGATCGATCAGCGGCAAACGCCGGGGCTGGTGGTCGGGGTTCTGACGCAGGACGGCGAGCAGCGTACCTATGGCTATGGCGTGACCGACTACCGGAACGGTTATCCGATCACCGGCAATACGCTGTTTGCCGTTGGATCGGTGAGCAAGGGGTTCATTGCCGAAGTGACGGTGGTGCTGGTCAACAAAGGCCTGTTTCACTGGGACGATACGCTGGACATGCTGTTGCCGGCCGGTACCCGCCTTAGCGCCGATGCGCGTAAAATTACCCTGTTGCAACTGGTCACCCACACCTCCGGCCTGCCGCGCCAAATGATGACGCCGGACATGTTCAGCGCCTTTATTACCTATCTGTTTACCGGAGATAATTTCTATCAGTCGCTGGATGATGCCGCCTTCCTTGACTATCTGACCACCTTTACCGCACCGGCGGTTGTCGAGCCGCGTTACTCCAATCTGGGCTATGCGCTGCTGGATTACATTTTGCAGTTGCGTACCGGGAAAACGGTGGAGCAGTTGACGGCGGAAAATATTCTGACGCCGCTGGGGCTGACGCATACCCGTTATCACGCATCGCGCTTGCCGGATTTCCAGCAACGCGCCATTGGCCATGCCGGCGATCAGCCGAAATTCATTCGCCGCGGCCAGCCGGTGCCGGACTGGCGTTTTTCGTCCTATATGATCGGCGCCGCCGGTTTGTACACCGACGCCAACGATTTGCTGCGCTATGCGCATGCCCATTTCGCACCGACCGGTTCGGCCGAACTTGACCAGGCATTGAAAGACTCGCTGAGGGTGCATTTTGAGCGGCCTAAAGAGGCGGCGGCGATTGCCTGGGTGGTCGATGAGGTCGGCGACCAGCAGATCACCTATCAGGTCGGCTTTATCGGCGGTTATTCCAGCTATATCGGGCTGGATCTGCGCCATAAAACGGCGGTGGTGGTGTTGCAGAACAGCTTTAACTGGACCAATAACATCGGCCATCGTCTGTTGCAGCGGATGGGCGAAGCGGCGGACGGACATTTTACCTGTCAGCCAGCGCATTAACCCCCTCTGCGTTGCGCAGAGGGGTCTGATGACTAGCGATTCACCAGCTTGGCGGGTAACGCCACTACCAGCAGCGAACTGAGCAGCAAACAGCCGGCAAACGCCCACAGCGCGCCACCGCTTTTACCGGTCAGATCCAGCGCCAGTCCCATCAGCGAATTGCTCACCAGCCCGGCGATGTTCGCCAGCGAACAGGCCAGCGCGAAGCCGGTTGCCGCCGCCGTACCTTTCAGGAAGGTGGCCGGCAGGCTGAAGAACACCGGCACTGCGCCGATAATCGCCGCCTGCGCTATCGAAAACAGCAACACCGTCGCCAACACGTTATGGGTGAAGAAGGTGCTGCCGGCCATCGCCATGGCGCCAATGATAAATGGCACGATGATATGCCAACGCCGCTCGCGCATCCGGTCCGAACTGGCACCGATCAACAGCATGCCGAGCAGTGCGGCGACGCTTGGCACCGCGGTGAGATAGCCGATCAGGGTAATGTCGGTGACACCGGCGGTTTTGATAAAGGTCGGCATCCAGAATCCCATCGCATAGGCGCTGAGCAGAATGGCGAAATCTATGCCGCCAAGCATCCACACCTTCAGATTGAGGAAACCGTCGCGGAAGCTGTGCTTGGCGTGATCGGCTTCGGCATCGTCCAGTGCCAGATCGTCGGCGATGCGCTGTTTTTCTTCATTGCTCAGCCATTTGGCCTGCTGATAGGTATTCGGTAAAAGCCAAAACGTCATCACGCCGAGCAGCACGCTGGGAATGCCTTCCAGCAAAAACAGCCACTGCCAGCCATGCAGCCCATGAGTTTGATCGAAGTGGCCCATGATCCAGCCGGACAGCGGACCGCCTATCACGCTCGACAGCGGCAGGCCGATCATGAACAGCGCGATGATACGGCCGCGTCGATAGGTCGGAAACCACAGCGTCAGATAGTACAGTACGCCGGGCAGGAAACCCGCCTCTGCCACGCCGAGCAGGAAACGCAGCCCATAGAACTGGGTGGGGGTGGTGACGAACATGGTGCAGGCGGACAGCAGCCCCCAGGTGATCATGATGCGGGCGATCCATACTTTGGCACCGACGCGCTGCAATATCAGATTACTGGGCACTTCAAACAGGATATAACCGACGAAGAACAGCCCGGCTCCCAGGCCAAACGCGGCTTCGCTCAGCTGCAGGTCGTCTGCCATCTGCAATTTGGCCAGCCCGACATTGATGCGATCGAGGTAGGCGGCCAGATAGCACAGGCACAGGAACGGGATCAGTTTCCAGGTGATTTTGCGGTACAGCAGCAGCGATTCTGCGCCCGCTTTCCCCGCCAGCGGGGTGTCAACAATGGCCATGATGTTGTGTCTCCAGGTGGTGCGTTGTGGCCTCCGGAGAGGAGGAGCTTGGTGTGTCTGCTTGTTGCCGCCCTGATGCGGGCGGTCGTTGTTATTAAGCTCTCCGTGCAGGTGGTATCTCCGTGCTGTTACCTGTGATGACGCGGTGGATCGTCGCTCGGCATTTGTTGCGTTGCATAGGTGGCCAGGTAATCGATGGCCTGCTCTTTATCCACTACGTCGCCGTATTTGCTGTCGATATCAAACAGATTGGCTTCGTGCGGGCCAGGGTGGCGATCGCCGACGCATTGGCGTACCACGATGGTGCGAAAACCGTGCTGTACCGCATCCACCGCGCTGGCGCGAATGCAGCCGCTGGTGGAACATCCCGCCAGCAGCAGGGTGTCGACCCCCAGCGTAACCAGCATGGGTGCCAACGCGGTGCCAAAGAAGGCGCTGGCGTACTGCTTGCTCAGCACCACCTCCTGTGGCAATGGCTGTACCTGTGGGCAGAATGCCGCCAGGGGGTTACCCTCCACCATGTCCTTCATTACCGGTGCTTTTTTCACCCACATGCCGCCGTCGGCAAAACGGTCAGCATGATAGCGGATATTGGTATGAATAACAGGGATCCCTTGCCGCCGCGCCGCCGCCAACAGCGCCACGCTTTCGGCTACCGCACTGACCACGCCGGGTGCATACAGCGGCGCGCCCTCGGTGGTATAACCCTGCATAAAATCGATCATCAGCAGCGCCGGACGCTGGCCGAAGCCGATGCGGTGCCCCCATACGCCACGGTAGTTGTCGCTGGCGGCGTTGTCTGTGGTTTCCATCAGCGGTTCCTCAGTACGCGCCGGACAGCAGGGCGCCGGCACCGGGAACGATCGGCTCCAGTTCCAGTGCGGTCAGCATGGCGTAAGTCGTGGCGATGGCGGCGGTGACCACCGGCTTGCCGGTCTGCGCCTCGACGGTGGCCACTGCCGACAGCGATGGCATTTGTACGCAGGCGGAAAGCACAATCGCATCCACGCCGCTGACGTCAAGCTGCGCGACGATGGCCGGCAGTTTGGCCGGATCGTGACGGCCGACCTCCAGGTTGTCGGCGATTTCCAGCGCATGCCATACGCTGACTTCGACGCCTTCATGCTCGATATAGTCCACCACCAGCTGTGTCAGCGGTTTCATGTACGGCGCCACCAGCGCGATGCGTTTGGCACCCAGCACCTTCAGCGCGTTAACCAGGGCGCCGGCACTGCTGATCACCGGCGCGGCGGCGTCATTGTCCCGGGTAACCTGCGCCAGCCGTGCCTGCGACTCACGGTGATAGCCGAGGCCCATCGACATGATCGCCACCAGACAGGCATAGCCGAGCACATCAACCCGCGCGTCGGACAGTTCCAGCGCACAGCGATCGGACTCGCCATCCATCGCCGCCAGTTCCTCTTTGCGTACGTGCTTCATGCGCATGCGGCTGGAATGGAAGGTAAAGCGCTCTTCCGGGCGGATCAGCTGGCGTGCCAGCAGCATCGCCGGGATTTCGGTTTCCATGGTGGTGTTGGAGCTGGGCACAATTTGGCCGATACGGTAGTTTTTGCTCATGAGATGACTCCTTAATTAGCCAAGAAAATCGCCGAGGGCCTGGAAGAAACCTTCCTCGTCGTCCCACGGGATCATATGGCCGGCGTTTTCGACCACCACCACGCTGATTTCTGGTTGCAAGGCGCAAATTTCGGCGCGATCTTCCGGCAGGATCACCTCGCCTTTGCCTGCCACCATCAGCAGCGTCGGCATGGTTAGACGCGGGTAATCCTGATGACTGTCCACCTGGTGAAAATCGGTGTAGGCCCGTTCGATCGCCGGTTCATAGCAGGTATGCAGCCATTCGGCGCGTAACTGGCGCTGTTCTTCGCTCCAGGTCGGGCAGTAGGCGCGCATCTGCTCGGCGCTGATGCCGGCCTCGGCGGCGCGAATCGAGTCGGCGTACCACGGCCATTTTCCCGGATAGGCACGTCGACCGGGGCCGGATACCGGTGGGTCGACCAGCACCACGCGCTGCACACCCTGTGGATGCTGCGCCGCAGCGCGCAGGGCAAAGCGTGCGCCCATCGAATGTCCCAGCAGCGAGTAGCGACTCAGGCCCAGCGCAGTCGCGAAGGCGGTAACGTCCTGCGCACAGGTTTCGGCGTCGTACGCCAAATCGGGACCGCTGGCGGACAGGCCGCGGCCGCGCACGTCCAGCACGTAGGTGTCGTATCTTTCGCCCAACCGTTCAGCGACGAAGCCCCAGGTGATTGCCGGGCTGGTAATTCCCGGGATCAGGATCAGCGCCGGACCGCTGCCGCCGTAGCGCAGGTAATGCTGGCGGATGCCGTTGGCCTGCAACTGGGCGCCATACAGGTAAGTGCTCATGCGGCGTTCTCCGATTTCAGCGCCTGTGAATACAGGTCATAACCATATACCCAGGCCGGATCTTCCTGGCTGCGCAGGAAAGTATTGGCATTGGATACCGCCTGCACGCGTGAGGCGCGTTCTTTGCGGTTGGCTTCATATAGCTGGAAGGCGGTACGGTAATCCCCAAGGCCGGTTTCTTGCAGACAGCGAGCCAGCATGGCAGCGTCTTCAATTGCCATCGCCGCCCCTTGCGCCATATGCGGCTTCATCGGGTGACAGGCGTCGCCCAACAGCACCATCCGGCCCTCGCTCCACAAAGGCAGCGGTTTGCGATTGAGCAGCGGCCATTTGGTGACCTGTTCGCTGGATTCGATCAACGCTTGCACGATCGGGTGGTAGTTGGCGAAGGTGGCAAACATCTCTTCTCGACTGCTGTCGATAAAGCTGCCCTTAAAATCCCATGCCGGGTGTGGCACGCCGCTGACGTAATAATATTCATCGCGACGTTTGGTGGTGTAATAGACCATCAGATGACGGTCTTCGGACCACCATTTCACACAGTCTTCAAACGTCAGGTTGTATTTCGCCAGTTTTTCGCCGCGGATCAGCGCGCGGTGAGCAACCCAACCGCTGTAGGTCGGTGCTTCCACCCCCAGCAGATGTTCGCGAATGCGCGAGTTGATACCGTCGGCGCCAATAACGATATCGGCATGGGTGATCGTGCCGTCGACAAAGCGCAGTTCCACATCATTGTCACGTTCTTCAATGCCGCTCAGGCATTTGCCAAAGTGCAGCGTACCGGGCTGCAATGCTTCCAGTTGCAAGGCCTGCAAATCGCCACGGTGCACCGTTACATAGGCGGCGCCGTACTCTTTGCGGGCAAAATCGCCGAGCGGTATGCGTGACAGATAGTCACCGCTCTCGGCATCGCGGCTGAACCAGAAGTCGGGATGCGAGGCCATTTGTTCCAACGGTTGTTCGATACCGATACGGCGGAAGATCTTGAGGACGTTCGGCCCCATGTGAATACCGGCACCCAGGCGCGAAAAAGCCGGGCTCTGTTCGTACAAATCGACGGTAAAGCCGGCCTTTTGCAACAGTGCGGTAGCGGCAGCGCCACCCAGGCCTGCGCCTACGACGGCGATGCGAGGTTGTTTACTCATCATTTTTCCCCTGTTTGTGGTGTTTCAGCGTGTCATCCGGGTAGAAGCTGGACGATTGATTTATAGTGTATGCACTGAATAACGCAAAGTTACATAACTGTTAAATTAGATCTGGCTCACGCTAATTATCGGCGCGTTGCTGTTATGTTGATGTTAATTGCAAGCTGTGGTGCCGGTGAAATAGGATTTGCTTATGTGTGACTCAGGTCGCTTGCAGCTAATGGTTTTTTGGTCTTAGATAGTTAAAAGAGCGTGTTCACTTTAATTTGTGCAATCTGTCATCAGTGGGCGCGTGATGTGACGGTCATTCATTCATCAACAGGAGAGGTGCCATGGCGGTTAATCAGAGTCAGCTGGTCCAGCTTTTTGAACGGGTGCTCGCGTTGTCGAAGGTCGATGCTTCACAGAGCGTGGCGATCCTGAAGAGCCATTATTCGGATGCACGTACCGTGCAGGCCGCCACCGATGCGGCATTGCGTCTGGGAGCCAGGGTTTACGCCGTCGAATTGCCGTCGTTCAATCATCCTCGCGCGATGGGCAATGATATGACCGCCTACTGCGGTGACACCGCGCTGACCGGCAACCTGGCGGCGCAGCGGGCGCTGGAAGCGGCGGATCTGGTGGTTGACACCATGATGCTGCTGCATTCACCGGAGCAGGAACAGATCCTCAAGACCGGCACGCGCATATTGTTGGCAGTCGAGCCGCCTGAGGTATTGGCACGCATGTTGCCTACTGAAGAAGACAAGGTGCGGGTGCTGGCCGCCGCTGCGCTACTGGAAAAGGCCGGCGTGATGCAGGTGAAGTCGGCCGCCGGCAGCGATTTTCGCGCGCCGCTGGGTCAGTATCCGACGGTGACTGAATACGGCTATGCTGATGAACCTGGGCGTTGGGACCATTGGCCGAGTGGTTTTTTGTTTACCTGGCCGAATGAACTGCAGGCGGAAGGGGTGTTGGTACTGGACGTTGGCGATATTTTACTGCCGTTTAAGAGCTATGCACGCGAACGCATAACGCTGGAAATTGAGCAGGGCTTTGTCACCGGTATTCATGGCGGCTTCGAGGCGGAGTATCTGCGTGAATACATGAAGTATTTCAACGATCCTGAAGTGTATGGCATTTCCCACATCGGTTGGGGGCTGCAACCGCGCGCCCAGTGGACAGCGATGGGGCTGCATGACAAAAACGACGGCATGTGCATGGACGCTCGTGCGTTTTATGGCAACTTCCTGTTTTCGACCGGGCCGAATACCGAGGTGGGCGGTACGCGCAAGACGCCATGCCATATGGATATCGCGCTGCGTCGTTGCGACGTGCTGCTGGATGGTAAAACGGTAGTGGCAGAAGGGGAAGTGGTGGCGCCGGCCGCCTCTTGCGTGGCGCATCGTTGATGCGCGGCGACTGCCAAAGTTGGGGTTTTTATACTATTCTCGGTGCTTTCCATTGACGGTGAGAATAACGCAATGATGCCCCATGACAAGCAGGCGGAAGGAACAGGCAAGCCCGACAACTACCATTTTACCGAACAGGTCGGGCACTTGCTGCGCAAGGTTTATCAACGCCATGTGGCGATATTTCAGCACAACGTCGGTGATTCGCAACTGACCGCGGTGCAGTTTATTACGCTTTGCGCGGTGCGGGATATGGGGCCCAGCTCGCTGACCGAGTTGGTACAGGTAACGGCGGTGGATCAGGCGACGATCCGTGGCATTATCGAACGCCTGAAAGCGCGTGAGCTGATCACCGTTTCGCCGGATCCGATCGACCGTCGCAAGGTGGTGGTCGGCTTGACCGACGCGGGGGCGACGCTATTGGTGGAAACCGTGCCACATGCGGAAAAAATTACCGAGCTGACGTTCGGCACCCTTAACCCGGCCGAACGGATCGCGTTGATATTCCTGCTGAATAAAATGCTGGAAGACCAGCCATCCGGCTGAGGCGTGAAGCGCGTCTCTGTACCGGTTGGCGGGCATTAAAACAAAAACAACCCACGCGCAGGAGAGACGCAAACCATGGCGATGACTATTGATTCGCCCAGGGAAGGAGCGGTAACAACGCTGACGGAGCATCCATTGATGCTGTCGGTGAACGGGCAACACGTGCAGGTCCGAGTAATGGCGGACACCTCGCTGTTACTGGTATTACGTAACGATCTGGCGCTCAACGGCCCCAAGTTCGGCTGCGGTTTGGGGGAATGCGGTGCCTGCACCGTACTGATTGACGGTCTTGCCGCCCGAGCCTGCGTGATCCCGGCTCGGGGAGTGACCCAGCGCGCCATTACCACGCTGGAAGGGCTGGGCAACCGTGATTGCCTGCACCCGGTGCAACGCGCGTTTATCGAACAGCAGGCGGCGCAATGCGGTTATTGCCTGAACGGCATGATCATGACCACCAAGGCGTTGCTGGATCGTAATCCCAGCCCCAGCGACGCGGAGATCCGCCGTGCGCTGTCCGGCAACCTATGCCGTTGCGGCACTCATATTGAAATTCTCAACGCGGTAAAACGCGCCATTGAACTCTGTGGTGGCGAGGCGCGTGATGACTGAGCGCAGCGTACCGACCCAGACGGAATTGTTACAGCGTAATGGCGTCTTGCTGGTTATCGATCAGATCCAGCCGCCGCCAGGGCTGGTGCCGAAAGGCCAAACGCCGACGCTAAAACCCAAAGAGCAGGCCATATTTATCGCCATTTGCGACGATGGGCAGGTTTACGCATTTAATGGCCACGTCGATTTGGGCACCGGCGTACGCACCGCGCTGGGGCAAATCGTTGCCGAGGAGCTGTCGCTGCGCATCGATCAGGTGCAGGTGGTTCTGGGCGATACCGCGCGTGCGCCTAACCAGGGGGCGACCATCGCCAGCGCCACGCTGCAAATTTCTGCGGTACCGCTGCGTAATGCCGCCGCCGAAGCGCGCCGCTGGCTGCTACAGCAGGCGGCACAACGTCTGGCGCAGCCGCTGGATTCGCTGCGCCTGGACGATGGCGTGGTGCATGCCGCAGAGGGGCAAACGCTCAGTTATAGCCAGCTGGTGGCGGGCCTGCACGTAGAGCTCGGTCTTAGCGGTGATGCGCCGCTCAAACCGCATAGCGAATATCGCCTGGTTGGCACCAGCGCCGCGCGGGTAGATATTCCCGCCAAGGCGACCGGTGAAACGACCTTTGTGCATGACATGCGTCTGCCGAATATGCTGCATGGCCGGGTAGTCCGCCCGCCGTATGCCGGTTATGACAGCGGTGAATTTGTCGGCACCAGTCTGTTGGCGGTTGATGAACGGTCGATCGCGCATATTCCGGGGATCGTCAAGCTGGTGGTGATCGAAGACTTTATCGGCATCGTTGCCGAGCGCGAAGATCAGGCAATGAAAGCCGCGCAGGCATTGCAGGTCAGTTGGAAGGACTGGCGGCGCAATCTGCCGCAAATGACCGACCTGACGCAGGCGCTGCATGATAACCCGCACAGTACGCGGGTGGTGCACGATACCGGCAACGTTGACGCGGCGCTGGCGGCGCTCGACCAGCGTTTCACTCGCCGCTATTTGTGGCCGTATCAGTTGCATGCGTCGATCGGCCCCTCCTGTGCGCTGGCAGACTATCAGCCCGAGCGGCTGCGCGTGTGGTCCGGCAGCCAGAACCCGCATCTGCTGCGTGCAGATCTGGCCTGGTTGCTGGAGTACCCGGAGCAACAGATCGACATTATTCGTATGGAAGCGGCCGGCTGTTATGGCCGCAACTGTGCCGATGATGTCTGCGCCGATGCGGCGTTGCTGTCGCGGGCGGTGGGCCGCCCGGTGCGCGTGCAGTTGACCCGTGAACAGGAACACCTGTGGGAGCCGAAAGGCACCGCCCAACTGATGGAGGTGGACGGTGGTCTGGACGCCGACGGCCAGTTGGCAGCCTATGATTTCCGTACCTATTATCCGTCCAACGGTGCGCCAACGCTGGCGCTGCTGCTGACCGGGCGGGTTGAGCCGGTACCGGTGGCCTACGAAATGGGCGACCGTACCTCGATTCCGCCGTATGACTACCCGGCGATGCGCATCAGTATTGAAGACATGGCGCCCATTGTCCGAGCCTCATGGCTGCGCGGCGTGTCGGCGATGCCCAACACCTTCGCCCACGAATCCTATATTGATGAACTGGCAGTTGCCGCCGGCGTCGATCCGCTGGAATACCGCCTGCGTTATATCAAGGATCCGCGTGCCATCGAACTGATGCGCAACACCGCCGAACGTGCCGGTTGGCAACCGCACACCGTACCGATGCAAACCGCCGCCGAAGACGGCGTGCTGCGCGGGCGGGGCTTTGCCTATGCACGTTACATTCACAGTAAATTCCCCGGCTTCGGTGCGGCATGGGCGGCGTGGGTTGCCGACGTTGCGATTGACAAAACCAGCGGCGAAGTGGCCGTCACGCGTATCGTCGTTGGCCACGATGCCGGCATGATGGTCAATCCGGACGGCGTGCGCCACCAGATCCACGGCAATGTGATCCAGTCGACCAGCCGGGTGTTAAAGGAGCGTGTCACGTTCGAACAATCGACGGTGTCGAGCAAGGAATGGGGCGGTTATCCGATCCTTACCTTTCCGGAGGTGCCCGACGTCGAGGTGGTGATGATGCCGCGCCAGCAGGAGCCGCCGCTGGGGGCCGGTGAGTCGGCTTCGGTGCCCAGTGCCGCGGCGATCGCCAATGCGGTATTCGATGCCACCGGCATTCGTTTTCGCGAGCTGCCGATTACCGCCGATCGACTGCGTGAAGCGCTTAACGGTCCTGACCGACCGCCGGCGCCCGCCAAGGCGAGCCAAAAACGACGAAAATGGTGGTTTGGCGGTGCCGCGGGGGTGATTGGCGCACTGCTTGGCGTTGCCAGCAGCGCCTTGCCATGGCGGGCGGAAATTGCGCCGGTCAGCGCACCGGGGGCCGGCACCTGGTCTGCGGCAACCCTGGAACGCGGTCGTCAACTGGCGGCGGCGGGTGATTGTGCGGTATGTCATACCGCCGCCGACGGGGTAACCAATGCCGGCGGATTGGCAATGGAAACGCCGTTTGGCACGCTGTACAGCACCAATATTACTCCGGACGTTACCACCGGCATCGGCAACTGGTCGTTCACCGCCTTCGATCGGGCGATGCGCCAAGGCATTAGCCGCGATGGTCGCCATCTTTATCCGGCGTTCCCCTATACCGCCTTTAGCAAAATGACCGAGGGTGATATGCAGGCGCTGTATGCCTATATGATGTCGCAACCGGCGGTGAGTCAGACCAATCAGGCCAATGATATGCGCTTTCCGTTTTCCGTACGGCCGCTGCTGGCCGGTTGGAACGCGCTGTTCCTCAGGCAGGGAGAATTCAAACCGGACGTGACGCAAACCGCGCAGTGGAACCGCGGATCGTATCTGGTCAACGGCCTGGGTCATTGTGCAGCCTGTCATTCTCCGCGTAACCTGCTGGGAGCGGAAAAGGGTGGCACCAGCTTCCTGGCCGGTGCGATGGTGGACGGTTGGCAAGCGCCTGCGCTGAACAATCTGGCGAATGCCGATAAACCCTGGAGTGAGGAGCAGCTATTTCAGTACCTGAGCAGTGGCCATTCGGCTGAACATGGCGTTGCCGCCGGGCCGATGGGCCCGGTGGTCAGCGAGCTGGCTACGCTGCCGCATAGCGATCTGCGCGCGATGGCCAACTATCTGATCTCGCTCAGTGAGCCCGCCAGATTAAATACGCAACCGCAGGTAAGCGCGCTGGCCGCCGCCGCACCGCAGGTGTCGCAGCAGGCCGGTGAACGGTTGTTCCAGGGGGCCTGTCAGGCATGCCATAGTGCCAGCAGCGGCGGGCCGCAGCTGTTCGGCGTCAGTCCCGATTTGGCGAATAACACCAATATCTTCAGCGACAGGCCTGACAACCTGATAAAAGTGATCCTGCAAGGTATTGCGCAACCTGCAACCACCGAACTCGGCTATATGCCGGGTTTCAAAGACAGTTTTTCCGATCGACAGGTGGCGGACCTGGTGAACTATCTGCGTCAGCGCTATGCCGGGCAAAAACCGGCCTGGCAAGAGGTTGAGGCGCAGGTGGCGCGTTTGCGTGCCAATCCGGGAACGCACTGAACGGCGCTGATTGCACAGCGCCGCGTCGATTATGCCAGCGGCCCGCCGAGAATGGTTTCTTTCATGCCTGACAGGATGCGGTCGCCGGTTTCTGTTTTTAGCTCTTCGTACCAATCGCGGGTGACGGCCATTTCTTTACCGTGAGTGACGTCGCAGCGTTTGCGGGCTTTCAACACCAGATCCTTGACGCGATAGCTGCGTTTTTCCTGATAACGCAGCAGCGCATCTTCCACGCCAAGCGAATTGGTTTGCAGCGCAATCGCCAGCACCACCGCGTCTTCCATCGCCGCGCAGCCACCCTGGCCGATGTCCGGCGTGGTGCTGTGGCCGGCATCGCCCAACAACGCCACGCGGCCGCGCACCAGGCGTTCAAACGGCTCGATGTCGTGGATCTCGATGCGGTTGGTGGTGGCGGGATCGATAGCGGCGATCAGTTTTTGCACCGGCTCAGCCCAGCCGCTGAAGTAGCGCTGCAGGTCGGCGCGGGCGGTAGTGCGATCTTCCGGCAGCCCGATGGGCAGCGGCACATCGAAGAAGAAATAGAAACGGTTGCCCGCTACCGGCATTAGCGACACGCGTTTGCCTTCGCCAACGAACGTGGTCCATTGATTGGCCGGGGCAATCGTTTCGTCAATGGTAACCAGCCCGTTCCAATTGACGTAGCCGGCGTAACGACGTTCAACCTGATGACCCAATACGTAGGGCCGGATGACCGAATGGGTACCGTCGGCGGCGATCAGAAAGTCACCGTGCGCCTGCGAGCCGTCGTCAAACCAGGCGCTGACGCCGTCAGGGGTTTCTTCCACACCGCTGACCCGTTTGCCGAACTGCACGCAGTCGTCACCGTAGGTGGCCAGCAGCATCGCCTGCAATTCGGCACGCGCTACCGGATAGGGCCGTTCGCCAACGCTGGTGACCAGGGGATCGAGGCTAAAGCGCGTGAGTGTCTGGCCGTGCAGATATTCCTGATACGCCATGTACTGCATCGGTCCGCCAAGCTGGCGCAGTGGTTCTTTCATGCCGAGGTAATTAAGGCATTTTACGCCGTTCGGCCAGATGGAAATGGCGGCGCCGACCGGTTTGATTTGCTTGACCGCTTCAAACACCTCGGCGTTGATGCCAATGCGTTTTAGGGCAATGGCGGTACACAAGCCGCCGATACCACCACCAATAATGATTGCTTTCATCGTATGCTTCTCCTGTCATGATAGAGAGGAAAAGCAATTTCCGTACCAGTCCATTTATACCGTATTCAGGCGCAGTACCGGCAAACCGTATCTTTGTTCAGTATGCTGCTCGGTTTCATCTTCGGGATCAGGAATGGGTGATTGGCGGTATCGCCGCCGTCGTCTCGCGTAAATTTGCGCGCCAATGCTCAGCGTCGCTGCAATCAAACGGTGCATGGCTGCACCATGATGAGACGCTGGCATCGGGGAGGATGGCGGCGATGAGAGAAACCGCAGCGGGTTGGCTGAAGGGCAAATCCGTTACTGCCATTGACGGGTATTGAGCGAAAACGTGCTCTGAATTTCAAACAGCAGCAATAACCCCAGGCAGAGGGATTTACACGCAGTCGACATATGTCGCTATGTGCGACGAGGGCGCGACCGGTGGCCCTCGCCGCGGCATTGTTACAGCCTGGCGCGATATTCTTCCTGCACCCGTGCCAGCGTAGCCCAGAAGGGACGTGGCGGCTGGTGGTTGAGACGATCGACCAGAATATCCAGATGCGTATGCCAGCCGCCGGCAACGCTGAGCATTTGCTCACGAGTGGCCAATCGGCGGTGGGTAACGGTAAGCAAGACGTCGCTGCCTTGCTCGGTCAGTTCAAAAGTGACCTCGGAAGGACGGTCTTTATCCTTCTCGGCCCAGGTGAAGCTCAGCACCCGTGGTGGAAACAGGCAGGTAATATGGCCGGGATTGGTAACGCTGCCGCTGTATTGTCGGAACTCGGGCGGCGTCGGCTCACTGTCGCCAGCCAGTTGACCGTTGTTGAATAGCAACGCCAGCGGCGCACCGACTTCCAGCGTCATTTCGCCGGCCGCCAGCCAGGTGGCGCGTTTGTCGGACTCGGTCAAATAGGCCCATACGCGCTCTATCGGGCCGGGCAACAGGCGCTGGATGCGCAAGGTACCCGTTTCAATAACCATGCCGTAATCGTTCATGCTTCACTCCTCGGGAGGGGGCGGATCGGGTTGACGCAATGCCTGTTCCAACGCGTCGAGCCGATCGGCCCAGAAATGTTCATAGGTTTGCAGCCATCGCATGGCCTGCGCCATCGGCTCGGGGGCGAGCCGGCAAATATGGTTTCTTCCTTGCACGGTCCGCTGCACCAGGCCCGCCTGTTCCAGGGCTTTGATGTGCTTAGAGGCGCCAGAAAATGTCATGTTAAACGGCGCGGCCAGCTCGCCGATGCTGTGTTCGCCTTCCGCCAGCGTATGCAAAATGGTTCGCCGCGTCGGGTCGGACAGCGCATGAAAAATGGCGTCCAACTGAGAGGAAGATAATTTAACCATATGGTTGAATATAGAACGGAGTGGGGGATATTCAACCATTTTGTTTAATAAATTACCAAGGCTGTGATGTCGGTGGCAAAAATAGCCGTCTTAGGAAACGTAGGCGGAAAAGGAAGTCGATGGCAATCAACGCCTTGCGGGTCATGGGTGTTACGGCTGGATAAGGTTACGCCCCGTAACCGGCAGGCTAGCGGGGCGTATCCAGCACCTTGGACGGTGCAACCGTTTCACCCAGCATTAACGGGTCAAACAGTGACAGCGATTCGATCTGATGCAGAAAAATGATTTTGCGAAAGCAGAATACCGAATCCGGCTTGCTGCTCAGATCGATCTTATTACGTTGATAATAGGCGGCATAATTGTTCTCCACCTTGATTTGCAGGGCATTTGGGTCGCGCTTACCGCTCAGTAGCGGTAGCAACACCAAATTGTCGGATGCGGTTGATTCATTTAATGCAGTATAAACCAAACCGATATATATTCGCTGTGATGCCAATGTCACTAAAACCATGTTTCCCTGTTCCATGCTCTGATATAAAATACCTTCCAGACCATTGGTCTTGGTAAGTTTTTTATAAAGATCTTTGCGTTCAGTGGTTTTTAAACGGATGTTGGGTGTGCGTGAGGTGTGCAACAAGCATAATAATATAGCGGTGGCCAGCATTACCACCACTGGCGTTTTAATCTCCAGAAAACTCCAGTTTAAAAAATCCGCATGGTAATGAAGGTCAAGCGGATAGTGGTTTAGCGTAGCGATCAGGTTGGCGAGTTGCGAAAATATCAATAGGACCAGCCAGATAATAAAAACCACAATGATGCCCTGCAAGACAAAAATACAGCCATACAGTGCGACCAGAAAGTAAACCTCCCAACCGTAGGTGCGTTTTAACTTAAAGCGGGAAGACAAATCCCGCGTGGTGTACCAATAGCCGCAGGCCAGTAACACCATAAATATTGCCGTGCCCATATCAGTACTGACTCATTTTTTTTACATGTGATTCAAAAGCCTGCATAAATTTTTCATTTTCGGTATTGACGAAGGCATTGCCATTTTCGTCAATCCAGATATGTTCCTCTTTGTCATGTTCACCTCGGCCGGTGATATCGCTAAACAGTGATAGAAATTTTTCCGGACTGGAAAATAACGCTGTCAAGTAATGTTTCATCATGCCTCCTGAACATTGAGCCAGGCTGCGATCCCAGGATCACAGCCTGTGGCGATAGTCCTTAATGCGACTAACCTTTAATCAGAAATTTTAAGGGTTAGTGCTTACCGCCTTTACGGCCTGCTTCAGAGGCTCGTTCGGGGTCATTTTTAAAGTTGCCCCCGCTTTCGCGGCCACCTTTTTTGCCCGCTTCAGAAGCGCGTTGTCTATCTTCGGCAAAATTACCTGAGCCACCACGATGTTCAGCCATAATTTCCTCCTACAGATAAATTAATATGGCAGTAAGGGTATTGCCGCCGTCAGCAACAATATTTTCCTTACGTTTTTAACCTTAGTAAATATTGCCGTCGCTGCAAGTCTAATTGGCCGTAATAAATTCACTTTCACCCTTATTCATATTTTCTGATATTTATTTAATTTGTCATTAACATATGGCTAGTTTTTTTAACAATCATTGCCGGATGAAGCGCTGTGGGGCGGCTCAGCGGCGAATACTGCCAGATGACCGATTTCGCAGGGTTACTGCCGTTGGCTGCGTGGCCGCATTTTGTTTGGTATTAGGGCGCTTTTGATCGCAGATGCGGCTAGGATTAATACAGTTTGTGCCTACTCACCTTGAGGAAAACAGCCAATGACACGTCTCACTGCCAAAGACTTTCCGCCGGAATTACTCGAGCTGTATGACTACTACGCGCACGGTAAAATTTCGCGCCGCGAGTTTCTCGATCGCGCCGCAAAATACGCGGTTGGCGGCGTGACGGCGATAATGCTATTGAACTCGCTTAGTCCGAATTACGCGCTGGCACGGCAGGTGGCGGCCAACGATCCACAGATCCACGCCGGTTACATAAGCTATCCCTCACCAAACGGCCATGGCGAGGTACGCGCCTACCAGGTTACGCCGAGCGCGGCGAGCGGGCCGCTGCCGGCTATTGTGGTGGTGCATGAGAACCGTGGTTTGAATCCCTATATCGAGGATGTAGCGCGACGGGTGGCAAAGGCCGGTTATCTGGCGCTGGCGCCGGACGGCTTGAGCTCGGTTGGCGGTTATCCTGGCAATGACGATAAAGGACGTGAGTTACAGCAGCAGGTTGATCCGCAAAAATTGATGAACGACTTTTTTGCGGCAATAGAGTTTCTGATGAAAAACGAGGCGGTGAACGGCAAGGTGGGCATCACCGGCTTTTGTTACGGTGGTGGCGTTGCCAATGCCGCAGCGGTGGCTTATCCGGAACTGGCGGCAGCGGTGCCGTTTTATGGCCGTCAACCCAAGGCCGAAGATGTGCCACGCATCAAGGCTCCGCTACTGATTCATTATGCCGAACTGGATACGCGTATCAATGAAGGCTGGCCGGCTTATAAAGCAGCCTTGGAGGCCAATGAAAAAGTGTATCAAGCCTATATTTATCCAGCGGTAAATCATGGGTTTCATAACGACACCACGCCGCGTTATGACGAGGCTGCCGCTAATCTGGCCTGGGCGCGGACGCTTGAATGGTTCAAACGTTATCTTACCTGATGAGCAGCCAGGCCAGAGAGGCCGGCAGGGCATTAATGGGTTGTCGCGGGAATTCTGGCTATTACTTTGATTTCAAAATCAAAACCCGCCAGCCAGTTCACGCCGACCGCCGTCCAGTTAGGATAGGGGGCTTGCGGGAAGGTTTCACCTTTTACCGCCATAATGGTGGCGAACTGGTTTTCCGGATCGGTGTGAAAACTGGTGACATCAATGATGTCATCAAGGCTACAGCCTGCTGCAGCGAGAACCGCGCGCAGGTTGTCGAAGGCGAGCCTGACCTGGCGTTCAAAGTCGGGCTCTGGCGAACCGTCGGTTCGGCTGCCGACCTGTCCAGAAACAAACAGCAGATCGCCGGAGCGGATTGCTGCCGAATAGCCGTGTTGTTGGTATAAAGCATGGCGATTGGCGGGAAAGACGGCTTCGCGTTGGCTCATGTTCTTATCCTCTCATCATATTAATTACAGTAGGACTACGCAGGGACGGTATAATTTCATATACTCTCCGTATGTAAATTAATCACACATACGGTACGTATGTCAAATAATATACGAAGCGTATATGAAAAAGGAGTGCCAAATGGCAGCCAGACGTAGAGCAGAAACCATGGAAGAAAACCGTACCAAACTGATCGCGGCGGCAAGAAAAGCCTTTGCAATCAATGGATTTTCCGCGGCGTCAATGGACGATTTGACTGCCAGCGTTGGGCTGACTCGCGGGGCGATTTACCATAACTTTGGTGATAAAAAAGGCTTGCTGGCTGCGGTTGTGGCGCAGGTCGACGGTGAAATGGCGGCACGAGCAAAACAGATGGCCAGCAGCGCCGAGGATGACTGGGGCAAAATGCTGGCCGAGGGCGTAGCGTATATCAAGATGGCGCTCGATCCTGAAATACAACGTATCGTCCTGCTGGACGGACCGGCATTTCTTGGCGATCCGTCACGTTGGCCCAGTCAGAATACCTGCCTGGATGTTACCCGACAAACCATCGCGGCGATGGCGGCGAACGGTATTTTAAAACCGGTTGATGTCGAAGCCGCGGCCAGACTGCTCAACGGCGCAGCGCTGAACGCCGCACTGTGGGTGGCGGCCAGTGAAACACCGGAAGCCACATTACCCAAGGCTATCGAGGCATTCCATTATCTGGCGGCGGGCTTTAAGGCAGATTAAATACGTAGGCATTGGCTATGACTGTTTTTTACCCGATAAAATGACGCGTTCTGAGCAAATCTGCAGGGTCAGAGTAGCCAACAACCTGCAGAATTCATCTAGCGCAATCTGGAGATACTATGCGATCGCGACCGGCAGCCAGACTTTTGGTTATTGATTCGGCGGGAAAGGTGTTGCTGTTCCGGTTTAGACATCGTACCGGGGCGCTGGCAGGAAACATCTACTGGGCAACGCCAGGCGGCGGCGTCGAGTCAGGTGAAACATTCGAGCAGGCAGCAAGCCGAGAGCTGCAAGAAGAAACCGGGCTTATCACTAATGAAATGACGTACGTGGCGCAACGAAATTTCATCATGAGTTTATCCAGCGGTGAGTTGGTGAACGCCGAAGAGCGGTTTTATCTGGTGCGAGTGGTTAGCCATCAGATCGACGCTACTCATTGGAGCACGGAAGAAAAGCAGGTTATCGATTTGCATCATTGGTGGAGTGAAGATGAACTGGCGACAACTCGCGAGATTGTTTATCCGACGGGGCTGGCTGAGATGCTGGCTGCAATCTAAAAAAAGCAATATGGTAGAAAGTCGTTTTGGCTGATGGCTATCAACCAAGACCTGGCCAGCGGATGTAAAGCCCAGAATCCCAGAATTCAGCTAACGCCACCTTGGTGCGCATAATGTATATTATGTTAAATTGCATTGAGGGATACGTACCGGACTGTCTGTCTGGCTTCCATATCTCCTCGCCTTCGCGGTCTGCCAGTAATTGACTCAGGCTTGTCGTTGTTGTTGTGCAACGTTTTTGCTACGGAGCGACCCGCAACCTGATCCACCTACTCGTGAGCTTTTTCCTGCGACATATCAGAGTTTGACAACCAGTCCACGATTTATCTTTTTCTCTGCGACTAAAGGATAATGATGAGTAACTCGCTTAAACCGGTCAAAACGCCCTGCTTTTTTGATCGCGCTAGGTGAAATCTGCACAGAATTGGCAGTAATCCCCCCTGCAGATTTTCTCAAAATACGCCATCAGAAAATGGTATTAGTTTTGTGCAATCCTAAGGTATGTAGTGAATGATTGCCGTAGTCAAATACGTAACTGGCCATCAATCAGCGTACAACTTTGTCCGCCAATCCATGGCTCATTATTGATAAAGCGCACGCTAACGCGACCTTCTCGATTAAGCTGGCTACCTTGGCGAACCTGATAGCCCTGTGCCGTCAGATGATATGCCCAGCATGCTGTTCGATCATCACCGGCAGTACCGCTGCCGTGACGTTCAACACCCCTTTGATATTCACGTCGATCATGCTGTCCCATTCATCGGTTTTGAATTCATCGAGATTTGACATCGGCATGATTCCGGCGTTATTACACACGATATCTAGCTGGCCATAACGTTGCAGCAGTTTATTTACCGCCGCCGCAACCGAGTTTTTATCGGTGACATCCAGTGTCAATACCAGGGCCTGGCCACCCTGCCGCTCGATGTCAGCTCGCAATGCGTTCAGTCGTTCGGTTCTGCGCGCGGCAATAGCCACTTTTGCGCCGGCTTCGGCTAACTTCTTCGCCGTGGCGGCACCAATACCGCTTGAGGCGCCAGTAATAAGAGCAACTTTTCCATTCAGTTTTTGCACGATGTTTCATCCGGGTTGTATACAGCCGCAATCTCGACGCTGTCTCGAGGGTGAAACAAGATGATATACTTTATATACCTGGTTTCAATTACGCACCTTTAAGGTACTAGATATGTCAGAGGATACCGAGTTACCCATTTGTTCGCTGGAAATACTGGATAATATTCGCGTGGTGTTGGATCAAATTGCCAACAAATGGTCAATCATGGTGCTGACGTTGTTATATAACGGCCCGGTGCGTTTCAATACCATTAAGCGTCATCTTGGCAATATTACCCACAAATCGCTGACCGACACTCTGCGGCGGTTGGAACGCTCTGGGTTAATTACTCGTCAGGTCATTTGCTCTTCGCCCGTTGCGGTTCAGTACCAAATCACCGAATTGGGTAAAACGCTGGAAACGCCGGTGGTTGCCATGCTGCAATGGACCGAAAAGTACGCAGGTCAAGTGATTGAAATTCAGCAAAGAAATGACAACTCAGCCTGTCTGGACAGCTAGCTGAACGGCTGGTTTCTGATCAATGCACATGGGTGTTCGGGCGGATAGCGTCACGATCGGCAGCGCTATCCGTAGTTACCGACATTATTATCTAACCGTTAGCTGTAAAAATGTCAGGTTTTTTTCAGCATTGTTATGATGGTGATGTTTTGCGCTATCGGTGAGCTGGTAATATAAACGATGGCAACGATAAAGGGTGGGTTAAATATCAACTCCTTATGTCAAATTGTTCACGGAGAGCAATTTACCCCATAAGTTATCGCTGATAAAATAACGCTAAAGGTTGCCAGATTTCCTTGTGAAATACAGGTGTGACGCCAACGATTCAGACGTTGCTTTAGCGGAGGATATTTAATATCCTTAATGTTTTTTAGTGCCAGATATATTTTCATTCTCCCTTTGCAATATACTGGCAGCAACGCTAGGCAGCATTAACCACCGCCATGGCAAAGCCATCCCAGCCTTTTTCACCGACGGTCTGTAGTGCCGTCGCGTCCAGTTGAGGATGGTCTGCCAGCATCTGCAAACACTCTCGAACGCCCTGAACGTTGGCATCTTCGCTTTGTGCATCAATAACCGCCCCGCCTCTGACGATATTATCTGCGATAATCACCGTGCCTGGACGGGAAAGTGATATCGCCGCTTGCAGATACTGTGGATTATTTTTCTTGTCTGCATCAATAAAGATCAGGTCAAACGGCCCCGTCAAGGTGGGTAATATATCCAGCGCTGCGCCAATATGAATATCGACGCAGCCCGACAGCCCCGCATTGGCAATATTGCTCGATGCTACCTGTGCATGCTGTGGGTTGGCCTCGAGGGTAGTTATCCGGCCATCCGGTTGCAGTGCTCGTGCCATCCAGATGGTGCTGTATCCGCCAAGCGTGCCAATTTCCAGAATACGTGCCGCTCGCAGCATGCGGGTAAATAATGCCAGCATTTTACCCTGAGTGGCCGACACGTCGTGTGCCGGTAATCCCGCCGCTGCGTTGGCAGCCAATGCTGCCTGCAAAACATCGTCATCAGGTGCCAGCAACGCAGAAAAATAGGCATCTACGCCAGCCCACTTTTCTGCGTCTGCCAACGGATAGTCAGCCACGCGCATTGTTTGTCTCCCAGCTTCATTTATCACCACTAGAGTATATAGCGCGTTATGCAACTTGATGACAATCTTATCCTTCCTTTGCCGGTAGCCTTTGCCGGCCGTGCAGGCGAAAAGCGGGCTTGATATCGCAGATACTCTCGTTTTTTCCCACCGCCATGGCAAAAAGAATGCCACCGATGATGGAAAACAACCCCAGTACGCTCCATGCAAGCGTCATATCGCTGCCGCCACCAAGCTGCTTGAGATAGCCAGCCACCAGCGGACCGCCAAACTGACCGATGAAATTGCTGCAGGCACCGACGAACGCCACCGCCGGCACCGCTTTTCTGGTCGGCAGGATTTCTGTCAGACGCACGTACACCAGCGGCACCAGCATCTTCATGGTCAAGCCGACGAACAGAAACAAGGCTATCTGTAACCAGTACAGCGATGCCGGGACAAAAGCCGCCACCGACAGCGCTATACCACACAGTACGGTTGGAATGGCGGCATGCAGTCGTCTTTCCTGATTAAATTTGTCCGAACGCCGGGTGATGTACCAGATACCCACCATGGTCATCAAAAAAGGCAGGCCACTGATGAAACCCACCATAAATTCGCTGAGGGTGCCGTACCCTTTGAGTGCCGTCGGCAGCCATAAGGTGAATCCATATGCCAACATGCTGTGCAGCGAATAACCAATCAGCATTAGCCACAGCGCCGGAATGCGCAGGATAGTCCACCAGCGATCCGATGTTTCCTTAACATAGCCGGACTGTTCCGCCGCCAGATCCGTCTCAATGACCTGGCGGTCTTGGTCACTCAGCCAGCGGGCAGCACGCAGGTTTTTCGGCACCAGATAAAACCAGATAATGCAGAAAATCCAGGCGGGCGCGCCTTCGATCACCATCATGATGCGCCAGTCGTGATGCGCCAGGATCCAGCCGGAAATCGGACCTGCCAGAAATGCGCCGGCACCCAGGCTCAGGTTCCATATACCAAATGCCCTGCCGCGTTCGCGCTTGATAAACCACTGGGCGAGAAACATCGCCGTCGCTGCCTGAATCGGACCCTCAGCCAGCCCAAGCAAGAAACGTACTGCGATCAGTTCGCCAAAGTTTCGCGTCAGGCCGGTGAGCATGGCACAGGCGCCAAACAGAAACAGACTCAGGCCGATCACCCGGCGTGAGCCGAAACGCAATGCCAGCCAGCCGGCGGTAAACTGCGTCGCCACATAGCCCCAGGCAAACGCCCCACCGAGCCAGCCCGCCTCTACCGGCGTCAGCGCCAATTCGGCCACGATATGGGGAAGCGCCATGCCAATATTGACACGATCGAAAAATGAAATGGTATACATGATAAAAACGGCAGGTAATATTATTGTCCAGCGTTTATTGCCAATAAGGCGCTGCGGTAAAGAATTTACGCTCATGGTAACTGCCTCGTATTCAGACTTTTGTAGGGTAAGTGCTTTCAGTCAATATCTCTCTGCCATCCGTTCCCTGGGGGATTTTTTATGATGTTATTGGGTGGGTAATATTCAGCTGGCCAAGCGTAGATGTGCATCAGCCGATAATTATCGTCGTCGCTAATCGCCGGACGACACAGACAGTGGCGTCGTCAGCCTTGACCGCCGGGCCTGCGTCGCGGGCTGAAAGCTGCATAATAGCGTTATCTTGCTACTACGCCCTGTTCGCATAAATGACGTACTGAATCAGAACGCGGTTAAATATATTATCGCTTGTTGGCTTGGCTATTTTCCTGTCAATCTCTTCGGCTTGCCGCCTGATAGGCGTTTAAAACGGGGGTGAAATATACCTATGAATATATAAATGTATAATTCCCTGATGACTCACCACCCGTTTTCTACGCTGCCTGGCTTTATCTACCGGAGGGCAAAACTGCGGCGAGGACTTATTCGGCCAGCGCGCGCATTTGCCTGATCAGATCGGATTTGCCCTCAAAACCGATACCGGGCAGTTCCGGCATGATGATATGACCGTCTTCTACCTTGACCGAGTCCGGGAATCCACCGTAGGGCTGGAACAGATCCGGATAACTTTCGTTACCGCCGAGACCCAGGCCGGCAGCTATGTTCAATGACATCTGGTGGCCGCCGTGTGGAATACAGCGTGAGGGGGACCAGCCAAACTGTGTCAGCACCTCCAGCGTGCGCAGGTATTCAACCAGGCCGTAGGAAAGCGCACAGTCAAACTGCAGATAGTCGCGATCGGGGCGCATGCCGCCATAACGCAGCAGGTTGCGTGCATCCTGATGAGAGAACAGGTTCTCTCCGGTGGCCATCGGGCCGGGATAGAATTCCGCCAGTGCCGCCTGAAGCGCATAATCCAGCGGGTCACCGACTTCTTCGTACCAGAACAGCGGATATTGACGCAACATCTTGGCATAGGCGATGCCGGTTTCCAGATCGAAACGTCCATTGGCATCGACCGCCAACCGCCCTTCGCTGCCGATCTCTTCCAGTACCGCTTCAATACGGCGGCGGTCTTCGTCGAGGGAGGCACCGCCGATTTTCATTTTTACCACGTTGTAGCCACGGTTGAGATAACCGCGCATCTCTTGGCGTAGTGCGCCGAGATCTTTGCCTGGATAGTAATAACCGCCGGCCGCATAGACGAATACCCGTGGATTGGCCTCAACCCCTTTCATCTCTGCCAGCAGACGGAACAGCGGCTTGTTGGCAATCTTGGCGGTGGCATCCCAGATGGCCATATCCAGCGTGCCGACGGCAACCGAGCGCTCACCGTGGCCGCCTGGCTTCTCGTTGCTCATCATCACTTCCCACACCTTATGCGGGTCGAGATTGTTGCCTTGCGCGTTCAGCAGGCTGGCGGATTCCGCGTTCAGGATACGGTCACGAAAGCGCTCACGGATCAGCCCCCCCTGGCCGTAGCGTCCGTTGGAATTAAAGCCGTATCCAACCACGCGGCGCCCGTCGACCTCAACGTCAGTGACCACCGCAACCAGGCTGGCGGTCATCTTGCTAAAATCGATATAGGCGTTTCGAATAGGTGAAGCAATCGGTTTGGTCATTTCTACAACGTCAACAATACGCATGTTCTCTCCGGCGATTTTTGTCATCTGCGGTGCCCGAACGCTGTGTAACGTTATGCCAATATGTTAGCGTTAAGGCGAATCAAGGCCGCGACTGACGGACGGTAGTGTCCGGTCTTTTTTCATCTTATGCCCATAAAATGGCCTGTTCTAATGCAAATGAGGTTGGCTGTAATGCAAAATCGGCATCACCTGGAGTTGACCTGGCTTGAAGACTGCGTTGCGCTGGCAGCGTCGCTGAATTTTTCCCGTGCCGCGGCTTCCCGATATGTGACCCAGCCTGCATTCAGTCGGCGTATACAGTCGTTGGAAGAGTGGCTGGGAACGCCGCTTTTTGAACGAAACCGGCGCGGCGTCAGCCTGACGCGAGCGGGTGAAGTGTTTATCAAACAGGTACCGGATCTGATCCGCGCGCTGTATACGCTAAGAAACGAGGTGATTGATGCCTCAGGGGACGCAAAGCCGGACGTCATTTTCTCTGCCACTCACTCGCTCTCGTTCTCCTTTTTCCCCACGCTGATGCGTAACAACGACAAGATTGCCCGCTTCGGCTCCTTTCGACTGCTCTCTGACACCCTGAGCGCCTGCGAAAGAATGATCGGCAAAGGCGATGCGCAGTTCCTGCTGTGTTATTACCATCCGCACATGCATATCAACCTTGAGCAGGAAAAGTTCCTCAGCGTTCGTCTCGGGCGGGAAACCTTAATCCCCTATAGCCGGCGCGATGCCGCTAGCGGTCAGCCGATATGGCGTATTTCCGGCGGCAGGAAGTTCCCTTATCTGTCTTTCTCGGCAGAATCAGGACTCGGGCGGATTATTGCCAATACGTCGTCGGTAAATCGTGCCAAACGGGGGATGGAGCAGGTGTTTACCGCCGATCTGGCTGCGACGTTGCTGGCAATGGTCAAGGCCGGCGATGGCATTGCCTGGTTGCCGGAAACGCTGGCGCAAGCCGACGTACAGGCGGGCAACCTTGCGGCGGCGGCAGCGAGCGACAGCGGCGTTTGGGTGCCGATCGACATCAGGCTGTTCCGTCCGGCCGGCAAAATGTCGCGGGCGGTCGAAGCGCTGTGGGATATTTTCGTCGATGAGCAATGCTGAGGGGCATATTTCTTGCCGAGGCGGCCCATCAGGCCAGACTCGGCAACGGGATTTTCAACTGGCGGCAGACCGTTGCGCCAATGATGGAAAACGCTGCAACACCCGGCCGAAAATCGTCTCCATTTGCACGGGCAACGGCAAATCGGCACACTCCCCGGCCTGCACGGCGGCAAATACCTGATGTTTCAAAAAATGCCGCCAGACGACCGGCATATCGGCCAGGAATGTCGTCAACAGTTGGTAACGTGCCGGCGTCCAGAGCGCTTCGAACGCCCTTCTTGCCGGGCCGACATCAAAATGTTGCCTGCCGGCATCTGCCATCGTCGCGCGCAGGCGGGCGGTGGCAGGCAGATCGATTTCGCCTTGCTCGATGACCACACCATACTGCTGGCGCGCCGCGCGTTCGGAAACAAAGCCGCAAATGACGTCACGCAGTACGGCGGTCGGCTGGCGCTGTTTTGCCGGGCCGTAACCGCCGGCACCGGGGCCTTTCAGGCTCACCACGTCGCCCGGCCCGCAGTGGATGACATCGGTATTGCCATGCTCGGTGATCTGCCCCGCTGGCGTGGTGGTACGAAACCAGGAGGTGGAGCCTGCCTGGCCTCCGGCGGCGCCTGCCGATGCGAACACCGAGCGGTTGCGGTTGCGTGCGGTGATCACGGTATTGGGAGCGAACACCTCAAATGCCATTTCGGTTGCCAGCCCGCCGCGAAATTCCCCGGCACCGGCGCTGTCCGGTGCCAGTCGATAACGCAGAAAGCGCACTGGCACCTCGGCTTCGCTGATTTCTATCGGCGTGTTCTTCAGAAATGCCGACAGCCCGCCGGAGCCTTCCGGGCCGTCGTGGCGCGGGGTGCCGCCGGATCCACCGCCAACCGGGCCCAGCGAGGCAACCACGGTGCGGTTTTGACTATCCACGGTACGGATATTGACGATCGAATTACCGCCCGGCGAATTGGCCGGTAACCGCTGCGGCATGGCCAGTGAAAACGCCCCTAGCGTGGCGATCTGTGCCATCGCGCAGGTCAGCGATCGCATGCCGACGGCGGCCGGCGCTTCGCAGTTCATAATGGTGCCCGGCGGCAGAATGGCTCGCGTTGCTCGCAGCGTACCGGCGTTGAGCAGCAGCTGATTATCCAGCGTGGCAAGTACATAGGTGACCCCCACCAGCGCCAGCGGATGACGTTCGCGCCCGCCGGTGGGCATGTTGAGCGACGAGGCCAACTGGGGATCGCTGCCGCTGTAATCCAGCTCAAGCGCATCGCCCTTGACCTTCAACGTCACGGCGATGCGACAGGGGTAACCGCCCTCGCCGTCTTCATCGGCGTAATCGGCATAAAAATAGTCACCGTCCGGGATGGTGGCAATGACCGCCCGCGCCTGTCGTTCGGCATAGTCAAGCAGCTCCTCCACCCCGAGCAGAAAGTCGTCAATGCCGAAACGTGCGATGATCTGGTGGATTTTGCTTTCGCCGATATTCACCGAGGCAAGCTGCGCCTTGAAATCACCCCAGTTCTGTTCGGGGGCACGTACGTTGAGCCGCATGATGCGGGCGACCTCCTGATTCAGCTTGCCGCCGCTGACGATCTTCAACGGCGGCAGCCGCAGCCCTTCCTGCACAATCTCCGTCAGTGAACGCGACAGCGACGCCGGCACCGCGCCGCCAACGTCGGTATTATGAATATGCCCGACCACAAAGCAGGCGATTTCGCCCTGATGGAATACCGGCTTCCAGATGTGAATATCCGGTGAATGGGTAGCCACGTTGCCAGCGTAGGCGTCGTTGGTGATGCAGATATCCCCGGGCTGGTAGTCGTCAATCAGCGCCAGCACCGGGCCATAGTCAATGCCGCTGTACCAGGGGGCGCCAAAACTGCGCGGCGACGCGAAGGCCAGGCCGCTGCGGCTGACAATCTGGCAGGAAAAATCCTCGGTTTCCTTGACAAAGGTCGAATGCGCGGTGCGCATCAGGGTAAAGGCCATGGCATCCGCCGCTGCCGCACAGTAGTTGGCCAGAATTTGCAGGTTACGTCCGTCAATTGCCATGATGAGCCTCGGTCAGTGGAGTGATAAGCAGGTTGCCGAATGTGTCAACGTTGACCTGCATACCCGGCGGTACGCAGGTGGTGCAGTCGTCTTGCATCACAATGGCCGGCCCGGCGAACTGATGCCCGGCACGCAAGGTGGCGCGGGACACCGCGTCAACCTGCCACCAGCGCCCGTCGATCCAGGCGTCCACCTGGCGCAGCACCTCAACCGGGCCATCGCACGCAGCCAGCGTCATCAGCGCCGGTTTGGGGGTGGGTGAAACGATCACCAGTCGCAAAGCAATAATCTGCACCATCGCCTGCGGATCGTGGTGGCCAAACAGCCGCTGATGATGGGCGTTGAACGCCGCCCGCAGCGCGGTAATATCGCCCTGCGCCAAGGCATGCTGGTCAAGCGCCACCTCGATTTCAAACGACTGGCCGCGATAGCGCATGTCTGCCGAAAAGCTCAGCGTCTGCGCCAGTCCGTCACCGTATTCCCGCGCCAGCCAGCCTTGCGCCTCACTGCACAACCGATCGGCCTGTCGCGTCAGTTCGGCGGCAATGTCGTCGGTAACATCGCAGTACAGCGTGCGGATGAAATCATTCTTCACATCGGCCACCAGTCCGCCGAGCGCAGACAATACCCCCGGCGTTGGCGGCACTACCACGCCTTTCATGTTCAATTCACGCGCCAGGAAACAGCCCATCATTGGCCCGGCACCGCCAAAAGCCAGGAACCAGAACTCGCGCGGATCGATGCCAAAGCGGGACAGCAATCCGCTGGTGTCGCTGTACATGCCGGAAATGGCCAGTGCGATGATATTTTCCGCCGTTTGTTCCAGGGTGATCCCCAGCGGATCGGCCAATGCCTGTATCGCCGTCCGGGCGGCAGCCACGTCGACCTGTACCGCGTGGTAACCCAGATCGCCATGACCGATCAGGCCGCAGGCGGCAAAGGCATCGGTGGCGGTGGCCGCCGTTCCGCCGCGCTGAAAGCATACCGGTCCGGGCAGTGATCCGGCGCTGTCCGGGCCAACCTGCAATACCCCCAACGGGTCGAGCCAGGCGATGGAACCGCCACCCTGGCCGACCGAGGTCACGGAAACCGAAGGAATATAGATCGGAAACTCGCCGATGATTTCACCGCTGCCATACTCTGGCCTGCCGTTGACGATCACCGCCACGTCGGCGCTGGTGCCGCCAATATCCAGGCTCAGCAACCGATCAAAACCGCAGCGCTGCGCAATGTAGCTGGCACCGATCACCCCGGAGGCGGTGCCGGACAGTACCATCTGTACGCACTCCGCCTTGGCCTGCGCCATGCTCATCACGCCGCCGTTGGACTTGGCAATGCGTGGCGGTACCGTCACGCCCATCCCGCTCAGCGCCAGTTCAAAGGCCTGCAGATAGTCAATCACCTGCGGCTGCACGTAGGCATTAATCACCGCGGTAATGGTACGTTCGTACTCGCGGATGATGGGCCAGATGTCCGCCGAACAACAGACCAGCATATCGGGCGCAATCTCGGCGATGATCCGGCGCACCGCCTGTTCATTGGCGGGATTGCGGTAGCTGTGCAGCAGCGAAATCACGATGCCGGCACAGCCTGCCGCGCTGGCCGCCGCCACCGCCTGCTCTATGCTGTGACGGTCGGGCGCCGCCAGAATGCGGCCATCACTGTCGGTACGTTCATTGATGCCGAACACCCGATCGCGAGAAATCAGCGGTGTCGGTCTGCGGGAGAATAAATCATGAATACGCGGGATCTTCAGTCGCGCCAATTCCAGCACGTCACTAAAGCCGTGGGTGGTGAACAGCGCCAGTTTGACCCCCTTGCGCTGGATCACCGCATTTACCCCCACCGTGGTGCCGTGGGTAAAGTAAGCGATCTGCCGAGGATCGATGCCGTCCCGCTGCTGTAATGCCGCCAGTCCGGTGGTAATTTCGCTGCCCGGACTGTCGGGGCGCGACAGCACTTTCAGGGTGCGAATGCTGTTGTCGCGTTCGTCCAATACGGCAAAATCGGTGAACGAGCCGCCAATATCCACGCCAACGCGATAGCTCATGAGCGCTCCTCCCCGGCTGGACGGCTATATTCCATCAGCCTTTCCGGTCGGGTGACCGCATGCCAGCCCGCGCGTTGATAGATCTGATGGGCATCGTCGGTGGCCAGCAGCCAGCGTTTGACCTGGTGTAGCGCGGGATGCTGCGTCACGCAGGTGGCCAGCCAGCCGCCCAGCCCTCGCCCACGGTGAGCGCTATCGACGATCACGTCGCTCAGGTAGGCAAAGCGGCAATAGTCGGTGATCAGCCGGCCAAAGCCGACCTGGCGTTGCTGCTGATAAAGGCCGAACGGCAGCGAGCAGGCCAGCGCGCGCAGGGTGGTCTCCCGCGACTGTCCTTTGGCCCAGTAGCTGTGCTGCGTGAGTTGTCGATGTACCCACGCCACGTCAAGCAACGCGGGATCGGTACTCAGCAGATAATCGTTACGCTGCCAATGGACAGCGGGCGGAACAAATGGCGAAAGCATGCGGGCTCCTGGCTGAATTAACGTGACATAACATGAGTTTATGGCGTAATTCAGCCGCAGTTTTCGCAAAATGGCGGCGATAACAGCGTATTTATGGCGAAATTGGCAGGGAAATGAAATTTTGTGCCGGGGCAACGGCGAACCCAGAGGTAGGGTCCTTCACCCCTGGCGCGCGGTGAGCGATCAGTATTCCACCGGGGTATGGCGGGAAATCAGCGAACGCAGCGGGACGCTGCTTTTGATGATTGGCGATTTGATCACGATGTAGCTGAAGTACTTGTCGATGCCGACCTTGGCATCCAGCAACTGTTCAATCACTTCCTGGTAGTGCTCGATGCTGCGGGTAATAAAGCGCAACAGGTAATCGTAGCCGCCGGTGATCAGGTGGCATTCCATCAGTTCGTCCACTTCGCGGATGGCGTTTTCGAAACGCATAAAGTCTTCACGTCGGTGGCCGGACAATGTGACTTCGGTGAACACCGTTACCGAATCGGTGATTTTGGTCAGGTTGATATGCGCTTCGTAGCCGGTGATAAAGCCGGCGGTCTCCAGGCGTTTGACGCGTTGCAGACAGGGGCTGGGAGAAAGACCCACCGCATCGGCAAGGTTGACATTGCTGATGCGGCCGTCTTTTTGCAGCTGTACCAGAATATTGATGTCAATGCGGTCCAGTTTCATTAAGCCGTTCATAACACCCCTCATTGTTACCAAATTGTTATCTGATGACGATGGTATAGCACGCTTTCTGCCGGCGGCGCCAGCGTTTTACCGCGCCATACCGTCGTCGTGTACCGCAAACAAACATAAGAATATCAATGAGGAAACCGTCTCAGCCCAGCCTGCCGGTGGCGCGGGCCAGCGCAATATCAAAGATGTGCAGCGCCTCTTCCAACTGCGAGTCGCTGGTGACCAACGGTGCGAGGAAACGAACGGTATTACGCTTGATGCCGCACTTGATCAGCAGCAGACCTTCCTGGCTGGCGCAGTCGAGAATACGCTGGGTCAGTGCCGCATCGGGTAACCCGCTTTCGACGTCGATAATTTCCACCGCCTGCATAAAGCCGATGCCGCGCACCTCGCCGATGCAGACATACTTGTCGGCCAATTGATGCAGACGTGCATTAAGTTCGCCACCCAACTGATTGGCGCGCGCCAACAGCGAGCCGTCGGCCAGCAGGTCCAGCACTGCCAACGCCGCCGCACAGGCCAGCGCATTACCGCCGTAGGTGCCGCCCAGGCCGCCCGGGGTGGGGGCTTCCATGATTTCCGCCTTGCCCACCACGCCAGAGATCGGCAAACCGCCGCCGAGGCTTTTTGCCACGGTCACCAAATCCGGCACGATGCCGGCGTGCTGGAAACCGAACATTTTACCGGTGCGGCCAAAGCCGGTTTGTACCTCGTCGCAGATCAGTACAATGCCGTGACGCTGGGTCAGTTCGCGCAATGCCTGCATAAACGCCGGCGATGCGGGCAGGAAGCCGCCATCGCCCTGCACCGGTTCGATAATGATCGCCGCCACGCGTTCCGCCGCTATCTGCACGGCAAACAGCGTATCCAGCGCCTGCAGGCAGTCGCCGTCAGAAATACCGTTAAACGCATTGGGGAACGGCACGCGGTAGATTTCACCGGGGAATGGCCCAAAGTTCTGTTTGTAAGGCTGACTCATGCCGGTTAGCGTGCAGCCTAACAGCGTGCGGCCGTGAAACGCGCCGTCAAAGGCAACGATCCCCGATCGGTTAGTGTATGCGCGGGCGATTTTAACCGCATTTTCCACCGCTTCTGCGCCGCTGGTAAAAAAGACGCTCTTGAATTTTTCACCGGCGCCGACCGCGTTATTCAACCGCCTGGCCAGCTCGATATACCCCGGATAGGCTGCCACCTGGAAGCAGGCGTGCGAGAGCTGTTGCAGCTGTTCGGTGACCGCGGCCACTACCGCCGGATGGCTATGCCCGACGTTCAAGACACCGATGCCGGCGACAAAGTCCAGATAGCGGTTGCCCTCGACGTCCCAGACTTCGGCGCCCTTTCCCTTGGCAATCACCAGCGGGTGTGCGGTGACCACGCCGCGTGCCACGTGTTCTTCCCGCGTGTCCAGGAATAATCCGTTGTCAGAAAATGTCTGCTGCTCAGCCAGTAAATTATCCATCTCTCTTCCTCATCGCATGACAATATTGAGATCAAGTATCGCAATAAGCCTTTTCCTCTCGCTGCCGAAATCGGAATGGCAGCAGCATTAACTGTCGAAATGCGGGCCAATACATGAACTAAATTTTCATCGGCAGCGTTTCACGCACCACTTCGCAGAACCAGCGAATGCCGTAAGGAATGACGTCGTCGTTAAAATCGTAGGCGGAATGATGCAGCGGTCGGCTGTCGGCGGATCCCAGCCACAGATAGGCGCCTGGCCGTGCCTGCAACATAAAGGCGAAGTCCTCCGAGGTCAGCGCCGGCTTCGCCGCCAGCGATGCGGCAAGGCCGGCGTTGTGCGCCGCCCGTAGTGCAATCTCCGCCTGCTGCGGCGCATTGACGGTGGCCGGATAATAGCGCTGGTAGTTGACTTCCGCCGTCAGGCGGTGCGCGGCGGTGACGTGCTGCGCCATGGCGCGCAGACATTGCTCGATGGTGTCTTGCACCTGCGGATCGAAGGTGCGCACCGTACCGGTAATGCTGGCGCTGGCCGGGATCATATTGTGCGAAAAACCGCCCTGCACGCGGGTTACCGTCAGCAATGCCGGTTCGCAGGGATCGACGGCGCGAGCGACGATGGTATTCAGCTGCACCACCAGTTCGCTGGTTGCCAGCAGCGTATCCGCGGTGAGATGTGGCTGGGCCGCGTGGCCTCCACCGCCTTTAACGGTGATGTCGAAGCGATCGGCGGCGGCCATGATCGGTCCCGGACGGGTCTGCGCGGTGCCCAGCGGCAGTTCCGGCCAGTTGTGCAGCGCATAGACCGCGTCACAGGGGAAACGGCTGAACAACCCGTCGTCAATCATCGCCTGCGCGCCCGCCAGCCCTTCTTCTGCCGGCTGGAAGATAAACACCACGCTGCCGTCAAAGGTGCTCGAACCGGCCAACTGCGCCGCAGCGCCCAGCAGTATCGCGGTGTGACCATCGTGACCGCAGGCGTGGCAGCGCCCCGGATAGCGGCTGTGCCACGCCTGTTGCCCGGCATCGTCCATTGGCAGCGCGTCCATATCGGCACGCAGGCCGACGGTGCGTGGGCTGCTGCCACGCCGCAGAACGCCGACCACGCCGGTTTTGCCGACCCCGCAGTGCACCTCGATATCCAGTTGACGCAGGAAGTCCGCCACCATGGCCGCGGTACGCTGCTCTTCGAACCCCAATTCGGGGTGGGCGTGCAGATCGCGCCGCAGCGCGATCAAGTGCTGGTGATCCATTCAATAGCCTCTTGTGCGTTCGATCGTGCCGATCATCGCCTCACCGCGCTCAAAGCGGCGAATATTGTCCAGCAACGCCTGTACCGCACTCTCTGGACGCGTCTGGCTGGCGATGTGTGGCGTAAGCCAGATGGCGGGATGCTGCCAAAACGCATGCCCTGGCGGCAACGGTTCCGGCGATGTCACGTCAATCACCGCGGCAGACAGTTGGCCGCTGTCCAGCGCATCCAGCAGATGTTGATGATTGAGCTGCCGGCCGCGACCGACCTGAACCAGCGCCGCCCCCGGCGGCAATTGGTTGAACAGCGCGGCATTGAGGATGCCCTCGGTGCTGGCAGTCAGCGGCAGCAGGCAGATCAGAATATCGCTGCTGGCGAGGAATGCCCTCAACTGCGCATCGCCAGCGTAGCAGCGTACGCCGTCGATGGTTTTGGCCGAGCGGCTCCAACTGGCGCAGGGATAGCCGAACGCCACCAGCGGCCGCAGCACCGCTTCACCCAGCGTACCGGCGCCCATCACGCCAATCCGGCAGGCGCCGGCGACCGGCGTCGGTTGTTCCTGCCAGCGCTGTTGACGCTGTTGCTGCAGATAACGCGGCATGCCGCGATGCAGCGCCAGTACGGCAAAGGTGACGTATTCCACCATGCCCTGGGTCAGTCCGGGTTCGATCATGCGCACCACCGGCAGTTCAGGCGGCAGGCTGGCATAGTCAAACTGGTCGACGCCGGCACCGACCGAAAACAGCACCTTAAGGTTGGGAAAGGTTTGCATGATATTTTGCGGCGGTTGCCAGGCGATCAGATAATCAACCTGCTGCGGGTCGCCGACCTCGGGCCATTGGCGAAAGGTCGCTTCCGGTGCCAACTGGGCCAGCAATTGGGCCCACTGGCGGCCGCGTGCCGGCTCGGATTTGTAGACGATATTCATCAGACCATTGCCTGGGTTGTCAGCCCGAACGCCAGTATGCGCTCGGGCTGGTATTGCCGCCCGCGGATCATGGTGGTTGGCGCGTCGACCTGCGGCACGCCAAGGGCGTTCAGCCATGTGCCAAGGCCGGATTCGGCATCGGTATCAATGCGCACGAACTGGCCCGACAGCCCGCTCAGCAAAGTGCTGACCAGCAACTGGGCGCGCGGCAGATCGCTGCAGACAATCGGCCCGACCACGTAACCGTGACCAAAGCGCCGCAGACAGGCAAAGCCGCTCACTGCGCCATGCTCTTCCAGCACCAGCACCCGTTCGGCCTGTTCCAGCAGCACCGCCGTCAGCCGTGGACGATGATAACCGTGCGCCTGGCCATCCAGCGCGGTCAGCGCGGCGGCATCGTCATGGCGTGCCGGGCGTAACCTCTGCCCGGCCGGCGGCGGCAGCGGACTGACCTCGCCCAGACTGCGGCACTGGTGCTGCTCGATGGTGCCGGTGGCGACAAAGCCGAGCTTTTCATACAGCCCCTTGCCCGCTTCGGTGGCGTGCAGCCGCACGCTGTGTCCTTCCAGCCGCGTCAGCGCGCTCTGCATCAGGCGTTTGCCAATGCCGTTGCCCTGCGCGTGGTCTGCGACGATCACCAACCCCAGCGAGGCATAGTCATGGCCCCAGCGCCAATAAAGAAGGGTGCCCAGCAGCGTACCGTGCTGTTCGGCAACCAGCCCTTCGCCCAACTGCAACGCCTGTTGCCAGTCTGCTCGGCGGTGTGGCCACTGCAAACGCTGGGTCAGCGCCAGCGCGGCTTCCAGATGGCTTGGGTTCAGGACGTTTATCTCAATGGTCATGCTCTTCTCCTTTACATCATGCCCGGCGCAGCCAGGCCAGAACCGTCTACCAGCCGCGCATAGCGGAACGGCGTCGGGTCGACAATCGGGGTAGCGTCGGTGGCCAGATCGGCCGCCAGCCGACCGGCGCCGGGGCCGATGCCAAAACCGTGCCCGCTGTAACCGGCCGACACGATCAGTCCCGGCAGTTTAGCCACCGGCGAGATCACCGGGATCGCATCCGGCGTGCTGTCGATCATGCCACCCCAGGTCTGCTCTACGCGAATATTCTCCAGTGCCGGGAACTCTCGGCTCATTGCCGCAATGCCCTCCTGCACCATCGCCATGTCGGCGGCGGGATCGAGAATGCGCACCTTTTCAAACGGCGACCTGCGGTCAAACTGCCAGCGAGCTGGCGACTCGGGGCCGTTGATAAAGGCGTCCAACCCCAGTCGAATGGTCAGATTCTTGCGGCGTGCCTTGAACGTCGGATAGAACTGGCGGGCGTAACGCAGCCCCTGCACCCCCGGTGACAGGCGGCCACGGCCGGACACCGACACGGTGTAGCTGCCGTCCAGCTGTGGGCGGCAGGCGAACGACGGCGTATACAGCGGTACGGCAATCGCCTGCTCGATGGGGGCGGTGCGAAATGCGGTACCAATCACATTGCCCAGCGGCAGATCGATACCGTGACGGCGGCAGAACATCGACGTCCAGGCACCGCCGGCGCAGATGACGCGGCTGGTCTTGATCAGTCCACGCTCGGTGACCACCCCGCTGATCCGGCCAGCGGAAATATCCAATCCGCGCACCGCGCATTGCTGGAATACCTCGGCTCCCAGCCGCTGTGCCGCAATTGCCAGTCCGGCGGCGGCCAGCCTCGGCTCGGCGTGCCCGTCGGTGGGCGAAGACACCCCGCCCAGCCACCGACTGGTGCTGCCCGGCGTCATCGCCTTGGCCTGTTCGGCGGTCAGAATGTCGCTGCGCACGCCATAGGCACGGGCCATTTTTCCCCAGTTGTCCCAGGCGTTGATATCCTCCTGATTGCCGGTGGCATATACCAGGCCGCTACGACGAAAGCCGAGTTCTTCGCCGGTTTCTTTGCCGAGCTCCTCCCAGCGCCGCAGCGCATGGATGATCAGCGGCAGTTCCCGCTCGTCGCGATTCTGCTGGCGACACCAGCCCCAGTTGCGGCTTGACTGTTCGCCGCCCACCAGGCCCTTTTCAACCAGCACCACGCTGACGCCCTGTCTTGCCAGCTCATAGGCGGCGGCGGCTCCGGCAATGCCGGCGCCAATCACCACCACATCCGCCGACTCGGGGAAGAATCGGCTGTCCTGTACGTATCGAATCGGTGCGGGCATGTTGTCCTCAACCTCGTTATTGGCATTGTTGTTGGATAGCGGCGATTAACCTGCGATCAATCGGCGTTAAAGCGCAATGTTGTTGGCCTCGTGTTCGTCCAGCCAGCCCTGGCGCAATTCCGGCACGGCACGCTTGAGACGCTCATAATACAGGTCGCTGGACGGTTTATCGTAGTCTGCCCGCGCCACCTGCGTCACCCTATGGCCATTTTTCACCACGATGATTTCATCGCACACCGAGCGTACCGCGTGCAAATCATGGCTGATAAACAGTACCGACAGTCCCAGCTCACGGCGCAGATCGGTAATCAGATCGAGGATCGCCGCCGCCACCACGGTATCCAGGGCGGAGGTCACTTCATCGCACAGTATCAGATCGGGTTCTGCGGCCAGCGCCCGCGCCAGGTTGACGCGCTGTTTCTGACCGCCGGACAGCGTCCACGGCTGGCGATCCAGTACGCTGCGCGGCAGCCTGACCAGCTCCAGCAGGTCGAATAGCCGTCGTTGCAGCGCCGAACCACGCAGGCCGTGAAACAGCCTCAGCGGCCGGGTAAGGATTTTTTCTATGCTGTGCGCCGGGTTCAGCGCGGTATCGGCCATCTGGAACACATACTGGATGCGGCGCAGTTCGTTCTCCGGCCGCTGCTGCATCGTGTTGGCAATGTAATGCCCGTTGAACAGGATATGCCCTTTCGACGGCGTATTGATGCCGGCAATGGCGTGTGCCAGCGTGGTTTTCCCCGACCCGGATTCGCCGATAATGCCGATCGCCTGTCCACGATACAGCCGAAAATTGATGTCATGCAGGATCGGGATCTTCGGCTGTCCACTGGCGTCCAGCGGCCCGTAGCCGGCCGACAGATCGCGCACTTCCAGCAACGGCTGGGCGTTGTCTTCCTCGGCGTGCCAAGGGCTTGGACGTACCTTCTGCCGCGCGGCGTCCAACAGCTGGTGGCTGTATTGTGCCTGCGGCGCGCGCAGCAGATCTTCGGTGGAGCCATATTCCGCCATCGTCCCTTTCAGCAGCACCAGGATGCGGTCGGCCATCTGCGCCACTACCGCCAGATCGTGACTGACGTAAATCGCCGTCATGCCGCGCTGACGCACCACGCGCCGAAACGCCTTCAATACTTCGACCTGGGTGGTGACGTCGAGCGCAGTGGTCGGTTCATCCAGGATCACTACCTCGGGATCGCTGATTAACGCCATGGCAGTCATCAGACGCTGTAGCTGACCGCCGGAGACCTGGTGCGGATAACGCTGGCCGATGGTGTCCGGATTGGGCAGCGCCAGTTCACGAAACAGCGCCACGGCTTTTTTTTCTGCCGCGGCACGGCTCATCACATGATGAATCACCACCGGCTCTACCACCTGATCGATAATTTTCATTGCCGGATTAAACGACGCGGCGGCGCTTTGCGCGATATAGGCCACTTTGTTGCCGCGAAACTGACACAGTTGCCTGGCCGACAGCGCGGTAACGTCGGTACCGGCAACGTGGATGTTGCCGCCGGCAATACGACAGCCGTGACGCGCATAGCCCATCAGCGCCAGTGCGATGGTGGTCTTGCCGGAGCCAGACTCGCCGATCAACGCCAGCACTTCGCCCTGCTGGACGCTAAAACGGATGTCGGACACCAGCGGAATTTCGCTGCCGTCATCCGCATGGGCAATAACGCGCAGATTGTCCACCGCCACCATAGGGCGGGCGCCGTGTGCGGTAATATTCATGCAACCCCCTTGGCCGGGCTCAGCGGGCGCATCGCCTGTAGGCTATCGATAAACAGATTGGCGCCGATGGTCAGACTGGCAATCGCCAGAGCAGGCATCAGCACCGCCGGGGAGCCGTCAAACAGCCCCTGCAGATTTTCGCGCACCAGCGTGCCCCAGTCGGCGTACGGCGGCTGGACGCCCAGCCCCAGGAAACTCAGGCCGCTGAGCAGCAGCACGATATACACGAAGCGCAGACCGAAATCGGTGAGCATCGGATGCAGCATGTTGGGCAAAATATCGTGGATGGCGATATAAAAACGGCTCTCGCCGCGCAGCCGCGACGCCTGAACATAGTCCATCGAGCGCAGGTTGGCCGCCATGGCATAGGCGATGCGGTAAGCGCCCGGCCAGTAGGTGAATACCGCGGTGACGATCAGCATCGGCAGCGAGGAGCCAAACACCGCCACGATCATCAGCGCCAGGATCTTGCCGGGCAGTACCAGCATTGCATCGTTGATGCGCCCAAGGATCTCCTCAAGCCAGCGGCCCGCCACCGCCGCCAGCAGGGCCAGCAGCGTGCCGGCCAGACTGGCCAACAGTGCGGCGCTCAGCGCCAGTCCGATAGAATAACGCGCGCCGTACAGAATGCGGCTGAACATATCGCGGCCAAGGTAATCGGTGCCCAGCCAGAAGTCTTTGCTCAGGCCGCCGAGCATCGGGCCGACGCCGATATCGTCCAGGCTATGCGGCGCCAGCGATGCGCCAAACAGAGCCAGCAGGATCCACACCAGGGTAATCAGCAGGCCGACTCGCCCGCTGGTGGTCAGCGAGAGAAAAAAGCGCCAGGGTAGTGTTAGCACATTCATTAGCCTCTCCCTTTTGGATTGAAGGCAATGGTCAGGATGTCCGCCAACAGCAGCAGCACCAGATAGCAGACGGCAAACAGCATCACACACAGCTGTACCAGCGGCAGATCGCGGTTGCTGACCGCATCCACCAACTGGCTGGCCAGCCCTGGATAGCTGAAGATGCTTTCGATGATGATCACCCCGCCAAACAGATAGGACAGGCTCAGCGAGATGGCGTTGGCGATCGGCCCGACCGCGTTGGGCAACGCGTGACGCAGCATGGCGCGCAGCGGTGATACCCCCTTGAGGCGGGTCATTTCAAGATACGGACTGTCCATCTGATTGATCAGCGCCGAGCGGGTCATGCGCGCCATCTGCGCCACCAATACGCAACACAGCGTCAGCACCGGCAAGGCGTAGGCTTTCAGATAACTGACCAGATCTGGCGCCGGCGCGCCCAGCGACATGGCCGGCACCCAGTGCAGCTTCACCGCAAAGACGATCACCGCCACGGTAGCCACCAGAAACTCCGGCACGGCAACCACCGCCATGGTGGTCATCATCAGTCCGCGATCGAACAGCGAACCGCGTTTCATCGCCGCCGCCAGCCCAATCACCAGCGCCAGCGGTACCGACACCAGGGTGGTGATCCCCGCCAGTTCGAAGGTGGCCGGAATACGCTGGGCAACCAGCTGGGATACTGGCAGATGACTGGCAAACGAGGTGCCGAAGTCGCCGCGCAGCATGCCGCTCAGCCAGTCCAGATAGCGAATCATCAGCGGCTGATCAAGCCCGAGCTGCTGGCGCAGCGCCGCCACCGTTTCCGGCGTGGCACTCTGGCCAAGCATCATCTGCGCCGCATCACCCGGCAGCATGCTGGTAACGAAAAACACCACCGCCGAGACAATCAGCAGAGTCAGGATGCCGGCACCGCAGCGCCGGGCAATCAGGAGGAGCATGTAGCGGTTCATCGCCGTTCTCCTTATCAAATATCAGGATGCCAACCAGGCAAATTCATGAAAGCGGTAGCCCATCATCATGCCGGACGGCCAGGCCTCCACCCCTTTCACCTTGTTGCTGTGCCCGTCCAGCGAGCTGATAAAGGTGGGGATTATGGTGCCGCAGTGGTCATGGATCAGCTGCTGCATATCGCCATACATCTGCTTGCGTCTGGCCTGGTCGCGCTCCCCGCGTGCCGCAGCCACCAGTTGGTCGAACTGGGGATTTTTCCAGCCGGACTCGTTGTTGGGCGCGTCGGACAGATAGAACTGCGAAAACAGCAGATCGAGGGTCGGCCGTGGGTTGATCGAACCGTAGCCCAGTGGATCCTTGGTCCAATGGGTTGACCAGTAGCCGTCATACGGCACGCGCCGCACCTGGAATTTGATACCCGCCGCACGACCGAACTGCTGGATCAACTGGCCACCTTCCACCGAGCCCTCAATATTCTGGGTCGTGATGATCTCCACGCTGGCGCCCGCCATACCGGCTTTTTTAAAGTGGTATCCGGCTTTTTCCACGTCCAGCGGCCGCTGCGGAATGTCCTGATTGAACATAGGATGCCACGGCGGTACCGGGGTATCGTTGGCCACCTGGCCAAAGCCCTGCATCACCGTTTTCACCATGATCTCGCGGGGTTGCAGATACTTCATGCCCAACACGAAATCCTCGTTGCTGCCGGGTTTCATGTCGGTGCGCAGGATCAGGTTGGTGTACATGCCGGATTTGCTTTCCAGCACGCCAAACTGCCCGGATTGACGCAGGCGCTTGACGTCGTTGGAGGTCAGCGTGGCCACCATATGCAGGTCGCCGGACATCAACGCATTGACGCGGGCGGCCTGATCGGTGACCCCCATCAGCTCGACCCGATCCAGATGCGGCAGACCCGGTTTCCAGTAGTTGGGGTTCTTTACGCCGACGGTGCTGACGCCGGGAGTAAACGACGTGCAGACGTACGGGCCGGTGCCGACGGCTTTACTGAAGTCTTTGGTGCCGTCCTGCAGGATCAGGAATGGGCTGGTCGCCAGCACGGTGGGAATGTCGAAGTTGGGTTGGGTCAGCACCAGCGTGACTTGCGTCGGGCTGGCGGCGGTGATGCTGGCGAACTGCTTCGCCTGTGAAATGGCGGTCGAGGCGACGGCCGGATCCTGATGACGGCTGAGTGAGAACACCACGTCCTGTGCGGTCAATGACTTGCCGTCGTGGAAAACCACTCCCGGACGCAGTTTGATGTGCCAGGTGATGCCGTCGCTGCTGTCGAGTGATTCCGCCAACGCCGGATGTGGCAGCAGTTTGCCGTCCAGTTCGGTCAGGCCGTTGTAAAACATAAACTGACGCGTATAGTCGCCGCTGTTATTGCCCTTGGCCGGATCCAGCGTATCGGTGGCTGAGGCATTGGCCACGGCAGCGCGCAGCTTGCCGCCTTTGACCGGCGTTTCTGCCGCCATGCCAAGCGACGGGAAACCCACCAGACCGGTGCTCATCAGCGCGCCGGCCGACAGCAGCTTCATCATGCTGCGGCGTGATATCGCCACGTCGGCGATCGCCTGGGTTAACGATGGGGGAACACGGCTAAATTCTTTACGAAATTTACTCATCTGTACACCCTCAAAATGAAACGTTAGATAGTCAGGAGAGCCGGTCCTTAGCCTTGTAATACCAGCCCGCAACGGGCAAAAACCACGGTTTGCCAAAATAGCCGGGCAGCGCCGGCCAGCCGTCACGCAGCCACGGGTTATCAGCCGGTTTTTCCGCCAGCAGGTCGGCCATCACGCGTCCCATCCACACCGACATCTGCGTACCGTGTCCGCTGTAGCCCAGCGAGTAGAACACCCCGTCCTGTTCGCCGGCGTGCGGCAGGCGATCGGCGGTCATATCCACCAGACCGCCCCAGCAGTAATCGATCTTCGCCGTGGCCAGTTGCGGGAACAGCCTGCTCATTCCCGCCTGCAACACGCTGCCGCTGCGGGCGTCCGAGGTCGGGTTGCTGATGGCAAAGCGTGCCCGCCCGCCAAACACCAGGCGGTGGTCGGCGGTAGTACGGAAATAGTTGCCAACGTTCAACGAGGTCACGCAGGTACGGTTGTTGGGTAGCAGCGACGCCAGTCGTTCCGCCGGCAGCGGTGCGGTAACGACGATAAAACTGCCTACCGGTACGATGCGTCGCTGGAACCAGCGAAATGGCCCCCGATTGGAGCAGCCGGTAGCCATCAGCACCTTTTCGGCGACAATCTCGCCCTGCGGCGTCGCTACGCGGTGGCGATAGCCCGTAAGGCGCGTCAGGCCGGTCACCGGGGTGTCTTGGTAAATCGCCGCCCCACTGCTGGCTGCCGCCTGCGCCAGACCGACGCCAAACTTGCCCATGTGCATCTGACCGCCGCGACGCTGGATCAGCCCACCGTGAAAGGCGGCAGAGTCAACTTCGTGGCGGATCCGATCGGCGCCCACCAGTTCTACCTCGCGATCGACGCTACTGCGCAGCGCCTGATACGTCGCTTGCAGTGCCGGAAAGTGAGACGCCTTGCTGGCCAGCTTGATCTTGCCGGTGCGCAGGAAGTCACAATCAATGTTTTCCTGTTGCACCAGTTGTTCCACATAGTCCACCGCATCGGCGAACGCCCGGTAGTAGCGACTGGCCTGCTCCATTCCACGGCTGGCGACCAGCGAGGCAAAATCCTGCGCTACGCCGGTATTGCAGTGCCCGCCGTTGCGCGCCGAAGCCTGACTCATCACCTTGGCGGCTTCCAGCACCACCACCTTCAGCCCGCTGCGAGCCAGATTCAGCGCCGCCGAGATGCCGGTAAACCCAGCGCCGATCACCACCACGTCGGCGGTAGCGGGCAGCTCACCTTGCGCCGCACCGGTAAACGCCGGTGCCGTTGCCTGCCAGAAAGATTCCAGTTTCATCACCCTGCTCCTGTGCGGGTTACAGACCCACCACGGCCGCAAGACCGCCAATGTCGCGGATTTCGCTATAGCCGTAGTACGGCGTGCCTGGTTCGTGACCACGGTTGACGAATACCTTGTGGACGATGCCCAGATCGTGCGCGGTCATCAGGTCGTAGCGCAGGCTGGATGAGACGTGCAGGATCTCGTCCGGGCCGCAGTTGAGCTTGTCCAGCATGTATTCGAAGCCCTTCATCTGCGGTTTATAGGCGCCGACCTCTTCGGCGGTGATGGTCATATGGATTGGCGCGCCGAGCCGTGGCACGTGATGGGCGATCAACCGGTCGGTGGAATTGGTCAGCAGTACCAGCGGGAACTCGCCGGCCACCCTGGCCAGGCCCGCCGGCACGTCCGGATGTGGTCCCCAGCTGGCGCAGGCGGTCATGATGGCCGCGCTATCTTCAGCGGTACAGGTCACGCGCCATTTGTCACAGGTGCGCTGCAATGCATTGCTCACCACCTGCGGGTAAAGCTTGAAGGCTCCCAGCACTTCATCCAGGCGGTAGCGGGCAAAGTCGGTGGTAAACGCGTGCAGGTTTTCCGCGCTGATGCGATCGGCAAACACGCTGGCCGCCGCACCGGCCATATCGAAGTTGATCAGGGTGCCGTAACAGTCAAAGGTGATAAATTTCGGTTTAAACACAGCCATGACGTTTCCTCTTCGGATGAGTTAAAAATCGATCAGGACACTCTTGTAACGCCGGCAGGCCTCGAACGCCTGGCGGCCCAGATCCTTGCCAATGCCGGAGCCGTGGAAGCCGCCGGTAGGAATGATAAAGTCGCCGGAACGGCCGTAGCGGTTGATCCACACCGTGCCCGCCGCGATGCCGCGCATGGCGCGTAACGCGCGCTCCAGACTCAGGGTGTGCACGCCGGCGCACAGCCCGTAGGTAGGATGAGCGGCCAGCGCCAGTCCTTCGGCTTCGTCATCGAAAATCTGTACGGTCAGCACCGGTCCGAAAATCTCTTCCTGTAGCGCCGGGCTGTCGGTGGTGACGTTGGCGATCAGCGTCGGCTGCCAAAAATAACCGTCGCCGGTAGCATCAAAGCGTTGACCACCGACCAGGATCTCCCCACCTTGCTGACGTGCGGCATTGACGATCTGCTGTACCTTGTCAGCCTGACGGGCGTCGATCATCGGCGCATAACGGCTGTTTTGATCCCAGGTCACGCCGGGGCGGAAACCCTGACACAGCGCTACCAGGCGGGCAATCAGCGCGTCGGCGATGCCACGCTGCACAATCAGCCGGGTGCCGGCGACACAGGCCTGGCCGCCATTGGCGGTAAATCCACGCACTATGCGTTCGGCGACGCGGTTCACCTCTCCGGCATCGTCAAACACCAATTGCGGGCTTTTACCGCCCAGCTCCAGCGTCACCGGTTTCATGCCGTTGAACGCCGCGTCGCTCATGATGCGCGCGCCGGTTTGCGTCGAGCCGGTAAACGACACTTTGCGCACCAGCGGATGTGCCACCAGGGCGCTGCCGGTCAGCGCGCCGCTGCCTTGTACAATGTTGAGCACTCCCGCGGGCAACCCAGCCTGCACCGCCAGTTCTGCCAGCCGAACGGTGGAATAAGGCGTCAGTTCGGACGGCTTGAGCACCACCGCATTGCCGGCAGCCAGCGCCGGGCCGCATTTCCAAGAGGCCATCGACAGTGGGAAGTTCCACGGCGTAATGGCACCAATCACGCCATAGGGCTCGGGAACCAGCATGCCAAGACTGGCATCTTGCGTGGGGAACACGTCACCGCTGTATTTGTCCGCGCACTCGGCATAAAAGCGGATGGCGTCGGCGGTAAACGGAATTTCGTGGTTGACCACGTCGTGGATCGGTCGGGTCGAACCCAAGGCTTCCAACTGCGCCAAGCGTTGGTCACGCTGGATCAGTTCGGCCCAGCGCATCAGTACCGCCGCGCGCTGGCGCGGTGAGCAATGCGACCAGCCGCTCTCCGTTACCGCCCGATCGGCGACGTTGACCGCTTCATCGACCAGTGCGGCATCCGCCTGCGCCAGTTCACCGGCCAGGCGTCCGTCGGAAGGACGCTTTACCGCCAAGCCGCTTCCTTTGCCGCTCAGTTGCCGGCCGTTAATGTAGTGGCCAGCGGGAAGATCAACGCTATCGGGATCGAAACTTAACATCGTTAAATCCTTAAATTTATCGGCTGGTGGAATAATCGTGTACGGCACTGGGGTAAATATCCGCCCTGATATTTTCACGCGCTTATTCACTTAATGCAGAAAGTATGCCAGCCAGTGAAAAAATAAAAATGCGTAAAAAGGGGCTGAAAAAAATTTTATGCCGTAATCCAGGGTGAAATTTCATCGATAAACCGCAATGGTAAATAGATGATTTACATCACAATATAAGCGCACCATCGCAGGGCAGAGTTGTTATAATGCTGCACCAAATAAGTCAGCGCGGCTGCCAACCGCCGGCGGTAGTAAATAGCATCACGCCCGTGGGAATTAATCCGCACGGGCGTGTTAAATGAATGACTGCGATTAATTTCAGCACAGACTGCCAAAATGAAACGCTTTAATTTCAAGATATTCATCAATGCCGTAATGGGAGCCTTCTCGCCCGACGCCAGACATTTTTATGCCACCAAAGGGCGCGACTTCCAACGAGATGGCGCCGGTGTTGTAACCCACCATGCCAAACTCCAGCGCTTCGCCAACCCGCCACGCGCGGCGCAGGTCTTCGGTAAAGAAATAGGCGCCCAGACCATAAGGCGTATCATTGGCCATGGCGATCGCCTGCTGTTCGTTGTCAAACACGAATAACGGCGCTACCGGGCCGAACGTCTCCTCGTGGGCAATGCGCATCGCGGCGGTAACTTCACCCAACACCGTGGGCGCCACAAAATTGCCCTCTCCCTGCATGATACCGCCGGCCAACAGCGTCGCCCCGTGGCTGAGCGCATCATCAATATGCCCATTGACCTTGGCCACTGCCGCCGCGTTGATCAGCGGGCCGAGGGTGCTGTCTGCACTGAAACCATCGCCAACGGTCAGTTTCGCTACGTCAGCCAGCAGCCGCTCGACAAAACGCGGATAGATGCCGCGCTGAACCAGAATGCGGTTGGCACACACGCAGGTTTGACCGGCATTGCGGAATTTGCTGGTCATCACGCCGGCAACGGCGATCTCCAGATCGGCATCGTCAAAGACAATCAGCGGCGCATTGCCGCCCAATTCCAGGCTGAGGCGTTTGATGCTGTCGGCACTTTGCTGCATCAGCAGTTGCCCCACGCGGGTGGAGCCGGTAAAGGAGATTTTGCGTACCGTGCGACTGGCGGTCAGGGTGGCGCCAATCTCCTGCGGCAGACCGGTGAGGATTTGCAGTACCCCGGGCGGGAAACCGGCGCGGGTGGCCAGTTCCATCAGTGCCAGCGCGCAGAGCGGCGTCAGCTCCGACGGTTTCACCACGATTGGGCAGCCGGCCGCTAGCGCCGGTGCTACTTTACGGGTGATCATCGCAATGGGGAAATTCCACGGCGTAATCGCCGCAGCCACTCCTACCGGCTGTTTCAGCACCATAATGCGCCGATCGCCACTCGGGGCGGGGATGGTTTCGCCATAGATGCGGCGTGCCTCTTCCGCAAACCATTTAACGAAGCCGGCGCCGTACAGCACTTCACCCTTGGCCTCGGCCAGTGGTTTGCCCTGCTCGGCGGTCATCAGCGTGGCCAGATCGTCGGCGTTGGCGAGGATCAGTTGATGCCAGTTCTCCAACAGCTGCGCGCGCTGGGCATTGCTGGTTTGCCCCCAGTGATGGCGGGCGGCTTCGGCAAAGGCAATGGCGCGGGTGGTTTCGGCGGCGCCGAGTGCCGGCACCGTGGCCAGTATCTCGCCGTTGGCAGGATTGGTTACCGACAGCGTTTCCCCACCGTCGGCGCTGGACCAGCTACCGGCAAAGAAAGCCTGTTGGCGCAGCATTTGTCGATCGTTCAAGCGTTGAGCAAGCATAGTGTCCCCCTTTTTCAGCGTAGTTTTTACTCTAGCGAAGTACGGGTAACGATGACTGCGTAATGCCGGCTCGCGGTGAAATCGTGCAGCGGTTTTTCAGTAAGGAACAACATTTTATGCCGAGGGCCACCGCAATGCCGGTCAGGCCGGTGCCAGGCTCGGGTCATTTTGATCGCGCTACGTAAAATCTGTTGGCGGTGGCGTGGCATGATCCGCCAGATTTATTGCAGCGGCATCATCATTATGTCCAGTTGAATGTCATTTATTACATTTATGTTTCATGGTGACGCCGTCACCCCCACCAGACGCATGGCCAGCGGTTAAAACCTCCGCGAAAAGGGCAATTTTCAAACCAAATAACCCGTTGATTAACATGGGGAAAACAATTAATAAATCTAAATACAATTAATTATTGAGTACAACCTTAAAAAGCCATATATTGGCCGCGCTTTATGCATGGCCCATTTACTTTTTAACCTGTTTATTCAACTGCGGCGTGCTGATAACCCCGGTTGTAGGAGAGATATGATGACGGATAAAGTCCGTATTGATACTTTAGGTGCGAATACATTAAACGGAAACAACGAAACCTATTTGGCGCGACAAGCTGAATTTGAGTCGAACGTTAGGAGTTATCCACGTAAGTTGCCGTTGGCGATTGCCAAAGCACAAGGCGTTTGGATTACTGATGTTGAAAACAACCAATATCTTGATTGTCTGGCAGGTGCCGGTACGCTGGCGCTGGGTCATAACCACCCTGATGTTCTGCAAAGCATCCAAAATGTCATTACTAGCGGCTTGCCGTTACATACCCTCGATCTGACTACGCCGTTGAAAGACCAGTTCTCAGATTATCTGTTGTCTTTATTGCCGGGCGCTGGCGAAGAGTATTGCCTGCAATTCTGCGGCCCTTCCGGCGCTGACGCCGTTGAAGCCGCACTGAAGCTGGCCAAGAAGCATACCGGCCGTAGCGGCGTGATCAGCTTCTCCGGCGGCTATCACGGCATGACCCATGGCGCGCTGGCGGTAACCGGCAACCTGTCGCCGAAGGCGGCGATCAACGGCATGATGCCGGAAGTCCAGTTTATGCCTTACCCGCACCAGTACCGCTGCCCGCTGGGTATCGGCGGTGAAGCCGGTGAGAAAGCGCTGACCTATTACTTCGAAAACCTGATCAACGACGTTGAAAGCGGCGTGCGCAAACCGGCAGCGGTGATCCTGGAAGCGGTGCAAGGCGAAGGCGGCGTTAACCCGGCGCCGGTCGAATGGTTGCAACGCATTCGCAAGGTGACGCAGGAGCACGGCATTCTGCTGATCATCGATGAAGTTCAGGCTGGTTTCGCCCGTACCGGCAAGCTGTTTGCCTTTGAGCATGCTGGCATCGAGCCAGACATCATCGTCATGTCGAAAGCGGTTGGCGGCGGTCTGCCGTTGGCCGTGCTGGGTATCAAAAAGCAGTTCGACGCCTGGGAGCCTGGCCATCACACCGGTACCTTCCGCGGCAACCAGTTGGCGATGGCGACCGGTCTGACTACCCTGAAGTTCCTGAAGGAAAACCAGGTGGCGGCCAAAGTGGCCGAGCAAGGCGAGTGGCTGAAAGGCCAACTGGCCGAGCTGCAAAAACGTTATCCGGTGATTGGCCACGTACGCGGCCTGGGCCTGATGATCGGTATCGAGATCGTCAAGCCGGAGCAGCCGCAGGATCATATGGGGTGCTACCCTGCCGATGGCGAGCTGTCTGCCCTGTTGCAGAAAAAATGCTTCGAAGCCGGTCTGATCCTGGAGCGCGGCGGTCGCAACGGTTGCGTGCTGCGTCTGCTGCCTTCGCTGTTGATCACTAACGATGAACTGAACATTTTCCTGGACAAGTTCGAGAACGCCCTGCTGTCCGCTGGCGTCCGACCGGTTTGAGTGGAGTAAATTGGTAATGTCCGAGTCAAACCCGATTCTGGCGGCGTCTGCGCACAGCACCGAAGCCTACCAGCAAGCGATCGCGCAGACCAGCCAGGCGGTAGTGCAATGGCTGCAACAGCCCGAGATGTATCAGGGCAAAACCGTTGCCGAACTGCGCGAGCGTATCCGGCTTGATTTTAACCCTCAAGGCCTGGGTAACCAGGCCGCGATTGAGCGTGCGATTGAGTACTTTCTAAAAGACAGTCTGTCGGTGCATCACCCGCAGTGCGTTGCGCACCTGCACTGCCCGAGCCTGGTGGTCAGCCAGGCCGCCGAAGTGCTGATCAACGCCACCAACCAGAGCATGGACTCCTGGGATCAAAGCCCGTCGGCCACCATCATCGAGATGAAGCTGATCGAATGGCTGCGCACCCAGGTAGGTTATCAGGCTGGCGATGCCGGGGTGTTCACCAGCGGCGGTACCCAGAGCAATCTGATGGGGTTGATGCTGGCGCGTGACGCGTTCTTTGCGCGTCAGGGACATTCTGTCCAGCAAGATGGCCTGATCGGCGACCTGCGCAAGATTAAGGTATTCTGCTCGGAAAACGCCCATTTCTCGGTGCAGAAGAACATGGCGTTGCTCGGACTGGGCTATCAATCCGTTACGCTGGTTAAAACCGATCGCTTTGCCCGTATGGACGTCAACGATCTGGCCGACAAACTGGCGCAGGCGCAGGCCAACGGTGAGCAGGTGCTGGCGATTGTTGCCACCGCCGGTACCACCGACGCTGGCGCCATCGATCCGCTGCGGGCGATTGCCGGCTTGGCGGCCGAGCATCAGATCTGGCTGCACGTTGATGCGGCCTGGGGCGGCGCGCTGTTGCTGTCGGAAAAGTATCGCGACTATCTGGACGGTATTGAACTGGTGGATTCCATTACCCTGGATTTCCACAAGCAGTTCTTCCAGACCATCAGCTGTGGCGCCTTCCTGTTAAAAGAGGCGCGCCATTATGAACTGATGCGCTATCAGGCGGCCTATCTGAACTCCGAGTTTGACGAGGCTCAGGGCGTACCTAATCTGGTATCCAAGTCGTTGCAAACCACCCGCCGCTTTGATGCCTTGAAGCTGTGGATGGGACTGGAAGCGCTGGGGCAGAAGCAATACGCGGCGATCATCGATCACGGCGTGACCCTGGCACAACAGGTTGCACAGTATGTCAGCGAGCAGCCGGCGCTGGAACTGGTGATGCAGCCGCAGTTGGCCAGCGTGCTGTTCCGTTATCGCCCTGCCCAGCTGGCGGCGGCCGGCGATGCGGCGGTGGCGTTGCACAACCAGAAAATTGGTGATGTGCTGCTGGAGTCAGGGCGTGCCAACGTCGGCGTTACCGAGTTTGCCGGCGTAACCTGCCTGAAGCTGACGCTGTTGAACCCGACGGTGACGCTGGAAGACATCAAAGTGCTGTTGGCGCTGGTTGAACGCACCGCTCAGGAAATCCTGGCGGCGTAATCTGCCCGTTGTTCCGCATCACGAAAAAACCACCCGTTCAACTGACGGGTGGTTTTTTTTTCAGCGTAGCTAGACGGGTATCAGCGTGGTTACAGGGTGAAATGATTGGCATTGATATCGAACGGGCTCGCGTCGACCACTTCCACATGAACCGCAAAGTCGACCGTGGCGTCATCGTCATCGTCAACATCGGCGGCTGCAGGTGTGTAATACCAACTGTCGCAGCCAGCGGTGGGCAGGTTCCATCTCCATACGCGGGTGCCACATTTGCGACACGGTTATGCCGTGAGTTTTTACCGGCAGTTCAAACGCCTGTAGCAGCGCCATGCCTGGCTCTGCGTTGCGCAAATAGGACGCCGGCACCAGCGCCACCAGATCGGAGGCCTGTGCCACCGCCAGCGCCGCCGGGAAGCTCGGCACTACGGCGGCAATGTTGCGCGTCAGCCCCTGTTCAGCCAATGCCTCGTCGACCGGCCCATAAGGCTGGCCTCGTCGCGAGGCGACCACATGGTCGCATGCGGCGTAGTCTCTGGCGCTGAGGGTTGCAGCCACCGTCAACGGGTGCCCGCTTCTGACCACGGCAACAAAACGATCGTCGAACAGCCGCTGGATGCGGATTTCCGGCCCCATATTCCCCAGCACGCCAATTTCCAGGTCCACCAGCCCCTCGCGCAGGTAGCGCGCGGTTTTTTGCGGTTTAGGCGCAAAGCGCAGCCGCACCCGCGGCGCCGCCTTGGCCGCTGCGGCAATCAACGCAGGGCCAAGCGTCTCGACAAAGCCGTCATTGGCGCGAATGACGAAGGTGCGATCCAGTTGCGCCAGATCCAGCGCCGAGCTGGCCGGTCGCAGCAGTGCCAACGCCTCGCCGGCGGCATGTTGCGTACGGTCGCGGATCTGTTCGGCGTGCGGCGTCAGCACCATATTGCGCCCAGCCCGTACCAGTAACGGATCGCCGGTAACGCTGCGCAGGCGAGCCAAGGTTCGACTCATCGCCGAAGCGCTCAGGCCAAGACGCTGCGCCGCTCTGGCTACGCTGCCTTCAGCCAGCAACGCATTTAGCGCAATCAGCAAATTAAGATCGGGTTCAGCCATCGGTGGACGCTCGCGGTGGGTGGCAAGATAAGGCGTTTGGTGCAGGTTATAACTGCAAATGCTGCGCCTTCCGCCTCTTATCCTACAGGGTTATCTTGGCACTACCAACTATCACTACCACGGAGTGCTGCTGATGGAACTCTTCTCCAACCAGCCAAACGATGAAGGACTGCCGGGGCGCGAACGTGGCCTGGCAATGCTAGCGGTCATGACCACCACTACCATGGTGGTTTTTGACGGCACCATGGTTAATATCGCGTTGCCGCAAATGGCCCAGGCGCTGGGCGTTTCTGCCGCCGCTACGGTGTGGGTGGCCAACGGTTATTTGCTGTCGGCTGCCATGACGCTGGCAATCTTTGCCGCGCTCGCCAGCCGGATCGGTTTTCGCAGCCTGTTTCTGTTTGGTCTTGGCGTGTTCACCCTCGCGTCTTTGGGCTGCGCCCTGTCGAGTTCGTTGGAGATGCTGATTGCGATGCGTCTGTTACAAGGCGTTGGCGGTGCCGCCACCTTGAGCATTGCGCCGGCGATCCTGCGCTCGATTTTCCCCAACCGCCTGCTGGGGCGCATATTGGGCATCAACGCGCTGCTGATCGCCAGCATTACCGCCATTGCACCGATTGTCGGTGGTACCCTGCTGTCGGCCCTGAGCTGGCAGTGGCTGTTCGCCCTCAATCTTCCACTGGGGATGGCGGCTCTGACGCTGGCCTGGCGCGCCATCCCCGGTACCGCGACCTCGCGAGAGCCGTTTGACGTGGCCGGCGCGCTGCTGTCCGCCGCGAGCCTGGGGGCGTTGATCATGTTGGCCAACAGCTTTTCTGATGCAGCAGCGTTTAGCGCCAATTCGCTGCTTTCCGCGCTGGCTTACGCATTGGTTGCGTCGATAGCCGGGGTGGCCTTTATCCGCCGTCAGCGCCGGGCGCCCAAGCCGCTGTTGCCACTGACGATATTCGCCTCGACACGCTTTTCATTAGCCGCATTAACCTCGTTGGCGTCGTTTGTCAGCCAGGGTATTACCTTCGTGGCCCTGCCGTTTTTATTTCAGCAGGTTTACGGCTATAGCGCGCTGTTTTCGGCACTGCTGTTCACCCCCTGGCCGTTGGGTATCATGCTGGCCGCGCCTCACGCCGGTCGCCTGGCCGACCGCCATTCGCCAGCGATGATTTCCACTCTGGGTTTGGGCGTGTTTGCCGTCGGTCTGAGTCTGTTGGCGTGGTTGCCCGAAGCGGCCTCTGCGTGGGATATCGGCATGCGCAGCCTGGTGTGCGGCATCGGTTTTGGCTGCTTTCAAAGCCCCAATAATCGCGAAATGTTGTCAAACGCGTCGCGGGAAAACAGCGGTTATGCTTCCGGCGTGCTGGCGATTGTGCGCACTTTCGGCCAGTGCCTTGGTGCGGCGTTGGTGGGGGTGATGCTGTCGGTTGCCGCGCATTCAGGCGCCACGGGCATGGGAATCGTCGCGGTTGAAGCCCAGGCGGTACGTTTGAGCCTGTGGCTGGCGGTGGCCACTACGCTGTTGGCGGGCGCATTCAGCGTCAGCCGTTTGCGCAGAATCGGCGCCCAACGGCAAAACCGGGCGTAGTACACGGCCCCAGAGGGATAGCGTGGCCTGGGTATGCGGCGCAGCAGTGTGTCCCGCCAGACGTCGCCGTCATCCGCCGTGATTGCGGCGCTTGGCGACAGCGCTTGCGCCTGGCGCAGCCGGAAATGAAGAAAACAGGCGTCGAACAAGAGCGTCATTCCCGCCCACCATACATTCTAAAGTGATTAACCCAGCCACCGCCGTGTGCGATGTTTTTATCTCGCTGGCGCTGGAAAAACCGGGACTAGAACGTATATTGCGCAATGTCAGTAGCGCAAGGCCAATGGTCCACAGGCAAAAACGGCGGATGCCTCGCAGTTTAGGGCCAGTGAATGAGAGTGCGTAGTCAAGCCCGTCGAGTAAAGAAGCGTGTGCCAAGTCTATCAACTCATTAATAACGGCTGCCAATACAGGATCATTTTGATCTCGACTCAGTGAGCTGCGATCAACGCCATGTCGAGCAAGAACGTCTTTTGGCAGCCAACAAATCCCGCGGTTATGGTCCTCCCACAGATCTTTAAGAATATTGGTCAATTGTAGCCCTTGACCAAACGAACGTGACTGGGCGTACAGGGTGTGACGATCGCAGGCTATAGCTGGCTCATATTCAAGGAATAAATCGGTGAGCATTTCGCCGACGACGCCTGCCGCGCAGTAGCAATAGTGCTGTAGTGATACCAGTGACGGCAAACCGTCCGCCCGGGCAATGGCGTGATACTGTGCCATGCCAGCCAGCATAATCTTGATGCAGCGAAAAACGGCATCCTGTTGAGGTTGGTTGAACTTGCCAGTGATATGCAGAATTTTTGGAAAATGAAGGAACAATTTTCTCTCGGCGTCTGGCGTGGCCTCAGATAGCCGCTGAAAGGTGTTGTCTGCGAAAGGCTGTATTGGCGTTTTCCCTTGCACTACATCTAAAAACGCCAGCCCGATGTTGTGGTTATCTTCAGCAGAAATGGTGGGTTCATCTTCGATGGTATCGGCCATTCGGCATAATAAATAGGCATTGATGACAACAGGTTGTAATTCGGACGGCAGTTGAGGAATGGTCAGCGCAAAGGTTCGCGACACTAGCGGTAACATGCCATTCTGAAATGCCATCGGTTCGGATGAGGGGGACGCGAAAAGTGTGGCGTATCTTGCTAACAAAGCACGTTTCATAACAGCGTCTCCAGGCCCAACTTGCTTAACACGACTGCTCCTTTCAAGATAAATTGATGCGTTAACCCCGGCATAAGCAAAAGAGTCTGTACCGTGCAGCCAAAGGTGAACGTCAGGAATAGAGAGCCGTTGCCAATTGATGATAGCAAGTGCGGATGTGCGACCCTTAACCTCAAGGCTCAACCAGCTGTTACTGCCAAAGGGGATTTAAATCTAGAATAAAACCCCGACTAACGCCAGCTTGTAGCGCTTTTATTTCAATCAGTTAAGGTTCTATGGCGCAGCTATTATCGGATCTGCCGTGCAGAGGCACTCCCTTGATTTAACCACCAGCCCGACGATGCGGGCTGGCCTGCCGTTTAGCGATCGATGCCGTTGGCGTTTACTCGCATGCCCTTTGCCGTCCATGCAGGCGGTTTGCGATACAGCAGCGGATAGGCGATAGCGGTAACTACCAGGCTGATTACCCAGGAGATATCGGTGCCCGGCAGCAGATTGGCATACGGACCGGCAAAAAAGGCGTTATCGACAAACGGCAATTGCACCACGATGCCGCCAAAGTAAACCAGCAGAGCCCGGCGGTTGATCAGGCCGTAACGGCCGCCGTCGGCGCTAAAAATCGATTCGGTATCATAGCGTTGCCGGTTAATCAGGTAGAAGTCGATCAGGTTGATCATGCACCAGGGAATCAGCACCGAAATCAGGGCAAAAATCAGGTTGAGGAACACCTGGACAAAATTGGCCGAGGCCACCAGCGCTACCAGTACCGAGCTCACCAGCACCAGCAGTGAAAACAGAATGCGGATGCGCGCATTGGGCAACCATTGCGGCATAAAGGTCTGTACCGAGGTGATCAATGACAGCACCGCGCCATACAGATTCATCGAGTTGTGACAGATGATATTGACCAGAAACAATACCATCAAAATCGGCCCTAACCAGCCGGTGGCCTGGCGTACCGCCACCATGGCATCGTCAGTCCCCCCCACCAGATTGACGGCCACCATGCCGAAGACGAATGCCAGAATGGTGCCGCAGCAAGCCCCCAGATAGGTGTAGATAAAGGGTTGAAAAATACCCACGCTTTTGGGCAGATAACGCGAGTAGTCCGAGGTATACGGCGAGAAGCTCACCTGCCACACGGCGCAAATGCAAAAGGTGGCGAACCAGCCGGTGAGGCTAAAACTGCCCCGCTGCCAGAAGTCGGCCGGCAACGGTTGCGTCAGCATCAGCCACAGTCCGAGCAGCAAGGCACTGCCCATGATCCAGGCGCCAACCTTGTTGATCTTGTGAATGAAGTTATAGCCGATCACGCCAATCAGCGTCGCGACTATCGCGCCGATAATGGTTGCGCTACGGATCTCCAGCGCCGGGATCACGTTGTTGATCACCTTGCCCGACAGCGTGATGTTCGAAATGAAAAAGCCGAGATAAATCACCGTGGTGAAAACAATGACCAGCAGCGAACCGTAACGGCCGAACTGTGCGCGGCTTTGTACCATCTGCGGGATGCCGACCTGTGGTCCCTGGGCAGAGGTGAGCGCTAGAAAAATCCCCCCAAACAGATGGCCGGCAATAATGGCCGTCAGTGCTGAAAGCACGTTCAGATGGAAAGTGTGAGTGGCAATCGCGCCGGTCACCACCGCCAGCGGCGCGATGTTGGTGCAAAACCACAGTGTAAACAGACTGCGGGCGTGGCCGTGGCGTTCGTTGGCGGGCACATAGTCAATTGATTTATCTTCAATAAGCGTTGTCTGGTCTGGCTGAGAATGCATATATCCTCCGCGTGGAGTGAATTATTATTTTTAACGGTTGTAGGGTTGTGGCTGGAAAAAATGCGCAGTTAACCGGACAACAGCGCGTGTTATCAGAGCCTGATTAGCCGAATGTGTATCTCCTGACGCCGGCGCGAGCGGGTGTCACAGCGGATTATTGCCCGCCATGGCGGGCATTTGACTGCCCGTCACGGCCAGCGGTTAGCGCATGATGAAAGGATCGTCGATAGGATCATCACTGGTGCGCAGCCACACCGTTTTGCTGGTGGTGTACTCCAACGCCGCATCGAATCCGCCTTCCCGACCAAAGCCGGATTGGCCGTAACCGCCGAACGGCGCCAGCGGTGATACCGCGCGGTAGGTGTTGAGCCACACCACGCCGGCACGCAATCGGCGTGTGACGCGGTGGGCGCGCGTCAGGTTGCGGGTAAAGATGCCTGCGGCCAGCCCGTACGCCGTTGCATTGGCCAGGCGCAGCGCATCGGCCTCATCCTTAAAGCTGAGTACCGACAACACCGGGCCGAACAACTCTTGTGTCACGCAGTCTGCTTGCGGATTTCGGCTGCAATCGATGATGGTTGGCGGGTAGTAAAACCCCGGCAGGTCGACTTCATGATGCCCGGTCACCAATTCTGCCCCCTGCGTTAGCGAACGGCTGACGATGGCATGAATGCGCGTTTTTTGCTGTAGCGTACACAAGGGGCCAAACTGCGTTTCCGGCTGCTGCGGCGCGCCAATAACGATACTGCGTGCCTTTTCGGTCAGCTTGGCCAAGAACGCCGATTTAATGCTTTCCGCTACCAGCAAGCGCGATCCGGCGACGCAGCTCTGCCCGGAGGCGGAGAAGATCGCCGCCACCTGCGCATTGGCTGCGCTGTCCAGATCGGCATCTTCAAATACCATAAACGGCGATTTTCCTCCCAGTTCCAGCGAGGTGCTGGCCAGGTTGTCGGCGCTGCTACGAACAATGTGCCTGGCGGTGTCGGCGCCGCCGGTAAAGGCGATATGATCGACCAACGGGTGCGCGGTCAGCACCGAGCCGCATTGTTCGGCAAAGCCGGTGATGATATTGCACACGCCGGGTGGAAAACCGGCCTGGTCGATCAGTTGCGCAAAGGCTAGCATCGGCGCCGGCGCGGATTCAGAGGCTTTAACCACCAGCGTACAGCCCGCCGCAATCGCCGGACCAATTTTTACCGCCGACAGAAACAGCTGGCTATTCCAGGGAATGATGGCGGCAACGACGCCAATCGGCTCGCGACGCACCCAGGTTTCCATATCCGCTTTGTCGATGGCCAACACGCTACCGGACATTTTATCGGCAATGCCGGCGTAATAGCGGTAATACTCGGCGACGTAGGCAATCTGCGCCTGCGTTTCGCGGATGATCTTGCCGGTGTCCAGGGTTTCAAGCCGCGCCAGCTCCGGCGCATGCTGTTCCAGCAGATCCGCCAGCCGCAGCAAGAGTTTGCCACGTGCGCTGGCGGTCATGTTGCGCCAGCGCTCACTGTGGAAAGCCTGATGAGCAGCCTCCACCGCGCGGTTTACCTCGGCGCTGCGCGCTTCCGCAACCTCGGCCCACGGCGTGTTGGTCGCCGGGTTGAGCGAGGGAAAGCGTGCCGCCCCGGCGTCAAACTGACCGTTGATGTAGAGTTTGAAAAATTCCATGCCGTCCCCCTAGTGAAACTCAGGCATCACGCCGTTGATGAAGCGCTCAAGCGAGGCTTTCTTGCGCTCGAAGCTCATGCCGCTGTCAATCCACAGGGCAAACTCTTCGTAGCCCAGATCCTGGTATTTCTTCAGTCGGGCGATCACTTCATTGGCGGTGCCGATCGCCAGGTTCTGGCGCATCGCCTGTGGCGAATAGTAGCTATTGGCGGCTATCTCTTCATCACTCAGCGGTTGCAGCATGCCCTGCGAAACCGGGCGCTCATTCTTGAACCAGGCGCCGAAATAATTGTAGAAGCGGTTGAACTCCACAGCGGCCTGCTGGGCGTCGGCCTCGTCCTCGGCAACATAACCGTGCTGCAACAGCATGATTTTCAGCGGCTGCTCCGGTTTGATACGTTGGCAGGTTTCTTTGAAACAGGTGACCAGCCGCACGATCTCTTCTTCTCCCTGATGCAGCGGCGTCACCTGGACGTTACAGCCGTTTTTAACCGCAAATTCGTGGCTGTTTGGGTCTCGCGCCGCCACCCAGATTGGCGGGTGCGGCTGCTGTTTTGGCAATGGCGACGAGGTGGTTGACGGGAACGACCAGTACTCGCCCTGATGGGCATAATCGCCCTGCCACAGTTGCTTGACCGCCGGGATCAGTTCGCGCATGCGCTGGCCGGCATCCCAGGCGGTCAGCCCCGGCATCAGGCGCTCATACTCGTAGGCATAGGCTCCGCGGGCAATACCCAGCTCCAAACGACCGTCGGTGATGATGTCGGTCATCGCCGCTTCGCCGGCCAGACGGATCGGGTGATTGAACGGCGCGATGATGGTGCCGGTGCCCAGCCGCACTCGCGAGGTTCGGTGGGCGATATCCACCAGGTTGATGAAAGGATTGGGCGCAATGGTAAAATTCATGCCGTGGTGCTCACCGGTCCAGATGGCATGCATGCCTCCGCGGTCGGCAATTTCACACAGTTGCAGCATCTCCTCATAAAGTTTTTGCTGGGATTCTTCGGGTAACGTCCTTTCCATATGAACGAATAAAGACAGTTTCATCACTCACTCCCGATTACGGTTAGCTGGCAAATTGTTTGATGGCGCCTTGGTTCTCATCGCCGTAATAAATGCTGTAATTACCCACTGCGTTTTCTCGCACAAAACGGTTCATCATCGATTGCAACGCGGTGTCTTTAATCGGCATTGCCGCCAGGCGGTCGAGCTTGAACCATTCGGCGTGGCGCATAGCGAGCGTCATGCTGCCGGACTCGGTCGGCAAGGCACACAGGAACACGATATGCTGTTTGTGCCGTAGACGATCGTCATAGATGGAATAGACAAAGCCGGGGTTGGCACCGATCTCCAACTGGTTCATCAGCAGATCCAGCGTTTCGCTGACGCTGCGCTCCCCCACCTCGCAACTCGGCAAGGCGTAGCCGCCGTCGGCCTGCTTGACCATCACCGCCTGGCCATCAAACTCAATCAACGCACTGACTACGACCGTTGGGCTGGTGATCAGCGATTCGGTATTCTGATATGGCGTGAAGTAGGCGCCGCGGTAATAGCCCAATCCGGCGGTGGCATTGGATTCGAACTGTTCGACCCTGCCGATCAAAATGGCGTGATCGCCGGCGTCCACCACCTGGTGCAGCGCGCAGTCAAACCACGCCGAACTGTGGTCAATCAGCGGCACCCCCGCGTCGCTCCAGCGCCAGTCAATCAGCGCAAAGCGATCGTCAATTCTCTGGGCAAAAATATTGGAGGTCTCTTTCTGCTGCTCAGACAGAATATTGATGGCGAAGTGGCTGCATTGCGTGAAGTTGTCCAGATTGGCCGAACGCTTGTCGATGCTCACCAGCAGCAACGCCGGATCCAGCGATACCGATGAAAACGAGTTGGCGGTAAAACCAATCGGCTTATTGTGCTTATCCACCGAGGTTACGACGGTGACTCCGGTCATAAACGCGCCAAAGGCGTCGCGCAGCTGTCTGCGTTTATCCGCGTCCATTGATCACTCCTTCAATATCGTTTTGGCTGGTCTGCCGCTGCGCCGTGGGTGATAAAAAACCGAGGATTTCGGCATTCACCCGCTGCGCATCTGTCAAACTGACCATATGTTTAGCGTTGTCGATAATCACCGCCCGCCCGTTGGGCGCGGCCAGTGCCATTTGTCTGGCCATCTCCGGACTGGAGTTGGCGTCGAATTCGCCGGTGATCACCAGCACCGGACAGCGCAGCGATGACCAGCGTGAGGCATAGACGCGATCGCCGGCGGCGAACGCCTGATAGGCACGTGCATAGCCCTGCAGATCTACCTGTTGCAGCCAATCGCCCACCTGTTCGCGCAGCCGTTGCTCGCCGGGGGTGGCGCTGAACCAGCGCGTCAGCGGCGAATCCAACTGGGCCTGGCCGCGCGACAGTTGTTCGGCACGATCTAAGACCGCCTGGCTGGCCTGCGGTGAACGCTGGAACACGCCGCTGATCACCACCGCATGGTTGGTGCGCTCGGGGTATTCAATGGCGAACCCGGCGGTAATCAACGCCCCCATCGAATGCCCAGCGACGGCAAAATCAGCCTCGGGCTGGGTGGCAAGAAAGTCCGCCAGCCAGTGGACGTAATCTTCAAGCGTTGCCGCCTGTCGAAAGCCGTCGCTCTGGCCATGGCCCGGCATATCGACGGCGATGACCCGGTAATCGCGGCTGAACGCTTCGAGCTGCGGATACCAGCACTCGGCGTTCATGCCGACGCCATGGATCAGTACCAGTGGCGCGCCTTCGCCCGCCTCCAGGTAGCTGACCTTCATGTTGTTAAACAGCTGCTGGGTTTTCCTGATCATGTCCTAACTCTTTCAAGTCCATATAACGGTTGCCGATACGATGATGAGGTCTGCCCCCCAGCGCCGCGCCCAAAGCAATCACGATTTCGTCGCTGAAAGGCGCGTCGTTGATGTTGAACTGGAACGTCAGGTAATGCTCGCGGCTCCCTTCGTCGTTTTTACCCATCATCGGGATCAGAATCGGCGCGTTGGCCGGACCGCGCGTATTGTTGAATGCCAGGTAGCTTTTGCCGTTCACCGCCGAGCGATAATGATTGCCAAAATGCAAGGTATGGATCAGCGCAGACGCATGTTCCAATTCGCCATCCAGGCCAACGACGGCGCTTTTGCCAAAGGCTTCGATACGATCGCCTGAACCGGCTTCATTGATGATAAGCCCGGTGAGCAATTGCCCTAACACCGGCGCCATTTCACGGATTTTTGGCGCCAAATCCTGTACGTAGCCCTGGCCGGCCCACGGGTTTTTGACGACGGCCACCGCGGCAATCATCACCAACGGCGTGCCAGCGGCCTTGCCGCCATCGCTGTAGGTCGTTTCGGTGATAACGAAGGTCTTACGAATATCTGGATGCATACAAACGCCTCGAAAGTAAATCAAATGTTAATGAGTTGTCTCGAGTTGAGGGTATATCATTCGATCGATTGGTATGTCAAAGTTTGGTATACCATAATACGGTATTCTTGTTTTTGTCGGCACGCCTACCCTGTGATAGTGGATTTTAATGATGAATTTTAATCAGTTAGCGGATATTGGCGGTAAGAATAGTCGCCATTGGTTACCGGCTGTCAGCGTTGCTTTAACGCCAAAACATGGCGTGACAAAGCGTGAAAAAACGCCGATTGGCAAGGCGTTGCGGCAGGAAAATGATTTTTTATTCGCTAGATTACGATTCTGTGAGCCATCGCAAATTTACCCCTGTCGGACAGGGAACAACGTTTGTCGCAGGGAAAACCGTCGTTGATTTGGCGGAGGAAAGGATGTTAATACTAAACTGAATGGGCGCAATTAATTGTTGTTATAAAGATAACTGATAATCCTAAAAAATAGAGACAATCATGGTTCAACAGGCATCGTTGAAAATAGAAAATACCCCGGTAACGTTGCGTGAACTGGCGCTGGAAAAAGTCAGGCAGGCGATTATTGCGGGATATTTCCAGGCGGGAGATCGCCTGGTGGAACGCAGTTTATGCGACAGCCTGGGCGTCAGCCGCAGCGTAGTGCGCGAAGTGATTCGTTACCTTGAAGCCGAAGGGCTAATTGAAATTTTGCCCAAGAAAGGCCCTATTGTGGCTATTTTGACCTGGGAGGTTGCGGAGCAAATTTATAATATTCGTTTGTTACTGGAACAAAGTGCCGCTCACGACTGTGCACTGAATGCCAGCAAACAGGATAAGAAAATACTGCACGATAAATTAATGGCGATTAATCAGGCGTCAGCTGAACAGGATGATATTAAGCGCGTTGCCGCGTCGCAGGCCTTTTATGAAACTATTTTCCAGGTTGCCAATCATGCCATCGCTTGGGAAATCGTCCAGCGTTTGAACAGCCGCATCAGCCGACTGCGTGCGCTGACGCTGAAAAGCCCGGAACGGCAACTGGCCGGTTTTGAACGGATGACGCGTATTTATCACGCCATTGAACAAGGTGATGGGCAATTGGCCAGACAGGAAGTGCTGGAACATTTGACCGAAGCCTCTGCCCTGGCAAAACGTATCTTGCAACAGGAGTCCTGAGATGCCCGCGTATTGGATTGCTCACGTCACGGTAAAAGATCCGCAACGCTATCAACATTACATGCACCTCGCCCCGCAGGCTTTTCAGCAGTATAACGCCCGTTTTCTGGCGCGCGGCGAGCAGGCAACCTCGTTGGAGGGCCCGGCGTATGTCAAACATGTCGTCATTGAATTTGACGATTATGCCACCGCGCTGGCCTGCTACCACTCCGACGCCTATCAGCGGGCGAAGCAGCAGCGCGACGGCGTGGCGGAGGCGATGATTACCATCGTCGATGGGGTAGCCTAATCCTCTGTATCTGTGCGCTTCGCCTGGGTCACTGGCGGCAACAGTCGGCAGATATGGCGTTTGGCAAAGTTGATGAATTCGGCCGTCGCGCCAACCTGAGCCGCCAGCGTGTCGGGCCCCAATCCCAGATAGGCCTGCTGCGCGGTGCGTAATACCGGCGCATAGCGGGCATCAATGCGTTCCAGCAACCAGGCGGCGGCCTGCTGTTTGGGGGCAATCTGCCCGGTTGCTGCGCTATACCAGATGCGAGCTAATGCGAGAACGATATTGCGCTCGTCCCCCTGCCAGTCCTCTGGCGTAACCCATTGCGTGACAGTGTCACTGAGGGCCTGGTAAAAATCCCGTTGCGGGACCGGGTCGAACAGCTCCTGCGCTACCGGCCCGCTCAGTGGCACACTGCATTGTCGGACTTTGCTCAGCAGAATCGCCAGATCGTGATCCTGCATCGGCAGCTCGAATCGCTGGTGCAAAATGTCCTGCCGTAACCATTCGCCGAACTGCAGTTCGCGTTTCGCCGGATAACGCCATGGCACGATATCTGCAAGATTGACGACCGTGACCTCCAGCGCACGTAGCGCGCTGTCTGCCGCCGGCGGAGCCGAAACCGCCAGCAGCGCGCGCTGCAACCCCTGACGCAGCTGTGGCGACGGTGGCGTGTGAACGGTGACCAGCAGATCAATATCGCTGTGCGCTTGCAGCCCGCCTTCGAGCGCCGAGCCAAAAAGATGAATCGCGCACAGCGTGTCGCCCAGATGGCGTTGCAGCACCGCCTCGGCGAGCGTCAACTGGCGCGTTATCGTTATGGGGATCTGCCGATCCATTGGATGTTCCTCTGCTGGGGAAACAGGGCTTGAAATTTTCCCGAACATCCCCAGATTGATCGTGGGTTGATAGCAGTGAGTATCGTCGTGAGCAATGATACTCGCCATTTTTATCGAGTGAAACCTGACATATAGGAGGTAATATTATGGCCTATCGTCCCTTCTCTCTGATACCAACTATCACTGACAATCTGTTCTCCGATCGCTTTGATCGTATGGATCGCTTATTCAGCCGCTTGACCGGCGATGCCCCGTTATCTGATACGCCAAGTTACAATCTGATTCAACGTGACGACACGCATTACGAACTGACGGTCAGCGTGCCTGGATTCAAGGAAAGCGAACTGGATATTGCGGTACAGAATACCCAGTTAACGATTTCTGGCAAACGTGAGACATCCGACGACGACGCGCAGATCAAATGGTTGCATCGCGGGATTGCGCAATCGGCCTTTACCCTGAGCTTCAGCCTGAGCAACCGTATTAAGGTTGGCAGTGCCAATCTGTCCAACGGCTTGCTACGGTTGAATCTGGAGTATGAAATTCCCGAAGAGGAAAAACCGCAGCGTATCGCCATCAGTAGCAGCGGCAGCGAGGGAAATGTCCTGGAGCATAAGCAACAATAAGTCACTGTCGGGCCCCGTTTGGGGCCCGTGCATATTGGCTGAGGTGCGGTTGGCGATCACTGTGCCGGCAATGAAACCCAGTAGCCCGGTTTATACGGCAGCGGCAGGAACTTTTGATGGAACTCGCGGAAAGTGGCGTCCGGATCCAGATCCTTGAACAGTTCCGGGTGCAGCCACTTGGCAATCGCCTGGATGGCGACAAACTGATATGGGCTGTCATAAAACTGATGCCAGATGGCATGGACGTTACCGTTGTGCGCCACCGGCAGCGTTTTAAATGCCGGCCGCATCATCAGCGCCTGCAGGCGTTTCTCTGCCTCGTCCACGTCGGCCCCCGGCCCCACGCCGACCCATTTGCCCACGGTATTGTAGTTCTTCCAGTTCGCGCCGGTGACGATCACGACTTCGGGGTTGCTGGCAATGATCTGTTCGGGATTGAGCGTGCCAAAGGTGCCGGGGATCAGCCCCTTGGCGATGTTCTGCCCGCCGGTCACTTCCACCATGCGACCAAAATTCTCATCGCCGAACGACATGCAGCATTCGTCGTCATAGCCCCCGGCGCGGTCGATCATCACCCGTGGGCGGTGGCCGGTGAAGTTCGCCAGTCGCGAGGTAACGATGTCAATCTGCTGCTGGCGGAAGCGAATAATCTCCTCGGCGCGCTGCGGCTTGCCCAGCACCTGTCCCATGATATGAATGCTTTTCTCGGCGTTTTCGAACGGTTTTTCACGAAAATCGATGAACACCACCGGAATATTGAGTTTTTCCAGCTTGGCGATCAAACCGCCTTCGTCGGTTGCCGCTTTCGACTCCAGATTCATCAGCACCAGATCCGGCTTCAGCGTCAGCGCCTGTTCAACGTTGAAAGTACCGTCTTTGGCCCCGCCAAAAGTCGGCAATTTCTTGATCTGTGGGTATTTGTCTTCGTAGGCTTTATAGCCGTCATAATCCGCCTTATGGAAGTCGTCGCGCCAACCGACCACCCGTTTAAACGGCTCCTCTGTGTCAAACGCTGCGAGCAGATACATCTGCCGCCCTTCGCCTAAAATGATGCGCTGCGCCTCGCCGGGCAGCGTCACCTGCCGGCCGCTGACGTCAGTGACCACGATTGGTGCAGCAGTTGCCGAAAACAGCAGGCTGATACCAATCATCCCCAGAAATAGTTGCCATCTTTTCATTATTTGCACCCGTTAAATGATAATGATTTTTTTTCTCAAAAAGCGCAGATAATATGGCCTAACTCGCAGCGTTTGAAAAGACACAAAAATTAATGCGATCGTCACCAGACGCGATAGACTTTTCCGCTGTCGATGCCTTCGATGCTGCGTCGATACGCCATGGCCACCCTGCTTACCGGCACGCTGTCAAAGCCGGGGAAGAAAGCGCCGTATTTTTCCAATGATTCGCTCAATACCGTTGGGCTGACCACGTTGATCCGCAGCCCCGGGAGTTCACAGGCTGCCGCCAGAACAAACCCTTCCAGCGCCGCGTTGACCGCGCTAGCATTGACACCGGTGCGGATCGGCTGTTGCGCCAGAATGCCGCTGGTCAGCGTGAACGATCCGCCTGGATTAAGATAGTCTTTGCCGATCAATACCAGCTGTACCTGCCCCATCAATTTGTCCTGCAGGCCGGAGACAAACTGCGTGCTGGTCATCTCCGCCAGCGGTGCAAAATGTACGCTGCCGGTCGCCGCCACGATCGCATCGACCTTGCCGCTGCGGGCAAACATTGCTCTGATGCTCTCTTCCTGCGTTAAATCAACCTGCAACTCCCCCTGCGTCTTGCCGACGCGAATAATTTCATGCTCGTGCTGCAAAGCGCTGACAATGCCACTGCCGAGCGTGCCGCTGGCACCAATCACCAATATCTTCATTTTTTATTCTCCACTAGCGTTAAACAGGATTACATAGTGATACAGTTGAATTGGCGGAAAAATGGCTAAAAAATTTACTCATTCCAAACTAAAAGTTAGCAATCATGAATAAATTACGTTGTATGGAAGTGTTTATCGCGGTGGTCGAGAGCGGCAACTTCAGCGAAGCGGCCAAGCGGCTGGACATCTCGTCGGTAATGGTCGGAAAAATGATCGCCCAGCTTGAAACATTGCTGGATACCCGTTTGCTGCAGCGTAATACGCGGCGACAGCATCTGACGGAAGCCGGCAAAGCGTGGTATCAGGACAGCCTTGGCGTCATGGCCGCCCTGCGCAGCGCCGAAGGACGCATCGAAAGCCTGCGGCAATTTCCTGCTGGCAGTCTGCGCATTTCCGCCCCTACCACGCTGGGCAGTTGCGTGGTGGCATCGTTGTGCAGCGAGTTTCAGCTCCGCTATCCTGAGGTATATATCGAACTGGAATTGAGCGATCGTTTTGTCGACCCGATCGCCGAAGGGTTCGACTTTGCCATTCGTGTCGGTCAGTTGCCGGACGATAGCCCGTTTGTCGCCCAGCGCCTTGGCGACTATAAAATGGTGATTGCCGCCTCGGCGGACTACCTGTCCAGCCATCCGGCGCCGCAGAGTATGGCCGATCTGCCGGCACACCGCTGTTTGCGCAATACGTTGTGGAACAAGCGTAACGCCTGGCGTAGTGGCTCTCTGCCGCTGTGGCCGGAAAACACCGTTTTTAGCTGTAATGACGGCCACGCGTTGCGGCGTGCCGCATTGGCCGGCGCCGGACTGATTCTGCAACCGCAACTGTTGCTGGCCGACGACATTCGCCAAGGGCGGTTGATCAGCCTGCTGGAGCACGCCTTGCCTGCCCCACGGCCGATTCATCTGCTGTGGCGACAAGACGTGCGCGCCAGTGCCAAACACCGCAGCTTTATCGACTGGATGCGTGAGCAGGCACCGGCCGCGCTGGCATAATCGCCAGCGTCGCGAACTGGCGGGATACAACCACACGATCCTCCTGACGTTTATTTGTGGTGATGGTATGTGTCCGAGTAAAAATATAATTATTTATTACTTATTGACTTTAAAAAAACGGTAAATTACTAGTTGTAGGCGTCTATTGGTAGGGAAGTTGCGACCCACATCTCCTTTTTGTGATGTTTTATATGGAACAAGTTGCCATTTTAAATGATACTGATTATCACTATCAAGTGCAGCATATGGAGATAACTACCCAAAAAGGGACTAATATGAACCAGATTACCCTTTTATTGATTTTTATAGGGACGATGGCTCCAGGGTACGCGGAACCTATAAAAAAATCGATAGAAACACCAAAAGCCATTCTGAAAATTGAAGACTTTCTCCCCGCCAAGGAGAGATGGACGCTAAGCTCTGGTATTAATATATTGAATAAATCTAATGAAAATGGACGCTCAGGCTATTACATTAATGAGGTTGGGCCGGGTCAATATGTTATAGATCGTACTTATTTATCGGCACGGAGGGAAACGAATGGTGTTTCTGCGAATTTATCAGTCATGTATGGGATAACGGATGCTCTTTCTTTTTCAACAACATTAAACGGACAGTGGCTAAACACCAAGCTTTCGATAGAGGACAGAACAAGCTTATCAAATAATAAGTTTGATTTTAACGGTGTAGGCGTTGGTGCCAGTTATCAGATGTACGGGATGTCTGACTTTACGATTTTGTTTGGCGGAATGAATATAAAAAATGGTGGGGTAAATGGTTATGTCTTAGGAGGGGTTTTAAATTGGATTTATGATCCTGTTGTTCTAAGCTTTTCATTAGGTTTTCTTGATGGCATATCGAGTGATAAGTTTTCAAGTGACTATAAAGCTAGCACTAGTACAGGTAAAATTATTTTTGCCGTCAATCCAGAGGTTAATCTTCATTGGGGAGTCTCAAAGGATTTTTTTATTCCGTAAATCATTATATAAATAAAAAAGACTGGAGCAGTACTACGTCATTGCTGATTGGCAGTAGTGTGAATCTAATGGAGGGGGTAACCAGTAATATAACCATGAAGGGAGGCGTTGGGAACAATAAGAGCTCAGTTATTTCTTTAGGCGTAAGTTATAAAATATAACTAATTATCTGCTAATGGAAGGATGACGATTATGCAACATATACGGTTGCTTATGGCTAACATATCATTATCTGCCATCATTTCCCCTTTTATTGTACTAGTAATTTTCTTGAACGTCGTGAACGCAACTGAACAAGAAAACAACCCTGGTTATATTTTATACAAAAATAAAATTGAGGAAATGGGGTACAGCACATTTGAGCCTTTAAATATTGAAGAGCTTGGTGAGACGAAAGGTAAAGCCGGTCCTTTGATTTTTGGCGGGATAGCGGCTGTTGGTGCGGCTGGCACTTCGATTGGCCTAGATTATTCCAACGGTCGAGCTGTGAATTGGGGAAATGCAGCATCGGCAGCCGCTGGGGGTTTTGTCGCGGGGGCGACAGGAGGCTTAATCGGAGGGAGCGTCGCTGGTGCTGCTGCAAGCGCAGCGTTAGGTGCCAGTGCTTCTGGGGCAACCAATGCATTAATCGGAAGTATCAGTAATGGTGGATCTAGAGGGTCATGTGATACTTGCCATAAAAGAGATAAGAAATGATGTGGTTATTGGAGTTTTCCGTGCTTTTTACTTCGGTGTGCTATTACTTCTATATTGGTCGTGCAATATTCCCATCATTAAGTAAAAATACGATTTTATTTGTGGCGTTGATATTGCTGGTTGCTGGCGCATGCAGTCACCAACAGATATATACCTCTGCTTGGATTGTTATGATTACTTCTGTTTTTATCACGTTGCACGGTTTTCATTTTCTAGATAGATGGGAAGAGATAAATATCGATTCATTGTATATAAGCCTGGCCTTAATATTGATTATTGTATTCATGATCCATGGTTTATTTGGATCTGTTTATTTTGGAGGGTAAATGATAAGAGCGTCATTCATAATTACCATGATGTTGTGTTTACCTTCTGACGCTGTAGTTGCAACCTATATCGAGGGCGCATTTCATGGCAAGATAAAACAATTGTATGATAATACGTGTGGTTTGTCATCCATTTCTTTTGTTTTAAATAAGTACTACAAAAGGAATGTTTCGGAGTTGGAATTAATAAATAAAATCGGTATAAAGCCAGAGTATTCATTTATTGACCTGGCCAATCTGTCAATAAGTTTTGGCGCGTATGCATATGGTGTTAAAATATCAACTAGCCAACTAAAAATCATTCACTCCCCAACTATATTGTATATCAATAGATTTGGTAAGGATCACTTTGTTGTTTTGCTCGGCATTAACGAACATATTGTTCAATTATATGATCCTGCTTGGGGTTATATTAATTACACACACAATCAGTTTAATAGGTATTGGCGGGGAGATCTTGGCCTTGGCAAGGCGTTAGTATTTTTAAATCATGAAGTAATTGCAGTGGATAGCAATATGGTTTATCAAAAAAACATCTTTATAAATTAAAATAACTAAGTTAGCGTGGTGAGAAGCCCTAATGTATATGAAATGCAAATCATGATTTTTTGAATGGCAGAGTGCGTTTTTGTCGGTAATAGATTGATTCTACTGGCAGACATCAAAATACGTTTTATTTGCATCACCTATTGCAACCAACTGCTCTTACGCGCTAACACCAGTAACATCATTTAGAGCGGTGGTTGAGAGCGGCAACTGTCGCGTAAGCGGAACGTCGGCTGAACATCACATCGGAACGTGAGCTGCCGCTGGCATAATCGCCAGCGGCTGTTTATACTGCGGCTATTGATTCACCAACATTATTTAAGGAGGATTTCTATGCTGACCTGTGAATTGTTTTTACTTTCACTCGTCCTTAGCGATCGTTCTTGCTCAAGCGTTAGCGGCATCGTGCTGCGATAACCTGCTTGAGCGAAGCTAACTGACACTCTGAGCCCTTCCCTCCGGCTTACCGGTTATCGTCAGCGATTTTTTTGACGAGCGGCATTTTTATGCCCGTAAAACTTGAGTAAGCAATGAGCACACTACTTTCCGCCCAATCTGTCGGCTACGATAACGCCTTCGGTCCTCTGCTGACCGAGATTACCTTCAGCCTGAAAAAAGGCGACCGCATTGGCCTGATAGGTCACAACGGCTGTGGCAAAAGCACCCTGCTGCGCATCCTTGGCGGCGTTCTGCCCGCCTCGCGCGGCAGCGTCATTCGCGCTAACCAATGCCTGATGGCGCGGGTTGAACAGCATTTACCGCCGCAGTTGAACGACAGCACGCTGTTGGAGGCGCTGCTTGAACAGTTGCCGTCTGGCGAACGGCAAACTCGGCGCTGGCAAGCGGAAACGTTACTGGCCAGTGTCGGGTTCGAGGAGCGCCAGTGGCCGCTTGCTGCCGGTACGCTGAGCGGCGGCCAGCATACCCGTCTGTTGCTGGCGCGCGCCTTGATCGCTGAACCGGATTTACTGCTGCTGGATGAACCCAGTAACCACCTGGATTTGCCGACCCTGTTATGGCTGGAGCGCTTTTTACAGCGCTGGCCGGGCAGCTTCGTGCTGGTATCGCACGATCGCCGGCTGTTGGATAACGTCACCAACTGCACCTGGGTGCTGCGCGATAAAACGCTGAGCTTTATCCGCCTGCCCTGCAGCCTGGCGCGACAGGCGCTGGCAGAACGGGACAGCGCGGATGCCAATCGGCGCCAAAGCGAACAAAAGGAGATCGACCGACTGGCTGGCAGCGCCAAACGGCTGGCGCTGTGGGGTAGCGTATATGACAACGAAAAGCTGGCGCGCAAGGCCAAGCAAATGGAAAAACAGGTTACGCGGCTAAAGGAAGACCAAACACAGCTGACCGTCGGCAGTCAATGGCGGCTTGAGCTGCGCGGCGAAGCGTTGCCTGCTGACAGGCTGCTGGCGCTGTCAGCGTTGCAGGTACGACCAGCCGCGCAGGCGCCGGTGTTGTTCTCACTCGATCGGCTATGGGTAAAAAGTGGCGATCGTATTGCACTGGTTGGCCGCAACGGCGGGGGCAAATCGTCGCTGTTACAACTGCTCTGGCAGATCTATCAGCGGCCAGAAGCGGCCACTGAGGGGGTGATTTTCCACCCTCGCGTGCGGGTGGGTTACTATGACCAGCGCCTGCAACAGTTGCGTGATGATGACAGTTTAATCGACGCGCTGGCACCGTTTGCGCCATTAAGCGACGAACAGCGTAAAAAAGCGCTGATCGACGCTGGGTTCCCTTACCTACGCCATCGGCAGACGGTGGGCACCCTGAGCGGCGGTGAACGTTCGCGTCTGCTGTTCATCGGTTTAACCCTGGCCAACTACTCGCTGCTGTTATTGGATGAACCCACTAACCATCTGGATATCGAGGGCAAGGAGCAATTGGCGCAAACGTTGCAGAACTTCTGTGGTGCGGTGATTATGGTGTCGCATGATCGCGACCTGATCGAACAGAGCTGCAATCGCTTTTGGTTGATTGACCGGCAACGGTTGGAGCAGTGGCATGATTTGCCGGCGATCTATGCCCGCTTGGCGGAGACACCGCCGCCCTGCCAGCCAGCGCATGCGGCGTTCAACGCACAGCAAGCGCAGGATGAACCAGACCAGCAGGATCGGTTACTGGCCGAACTTGTCGCGCTGGAAAGCAAACTGGCAGATGACTTGGCCAGGCGGCCAAAACACCAGAAACCGGCATTGCAACGCCAATGGCGGCAGCAGATTGCCCGGCTGTCTGCGCTGCTGGGATTGGCATGATTGACCGGCCGCAGGGAGGCGGCCGTATCATCGATTAATAGGCAGCCACCTGGCGCGCCATATCGCGCGTGTACCTCTGGCTGGCGTTGATCAGCATTTGCGCATAGGCGGTGGTTGCCGCGCCGCCTACCAGCGCGTCGGTGGTGAGCGTTTCAACGATTTTGCCGTGCTGCATCACCGCCACCCGATGGCACAGATGGGCGATCACCGCCAAGTCATGGGTTACCATCAAATAGGTCAGGTTGGACTCGCGCTGCAAATCCGCCAGCAGGTTGAGGATTTCCGCCTGCACCGACACATCCAGCGCCGAGGTAGGCTCATCCAGCAACAGCACCTGAGGTTGCAGAATCAATGCGCGGGCAATCGCCACCCGCTGGCGCTGCCCGCCGGACAGCTGGTGTGGATAACGATGGCGAAACGCGCGATTCAAGCCGACCTTATCCAGCAACGTGTTGATGCGGGCATCGCGCTGACCGATGCGGTGAATCTGTAGCGGTTCCTCCAGGATATCGCCGATGGTATGTCGCGGATGCAGGGAACCGTAAGGATCCTGAAACACCATCTGCACCCGGCGGCAGCGTTGCGCTTCGATACGCCGCGTCAGCGGTTGTCCGTCGATGGTCAATTCGCCGTCCCAGTGGGTGAACAGCCCGGCCAGGCATTTGAGTACCGTGGTTTTCCCCGAACCGGATTCCCCCACCAGGCCATATATCTCACCGGCCCTGACGCCGAAGCTGACGTCATGCAAGACCTGGGTTCGTTGGTCGCCGGAGCCAAACAGCAGGTTCAACTGGCTGACATCTATCATATGTTTCATCGGCCTCTCCTATTCAGCCAGCCAACCGGCCTGACGCTGCAATACCGGCAACCGTGCGCGGCGGCGTTGCATGTCCGGCAATGCGTCGATCAACCCTTGGGTATAGGGGTGTTGTGCACGGTGCAGCTCTGCGGCGGCAAGCGACTCGACGATGCGCCCGGCATACATCACCAGCACCCGGTCACAGAAACTGCGTACCAGATTGATGTCATGGCTGATAAAAATCAGCCCCAGCCCGCGAGACTGTACCAGGTCGTCGAGTAATCCCAGCACCTGCAAACGCACCGATACGTCCAGCGCCGAAGTGGGTTCGTCGGCAATCACCAGTTCGGGTTCGGTGATCAGCATCATGGCGATCATGATTCGCTGCCCTTGCCCACCTGAAATTTCATGCGGATACAGCCGGTAGACCCGCTCCGGCTCGCGAATACGCACCACATCCAGCATTTCCAGCACCTTGGTTCTGGCCTGTGCGCGTTGGCCAGGGTGGTGCGTCAGCCAGGCTTCGGCAATCTGTTCGCCGACGCAGGTAACCGGGTTAAGCGAATACTTTGGATCCTGCATGATCATCGACATGCGTTTGCCGCGGATCTGGCGCATGCCAGCCTCGGAAAGATGGCGTAAATCCAGGTCGCCGAACTGCATTCGGTCGGCGCTGACGCGCGCCTTGCTGGGATGCAGGCGTAACAGCGCGCGGCCCACGGTGGACTTGCCGGAACCGGACTCACCGACGATCGCCAGCTTTTCCCGGCCAAGCTGGAAGGAAACGCCGCGTACCGCCTGGGTGACCAGGCTGCCGTTGATAAAATCGACGTGCAGATTGCGCACGTCCAGCAGCGGCAGATTATTCGCTGCGAGGGTCGAGGATGTCACGTAAGCCGTCTCCCAAAAAGTTGAATGCCAGGCTGTTGATCAGGATCGCCAACCCCGGAATGGTCACCACCCACCAGCACTCCATCATGTAGCTGCGACCGCTGGAAATCATCGCCCCCCATTCCGGTTCCGGTGGCTGCGCACCAAGACCGAGAAACCCCAGCCCGGCAGCGGTGAGAATGATGCCGGCCATATTCATGGTAATGCGGATGATCACCGACGGCAGGCACAGCGGTACGATGTGGCGCCACAGCACCCGCAGCGGCGACGCTCCTTGCAGGCGTACCGCGGAGACAAAATCGGCCTGTCGCAGCGAGAGCGTTTCCGCTCGCGCCAGTCGTGCTATCGGCGGCCAGGCGGTGAGCGTAATGGCGATCACCACATGTTCCAACCCCGGCCCTAGCGCGGCGACGAAGGCCAACGCCAGCACCAGGCTGGGAAAGGAGATGAAAATATCGGTTACCCGCATCAACACGGTGTCAACCTTGCCGCCAAAGTAGCCGGCGCTGACGCCCAGCAGCAGGCCCAGCGGACCTACGGTTAACGACACCAGCAGCACAATGTAAATCGTAATCCTCGATCCGTAGACCAAACGACTGAAGATGTCGCGGCCGAACTCGTCGGTACCGAACCAGTGACGGGCGCTGGGGGGACTGAGGGCCTGGTCGAGGTTTTGTATCAGCGGATGGTACGGTGCAATCCACGGCGCAAACAGTGCGACGATCAGCAGCAGCAGTACAATACCGCCGCCGATGGCGGTCAGCGGGTTGCGCGCCATCTGGCTGATAAACCCGCCGCAGCGCAGCAGACGGCGCTTCAGGCGTTGGCGTGATTCGCGGCCTTCGCCGCCGAGCGGCGATTCCAGTGAAATCGTCATGATTTGGTCCTCGGATCGAACAGTTGATACAGCATGTCGGACAATAGATTGATCAGGACAAAAATCACCCCGACCAGCAACACGCAGCCCATCACCGCATTCATATCCCCCAACAGCAAACTGCCGGTGAGATACGAGCCGAAACCGGGCCAGGAAAATACCGTTTCAATCAGCACCGCCCCTTCCAATAGCGAGCCGTAGGCCAGTGCCACCACGGTCAGCAACTGCACCAGGATATTGCGAAACGCGTGGTTCCAAATCACCTGCCATTCGCTTAACCCCTTGACGCGAGCGGTGATGACAAACTCCTGTGACAGCTGCGCCAGCATAAAGCTGCGGGTCATGCGGCTAATGTAGGCCAGAGAATGGAACCCCAGCAGGCTGGCTGGCAGCACCAGATGGTTGAGTGCGTTGAACAGCACCGTGCCGTTACCCGCCAGCAGTGCATCGACGGTGATCATGCCGGTGCGATGCGGCACCTGGCCTTCCAGCCCCAGATCGAGCCGCCCTGCGCCGCCAACCCAGCCGAGCGCAGCATAGAACAGCAGCAGCCCCATCATGCCGACCCAGAAAATCGGCGTGGAATAGCCCGCCAGACTGATAACGCGCACAATGTAATCCGCTGGGCGATTGCGGCGTGCCGCCGCCAATACGCCAAGTGGAATGCCCAGTCCGGCGCCGATGACGATCGCCACCGTGGCCAATTCCAGCGTCGCCGGGAACACCCGCAAAATATCGTCGGCGACCGGTTTACCGGTCAGCAGCGCATTGCCCAGATCGCCGTGCAGCAGATTGCCGAGGTAGACGCCAAACTGGGTCAACAGCGAGCGATCGAACCCTAATTGCCGATAGACCTGCTCATAGGTGCCTTGGTCGGCGTCCGGGCCGACGATCGCCAGCACCGGATCGACCGGCATGACGCGGCCGATAAAAAAGGTCAGCACCAACAGTCCGAACAGGGTGATCAATACTTGCAGCAGCCGTTTTGAAAAACGCCGCGTGCGCGAACCCGGTGCCAGCAAAGTGAGCATCATCCGTTGCCTCCTCCGGCGGATGCCGGCGTTTTGTAAACTTCACGCAGTAAGGTGGTGGCGGAAGGATGCGGCTGATAGCCGTGTACCTCGTTACGCACCACCACCGAGTCCACCATTTGCGACAGCGGGATCAGCGCCGGCATCAACTGGTCGTAGCGCAGCTGGATGGCCTGGTAGGCTGCCTGTTGCCGCTGGGCGTCGCGTTCCAGCAGCGCCTGGTCGATCATCTGGTTTAACTGCGGGTCATAGAAACCGGTGCGCCAGCCCTGAAAATTGGTCAGTTTTGCCGCATCGCGATTATCGGGGTTATAGACCAGCGCCCGCAGGCTAGAGTGTGGATGCGGCTCCATGCCGCTGCCGCCGCGACCAACCAGCATGTCGAAACGGCGTTCGCGCATTGCGCCGTAAATCTGATTGCCGGTGCCGGTGATGATGCGCGCGTTGATGCCCGCTTGCATCAGCGTGGACTGAACGGCGATGGCGATGTTGAGGAACGGTTGATCGGCCAGTACCCGTAGCGTGGTGGAAAACCCGTCTGGATAGCCTGCTTCCGCCAACAGTTTTTTGGCGCGCGCCACGTCCAGGCGATAGCCGGGATCGGGTAGCGTGGCCGGCATACCCGCCTTGATCGGCCGTTGGTGCAGTACACCGTAGCCTGGCATCAGCGCCTTATTGATCCCCTGGTAATCAATCAGATAACGCACCGCTTCGCGCACCTTGGCATTAGCGAAATGCCCTTCTTTCATGCTCATCGCCACGTAGTACATGGTGCCGCGCTGTACCGAGTCGACGGTTACCGCCGGATCCTTGCGCAGCGCGTTGATGTCGGCCACCGCCATATTATTGGCGATATCCAGATCGCCCTTGGCCAGCATCAGGCGCAAGGTCTGCGATTCCTGGAAATGCCGCAGCACCACGCGCGTCAGCTTTGCCTCGGGGCGCCAGTAATGCGGGTTGCGCTTCATGCGCAGTACATCTTTGGCTTGCCAGGTTTCCAGGATAAACGGGCCCGAGCCGGCTTCGTTGGTGGTCAACCAGCGATTGCCCCAGTCACCCTGCCGTGCATGCTGCTGCACCAGCTTGCTGTCCAGCACCCCCAGATTGCCCAATGCCGCCAACGAATAGATCACCAGCAGAGGATCGTTGGCCTTGGGCAACCTGATATGCACGGTACGATCGTCGGGTGCGCTGACCAGGCGGTCGATGTTCTGCCGGCTAAAGCCGTAGGATTTCCACACCGAAGCCTGCGCCAGATTGAGGTGCAGCAGGCGGCGCATCGACCACACCACGTCGTGCGCGGTCAAGGGGTTACCCGAATGAAAAGTGACGCCGTCACGCAGATGAAACGTCAGTGCCTGGCCGTCGGCGCTGATATCCCACGAACTGGCCAGTGCCGGCCGCACCTGGGTCAGTTGCTGTGGATCCAGCTCGACCAGCGAATCGTAAAGATTGACCAGGATGCCCGGCGCTTCATTACCGGTCATTGCCGCCGGATCGAGCGTCAGCAGGTTATTCATGTTCATGCCGACGATCAGCTGATCGTCGGGGGTTTTCGCCCACGCCGTGACGCTGCCCAGCGTGAGGGAGAGCGCAAGCAGGTACGCTCCCGCCAGAGAGACTCTTTGCATCGCTATATCGCCTGTAGGGTACGTTATTATGCGTCAGTCGTGGCTGACGGTATTGGCTTCGATATACGCAAAATTAATGTCTTCGCCCAACCCTGGGCGATTTGGCAAATGCACAAAGCCCTGCGAGTCCATCGGATCGATCAGCCTATTCAGATAGGCCGCCGGTTGGTCATAGTCGAGGAACGGGTGCAACAGGCCGCGCTCATACCAGCGGCAGTTGCGGATCGCGCCGACCACCGCCAGGCTGGCGGCGCCGTTGCCATGCACTTCGCAATCCATGCCGAAGGCCTCCGCCAGATTGGCCACTTTCAGGCACGGGGCGATGCCGCCGACGCCATTGGCACCGGCGCGTAAAATATCGCAGGCGCCGGCCTTTACCCAGTCGGCGCGGCTGTGATGTTTGCCGCCGAGGCTTTCCGGGCCGATAACGTCTATCGACAGGTTTTGCGCCAACCAGGCGTAGGAAGACATGCTCTCTTCCTGCATCGGTTCTTCAAACCAGGCAAAATCGAGTTTTTCCAATGCCTTGCCGATCAGTAGCGCCTCGCTGCGGCTGTACCAATGGTAGCCGTCCAGCATCAGCGCGATGTCTGGCCCCACCGCTTCACGCACCGCGGCACAGGCTTTGATGTCCATCTTCGGATCCGGCGCGAACGCCACCGGCGGCATCCAGGTGTGCAATTTGATGGCCTGATAGCCGCGCGCCACCAGCTTTTCGGCAAATTGCGCATATTCGTCAGGGGTCGATAGCCCGCCGGCCAGCTCATCGCCGCACATGGTGCTGCCATACGCCGGCACTTTGTCGCGATATCCCCCCAGCAGTTGCCAGACCGGGGTGTGCAAGGCATTGCCGATCAGATCCCACAACGCCTGTTCGACAAACGACAGCGCGCGTTCGGTCAACTGATGGGCGCTGCCGCGTTGCCACTGCGCCAGCGCCTGCCAGATACGTTCCCGATGGAACGGATCCTGACCGACCATCACCTTACGGAAAAAGCTGTTCACGACGTAAGGCCGCACCACTTCTGGCGGGGCAAAGGCGTGGCCGACGCTGCCGTCATCGGCGGTGATGGTGAGCATCGCCATTTTTGCCAGGCTTTCGTCGCCGGGGTGCGAATGCCCTGCGCTGTCAGCCACGCGGCGGGTGGGATAGTGGAAAACGGTGACGTTTACAGATTCAATTTTCATCAAAGGCCCTTTGAACGGATAATTCATGGCGCGCTGAGAGGCGCTCTGCATCGCTGCGTTGCTGCGTCTGTCGCCATGACAGGTAAATGCGATTTTCTTTTTTTTAAAAATGCGTTTCATTTATTAATGTAGGCGTAATTACCCACTCCGGCCTTAGACAAACTCTGCGAAACGTCGGTGATTTTTAGTGCATCTGCCCATTGGCCTGTGACTGTTTTCACAAACCGGGTGCAACCTTGGCGGGTATGACAGGAAAGGAACAACGAAGGTGAGCGGCAACTCACGGTCACGGTATATCGAGGATGGCGAATGACAGCAACAGTGAAATCGGCTCCCCGCACCAACAGGGAGCCGGGTTACTGCGTGATTATTGCGCCGCGCTGATGCGCCAGATGGTGTTGCCGGCGTCGTCGGCAATCAGTACGCCGCCCTGCTTATCCATCGCCAGCCCAACTGGCAGACCGCGTACCTGTTTCTGGTCGTCAGTCAGGAAGCCGGTAACCACCGGTTTTGGCGTACCGACCGGTTGGCCATTTGCGAACTTGACCCACATCACCTGATAGCCGTTCAGCGGCTTGCGGTTCCAACTGCCGTGTTCGCTGACAAACGCCCCGCCGCGATACTGCGGCATATTATCGCCGCCGTAGAACAGCAGACCAAGCGGTGCGACGTGCGAACTGAGCGCATAGTCCGGCTTGATGGCCTTTGCCACCAGATCGGGCCGCGGCGGTTTGGCGCGCTCATCCACGTGTTGGCCAAAATAGCTGTACGGCCAGCCGTAAAAGCCGTTTTCCTGCACCGATGTCATGTAATCCGGCACCAGATCGGAGCCGATTTCGTCACGTTCGTTGACGATTGCCCATAACTTGCCGCTTTGCGGTTCCCACTGCAGCCCGGTTGGATTGCGCAGGCCGCTGGCGTAGATGCGGCTGGCGCCGTTGGCGGCGTCGACCTCCAGTACCGCCGCGCGGCGGTATTCCGCGCCGATGCCGTTTTCGGTGATGTTGCTGTTCGAGCCGACGCCGACGTACAGTTTGCTGCCATCAGGGCTGGCCAGCAGCGCTTTGGTCCAATGGTGATTGAGCGGCCCGCCCGGCAGTTCGGTGACCACCTCGCCGGCAGTGCGGATTTCGGTTTGCCCTTCCTGATAAGGGAACTTCACCAGGCTATCGGCATTGGCGACCCACAGGGTGTTGCCGATCAGCTGCATGCCAAACGGCGAATGCAGATGCTCGATGAACAGGTGCTTTTCCCAGCTGCCGTTGACGTTGCGCAGCAGCGTGATGCGGTTGCCGCCCGGTCCTCCCTTGCCGGAAGATTGCTGCACCATGCCCATGATCAACTGCTTCGGTCGGGTGGTCGGTTTAGCCGGCCCGTTGGCTTCCGCCACCAGAACATCATTATTCGGCAACACATAAACCTGGCGTGGATGCATTAATCCGTCGGCGATTTTTTCAATCTTCAGCCCCTCGGCGACCTTCGGCATTTCCCCTGCTTTCCACGGCACCCCTTCGGGAACCTGCATTGGCGGCATCAAAAAGTTCTTCGCCTGCGGCAGTTCAGGATTTGGGCCAATCTGCTTTTGCGGATCGAGCGTGGCGCCATCATCACAACCCGCCAACAGCACGGCGAGCGAAACGGCAATCAAGGTGTGGTTACGGTATTTCATAGTGGCTGCTCCTTGGCGGTGCGCTGGCGTAGCGCAAGTTGCAGGTTGGCCAGCAGCAGCAAAACCACCACCAGGGTAGAGAGGATCGCGCCCATCGGCACCACGGCATAGGCATCACGGCTATGAATAAAGGCGTTAAAGATGGCCAGCAGAATGGCCAACAGGTTCAGCCAGAAATGCAATTTCACCGGCGCCCCCTGCGGATCGCGGCGTCCAACCCATACCTGAACCAAATTTATCAGTCGTGGGATGATGGCGATCACCAAACCGATGGCGATAAGCCAACTGGCGGCGTGGGTCCACATCAGCACAAAGCTGTTGAGATAGATAATGTCAAACACCCAGGCCGCAACAAAAAAGCCAAGCGGAATGGGGTTCAACAGCTCATACAACCCGACGGCCAGCGTCGAGTGTCCTGAGGTATTGTGCGTATTCATGTCCGTCTCCATAAGTCATCCAAAAGTAGGTTGCGGCCGGCATGCTGCGCACCCGCCGTTTGCCCTGCCTGTAATAGATTAGTAAATATGAAGAAATATGCTGAAAGTAATTAGCAAGCTGGGTTTTTCCGAACCAACGGAATATAAGCAATAACGGCATGGTTATGGCGGTGGAATAGCCCTATGGCAGGCGCGTTAATTGGCGATAAATAAGCCATGTGATACGTCTGTTAAAAAAAATAGCATTAAAAGTTCATGGTCGGTTATTTGCGTAAATACGCCTGTATTACTGGCCTCGCCGGCAGATAAGCGGCCTCACCAACGCTTCAACGCCGGTGCCTATACCACTAAAGCCACTACCATAACTGTGAAATAAGTCTCATACTTGCGCACCTTTGTGGGCGACAAGGCTCATAAAGCCGATGCACGGGCGGCAATCTGAGCCCGTGGTTGAAAAAAGTTTGGTAAAAACAGAGTGCTTTTTGGGATTTGGCTTATTCTCAAAATTGAAGGTTTTTTATTCAGGGTGGATTGATTCTATGCAGAAAAACAGAACTTCATCGTTCCTCATCCTTATAACAGCGCTATTTGCCGTAGTGAGCGGCTTATATCTGTTAGTGGGGGGGATTTGGTTGGCAAAACTGGGCGGTTCGATTTACTACATCGTAGCCGGTCTGGTGATGCTGATTACCGCGTGGTTGCTTTATCGTCGTCGTGCAACCGCCTTATTGCTGTATGCCGTATTCCTGTTGGCGACCGTCATCTGGGCGCTGTGGGAAGTCGGCACCGACTTCTGGGCACTGACGCCGCGTCTCGACGTCACTTTCTTCTTCGGCCTATGGCTGGTGCTGCCGTTCATTTACCGCAAGCTGGTTGCCAACGGCAAGCTGGCGTATGGCGCACTCAGTGCAGTGCTGGTGTTTACCGTAGCGGTACTGGCGTATTCGGTGTTTAACGATCCGCAGGAAATCCACGGCACGCTCGACGCCGCGCAAACCCAGGCGGTGGTCGATCAGGCGGCTGATGGCGCAGACTGGCCGGCCTACGGTCGTACACAGGAAGGCACCCGTTATTCGCCGTTGAAGCAGATCAACGACAAGAACGTTTCGCAGTTGAAAGAAGCCTGGACCTTCCGCACCGGCGACGTGAAAACCGCCAACGATCCGGCGGAAATCACCAACGAAGTCACGCCGATCAAAATCCGCGATACGCTGTATCTGTGCACCGCGCACCAGAAACTGTTTGCACTGGATGCCGCGACCGGCAAAGAGAAGTGGCAGTTTGATCCCGAGCTGAAGTCCGACTCGTCGTTCCAGCACATCACCTGCCGTGGCGTGTCTTACCATGAAACCCCAGCAGCGGCGCAAGCCGATGCCGCAGGTACCCCACCGGCCCAGTGCGCACGTCGCATTATCCTGCCGGTGAACGATGGTCGCCTGTTCGCGGTGGATGCGGAAACCGGCAAGCGCTGTGCAGACTTTGCCAACAACGGCGAACTGAATCTGCAAAGCAACATGCCTTACCCTACTCCGGGCCACTACGAGCCGACTTCGCCGCCAGTGATTACCGACAGCGTGATCGTGATTGCCGGGGCGGTAATGGATAACTACTCCAACCGTGAGCCTTCTGGCGTTATCCGCGGTTTTGACATCAATAGCGGCAAACTGCTGTGGGCGTTCGATCCAGGCAGCGCCGAGCCGAACAAGATCCCGGCCGACGAACACCATTTCGTGCCGAACTCACCAAACTCATGGGCACCGGCGGCGTATGACGCCAAGCTGGACATGGTATATCTGCCAATGGGCGTGGCGACGCCGGACATCTGGGGCGGCAACCGTACGCCGGAAATGGAGCGTTATGCCAGCGGCCTGTTGGCGCTGCACGCCAGCACCGGTAAGCTGGCCTGGTTCTACCAGACCGTGCACCATGACCTGTGGGATATGGACATTCCGGCTCAGCCAACGCTGGCGGACATCACCGACAAAGATGGCAAAAAAGTGCCGGTCATTTACGTTCCGACCAAAACCGGCAACATCTTTGTACTGAACCGTACCAACGGTGAACTGGTGGTGCCTGCGCCGGAACGCCCGGTGCCACAAGGCCCGGCAAAAGGCGATTTCCTGTCACCTACCCAGCCGTTCTCCGAGCTGACCTTCCGTCCAGAAAAGAAACTGACCGGTGCGGATACCTGGGGCGCAACCATCTACGATCAGCTGGTTTGCCGCGTGATGTTCCACAGCCTGCGCTATGAAGGCACCTTTACCCCGCCTTCCGAGCAGGGCACGCTGGTGTTCCCGGGTAACCTGGGGATGTTCGAATGGGGCGGTCTGGCGGTAGATACCGATCGTCAGGTGGCAATTGCCAACCCGATGGCGCTGCCGTTCGTTTCCAAGCTGATCCCTCGCGGTCCGGGCAACCCGATCGAGCCGGACGAAAATGCCAAGGGCAGCGGTTCGGAAGTGGGCATTCAACCGCAGTACGGTATTCCTTACGGCGTGACGTTGAACCCGTTCCTGTCACCGTTGGGCTTCCCGTGCAAACAGCCGGCATGGGGCTACATCTCTGCGGTCGACTTGAAAACCAATCAGATCGTGTGGAAAAAACGCATCGGTACCGTACGTGACAGCTCACCGATTCCACTGCCGTTCAAAATGGGCATGCCAATGCTCGGCGGTCCGGTGACCACCGCAGGTAACATCTTCTTCATCGGTGCTACCGCCGACAACTACCTGCGCGCGTTCAACGTCAGCAACGGTGACAAACTGTGGGAAGCCCGTCTGCCGGCCGGTGGCCAGGCGACGCCAATGACCTATGAGGTCAACGGCAAACAGTATGTGGTGATTTCCGCAGGTGGCCACGGTTCGTTTGGTACCAAGCTGGGTGACTATATCGTCGCCTATGCGCTGCCGGACGAAGCGACCAAATAACCCGCGCGATCAACCGTCGCACTCAACTCGATGGCCGCCTCAGGGCGGCCATTTTTAATCGTGAAAGCGTATGACAGATTTAGCTCCCCTAGCTGTTTTTGACGGCCACAACGACCTGCTGCTCACGCTGTGGCTCAAGCATGCCGATGACCCCGCCGCGGCGTTCTTTTCCTCGGTGGAACAGGGTCATCTGGACTTTGCACGCATGAAGCGCGGCGGTTTCTGCGGCGGGCTGTTTGCGGTGTTCATCCCGCCGGTAAGCCATGTTGCCCAGATGCGTAACCAGAGTGAAGCCGAGGTGCTGGCCAGTTACGATCCGCAGGCAATTACCGAAGCGCAAATCGCCATCCTGTTTCAGTTGGAGCAGGCGTCCAACGGCCAGCTGAAGATCTGCCGCAGCGTGGCGGACATTGAACAATGCCGACGCAATCAGCAGATCGCGGCGGTATTGCATATTGAAGGCGCCGGCGCGCTGGACGCCGAACTGACGCAGCTGGATCGCTATTATGCGCTGGGTGTGCGTAGTATCGGGCCGTTCTGGAATCGGCCAAACGTGTTTGGTGAAGGCATCCGCGGCGCCTTCCCGGGTTCACCAGACAGCGGACCCGGCATGACGCCGGCCGGCAAGGCGCTGATCGCGGCCTGTAACCGTCGCCGCATGATGATTGACGTTTCGCACATGAACGAAAAAGCGTTCTGGGAAACGGCGGCGTTGAGTAGCGCACCGTTGGTAGCAACGCATTCCAACGCGCACGCGCTGTGCCCGCAGCCGCGCAACCTGACCAATGCGCAACTGTCGGCCATCGCCGCCAGCGGCGGTTTTGTCGGGGTGAATTTTGGCACCGCGTTCCTGCGTGCCGACGGTAAACGCGACAGCGCCACTACCGATTTAACAGAAATTGTTAAACATATTGAATTTTTAGTCGCTAAACTTGGAGAAGATCACGTGGGATTCGGCTCCGATTTTGACGGCGTTAATGTCCCACAGTCGCTGGGGGATGTGAGCGGACTGCCTTCATTGCTACAGGCATTGGCGCAGGCCGGCTTTACCCCGGCGCAGGTGGAAAAGCTGGCATGGCGCAATTGGCTGGCGGTGTTATCCACCACCTGGGGCGCATAGCTAAAAAACTTTTACCCTTTTGAGGTTGCGATCTCCGTCACATTTCTTCAACATCGTCGCCGCCGAATGTGAATGATTTTTTATTTGGCACTTAATAACTAGAGGAGAACTACCTATGACTACCTGGACTAAACCCGAGTTCGTCGATCTGCGTCTGGGCCTGGAAGTGACGCTGTACATTTCCAACCGCTAATCGCTCATGCCCGCTTGCCGCGGGCATCCTGGCTTGCTGACAACGCCAGGCAGCGAGAGCGCCCCACGGTTATCTCGCTGTCACGGACGGCGTTGCCAGCAACCTTTTTCTCTGTTGTTTTCTCTTTTCTGGTTCACACATGCAGATAAAAGTTCTCGGCTCTGCGGCTGGCGGCGGTTTTCCTCAATGGAATTGCAACTGCAAAAACTGTCAGGGCGTGCGTAACAACACCATCAAAACCTCCGCGCGTACCCAATCGTCGATTGCCATCAGCGATGACGGAAAAAATTGGGTGCTGTGCAACGCATCGCCGGACATTTGCCATCAGCTGCGCGCCTCGCCTGAATTGAATAACCCCGAAGTACTGCGTGGTACCGGCATCGGCGCGATCATTCTCACCGATAGCCAGATTGACCACAGCGCGGGTTTACTCAATTTGCGTGAAGGGTGTCCGCATCAGGTGTGGTGCACCCGCGAAGTCCATGACGATCTGAGTACCGGCTTCCCGGTGTTCCCGATGCTGTCCCATTGGAACGGCGGCCTGATCCACCGTCCGATTGAGCCGTTGGAGGCCTTTCAGGTTGCGGTGTGCGCGACGCTGCGCTTTACCGCCATCCCGCTGTTGAGCAATGCGCCACCCTATTCTCTCTACCGCCATCGCCCGCTGCCGGGGCACAACGTGGCGCTGTTCATCGAAGACATCGCACGCGGCAGCAGCCTGCTGTATGCGCCAGGTCTCGGCGAGCCGGACGAGCAGCTACTGCCCTGGCTGAAACGGGCGGACTGCCTGCTGATTGACGGTACGCTGTGGCGCGATAACGAGCTGGCGAATACCGGCGTCGGCCGCAATACCGGTAAAGACATGGGGCATCTGGCACTGGGCGAGGATCAGGGATTGGCCGCGCTGCTCACCACCTTGCCGGCAAAGCGCAAGATCCTGATTCACATCAATAATACCAATCCTATCCTGGACGAAGACTCTGCGGAGCGTCACAGCCTGACGCAAGCCGGCATTGAAGTGAGCTGGGATGGGATGAACATCGAACTGTAGGCGAACACCATGACAATACAACACCCGCTGTCCCCGCAGGAGTTTGAAGCGGCGCTGCGTGCCAAAGGCGCGTATTACCATATCCATCATCCGTATCACATTGCCATGCATAACGGCGAGGCGACGCGCGAACAGATCCAGGGCTGGGTCGCCAACCGTTTCTATTACCAGACCAGCATCCCGATCAAGGACGCGGCGATCATGGCCAACTGCCCACAGCCGGAAACCCGGCGCAAATGGGTGCAGCGCATTCTTGACCATGACGGTTACAACGGCAGCGAGGGCGGTATCGAAGCCTGGCTGCGTCTTGGCGAAGCCGTAGGCCTGCCGCGAGAAACCGTGCTTTCCGAAGAGCTGGTGTTGCCAGGCGTGCGCTTCGCGGTTGACGCTTACGTCAACTTTGCCCGTCGCGCCTGCTGGCAGGAGGCGGCATGCAGCTCGCTGACCGAACTGTTCGCGCCGCAAATCCACCAATCGCGTCTCGACAGCTGGCCACAGCATTATCCGTGGATCGATGCCGAAGGTTATGACTACTTCCGCAGCCGTCTCGGCCAGGCCAACCGCGACGTGGAGCACGGGCTGGCGCTGGCGCTGGAATATTGCGATACGGTCGAAAAGCAGCAGCGCATGTTGGAGATCCTGCAGTTCAAACTGGACATTCTGTGGAGCCTGCTCGATGCCATGAGCATGGCCTATACCCTGCACCGCCCGCCTTATCATAGCGTGACCGCCGCGCGGGTGTGGCATAACCAGAGGCTGGTGTGATGAGTCTACGCCGAGAGCAAACGCCGATTTTCCGTCGCGGGTACCGCCTGCAATGGGAAGAGGTGCAAAACAGCCACGTTATTCTCTATCCTGAAGGTATGGCCAAACTGAACGAGAGTGCCGCCATGATCTTGCAACTGGTCAACGGTACATCGACGTTGAATCAGATTATCGACCAATTGAATGCGCGTTTCCCGGGCGTACCAGGACTGGCGGACGATGTGCTGGAATTCTTCCAACGCGCCTATGAACAAAAATGGGTGATGTTCCGTGACTGATACCACTACCACACCGGCGGTCAATCCGCCGCTCTGGCTGCTGGCGGAGCTGACGTACCGCTGTCCGCTGCAATGCCCCTATTGCTCCAACCCGCTCGACTTCGCCGCGCAGGAAAAAGAGCTGACCACCGAACAGTGGATCAACGTTTTTCGTCAGGCGCGGGCGATGGGCAGCGTTCAGCTCGGTTTTTCCGGCGGCGAGCCGCTGGTGCGCAAGGATCTGCCTGAGCTGATCGCTGCCGCTCGCGATCTTGGTTTTTACACCAACCTGATCACCTCGGGCATTGGTTTGACCGAGAAGAAGCTGCAAACCTTTGCCGACGCCGGCCTGGATCATATCCAAATCAGTTTCCAGGCCAGCGATGAAACGCTGAACGCCGCGCTGGCAGGCTCAGCCAAGGCCTTCCAGCAGAAACTGGCGATGGCCAAGGCGGTCAAGGCGCTGGGCTATCCGATGGTGCTCAACTTTGTGCTGCATCGGCACAATATCGATCAGATCGACCGGATTATCGAACTGGCTATTCAGTTGGAGGCTGACGACGTCGAGCTGGCCACCTGCCAGTTTTATGGCTGGGCGCATCTCAACCGTGAGGGACTGCTGCCAACCCGCGAGCAAATCGCCCGGGCGGAACAGGTGGTGCAGCGCTACCGCGAAAAAATGGCCGACAGCGGCAATCTGGCCAACCTGTTGTTCGTCACCCCCGACTATTACGAAGAGCGCCCCAAGGGCTGCATGGGTGGCTGGGGGGCGATTTTCCTCAGCGTTACCCCGGAAGGCATGGCGTTACCCTGTCACAGCGCCCGGCAGTTACCGGTCAAGTTCCCGTCGGTGCTGGAACAGGATCTGGCGCATATCTGGTATCACTCTTTCGGTTTTAACCGCTATCGCGGCTATGACTGGATGCCTGAGCCGTGCCGCTCCTGTCCCGAAAAAGAGCAAGATTACGGTGGCTGCCGCTGTCAGGCGTTTATGCTGACCGGCGACGCCGACAACGCCGATCCGGTTTGTTCCAAGTCAGCGCACCATGGCACCATCCTGGCTGCGCGCGAAGAAGCCAACCGCAGTCAGATCGGCATCGATGGGCTGCGCTTTCGCAACCGTGCCAACTCCCAGCTGATTTTCAAAGGCTGACATGCAGCGCCAGACCGCCTCGCTACGGCTTGCCAACGGGCTGCGTGTCAACCTGGTCAGCGATCCGGGCGACAGCAGTGCCGCAGCGCTGATGCGCATCGACGCGGGCAGTTACCACGCCGCGGAGGACTGGCCCGGTCTGGCTCACCTGCTGGAACACATGCTGTTTCGCGGTAGCGCGCGCTTCCCCGATCGGCAACGACTGATGAGCTGGATACCGGCGCAGGGCGGCCGGCTGAACGCCACCACGCTCGCCACGCAAACCGCCTACTTTTTTGAAATTGATGCCCCCCGCCTGGCGGACGGGCTCGAGCGACTGATGGATATGCTGTCTGCCCCGCTGCTGGCGATCGACGCGTTGGCGCAGGAGATCGGGGTGATCGACGCCGAGTATCGCTTACTGTGCTCGGATGCCGCCAGCCTGTGCCTGGCGGCGCAGCAGCACGCGTTCAGCGGCATCGAGGCGATGCACCGTTTTCACGTTGGCCATCGTGAGGCATTTGGCGACGATATGGCGGCGCTGCGCCGCGCATTGCGCCAGTTCCATACGCGTTATTATCAGGCCGGCAATATGACGTTGTGGCTACAGGGGCCACAGCCGTTGGCAGCGTTGCGCGCCATCGCCGAACGGCTGAGTGCCAACCCGGTTGGCCAGACCGTCCCACCCCCGCTGCCCAGCATGGCATTAACCGCCGATGGCGACCGGCGACTTATCCTGCCGGGAACGCCGCAGCTGCGTTTTAGCTTCGCCCTCACTCACCCGCAGGCAAGTCGACGTGCGTGGTTACGGCTGTTGGAATGCCTATTGACCGACGAAGCGCCGGGCAGTTTGCTGGCCTGGTTACGCGCGCAAGAATACTGCGACGATGTGCAATTACTGCATCAACGCTGTGGCAGCGACTGCCTGTTGCTGACGCTGGCATTTGTCATCAACCCCGATAACGCAGCGGGTGCAGAGCGGCTGGAAGCGGCGCTGTTTGCCTGGTTGCAACAGCTGCCGACGTTGCGCCGGGCACAGCGTGAACACTACTGCCAACTGGCCAATCAGGCGTTGTTGCAACAGCCGCCGCTCGAACAGCTGCGTGCCGCCGCCTGTGGTTTGCCGTTGATAAGCGACGTTGACGACTGGCCGCACTGCATCGCCGCACTGTTGGCCGCCCCATTCAGCCGCCTGACGGTTGCTGCAGACGGTGAGGCGCCGACCTGCTCGGTACAGGGATTTACGTTGCGTCTGGCAACGGTGGCGACACAGCAGCCCCCTACGTCGACCGAGCGCTTTGGCTTTTTTAACGGTGACCTCGCGATACCCAGCCCAACGTTGCCGTCACGCCGCGTTGCGTTACGACACATTCAGCCTGGCGATGTCGAACCGGTGCTGCTGCTGCGCCCGGCGCCGCAAACGCCGCTCGACGATCTGACCGCCTACCGGCTACAGTCGGCATTACGTCCGCTGGCTGCCGAGCTGGCGCATCGCCAGGGGCATTTGGCGCTGGAGCGAATCGATGGCGTTTGGTTGTTGCAACTTGCCGGCGATCCCCCCTTGATCTGCCATGGGGTACAGGCATTGAATCAGGCGTTACATGCCATCAGCGCCGCCAGCGAACGCGATGCGCTGCGCCGTTGGCAGCGAGCGCAGCACCTGCATGGCGAACTGGCAATACGACGCCTGCTGGCGCAACTGCCGGCGGCGCTGGCCAATGCTGTCAGCGCTGAACAACCGCGCTGCTGGCAGGCGACGCTCAGTGGCGGTAACCAGGCATTGCATCATGCGCTGGCGCATTTACTGAGCGATTTCCCGGCGCCGATTGTTGCCGCAGCACCTTATCAGACAAACCAGCAGGGTCGCGTGATGCTGACGGAAAGCGGCGATGAGAACGCCCTGCTGCTGTTTTACCCGCTGTCAGCGGTCGGCGCAACGCCACGGTTGGCGCTGCGTCTGTTGGCACAGTTTTATGCGCCGCGTTATTTTCAGCAGTTGCGCATCGATCGCAATATTGGCTATGTGGTGCAATGCGCGTTTCACCGTTGCGCCGATCGCGAAGGTCTGCTGTTTGCCTTGCAATCCCCGCGTTTTAGCGTTGACGAACTGGCGCAATTGACCGACCAGTTTTTGCTGCAGATGCAAACAGAGCTGGCGCAGTTGAGCCCGAGCCAGCTGGCACAGGCAAAAGCCGCATTGATGCCGACTCTGCAGCACCGCAGTGAACAACCGTTGCAACGTGCGCGTGCCATGCTACTGGAAGATCCCCCAGCGGCCAGCGAACTGACGCTGGTAGATGGCGCCACGCTACTCGACTGGCAGCGGCGGCTATTGCCCACCGCGCCGTAACATCCGATCTAAATATTCACAACCTTAGGGTCAAAAGATACATTTTGTTAACCACAAAATGTATCAGATGGTACAATCTGCACATCACATTGTTCAATGTCTCGCCTGTTGCCGTTGGTTTCGGCATCAACAGGCCGGCATGGCGTTGTGCATAAAAGGATGAATATTATTTCTTCGGAGACTGTCTGATGTCTGAAACGCATGCCCACACGGGCATAAAACGTAAATTATGCTGCTATCTGCTGGGAATAATCCTGGCGGTTACCGGCCTGTTCTTCACCATTGCCGGCGGTAAATTGGCCGCGCTTGGCGGCAGTTGGTACTTTATCATCGCCGGCGTGGTTACCCTGCTCGCGGCGATCCAGTTCTTCCGTGGCAAATCCTCGGCGGTTGTGCTGTTCCTGCTGGTGTTTGTCGGCACCTTGATCTGGTCGTTGTTCGATGCGGGCCTCGATTTCTGGCCGTTGGTTTCGCGACTGATGGTGCCAACCGGCCTGACGCTGCTGGCGCTGCTTAGCTGGCCGTCGCTGCGCAAGGCGGAAGGCAAAACCCCATTGGCAAAAGCGTCATACCTGCTGTCGGCGGTATTGGCCGTCGGCATGGTGGGGACTTTTATCCAGATGTTCCAGCCGCACCCGACCGTTCCCTTCAGCGGCGCACAGTTGCCGCTGATCCCGGTGGATAAGGCCAAACAACAGAAAGATTGGGACAACTACGGCAATACGCCGGGCGGCAGCCGCTTCGTGGCGCTCGATCAGATCACCCGCGATAACGTCAAGGAACTGAAAGTTGCCTGGACGTTCCACACTGGCGATACGCCACTGAGCCCGGACGGCAACGGCGCGGAAGACCAGCAAACCCCATTGCAGGTCGGCAACCGCGTATTCCTCTGTACGCCGCACAACAATGTGATTGCGGTGGATGCCGACAGCGGCAAGGAAATCTGGAAGCGTGAAATCAACGCCAAGTCCCAGGTGTGGAACCGCTGCCGTGGACTGGCCTACTTTGACGCCACTAAACCACTGCCGCAGCCTACGGTGCCCGGTTCAACGTCGGCGGCGCCCGTCGAACTGGCCGCCGGCGACAGCTGCCAGCGTCGTATTCTGATGAATACAATCGACGCACGTCTGGTAGCGATTAACGCCGATAACGGCGAATTCTGTGCCAACTTCGGTCATCATGGCGTGGTCGATCTGAAAGCCGGCATGGGTGATGCCGCCGATCCAAAATACCAGCTGACCTCGGCGCCGACCCTGGCTGGCAGCACCGTGGTGGTGGGCGGCCGGGTTGCCGACAACGTGCAGACCGACATGCCAGGCGGCGTACTGCGCGGCTTTAACGTCATTACCGGTGAAATGCGCTGGGCATTCGATCCGGGCAATGAAAACCCGAACTCGACGCTGAAACCTGGCCAGACCTTTGTACGCAGCACCCCTAACTCGTGGGCGCCAATGTCCTACGATCCGGCGATGAACACCGTATTCCTGCCAATGGGCAGTTCATCGGTCGATCTGTGGGGCGCCAACCGTACTGCGCTCGATCACAAGTATGGCGCGTCGATTCTGGCGCTGGATGCCACCACCGGCAAGGAGAAATGGGTCTATCAGACCGTGCATAACGATCTGTGGGACTTTGATGTGCCGATGCAGCCTAGCCTGGTCGATTTCCCAATGAAGGACGGCAGTAGCAAACCGGCGGTGGTATTTGGCGGTAAAACCGGCCAGATCTTTGTGCTGGATCGCCATACCGGCAAACCGTTGACCGAAGTGAAAGAACTGCCGGTGAAAACCCGTACCATCCCGGGTGAACAGTATTCGGCAACCCAGCCGTTTTCGGTTGGCATGCCGCAGATCGGCGCAGAAAAACTGAGTGAATCGGATATGTGGGGCGCGACGCCGTTCGACCAGTTAATGTGTCGTATCAGTTTCAAATCAATGCGCTACGACGGTCTGTTCACCGCACCGGACACCGACGTTTCCCTTAGCTTCCCGGGTTCGCTGGGCGGCATGAACTGGGGGGGCTTGTCTACCGATCCGAACAATCATTACATCTTTGTCAATGATATGCGTCTGGGCCTGTGGGTGCAGATGATCCCGCAGAAGATTGACGCCGATACCCCAGCCAGCAACGGTGGCGAGTCGGTCAATGCCGGTATGGGCGCGGTGCCGTTGAAAGGTACGCCGTACGGCGTCAATAAAAACCGCTTTATGTCACCGCTGGGCATTCCATGCCAGAAGCCGCCGTTTGGCACCCTGTCGGCCATCGATCTGAAAACGCAGAAAGTGGTGTGGCAGGTACCGGCGGGTACGGTGCAGGATACCGGACCATTCGGTATCAAGATGCGCGCGCAAATGCCGGTCGGCATGCCGACGCTGGGCGGTACGCTGGCAACCCAGGGGGGCCTGGTGTTCATTGCCGGCACCCAGGATTACTATCTGCGTGCCTTTGACTCCTCCACCGGTAAGGAGCTGTGGAAAGCGCGCCTGCCGGTTGGCAGCGGCGGCAGCCCGATGAGTTATATTTCGCCAACCACCGGCAAGCAGTACATCCTGATTTCCGCCGGCGGCGCGCGACAGTCACCCGATCGTGGTGATTACGTGATTGCCTATGCGCTAGACCAGTAAGCCCTGGCGTTCAACACGGCCAAAGCCCGCTGCCAACCAGCGGGCTTTTTTGCGCCGGTTATCTCATCGCCGTTGTCGGCCAGCAAAGCGTCATGCCATTGGCGCGCCGCCTGTTAGCCTGGTCGCTCAATCATGCGTTTCCAGTAAAAAACCGGCCAAGGCGGCAAAAACCTGACGGCGGTTTTTTTCCAGCACCATCATGTGCGTCGCCTCGCCGATTTCCAGCCAGCGCTTCCACGGCGCGCCGGTAGCATGTAAAAACCAGTCCTGCGCTACCGACAACGGCACATCCACATCCCACTCGCCATGCACCAGCAGCAACGGTACGCTAATGTCCGCCGGCTGATAGAAAGGCCTGTCGGCACGCCAGTAGTCGCGGATGTCCTGCACCGGCCCGTTGGCAACGCGTATGGTGCCGCTGGCACGTAACGCCTCGTCAGGCTCTTCACTCAGGGTATTGGCTACCCAGGCGTCGAACACGCCGTCAGGAATAATGTCGTCACGCTTGTGTTGCGGCACGCCGGCCAGCCAGCGCTGTTGAACTTGCGCCAAGGTCACCAGCCGCCAGGCGCCCAACTCGCCGCCACTGTCCAGCCGGCTGGGGCCGTTGTTTAGCCACTGCGGTGCTATCAGCCCCAGACGCCGGACCTTGTCGGCGTTACGGGTAGTAAAACTGCCGGTCACGCTGCCGCCCCATGACATGCCGATGATATTGACCTGCGTCAGCTGGTTATGCTGCAAAACGTAGGTGACAGCGTCACTAAAGTCACGTACCCCCTGTTCGGTGGTGACCTGCGGCGGGTTCAATGCGGCGGGTTGCTGCATTGCCGGCGGCCGCGTTGAACCACCGCTGCCGCTGACATCCACTGCCCAGACGTCAAACCCCGCCCGCGCCAGATAATCCAGGAAGGATTCACCGTCGACTGGCGTATCAAACAGGCTGCCTGATGAGTAAGTGGCACCATGCATCAGCACCACGGTATGGGCCGCATCAAAACGCGTCTGCGATGCCAGGCGTTTGTGTCGCAGATGCAAGGTCACCGCCGGATTGGCGCTGGGAATGGTGCGCTGTTCGCTAAACAGCATCGAATCAGTGGTCATGATTTCTCCCGAGATTAACATTCTTGCCAGCTGAAGCCGTGGTGTTGACGTGCAATACGTCCGACCGAGGCTCCGGCGAAATGGCTGCTGAAGTAATAGACGTTATGGTCAGCGGCAAACTCCAACGCCCAACGGCGTGAGGCCAAAGCCTGCTCGGGAAATTCGCAGTACACCGAATTCCACTGCGGGAAATAAACCTGCATCGGATGGTGCATCACATCGCCGGCAAACAGCGCCATGCCCTGGTCGGTTTGCAGCGAAAAGGACAGATGGTCGTAGCTGTGCCCCGGCGTGCGGTGAAAGTGGAATCCGGCGATCGGTTGTTGGTCACCATGCTGCCAGCGCCAATCCTGCCCGGCGTCGACCAGCGGCTGCACGCTGTCGTCAAATAAGCCGCGGTTGGGGGCGGTCACATTGTCCGGATGGGCATACCAATCGTATTCCGCAGCAGAAAATACGTAACGTGCATTGGGGAACGTCGGCCGCCACTGCCCCTCTACCAGTTGGGTATTCCAACCCACATGATCGACATGCAAATGCGTCAACAGAACATAATCCACCTGATGCGGTTCAACGCCGGCCTGGCGCAACTGCTGTAGCCAATGGGTCTGCAAGCGGTCAAACAGCGGGTTGTCGGGGCGGAGTTTGTCGTTGCCGCAGGCGGTATCTATCAAAACGGTATGCTCTGGCGTTTGCACCAGCCAGCTGTGGCAGCTGACGGTCAGCCGTTGCCTGTCGTGGCTGAGGTGTGCCTGGCTGAAGACGGTATCGGTCTGGTTGACCGCGTCTTGCTGCCATTGCGGAAAAAGCAATGAAGCTGGGCGATCGTCAATCGTCAGCTCGGTTAAGCGCGTGATGCGAGTACGACCCAGATTCCAGCTCGTGGAGGATGACATAGTAACTCCGTGGTTGTTTGTCGATAACAATGGCACCATATTGTTACCCTGTCGGCGAATGAACAAGCCGCTAATCTGCAAACTATGATTGCTATAATTGCAATGATTGACCCATTAAGAGGATGCGAAATGGACAAGCTGGCGGCAATGCAGACATTTATTCGCGTGGTCGAAAGCGGCGCGTTCAGCCGTGCGGCAACGCTGCTGGATTTACCTAAATCTAGCGTTACCCGGCAGATCCAGGCATTGGAACAGCAGTTGAACATTACCTTGCTGCACCGCACCTCGCGCCGTTTGACGCTGACCGAACAAGGCCGCGCCTATTATCAGGGCGCGGTACAATTGCTTGAACAGCTACGCCAGTTTGAAGGCGGCGTGATCGGTGCCGGGCAAGCGCCGAGCGGCGTAATCCATGTCAGCATGCCGCACACCCTCGCCTACCATAAAGTGATCCCCCACTTAACCGATTTTTACCGGCGCTACCCGGATATTCAGTTAACGCTGAATCTGGCCAATCATGCCATCGATCCCATCGAGGCCCAGGTAGATTGCGTGGTGCGGATTGGCGCGCTGATGAACGATACGCTGATTGCCCGTTCGTTAGGTACGCTGGAGCGTATCACCTGCGCCTCACCAGACTATTTGCAACGTCATGGCACGCCCACGCATCCCAATGCGCTGCGCCGCGATCACCAGATGATCCACGTGGTGTCACCGCAGAGCGGTAAACCGTTCATTCACCAACTGCTGCGGCAGGATGAGCGCGTTACGCTTGACGGCGATTGGCGGTTTGCCGTCAACGACGCCAATGCGGCATTGCATGCCGCACGCGCCGGTCTGGGGGTGGTGACGACCTACCACTTTTTGGCCGAGGAGGCATTACGCCGTGGCGAGCTGGTGCCGATCTTGCCCGACTGGCAATGCGAACCGGCGGCGGTACATATCGCCTGGCCGGAGAACCGCCATCTGGCATCAAAAGTGCGTTATTTTATTGATTGGATCAGGGAACTGTTTAATCGTTGACAGGATCGCCGGCTCAACCTGCCGCCCCACTGCGTTTCCGCTGCAGTTGCCGGTACAGCGTGCTGCGCGCAATGCCCAAACGCCTGGCCGCCAGGCTGATGTTGCCGTTGGCCTGTTTGACGGCGTCATACAGGTCTGGTGTGGTCGGTGTCTGCGCGACTGGCAGCTCAGCGTTGCGGTGCGTTGGATGAAACTGCTCCGGCAGGTGATGAAGCATAACGGCCTGGTTGTCGTCCGCCAGAGCCAGTAATACCTTCAACGTACTGAGTAATTGACGCACGTTACCCGGCCACGGATGGTCAGCCAGCGTGGTCACCACCTCCTGCGTCAAGGTGATACCACGTTGTTCGGCCCCCAACCGGTGCCACAACTGCTGAATAAAAGCCTTGCGCTGCGGACGTTCCCTCAGCGGTGGCACGCGCACGCTGAACTCCTGAATGCGGTAGAGCAAATCGTCACGAAATGCCCCTGTCGCAACCCGCTGTTCCAGCGACCGATGTGTGGCGCAAATCAGCGCAAAATCCACTTTATGCATCTGACGGCTGCCCAACGGCGTGACGGTTTTCTCCTGGAGAACCCGCAGCAGTCGAGTCTGAACGCTGAGAGGCATATCACCAATTTCATCCAGAAACAGCACGCCGCCATCGGCTTCTCGAATCTTACCCATGTAACCCTTGGCGCTTGCGCCAGTAAAGGCGCCCGGTGCATAGCCAAACAGTTCGGATTCAATCAACGGCTCGGGTAACGCTGCGCAGTTGATGGCGACAAAACGCCCACTTCGCCACTTGCTGTCTTGATACAGCTGGCGGCTGAAGTGCTCTTTGCCGCAGCCGGTTTCCCCGGTAACGCACAGCGCAAGACCGGCGTTCAGGATGCGCAGCGCCTTTTGGCGGTCAGCCGCCTGTGGATCCGGTGATGGCGGCAGTGAGCGCACCGCCCATGCTTGCCGGGTCGGCGCGTCCAGCAACGCGTAGTAGCGTCGGTTATTGACTGCCAGAGTCTGACGCGGGATATCCAGCGCCTGGCAGGCCAGCGCCGGGAACAGGTCGGCGAAGCGGCAATGGCCGACTGCCGCCGGCGTTAGCCGAAATTCCTGCATCGCCAGTCGATTGGCGCCGCTGAGCAGATCGTCGCAAAATACCAGCACCAGTTCGTGTTCGCTGCCGAGAATACGCGCATCCTTATGCAATCGCAGCACCCAATGAGCGGCGGTAATGGTGCTTTTTAGCCATTGATGTTCAATGTGACGTGCCGCCTGAAGAAGGATGCTACCGGCCTTGCCGTAAGGTGCTTGCGCCGGGGTCGAAATGTCCAGCACGCCGGCAATCTGGCCATCAGGTTGAAAGATCGGTACGGCGGAGCAGCGCAGTGCCGCGTTGGATTGCAGGTAGTGTTCGCCGCCGTTGACTTCACACAGCCCACCCAGCGCCAGCGCCGTGCCAATGGCATTGGTGCCGCGTTCACGTTCGCCCCACAGATTGCCGGGAGACAGCGACAACTGCGATGCCTGATGCAAAAAACCGCCGTTACCACAGGTTTCCAGCACCAGGCCACTGGCGTCGGAAATCACCATCACCGACGGTTGCTGATTAATGGCATCGGCAAAGCGCGCCAATAGTGGCTGGGCCAGTTGCGACACCCAACCGTTGCGATCGCGGATCTCATTGAGCGCGCGCGGACGAACAAATGGGATGCGCTCGTCACTGCGTGCCAAACCGTACAGCTGGCTGCGCCGCCATGAATCTGACAGCGGTCTGGTGAGGGAACGATTATCACGATCGGCGACTAAGCCTGCATCGACCGGCGGTAGCTTTGGCAACATGCGGTTCTCCGTCAGACGGTGTGTTGCATTTTTGTATCATGACTGTGTCCCATGTGTTGCGATGCGCGACACAAAAAATCAGTTTAAGCAATGATAAGCCCGCTATTTTTACCGTTTCGAAAGTATTTATAAATCCAACTGATTGATATTCAAAATATCTCAACCGTTCCTCGCCATGATTGAGCTATTTGGCATAGGCAATGCTTATCTCTGCTGCGACCTGGTGTCGTGCGCTCAAGCGCCAACCCTACTTTTGCAGCGAGGTATTGATGATGAAATATGTTCACCCCGGCCTGGCGGGCTCGTCCGTTTGTTTCAAACAGCGGTATGGCAATTATATCGGTGGCAAATTTGTTGAGCCGGTAGACGGTCGTTATTTTACCAATACGTCACCGGTCAGCGGGCAGACGATCGGCGAATTCCCCCGTTCGACTGGGCAGGATATCGAATTGGCGCTCGATGCAGCACACGCTGCCGCAGCCGATTGGGGCAACAGTAGCGTTCAGACGCGCGCCAATACGTTATTGGCGATTGCCGACCGCATGGAGTCACAGCTCGAGTTGCTGGCGCTGACTGAAACCTGGGATAACGGCAAGCCGATCCGCGAAACGTTAAACGCCGATATTCCACTGGCAATCGATCATTTCCGTTACTTTGCCGGCTGCTTGCGCGCGCAGGAAGGCAGCATGGCAGAAATCGACAGCACCACCGTGGCTTATCATCTGTATGAACCGTTGGGGGTGGTTGGGCAGATCATTCCATGGAACTTTCCACTGCTGATGGCCGCCTGGAAGCTGGCTCCGGCATTGGCGGCCGGTAACTGCATTGTGCTCAAGCCTGCCGAGCAAACTCCGCTTGGGATCTGCGTGCTGCTTGAGCAGATTGGCGATCTGTTGCCAGCCGGCGTGCTGAACGTGGTACACGGCTTTGGCGCAGAGGCCGGTGAAGCGCTGGCACGCAGCAAGCGCATAGCAAAAATTGCCTTTACCGGCTCAACGCCGGTCGGCCGCCATATCCTGTCGTGTGCGGCAGAAAATATTATTCCGAGCACGGTAGAGCTGGGTGGAAAATCGCCAAACATCTACTTTGCCGATATCATGCAGGCGGAGCCGGAATTCATCGATAAAGCGGTTGAAGGGCTGATCCTCGGCTTCTTCAACCAGGGCGAAGTCTGCACCTGTCCGTCTCGTGCACTAATTCAGCGGGCGATCTATCCAGAATTTATTGAGCGCGTGCTGGCGCGCATGAAAACCATTCGCCATGGTGACCCGTTTGATACCGACACCATGATCGGCGCGCAGGCATCGAAGGAGCAGTTCGATAAAATCCTGTCCTATATCGACATTGCCAAAGACGAAGGCGGCAAGATTATCGCCGGGGGCCAACGCGCCAGCCAGCCAGCAGATCTGCAACAGGGATTCTATTTGCAGCCGACATTAATCACCGGCAACAACAGCATGCGTTTCTTCCGCGAAGAGATTTTTGGCCCGGTGATCGGCGTTACCACCTTTGAGGATGAAACCGAAGCGCTGGCACTGGCCAACGACACCGAATTCGGGCTGGGTGCCGGCCTATGGACGCGTGACGTCAACCTCGCTTACCGGATGGGGCGTGCCATCAAGGCCGGACGCGTCTGGACCAACTGCTACCATCTGTACCCTGCCCATGCCGCCTTTGGCGGTTATAAAAATTCCGGCATCGGCCGCGAAACGCATAAGGCAGCGCTGTCGCATTACCAACAAGTGAAGAATCTGCTGGTGAGTTACGATGTGAAACCACTCGGGCTATTTTAACGCCGTTTCGATCGCGCTATCGCCCCCTCTTTCTCGCGAGGGGGCATTGGCTGCTGCACTGATGGCCCGCCTGCTCTCCCCGTGCGCGCTGACGCCAACCTGGTCCCCCTTCCTTGATCAAATTCGTGAATGACTTCGCATATTGGTGAATAAATCGGCCGCCGCTATTGCGGCAGTCGATGTGCAATGATACTAGTAAACAACTTTACTAATATATGTAAAGTTGGAAAGTACATTACAACACTATCGAAGGACCTCTCATGTCAGAACTGAAATTCGCCACCCGGTTAAATTCATTCGCCTCAGGCGCCTGGCGCTATTGGCCTGAATTAACAGGTAAACCCTCTGTATTACAGATGATCGAGCGTGCCGGCACGGTGAACGGCCTTACCCACCTGGATTTGAATTATCCACAGCACATGTCTGACAACATCAGTACCATGCGGCAAAAAATTGCCGACGTCGGCCTGGCGGTTAATGGCATGCAAATGCGTTGGGATGCCCCTGAGTTTAAAATCGGCGCGTTCACCAATCCCGATCCGGCGATCCGCCGTCAGGCGATTGAACTGACCAAACGGGGTATCGATGCCGGCCGCGAGTTCGGTGCCAATCTGATGACGCTGTGGATGGGTCAGGACGGGTTCGACTACTGCTTCCAGGCCGATTATAAAAAAATCTGGGAAGATGCGGTCAGCGCCGTGCGTGAAGTTGCCGAATATGCCCCAGATATTGATATCAGTATTGAATATAAACCGAACGAGCCCCGTGCTTTCAGTATCTTCCCCAATGTTACCACCTGCCTGATTGCCGTTGAGGAAGCCAACTGCCCCAACCTCGGCATTACGCTGGATTTTGCCCATGTGCTGTACGCCAATGAAATTCCTGCCTATGCCGCAGCGATGGTCGCCCGCCGCTCCCGCCTGCTGGGACTGGATCTTAACGACGGCTGGGGCAAACGCGACGATGGCCTGATGGCGGCGTCGGTCAACCCACGCGCCACGCTCGAGTTCCTCTGGCAGATGCAGCGCGATGGCTATCAGGGTGCCTATTACTTCGACACCTTCCCTGACGCCAGCGGCCTGGATCCGGTGCGCGAAGCCGAAACCAACATCGCCACGGTGACGCGCTTATTGACACTGTGTGAAAAGCTCAATGACAACCCCGCGCTGCTGCAGGCAATCGGCCGTCAGGATGCGGTGGCTTCTCAGCAGATCGTCAACGATATCATGCTGGCCAGTTAACCCTCACCGCCATGGCGCCGTTGGCAATAATAACAATATGATCAAGAAGGATGGAAAATGAACACCTCGTTACTTTCTGTACTCACCTCTATTTTGTTTTGTTCCGCAGCCTATGCCGCCGAGCTGCCCCCGTTGCAATCCGATACCGAACCGGACCGTACCGACTGGACCGAACTGACGGCGAAATATGGCCCGATGCCAGCGGTAGCCAGCAACCTGAAGATCGGTGGCGTATCGAAAACCCTGACCAACGAATATTGGCGTTCGCTGGGCGACGGTTATAAAAACCTTGCCGACAAACATGGCTTCACCCTGGCTTATCAGGCGGCGGCCAATGAAGACGACCAGTTGGGACAACTGTCGATCGCCGAAACGCTTATCGCCCAGGGTTTCAATGGCCTGCTGGTGTCGCCACAAACCGATGCCAACCTGCAACCGGCGTACGAGGCGGCCAAAAATAAAAACATTCCGCTGGTCAACGTCAATGATGCGGTGATGCCCAATGCCGCGTATTACGTCGGTAATGTGCAAAAGGACAATGGCGTGCGCGTTGCCAACTGGTTTATCACTCACCGGCCACAAGGGGGCAAGGTTGCGGTTATCGAAGGTCAGCCAGGGGTTTACGCGGCGGCACAACGAACCAAAGGGTTTAAGGAAACGCTGGCCGCCAATGGCAACTATCCGCTGGTCGCCAGCGTTCCCGCCAACTGGAGTCGCGAGAATGCCTACAATGCCGCCGCCACCATCTTGCAGCAGCACCCTGACCTGATTGGCTTTTATGCCAATAACGACGGTATGGCGCTGGGCGTCGTGGAAGCGGTGAATGCGCTGGGCAAAAGCAAACAGGTTGCGGTGTTCGGCACCGATGGCATTTCCGACGCCTACGCGTCGATCAAGCGTGGTGAACTCACCGGTACCGTTGACAGTTTCCCGGTGCTGACGGGAGAAGTGGCGATGGAAGTGGTGCTGCGGCTGATTAATGGCCAAAAATTGTCACGCGTGATCTCGACGCCCCAGGCGCTGATCACCAAAGAAAATGCCGACGCGTTCTCCACCAAAGACAATGAGAAACTGCGCCAATTGCTCGCGCAACAATAAAAAGCGACGGAGGCGGTATGGAAGACGATTGTTTGACGATGCGCGGCATCAGCAAAGCCTACGGTAGCGCGCTGGCGTTACACAACGTGGATTTCTCGATAAAACCGGGCGAAGTGCATGCATTGATTGGTGAAAACGGTGCCGGGAAGTCCACTTTGCTGAACATTCTCTCTGGCGTTCGCGCGGCTGATAGCGGTGAAATCGGCGTGGATGGACAGCCGGTACAGCTGAAAGGCCCGCTTGCCGCGCGCCGAGCCGGTATTGCGATGATCCATCAGGAATTGCAGCATGTTCCCGAGCTTTCAGTGGCGCAGAACATGTTCCTCGGCCGGCCATTGACCCGTTGCGGCGGTTTGCTGGTCGATAAGAAAGCGCAATATCGGCGAGCGGTGGCTATTCTTCGCCGGCTGGATCCGTCGATCGATCCCGATGAGCCGATCAAGAACCTGAAAGTGTCGCAACAGCAGATTGTCGAAATTGCACGCGCGTTGTTGGACCACGCCAAGATTATTGCGATGGATGAACCCACTTCAAGCCTGACGCCCCGCGAATTCGATCGCCTGGCGGAGCTGATTGCCGATTTGAAATCGATGCAGGTCGCGCTGATTTACGTTTCACATAAAATGAACGAGATTTTCGCGGTATGCGATCGTGCGACCATACTGCGCGACGGCAAACAGGTTGGCGTAGTGAATATTTGCGACGAAACCGAAGAGTCGATTGTCGCCAAAATGGTGGGTCGCAAGATTGAGAAAGTGCAGCATCAATCCTACGCCAGTGAAAAAGAAGTTCTGCGGGTGGAACAGCTGGCGCGCGGCAGTGCGGTAAAGCCAACCAGTTTCAGCGTGAAAGCCGGCGAGGTGTTGGGTATTGCCGGTCTGGTTGGCGCTGGGCGTAGCGAGCTATTGAAACTGATTGCCGGTATCGACGGCAAAACGGCAGGCCAGGTGCTGGTTGACGGGGTAGCGATAACAAAGCCTGGCGTTCGCGCGGCAATTCAGGCCGGCATCGGCCTGGTGCCAGAGGATCGTAAAAAAGAAGGCATCATTAAACAGCGCGCGGTGAAAATGAATATGGCCCTGCCCTCGATGATGAGCTTTACGCGTCGGGGCGTGCTGAACAAAACGCTATTGAACCGGCTGGCTTTACAGGTGATGACCGATTTGCGTCTGCGACCGCTTAACATTGACAAGCCGATTGGCACCTTGAGCGGCGGCAATCAGCAGAAGGTCATTATTGGTCGCTGGGTGGCGGCGGATGCCAAAGTATTTTTATTTGATGAACCAACCAGGGGGATCGATATTGGTGCCAAGTCAGAGATCTATAATCTCATCGAAAAATTAGCCCGGCAAGGAAAAGCCATTGTGGTGGTGTCATCTGAAATGCCGGAAATAATACGCATCGCGGATCGCGTATTGGTTATGCGCGAAGGTAAAGTCACCAAAGAACTGCACGGAAACCAAATTACCGAAGAAAACATGGCTCGCCATGCAATAAATGATTGCCCTTAACACTCTGTCTCTTATTATATTCTTAAGGCACTTATTATGATGACACAAGATAATACTCGGCCTATCGCACCTGCTGCGACATTGCTCAAATTTAATTTGCGTGATGCCGGCACGGTGATTGGCCTGCTGATTATTGTGGCCACCTTCTCTTTCCTGTCACCGGTATTTTTTACCGTACCGAATCTGTTGAATATTCTGCAACAGTCGTCGATTAATGCCATTATTGCCCTGGGCATGACGCTGGTCATTATCTCCGGGGGGATTGATCTGTCCGTCGGCCCCACCGCCGCGCTGTCTGCGGTGCTGGGAGCCACGCTGATGGTATCGGGGGTGCCGGTGCCACTGGCTATCATGGCCACCCTCGGCGTTGGCGCCCTGTGCGGCGTGTTCAGCGGTACGCTGGTGGCGTATGCCGGCCTGCAGCCGTTTATCGTCACGCTCGGCGGCCTGTCGCTGTTCCGCGCGCTGGCGTTGATCTTCACCGGCGGCAATCCGATTTTCGGTATTCCGCTGGAGTTCCGTATGCTGATTAACAGTTCGCTGCTGGGTATCCCAACGCCGATCATCATTGTGTTGGTGATTGCAACGCTGCTTTGGGTGCTGATGAACAAGACCCCGTTGGGTGAGTATATCCTGGCGGTCGGTGGCAACGAAGAAGCCGCTCGGGTCGCTGGCGTACCGGTCAGGAAAACCAAAGTAACGGTTTTCATCATCTCCGGCGTGCTGGCTTCGCTGGCCTCACTGATCCTGATTGGCCGCCTGGGGGCTGCCGAACCGACCATGGGCAACCTGTGGGAACTGGATGCGATTGCCGCCGCGGCGATTGGCGGCGCGTCGTTAATGGGCGGTAAAGGCAGCATTATTGGTACTATCGTCGGCGCGATTATTTTAGGCGCCTTGCGTAACGGTCTCACCCTGCTCAATATTCAGGCTTTTTATCAATTGCTTGCCACTGGCGTTATAATTATTATAGCGATGTTGATTGACAGAGCGACTCGAGGCAAGTAATGAAGCAGGATCCGAAAGCAATTGGTGCGCAAATTCGCATGAGATTACCCCAGCTCACGCCATTGGAAAGAAAAGTGGTCGATGCGATTACCTCAAAGGCAGACTTGTCCGAGCAAACATCGTTAAAAGAAATTGCTCAGGAAAATAAGGTTTCCGATGCCATGGTGGTAAAACTGGCAAAAAAACTCAACTTCTCCGGCTTTCGCGATTTCAGAAGCAGCCTGGTTTTTTATAATTATTCTGAAGTGGCGAGTTTGCATGCAGAAATAGAGCCCAGTGACTCATCGGAACAATTGCTTTCTAAAGTATTTAGAACATCGATACAGGCAATCGAAGAAACATTATCGATATTGGATGTTTCGGCGTTTAACCGCGCTGCCGATATTTTATATAAGGCACGACATATCGATTTGTATGCCGTCGGCGGTTCTGCCGCCGTGGCTCGCGATCTGTCGCATAAGTTATTGAAAATCGGCATCAAGACCACCGCTTATGACGATGCGCATATGATGCTGATGTCGGCGGCGATTTTATCGGATGATGATGCGGTCATCGTTATCAGTCATTCCGGCGCCACCCGCACGGTAAACGATCCGATAAAACTGGCGGCAAAAAATGGCGCCAAAGTGATTGCCATCACCAACTATGCCGAGTCGCCCGTAGCGCTTGATGCGCACGTGGTGCTCAATTCAACATCTCAAGGTTCGCATTTGCTTGGGGAAAACGCCGCGTCGCGCATCGCTCAGCTCAATATCCTCGATGCGCTATTTGTGGCGATCGCCAAAAAAGATCTCGATAAGGCCGAAAAAAGTCTGACGAAAACCCAGCAGGCGATCCAGAACTTAAGAGAGTATTAGCATGAGTAAAATATTAGTTGTCGGCAGCCTTCATCATGACACCATGCTGCATGCGCACCACCGTCCGGAAAAGGGTGAAACGGTGATAGGCAGCGGCTGCTCATACAAATTTGGCGGCAAAGGCGGTAATCAGGCGGTGTCTGCCGCCAACGCCGGTGCGGCTGTACGCTTTGTCGGTGCGGTTGGCGCCGACCAACAGGGACGTTTCTTGCTGTCGGTGCTGGCGAGTCGCGGCGTCGACATTCAGCATATCAAGGCGCTACCTCAGGTGCCTTCCGGCATCAGCGTCGCCATTATGGATGCAGACAATGATTACGGTGCCGTCGTGGTGTCGAACGCCAATAACCATATTGATACGGCGCAGTTGAGCGAAGATGTCGTTTGGCAGCAGGTCAGCATGCTGCTGCTGCAAAACGAAGTGCCGGCGGCGATTAATCTCCAGGCTGCGCATCAGGCGAAAAAACGCGGGGTGCGGGTCTGCCTCAACGCTGCCCCTGCCCGCACGCTATCCACCGATCTGCAGGCTGCCATTGATCTACTGGTGGTTAACGCCGTTGAAGCCAGGGAGTTGAGCGGCATGCCGATTGATAATCTGGCGGCCGCTTGCGCCGCCGCGCAGGCGCTGAGTCACCGTTTCCCGGCGGTGGTGGTTACCGCCGGCGAACATGGTGTGGCCTTCTGCCAGTCGGGCCAGCAGAGTCACAGCCTGCCGGCGGTCCAGGTGCAGCTGGTCAGCACTCACGGTGCCGGTGATTGCTTTATGGGCGTGCTGTGCACCGCTTTGCTGCAAGGGCAAACCCTGGCCCAGGCGGTGGCGCAGGCCAATCAGGTGGCGGCCGAGCACGTATCGCGCCAGCCCGCCTTGCCTGACGCGCTGCCCACCGCCTGACGCCAGTGCGGTCACGATGACCGTTGCTCCTCGTCGACCAGGCTCTTCGCCTGTTGCTTCATAAACACCACTTCCTGCGGGCTGGACAGATGCACCTGCTGTTGGCGCAGCAGTTTAAGAATGTTAAACAGCAGGTCACTTTTGGTTGAGCCGACAATTCGCGGGCTGGAAACGTAGCCGGTAACGCTGAGAATGATGCCCTCCGGCCCCAGTTGGCTAAAGCGCACGTATGGCGCGGGCGAATCCAGTACCGCTTCGTAGTCGTGGTAGGCGCTGAGCAGAATATTACGCACCTGCTCCGGATCGATGTCGGTTGGGAAGGTCAGCGCGATGGTCACCACCCCTTGCGCATTGCCCATGGTGGCATTGCGCACGTTTTGCGATATCAACTGAGAGTTCGGCACAATCATCGTCGAGCGGTCGCTGAGCTGAATTTCCGTGGCGCGCACGTTAATCCGCCGCACGTCCCCTTCTACGCCGCCAATGCCAATCATATCGCCGACCTTGACCGGCCGTTCGGTTAACAGGATCAGCCCGGAAATAAAGTTTTTGACGATTTCCTGCAGACCAAAACCGATACCCACCGACAGCGCGCTGACGATCCATGCCAGTTTGTTCCACTGAATACCGAGTGCCGCCAGGGTGATCAGAATCACCAATACGTAGCCGACGTTACTGAACAGCGTGACCAGTGACGCGCGAATGCCGACGTCGTTGATGGTCTTCGGCAGCAGCTCGTTGTTCAGCCAGCGGCGGGTAGCGCGCAGGATATAGATGCCGATAATCAGGCAGATCAGGGAATTGATCAGATTACCGGGCACGATATGCAGCCGTTGCAGCCCTTCGCCAGTCATGATGGCGACGATTTTTTCCACCAGACTGTTCGGCGTGGTGGTGCCGAAGGTGCCGTTCAGCAGGGAAACGATCATTAACAGCAGCAATGCGCATTTAAACGTGGCGGTGAAAACGATGCTCAACTGTTCCAAATGCCGATCGCTGAAATTAAACGATCGCTTTAGCGCACGTCCGCTGGCGGTATTGGGCGAAAAAATGGCGCTCCAGGCGTCGGTGGAAAACAGCACCAGAAAATAGAATGCCATCAATACCAGGGCAATCCAGATAATTTGATAGGTCAGGAACCGGGCGAACGAGATATAACCGATCAACAACGAGAACAGCACAATCAGCGAGGCGATCACCGTGGCGATTTGCACCAGCCCACCGAGCATCGTGCGTTCGGCGAGGTGTTCGCCGCGCAATTCGCTGCGTTGGCGAATGCGGTGTGCCCGCAGTGGCATTGCCAATACGACCAACGCCATTAATGCCGCTACCAGGCCGTTGCTGAAGATCGCCGTGCCCAGGCTGGCACCAATCACGTTATTGATTAATTCCACCGTGCCGAAGGCCAGCGCCAGGATCGCCAGCAGCGGTGAAAAATAGCGTAACCCCTGCGCTACGTGGTTATCCAGCACCGCCAACCGCCATGACGGCCGGCGTATTGACAGGAATGCTCGCCCCAAGCCGGCAATCAGCGCACTGAAAATCGCCAGGCGGGTAAAACCGTCGGCAAAATCCTGCATCATGGTGGGCAATGGCTGTACGCGAGCAAAAGCCTGATATAGCAGGTTGAGCGCCAGCGCGGTAGCAAACAGCGTAATAAACGCCGTGCCGAGGGCGGTAAAGCTGCGTCGCAAACGGCCGTCCGGCAAGTAGCGAATGCTGAACCAGGCGAGCAGTTGCTCCGAAAAATAACGCCCCAAGGACCCGATGGCAAAGGCCAGCAGCAGCAGCGCGATGGTGCCGTAGCGCCATTCCGGTTGCCAACTGGCGTCCCAGGCGCTGGTGATTTCCGCACTGAACTCCGCCAGCCGTTGTTGATCCTGCGCTTGCGGCGCTACCACCGGCGACCAGAATTTAGTGCTTAAGATACTGCCGGAGTTGAGTGCAAGCTGCGTCTTGAAGGCCACGCGGCGCAAATCGCCGATCTGTTGCATCAGATCCTGTGCGCCGGTGCGGAACGCCTGCAAACGGGTAACCGCATCATCCAGCGCCTTCTTGCTGTTGTTCAGCGAATTGCGCTGCTGTGCCACCGCGGCGGTTTCCGCTAGCCCGCCAGGCGCCGGCGGCGGCCCCAGCACCTCCAACTGCCCTTGCAGCTTTTCTTGCACCGGTTGCAGATCGGTCGCCAACTGCTCGGTACCCGCTGCCAGTTGTTGCGTGCTTTCGTACAGTTTGCTGAGCTGGTTATCGGTGGTGGCCTTCGAGACCTGCTGTTTGATACCGTCCAGCGTTTTCTGGAAGTTTTTCAGCGCACTGGCAATGTCCTGCTGACTCAGCTCGGTTTTTTCAGCCTCGGCGGCAACGCTGCTGAAGGCGGTTAACGGTAAACCGATCAACATAAACAGCAACAGGAAAATCTGTAACGGCCTAATCATAAGTCTCAATGCTCAAATAGGAATGGTAGACAAACAAAATAGACGAGACGGCTTGCGCCACCTCGCCCATTAACAATAAACCGAGATTATGATAACTGCTTCAGGCTTGACAAAACATCACTAACAGCACGCTTAGCGGATCGCCACCTGGGTCAGCAGCGCCAGCTTTTGCGGATTGCGCATGATAAAGACGTCGCTCAGGCGGTATTGGCGATCGTAAGCAAAGCTGATCGCCGCGGATATCGCCCCGTTCTGGCTGATGATAAACCCGTGCCCGCCGTTGATCACCACCTGCTGCCACTGGCAGTCGCGCCACCATAGGCCGAGCTTGGCCACCAGAAACTCGCTGACCGGCTGCATGCCATGCAATACATGCAACAGCGCCGACACTTTGCCGCCACCGTCAGCGGTCAGGCGTATGTCATCGGCCAACAACGGCATTAACCCGGCGGCGCTGCCGCTGGTGATGGCGCTCTCAAAAGCCGCCAGCAGTTGCCGTTGCCGCCTGTCTGGTGTGACATGGCGAGCCTGTGACAGTTCCACGTTGCGTTTGGCGCGTGACACCAGTTTGCGGCAGGCAACCTCGGTGATGTCGAGCGCCGCGGCCACTTCGGGATATGGCATGTCGAAAATATCGTGCAACAGATAGGCCGCCCTTTCCTTGGGTGACAATCGTTCCAGCATCAATAGAAACGCGGTGCTCAGTGATGACGCCAGCGCGGCGTTTTCCGCCTCCAGCGTTGCGCCTTGCTGGATCGGCTCCGGCAGCCAGGTTCCCACGTAGTCAACGCGTTTGCGGTAGGCCGCGCGCAACAGATCGATACAGCGACGGCTACAGGCCGAGGTCAGCCACGCCGCCGGGTTGGCGATCTGGTCAGCGTTCTGCTGCTGCCATTTGATGAAGGTATCCTGCACGGCATCTTCGGCATCGGCACGCGAGCCAAGAATGCGGTATGCCAGCCCCAGTAACCTGGGGCGCGCCTGTTCAAAGATTGCTATATAGGAAGTGCCTGTTTGCATCGCTTAGTGCCTTGATATCTGGAGCCGGTTCCACAGGTTGATCATGGCTATCGACGCCGTCAGCAAGGCGATTTCCTGTTCGGAAAAATGCTCGCGCAACTGCGCCCGCAACTGACCTAACCGCGTGGGCGCTGACAGCGTCGTCAGCGCCTCGGTCCAGGCCAGCGCCGCTTTTTCGCGCGCGCTGAAATCACTGACCTGATCCCACACCACCAGTCGATCCAACCGATCGTTGCTCTCACCGTCGTCGCGCGCTTCTTTAGTATGCATTTTTACGCAGAAAGCGCAGCGGTTGATTTGCGAAGCACGCAGTTGCACCAGGTGATGCAGGCGCGGTTCCAGTCCCGGATTGGTCAGGGTGTCATGCACTGCCATCATCGCCGCCAGTACCGCCGGGATTTCCTGTTCGTAACGTACCGCCTTGTCATTGCTCATCATACTGTCCTCGTGGATTGATTGACTCTTACAGCTATGACGATCGTCGCAGCGGGGCTGTGACCAGCAGGCGGAAAATTTTTATAAACGGCTTATCGGCGGGGTTTGCGGTTCTGCCGCTCAGTCAGGCGCCAGAGCAAGGCCAGTAACGTCAAACAGCCAGCGAGAATAAACAGGAATAATAGCAAGAATGCGCTGTTGCCAGTGGTGCGGCAATAGATTTCATTGAGGCCGACCGAGACCATCAGAATTGCGTACAGCAGAAAAAGAAGTGAGATAAACATAATGTCAGGCTGCGCAACCGCAGTATGTGAGGGATTATGGCATCCTCCCCGATATAAAATCAGTGATAACGGGGAGGATAGGTCTGGGTGGATCGTTAAGATTCATTTAGTCATCCCATTTGGTGCTTAGGTACGCCGCCAGCAGCCCGAGGGTGCTGATGATGCCCAGGAACCCGATAAATACGCTCATGTTTCCCATTGTTATTTCCTCAGTTGATTGTTTCGATAAATACCTCTCGGCGTCGCATACGGGGTCTAGCCTCCTTATCTTCGCGGTAAATATTCCGCGCCGGCATTATAAGCACAACAGTTTATATTTGGCTGGGGAATAGCTAACTTGTTTAGACGTTATTGAGGCAATGGTTCAGCGCAGACGTAATTAAAAAATGCTGTCCATTCTTTTGCTGTATATCTGAAAATAGCGCTTTTCGCTGCCCTGCCCACGCTTCTGACATCGACAGGCAGGCCACGCCTATTGCAGCCATCGCTTAATAAAATCACCCCGGTAAACTACGATTAGTGAATGTCTGGCAACAACACCGCCGGACATGGCAGATAACCCATTGAGGATTATCGTTATTGTCAACACTGCCACGGTCGCTTCGCGGTATTGCCCGCGCGTGGCCGAGTCTCACGCCAAAACGGCTAAGCAAGGTTAATTATGGCACGCACTACCCCTATTGAACGTTACCGCAACATCGGCATCTCGGCGCACATTGATGCCGGCAAAACTACCACGACCGAGCGGATTCTGTTTTACACCGGGGTCAGTCACAAGCTGGGCGAAGTTCATGACGGCGCCGCAACGATGGACTGGATGGCTCAGGAACAGGAACGCGGGATCACCATTACCTCGGCGGCCACTACCTGTTTTTGGAACGGCATGGAACATGATTATCCGCAGCACCGCATCAACATTATCGACACCCCCGGGCACGTCGATTTCACCATTGAGGTGGAACGTTCGATGCGCGTGCTGGATGGCGCGGTGATGGTGTATGACTCGGTGGGCGGCGTACAGCCACAGTCGGAAACCGTGTGGCGGCAGGCGAATAAATACCGGGTGCCACGCCTGGCTTTCGTTAACAAGATGGATCGCGTTGGCGCCAACTTCTTCCGCGTGCGGCAAATGATGATTGACCGACTGAAGGCCAATCCCGTGCCGATCGTCATTCCGATTGGCGCAGAAGACCATTTTAGCGGCGTGGTGGATCTGCTGCGTATGAAGGCCATTTTATGGGACGAGGCGTCACAGGGCATGACCTTCCGCTTTGAAGACGTTCCGGCCGAACTGGTTGCTTCTGCCAACGAGTGGCGCGAAAAAATGGTCGAAGCCGCCGCCGAAGGTTCTGAGCAACTGATGGAAAAATACCTTGGCGGCGAAACGCTCAGCGACGCGGAGATCACCGCCGGCCTGCGCGCGCGCACCATTGCCGGTGAGATCCAGCCGATGCTGTGCGGTTCGGCGTTCCGTAACAAGGGCGTACAGCGCATGCTGGATGCGGTGATCGAACTGATGCCCTCGCCGCTCGACGTGCCGCCGATGGAAGGCCACGATGAAGACGACCATATCGTCAGCCGTCGCGCAGACGACAACGAGAAATTCTCGGCGCTGGCGTTTAAATTGATGACCGATCCGTTCGTCGGCCAACTGACCTTTGTGCGCGTTTACTCTGGCGTGCTGGCCAAGGGCAGCAGCGTATACAACCCGGTGAAAGGCAAGAAAGAGCGCATTGGCCGCATTGTGCAAATGCACGCCAACGATCGTAAGGACGTGGACGAACTGCACGCCGGCGACATTGCCGCCTGTGTCGGACTGAAAGACGTGACGACTGGCGATACGTTGTGCGATCCGAGCGCCATTATCACGCTGGAACGCATGGTGTTTCCGGAACCGGTGATCGCGCAGGCGATTGAGCCAAAGACCAAGAGCGATCAGGAGAAAATGGGTATTGCGCTGCAACGCCTGTCCTCCGAGGATCCGTCGTTCCGGGTGCGTAGCGACGAAGAGTCCGGCCAGACCCTTATTTACGGCATGGGAGAGCTGCATCTGGAAATCATCGTTGACCGGATGCGGCGCGAGTTCGGCGTGGAAACCACCACCGGCAAACCGCAGGTTTCCTATCGTGAAACCATTCGTCGCAAGGTCAGCGATGTAGAAGGAAAATTCGTCCGCCAATCCGGCGGCAAGGGCCAATACGGCCACGTCGTGCTGACGGTGGAACCGAACGACGCCGGCAAGGGGTTCGAGTTCTTTGACGAGATCAAAGGAGGGGTGATTCCCGGCGAATATATTCCGGCGGTGAAGAAAGGCATTCAGGAAGCGTTAGGTAACGGCGTGCTGGCCGGTTATCCGGTGGTGGATGTCAAGGTACATCTCACCTTTGGCTCGTATCATGATGTCGATTCGTCCGAGCAGGCGTTTCGCATGGCGGCGATCTTCGGCTTCAAAGACGCCTGTCGTCAAGCGGATCCGGCGATTCTGGAGCCGATCATGAAGGTTGAAATCGAGACGCCGGAAGAGTACGCCGGTGGCGTGATGGGCGATCTCTCGTCACGGCGCGGCCAGCTGCAGGGCATGGAGGATATTCCGGGCGGTGGCGGCAAGGCAATCCATGCCAAAGTGCCGCTGTCCGAAATGTTTGGCTATTCCACCACTCTGCGTTCGATGTCACAGGGGCGGGCTACCTATACCATGGAGTTCAGCCATTACGCCGAAGCGCCGCGCAACGTGGCCGAAGAGATCATCAATCACCACAAGCGGTGATCCGCAGCCTGCCGCCATGTGCGGCAGGCGTTATTTTTCCACGCTCAACGATACCACTATCGGTTCTGGCCGAATGCGCATGGCATAGACCACCCCGCCGATCAGGCAGCCAATGCCGCAGACCGTCAACAGCGGCGGCCACGCCTGCCGCAGCATGAAGGTATACGCCAGCCCGGCCAGAATTTCGAACACAATCAACGGCCCCACCAGTACCGTAGGCAGTCGCTGACTGGCTTCGTTCCAACATAACGCACCGATCCATGAGCAGAAGATGCCGAGAGCGAGCATCAAGCCAACGAATACCGCCGGCCGCGGGCCGAACGGCAAGGCAAACTCGGGCTGTGTCAGCGCCAGTTGGCCACACACCAGCAGATATCCCAGCAGCGCCAGCGGTAACGTCACCACGCCTTGTGCCGTCGCCCAGGTGGTTGGCCGCTGATCCGGGTGTTCACGTAACCAGCGAGCGTTACGCAGTGGGAACCAGGTCCAGCACGCCACCGCCAACAACGCCAGCGCCAATCCACTGCCATAGCGCCATTTATCCACCGGCACATCGTTGCCTTGCAGTTCGGCAATGTTGACCAGCACCAACCCAAGGGCAATCAGCAACAACGCCGGCATCAGCTTGTGCCAGGCAAGACGCCCATCGTGTTGGCCATAAAACAGATTGGCGGTCACGGAAATCACCACCGGCAAGGTGCCGATGATCATGGTGGACACCGGTGCACCGGTGCGCTGAATAGCGCTGGCCAGGCACAGGTAGTACAACAGGTTGCCGATTGCCGTTAGCTTCAACGCTTCTAACCAGTCCTGGCGTAACAAGCGTTGCAAACGCCGTCTATCCAGCCAGGCCAGCGGCAAGGCAATCAGTCCAAACGCCAGATAGCGTCCGGTGGACTGCAACGCCGCAGGATAATCCGGCACCAGCAGCGGCCCAACGAAGATAAGCCCCCACATCAGGCCGGCAGATAACGCAAATAACACTCCAATAAACATGACGACTCCATCGAAACAATCAGGGCGTAACGAAACTCACGCCCTGTAACAAGCTGATCTTGCGGTTGATGGAGCCAGTGTAACAGCGTCAGGCAGCAATCTATTGTAGCAGGTTGCTGTTTTACTCGGTGTCAAAGCGCGGGAATACCGCTTCAGGATCATAGCGTTCCCTCAGTGCCACCAGTCGTTGCCAATGCGATGTCGCGTAGCAACGCTGCACCGTATGGCTGCGCCCTTCCAGATCGAACTCGTTGATATAATGCCCGCAGGCATAGGGAGCCAAACGATCGTAACAATGATTCAACCATTGCCGGTTGGCGTCATCCTGTTGCGGATCATCCCACTGCATATAGCTGGAGACAAAATAACGACCGGTTGCCGAATAGGCGGCGTCGGGAAACGTTTGGTCGCCGCGCCAGATAATCATCGTCATGCCCTGAGGCGAGGGTTGAGACGGCAGTTGTTCACGCAGAATGGCGCTCACCTCCAGGATCCTATTGGTGAACAGGTTATCGGTACGCAAGCGGGAACACACCAGCGCCTGCTCGCTTTGCCGGTATATCGCTTCAAAATCCGCCATCTTTTCCGTTGCCAAGCATTGAATATCCAGCTTGAAGCGCTGGATCCGGTGGGTGAACAAAGCCTGTAGTGCATCCGCCTGGCGGACGCTGTCGGCAAAGGCCAACGTATTGACCACCACCTGTTGCTGGTCGTTGCCGGCCAGTACGATCATGATTTGCAACTGTTTGTCCCACTGGTGACTGTCGAGCATTTCGAACAGTAACGGCAATGCTTTACCCGGCAAGCTATAGAGATGGCTGGTGATCGCCGCCGGATGAGGCCAGCACTGGAGATAAAACGCGGTGATGACAAAAAAGGCATTGGGCCCGGCGCCGCGCGCCGCCCACCACAATTCGGGATTTTCGCTGGCGCTGGCATGCCTGCACTCGCCGTCGGCGGTAATAACGTCAACCGCCGTGACGTTAAATACGCTCATGCCGCCCCAGGCGGTAGAATTTATCCCCAGCCCGCCGCCGAGTAAAAATCCGCTCAGCGCCACATCGCCGCCGTGTCCGGTGGGAAACGCCAGCCCCAAAGGTGCTAACTGATGCATTAACTGTCGCCCGGTGGCGCCGGGCTCGACCCGGGCGATGCCGGTAGTGGTATCGACCTGTATTTCATTCAGAGCCGAAATATCCAGCAGAATGCTGTCATTTTGCAGGAAAATGCCGGCATAGCTGTGTCCCCCGGCGCGGACACACAGTGCTTTGCCATATTTGCGGGCCAGATTGACGGTAGCAACGATGTCCTGCTGGCATTCCGCTCGCACAATCAGTTCAGGAAAACGCTTAAAATCCCGCTGATTCCAGCTTGCCTGGCGATACCAGCCGGCATATTCGGCATGGTAACGGGAGCGAACCTTTCCGCTCAGTTGGCAGCAAAATACACGATAGTCATCTGCTGCACAGGTTAAAGAAAGCTCTGTCATAGTGATAACCTTTTTTGCGTTATAAAAGTGGCTGCTTTATCGTCTGATTACTGATGCGGACGGTGGGTTACGGCATACAGGGGCAATGGCTGCAAACCCAGACGGGTTTTGATTTTGGCGTTTAAACGTCCTGCTTCGAGGCGCTTCAGTCGCCGCTGAAAGGCGTACTGATAGGCATTGGCAAAACACAGGGTATAAGGGCTGAACGCCAGGCCTTCATACTTCATGCCGGCTGACCATAAGTGCAGCGTGTCCTGCTCCTCAAAACACACCATACCAGCGAGCAATTCGCCCTCTTTCTCGATAAGATTCAAGCGAATAAGGTCACCACAAAGCCGACTGAAACGCGCCAGAGGCGCCGCCGGGAAATACTGGGGCGTACCGTGGCGTGAGGTGGTCTGAAAACAGAGCTCAGTGAGCTGTTCAAGGCGTTGATCGAACGGCGGCGCAATTATCGAGGCAACCGCCCCGCTGTCATTGAATTTTCGCATTTGCCTGCGCATTTCACCGCGTCCATCATAAGGCAGACTTTCCACAAAATGTTCAAAATCGCGAAAGTGCGTCAAATCAGCATAATAGCGGTCGAACATATAGTTGATGTTCAAGTCGGCTTGCGCCGCTAACGGCAATAGTGGGGATTCAGCGACGTTCAACAAGCCGGAATAGCGTGCGCCAACCTGTTTCGCGGTCAGCTTTAGCCGCATGAAAAGGCTGTCATAAATATGATTTAAAGATGAAAAGCTTAATACGGTGCTATTAAAACAGTGCATGATATGGCTAAACAAACCATAATCATCACCTTCATTTCGTATATCTACCTTTTGTTCCAATACGCGAAATGGATCAACAACATCCAGGCGTTGTAAATAAGCCGGTATAAATGCAACCAACTTACCCTCTATCCTCACCGTCAGGTAAAAGAATTGTTTTACAGACAGTAACGGAGAGAGTTCCGCCGCTTGTAAAAAGCGCCAGTCATAAAATAACGGCGAACCGCATTGAGCATGAAAGCAGCGGTATTCCTCCTCGTCTAATTGCTTGAGGGTATGTAGCGTGTCGGTAATGTATTCCACGTGAGTGCCTCGCTTTAATAAGTGATGACAACCCCGGTGTTAAATTTATATGGCGGTCGGTCTTTGAATTCCTTGATGACCTTTAGCCGAGTTTGCAGTCGACCAACACGGTGTGTGGGTGCGCCAGATAGGCATGCAAATGTTCCGGTATTTCATCCGCGGCGCACGCCGCCTCGGGATTGCGCCAGCAGGTTACCGTGAAGCCGTTATGCGCCAGTGCGCTGTCAATCGCGCCGCGCGACCAGTAGTTGGCACAGATAGGCGCCCCGGATTGCTGGGGAAACGACAGCTGTACCGTGCTGCCATCCTGCTGTGGTTGCGTACCACTCAGTTGGAAGCCGTAGGGAAGATAATATTCTTGGTCAACCTTATATTCCGGATTTAGCGGTAATGTCAGTAAGCGTCCGCCCGGTTTAAGCATCCGCGCCATGGTCGCCACCATTTCTTTAAGAAAATCATAATTGGTGGCATAGGGTAAAACGTACACCGCCAATACCAAATCAAACGTATGCGCCATCTCAGGCGTTATTTTTGATATATATTCAATACATAATGGTTTTTCCATCTCGCGTTTTTTTGCATACTCCAGCATTCCCCCTGCCACATCAAATCCGACGACGTGATGCGCCCCGGAAGATTTTAACAATCGGGCATAATGACCGGTGCCGCAACCGAAATCGAGAATGTTCAGGGAAGAGACATCCCCCAACTGTTCTATTACGGAAGGTGTTTCAATTTGCTTGCGAAATGGCCATTCAAACATCTGCTCGTAAAAAATGGCCAAAGAATCAAATTGACTCTGACTGTTAGCGATTTCCATTTTCACTCCGAATCGGATAATGAGTATAAATTTATAGTTAGGCAAGTTGAAATTTGCAAACTTTGCCAGTTTTAAAAAGAAAAAATATTTATGACAGTTCGTTATCTCATTGAGAATGTAATTATTTCATCTGATGAGTATTGCCATCGCACTTATTAACCTGAGAAAACTTGTTTTTGATAACGGGCTGGAGTGACGCCGTAACGATTGGCGAAAGCCCGCGTCAAATGCGCCTGGTCGGTCAAGCCGACCGCGGCAGCCACCTGTGCGGCCGGCATGCCCTGCGTTAGCCGTCGTTTTGCCTGGTAAAGTCGAATGGCCATCAGCATTTGATGAGGCGATACATGAAACTGTGCCTTGAACTTGCGCTGAAAATGATACGGACTGAGCGCGACCAATGCTGCCAGGCCGTCTAGCGTAATTGGTTGGGCATAGTGTTCCCAGAGATATTCTCGCACGATATCCAGACGGATCGCGCCCTCCCGTGGCTGTGGCTGCGCCACCTTTGCATGCGGACGAAACGCCGCGATCGCCTCCAGCAGCAGGCCGTCGATAGCCAATGGATCCTGAGCCTGCCACAGCGCGGCCAGAGTCTCAGCAATACGCCGTGCCGCCGGCGCATCGTCGCGCACCGCGTCGGTAAACCAGAGGCCCTGCTCGCCGCTCAGCCGCGCCAGCGTTGCCGGTTCAAGGTAAATCATCCGGTAGTTCCAGCCGCCTTCGCTGGCGGATTCGCCGGTATGCAATTCATCGGGGTTCATTAACACCAGTGAACCGGGGGCAGCGACGTGCTGCGCACCTCGATAGCGAAAACGTTCGGCGCCCTGCACCACCGTGCCGATGCCAAAGGCGGCATGGGTGTGCGGTTCAAACGCATAGCGATCGATATGGGCATGATAAAGCTCAACGCCCGGCAACTGCGGCAGATGCCGAAACTGCGCACAGTCTTTTTCGAACGGAAACTGTTGTGGAACACCTTGCATTGCGTGGGTCATCCTGCGTTGTCACGAGCGGCCAAGTGAAATAAACAGCCACTATGATAGTTAATCGGCCACAATTTGCGTAGCGCGTTCACGTTGTGAGCAGTTCACATGGCCAAAAAGCCGCTAGGCTAGAATTAGCGTGGCGAACGTGTCACTCTAGACGACTGGTCTAATTCATACTGAAGGAACCCGATGATGAAAATTCTCATGGTGCTGACATCTCACGACCAACTGGGTAACACCGGTAAGAAAACCGGTTTCTGGCTGGAAGAATTTGCCGCCCCCTATTACATCTTCAAAGATGCCGGCGCCCAGCTGGTGCTGGCCTCACCCGCCGGTGGCCAGCCGCCGCTGGATCCGAAAAGCAATGAAGAGGATTCGCAGACCGACGACACTCGCCGTTTTGTCAATGATGCCCCGGCGGTAGCGGCGCTGTCCTCAACCCGCAAACTCTCGCAGATTGTTGCGAGCGAGTTTGATGCAGTATTTTATCCGGGCGGCCACGGGCCTTTATGGGATCTGGCAGAAGATCCGTTGTCCATCGCGCTGATTGAAACCACCCTGGCGGCCAACAAACCGTTGGCGGCAGTGTGCCATGCGCCAGGTGTGCTGCGCCATGTCAAGGGGGCGGACGGCCAACCACTGGTGCGGGGCAAAGCGGTGACCGGCTTTAGCAACAGCGAAGAAGACGCCGTTGGCCTGACCGAGATCGTTCCGTTCCTGGTCGAAGACGTGCTCAAGCAACAGGGTGGCAATTACAGCAAAGGTGCGGACTGGGCTTCCTATGTCGTCACCGATGGCCTGCTGGTCACCGGACAAAATCCGGCGTCATCCGCCGAAGCGGCGCGCGCCCTGCTCGCGCTAGTGAACTCGCAGTAAAGAGGTAACAATGTACTCAAATACACAACTTTATATTGATGGTGAATGGCGTGATGCCCAATCCGGTAAAACGCTGGCGGTCACCAACCCGGCTACCGACGAAACCATCGGTCACGTCGCCCATGCCGGACAGGCAGATCTCGATCTGGCGCTGGCCGCTACCGAGCGCGGTTTTAACATCTGGCGTCAAACCTCGGCCTATCAGCGCGCCAACATGATGCGCCAGGCCGCCGCCCTGCTGCGCGAACGTGCGGCGCAGATCGCCACGCTGATGACACAGGAACAGGGTAAACCGCTGGCGCAGGCCAAAGTGGAAGTTCTGGGCGCTGCCGATGTGATCGACTGGTTCGCCGGCGAAGCCAGCCGTACTTACGGACAAATCATACCGGCACGCCAGCAGGACGTACAGCAGCAAACGCTGAAGCTGCCGGTTGGTCCGGTGGCGGCCTTTACGCCGTGGAACTTCCCGATCAACCAGATCGTGCGCAAACTGTCGGCCGCGCTGGCCGCCGGTTGTTCGATCATCATCAAGGGGCCGGAAGAAACCCCGGCCTCGCCGGCTGCGCTGATCCAGGCCTTCGCCGATGCCGGTATTCCGGCCGGGGTGATTGCGCTGGTTTACGGTACGCCGGCGGAGGTATCGGAGTATCTGATCCCTCACCCGACCATCCGCAAGATTTCGTTCACCGGCTCTACCCGCGTCGGCAAACACCTGGCGGCACTGGCTGGTCAGCACATGAAAAAAGCCACCATGGAACTGGGCGGACACGCGCCGGTATTGATCTTTGACGATGCCGATCTTGATGCGGCGGCGAAAGAACTGGCCGCCGCCAAGTTCCGTAATGCCGGCCAGGTGTGCATTGCGCCGACCCGTTTCCTGATCCAACAGGGCGTGTATGATGAGTTTGTCGAAAAGTTCACCGCTGCGGTGCGTGAAATCAACGTCGGCAACGGCCTGGACGACGGCGTGACCATGGGGCCAATGGTACTCGGTCGCAGCGTCGATGCCATTGAGGCATTCGTACAAGACGCGATTGCCCAAGGGGCAAAAGTCACCACCGGCGGCAAACGCCTGACGGACAAAGGCAATTTCTTTGCGCCGACGGTATTGCGTGATGTGCCGTTGAATGCGCGCGCTATGTCGGAAGAACCCTTTGGCCCGGTTGCGTTGTTGCGGCCGTTCAACGATTACCATGAAGCCATCGCCGAAGCCAATCGTCTGCCCTATGGCCTGGCCGCCTATGCCTACAGTCGCAATATTGCCACCGTCAACGCCCTGGGGCGTGATGTCGAAAGCGGTATGCTGACCATCAACCATATCGGTTTTGGTCTGCCGGAAACGCCATTTGGCGGCGTGAAAGACTCTGGTCACGGCACCGAGGGCGGTAGCGAAGCGATCGAGTCCTATCTCGAAACACGTTTCGTTACCGTCGCCGGTCGCTAATCAAGCCCGGTTGGTAACATGACGGTCACAACCGGCCAGTAATTACTGGCCGGTTTTTTATCGCTTTATGGCGTCGCCCGCCCGATGATCCCCGGTATCTGCTGCCTCCCGGTGGTAAGCATCTAATCACGAAAACGTCACGAAAATTTATTAATTTCCTGGGTGACGATCATTTTTTATCATCATAACAACCTGCTAGAAAACAAAAGTGTACCGATAGTTAGCCAAATAATAACTGACTCATCGGATCTCATGCCGCGCTGAGTAGCCTACTCTAAATGTACATTTACAGTAGCAATGCTTAATAATTTGCTTGACCGAGGAACACGTGATGACTCACTGGCTCGCCAATGCGACAGAGGCATGTATTTATCCCCAGCAAGTGGGCAACCTCGCCGTGATGCCCCGGCTGGACAAGGTACAGGAAGCCGATGTGGTGGTGATCGGTGGCGGATTGCTGGGCCTGTCTGCCGCTCTGCATCTTGCCGCCGCCGGTGTCGATACGGTTTTATTGGAAAAGGCGCAGGTTGGCGGCCGCGCTTCAGGGCGCAACGGCGGCCAGCTGACGCCAGGCATGGCGCGCTGGAAGGCGCGGCAAATGCTGCAAATGCTGCCGTTTGAAACCGCACGGTGGCTGTGGCAGTTCGCATCATCGGAAGCGATGCAGTTACTGGACAGTTTATTGGAAACCCACGGTATCAATGCCGATCGCCACCATGGTCATCTTACCGCCGCCGTGCATCCGGCGCATATGGCGCCCTTGGCCGAGGAGTTGGCGGCACGTCAGACGTTGGGCGATCGCTGCGCCGCTATGCTGGATCGCGATCAATTGCGCACTCACCTGAATTCAGCCAACTATCATGGCGCGGCAATCGATCATTCAGGCGGGCACATTCATCCGCTAAAGCTGGTGCACGGCCTGCTGGGCGCCTTTCTGCGCGCAGGTGGACAAGCATATGAAGACAGTGCGGTTGTGGCGTTAAGGCCGGGTGCACGTGGCACGCTGGCGCTCACCGCCGCTGGCGGCATGGTGGCGCGTAAGGCGATTGTGCTGGCGATGCATGCAGACACCGGGACGTTGCAACCGCAAGAAGAGTCGATGACATTACCGCTCTATACCTACGTCGCAGCCACCGCACCGGTCAGCGGCGGGATTCATACCCTGTTACCGACCGCTATGCCGGTGTACGACACTCAGTTGCAGATCGATTATTTTCGTCCCTATGACAACGACCGGTTGTTGTTCGGCGCGCTGGGCACCAGTCAGTTGCTGCCGAGGGCGTCGATTGTCAAACGTCTACAACAGCGATTGACCGCGGTGTTCCCGCAGCAGCCGAATCTGTCCCCCGAATTTTTCTGGGCCGAACCTTTCGACATTACCCGCTCCGGCATGCCGGTGTTTCGCAAGTCTGCCGCGCCGGTGCCGGTATACAGCGCCTATGGCTGGAACGGCCACGGTTTGGCACAGAGCGTGCGGGTAGGAAAAGCCATCAGCGACGATCTGTTACGGCTAAACCGCGATTTCTTGCGACTGACCCGGTTCCCCCCTGTCGCCTTCCCTACCCGTTTCCTGTCCAAACGCCGGCTGGCTTCGTTGGCGATGCTCTCCGCACGCGTGGTCAATCTGCTGCAACCACATAAAATGCTGTCATCCTGAAAACGGGTCTGGCAATTGCCCTCTGCCAGCTTCTTACCTTCTGTTACGGCTTTGTCGTGATGTTCGACCACGGTATCGAGTGCCGATTGTCATTTTTATGTCACCTGCTGGCGTTAGAAATAGCCAATATTTTGAGTTGGCAAATTGAACAGGATCTAACGTGATACCACGTCTGGGCGAAAAACATTTTACGGCTTCGGCCATTATTCTGGATGAAGACCACCGCGTATTGATGCATTTTCACCATAAGCTGCAATGCTGGTTATACCCCGGCGGACATGTTGAACCGAATGAAGAACCGCAGGAAGCGCTGCAGCGTGAGGTTAAGGAAGAGGTCGGGATTGAGACCCGCATCATTGATTGTGCTCGCCACAGCGCGATAGCGCTGGTGAACGATCAGCAGGATGTTGTAGAACTGCCTAGCCCGTTGACCATTCTTTGTGAAAGGATCGGTGATAAAAACGGCGACTATCACTGGCATATTGACTTGATCTACTTATGCCGTTCTCCGGCGGCCTGCGTTGCTGCCCACAGCGGCTTTAAATGGTTCACCATGGCAGAAGTAGAAAAACTCGCATGTCCGCGCGAGCTCCCCTCCCTGATTGGCAGAGCCATCGACCTCTGCCGGCACGTTACGCCGCGTTGAGGTTGCCGTGCGCCGCTGCGGTGGCTAATCGGCGATTGGCACGCTTTCGTTTACCGTGATTTTTGCCACTCGCCGGCTTCGGATGGCAGTGATAGAAAGGTTATTAACGCAGCAACTCCGTTAAAATAACAATAAATTAACAAGACCCTACGGAGCGCTGCCATGACCCTGAATCAAAAACGCATGTACATTAATGGCGAATTTATCGCCAACCCTGACGATCGCTGGATTGACGTGGTCAATCCGTCGACCGAACAGATCATTATGCAGATCCCCCAAGGCAGCGCCGAGCACGCGAAACAGGCGATTGATGCCGCCGCCGCCGCACAGGCCGATTGGGAAGCGTTACCTGCCGTCGAGCGTGGGCAGTGGCTGCGAGCCATCGCCAACGGCATCCGCCAGCGTGCGGAGGAACTGACCGCCACCATCGTCGCCGAAGGCGGTAAAACTCAGGAACTGGCCAAGGTGGAAGTGCTGTTCACCGCCGATTACCTTGATTATATGGCTGAATGGGCGCGCCGTTATGAAGGCGAAATTATCCAGAGCGATCGGCCCAACGAGACGATTTTCCTGTTCAAGAAGGCCATCGGTGTCACCACCGGCATTTTACCGTGGAACTTCCCGTTCTTCCTGATTGCACGCAAGGCGGCGCCGGCCCTGCTGACCGGCAATACCATGGTGATCAAGCCCAGCGAATTGACGCCGGGCAACGCGGTGATATTTGCCGAGATTGTGCACCAGGTCGGATTGCCACGCGGGGTATTCAATCTGGTGACGGGCTATGGTCCCGAAGTTGGACAGGAACTGGCGGCCAATGCCAAGGTCGGTATGGTCAGCCTGACCGGCAGCGTCGGCGCGGGTATCGCCACCATGCGTGCAGCAGCCGACAACGTCACCAAAGTGTCGCTGGAACTGGGCGGTAAAGCCCCGGCGATTGTCATGGCCGACGCCGATCTGGATTTGGCGGTGAAAGCCATCGTCAGTTCGCGGGTGATCAACACCGGGCAGGTGTGCAACTGCGCCGAACGTGTTTATGTGCAACAGGCAATTTATCCTCAGTTCATCGAGCGGCTCAGTACGGCATTACAACAGGTAACCTATGGCGATCCCAATACCCAAACCGGGCTGGATATGGGACCGCTGATCAGCGCAGAGGCGGTAAAACGGGTGGAGGACAAGGTAGCACGGGCCGTCGAACAGGGGGCGACGCTGCGATTTGGCGGGCAACGTGCCGCGCGCAGCGGTTATTTTTTCCCCCCTACCTTACTGACGGAGGTGCGTCAGGATATGGAAATCATGCAAGAAGAGGTGTTTGGTCCGGTATTGCCGGTAGCAACCTTCAACACGCTGGATGAGGCCATCGCCATGGCCAATGACAGCGAATACGGCCTCACCTCCTCCATTTTTACTCGCGATCTCAATGTGGCGATGCGCGCGCTCAAGCAGTTGAAGTTCGGCGAAACCTACATCAATCGTGAAAACTTTGAAGCGATGCAGGGGTTCCATGCCGGCTGGCGCAAGTCCGGCATCGGCGGCGCCGATGGCCGCCACGGGCTGGAGGAATACCTGCAGACCCAGGTTGCCTATTTACAACTTTAGCCATCCACCGTTACAGCGTGGCGCAACGCGGGCCGTCAGGCGCAGAGTGTTTGATCCATACCGCCTGCCACGGCCGCAACGTCATGCTGCCGTCAAACGCCGTCATGGCGATCAGATCGGTGCCCGGCAGCGGCAAGTGCAGCGTTTGCGGAGCGGCACTGACGTTCACCACGCAGCTGATGCGTTCCTGCCCGCGCTGTTCGGCCCGTTCGATGCCGAACAGCGCGTCGCCAAGTTTCAGCACCCGCTGCGCCGCCTGGGGGGCAAACGCCGGCTGGGTACGGCGACAATAAATCAGGTGACGCAGACGATGGAACACTTCCGCCCGTAGCGTGCCTGGCTCAACCAGCTGTTGTTCCAGGCTTTTCAACTGCAGTTTTTCGCGGTTGATGCGTCGGTTGATGCCGGAGCGCGCTACCCCCGCCAGATCGCTGCGGCTACCGAGCAGGCTATGATAATACAGCGCCGGTACGCCGCGGAATGCCAACAGGATTGACTGTGCCGCCACGAACTTGTCGGCTTTGGTGTTGACGCCGTCATCCGGCTCGCACAGGGCATCCAGATAGTTGATGTTCAACTCATACGGCGACTTACTGCCGTCGGGGTTGTTACGCCAGGAAATTCGCCCGTCCTTACGCTCCACTTCGGCCACCAGAAACGCCCGCTCGGCATCGTCCAGCAGATTTTCAGTCGGCCGCAGGCCGATGCCGTCGTGGCTGGCCAGAAAGTTGAAAAAAGTGGTGTTGATCGGCTGCGTTTCGGCACTGAGTCGGGTCGCCCAGGCATTGAGCCAGCGCGTATTCTGGCGTAAAAATGCGTGCAGCGTCAGCGGTGGTAACGGAAACTGGTACACCATGTGCGCTTCGTCGCCGTTGCCGAAATAGCGAATATTTTCGCTGTGCGGCACGTTGGTTTCGGTGATCAGGCGGCAATGGGTATTGGCGCGGTCGAGCACCAGCCGCCACAGCTTGATGATCTGATGCACTTCCGGCAGGTGTATACACGCGGTCCCTGCCGCTTTCCAGATAAAACCAATTGCATCCAGGCGAATCGACCGTCCGCCGGACGCGGCGTATTGCAGCAGGATGTCGATGCTTTCCAGTAACACTGCCGGTTCGCGAAAATTAAGGTCTATCTGGTCTTCGCTGAAGGTGGTCCACAAATAGACGCGCTGATGGTTGGCTTTGACATACGGCGTCAGCAGTGGCAGCGCGCGTGGGCGCATCACCGAATGGTAATCGGCCTGTGGGTCGGCCTCGATAAAATAGTGCTGGTATTTTTCCTCGCCGCGCAGATAAGCCTGAAACCACAGGCTGGCGCTGGAAACGTGGTTAATCACGCAGTCAAACATCAAATCATAATGCTGATGCAATGCGTGAATATCTGTCCAGTCGCCCAGTTCAGGATTGATACGCCGATAATCCACCACGCTGAAACCGTCATCCGAGGTCCAGGGAAACATCGGTAACAGATGAATATCGCTGATTAAGCCTTGCAGCCAGCGATCGGCGAACTGTTTCAGTACCCGCAGCGGTTTTTCATCGTCCTGATACAGACCGTCGCCATAAGCGATCAGATAAATGGTTTTCTCGTCGACCGATTGCGACCGCTGTTCTCGGGGTAAGCGCCACTTTTCTATCAACGCCAGAATGTCGGCAATCAACGCCGGCCGTCGTTCGGCAGGATACAAACTGCGCAGCAATTGCTGTAGCTGTTGCTCGAAGTCTGACGCCATAGCCCCTCCTTTTGTGTAAAACCATTAGCTTCCTTTATAACCGCTTCTGGTAAACAGGTAAAACACCTCGGCAGGCTACCGTTGGCTGTGTGCCTTTGTGAGCGATGCCTCATGGTGGGCAAATTGCCGACTTGCGTCAGGCGGCCAACGGCGACTGCTGCTATTTTGTTTATGGCGGCCGAGCCAAAAAAAACGGCTGAAAGTGATTACGCAACAAGGTATTAGCCACTTGGCCGCCGCATCAACACTAACCGGAAAGGAACCCTTATGCAGATTCGCCTGTTTAAAATAATGGCGCTGAGCGCCGCCATCATGACGGCCAGTTCTCCGCTGTTTGCCGCCCAACTCGACGCCGGTGCGGTGGCCGCGCCGGACGAATACGGTGCTAAAGTCGCGGCGCAGATCCTCAAGGCCGGTGGCAACGCGGTGGATGCCGCCGTAGCGACCGCCTTTACCCTGGCGGTTACCTATCCCGAAGCCGGCAACATTGGTGGCGGCGGCTTTATGACGCTGTATATCGACGGTAAGCCCTACTTCCTGGATTATCGTGAAACCGCACCCAACGCCGCCAGCAAAGGCATGTATCTGGATGAAAAAGGCCAGGTTATCGACAACCTCAGTCTGGTTGGCAGCAAAGCCGCCGGGGTTCCGGGTACGGTGATGGGATTATGGGAAGCGCACCAGAAGTTCGGCAAACTGCCCTGGGCGGAACTGTTAACGCCGGCGATTGGCTACGCGCGGCAGGGCTTTACCGTCGCCAACCAGCAGTACCAGTATCGTGAAGACGCCAATAAACTGTTTGCCGGCAAAACCAACTTCGGCGACTACTTTGGCAGCATGAAGCCAGGCAGCCTGTTTAAACAACCAGAACTGGCAAAAACCCTCGAACGGATCGCCGATCGGGGGGCTAGCGACTTTTACCGCGGCGAAACCGCCAACCTGTTGGTAAAGCAGATGCAGCAGGATGGCGGTTTGATCAGCGCGGACGATCTGAAGGATTACCGCGTGAAATGGCGTGAGCCGATGCAGATCGCCTGGCGTGGCAATACCATCTATACCGCCCCGCTGCCTAGCTCCGGCGGCATCGCTCTGGCGCAGTTGTTGGCAATCAAGGAGTATCGCGCCGCCGATTTTAAGGGGGTCACGCTCAACTCGGCACGCTACATCCATTTGTTGTCGGAAATTGAAAAGCGGGTGTTTGCCGATCGTGCCGACTATTTGGGCGATCCTGACTTTACCGATGTGCCGGTGGCCAAGCTGACCGCCGCCGATTATCTGCAAAAACGCGCGGCAGAAGTGAATCCGCAGGCCATCTCCGCCAGCGAAAAAGTACGTCCCGGCCTGGAAACGCACCAAACCACCCACTTTTCGGTTATCGATGCGCAAGGCAATGCGGTCAGTAATACCTATACGCTAAATTGGGACTTTGGCAGCGGCGTGGTGGTCAATGGCGCCGGCTTCTTGCTGAACGACGAAATGGATGATTTCAGTGCCAAACCCGGCGTGGCAAACGCCTTTGGCGTGGTGGGCAGCGACGCCAATGCCATTGAGCCCGGCAAGCGCATGCTGTCGTCCATGAGTCCGACCATCGTTACCCGCGACGGCAAGGTGACGCTGGTGCTCGGCACGCCGGGGGGTTCACGCATTTTTACGTCAATCTTTCAGGTGCTGAACAACATTTACGATTATCACCTGTCACTGCAACAGGCGGTAGCGGCGCAGCGCGTACACCACCAGTTGCTGCCCAAAGACACCCTCTACTACGACAGTTACGCGCCGTTGACCGGTCAGGTGGCGGCAGAGTTAACCGCGCTGGGTTATACCCTGGAGGATCAGGGTTGGAACATGGGGGATATCCAGGCGATCCGCGTCGATGGCAGGATGCCAGAAACCGCTTCCGACCCGCGTGGTCGGGGTACTGGACAGGTGATCGAACGCTAGTGTGCTGGCCAATTGCGTCGGGGAGCAGCAATACCCGGCGCTGCTGATGAAATATTTAGACATTATTATTTAATTTATAATTAACATGTATGCATCGTCATTAACATCGCCCCGCTTATCTGTATTTTTTTGTGTCTTGAAAAGATTATTTTGCGTATTGGGCTAATCTTATAAGACTAATTAATATATCGATTAGTCGGAGGTTAATGATGCACCATCAAAGCAATCGGCAGAAAAAGCCGGAAAAAAACACCCCGCCAGCCGCTTCGCCAAAGCGGGAAAAGGATGATTATCACCACGCGCCAGAGTCCGGTGACAAGCAGGTGAAATAATGACTACGGGCGACCCAACGCTGGCCATGCTGCTGTATTTCGTTATGCCATTATGGTTATTGGCCGGCATCGCCGACTGGGCATGTCATCGCGCGACTGAAATAGAGAAAACCAGCGGTACCAAGGAGTCACTGCTGCATTTGATGATGTTTGTCGAAGTGGGTATTCCGTTGTTGGCCGCCATTTTCCTTGAGATCAACAGCCTGATTATCTTGTTGATGATAGTCGCTTTTTTTGTTCATGAAGCCACGGCGCTGTGGGATGTCAGCTACGCCGTGGACCAACGTGAAGTTACGCCGATCGAACAGCATATTCACAGCTTTCTGGAGATGATCCCGTTAATGGCGATGCTGATGGTGATCTCGTTAAACTGGCAGGATTTCACCGCGCTGTTCGGCATGGCCGACCAATCTGCCGACTTCTCGCTGCGTTGGAAAACACCCCCGTTGCCGACCGGTTATAGGCTGACGCTGTTCGCGGCAATATTGCTGCTGGTTATTATTCCCTACATCGAAGAATTTGTTCGCACGTTGCGAAAGAGGTAAATCATGCCGTTTATTCCTTTTAATCCCTCGCCAGGTTACACCTTAGGCGCCGAATTAGAATTACAGCTCATTGATTTAAATAGCTGCGAGCTTTCGCAAAAAGGCCTGGAAATTATAAAAGCCATGAATAATGAAAAGAATATAAAGGAAGAGCTGACGCTATCAACCATAGAAATTAATTCGGCGGTGCATAAGAATCCCTTTACCCTGTACGATGAATTGAGCACCATTGCCAGCCAGCTGTCGGACGTGGCCGCCGGTTATCACTGCGGGCTATGCGGCGGCGGTCGCCATCTTACCAGCGATTGGAAAGAACAGTGCATTACCCCCACCGAACGTTATCAGGAGGTGTACGATCACCTGGGTTTTTTGGCAAAACTGTCCTGCGTTTTTGGCCAACATATTCACGTCGGTGTTGAAAGCGGCGATGATGCCATTTATCTGTGCCACGCGCTGATCCCCTACCTGCCGCACTTTATCGCCCTGAGTGCCTCGTCGCCTTATTACCAGTCGGTTGATACACGCTTTGCCAGTTCACGTTTCAGCGCGCTGAACTCGTTCCATACCTTCGGCTACATTGAGAATATCCACAATTGGCAGCAGTTTAACCAGTATGTCGACACCGCGACGCGGCTGGGGATCATACAATGCCTGAAGGATATTTATTGGGAAATCCGGCCGAAGCCCAACTTCGGTACGGTCGAGATCCGCGTTTGCGATACGCCGTTGTCGATTTATCATGCCTGCATGCTCAGCGGTTACGCGCAGCTGTTGGTGAAATATCTGCTCGATGAACGCCGGCCGCTGCAACAGGCCTACCATTCTGCCGTCACCTGCAACACCTTCTGCGCCCAGCGCTACGGCTTCAGCGCGCCTTACATCGACTGTCAGTCAGCAGAGAAAACCGAATTGTCACGTCATCTGCTGTTTACCCTGCAACGCCTGTATCACTACGCCAGCGGTCGTGACATCGAGGTCCTGGATTACCTGAAACAATATGTCATGCACGGCGAAAACGATGCCGATCGTATTCGCGGCATGGCGCAGGCGGGTTACAGCGAAAGCTGCATCATCCAGACCATGATGGCGCTGCTGACCAGCGGTGTGCACAGCGGTAACGTGGCGATCGGCGCCTGAAAGATGCAGCGAATGAAGGAAAAGCGGGACCGTTGGACGGCCCCGTGGGTGTTGCGGCGGGCGCTCTGCCCCCGATAGCTGGATTACGGATTTAACTGGGTGCTGTAATTGACCGGTACCCAACGGTAACCCTGACCTTGCGCTTGCACATGCCCCAGACCGGGGAAGGCAATATGCGCCGCCGCCACCCAATAGCCCTGTTTGGCAGCCTGCGCCAAAATACGCTCGCGGGTCGCGATGGCCTGCTGACGATCGACGTCGAAATGAATCGCCACCTGCGGCTCAGGCATCTGTACCGCCTTGGCATGGATGATATCCCCCCACAGCACCAGCGTTTGCCCCGCGCTTTCCACCCGATAGGTCACGCTGCCCGGAGTATGCCCATAGGCCGCCTGCGCCTGTATGCCCAGAGGCAAGGTGGCCGGCGCGGTAAAGGTTTTCAGTTTGCCGGCGGCGATAATCGGCTTTAACACCTCGGCAGATTGTTTAAAGGTATGGCGCTGCCCCGCTTCCACTTTGCTCTGGTTGGCACTATCCAGCCAAAAATCAGGATCGTGTTTGTCGACATAGACCTCGGCATTGGGGAATGCCGGTTTGCCATTGAGCGTCAGGCCACCGGAATGATCGCCGTGCACGTGGGTCACCAGCACCGCATTGATGCTTTCCGCCGGGTAACCGGCCGCTTTCAGGTTGGCTAACAGATGGCCGCCGTTATTGCCGAACAACTGCCCCGCGCCGGTATCGACCAGAACCCGCTGTTTGCCGTCGTCGATCACGAAGGTATTGATTGAGGTTTCCGCTTGTGGCGTCATCGCGTCCTCTGCCATTCGCTGTTTTAAGCGTTGCGGATCGATCGGCAGCAGCAATTTCTCCAGCGGCAGCGTGATGGTGCCGTCGGACACCGCGGTCACCGTCAGCTTGCCCAATGCCATACGGTAATATCCCGGCGCCTGCTGATGCGTATCGGCAGCGTGGGTCAGCGAGGTTGCCAGCAGTAGACTGGCGGGCAGCACTAAATATGATTTCATAGCTATCCTGTTGGTGGAAAAACATCGCTTTAACGTTGGCAGAGATTATCGTATTGTCCAATCACATCATTCAAATCGATTGGATTGATTGTGAATATCAGAGAAAATGATTTTAGTCGTATCGATCTGAATCTATTGACGGTTCTGCTGGTGCTGTATCGTGAAGGCAGTGTCTCCCGCGCCGCTCAGAAACTGTTTCTTGGTCAACCGGCGGTCAGCGGCGCTTTGGCACGGCTGCGTGTCATGTTCGACGATCCACTGTTCGTACGTTCGGCCAACGGCATGGATCCGACGCCGCGCGCCCACGCCCTGGTGCGCGAACTGACGCCGCTGATGGAAAACATGCAGCAGGTGCTGTTTCGGCAGCCACAATTCTCCCCCGCCAGTTCGCAGCATAGCTTTCGTCTCGGTATCACCGACTGGGTGGAAAGCTGGCTGATGCCACCGCTGTTCGAACTGCTGCATCAGCACGCCCCTGGCATCACGCTCAACGTGGTGGCAACCGATCCGTTTCAGGATGGCGACGCGCTGGAGCAGGATCGCATCGATCTGGCCATTTCGGTGGCGGACGGCGCCGCACAGGGTCTACGGCGACAGGTATTGGCGGTAATGGGCTACAAAACCTTTTGGCATCCGGCGCAATGGCAGCCCAGGCTGCCATTGACGTTGGAGGCCTATACCCGCGGCGAGCATCTGTTGGTGTCCTATCGCGGCGCCAACAGCAGCATTATTGACCGCCAACTGGCGTTGTTGGGGCATCGGCGACGGGTCCGTTACACCACGCCGCACTTTGCGACGTTACCGCTAATGCTGCAACGTACGCCAACCTTCGCTACCGTGCCGGATGGGCTGGAACCCAGTTGGCGCCAACATTTTGGCCTGTGCGCCAGTGAATTGCCGCTGGAAATCGCAAAGTTTGAGGTCGCCATGCTGTGGCATCGCCGTCGCGAGCAGGAGCCGGCGCTGCAATGGTTACGTAGCAGTCTGGCACAATTACTGGCGCAGTGACGGCCAGGCTTCAGCGATGCGCCGTGGTTTTTTCCGTTGGTACATCAGGGCATCACCGGCAGCCAGTCACCGATCAAGCCCCTGCGGCTGTGGTGGATCAAACTCGACGATGCCGTAGGAAAAGCCCAGTCGGTATCGCACGGTGCGCGCGACGTTTCCTGCGTGGCCAACCGGCAGTAGGCCTTGAACCACTGCCGGTTCTCATCAACCAGCGTGACCAACCCAATCGGTACTCGAAACAAACGTCGCGCCATGCGGGTGATACGATCAAAACGTTCTTCCAGCGCGGTATCCAGCACTCTCTAATCGCAGCGTCACACCTAATGCCATCACGCTGATGGATAAAATAGATGGCGCTTTTAGCCTTTGCTCCCGGCTTTGATTTCAGCGCCGGTATTTATACTCGCCGTTTATGTTTATCCAAGGTTCTGGTGGCGTGACAAAACCCTTTTTACGCAGTGGCAGTTTGCACGACGTGGTGGCCCTGGGGGAAAATGGGCAACCGGTTTATACCCTGGCGCAGCCGTTGCGCGAAGCGCTGCGCCTGCAAAATCAGCCTGCGGTAGCGCAGATGCTGGCCATTCCTCAAGTTAATCAAACCGGCGATCGCATCGACTGGTATGCCCCTTTCGCCGGGACGGCGATCGGTTGGCAAGCCGCCAGCCTGGCGCAGCGTCAGGCGGCATTGCAGGTTCTCGACGCCGGCCGCAGCGCGGTCGCCACGCTGAGCCAGCGGGCGTTGGCTTCTGCCAACCCGGCGCACAGGCTGTTCGCCGCCCTGCTCGACCATGCATTGCAGATTCCTGATGCCCAGCACGTTTTTCTGGTGGATGGCAAACCGGTGCTGACCTTTTGGGGCTTCATCCGCCACCAGGGTGTGCCGTGCAACGACATGTTTGCCTGTCTGCGCCCAGCGCCCGAAGAGAGGTCCCTGGCGCCTACCGACCTGCCGCCGCCATTACCGCCGTCAGTATCCGCGGTTCCTCCGCCATCCGAGATGATCCCAGCCACGCCGGCGGCGGTTGTCGCGCCCGTAATGGGGAGCGCTAAGCGCCGGTGGCGTTGGCTTTTGGCGTTGGCCGTCATGTTGGCGTTGGTGATAACGCTGGCGCTGCGCAGTTGGCCGTCTATACCCGCACCCGTCACGGTGGCGGCACGCGTGGCGCCAGCGATGCCAGACAAAACATCCGTTGCGTTGCCGCCGCTCCAGCTACCGCTGGCAGCCGCCACGGTGATGCCACCTGTGCCCCAGGTTCAGATCGCCACGCCGCACGATAAACATGCGCTGGTGATGCCTACCGCGGCGGTCAGGGCCGGATCCAACCGTTTTCTTGACGGTAAATGGCGCGCGCGGCCGGCGGTCGACAGCCCGCTGACCGGCAAACTGCCCACTCTGCGCTATCGGTTGTATCACGGCAAAGGGACGGCCAACCTGACGCAGGCCGACGGTGTGCGTTGCAGCGTCAACGTTGAGGCCGGGTTGATGCAATCCGGCAATCTGGTGATCAACAGCCGTACTCGGGCACGCTGCAGCGACGGTTCACGCTATCAACTGCCGGAGCTGATCTGTACGCCGATGGGCGACGACGCCGCCGCGCAATGTATCGGCCGCTACGGCAACCAAACCGACTATCCCATGATGATGACGCGCGAGAAAAAATAATGCTGGCGACTTTGACCGACTACCCCGCACGAATCACGCTGATTCAAGACAGCGGCATACAGTTCCTCGATTTTGGGTTGCCTGCCGCCACCGTCCTGCCGGAATTGCCCGGCGCGTTTGTGCGCAAAACCGCTAACGGCCCGCTGTTGCGACTGGCGTTCAACACAGTGCACGGCAGGTATCTGCTGGCCAATGTGCCAGGAGAGCCGCCGGAAATGGTGCGGCCGGAATTGCGTTTTCCGCTGGAGTATTCACTCCACCTGCTGAACAACCAATGGTTGCCGCTGCCGTTCTTGCGCTTCAACCCAGCAAGCGGCTTGCTGGCCGGACCGGATAATTGGGCTCGGCTGCGCATTACCCGGCTGGAAGATAGCGATAGTGACGGTAACCGCTGGCGTATCACCCTGGCATTTGACACCCAGGTGCTGGATGCCGCCGAAGCGCCGCTGGCGCCCACCGACCATGACGTCAGCGCCGGGCTGAGTTTCGCCCTGGCGCACCATAGCCGCGATCTGGATCCGTTTCTCGATTTGACCTGGGTTGACGGCTGGCTGCGGGAAACCTTTGTTCAGCAGGCCGTTGCCCTCGAGCAACGCAGTGAAGCGGCGCTACGCAACGCGCTGAAGCTGTTTGAATATCAGGCACATTACCTTAACCTGCTGGCGATGTTCGGCGACCGCCTGCAATTGCCGCAAATCAGACTGATCGCCCCGTCAGCGCAGGCGCCGGCGGTGGCAGTCGATCTGATCCTTGATGTCGGCAACTCGCATACCTGCGGCATTATGGTTGAGGATCATCCAGAGGAAAGTGACGGGCTGAAACATACCTACGAACTGCAACTGCGCGACCTGGCGCAGCCGCAGTACCTGTACCAGGCGCAGTTTGACAGTCGTGCCGAGTTTGCGCCGGCCGAGTTTGGCAAAGCGCAGTTTTCATTCCAGAGTGGCCGTGAACAAGCATTTTGCTGGCCCTCGATGATGCGTGTCGGCAGTGAAGCCAGCCGACTGGCGGCCCGGCGCCAGGGCACCGAAGGCGCAACCGGTCTTTCCAGTCCACGCCGCTATCTGTGGGACGAGGAGCGCTATCCCCATGGCTGGCGCTTCAATATACCGCAGGAACCGATGGCCGCTGCCGCACCGCTGGCGCATCTGCTCAATGACCAGGGGCAGCCACTGTTTAATCTGGCGGCCGAGGAGCGGTTGCCGGTATTCAGCGCCAGCTACAGCCGTAGCGCGATCATGACGCTGATGCTCAGCGAACTGCTGGCACAGGTGCTGATGCAAATCAACAGCGTTGGTCAACGGTTGAAAATGCCGCACGGCAACGCGCCACGGCAATTACGTAATATCATTCTCACGCTGCCCTGTGCGATGCCAAAACCGGAGCGTGAACTGTTCCGCCGCCGCATGCACGATGCCATTGGCCTGGTGTGGAAAGCACAGGGCTGGCACCCGGTGGATGCGCCCTTCACCAGCCTGGCGCAACAAAACGCCGGTAAACTGCCGGTGCCACAGGTGCAGATGGCGTGGGATGAGGCCACCTGTGGCCAACTGGTGTATCTCTACAATGAGACACAGTTGAATTTTGCCGGCCACAGCGCGGCGTTTTTTGCCAGCATGGCGCGGCCAGACCGCCCTGCAGCGCAGCACGGTAAAGCGCTGCGCATCGCCTCGATTGACATTGGTGGCGGCACCAGCGATTTGTCCATCACCCAGTTTTCTCTCGATGACGGTGTGGGGCATAACGTGAAAATCGTGCCAAACCTGCTGTTTCGCGAGGGCTTTAAAATGGCCGGCGACGATATTCTGCTCGATGTGATCCAGCAATACCTGCTGCCGGCGGTACAACGGGCACTGCAACAGGCTGGCGTCGCGCAACCCGCCGCGCTGATGGACAAACTGTTCGGCAGCCAAGGCCGTCTGGACGGATTTTCCGCCCGTCGGCAGCAAACGGCTTTGCAGCTGTTTATACCGCTCGGTCACGCCATTTTACAGGCTTATGAACAATACGATCCGCTCGACCGGCATACGGAACTGGCGGCAACCTTTGGCGAACTGTTGCCCCAGTTACCCACCACCGGCGTACTGACGTTCATCAACGGTGAAACGCAACGTCAGCTACCGGCTGATGCCGCCACATTCGATATTCTGCAAACGCCGCTGTTGCTGCCGCTGCATCAACTGCACGTGGCATTCCTGAACGGCAAGATGCGCATCGCCGCCTGTCTGCGCGCGCTGGCAGAAGTGGTCGCACATTACGGTTGTGATGTATTGCTGCTCAGCGGACGCCCATGCCGCCTGCCGGGCGTGCAGGCGTTGCTGCGTCATTTGCAGCCGCTACCGGCCAACCGCATCGTCTCACTGGACGGTTACCACACCAGTAGTTGGTATCCGTTCCACCACCAGGGAAAGATTGAAAATCCAAAATCCACCGCGGCGGTTGGCGCGATGCTCTGCCTGCTGGCGCTTGATCTGCGTCTGGGCAGTTTCTATTTCAAGGCCGGTGATTTTCAGCCTTATAGCACCATTCGCTATCTCGGCATGCTGGATGCACAGCAGGCGCTCACCGCCGACAACGTGTATTACCGTGATATCGATCTGGATGCGGCCGAGTTTATGCTCGACGCAGCGCGCTTTCCGCTGCGTGGCCCGCTACAACTGGGTTTTCGGCAGCTGGACAACGATCGCTGGCCGGCAACGCCACTGTATAACCTGAGCATCGTCGATGCGCAGCTGGCACGTCGCCTGGCCAGCAACGACGTTTTGCATCTGCGGCTGCGGGTGGTGGACGGTGAGCGTTTTGAACTGGCGGATGCCGTACTGGCGGATGGCACGCCGGTTCCCTTGCAACAGTTGCAGCTCAGGCTTAATACCCTGGCCGCCGGCGGTGCCGGCGCGACGCACTATTGGATCGACAGCGGGAGCGTCTTCAACACATGAATCCACTAACCGTCAATACCCTGGTGCAGCAGGCACGGCAAACCGCACTGACGATTGGCAACCTTGCCGACTGGTTGAACCACGCCCGGCAGCGCTCAGCGCGGTTGGCTATCGAGGCCGACCGCCTGCAACTGGCGCTGCAACGCTGCCAACACGACGCCGAACGGCTGGCGCAGGCGGCCAGCGATGTTTTCAGCATTGGCATTTATGGTCGCGTTCAGGCAGAAAATGCGTCACTCGCTGTCATTTTGGGACGTCAAACGATGCAGGTTGCGCAGCCGACGTTGACGCTCCGTTACCGTCACAGTGCGACAATCGCCGCGCCACGCCTCACGCTGTTGACCGAGGCCGATCTGATCACCCTGCTGTTCATTACCGCCGGCGCGCCGCCGCTGGACGAGCAGCAGCTCAATCAGCAACTGGCCGCGTTAAGCCAGCGGCGTCAGACGGTGGCCGTGGCGGGAATGTCGTCATGTTGCGTAGCGTCGCTGCGAGATGCGCTGTTGCGCCATCGGCCGCAAATGCCCCCGGCCAATGCTTTCTGGATGGCTGCGAGCAACCTGGCGCCCTATCTGGGCATTGATCACCGTGCTCAGCTGTTTTCGCCGTTGTGGAACAGCCAGCCGCAGCTGACCGGGCTATATCGCCAACTGGCTCACTCGTTACACGGCCTCGGCAGCCGGCATATTCAGCTAATGAAAGGCGAACTGCCGTACCTCGATGGCATCATTGACGGTAGCCTGGCAACGCACCTCAATAGCCCACTGGACAGCAGCGTGCAGATCGCGACGTTGGCTGGCGATGAGGCCAATCGGCGGGCGTTTTCATTGGCCGAACTGGCCTTATTGAGCGTTGAACTGTGCCTCAGCCAACCGGTTGAAAACGATCCGTTCAGCGAGCCGGTGGATATTCTGGACATTCCTGCCGGCGTTGACGGCGACACTTCGACGCCGATACAGCGGTTGATGCAGGCCAAGCGGGCCTGCCAACTGGCATATTGCACCGATCGTCGCCAACCGCAGTTGTTGCTGGTCGGCTCCACTACCACCCGGCATCAGGACGTTGCCGAGGTCGGTAAAGCGCTGACCGATTGGCAGCAGCGCCAGCAGGCTGAGCAACCGCCGCTGTGTGGCGATGGCAAACCGGATCTGATGTGGGTCTTTAGCCATCACCGCGCCTCGGCCGGGCAAAAAAAGCTGGACGACGCGGTACAGCGTTATGTCAGCGCCAGCGGCGCGCAATGGGGATCGCTATTGGCACTGGATGCCAGCGACATTCGACGGATGCTGGCCTACCTGGCCGCGGCGGCCAAGGCAACCACGCAGCGTCAGCGCATTGGCGGGTTATTGCAGGCGCTGAGACGCGAGGTACGTGAAACGTTGCTGGGCAGTTGGCATCAATCGGCCGAGAGTCAGGGGCGGCAGAGACGACAAACCGCCCAGCACCTGCTCAAGGCCCTGCAGGCCAGAACCGGCGTACACGGCGAACTGCTGGAGCGTCTGTTGCCAGAGCGCGATCGGCTACGCCGTTTGCAGCGGCAAACGTGCAGCGTCGGATCATCGGTCGATGATCCGTTCAGTATTGGCGTGGAGTTGGATCTGTTGACCAACGCCTCACACAGCCAAAACGTTACGCCAGACAATCACGCCTTTGCCGATGCGCTGTTCGCTGACTGGATCGGCCATTTACGCGCCTTGCCGTACCATGACGCAGTGCGCAAGCTGCTGGCGGTGGATCAAACCACGCTGAATCTCCTGGTGGATGAACTGGTTAATGCCGCCTTTCGTCTGGAACTGGCGGCTCAGCTGCGGCACAGTCTGGCGACGGCAGGCAGCGCTGCCGATCGGCAAATATCTCAGGCGTTAAGCGTGCTGGGTGATTTTGTCGCCTGGCTGGGGTTCCAACATCTGCCGGCATCGCAGCGTCCGGCCAGTCGTATCCATCACGGACAGCCGATCTTTGTCCCTGTACCCCAGCTGGATGCTGCCCGTCCAGCGCGTTTAACGCAATTGGCGGCAACGCCGGTCAACGGCGCGGCGTTTTATATCTATGACTGGCTGGTGGGGTTAGATGCCCTGATCGAGCAAAATGACGGTCATGATGCCGCCAGCTCACTGGATAACCAACTGCGAGCGCGCCTGACGGCGCTGAGCGAGGCGTTGGCGTAATGCAAAGCGGTATCGGGCAGCAACCCGATACCCTTAGATAGACGATCAGAAACGATCGATGCCGACCAGTTGATCGAGAGGCAGTTTGCCGATGCGTGGGTACGGTTCGCTGACGCCTTTGCCGATCGCTACCATTAGCGCGATCTGATAATGATCCGGTTTGTTGATCAGCGCGCCGACCGCCTCAAAGTCAAAACCGTCCATCGGGCAGGAGTCATAACCCTGCGCCTTGGCGGCCAGCATCAGCGTCTGGGCGAAAATACCGCTGCTGCGCATGATTTCATCACGCTGCACCTGCGGTTTGTCGCGGTAATACTGGTCGATGGCCGGGTACATAAACTGTTGCACCGGCTCTGCCGCTTCACCCCAAACGGTTTTTACCTGCGATTGCCAACTGGATAAATCACCGCATAGCACCACCAGCATCGACGCATCGGTCACCTGGGCCTGATTCCAGGCAACTTCGCGGATCGCTGCGCGCTGCGCCGCATCTTCAACCAGTAGCGGCCGCCAATGCTGCAAGTTGAACGCACTGGGCGCATTTTGCAGCGCAATGTTCAACAGCGCTTTTTTCTCTGCCAGCGTCATCTGATGCTGGCGATCAAACTGTTTGGTTGCCCGGCGTTGGGCAATGGCATCAAGCGTATTCATGATTTTCCTTATGTCTTATGTCTTATGTCTTATGTCTGGTGAGTATTTTCTTCCGTTGGCCGCGTCTGTCCAGCTCTAAAGGGCTAGACGGTACGTTTTCGTCAGCCCAACTGCTCGGCCGCCTGCGCCAGATAGCTGGCCATTTCGCTGTCTGGCACCATACCGCCGCCGGTCGCCCAGACCAGGTGAGTTGCCTGACTCATCCTGGCGGCATCCAGACCGCGCTGCGCCAGCCATGGGTGTTCGGCAGCAACCCGCCACGGCCCCGGCATACCCGCCAGCGCCGACGGTTCCAGGCGGATCTGCTGCTGGCGATCCAATAGCCCCAGCAGGCGATACATCTCGCTGTCGCTCAGGGTATAACAACCGTCCAGCAGGCGCTCCATCGCGCGCCCGACAAAGCCGGAAGCGCGGCCGACCGCCAGGCCATCGGCAGCCGTGACGTTGTCGATGCCCAGATCCTGCACCGCGATGCCGTCGTGCAACCCGGTATAGATGCCCAATAACATGCAGGGGGAATGAGTCGGCTCGGCAAAGAAGCAGTGCACGTGATCGCCGAACGCCAGCTTCAGGCCAAACGCCACCCCGCCAGGCCCACCGCCGACGCCACACGGCAGGTAGACGAACAGCGGGTGTTGTTCATCCACCGTAATCCCCTGCTGGATAAACTGCTGTTTCAGCCGCTCGCCGGCTACCGCGTAGCCGAGAAACAGGGTTTGCGAATTTTCGTCGTCGATAAAGAAACAGTGCGGATCGTCGGCCGCCTGCTTACGCCCCTGTTCCACCGCCACGCCATAGTCCTGCGCATACTCGATCACCTCGACGCCATGTTCGCGCAGTTTTTGCTTCTTCCACGCGCGGGCGTCGGCCGACATATGTACACTAACGCCAAAGCCCAGTTTGGCGCTGATAATACCGATCGACAGCCCCAGATTGCCGGTAGAGCCAACGGCAATACGGTATTGGCTGAAGAAATGGCGGAAATCGTCAGAAAACAGCCTGGCGTAGTCGTCATCCGGTTTCAGCAGGCCGGCACCGACCGCCAGCATTTCCGCGTGGGTCAACACTTCATAAATACCGCCGCGCGCCTTGATCGAACCGGAAATCGGCAGATGGCTGTCTTGCTTCAATAACAATCGACCGGGCAAGGTCAGCCCGTAATGCACATTCAGCGCCTGCTGCATGGCGCTAATGGCAGTCAATGGCGACTCAATGATACCGCCGTCCGCGCGGGTCTGCGGAAATGCCCGGCTGATGTAGGGGGCAAAACGCGCCAACCGCCGGGATGCCTGCGCAACGTCCTCAGCGCCGAGGCCGACAAACGGCAGCCCTGCGGCCAGCGTGGTTGAACGTGGGTTAAACCAGCTGACCGGCTGTAGCGCCATCAGTTGGGCAACCAGCGGATACTCGGCAATCAGCGCATTGATCTCGGACTGTTTCATCGGGGCTTCCTGCTTGCATAACACGGGAAATCAGCATGGCGTAAAGCACACCGTGGCGCAAGCGGCCGGTCAGCGGTGGTTAGTCGCCACGTGCGGCGGCTTCCAGCCCGGCGATCTCCAGTTTAACCATGCCAAGCATCGCTTCAGCCACCCGTCTGGCTTTTTCGCGGTCTGCGCCATAAACCCATTCGCCAAGGCATTTGGGCACGATTTGCCAGCTTAGCCCCCAGCGATCGCGCAACCAGCCGCATTGCTCAATCACCCCGCCGTCGCCCAGCCCGTGCCACAAACGGTCGATTTCCGCCTGGTCGGCACACTCGACGCTGATGGAAAAACTGTGGTTGAAGCTGTCCAGCTTGCCGGCTTCGAACGCCAGATAACGCTGGTCACCCAGGGTAAAGCCGGCAATCGTCACGTGCCCCGCCGGGCCGGAGGGCGAATCCGCCGGCAAGGTGGTGCGCCATTGCACCGCCGAACCGGGGATCAGCGTGGTATAACAGCGCAGCGCAGCTTCCATGTCTTTTTCAAACCACAGTTGTTGCGTGATTTTGTTCATGTAACCCCCTGCTATTCATCCAACAGCGTGGTGAAACCGCCAAAAATCATACGCTGACCATCAAACGGCATGCGGTCGGCAAACGCCTGCATGCGCGGATCGGACATCATTTTCTGGTTGGCGGCGTCGCGCACCTCCTTTGACGGGTATTCGATCCAGCTGAACACCACCACTTCATCTGCCGTGGCCTTCACCGCACCGCGAAAATCGGTAACTTCACCTTCCGGAACGTCATCACCCCAGCACTCCACCACCCGCAACGCACCAAACTCTTTGAACAGCGGGGCTGCTTCTGCGGCCATCTGGCGATAGGCCTCCTGATTCGCTGCCGGTACCGCCACCACAAAACCGTCTACATAGTTCATTGACTGGCTCCTCGGTCGTCAACGACGATCGGGTTATGGCGTCGGCACGGCGCCAACGCCCCCCTACAATTTTAGACGCTGATGAAAATAGTAACGCAGAAAAACTATCCTGCCCCGTCGCCACAGACGCTGCGTCGGGAACACCACCTTGTACAACGTAATCAGGTTTTGATCGGCGGCCGGTTGAGACAATAAAAAAGGGCTGAACCTTGGTTCAGCCCTTTTAGCATGGTATGCGGCACTGCGGCGTTGATAGCACCGCATTGCCGGTTATGCTTCGGCGTTGGTGGCCAGTTCGATCGGCTTGGCCTGCGCCGCGGCCGCGGGTTTGGCTTGTGCCGCAACCGCGGGGGCGCGATCTTCTTTTTTCTTGCCGGCATGTGAGATCAGGTTGAACAGCTCGCCCAGGCCATAAATTGCGCCCAGCAACACCGCTACCATCACCGGCACCAGAATAACTACCATCGCCAGGCTTTCTAACATCTCAATCATCGTCGTCTCCTGGTCATGTACCAAAAAACCTCTCCCACAGAGAAGGATTTCCCTGAGGTTTTTTAGCGCTAAATAGGGAATGTCTTTCTGTGACGAAAATGGTCACACTTTGACGTGGATCAATGTAACTTACACAGTTACATTAAAACAATGCAAAAAAGTGCTCTCTGGCGTGTGGAGACGAGAAAGTTTAGTGGTGGGTATCAGGTTGATTGATGCATTCGCAGGGCTCGAACGGATAACCTGCACAGGCTTCGACCTTGCCAACGATATCCGCCAGCGAGGTTTGCGCCAGCGAGGCTTCCATGTGTCGGCTGATGCGGGCGAACTCCCCTTCGAGCACCGGGATGATGGCATGGCCAATGTAGCACTCGTCGTTGGGTTTTGAACGGTGCAATGGGAAATAGGGTTGATCTTCTACCGCGTGATAGATGTCGCGCAAGGTGATCTCACTGGCCGGCTTGGCCAGCAGCGCCCCGCCGCCTTGCCCCATTTGCGAATGTGTCAAACCGGCGTCTGCCAGCGCACCGAGAATGCGCCGCACCACCGTCGGATTGGTATTCACGCTGCGAGCAATATCTTCCGAACGCACCGCCTGGCCGCGAAACAGCGTAATATTGGTAAGAATGTGGATCGCAACGGCAAAACGGGTTGATGTAGACACGCCAGCACCTGCTAAAAGTTGTTCTTATGACCAGATAAGAATGACATATATGTGACAGAGTAAACCACATAGTGAATAGCGGCTACGGGAAAGTCAATCAACTGCCGGCATTGCGTTAGCTTTTCGTGCGATAGTTGGCAATTTTTGCCGACTTGCGGTCATTAGACGGCGAAAGCAAAAAAATTAAGATTATTTCCCTATTTTATTTTTATGCGGCGGAATACATTCATCTCAACTTTTACCAGAGCAATAATCTGATGCAGTTTGTTTATTAATGCATCACTTTTACCAGGAAATAATATGAACATTAAACGTGCCGCTGGCGTAGCTGTATTAATTCTGTCAACGCTGTCCGTAACCGCGTGTGGCAATATGTCTCACCGCGATCGTAATACCGCAGTCGGTGCCGGTATCGGCGCTCTGGGTGGTGCAGTCCTCACCGACGGCAGCACGCTGGGTACGCTGGGTGGCGCCGCTCTGGGCGGCATTATTGGTCACCAGACCAGCCGTTAATCACGCTATCAATACGCCACTGGCGTTAATTAATCACCTCGGGTCGGCTATTATTCATACCAGAATAGCCGGTCCGAGGATAAATATTTCCCGCTTGTTTATTCTGCCGTTTATCGCCTGACAACACTCTACTTATCAGCTTATTCTGATTGAACGTTTATTCTCCGACGGCGGTAGCTGAAATACCCCTGGCGATCGCCGTTGTTGATCAACCGTCAGCAGACTGATGCCGGCAAACTGTACTTGCCGGCATCAGCACAGCTATCCTTTGATGTGCGAGACCACATTCAGCGGCTGGGCGTCGGGCAGAATGTTCATATGTTCAAGCACCTGAGCCATGATTTTGCCAAACACCGGGCCGGCTACCGAGCCGCCAAAGTGCTTGCCGGCCTTCGGGTTGTTGACCATGACCACCAGCGCTACCTGCGGATCGCTGGCCGGCGCCACACCGGCGGTATAGTTGATGTAGCCGCCGTCGTATTTGCCGTTGTCACCCATTTTTTCGGCAGTACCGGTTTTAATCGCCAGACGATAACCGGGTACCGCGGCACTGACGCCGCTGCCGCCGGGCAAGGCGTCGCTTTCCATCATGTGAACCACCGATCTGACTACCGATTCCGGCATCACGCGCTGCCCCACCACCGGCGGTGTGATCTTGGTGATCGACAGCGGTCGATACACGCCAAATGCGCCAATCGCCGCATATTCGCGCGCCATTTGCAGTGGCGTTACCCGCAGCCCGTAACCGAAGGAAAAGGTTGCACGTTCAATATCGGCCCAGCGGGTGCGGTGCCGCGGCAGGTAGCCGCTGCTTTCATTGCCGATACCCAGTTCGGTCGGTTTGCCCAGGCCAAAGCTTTGATACACCGCGGGCAGCACCGTGGCCGGCATCGCCAACGCAATGTGCGACACTGCGATATCGCTGGATTTTTGCAACACGCCGGTAATGGTCAGTTTTGACCAATGACCGACGTCGCGGATCAGGTGGCCGTTAACCCGATACGGCGTGGTATCCAGCACGGTATCCGGCTGGATCAGATGGCGATCGAGCCCCACCATCACCACCACCGGCTTCACGGTCGATCCCGGTTCAAAGCTGTCGCTGCTACAGACATTGCGAATATCTTTTGATGGCGTATTAGCGTAGTTGTTAGGGTTAAAGGACGGGTAGCTGGCCATGCCGAGCACTTCGCCGGTATTGACCCTGACCAGCACCGCACAGCCGGAATCGGCCTGGTTGGCGATCACGCCATCACGGATCTGGGCAAACAGCACGTATTGAATAAACTTATCGATACTCAGCGTTACGTTCGGCGGTGGCACCGGATCGACGTTTTTCAGCACGTTGATCACCGCGCCGCTGCCGTCTTTCTGGTAGACCCGCAGGCCGTTTTTACCTTGCAACAAGTGGTTGAAGCCCAATTCAATCCCTTCCAGTCCCTGATTATCCTGACCAACGATGCCGATCAACCCCGCCGCGTCCTGCCCCATGGGATAAAAACGGCTGAAGTCCTGTTCGCTGCTGACGCCGGTCAGATGGAGCTTTTGGATGTAGGCAGCATTTTCGTCCTCTACCTTACGAGCCAGGTAGACAAAGCGCTTGCGTGCGTTGTGGCGGATCAGCGCCTGGATGTCGGCCAACGGCATTTTCAACACGTTAGCCATACTCTGCCAGCGCGCATCGTCGGTATTGGTCTGGCTGTCGATGATGTGCTTCGGATCCAGCACGATGTCCTTTGACGATACGCTGACCGCCAGCGCTTCATTATTACGATCGGTAATGATGGCGCGATTGGTCGGGATCACCTGTGTACGTACCGATCGCTGATCCGCCTGATTGGTCAGCTGCTGGTGCTCCATCAATTGCAGATAGCCCACCCGAAACATCAGCAGGAAGAAACACACCAGAATACCCGCACAAATCCAGCCAAAGCGCGCTGAAGAATAGTTCTTGCTCCGTTTTTTTGTCGATGCTACCACTGTTAACCCTGCGTTTTTATTCGGATTATTTATCGATGCAGTCTAACCGTACAAAATCTGGCGGATAATGTCAGTTTGTAAGAAAGTGCCAGCAAACGCGTTTATTGTTGCACATCGACACTGTCACTCAACGGTACCTTGGCTTTTTCCGGCTCGCCGGCCGGTGGCGCATTGGCCGGGTCAAAAATATGGTCAAGGATGGCGCGCGCCGTCGGTCCGGCCACCACACCGTCGCCGCCGCCGTTTTCCAGGATCAGCGCCATGGCGACCCGTGGATTTTTGTAGGGGGCAAACAGGGTGTAGAAAATGTGGTCACGCAGTCGTACCGGGATCATCTTGGCGTTATAGGTTTGGTTTTCCTTCAGGCCAAACACCTGCGAGGTACCGGATTTGGCCGCAATCTGATACGGCGCGGTATGGAACAGCTTATAACCGGTACCGTTAGGCAGGTTCGCCATACCGTACATGCCGTTGCGCACGATGCCCCAGTACGGCGAATTGGCATCACCAACCTGCGTCGTATGTGCTTCGGGCTGATAGCGGCTCACCAGATTGCCGCGTCGCATGGCGTACAGCAGGTGCGGTTTTTTCACTTTGCCGTTGTTCAGTAGCGTGGTCAGCGCCTTGACCATCTGGATTGGCGTCGCCACCCAGTAGCCCTGCCCAATCCCCACCGAAATGGTGTCACCCTGGTACCAGACCTTTTTATGCACCCGCTGCTTCCAGGCGCGGCTGGGCAGTAATCCGCCGTATTCCTCGTTGAGATCGATACCGGTGGATTTGCCGTAGCCGAATTGGCTGAGCCAAAAATGAATGCGGTCAATACCCAGATCGTAGGCTACCTGATAAAAGAAGGTGTCGGCGGATTCCTCTATCGCTTTGGTGACGTTTAACATACCGTGGCCGCTTTTCAGCCAGTCGCGGTAACGACGCTTGGTTCCCGGCAACGTCCAGGTTGGCGCACCGAAATAAGTGGTGGACGGCGTGATCACGCCGCTGAACAGCGCAGACAGCGCCATATACGGTTTCACCGTGGAGGCCGGCGGATATAATCCTTGCGTCACCCGGTTGATCAACGGCAGGTCCGGGTTCTCCAACAGCGACTTGTAGGCCGGATAACTGATGCCTTTGACGAACGGGTTGGGATCGTAGCTTGGGCTGGATACCATCGCCAATATGCCACCGTCGCGCGGGTCTTCCACCACCACCGCCGCCCGTTGGCCTTTCAGCAATGATTCGATGTATTGCTGCAGGGGCAGATCCAGCGTCAGGTAGATATTTTTGCCGGCCTGCGGTGGCTGTTCCTTCAACAGTCGTACGATGCGACCGTGGTTATCCACCTCCACTTCCTGATAGCCGGTGGTGCCGTGCAGCTGCGACTCATAGTAGCCCTCTATGCCCTGTTTGCCGATGTTGTGATCGGCGGCATAGTTTTCGGCCTCGCCGGCTTTTTCCAGCCGCTTCACGTCGCGGTCGTTGATTTTCGATACATAGCCGACCACGTGCGCCAGCTGCGCGCCATATGGATATTGCCGCTGTTGGTAACTTTCGACGCTGACGCCGTTAAAGCGGTATTGGTTTACCGCAAAGCGTGCCACTTCGCTATCGTTGAGTTCAGTCTTCAGCGTTACCGGTTTGTAGCGGCTGTTGTGGCGCATCTCATCGCGAAAGGCCTCGATGTCTTGCGGCGTCAGATCGACGATCGGCGTCAACGCCTGGAGCAACGCCGTCATATTGGCGATTTTACTTGGCACCACCTGGATCTGGTACAGGGTAATGTTGCGTACCAACGGGATACCGTTGCGGTCGAAAATCAACCCGCGGCTTGGCGCAATCGGCAGCGTTTTAATGTCGTTCTGGTTCGAACGCGTCTGGTAAAAATCATGCTGCTTCACCTGCAAACGGTACAGATTGAAGATCAGCACGCCGAAACACGTGACGACCAACAGCAGCGCCACCGCAGCGCGGCGAATGAACAGCATTTCCTCGGCGGAATGGTCGCGAATTTTTTCTTTTAATAGGGCCATGCGTGGAACGTTACCTGTCTGACTTCCGTTTCCCTAAGTAAAAACAAGGGATTGAAAAGCGACCAAGGATAACGTTATTGACTGATTGACCCCATGAAAAGGTTGCTAATGATGTGGCAGAAATGTTTCAGCATGTTTGCATATTCCCATCAGCGTGGATTGCAGTTGTTCAACCGTTGAGCACCAGCCAAATTCGATGCTAGAATGTGACACAGATCACACTAATGAGTTCAATTACGCCACCACGCTGTCCGCTGCCCTGCCTTATCACCCTGCAGGAGCAAGACGGCCAGACGCGGCTTTTGCAGCAAAGGAAGAAGTTCGATGAGTGCCATAGCTACAGGTTTCATTATGATGCGCTGGGAGTTGCTGAGCGCCGTGATGATGTTTTTCGCCAGCCAGTTAAACGTTGTTTGTCGTAAAGCCAGCCGCAACGGTATGGCGTTCATGTTCAGTAGCCTGGGTCTGTTTACCGCCATCTGGTTTGTCATGGGGTTGATGGGCATAACCATCACCCTGGAAGGCTTGTCGCATTTTTGGTCAGTCACCAAGGATGTGTTTATCGAGGTGATGAGCAAGACGCCGACCGATTATCCGATGCCTTAAACCGCAGGCAATTGCTTCGCCATCGACACATCCAGCGACGATGGCAAGGCACTGTCGGGTGCCAGATACGGCCCGCAGGCATAGCGGCACCCCACTCGCCAACGCCCCGGATTACCCCACGCTTTATTTGCCAATGGGCACTGCCGAGCGGCGGTCAGACTGCCTTATGGCAGCGAACCGCCGAGCCAGCCTGATGCATTTGCAGCACCTGCGCCTGCTCACAGCCGTCCCCGGCGAACGGGCAACGTTCGCGAAAATAACAGCCCGACGGCAGGCATCGATTGCCCGGTAATTCCCCCTTGCGGTCTTCGATGGCGCTGTCGGCCAGAGCACGTCCGGCGCGCGGCACCGAATCCAGCAACAGCCGGGTGTAGGGATGCCGTGGCTGCTGCAATACCTTTTCGGCCGCCCCCAGTTCGACAATCTGCCCCAGGTACATCACCGCCACCCGATCGCTCATGTGCTGTATTACCGATACGTTGTGCGAGATCAGCACGTAGGTCAAATTGCGCCGACGTTGCAGTTCGACCAGCAGATTGAGGATTTGCGCCTGTACCGAGATATCCAATGCCGAAGTCGGTTCATCCAGAACCAGTACATCAGGCTGTGACGACAGTGCGCGAGCAATCGAGATGCGCTGACGCTGGCCGCCGGAAAATTCATGGGGCAACCGGTCGAGATATTCCGGCCGAATGCCTACCTGCTGCGCCAGATCCGCCGCCAGCGCACGGCGCTGGGCGACAGCGGTGCGGTGCTGCACATACACCGGCTCGGTAATAATGCGCCATACCGGCAGTCGCGGATCGAGCGATGACTGCGGATCCTGAAATACCATCTGCATACCGCCAGCCGACGGCGCGCCGGTGGCCTGCTGGCGGTGCAACTCGCCGCTGCTGGGTTTCAGCAGCCCCATCAGCAGCTGTGCCAGGGTGCTCTTGCCACAGCCAGACTCACCGACGATGCCCAGCGTTTCGCCACGCACGATCTGCAGATCGAGGCCGTTCAGCGCATGGACGAATTCGGTGGGTTTACCACGCCAGTTATAGGCTGCCGGAAAACGCAGGCGAATATCACGCAGTTGCAACAAGGCCTCAGCGTTCATCATGAACCTCCAGATTGACGTTTTGCGGATGCCAGCAGGCCGCCTGCTGACCCGGTTTGCCGGGCAACGGAGCCAGACGCGGTGGTTGGTGGCATTGCGCGCTGGCATAGGCACAGCGGTTGCTGAAGGCGCAACCTGGCGGTAAGGCGCTGAGGTTCGGCACCGTTCCGGGGATCGCCTGCAACAGGCTGCGCGGCTGGCCGCGTTCCGGCGCCGCCAGCAGCAGGCCGATGGAATAAGGATGTCCGGGATGATTAATCACCGCATCGGTAGCGCCGCTTTCAATCACATGACCGGCGTACATCACATACACCCGGTCACACAGCTGCGAAACCACCGCCATATCATGAGTGATAAACAACACTGCGGTGCCGCTGGCACGCGCTTTCTGCTGCAATAGCCGTAAAACCTGACGCTGCACGGTAACGTCCAATGCGGTGGTCGGTTCGTCGGCGATAATCAGCTGCGGTTCGCAGGAGAACGCCATGGCGATTAAAACCCGTTGCCGCATCCCACCAGAAAGTTCAAACGGATAACGCGCCATGACCCGCTCGGCATCGGCAATCTGCATTTCAGCCAGCAGCGCCAGCGCCTTATGTCGAGCTTGATCTGCCGACAGGCGTTGGTGCAAACGGATAACTTCGCACATTTGCCGGCCAATGGTGCGAGTCGGGTTCAGCGCGCTCATGGGTTCCTGGAAGATCATCGACACTCGAGCCCCGCGCAACCGACGCATTTCACGCTCGCTGGCGTTCAGCACATCGGTGCCAAGCACGCTGAGTCGGCCACCAGTGACGTGGTAACTTTCATCTGCCAGCAGCCGCATAATCATCATCGCCGTGACCGACTTGCCCGAACCTGACTCGCCGACCACGCCAACGATTTCACCGGCATTGACCGTTAATGACACGCGGTTCAAGGCATTGACGCTGCCGCCGTACACCGGAAATTCCAGTTGTAACTGGTCGATGGTTAATACCGTGGTTTCGTTCATCAACGCCCCCGAGATTTAGGATCCAGCAGGTCACGCAGACCGTCGCCGAACAGATTGAAACCGGTAGCGGTAATCAGGATTGCCGTACCGGGAAAGGCGCAATACCACCATTGATCAAGCACGAAGTTGCGGCCGTTGGCGACCATGGCCCCCCATTCCGCCGTGGGTTGTTGTGCGCCGAGGCCAATAAAGCCCAGCGTGGCGGCCATCAGGATCGCGGTGCCGATATCCAGTGAGGCCTGCACCACCAGCGGCGGCAGTGCGTTACGCAGCACATGCCAGCCGATCAGATGCCAGCGCGAGGCACCAAAGGTGCGTGCTGCCTGCATATAGGCCTGGTGACGCAGGGTCAGCGTCTGGCCACGTGCCAGCCGCACGTAGAAAGGAATTCTGACTATCGCGATTGCCAGCATGGCGTTGAACAGGCTCGGCCCCAGCGCTGCCGCCAGCGCCATGGTCAGTACCAGCGACGGCACCGACAGCATGATATCCATCCCACGCATGATCAAGGCATCGACGCGGCCACCGATTACACCGGAAAAACAGCCCAGTAGCGAACCAATGCTGCCCGCCAGCACCACCACCGCCAGTCCGGCCGCCACCGACTGCTGACTGCCAACCAGCACGCGACTGAATAAATCGCGGCCGACCTCGTCGGTACCGAACCAATGCTGGCCCGACGGCGGCAGCAGCCGTGCGGTCAGGTTGACCGCATCCGGATCATACGGCGTCATCCAGGGTGAAAACACCATCAGCAGCATCACCGTCAACATGATCGCAGCGCCGAGCAACGTCAACGGACTGCGCCGCACCCGGTACCAGCCTCGCCGCAGGCCGACAAAGCGAGGTTTGGCATCGGCAGTCATTGGCTGCCCAAATTGAGTCATGGTCATTATTCCTCGCGCCCCATTCTCGGGTCGATCCACAAATACAGTAGATCGACGATTAAATTCACCACCACATAGGCGAACGACACCACCACGGCAAAGCCCATTACCGCCGGAAAGTCCAACGCCTGGATAGAATCGACCACGTAGGCGCCCATGCCCGGCCAGGAGAACACCGTTTCGGTCAATACCGCGCCGTACAGCAAATCGCCCAACGCCAACCCCAGCACCGTCACCGACGGGATCAGCGCATTGGGCAACGCGTGGCACAGGATCACCCGCCAGCGCGACAGACCATTGGCACGCGCGGTACGGATATAGTCTTCACCCAATTGTTCCAGCATCGCCGAACGGATCTGCCGTGCGACCACGCCAAGGTGGACAAACGCCAGTGTGACCGCCGGCAGGATCAGATGTTGCAGGCTGTTCCAGAAAACCTCGCTATTGCCGGTCAGCAGCGAATCAAGCAGATAAAATCCGCTGATATGCCGCGGCGGCTCCAGCCAGTCATCCAGTCGACCGCCACCGGGCAGCAGGTTAAGCTGGCCGTAAAACACCACGATCACCCCTAACCCCAGCCAGAACGCCGGGGTCGAAATCCCGGTTACCGACAGCAGTCGCACCAGATGATCCGGCCATTTGTTGCGATACACCGCCGACAGCACGCCAAGCGGTACGCCAACCACTATCGCCAGCAGCAAAGCACAGAACGCCAGTTCCAGCGTGGCGGGGAAAAAGGTACGTAAATCATCCAGTACCGGCCGCCCGGTACGGATTGAGCTACCCAGATCGCCGTGCAGCAAATCCCACAGATAGCGGCCAAACTGGATATATAGCGGCCGATCCAGCCCCAATTGCTGACGTATATGCCGTACGATTTCGTCGCTGGCGCGGTCTCCGGCCAGCAAGCGTGCCGGATCGCCGGGGATCAGGTGCGAAATGACAAACGTGATCACGCAAACGCCAAACATCACCAGCACCAGTCCCCAGCAGCGCTGTCGGATAAGGCTCCAAACGTTCATGCTCATTCTCCTCCGGCTTTCACAGGCCAGGGCCGGGAGTCCCGGCCCTGCTATTCACTCGACGCGCATTACTGCTTGCTCATGGTGGCCACGTTGAAGACCTGCTCCAGCATCGGATTGAAGACGAATCCCTGGACCTGCTTGTTAAGCGCTACCTGATAGTTCTTCTGGAACAGGTAAACGTATGCCGCCTGGTCGATGACGATTTTCTGCGCAGCCTGATAATCGCCGGTACGAACGGTCTGATCGGATACCGACACCGCCTTGCGCAACAGGGCGTCAACCTGCGGATTGCTGTAGAACGCGCGGTTGCCCGGCAGCCCCTTCTTGTCCGACTCGAACCAGTAATTCATAAACATGTACGGATCGGCAAAATCCGGGCTCCAGTTGCCGATGGCGATGTCGTAATTCCCCTGGCCAATGCGATCGCGCATGGTGGCGTTCGCCAGCTTTTCCAGTTTGACGTTTAAACCAATCGCCGCCAGATTGGCCTGCACCGACAGTGCGATCGCCTCCCAGTTCGGGTCATTGACCGAATACAGCAAACTGAGCGACGCCGGTTTTTCCGGCAGATGACTCAGCAGCGTTTTAGCCTTGTCGACATCCAGCGAATATTGCTGCGCATTGGCGTCATACCCCCACATGCCTTCCGGGATCGGGCCGCGCATCTGTTTGCCGTTGCCGCCGAGAATGCCCTTCACCATGCCCTGGTAATCCACCGCATAGGAAATCGCCCGTCGCAAGTCCACCTGGTTGAGCGGTGCCTTGCCGTTATTCAGATACAGATAAGTCACGCGCAGCGAAGGATAATCGGCCACCGTCACTCGATTTTCGCTTTTTAATGCCGCCAACTGGTCGATCGGCAGCGATTCGGCAATGTCCAGGTCGCCACGCGTCAGTTGCAGGCGGCGGGTCGCGCTCTCGCCGATGATTTTTACCGCCACCCGTTTAAAGGCCGGTTTCGGGCCGGCGTAATGCGGGTTCGGCACCAGGATCAGTTGCTGACCTTTCTGCCAGCGATCGAGGCGATATGCGCCGGAACCGGCGGTATGGTTTGCCAACCAGGCCTTGCCTTGATCTGCCGGGTTGGCCTTGGCGATTGCCGGATTGACGATGCCGGCACCGTCATTGGCCAGCGTGTAGAGGAACGGCGCGAACGGCGTTTTCAGCGTAAACTTGACCGTCAGCGGATCCACTGCCGTCACCTGCATATCCTTGGGAAAAGCTTCTGAGGGGCCCTGGCCGATGCTCATCAGCCGCTCAAACGACCACTTCACCGCGTCGGCGGTGACTTCGCTGCCGTCATCAAATCGGTTGCCGGGTTTCAGTTTGAAGGTCCATTCACGCCGATCGTCCGAGGCGCTCCAACTGGCCGCCAGCTCCCCTTCGACCTGTGTCGACCCTTTGCCGTTCTCGGTTTTGTACTGCACCAGTCGTTGATAGGCCGGATAGGTTACCGTCCAGTCGTTGTTGTCGATGGTGACCGCCGGGTCAAGCGTTTGTGGATCCGCCGCCTTGCCGATCGCCAGCATGTCTTTGGGCACTGCCGCCTGTACCGTACCGAGCGTCGTCAGGCTCAGCATAATGCCGGTAGCCAGAGCGGCGTAATTGATGGTGTTCATAAAACGCTCCTGATGAATTGATATGTCGTTGTTTTAATGATAAAAACCGTCAATCGCCGTAACAGGCGAAGCGGTCATTGAGCAACGGAAATGCCATGGCGTTGGGCAGTTCAAAGTGCCACCACTCGCTGGCGATACCGATAAATCCCCCGGCGGCCATCACTGCATTCAGCAGCAATCGGTTACGCTGCAGCTGCGGCGGCAGATCGGGATAAAACGGATGAGAACGCGGGTTCATTTCATCAAACGCGGTGCCCATATCCAGCGCGAGGCCGGCGTGATCCAGCAGGGTGACGTCTAGTGCCACGCCACGGCTGTGGTGCGAACCGGTGTGGGTATCGGTGACGTAACGCGTGTCTGGGCATGCTTGCCACAGCAGCGCCTGCGCCTGCTGCGGTCGATAGGCATCCAGTACCTGCAGGGTAAAACCGGCCAGACGCGCAACGTTGATACTGCGTTCCAGGCCAGGCACCGCTGCCGGGTGCAGCAGGCAGCGTGCCTGGCGATAAATCGGTTTGCCGGTCAGGTTGTCGGCGCTGGCGTACCTGAGGTCGATGTTCAAACTCGGAAACTGATGCGCCAGATCGATCAAAGTTACATTGTCACTCATTTAAGCCTTCCATCTCGGTTAAGATTCAAATTGCCCCAACTCTTTCTGCAACCGGCGGTTTTGCGCCAAACGTTGCTCTACCGCGCTCCCGCCAAGCTCGACCACCGCCGACAGCAACAGATTGAACAGGCAGTCCAGCGGCGCCAGCGAATCCCAGAACTGGCCGGTATCGGTTTTCACCTGCAGTAAATCCACCGGATAATCTCGTGCCCACGGGCAGTAGATGTCGGTAATCAGGGCCAGTCGTAGTCCGCGGGCGCTGGCCGCCTGACAGTATTTTTGCGCCATGGTCGAATAGGCTCGGGTATCGGTCAGCACCAGGTAGGGTGCAGAAAACGCCGAGTTCAGCGATTCGACGTAGGTACCGGATTGGCCATCGGCGTAATAGACCCGTGGCCGCAGATACTCCAGGTGGCTATAAAACGCGTTGGCAATGCCCCGCGTCGATTGAATACCAACCACAAATACCGCCTCCGCCTGTGCCAGTTGGCGGCTGACGCTGGCAAAGACCTCGCTGCCCGCCAACTGATAGACGTATTCGATCGCCTCAAGCTCAAGCGTCAATGCCTGGCGCAACTTTTGCTGCTCGGGCAAGGCCCTACGCTGGCGATAGGCTCCCAGCCGGTCGGTTACGCCCCACGGCTGCGGCAATGCGCTGCTCTGTTCGCGTAGCGTGCGTTTCAAATCGTCAAGATTGCGGTAGCCCAGACTGCGCAAATAGCGCCCCACCGAAATACCGCTGGTGGCTGTGCTGCGCGCAATACTGTCGGCGGTTTCAAACGGTATTTGCGCCAGATTCGCCAGCAAATAACCGGCAATGCGCTTGCCGGTCGGGGTTTGCAGCGCAAATGACGCTTCGATCTGTGCCATTACGTCCGGGTGTTCCATCAGAGTCCGCCCGCTGTTGTCTGGTTGTCAGGTAACGACTGACTGTTAGTTGTCTAACAGACCGTGATGTACACCATGCACGGCCTATGCCAATAACCAAGTGCGTAAGGAATTAACGCGCCAAACGGTGTACCGGGCGCACGGCGGCGGAATCAGGAGTTAACACAATTGCCATTAATTGATAACTATTGCACAACAATCGAACAATGCGAGGGGCAACCTGCACCGTAACGGCGCGCAACTGCATAATTGGGCAACCGATCACGTTATTCGCCTGGCGTGCTGTCACAGCCTGCCAACGTGGCTAACTTGCGCATTTGTGGATTAGCCGTTAGGGTTAATTGTGACGTCATTCACAAATATCAGGGTAAGGAGGCACCATATCATCTTCGTTCTTGCGTTACGTTTACCCGCGGTTTTGCCCCCTGCCTGACGTCACCACAAAGTAATCCGCCTATTTATTCGCGACCACCTCGCAATAGAATGGAGATGAAATGCGTAAATCACTTGCCGACCTGCTTATTTTTACCGACCTGGACGGATCGCTGCTGGATCATCACAGCTACCGTTGGGATGCCGCCAAGCCGTGGTTGGATCGACTGGCGCAGGCCAAGGTGCCGCTGATCGTCGCCACCAGCAAAACGGCGGCAGAGGTGCAGCAACTGCAACAGCAACTCGGCTTGAGCGCACTGCCGTTCATTGCCGAAAACGGTGCGCAAATCGTGTTTCCTGCCTTCTGGCAACAGGATACCCAACTGTTCGGCGCGGATTACCCCAGCCTGCTGGCGGCGCTGGATCAACTGCGCCAGCAAACCGGCTTTGCCTTCAGCGGCTTTGCCGACGTCGACGACGCGACGGTGGCCGAGTGGACCGGACTGACCTTGTCGGAAGCGCATCTGGCGCGCCAGCGCGCCGGCTCCGAACCGATCCGCTGGTCTGGCAGCGACCAGCAGCTGGAGACTTTCCAGACGCTGCTGGCACTGCGCGGTCTGACCTTGACGCGCGGCGGTCGCTTTTACCACGTGATGGGCCGCGAGGTCAGCAAAGGCAATGCCGCTCGCTGGCTGACCAAATACTACCAACGGCAACAGTGCCAACCGTTCACCACGCTCAGTCTCGGCGATGGGCCAAACGACATTTCCTTATTGCACGCTACCGATTACGCGGTGCTGATCCGTGGTCAGCAAACCAGGCCGCTGGCGCTACCCGGAGATTTTCCCGGCCAGCTATACCGCACGCGCCAGCCGGGACCGGCAGGTTGGCGTGAAGGATTGGATCATTTTCTGATGGGCAGTGAAGACGGGAGAACTGAACATGAGTGACTTTTATCAGGATGGCATCATTACCAATTTCCATAATCTCACTCGCCGCGATTTGGCGGAGCTGGAGTATGAGCTGCAGGTGTTTTCCGGCCGCAATACCATGGGTTTGATATTGCCTTCGCTTTATTCGGAACTGGAAGGACCGGCGCTGGACAACATTATCAACACGCTGGCACAGGTGCCCTACCTGGAGGAAATCGTCATCGGCCTGGATCGCGCCGACCGCCAGCAGTTCGAACATGCCAAATCGTTCTTTTCACGCCTGCCGCAACGACACCGTATTCTGTGGAACGATGGCCCGCGCTTGCAGGCCATCGCCAAACAGCTGGGCAGCGAGGGGCTGGCCCCCAGTGAACCGGGTAAAGGCCGAAACGTCTGGTTCTGCGTCGGCTATACGCTGGCGTCGCGTCGCAGCAGTTGCATAGCGTTGCATGATTGTGACATCGTCACTTACGATCGTCAGATGCTGGCTCGCCTGCTGTATCCGGTAGCCAATCCCCATTTTCACTACGACTTCTGCAAAGGCTATTATGCGCGCGTCGCCAATGGCAGACTGAATGGCCGGGTCGGTCGCTTGCTGGTCTTCCCGCTGTTGAAGTCATTGCAAAAAGTGTATGGCAACTCCGATTTCCTCGATTATCTACGCAGCTATCGCTACCCGCTTTCCGGCGAATTCGCCATGCGTAGTCATATCCTCAATAATCTGCGTATTCCCAGCGACTGGGGGCTGGAGATCGGCGTACTGTCGGAAATACACCGTAATACTGCGACCAACCGCATCTGTCAGGTGGATATCGCCGACAATTATGACCATAAGCATCAACCCGTGTCGGAAAACGATCCGAGCGGCGGTCTGCAACGCATGGCGGCGGATATCACCAAAGCGCTGTATCGCAAATTGGCCATTCAAGGCGTCAACGTAACTGCAGATTCATTCCGCGTGCTGCGCGCCACCTATTACCGCACCGCACTGGATATGATCGACGCCTTTGAACACGATGCCAAAATGAACGGACTTACCTTCGACCGCCATAGCGAAGAGTCGGCGGTCGAGTTGTTTTCGAACGTCATTTCCCATGCCGGTCAGGCATTTACCGAGAATCCCGGCGAGAACAAACCGTTTGTCCCGAGCTGGAACCGGGTACAATCGGCGTTTCCTGATATTCTGCAGCGGCTGTACGCGGCGGTGGAAGAGGATAATGCGTAACGCTAATCGCGTGCTCGGCGCAGCGATTGCGGCGTATGGCCGTAGGCCTGCTTGAAGCGGTTGCTGAAATGACTGGCGGAGCTGAAGCCGCATTCCAGCGCGATCTGTGTTAACGGCAACGGGCTGTGACGCAGCAGCTTTTCTGCCTGCTGCAGCCGCGCCCGCATCACATATTGATGCGGAGCCAGACCGGTATCGTGCTTGAACATCCGGGCGAAATGGAATTCGCTCAAGCCCGCCAGCGCCGCCAGATCGATTAACAGCAACGGTTGCTCCAGATGGCTGGCGATAAAATCGGTCACCCGCTTGAGCACCGCCGGCGCCAACCCGCCGCGCACCGTGGGCAACCGCCATTGCAGGTGGGTGTAATGCTGGATCACATGCGCCATCAGCATGCTGCTGGCGCTACTCAACGCCAGATGATTGGCTCGGTCCTGCCAATCCACATTGAGCAGAAACTGGCGGTACAGCAGCGTAATTTGCGCATCTTCGCCAAAGGCTTTTTGTTCGACGTTGATTGAGGACGGGCTGCGATCCCAGGTTTGTTCAACCAGTTGGCGCAGATGACGATCGGTGCAATAGAGGTGCACGAATGACAGATCGCTGCGCACGTCCCAGGTCGATTCATACTGGCGCGGCATAATACAGAAGCGGTCCGGCCCGCCGCCATTGCGCCAACCGCCGGGCACTTTTTGGTAGCATTCATAACCGTCGGCCACGTACAGGCTCAACGTATGGTGATCGGCGCTCTCCTGCGTGATGCGATCGTCGCAATTCGACCAGGCCGCCAGTTCTACCCCTGACCCCAGCAGCAGATGCTGATGCAGCCGGGCCTTGTGTTGCCTTAGCGTTTCAAACGCCTGGTATTTCGACATAATCAGCCCCGCACGCAGTGAAAACCGTGTCAGTTTAAAGCCTGCCGCTCAGGCGCACCAGTCGACGGAGCCAAAAATGCGCAAGAATATGCAAGTGGCGCAACCCGTTGAAAGCCGCGGCCCCGGGCACGGTGGATAATCAGCACTCTTTATCCTGGAGTGTGAAACATGAACGCGTTGCTTTACCTTGCCGTGGTGCTGATCTGGGGCACCACTTGGATTGCCATTACCCTTCAGCAGGAGGGATCGGTCGCCATTGCGCTATCCATCAGCTACCGTTTCCTGCTGGCCGCGTTGACGATGTGGGCAGCGCTGTTGCTGCTGCGCCGGCTGCGTAGCATCAGCGTACGCGACCACCTGTTTTGCCTGCTGCAGGGGTGTTGTGTATTCGGCTTCAACTTTTACTGCTTCTATCAGGCCGCCGGCTACATCAGCAGCGGCTTGGCGTCGGTGATCTTTTCCATGGCGGTGCTGTTCAACGCACTCAACAGCATGATCTTCTTTCGCCAACGCCCCAGTGCGACGCTGCTGCCTGCCGCACTGCTGGGTCTGACCGGCATCATTGCCCTGTTCTGGCACGATCTGGCGGCCAATCAAATGGCGCCGGAACTGCTGAAGGGCATCGGTCTGAGCGCATTGGGCACCTACGGATTTTCGCTGGGCAATATGATCAGCAGCCGGCACCAACGGCGCGGTCTGGATATACTGTCAACCAATACGTATGCCATGACTTACGGTGCGCTATTGATGGGCGCGGTCGCCGTCGCACAAGGATCATCGCTACAGATTAGCTGGGATATCCGCTACCTGGCTTCGTTATTCTATCTGGCCATCTTTGGCTCGGTAATCGCCTTCGCCGCCTATTTCAGCCTGCTGGGTCGTATCGGCTCCGGTGCCGCGGCCTACAGCACCCTGTTGTTCCCACTGGTGGCATTGACCATTTCCACCCTGTACGAAGGTTATCAATGGCGTCCGAACGCGGTGTTTGGACTGTGTCTGATCCTGCTGGGTAACCTGGTGATGTTTTCAAAACCGCGCCACTTTGCGCTATTGCGGCGAAAAAATGCCTGATAAGCCCTATACCGGCAGACAATCCGCCGTGAGGCATTATACTCAGGGTCTCGTTGGCTTTTTTATAAGGACTTCAGAATGCTGAGAATTTCCCGTTGCGCCCTGCTGTTGGGCGCGTTGATTTCCTTTGGCGCCGCCGCCGATGACGCCGCAAAATACGGTCAGGAGCTGGAAGGCTTCCACTACCCTTATCCGTTGCAAAAATTCACCTTCAGTTCGCAAAACCAATCGTTGAGCATGGGTTATATGGACGTGGCCCCCAGCGGGGAAGCGAACGGTCAGACGGTAGTACTGATGCACGGCAAGAATTTCTGCGGCGCAACCTGGGAAGACACCATCAAGGGGCTAAGCCGTGCTGGCTACCGGGTGATCGCGCCGGATCAGATCGGTTTTTGCACCTCCACCAAGCCTGCGTATTATCAGTACAGCTTCCAGCAACTGGCGCAAAATACCCACGCGCTACTGGAAAAACTGAAAATCGACAAGGTGACGGTGATTGGTCATTCAACGGGCGGCATGCTGGCGACCCGTTACGCACTGATGTACCCGCAAGCCACCCAGCGACTGGTGATGATCAATCCGATTGGGCTGGAAGACTGGAAAGCCAAAGGCGTGCCGTGGCGTAGCATTGACCAGTGGTACCAGCGTGAACTGAAAACCTCGGCCGAAGGCATCAAGCAGTACGAATTGAAAACCTACTACGTTGGCCGCTGGAAGCCGCAGTACGATCGCTGGGTGGATATGCTCGCCGGTCTGAACAACGGTCCGGGCAAACAGCGGGTGGCGTGGAACTCGGCGCTGATCTACGACATGATCTTTACCCAACCGGTCTATTATGAATTCAAGAACCTGCAGACGCCAACCACGCTGATGATTGGCACCGCCGATACCACTGCCATCGGCAGCGATATCGCACCACCGGAGGTCAAGGCGCAGCTCGGCCATTACAACGTGCTGGGCAAACAGGTAGCGCAGCTCATTCCCCATGCCACCCTGGTCGAGTTCCCCGGCATGGGGCACGCGCCGCAGATGGAAGAACCGGAGAAATTCAACCAGGCACTGCTGAAGGCGCTGAGCGCCCGCTGACAAAAGCGCCTGGTTCAGGCGAACAGCAAGCCTAACACCGCCCCGCCGGCCAGCACCCACAACGGATGAATGCGTTTGTTGATGCCGGCGGCGGTGGCGATAACGATCAGCAGCGCCAGGTGCCAATCAGTGGCGGACGACTCGGCAATCAATACGCCGCTGGCTGCCACCAGTCCGACGGTCACCGGCACCAGCCCAGCCTGTACGTTGCGCCGCCATGGTCGATCCTTAAAGCGTTTCCAAACCCCCATCACCAGCAGCGTGACGATCGACGACGGGCCGAACTTGGCAATCGACGACACCAGCAGACCGGCCCAGCCGGCAACGTGCCAGCCGATCAGCGGTACAATCATCATATTGGGCCCAGGCGCGGCCTGCGCCATGGCAAACAGGGTGTTAAACTCCTGCGCATCCATCCACTGATGCACTTCGACCACCTGACGCTGCATTTCCGGCAAGATGGTAAAACCGCCGCCGAACGCCATCAGCGAGAGCTCGGTAAAGAGCAACGCCAAAGAAATCAATAGTGGAATCATAGCCATTTTCTCCACGCCAACAGGATGCTGAGCGGCGCCACTACCAGCATGGTCGGCAACAGCGGCAATCTCAGCCAGGCAATGGCCATCAGACAAAGCGCCACCACCGCCAATGCCAGCCAGCGCCCGCGCAGCGGTATCAGCATTTTCAGCGCGGTAGACAGCAACAGACCGGCAGCCGCCGCCGCCAGCCCGGCGAACACGTGTTGTACCTCGGCATTATGCTGAAAGCGGCTATAAACCACTCCCAGCCCAACCACTATCGCAGTGGGAGCGCAAATCAGCCCCAACAGCGCACAGCAGGCGCCACGCAGGCCGCGAAACTCCATACCGACCGCCACCGAGAGATTAATGACGTTACCGCCAGGCAAAAACTGACACAGTCCCAGTAGTTCAGTGAACTGCTCACCGCTCAGCCAGCGGCGATCGTCTACCAGCATCCGGTGCGCCAGCGGCAAGACGCCGCCAAAGCCGATCAGCCCAAGGGTTAAAAATCCGTAGAAAAGTTCAAGATTGCTCGGTGCTGCAGTTAGCTGACTGTTTTTTAACAGGTTTGATTGGGACATTGTCATTCTCACATCGCTATTTTTTGCTGACTGGTATGATGCGCGCGCACATGACATGATGTCTAATGCATTTCAAACACTATAACGATACCCTGTGAGTATGAATATGATCGAACTGCGCCGGCTGAAAGCGTTTGTTACCGTGATTGAGGAAGGCAATATTACCCGCGCCGCAGAGCGACTGTTTATCCAGCAGCCGCCACTGACCCGGTTATTGCAAGGTTTGGAGCAACAACTGGGCGTGCAGCTATTGCAGCGTTTGCCGCGCGGCGTGCGCCCCACCGAAGCCGGTAATGTGCTGTTCGATGAAGCCCGGACGCTGCTGGCGCGGGCGGAAAAACTCAGCGAGGCGGTACGCCGCGCGGCGCGTGGCGAGCAGGGGCATATCGCCGTCGGCTTCACCAGTTCGGCGGCGCTGCACCCGTTTGTCCCCAATCTGCTGCGCCGCTATCGGGAAATTTTGCCGGGCATTGCTACCGTACTGGAGGAAGCGGGCAGTGGCGAATTGATGGATGCGCTGATTGACCAGCGGCTTGATGCCGCATTCGTACGTTCACCGCTGCGCGATATTCCCGGCCTGAGTATTGAGCCGGTGCTGCAGGAAAACATGCTGGTGGCATTACCGCCCGGGCACCCTCTGGCGCTAGCTGATCCCTCGCCGTTGCCGTTGACGGCGCTGGCCAATGAAGCGTTTATTCTCTATCGACGCCCGGCAGGCCAGGGTTTGTATGATGCGATCCTCGCCGCCTGCCATCGCGCCGGATTCAGCCCGCATATCGTACAGGAAGCCCCGCGCCTACCGGCTACCCTCAGCCTGGTGGCCGCCGGGCTTGGATTGTCGATTGTGCCGGCGTCGATGCGGCGTCTGGGCGGCGATGGCATCGTATATCGCGCCATCAGCGACGCAGATGAACTTTGCGCCCCGCTGTATCTTGCGCTGCGCCATAACCAGCAATCACCGATCGTCAGCCGTTTCCGCGATCTGGTTACCGAGGCGCTCGACGAGGAGCAGCGGCTGGCAGCGCAGTAGGACCACCGGGAGCGGCAGTGCAAAGCCAGCCAGTGACGCAGGCCACTCCGCCACTGGCTGGCGACAGACATGATTTGACACAGAATCTGCCATGGCCGCCGTATTTTCTCCACATTTGCTGTTCAGACTCTTGGCGATAGTTTTTAACCACTTACAGTTGATATTACGGTTGCCATGTCATTGTTGAACGCCCTTTTTCGTCGCCCATTGGTTCTCTTCGCCCTCTTCAGCCAGCTGTGGCTGATTGGCGCTGCCCACGCCTCTGCCCCACAGGCACTGCATTCACGTGCCGTTTTGGTGGTTAATGCCAACAATGGCAAAACGCTATACCAGAAGCAGGCCAACCGTCGTATGCCGATCGCCTCGTTAAGCAAACTGATGACCGCAATGGTGGTGCTGGACAACAAACGCCCGATGGGCAACCGAGTGAAAGTCACCGCCGCAGACCGCGATTTATTGAAGAACACCCATTCGCGGCTAACGGTGGGTTCCACGCTCAGCCGCCGTGATATGCTGCATATCGCCCTGATGTCGTCGGAAAACCGCGCCGCCGCGGCGCTGAGCCGTTATTACCCCGGTGGCCGCAGGGCGTTTGTCGCCAAGATGAATCAGAAAGCCCGCGCCCTCGGCATGGCGCACACCCGCTTTTACGATCCGACCGGTTTAACACCGCGCAATGTTTCGACCGCGCGCGATCTGCTGAAAATGGTCAACAATGCCTACCGCTATCAGAGCATTCGACACTTCAGCACCGACAAACAGCAGATCGTACGTCCCGGCCGCGGGCAGTTGGTTTACCGCAGTTCCAACGGTTTGATCAATAACCCAAGCTGGAAAATCCAGTTGCAAAAAACCGGCTTTACCAATGAAGCCGGCCATTGTCTGATAATGAGAACGGTGATCAAAGGCCAGCCGGTGATCATGATCCTGCTCGGTTCGCAACAGCGCTACGGTCACTATAGTGACGCCATTCGTCTGAAACAGTGGCTGGCATCTTGAGCCAACCGCTCACGCAGCGCAGGGATGGCGGCCGCGCTCAATTGACCTGAGCCTGGGCATTGACGGCAGCGCACAGATCCTGCGCCAGCGTATCCAGTTGTCGCTCTGTCACGTTAGCCAGGCTAACGCGGATAGCCGGGCTGCTTTTCAAGCGGAACGGCTCGCCGCTTTGTACCAGCCAGCCACGCTGTGCCATGATCTGGCTGGCGATAGCCTCGGAACGCACCGGCAGCCACAGGTGCAGCCCTTCTCCCTGCGGCAGGCGTAGGCCACAGCGTTGCTGCAACAGGGACGTCAGCCGGTCGCGCCGCCGTTGGTATTCACCCTGAGCGCGCGCCAGTACGCCCTGCACCTGCACCTGCCGCCACAATTTGGCGGCGATTTGCTGCAAGATATGACTCACCCAACGCTCGCGAATGTACTGATCGGCACGCATCGCCTGCAACAGCGTCACATTGCCACAGGCCAGCGCAATGCGCAGATCCGGGCCGAGATACTTGCTCACCGAGTGAATATACAGTCCGTCCTGGCCGTCAAACGGCAGGTGGAGCGGCTGTTGCGACAATGGGCCCCAGAAGTCGTCGACGATCGCCAGGCAATCCGGTTGCCGCGCCAGAAACGCCCGCCATTCGGCGGCTCGTGCCGCACTGAATGCAATGCCGGTGGGATTTTGCGCCCGCGGCGTCAAGATCACCGCGCAACCGCGTTCCGCTGCGGATCCCGGCAGGCAACAGCCCTGTTCGTCGAGCGGCAGTGGCAAGGGTTTCAAACGCAGATGACGCAACAGCGTCAGTAACGGTGGCCAACACGGATCCTCGATCCATACCGACGCACCGGGTGGAGCATGACAGCGCAACGCTTTTTCGATTGCATCCAGCGCGCCGGAAAACACCGCCAAATCGTCGGCCTTCATTCCTTGCCGTTCAATCCATTCCCCGGCTATTTGCAGCAACGCCGGAGAGTCCCCCTGCATGTCATATCCCTGCCGCTGTGGGAAAACCTCTTGCGTTGACAGCGTCAGCGTCGGCAGCAAGGCGGGGTCCAGATTGCCGCTGGCCAGATCCTGCATGCCCGGCGGCACCGCCATCGCCTGACGCACTGCCTGCAACGGCTGTTCCAGCACCACCGTTCCGGCACGTCCGCGGGTGGCTACCAGCCCGGCATCACGCAGTTTGCCATAGCCGCTGGCGACGGTATTGGGGTTTACGCCCAGCTGTTGCGCCAGTTGGCGTACCGGCGGCAGCAAATCCCCCGCTTGCAACGCCCCGGATTTGATGTACCCGGCAATCTGCTCGGCTATCTGGACAGCGTTGCTGCCTTTTGCATACAATAAGCTCATACATAACACCTTTTTGTATTAGTTCAAATCAGGATAGCAGTTTCCGATCATGAGGGTAAGGGGCATCAATGGAAAAACATTTCGTTCTCGATATTCAGCACGCCGGAAAGGCGTTCGCCCAGTTACACCTGATGACGCCGTGGGCCGCCAGTCAGTTACAACAGGCCTGCGCGCTATTCCCCGCAGAGCAAGGCTATCAGGTTCAGATCAATCAGGTTAAGGAACGCCGGATGCTGTATCAAAGCGGTAATCAGGGTATCACTCTGCTTGGCGAATCATTAATCCTGCAACCCTGTGTTGCCACCAGTAAGGTACAACCCTGATGAAAAAAGCCGTTGCTATTCGCCATGTCCATTTTGAAAATCTCGGTATCCTTGGCAATCTGCTTTCGCTGCGTGGGTATCAGATCGACTATTACGACGCCGGGCGCGACAATCTGCAGGCCATCGACAATGAAACCACCGATCTGCTGGTGATCCTCGGCGGGCCCGTTAGCGGCGCCAGCCACTTTGCCGGCCAGCACGATCATGATTTTCTTAATCATGAACTGACGCTGGCCAGCCAACGTTTGCAACAACGGCGGCCGACGCTGGGCGTATGCCTTGGCGCTCAGGTCATGGCCAAGGCGCTGGGCGCAGAGGTGGTGTCGTTGGGTATTAAAGAAATTGGCTATGCCCCACTGTCGCTGGCCAGCGGCGAAGATAACCTGCTGGCACCGCTGGCTGACACCCCGGTGCTGCATTGGCACGGCGATATGTTTATGATCCCTGAGGGGGCGCAATGCCTGGCAAGCACCGCGGCGTGTCGCCACCAGGCATTCAGCTATCAGGATTTCGCGCTTGGTTTACAATTCCATCTGGAAGCTGACCGCCACGATCTGGAGCGCTGGCTGATCGGCCACGCCTGTGAACTGGATCTTGCCGGTATCGCGCCGCAGCATATTCGCGATCAGGCCACACAATACGGTGTCGAACTCGAACGGCGCGCCCAACAGGTATTTACCCGTTGGTTGGATATCATAGAAAAAAGGAAATAACGCATGCAACACGTCTCCAAACTGCGTCCGCCGCTGATTGATGTCATCACCATTCAGTCGCAGGTGATCTATGGCAGCGTCGGCAACGGGATTGCCTATCGCGCCTTGTTGAAAAAAGGTCTGGAGGCGTTGCAGGTGCCCAGCGTGCTCTTCGGTTGCCCACCTTATTACGGTGCACCGAGCGGCGGTGCGATCCCCATCGATTGGTTCAGCGGCTTTCTGGACGATTTGCTTGCTCGCGGCGTCGCTCAACGCGCCAGAGCGGTGATCGTCGGCTATTTGGGTAGCGCCATGCAGTGCCAGGCGCTGGAAAACTGGCTGCTGCGTGTCCGCGAACTTAATCCGGCTATCATGCTGATTATCGACCCGGTGATGGGCGATTATGGTGAAGGGGTGTATGTCGATAAACCACTGGTAGACTGTTATCGCTCGCCGTTCCTGCATTTGGCTAACGGCATTACACCCAACGGTTTTGAACTGGAACAGCTGTGCGGTCAGCCGCTGCACAGCCGCGAACACGCCGTCGCTGCCGCGCAGGGTTTGCTGAACCAGCATACCCGCTGGGTATTGGTGACCAGCGCGCCGGGCATTGCACAACACGATCGCCAAGTGGGTTTGCTGCTGGTCACGCCACAGGAAACCCGCAGTTTTACCCACCCCAAGATCAATGCCAGCGTCAAAGGCACCGGCGATCTGTTCACTGCGTTATTGACCAGTCACCTGTTGGCCGGCGAGAGTATCAGTTCCGCAGTGTTGTCAGCCAGCGCCGAGGTCTGCAAAGTGCTGACCGATGCGGCGCTCAACGGCTGGGAGGAAATCGGCAGCCTGCGCGCGCTGCAGTAATGACAGGCAGAGCCGGGCGTTAAAACGGCGCCCTTGCGCCTCAGCGCTTTTTCTTTTTGTTGAAATCCAGCTCAAAGGCGATCACCGCGCTGTGGATCTTGCGCGCGGTGAGAACGCTGATGCCCACAAAGCGGCAAGACAGACGGGTAAAGTGCTTTAGGTCCCCCGTCTCCTCACATTCAACGTTTTCATCACTGGCGGCGATCAGCTCCAGATTCACCTTGAAGTTGCCGTAATCGCCCAAATCCAGCTGCACCTTACTGAACACGAAGCCGGATTCAAGGCATGGCGGCACCGGACCGTCCAGCCGCAGCCCAACGCCCCCAGCGGACAGATCGTGAATGCGTAATTGAAACGGTGAACCATCGGGGTAGCTGCCGCTACACAGGAACTGGCGCCAATAAGGCGTGGTAATGCGGAATTGTCGGCGTCGTTGGATATAAACCAACTCTTTGGGTAAGCGTGCGGAAATAGCCTGCGCCTGCTGGTGCTGCGTAATTTCCGCCTGGTCGAGCAAGAATTCTATTTTTGCGTCCTGGCTTTCGATGATTACGCGATATTCACCGGACGCACACAGGCTGTCATTGGCGCAATCAAACACGATGCTGTCAGCGCCAACGCTCAATATCTGGCTGTGGAAGCACTGTTGCTGGTTGGCGACGCGCAACGGGGTCCGTTGTTTATAGATATCGCGCAATATCGCCAGCACTTCAAACCGCTCCTGCTTGATAAACAATCCGTTATCAGTGTGCTCCATTCGTCTCTCCTGACTTGTTCCATTGGCGTTAACGATATCCTGACGGCAATAATCACTGGGAATAATCTTAAAGTCAAATACCCAGGCGTTGGCACGCAATTGGCAACAGGCGACCCAGCCGTTCAGCCCATGCTTGCTGGCCGTAAGCGTCACCGATCAGATCCTGGCGAATCTCAATGCCAACATAGGGTAAACCCCGCTGTTCGGCGTGTACCGGCAAGGTATAGTCGGTTTCATCGGTCATGACATAAGGCTCATTTAACCCAACCAGCAGGTTGCCCTCGTCGTGCAGCACCTCCGCCAACAGTTTGGCAAACACCGGCTGGCGATTATACAGCAGGCCAATTTGCCATTTGCGTGGGATGCCTTTATACACCGGCGTAAAACTGTGCATGGCAATCACAATCGTCAGTTGCTGGCGCGCCAGGCGACTCTCGATAACCTGTTCAATCGCCTGATGATAGGGGAAGAAAAACGCCTGCTGCCGCGCCAGGCTAGCCATCGGATCGAGACGCATATTACCCGGTACCGGCGTCAGCTCGGAAATCTGGGGAATCGAACTCTCCACCGCCGGCGAGCGGTTGCAGTCAATGACCAGCCGTGAATAACGTTGATGAACCAGTGTGGCATCGAGCGCGGCGCTCAGATGGGTTGAAACCCCCAAAGCCCCAATGTCCCAGCCAATATGGCGCTCGATTTCGCCGGGCGGCAGTCCCAGGTCACCCAGGCTATGCGGCAGCGAGTTGCAGGCATGGTCACACAGCAATAGAAACGGCGACGTACCCTGTTGATTGACGATGGCCGCCGGTGGCGGTTCATCGGCGGACAAGATGTTGGGAAAACACGGTTGTGTCATGCAAATCTCCAACGGTGGCAAAACATAAAGCGTAGCGTTTTCCCACCGTTAGCCCCAAATCTCGACTTATAACAAAATAATATAACAAGCCATTCAGGCCTGCGTGGATTCATCGGGTTGATGCACCGCGATATATCGCTGGTAGCGCGCCGGCTTCAAGCGCAGCAGATCCACCAATACCAGACCGTCGATACAGTTGTTGAATGCCGGATCGGTGCCAAAATCGATAAACTGCACGCCGCCCGGTTCGCATAATTCGGAATATTGTTTGTATAGCGTCGGAATTGAACAGCCGATATTGCTCAGCAGGCTTTTCAATCGCACCAGATCCGCCTGGTAATCATCGCCGGAAAATTGCGCCAGCACCTGCGGCAATGACGCCGGATACGGTTGTCGCGACTGTGCCAACGTGCTGTCGGAAGAGAAATACAACCGATAAAAGGCAATCAGCAGATCGCGTGCCGCCACCGGCATACCGCCAGAGATCGATACCGGGCCGAACAGATAGCGATACTGCGGATACGTCGCCAGATAGGCGCCGATCCCCAGCCATAGGTAATCCAGACCGCGCTTGCCCCAGTAGGCGGGTTGAATGAAGCTGCGCCCCAGTTCGATGCCCTGTTCCAGAATCGGCGCCATATCGCGATCGTAATGAAACAGGCTGTTGCTGTAGATGCCTTCCAGTCCCTTGTTCGCCAACTGCTCGGCGGTGGGAATAAAACGGTAGGCGCCAACGATGTCCAGCTCATCTTCATCCCACAGCACCAGGTGGTAATAGTCATCGTCATAACTGTCCAGATCGCGCCGCCGGCCAGAACCTTCACCCACGGCACGAAAGGCAATTTCACGCAGGCGGCCCAGTTCACGCAGGATCGGCGAGCGGGTTTCATCGTGACGGCGATAGAGGAAGATGATTTTACCGTCCGGCGTCTTGCCCAGTCGCTCGCAGGCCGACAGCGCTTTGCGCAGCTCCAGACGATTTTCCGGCAAGGCAATCGGCGATTCGCTGGCAAACAGCCCCGGTTTTCCCTGACCAAGCCGATAGACATGACGGCGGAAACGTTCGGCCAGCTCATGGGCGCTGGTATGGCCATCATGCCAACTGGCAAACGGAATACGCCCACCGATGCGTAGTTTGATGCGCCCCCCCTGCTGCTGAAACATTTCGCGCACCAACAGCAGCGTCGACAGCGGACGGTAAACCAGTGAGGCAAAATAGAACAGATTGCTGTTACGTGCGCTGATATGAATCGGCACGATAGGCGCTCGCGCCTTGGCCGCCAGCCGCACAAAGCCGGTATGCCAGTGGCTATCGCGGATACCCTGAGGGCTGATGCGCGACACTTCACCGGCCGGAAACACGATCAAGACGCCTTGATTATCCAACTGGGCCTGCATGGCTTCGATTTGCCGACGGTTGGTTTTGTATTCCACATTGTCGACCGGCACAAACAGGCTGCGCAGCGGTTCGATATAACTGAGGATTTGGCTGGCGACCACCTTGACGTCACGGCGCACGGCCGCCACCGCACGCAATAGCACCAGGCCGTCAAGCGAACCGATCGGATGATTGGCGACCAGCACCACCGGCCCCTGGCTGGGGATGTTTTCCAAGTCGCCGTCGACCAGTTCACAACTCAACTTGAAGTAATCCACCACTTGCTCAATCAGATCAAAGCCCTTCAGGTGTGGGTACTCGGCGGCAAATTGTTTGAATTCTTTTTCAAAAAGCAGATTTCTCAGCAGACTACGCTGCCAGGCGGGGGGATTGCGATGTGGAAATGCGTCTTGCAACAAGGTGTCCAAACTAAACATCGTGTTCTCTCCTTGGCCTATTCGCAGAAAACTTAAGCCAGCGGCGTGACTGCGACATGTCAATCAGATGACAGAAAGATTAAACCTCATTGCATGACGTCGTTTGCCGGAGGGCAAAAGCATAAAGACACGATGATTATAGTTAAAGGTGCTGCATACGGCCTGATGTTGGCACATTGACCGGCCGCGCCACGACAGCTTGATGTCCGAAATCCGCCATCCATACGCCACTTTTCATGCAATAATCCGTGCATCAACATGAAGGAGTGATCACATGCAAACATTTTTAATTGACCATATGGCGACGCCGGTCGGTGAGCTGGTGTTGATAGCCGATGAACAGGGTCGCCTGCGCGCCGTTGATTGGACCGAGCATAAAGCGCGCCTGATGAAACTGTTGAATACCCATTACCGCGCCGATCGTTTCCAATTGCAAACCCAGCGCAATCCCGGTGGCCTGACCGATATCATGCAGCGCTACTTCGACGGCGAACTCGACGCGATTAATCAGGTACCGGTGATGACCGCTGGCACCGAGTTTCAGCGAACCGTCTGGCATCAGCTACGCCAGATCCCCTGCGGCGAGATCATCACCTACGGCGAGCTGGCAAAACGCATTGGCCGCCCCACCGCCTCCCGTGCCGTGGGCATGGCCAATGGATCCAACCCGATCAGCATCGTGGTGCCCTGTCACCGGGTGATTGGTTCACAAGGCGCGCTCACCGGCTATGCCGGCGGCGTGCAGCGCAAACAGTGGTTGTTGCAACATGAAGGCTATTTGCCGACGACGCTGCTCTAACCCGTCGACGGTGCCAAGATCGGTAAACCGCCGCCGTTTACTCATGGCCGGAGGGTATGGCGCCAGTTCTCCGGCCATGTCGCCAGAGTAAACGTGGCAACGGCGGATATTGATGCAGAACGCTTATCTCTCTGTCGAGGTTGTGGCAATTCATGCCCATCGCACAACGCCGCAGCGAATAGGCTGAATGACGGATAAATAAGCTTTTTCTTATTTACCTAAGAATAAAAATCGCTGTTTGGCGCTAAAATAGCGACACAATACCCCTATTCTTACTATTGTCACACTTATAACCTGCCGCAAAAGATGTTAAAATTGACGCATATCAATTACTGGATGAGCGTACTCTATGATCCCGGAAAAACGCGCGATACGTCGTATTCAGTCTGGTGGCTGTGCGATCCACTGCCAGGACTGTAGCATTAGCCAACTGTGTATTCCTTTCACTCTCAATGCACACGAGCTCGATCAGCTCGACAACATTATCGAAAGGAAAAAGCCGATTCAAAAAGGCCAAACGCTGTTCAAGGCCGGTGATGAATTGAAATCCCTGTACGCCATCCGCTCCGGAACCATAAAAAGCTACACCATCACCGAGCAAGGTGATGAGCAGATTACCGGTTTCCATCTGGCCGGCGATCTGGTGGGTTTTGATGCCATCGGTGGCTTAAAGCACCCAAGCTTTGCTCAGGCACTGGAAACCTCGATGGTGTGCGAGATCCCGTTCGAGACGCTGGACGATCTGTCAGGCAAAATGCCTAATTTGCGTCAACAAATCATGCGCTTGATGAGCGGCGAGATCAAAGGCGATCAGGACATGATTTTGCTGTTGTCGAAGAAAAACGCCGAAGAACGTCTGGCCGCATTTGTCTATAACCTTTCTCGACGCTTTGCCGAACGTGGATTTTCCCCCCGTGAGTTCCGCCTGACCATGACGCGCGGCGACATTGGCAATTACCTGGGTTTGACGGTTGAAACTATCAGTCGCCTGCTGGGGCGTTTCCAAAAAAGTGAAATCCTTAGCGTGAAAGGTAAATACATCACCATTGAAAACGTCGATGCGCTTTCAGTGCTGGCCGGTACGCCACGAATCAACGTTAGCGTTAGCGCCTAATCTCTCCGCCGGATCAACAATTAACTGAAATTATTGATCCGGCTCATCACTGCCGCTGTTCTGTTTTTCAATGTTGGGTTACTCTGTAAATTAACAGACTGTTAATTTGCAGCTGTAAGGAGGCCCTATGGCGAAGTATCAGAATCTTCTGGTGGCTATTGACCCCAACCAGGATGACCAGCCGGCGTTGCGCCGCGCGGTGTATCTGGTGAAGCGGAATGGCGGGCGGATTAAAGCCTTCCTGCCAATCTATGATTTCTCTTACGAAATGACCACCCTGCTTTCCCCGGATGAACGAACGGCGATGCGGCAAGGCGTCATTAGCCAACGTGCCGCGTGGATAAATGAGCAATGCCGCTTCTATCTCGAAGAAGGCATTCCTATTGAAGTCAAAGTGGTGTGGCATAACCGGCCGTTTGAAGCCATTATTCAGGAAGTGTTAAGCGGGCAACATGATTTGCTGCTGAAAATGGCACACCAGCACGATCGGCTGGAGTCGGTGATTTTTACCCCGACCGATTGGCATCTGCTGCGCAAATGTCCGTGCCCGGTGTGGATGGTGAAAGACCAGCCCTGGCCGGAGGGCGGTAAAGCGGTGGTGGCGGTTAACCTATCGAGTGAAGAACCCTACCACGACCCACTTAATCTCAAATTGGTACAGGAAACGGTCGAACTGGCGCAAAACGTCAACCAAACCGAGGTTCATCTGGTCGGCGCCTACCCGGTCACTCCCATCAATATCGCAATCGAACTGCCAGACTTTGATCCCAGCGTCTATAACGACGCCATTCGCGGTCAACATCTGATCGCCATGAAAGCCCTCAGACAGAAATTCGGCATCAACGAAGAATTTACCCACGTAGAAAAAGGCCTGCCGGAAGAGGTTATCCCGGACCTGGCCGAGCATCTGCAAGCCGGCGTGGTGGTGTTGGGTACCCTTGGGCGCACCGGTATTTCCGCCGCCTTTATCGGCAATACGGCTGAACATGTGATCGACCATCTGAAATGTGATTTACTGGTGATCAAACCGGCGGACTTCAACTGCCCCATCGAGGCCGATGAAGACGACGAGCACGATGATGAAGACTGAGCCGCAGGACAGTCATAGCACGCTTCGCCAATAACAATAAAAACAGGGCCGTTAAAGGCCCTGTTTTTTTATTGCTGTTACGACCGGCTGAATTACAGCTCGACTACGTCGAAACGCACGTCCGGATTGACATCCGCGTCGTAATCCACCTCTTCCAGGCCGAAACCGAACAAACGCAGGAATTCCTGTTTGTAGGCGGTGTAGTCGGTCAGCTGGCTGAGGTTTTCCGAGGTGATTAACGGCCACAGATCCTTGCAGGCCTGTTGCACGTCGTCGCGCAGCTCCCAATCATCCATGCGGATACGGGCGTGGTCGTCCAGCGCCAGGTCGTCGCCGTACAGGCGGGTACGCATCATGCGGTAGACCTGTTCCATGCAACCTTCGTGGATCCCCTTTTCCTTCATGATCTTGAAGGCCATCGAGATATACAGCGGCATGACCGGGATTGCAGAAGAAGCCTGAGTTACCACTGACTTCAACACCGCGACGTGTGCAGTGCCGCCTTTGGCTGCCAGATCGCCACGAATGGCGGTAGCGGCGCGATCCAGATCTTCTTTGGCGCGCCCCAGCGTGCCGTGCCAATAGATTGGCCAGGTCAAATCGGTGCCGATATAGGAATATGCTACGGACTTGGCGCCTTCAGACAGCACGTTGGCTTCTTCCAGTGCGGACATCCACAATTCCCAGTCCTGGCCGCCCATCACGGTAATGGTGTTCTGAATTTCTTCTTCGTTGGCAGGCTCAACCGTTGCGGTAACGATTTGGTCTTTATTGGTGTCGATCGCCGTAGTGGTGTACACCTCGCCAATCGGTTTCAGCGCTGAACGCACTACTTCGCCAGTGTCCGGCATTTTCCGGACCGGCGATGCCAGGGAATACACCACCAGATCGATCTGGCCGAGATCCTGCTTGATCAGTTCGATAACCTTGGCGCGACATTCGTTGGAGAAAGCATCACCATTGACGCTCTTGGCGTACAGACCTTCTTCTTTGGCTGCTTTATCAAACGCGGCGGAATTGTACCAGCCGGCGGTAGCCGGCTTGCTTTCGGTACCGGCCTTTTCAAAGAATACGCCGATGGTGGCCGCGCCGCTGCCGAAAGCGGCAGCAATACGGGAGGCCAGGCCATAACCGGTAGAAGCACCGATAACCAGCACGCGTTTAGGGCCATTGGCGATGGCGCCCTGTTGCTTGGTATAGGCAATCTGACGACGTACATTGGCTTCACAGCCCACCGGATGTGTGGTGGTGCAGATAAAACCGCGAACCTTAGGTTTGATAATCATAGTGGGTCTAGGATCCGTTAAATGGATGAAATCGGGACATAAGATACCGCATTACGGCTCAAAATTGTCATCTGATGTGTTGGCTTGCATAATTTATAGCCTATTTTGCGTGATATTCCGCACAATTTACCCGGCAGTTGAGGCACCAGCGCTAAAATTACTCAACCAAAAGCAAAATAAAAATGCCGTTCAGCGTTAACTGAACGGCATTGGCGACCCGCGTTGGCAAGCGCGGTGTTTACAACGCGTTCTTGATTGCCTCGACGCTAGCCTTGGCATCGCCAAACAGCATCTGGGTGTTTTCTTTAAAGAACAGCGGATTCTGAACGCCGGCATAGCCGGTATTCATCGAGCGTTTAAAGGCGATCACATTCTGTGCTTTCCACACTTCCAGCACCGGCATGCCGGCAATCGGACTGCGAGGATCTTCCAGCGCCGCCGGGTTGACCGTGTCGTTGGCACCAATCACCAGCACGGTATCGGTATCGGCGAAATCGTCGTTGATTTCGTCCATTTCCAATACCACGTCATACGGCACCTTGGCCTCTGCCAGCAATACGTTCATATGACCCGGCAAGCGCCCGGCCACCGGGTGGATACCAAAGCGCACCTTGATGCCGCGCGCACGCAGTTTTTCGGTAATTTCCGCCACCGGATATTGCGCCTGCGCCACCGCCATGCCATACCCTGGCGTGATGATCACCGAAGATGAATTGCGCAGCAGCTCGGCCACCTCTTCCGCCGTGGTTTCACGGTATTCTCCCATTTCTTCGGCATCGCCGGTTGAAGAACCGTCAGTGCCGAAACCGCCGGCTATCACGCTGATAAACGAACGGTTCATTGCCTTGCACATGATATAGGACAGGATGGCGCCGGAGGAACCGACCAGCGCGCCGGTGACGATCAGCAGATCGTTGCTCAGCATGAAACCGGCCGCCGCTGCCGCCCAACCGGAGTATGAGTTGAGCATTGACACCACCACCGGCATATCGGCACCGCCGATAGACGCCACCAGATGCCAGCCGAAGGCCAGGGCAATCACCGTCATCAGCAACAAGGCCATGACTTCCAGCCCAAGGCTGTCGGTACGCACGAACACCACCAGCAACAGGAAGGAAATCACCAGCGCCGCCAGGTTCAATTTATGGCGGTTCGGCAGCATCAACGGCTTGGAAGAAATAATGCCGCGCAGTTTGCCAAACGCCACGATCGAGCCGGTAAAGGTGACCGCACCGATGAAGATACCGAGGAACACCTCGGTCAGATGGATATTTTCCATCACCGGATCCATCGCGGTACCATGATCCAGATAGCTGTTGAAGCCAACCAGCACCGCCGCCAGACCGACGAAGCTGTGCAGCATCGCCACCAGTTCTGGCATTTCGGTCATTTCTACCTTTTTCGCCAGATAGATGCCGATCGAGCCGCCGATAATCATCGCAATGATAATCCAGCCAACGTTACCGGAGTCCGGCCCGAGAATGGTCGCGATCAGCGCGATCGCCATACCGGCAACGCCGAACAGGTTGCCCTGCTTCGAGGTTTCATGGCGAGACAGCCCGGCAAGGCTGAAAATAAACAGGATAGCGGCAACAATGTATGCAGCTGTAACCAATCCTCCAGACATGTGTTACCCCTTAGTTTTTACGGAACATCTTCAGCATGCGCTGAGTGACGGTGAATCCACCGAAAATATTGATGCTGGCGATCAGCACGGCGATAAAGGAGAAGAAGCTCACCCAGCCGCCATGGCCAATCTGCAATAACGCACCGACGACGATAATCCCTGAAATCGCGTTGGTGACCGACATCAAAGGGGTATGTAATGCATGGCTGACGTTCCATACCACGTAGTAGCCAACCACGCAGGCCAGCGCAAACACCGTAAAGTGCGACAGGAACTCTTTTGGCGCAGCATCCGCCAGCCAGCCGAACAGGATGATGGCCAGCGCGATCAGGCCGTACTTGAGCCACGGCGACAGCGGTTTTTTCTCTTCTTTAACCATCGGCGCCGTCGGCTGTGCCGGCTTCGGCTGGGCAGAAACCTGGATTGGCGGCGCCGGCCAGGTCACTTCGCCTTCGCGCACCACGGTAACGCCGCGAATGACGGTATCGTCGAAATCGATGTCGATTTCGCCGTTTTTCTCTTTTGACAGCAGTTTAAGCAGGTTAACCAGGTTGGTGCCGTACAACTGCGAGGATTGGGTCGGCAAGCGGCTTGGCAAGTCGGTATAACCGATGATTTTCACGCCGTTGTCGGTCACGGTAACCCGATCGGCCACGGTCAGTTCGCAGTTGCCGCCGGTTTGCGCCGCCAGGTCGACGATTACGCTACCGGGCTTCATGGAGGCCACCATCTCTTTGGTGATCAGCACCGGTGCCGGTTTGCCAGGGATCAGTGCGGTGGTGACGATGATATCAACCTCTTCCGCCTGCGCGGCGAACAGCGCCATTTCCGCCTTGATAAACGCCTCGGACATCACTTTGGCATAGCCATCGCCGCTGCCGGCTTCCTCTTCGAAATCCAGCTCGAGGAATTCGGCACCCATGCTCTGTACCTGCTCCTTGACTTCCGGGCGGGTATCGAAGGCGCGCACGATCGCCCCCAGGCTGCCAGCGGCACCAATAGCCGCCAGGCCGGCCACCCCGGCACCAATGATCATCACCTTGGCCGGCGGTACCTTGCCGGCGGCGGTGATCTGGCCGGTAAAGAAGCGGCCAAATTCGTGTGCCGCTTCGACAATCGCGCGATAGCCGGCAATGTTGGCCATTGAACTCAGCGCGTCCATCGATTGCGCGCGCGAAATACGCGGCACGGAATCCATCGCCAGCGCCGTCACGTTACGCGCCGCGAGTTTTTCGATCAGCTCCGGATTTTGCGCCGGCCAGATAAAGCTCACCAGGGTGCTGCCTTCGCGCATCAGGACGATTTCATCATCCTGCGGTGCGTTGACCTTCAAAATCAGATCCGATTGCCAGACGTCGGCGTTATCGGTAATCGTCGCCCCAGCCGCTTCATAAGCGACGTCGTCAAAGCTTGCCAATTTACCCGCATCGCGTTCAATCGCGACGCTAAAGCCCAGTTTCAGCAACTGCTCTACCGTTTTCGGCGTTGCAGCAACGCGGGCTTCATTGGCCAACCGTTCTCTTGGTACACCAATACGCATAATGTTCCCTTCCGAATTATGTTTTTTTATCGTCCTACCCCATAGCGATAGCGCCGGCCGACAGGGCATGAGCCGCCGTTGTTGGCAAATAATTGACAGCGCTATCTATAACCTACTGAAAATAGAATCGATGATCCATTGTTGCTTGGGCCAATCCGTCAGTTTTTACATAAAAATTCACTCCAGACCATGACGCACCGCAATTTTTCGTCAGAGACTGGTCTTGAAAGCGTGGAAAATCACATTATTTCTGTTGGCTACGGCTGGCAGAGTTGCGGTAGCCACGCGCCACCGGCGCATAAAAGTTATGGAATTGTGAATAATTAACGCTTATCTCGCTAAACGCTTTATTATCGAAACTTATGGAATTTATTTGCCAAAGCGACCCCGGTGGAGTAAACAGATTTGTCGCACGCTATGACATAAATTGCTGAGACACCTGCCAAGAATACATGTAATAATCAACGGCTGAATGACACATCAACAGTTCAGCACGTTATAAACGTTAATGCGCTAGGCGAAAGGATTTTTTATGAAGCTGAAGACCACGATCATCGCGTCAGCCTTGTTTACACTCACTGCGCTCTCTGCTCATGCGGCGCAAGAGTTGACACCTGAAAAAGCAGCGGCAATCAAGCCGTTTGATCGCATCACGATTACCGGGCGCTTTATTGCCATCAATGAAGCCGCCGACGCAGTATCCCGCCGTGCAGACAAACTGGGCGCCGACGCCTTCTATATTCAAGACATCAACAACGCCAACAATGGCGGCAACTGGCGCGTCACCGCAGACATCTATCATAAAGATGCGCCGGAAGTGAGCAAAGACACCAATTATCGCGAGTTCAACGGCGTTAAAGAACTGCCGAAAGATCAGGCCTATCTGCTGGAACCTTATGATACCGTCAGCGTTAGCGGTTTCTTCCGCAGCCAGCCTGACGTCAACGACGCCATTTCAAAAGCAGCCAGCAAAAAAGGCGCTGCGTCCTTCTTTATCGTACGCCAGGTTGATGCCAACCAGGGCGGCAACCAATACGTCACCGCGTATATCTACAAGGCCGACGCGCCGAAACGCGTGGTACAGAGCCCGGATGCCATTCCTGCCGACTCTGAAGCCGGCAAGGCCGCGCTGGCCGCTGGCGGTGCCGCTGCTGCGCAGGTGGAAATCCCTGGCGTCGCCTCTTCCGGTTCGCCAAGCCGCGACGTGGGCCGTTTCTTTGAAACCCAGTCGTCGACCGGTCAACGCTACACTGTAACGCTGCCTGACGGTACCAAGATTCAGGAAGTGAACAACGTGACTGCCGCGCAAATGCAGCCGTTTGATTCAGTGACCTTTACCGGCCACTTCAACAGCATGACCGACGTTTCGACCGAAGTCGCCAAACGCGCAGCGGCCAAAGGCGCCAAGTACTATCACGTCACGCGCCAATGGCAGAACAAGAGCGGCGGCAATCTGACCGTCAGCGCCGATTTGTTCAAATAATCCGCACGGTATCGAGTCACTACGGGCAGCCATCGCGCTGCCCGCTTTTTTTGCGCTATTTTCAGAATCGACTGAATAATTTTTTGCCAATTACGCATATTCAATCATTGCATCCCGCAGCTTCCATCCGTAAAATTCGCGCCAAATTCAGGGCTATTGTCTCTGTTCGCAATTAATCTCATTGCGTTCTTGCTGCTCAATAGGCGCTCGCCAGCTGTTTATTCTGTATTCGGGAACCGTCATTGGAAAAAAAATTAGGTCTAACCGCGTTAACCGCTCTGGTGCTCAGCTCAATGCTTGGCGCCGGCGTGTTCAGCCTGCCACAGAATATGGCGGAGGTGGCCAGCCCGGCGGCGTTGCTGCTTGGTTGGGGTATCACCGGCGTTGGCATTTTATTCCTGGCTTTCGCCATGCTGCTGCTGACGCGACTGCGTCCCGATCTTGATGGCGGTATTTTTACCTATGCCAAAGAAGGTTTTGGCGAACTGGTGGGCTTCTGTTCCGCCTGGGGTTATTGGCTGTGTGCGGTCATCGCCAACGTTTCCTATCTGGTGATCGTCTTTGCCGCATTGAGCATTTTCACCGATCGCGGCGGTGAGGTGATTCTCGGCGATGGCAACACCTGGCAGGCGCTGATTGGCGAATCGCTATTGCTGTGGGTGGTTCACGCCCTGGTACTGCGTGGGGTACAGACCGCAGCCAGCATCAACCTGGCCGCAACCCTCGCCAAGCTATTACCGCTGGGGCTATTCGCGGTACTGGCGGCAATGGCTTTCAAAATGGATATCTTCACCCTCGACTTCCATGGCATCGCGCTCGGTAAACCAGTATGGGAACAGGTCAAGGACACCATGCTGATTACCCTGTGGGTGTTTATTGGCGTAGAGGGCGCGGTGGTAGTTTCCGCACGGGCGCGGCATAAAAAAGACGTGGGCCTCGCCACCATGCTGGCGGTGGTTTCGGCGTTGGGGGTTTACCTGCTGGTAACCTTGCTGGCGCTCGGCGTGGTGCCGCGCAGCGAGCTGGCGCAGATGCGCAATCCGTCGATGGCAGTGCTGATGGTCGATCTGATCGGCCCCTGGGGTGACGTGATTATCGCCGCCGGCCTGATTATTTCCGTTTGTGGCGCTTACCTGAGCTGGACCATCATGGCGGCGGAAGTGCCACTGCTGGCAGCGCAACACGGTGCGTTTCCAAAAATCTTTTGCAAGCAAAACAAGAACCATGCCCCTTCGGCGTCATTATGGCTGACCAACGGTGCGGTACAGGCGGCGTTGGTGCTGATCTGGCTGACCGGCAGTAATTATAATTCGCTGCTGACCATCGCCTCCGAAATGATCCTGGTCCCCTATTTCCTGGTTGGCGCATTTCTGTTTAAAGTCGCGCTCAAGCGCAATGACAAACGACTGATATTTGCCGCCTGCGGTGCCTGTCTTTATGGGATCTGGTTGCTGTACGCATCGGGGTTGATGCATCTGCTGATGTCGGTATTGCTGTATGCGCCGGGTCTGTTGGTGTTTATCTACGCCCGACGCGGGCATGACGGCGCCAAGCTGTTAAGCAGACTGGAGAAAAGCAGCATTTTCCTGCTGCTGATAGCCACGGTGCCCGCCGGTTGGTTTATGATGCAATAAGATAAAAAAGGCCGGGTGAATACCCGGTCATTTTTTTTGCGCAGCAATGGTAATGCGCTCACCCACCTGCGTCACCACCACCCGTTCGGCGCATTCCTGCTGAATCGCCGCCAGCTGATTTTTGTCTAACGCATACGGCAGCTGGATATCAAATACCGCCAACCCCTGCTGTTGCGCCAGATCGATAAGACGAATGATGTTGGTTTCATCGCTGACCTGCGTGGAAACTACCTGTAAAGCCAGCTCTTTCAAATGCTCTTTGCGCGTCTGCGTGGTGGCCACGCGCGATTTCAATACCATGCCAAAAATAGGCATCACACCATAAATTGCATCTATGAAGCGCCAGTGCTTCTTGCACGATGATGACAGAAAATCCATGTAATCAAAGCAGATTTTCTCACTGTGCGCGACGGATGCAAGGTGGCTGTTGCTCATCCCCTCAATTCCTCTGTTGGCCAGTGTATAACATCCTGAAATGGATAATCGATGCGAAGCTATAACGACTTTCTGCCGTATAATGGCATAATTCCCCTATTGTTTGCCAGCCTGTGCAGGAGCTTTAAACGATGGAACATACACACTCGGCGCCGGTACTGATCACGGGCGGCGCCCGCCGGATTGGTCTGGCGCTGGCAAAATCCTTTTTGCAACGCGATGTGCCGGTGATTATTGCCTACCGTAGCGATTATCCGGCGTTGGCAGAACTGAAGGCGCTGGGAGCGATGTGCATTCAGGGCGATTTTTCCAGCCACGACGGCATTTATCAGTTTGCCGATCGGGTGAAGCAAACCACGGAAAAATTGCGCGCGGTGATCCACAACGCCAGCGCCTGGCTGGCCGAATCGCCGCAAACGCCGCCGGAACACACCATGGCCGCGATGCTGCAAATACACGTGTATACCCCCTATCTGCTCAATCAGTTACTGGAATCCTGCCTGCGAGGGCAAGGCCAGGCCGGGGCGGATATCATTCACCTGACGGATTACGTGGTGGAAAAAGGCAGCGATAAACACATCGCCTACGCCGCCAGCAAGGCAGCGCTGGATAATATGACGCGCTCGTTTGCCCGCAAGCTGGCACCTGAAGTCAAGGTCAACGCCATCGCCCCCTCGCTGATCATATTCAATCCAGGCGATGATGAAGCCTATCGCCAGCAGGCGCTGCAGAAGTCATTGATGAAGGTTGCCCCCGGCGAAAGTGAAGTGGTCGAACTGGTCAATTACCTGCTGGCCAGTCGCTACGTCACCGGCCGTACCCATGGCGTGGATGGCGGACGTCCACTACGTTGATCCCTATGGTCCGGCACGGCGCGTGGCGCCGTACCCGTCTGGTTGATAAGCAAAAAATGCACAAAATTGTTTTTGTAGAAGACGACGAGGAGGTCGGCAAACTGATTGCCGCCTATCTGGGTAAACATGATATCGACGTGCTGGTGGAGCCGCGCGGCGACACCGCTCAGGCGCGGATTGAACAGGAGCAGCCGGATCTGGTGCTGCTGGACATCATGCTACCCGGCAAAGACGGCATGACGCTGTGCCGCGATCTGCGGCCAATCTTCCCTGGCCCCATCGTGCTGCTCACCTCGCTCGACAGCGACATGAACCATATTCTATCGCTGGAGATGGGCGCCAATGATTACATACTGAAAACCACGCCGCCGGCGGTGCTGTTGGCGCGCTTGCGTCTGCACCTGCGCCAGCATGGCGGGCAGAGCAAAGAGGACGGCGTGCCGCCGTTGACGCAGCATAACGCGCTGCATTTTGGCCTGCTGTGCATCGACCCGGTCAACCGCCAGGTAACGCTGGCAGAGGAAAGCGTCACCCTGTCTACCTCCGACTTCGATTTGCTGTGGGAACTGGCAACCCACGCCGGGCAAATCATGGATCGCGAAGCGTTGCTGAAAAGCCTGCGCGGCGTAAGCTATGACGGTATGGATCGCAGCATTGACGTGGCGATCTCCCGTCTGCGCCGCAAACTTTATGACAACGCGCTGGAACCGTTTCGGATTAAAACGGTGCGCAACAAAGGCTATCTGTTCGCCCCCAATGCCTGGGAGTCGGCGCAACAATGAGGAAACTCTTCGTTCAGTTCTTTCTGTTGCTGTTCGTCTGCTTTCTGGTGATGGCGATGCTGGTCGGGCTGGTATACAAAGTGACCGCAGAACGCGCCGGACGCCAGTCGATGGATGACCTGATGAAAAGTTCGCTGTATCTGATGCGTAGCGAACTGCGTGAGATCCCGCTGAAGGACTGGAACAAAACCATCGATACGCTGGATTTGAACCTGTCATTCCAACTGCACATCGAACCGCTTGGCAAGCAGAAACTCAGCGAAGAGATGCAAAAAAGGCTGCGGCTGGGCGAGATCATCGCGCTGGACGATCAATACACCTTCATGCAGCGCATCCCACGCAGCCACTATGTTTTGGTCGTCGGCCCGATCCCCTATCTGTTCTACCTGCACCAGATGCGATTACTCGATTTGGCATTGCTGCTGTTTATCGGCCTGTCGCTGGCGCTGCCAGTATTCCTGTGGATGCGCCCGCACTGGCAGGATTTACTCAAATTGGAGAACGCCGCACAGCGGCTCGGCGCCGGTCACCTGGATGAGCGTACCCATTTTGATCCTACATCCAGCCTCAATCGACTGGGGGTGGCGTTCAATCAGATGGCGGACAACATCAACACCCTGATCGCCAGCAAAAAACAGTTGATCGACGGCATCGCCCATGAACTGCGCACCCCGCTGGTACGCTTACGCTACCGGTTGGCCATGAGCGATAACCTGGCCGAGGCCGAGCAACAAGCGCTCAACCGTGATATCGGCCAACTGGAGTCGCTGATTGACGAATTGCTGACCTATGCGCGCCTCGATCGCCCGCAGGTAGCCCTCAATATCGAGCCACTGGATCTGCCCGGCTGGTTGCAGGACAAGGTCGAGGATATCCGCGTGATACACCCGCAGCGCGATATCGAGCTGGATATACCGCATCGCGGCGACTTTGGCGGCGTCGATCTGCGCCTGATGGAGCGCGTGCTGGACAATCTGGTCAACAATGCGCTGCGCTATTCACAGCAGCGGTTACGCATCGGTTTGTGGTTCGACGGTGATATCGCCTGCCTGCAGGTCGAGGATGACGGCCCGGGGATCCCGCCGGACGAGCGTCTGCGGGTATTCGAACCGTTTGTTCGCCTCGATCCCAGCCGCGATCGCGCCACCGGCGGCTGCGGCCTGGGGCTGGCGATTGTACATTCCATTGCGTTGGCCTACCAGGGCCAGGTACAGGTAGACGCCAGCCCGCTCGGCGGCGCCCGCTTCCGTTTCTGTTGGCCAGTCAAATATTCGTTATTACTCAAAGCCGATCCGCAGTTAAGCTGACCGGATCGCTATTCAGGAGCTGAGACATGACATCTGCACATACTTCATCCGCCTATCACCAGTTACGTAGCCTATTCAGCCGTCTGTCGCGTTTCGGCCATCTCTCGGCCATTGCCGGCTGGGATATGCAAACCATGATGCCGCCCGGTGGCAGCAAGGCGCGTTCACAAGCGCTGGCGGAGCTGAGCGTACTGCAACACCAGCTGTTGACCGCTGAAAAAACCGGCCAGTTGCTCGAGCAGGCGCAGCAGGAGTCCCTGGACGATACCGACCGCGCCAACCTGCTGGAAATGCGCCGTCACTACGACAACGCCGTGCTGGTGCCTGAGTGGCTGGTCGAAGCCAAGTCGCTGGCCGGCGCCCGTTGCGAGCACGCCTGGCGCTCACAGCGCCCGGCCAATGATTGGCCGGGATTTGCCGACAATCTGCGCGAGGTGGTAAAACTCAGCCGCGAAGAAGCGCAGATTCGTGCTCAGGCCGCCGGCAGCAGCCGTTACGATGCGCTGCTCAATCTGTTCGAACCTGGCATGCGCAGCAGCGATCTGGAACGTATTTTTGGCGACTTGAAAACCTGGCTGCCGGATTTACTGCAAAAAGTGGTCGCCAAACAGGCGCAGCAACCGTGCCTGATGCCGCAAGGCCCGTTCGACGTCGACACCCAGCGCAAACTGAGCCTGAGCGTCATGAAATTGCTGGGGTTCAACTTTGACGCAGGCCGGGTCGACGTCAGCGCGCACCCTTTCTGCGGTGGCGTACCTGAAGACGTGCGTATCACGACCCGCTACAACGACCAGGAATTCCTCACCGCGCTGCTGGGCATCGTTCATGAAACCGGCCACGCCCGTTATGAACAAAATCTGCCGCGCGACTGGCTGGGACAACCCATAGCGCAGGCGCGCTCCACCGCGATTCATGAATCGCAGAGCCTGCTGTTTGAAATGTAGCTGGCGCGCAGTAGCGACTTCCTGAAGATCCTGCGGCCGTTGGTTGTCGCGCAGTTTGGCGATCAGCCGGCGCTGGAAGAAGGCAATTTCATCCGCCTCAACCAGCGGGTAAAACCAGGCTTGATCCGCGTTGATGCGGATGAAGTCAGCTACCCGGCACACGTGATTCTGCGCTACGAAATCGAAAAGGCGTTGATTGAGGGCGATATCGAGGTTAACGACATTCCGGCGTTGTGGAATGAGAAAATGCAGCAGTATCTCGGGCTGGACACCGTTGGCGATTACCGCAACGGCTGCATGCAGGATATTCATTGGACCGACGGTGCGTTTGGCTATTTCCCTACCTATACGCTGGGTGCCATGTACGCCGCACAGCTGTTCGCCACCATTGGCAATGCGTTGCCGAATTTGAGCGATGACATTGCACGCGGCGACCTCAGCGCTCTGTTCCACTGGCTGCAACAACATATCTGGCGTCACGGCAGCCGTTACCCGACGGAAACGCTGATTGCCAATGCCACCGGTGAATCGCTTAATCCGCACTATTTCCGTCAGCATCTGGAAAACCGTTACCTGTAAGTTCTCCGGCGCGGAAAACCCGCGCCATTTCTCCCCTGTTTGGCCGACAGGGTTTCATGACCCACGGCGGTGACCTTGTTCGCCGTAGTCACAGATGGCTGGCGGGGTGTTCTCCATATGTATGTTGTAACTAAAATAGCCGACAAGCGCTGATAATCCTTCTGGCGCATCGGTGAATCAACGCTGGATGGGCGTAGCGTGTTCGGCTATCAGCGTTGCCAGTAGCGGCCTTAACGGCTGCGGCAGATCGTGTCCCATCTCGGGGATCAGCTGCAATTTTGCCGCCGGTATCGCACCTGCGACCGCCAGTCCACCGGCCTTGCGCACCATGCGATCGGCGCTGCCATGAATCACCAGCGTAGGCGCCTGGATGCGACGGCTATAACGCCGCAGATCGCCACTGCCCAGTAAAGCGGAAAGCTGACGCTGCAAGCCTTCGTTATCCACCCCCCGCTCCAGCAAGCGCGTGACCAAATCATCCAGTTCCTGCGCGTCCATCGGATAGCTTTTACTGGCCAACATCGCCAGACGCTGCTTGAGAAACGCATGCTGCTGCGGCGGCGTGGCGTTGGTCGGCGGGCGCCGCAATAGATGGAGCAACAGCGACGGCGCCGGCGGAGGCAGCAGCGGTTGGTTGGTGCTGGAAAACAGAATGGTCAGCGTCTGTATGCGATCTGGATGCTCGGCGGCCAGCACTTGCGCTATCATCCCTCCCATTGAGCCGCCGACCACGTGCGCCTGCGCTATCTGCAGGTAATCGAGCAGCGACACCGCGTCGGCCGCCATGTCTTCCAGACAGTAAGGCACTTCGCTTTGCCAGCCCAGTTGCGCGCGTATCATCAGCCACCACAACGGTTGGCGGCGGCGCTGCTGGGTTTTACCGGAAAGTCCAACGTCGCGGTTATCAAAACGAATCACCCGAAACCCTTTCTCTACCAGATCGCGGCAAAACGCATCCGGCCACAGCAGCATCTGCGCCCCGATCCCCATAATCAACAGTAGCGGCGGATGAGAAGGATCTCCCCAATCTTCATAGGCGATCGGCAGTTCGCCGTTGTCCGTCAGCCCTTTTCGTAGCGCTATCTGCTGCATAAACAATCCTTTATCATGGTCATCGAGCCACTATTGTAGCGCACGTACATAAGGTTACACGCCGAAACCAATCACTCACGGAACGCACTGAGGCATTGCTCTATGATTTTTTCACCGGCACCGCTGTGGGGTTGATAGATAAACCATCATTTGAGGATGTAATCATGAAGAAAGTATTCGCTCTGGTTGTTGCTGCGGCAATGGGTTTGTCTTCGGTTGCGTTTGCTGCCGACGCTGCCACCACCGCGCATAGCGCACCGGTTAAATCGTCGCACGTCACCAAACACCATGCCAAGAAAACCACCGAACAGAAGGCCCAGGCCGCCAAGAAACAGGTGAAGGCCAGCGCTAAAAAAGCGCCAGCTCAGAAAGCCCAGGCGGCCAAAAAGCAGCATAAAAAAGCCAGCCATAAGAAAGCATCCAGCACACCGGCAGCCTGATTGCGGCCTAACCTCAGCCACCTTGTGTCACACCCGGTTCTCCGGGTGTTTTTTATCGGGGGTTCTCATTGATGCTGCGTCGTTATTTATTCGAAATCATCCTGATCGCCCTGATTGCCTGCGGGCTGATCGCCACGATTTTTTATCTGTGATTTTCCTGGCGTAACGCATAAAAATTTATCGAAAAATCAATTACCGACCATCCCCAGAATGATGATTTCAGTCTATAGTGAACATTCAATGAGTTTATGGATGACCCGTATTTATCAGGCGAAAGATCTATGCGCAGATCCGTGTTAATGTTGTTGTGCTCATTTCCGCTTGTGATGACCTGGCCTGCGTGGCCAGATAGCCCTTCCGATACCTTAATGGCCGAGCAAACCCGGCTGTTTTTCGGCAAAGATGATCGTATCAAAGTCAGCGATACTGACGGTTGGCCCTGGCAGGCCATTGGCCAGCTAGAAACCGCCAGCGGTAACCTGTGTACCGCGACGCTGATTTCCGCGCATTTGGCGTTGACCGCAGGACACTGCGTGCTGGCGCCGCCTGGAGCCCTGGACAAGGCAATAGCGCTACGCTTTATCGCTCGGCATAACGGCTGGGCCTATCAAACCGAAAATATCGAAACGCTGGTTGACCCTCGACTGGGCAAAAAACTCAAACCGGATGGTGACGGCTGGATTGTGCCACCCTCGGCGGCTGCCTATGATTTTGCTCTTATCCGTCTGAAAGATCCCGCACCGCTGCCGGTCAGGCCGCTACCGCTGTGGCAAGGTGACAGCAAAGCCTTGACGCAAGCGATGAAACAGGCCAGGCGGCTGATTACCCAGGCCGGTTATCCGGAGGATCATCTGGACGATTTGTACAGCCATCAGAATTGCAAGGTTACCGGCTGGGCGCAGCAAGGGGTGTTGTCGCACCAGTGCGACACGCTGCCGGGCGACAGTGGTTCCCCGTTATTGCTGAAAACCGCTGACGGCTGGCGACTGATCGCCATCCAAAGCTCGGCACCGGCGGCGAAAGACCGCTACCGCGCCGATAACCGGGCATTGGCGGTCACCGCCATTTATCAACAGTTACGCAACCTGGCGGCAAAAAAATAGCCCGCAGCCGGTAATTTGCTCCCGGCGGCGGGCTATTCGCCCTGTCGGGCTAGCCCGACAGCTGTTCGATGGTCTGCAAAATACGCTTGTCGGAAATCGGGTACGGTGTCCCTAGCTGCTGGGCAAACAGACTAACGCGCAGTTCCTCAATCATCCAGCGCACCTCCCTCACCTCGTCATCGTCACGGCGCTTTGGCGGCAGTTTGTTCAGCCATTGCTGCCAGGCCTGCTGTACCTGCTCAACCCGCAGCATCTGCGCACGGTCGCGATGTGGATCGATCGCCAGCTTCTCCAATCGACGTTCGATGGCCTGCAGATAACGCAGCGTGTCCGGCAAACGCTTCCAGCCGTTCTGGGTGACGAAGCCGCGATAGATCAATCCATTCAACTGGGTTTTAATATCCGACAGCGCCAGGGCCAGGGCCAGCGACATGTCTACCCGCCCTTTCAGCCGCTTGTTGATGTTGAACACCGTGGTCAGAATCTGCTCCACCTGCTTGGCAACGTTAACCACCGTCTCGTTCAAATCGGCACGGATCCGCTCCTGCAAGCGGGCAAAATCCTGCTCCTGCCACACCGGACCGCCGTTTTCGGCGATCAGTTTGTCGATACCGCAGGAAATGCAGTCGTCGATCAAATCCAGCACTTTACCATACGGGTTAAAATACAGCCCCAGCTTGGCCTTGTTCGGCAGTTTTTCGTGCAGATACTTGATGGGCGACGGCACGTTAAGCAGCAGCAGGCGGCGTGTACCGCGCCACATGGCCTGCCGTTGTTCCTGTTCACTGTCGAACAGGCGGATCGCCACGCTGTCTTTTTCATCGACCAGCGCCGGGTAGGCTTTTACCGAATAACCGCCGCGTTTCTGCTCATAAAACTCTGGCAGTTTGCCAAAGCTCCAGATATGCAGATCGCTTTGCTCCAGCCCGTCATCCGCCACCGCCGACAGCGTTTCCTGCACTTTTTCTTTCAGTTGCAGCTTCAACGCCGCCAGATCCTTGCCTTCACGCAGCGTCTGGTGTTTGTCACCCACCACGCGGAAGGTCATTTTTAAATGATCCGCGACCTGATCCCATTGCCAATCATCACGTGACACCGTCACTCCAGTCATGCGCCGCAGCTCACGCTCCAGAGAGTCCAGCAGCGGCATTTCCAGCGGCGTGGCACGGCCGAGGAAGGCTTCGGCATAGTTTGGCGCGGGGACAAAGTTACGGCGAACCGGCTTGGGCAGCGATTTGATCAACGCAATCACCAGCTCACGCCGAATACCGGGGATTTGCCATTCAAAGCCCGCGTCGTCGACCTGATTGAGGATCGCCAACGGGATGTGCACCGTGACGCCATCCGCATCGGTGCCCGGTTCAAACTGATAGGTCAGCCGCAGCTTGAGGTTGCCCTGATGCCAGAAGTTCGGGTAATCCAACGCGCTGATCTGATTGGCACCCTGCTTGATCAGCATCTCTTTTTCAAAATTCAGCAGCTCCGGCTGCTGCCGTGCCGTCTGTTTCCACCAGCGATCAAAGTGACGTCCCGACACCACGTCCGACGGAATACGCCGGTCGTAGAAGCTGAATAACGTCTCATCATCCACCAGAATGTCACGCCGGCGTGATTTATGTTCCAGTTCTTCCACTTCGGCGCGCAGCTTGAGGTTGGCGCTGAAGAATGCGTGGCGCGTCTGCCAATCGCCCTCAACCAGTGCATGGCGGATAAACAGCTCACGGCATAGCAATGGATCGAGGTTGCTGTAATTGACCTGCCGCGCGGCGACGATCGGCAGGCCGAATAGCGTCACTTTTTCGCTGGCCATCACCGCCCCTTGCGATTTCGACCAGTGTGGCTCACTGTAGTGGTGCTTGACCAGATGCTGTGCCAGCGGTTCGATCCATTCCGGTTCGATGCGAGCGGCAATGCGCCCCCACAATTTGCTGGTTTCCACCAGTTCCGCCACCATCACCCATTTCGGCGGCTTCTTGAACAGTCCAGAACCGGGGAAGATGGCAAAACGCGCGTTGCGCGCCCCGCTGTATTCCTGTTTGTCGGCATCTTTCTGGCCGATATGCGACAGTAAACCGGTCAATAGCGCCAGATGCACGCTGCGGTAATCAGACGGCTCGCTGTTGATCGGCAAACCCAGTTCCTTCACCACCTGGCGAAGCTGGGTATAGATGTCCTGCCATTCGCGCACCCGCAAATAGTTGAGATAATCCGTACGACACAACCGGCGGAACTGGCTGGATGACAGCGCTTTCTGCTGTTCTTGCAGGTAGTTCCACAGGTTGACGAAGGCGATGAAATCCGAATCCTTGTCGGCAAAGCGCCGGTGCTTTTCGTCGGAGGCCTGCTGTTTGTCCATCGGCCGTTCACGCGGGTCCTGAATCGACAGCGCGGCGGTGATGATCATTATTTCGCGTACGCTGCCGCTGTTACGCGCCTCCAGCACCATGCGCGCCAGACGCGGATCGATCGGCAACTGCGCCAGCTGTCGCCCCTGCGGCGTCAGTTGGTAATGGCCATTTTCCAGCGTGTTGATCGCACCGAGCTCTTCCAGCAGCCGGACGCCATCCTGGATGTTGCGCTTATCCGGCGCTTCAACGAACGGGAATGCGGCAATATCGCCAAGACCCAGCGACGTCATCTGCAAAATGACCGAAGCCAGGTTGGTTCGCAGGATTTCCGGGTCGGTAAACGCCGGTCGCGACAGGAAATCCTGCTCCGAATACAGACGAATGCAAATCCCTTCCGAAACGCGACCGCAACGCCCTTTACGCTGGTTGGCCGACGCCTGGGATATCGGTTCTATCGGCAGGCGCTGTACTTTGGTGCGGAAGCTGTAGCGGCTGATGCGCGCAGTGCCGGGATCGATCACGTATTTGATGCCCGGTACGGTGAGCGAAGTTTCCGCTACGTTGGTCGCCAGCACGATGCGACGACCGTGGTGCGACTGGAATACCCGGTTCTGCTCACTGTTCGACAGCCGTGCATACAGCGGTAACACCTCGGTGTGCGGCAGATTGAGCCGGTTGAGCGCATCGGCGGTGTCGCGAATTTCACGCTCACCGCTCATAAAGATCAGGATATCTCCCGGCCCGGCGCGCCCCAGTTCGTCTACCGCATCGAAAATCGCCTGCAGCTGATCGCGCTCGCCATCATCGGCGTCGTCAACCACCGGTCGATAACGCACTTCAACCGGATAGGTACGCCCGGAAACCTCGACGATCGGCGCATTGTTGAAGTGGCGGGAAAAACGCTGGGGATCGATGGTTGCCGAGGTTATGATCACCTTTAAATCCGGGCGCTTGGGCAACAGTTCGCGCAGATAACCAAGAATGAAATCAATATTCAGACTGCGTTCATGCGCTTCATCGATAATCAGCGTGTCGTATTGCATCAGCAGCCGATCCTGCTGGATTTCCGCCAGCAGGATGCCGTCTGTCATCAGTTTGACCAGCGACTGCTCACCTACCTGATCGTTAAAACGCACTTTATAGCCGACGCTGCCACCGAGCGGTGTGTCCAGCTCATCGGCAATGCGGTTGGCGACGGTACGCGCCGCCAACCGGCGCGGCTGGGTATGGCCGATCAACCCTTTGACCCCACGCCCGAGTTCCAGGCACATCTTCGGTAACTGGGTGGTTTTGCCCGAGCCGGTTTCCCCGGCAACGATCACCACCTGATGGTCGCGGATCGCCTTGAGGATCTCCTGTTTTTTCTGGCTGACCGGCAGGTTCGCCGGATAGCGGATATCTGGACATGAGGCGGCACGCGATTGCACTTTCTGCAACGCGGCGGCGATGTCGTGTTCGATCTCGGCGGCGACGGCCTGCAGAGCTTCGGGATTTTTGACTTTTCGTGCGCCAAGCAGCCGACGCTGGAGACGCTGTTGATCACGGAGCATCAGATCATCCAATTGCGATGACAATGCCGCGAGCGAAGATTTCACGTTCGGTATTCCTTGTTTCACGCTGCCGGACGCGCTGCCGGTAACGGTATAGAATGATTTTAGCTATTTTTCAGCAATAGACGTACAGGGTATCACACGCTGTTTTCTGCCCATAATTCCTCTGCTTAGCGCGCGGAAAGTTGTTCAATAAAATCGAACAAAGGTCTCGAAATATTCCGCTATCCCTGTTGGAAAAAGATGCCTAGAGTGTAATCCATGCGAGGGACACCGAGTCCTGATTTCACTGTCATTAAGGAATTACCGATGAGCAACGTACTGGTACTCAAATCAAGCATCCTGGCGACCTACTCTCAGTCTAACCAACTGGCCGACTTTTTCATCGAGCAATGGAGCCAAACCCACGGCGGCGACACCATCACCGTGCGTGATCTGGCTGCCAACCCGATTCCAGTGCTGGATGGCGAACTGGTTGGCGCACTGCGCCCTTCCGATGCACCGTTGACGCCACGTCAGCAGGAAGCGCTGGCGTTGTCCGACGCACTGATCGCCGAACTGCAGGCCAACGACACCATCGTTATGGCGGCGCCGATGTATAATTTCAACATCCCGACCCAGTTGAAGAACTATTTTGACCTGATTGCCCGCGCCGGCGTGACCTTCCGTTACACCGAAAACGGTCCGGAAGGCCTGGTGAAAGGCAAACGCGCCATCATCCTGACCAGCCGCGGTGGCATTCACAAAGGTACGCCGACCGATCTGGTTGAGCCATACCTGCGCCTGTTCCTGGGCTTTATCGGCATTACCGAGGTTGAGTTCGTGTTTGCCGAAGGCATCGCCTACGGCCCGGACGTGGCAACCAAAGCACAGGAAGATGCCAAAGCGTTACTGGCGCAAGTGGTTACCGCCTAATATTGGCCCGGGCGCCAGCGCCACAGATTGCCGCCAGATCCCCGCCGTTCAGCCAAGCCTGAGCGGCTTTTTTTTACCCGCTATCGCATCACCTGGTGGGGTATTGCCGCTGTGCTGTTACGCAGCAGCGTGCACGGATTGGGTTACTTTTTCAGCCACTGGCCATTGATGCCACGGACATATTCCCCTGGCTGCGCGCGCGCCACCAGTTTCTGCCCGGCCATGCGCGCCACCTGGTCAATGGTGATGTGATTGGCCTGCGCCACTTGCTGATACTGTTCGCTACGTCCGTTATTGATACGGCTGACCAGTTCCAGCGTTTGCGCGTCCTGCTTTACCGGTGCGACATAACCGCTCAGCGTTTCGCCCAGTCGCCCCTGGGTTTTGGCTTCATCCAGCGTTAACGCCATCGCCATGCTGCTGAATAACCCACCGATAGCCATCAGCCATAACACTCTTTTTTTCATTCTGTCGGCTCCTAGAACAGATCGCTGCGGTTTTTCAGCATGGTTTCCACGTCTTTGTCCACTTTGATGTGGATTTCATGTTCTATCTTGACGTTCATGTTGATGGTAATCGGCTCTTTCGGCGTCGCCACTTCAATGCGCGGCACGCAACCGTTAAGCAAAAACGCGCTGACCACGGCAGCCAATACTGGCCCGGTGATGATTCTCATGGTTGTTCCCCAGGTTCTGCGAGTGCCTGCTCCAGCCACTCCTGTAGATTGTCGCCAAAGCGCAGGCTGCGCCACAGCTGAAACACGTTTTCCTGATGGCTATAGTTCAGAATAACCTCTCGTTTGGCACTTTTCAGCGGATTGACCCCGTCGATTTTCGCGTGCAGGCTCAGCTCGCCCAGATTATCCAGATCGACCCGAGCCTGCGAACGGTTGATTTCCATATAGCGCAACCAGTCGATCGCCGCGCCGGTCGCCAGATTGTTACTGGCGATGGCATCCGCCATATCCTTGTCCAGTCGCAGTGTCAGAGTGCCGGCATTGGCGATCCAACCGTTGCGCACCAGCCATTTGGGATGGTTAAGGTACAACGGCAGTTCGCCGTCGACCCGCCCGGACATGGCGAACTGCTTGGGCTTCAATACCGTAAACAGCGCGCTGAGATCGACATTGTCCAGTTTCAGCACCGCGGCGTCATGCTGCGGAAAACGCAATGCCGACAGGCTGATACGGCCATTGAGCATATCAACGCCAAGGTTGCTGAGCGTCAGCGGCATCCGTTCGCTGTAAGGGTATGTTCCCTGCAGATCGGCGGTAATGTTCTGCATCTCAAACAGGTTGCTCAGCGATTTAATCCGCAACGTCACTGGCTGTTTGGCGCCAAGCTGCCACAGATGATTTTTAAGCCGATAGGACATGACGAAATCCAGTCCGCTCATTTCGCCGTCTTTCAGCCACATACCGCCATTGCTGACCACCCAGTGGCCACCGGCCTCAAAGCCTTGCACGCGTGCAGCAGAAAACGCCGTCTGGGCATAAAACTCGCCGTCACGCAGAGCAATATTCAGATCCGGTGAAATCAGCGGTTGGAACACCGCCAAGCGCTGCTTTGGCCACCAGCCTTCGCCACGCAGTCGCTCGCCGTCCCAACGGCCGCGCAGCGCGATTGGCCCTATTTCCTGCGCATCCAGCTTGCCCTGCCACTGGAAATTATTCGGATCGCTGCCCTGCAGTTGCAGGTTGAGGGTCGACGGCGGTAAATGCCCACCGTCGGTGAATCTGACGCTGTCAGCCACCAGTTTCAAATCGCCATCAAATGCCGGCTGCGTCTGGTCACGCTGCCAGCGTAGCGGTTTATTCAGCGTCAAACGTGGCGCATTGACCGTGACCATGCCGTATTTCAGCTTGTCGAATCCGGTAGAAAGGCGCTCAAGGGTCAGCGTACTGTCATGCCAACTGCCGTTACCGGCCACGTCCCAGGCCGCCAGCAGCGGTGGCATGTCGCCGCGGCCCCAGTAGCGCCATTGCCAGTGACCGTGGTCGGGCCAGAAATCCTGCGCCTTACCGTCCAGATGCAGCTTGACCTGCCCCCAATAGTCATCGCTGGCGCGGATAATCGCCTGCAAACGACCGGTGATGCCGGCGGCGGTCACCTTCACCCCGGCCAGCGGCAGGCGCGCCTCTTCGAGCCGCATTTCCGGCGTAGCGTTACCCCAGGCACGCAATAGCGAACCTGGTTGCAGCACCAGCGTCGGATTGAGGATCGAGCCGCTGAGGATCCCAGGGATTGATGCAGTCAATGAATAATCCGCCAAATTGGCCTGGCCGGTCAGTTGGAAACCGAGATCGCTCTGCGTCAGACCAATGGTGCCCGGCCCGAGCGTCAGTACCGCATTGCCTTTGCCGTTGTGACCGGCGGTGATGACGTTGAGTCGCGCGCTGATCTGGGTTTCATCGAACCCCTTGCTCCAATCGTGCAGCGCAACGCTGATGCCGCCATTCAGCGGTTGGTCGATATACGGCCAACGCCATTCCCCCTTGGAAATGCTGATCTGATGAGCATCAACCGCCCACGGCAGCGTCGCCAACGGCCGATCGTCGCCCTTTTCGGTTAGCGTTACCACACCCTGACGCTGTTGCCAGTGCACCGCCATCAACAACGGCTGATCCAGGTAGCCGGTCTGCATTTCACCCTGTAGCGTCCCTTGCTGTGGCATGCTGTGCAGATCGAGCGGAATGGCGATTTGCCCGCTAAGGCGTAATGGTTCACTGCTATTGGGGGGCACCACAATCAGTTGACGTACGCTGAGCCGTTGTTGCCGATCCAAGACGGCGTCGACGCTAAGATTTTTGCCGGTGTAATGCAACTGCTGGCCATTAGCACTGGAGCCTAGTTGCAGTTTGCCAGCGTAGCGTTGCCACGGCAGCAGCTTCAGTTCGCCAACGGTCATCTCCAACTGCGGCAATTGCTGCTGCAGTTTATCCAGCGTCAGCGTGGCGTCACTGGCATCGCCGCCAGGCAGCGAGGACAGGCAGGCGCTATCGACGCTGAGCTGGTCGCTGACCAGTTGCCATCGGCCAGCGCTATAGCGCAGGCGTGTCGGCCCGATGTCGGCCAACAGGCAGTCCTGCGCCTTGAACTGCGCCCCTGCCAGCGACAAACCGCCCTGCTGCCATTGCAACGGCCCTTTCATTACTAGTTGGCTACCGGACGGCAGCCAATGAGCCACCACCCGTGGCAACCAGTGTGGCAGCGTTTGCCATAGGGTGAACAGCAGGATCACCATGCAAGCCACAATCCCTATGAATACTTTCAATCGCTTAGTCATTAAATGATTGTTTCAGTCCTGAGTACGGCACGCCCGCGGTTAAGTGTATGCCAGAAAGGACGATAATGATGGCATGAATTTGCGGTAGCGGGAAGGCAACCCTCCGCTCCGGCGGTGAATTCGGCGTATTTGACCGATGACTATCCTGCTTTGGTGGTTTTTTCTTACAGATTATCTGTTTGCGCCACCGTCGTTTCAGACTTTTATTATTGTGGTTACGCACAATGATTAATAGTCTTGCAATGATTATTATAAGTAAGTTGTATATTCGCGCACCTCACTGCGGCGGGTATATGTGAAGAAGCCTATTCCCCCACCGGTTACGTGGGGATTTTTTTGCCTTTCATCCGGTTCATCCCGACGCTGCCATCCGTCGCGGCCGTTGCTACGCTTACTATTACCAAGGCGATCGCCATTGGGCGCGCTGCCGCTCAACGCCAGCGGACAATGCCGCTAAGTGATTGTCAAAAATGGAAAATCCCTTTAAACTTAGCGTAAATCAACGGTGGAGAAACCACGATGAAACTGGCGATATACAGCACTAAACAGTATGACCGTAAATATCTTGAGCTGGTAAACCAGCAGTTTGGTTTCGAGCTGGAATTTTTTGACTTTCTGCTCAGCAAAAAAACCGCAAAAACCGCCACTGGCTGCAAAGCGGTTTGCATCTTCGTTAATGACGATGGCAGCCGCGAAGTGCTGGAAGAGCTGGCAGCCCAGGGCGTCAAAATCCTTGCACTGCGCTGTGCCGGTTTTAACAATGTCGATCTGGACGCAGCGAAAGCGCTGGGCATCGATGTGGTGCGCGTGCCGGCCTATTCGCCAGAAGCGGTGGCCGAACATGCCGTCGGCCTGATGATGTGCCTGAATCGCCGTATTCATCGCGCCTACCAGCGCACCCGAGACGCCAACTTCTCGCTGGAAGGCCTGATCGGTTTCAATATGCATAACCGCACCGCCGGCGTGATCGGTACCGGCAAAATCGGCGTAGCGACCATGCGCATCCTGAAAGGCTTCGGCATGAAGCTGCTGGCCTACGATCCCTACCCTAGCGCCCAGGCGCTGGAGCTGGGCGCCGAGTATGTCGATCTGAAAACGCTGTACGCCCAGTCCGACGTCATTACCCTGCACTGTCCGTTGACGGCGGAAAACCATCACTTGCTCGACGCCGAGGCGTTTTCGATGATGAAAGACGGCGTGATGGTGATCAATACCAGCCGAGGTGGATTGGTTGACTCCTCGGCGGCCATCGATGCGCTGAAGCAGCAGAAAATTGGTGCACTGGGGATGGACGTGTATGAGAACGAGCGGGATCTGTTCTTTGAAGACAAATCCAACGACGTGATTCAGGATGACGTTTTCCGCCGTCTCTCGGCCTGCCATAACGTGCTGTTTACCGGCCATCAGGCGTTCCTGACAGAAGAAGCGCTGACCAGCATTTCTGAAACCACGCTTAAAAATGTCGATCAACTGGCGCGTGGTGAACCCTGCGCCAACCAGTTGAATGCCTGAAAGGAGAGCAGAATGACCCGGTTATTACCTCTGGCACTGGCCAGCGTGTTATTGGGCGGTTGTGCCATGCAAACGACAGAATCAGCGCAGCCGGTGGTGGTCGCCAGCGATCTGCAACATCACAACTTTGTGCTGCAAAGCGTTGACGGTGTGACGGCCAACGCCACACAGGGCCGGGGACCGAGCCTTGAATTCGGCGAACGGCTGCATGTGTCGGGCGTCATGTGCAACCGTTTTTCCGGCTTCGGGCAATTGCAACACGGCGTGCTGACGGTCAAAAACCTGGCGATGACACGCATGCTGTGCAGCGATGCGCAGCGTAACCAATGGGACGGCATCATTACTCAAGTGCTGCACAATGGCGCGCAGGTCACACTGCAACAGCAACAGCTGACGCTGAGCGACGGCACGCATACGCTGGTGTATACCCTGAAAGACTGGGTGCAATGATCACCCACCCAGGCTGGATTCAGCCTGGGTTAGCCTCACCCGGCCCCCGAACAGGCTCCCTGGCCTAATGCCCACTCCTCGCATTGCTTGCCGTCCGGCATTTGACACATTCTAACCGTTTCGCCATTGAGCAGATGGGCAATCGTGGTGGTGCCACCCACGTTCGCGCAGTGCGCACTGGTAGGTAAATGATTGATTTTGGCGCTAGTCCCCTGCTGTTGCGGTTCATCATTATTGCTGCTGCATGCAGCCAATACCAGAACGGCGCCAGCCAGCCACCCGTTATGCATTGCCATTGTTTTCTCCTGAATCCGTTATTGTGCTGTGGTAACCTGCGAGCCTCTTGGTGGACACGTATATTAAATGTTGCAACAAACTTATTTAATCTAGCCTGTTGGTTAAATAATGAGAATATAAATCGGCAATTATCAGATTAATTTTTCACCGCACGGCAACCGGCCATGACGGCGTATCCGGCCATTGAGCACACCGCCGGTACCGCCCCCCGCTACCGGCCGACGCCGCCACTCGCCGTCGGGCATCGCTCGGCTCGCCACCAGACCAGCTTCAGGGGCAACCCGCCGTGCGCCAACGGCCCCCACTTAATTCAACGCCGTTGGAATAGAAAATAATCTTCAATGCGCGCTGGTTTTTGATAACAAATTAATGACCAAAACGCCGGCGATTATTAACCCCATGCCAATAATTGCCGGCCAATCCAATTTCTGGTTATAAACAAACACCGCGGCAATCGACACCAGCACAATTCCCATTCCCGACCAGATGGCATAAACGATACCCAATGGCATGGTTTTCACCACCATCGACAAGCCCCAGAAAGCCACGCCATAGCCGACCACCACCACCAACGACGGCCACAATCGGGTAAATCCCTCAGAAGCCTTGAGCATGGTGGTGGCAATCACTTCGGCGATAATCGCCATGGTTAAGTAGATAAATCCGTTCATTGTTGTGCTCTTGCGTTAATTGCGGTCTGCCTATTATGACAGTGTTTAAATATATTGGCGTTAACCGGCGATGACATTTATCGATAAAATAATCCTCTGACGCTGAGAAATATAAATTTACAACTGCAGCTGGGCACTAAAAGCTACGTCACACAATCGTGATAAAGCGAGCCAAATAGCCTCTGCTAGACTTTGCCGATGACTACGACGTTATTTATATAGGCAATGAAATGATCACTACAGATGGCAACAATGCCGTTGCGTCGGTGGCTTATCGCACCAATGAAGTTATCGCAATCTACCCTATCACCCCCAGCTCCACCATGGCCGAACAGGCCGACGCCTGGTCTGGCGATCGGCGCAAAAACATTTGGGGCGACGTACCGCGGGTGGTGGAAATGCAGTCCGAAGGTGGAGCGATCGCCACCGTACACGGTGCCTTGCAAACCGGGGCATTGTCGACGTCGTTCACCTCATCGCAGGGGTTGCTGCTCATGATCCCCACGCTGTATAAACTGGCGGGTGAACTCACGCCGTTTGTACTGCACGTGGCAGCCCGTACCGTAGCCACCCACGCGCTGTCGATCTTTGGCGATCACTCCGACGTGATGGCGGTTCGGCAAACCGGCTGCGCCATGTTGTGCGCCAGCTCGGTGCAGGAAGCGCAGGATTTTGCGCTGATCGCCCAGACGGCGACCCTCAATAGCCGCATTCCGTTTATTCATTTCTTTGATGGTTTCCGCACCTCTCACGAAATCAACAAGATCGTGCCGTTAAGTGACGATACGCTGCGCCAGATGCTGCCGCAGAATGCCATTGATGACCACCGCCATCGGGCGCTGTCGCCGGAACGTCCGGTGGTGCGCGGCACCTCCGCCAACCCGGATACCTATTTCCAGGCACGTGAAGCCACCAATCCATGGTACAGCCAAACTCGCGAACACGTTGGCGACGCCATGCAAAAGTTCGCCGAACTGACCGGCCGCCACTACCAGCCGTTTGACTATTACGGCCATCCGCAGGCCGAGCGCGTGGTGGTGTTGATGGGCTCCGCCATCGGCACCTGCGAAGAAGCGATCGATACCCTGCTGGCGCGCGGCGAAAAAGTCGGCATGGTGAAGGTACGGCTGTATCGGCCGTTCTACGCCGCCGATCTGCTTGAGGCGCTGCCCGCCAGCGCGCAAAACATTGCGGTACTGGATCGCACCAAAGAGCCCGGCGCCCTGGCCGAACCGCTGTATCTGGACGTCATGACCGCATTGGCCGAGGCCTTCAGTCGCGGTGAACGCCCTACGCTGCCGCGGGTCATCGGCGGGCGTTATGGCCTATCGTCAAAAGAATTTGGTCCGGACTGCGCGCTGGCGGTGTTTACCGAATTGGCGCTAACCGATCCGCGGCCGCGCTTCACGGTCGGTATTTTCGACGACATCAGCGGCCTGTCGCTGCCCATCGACGATCCACTGCCGCCCTCGCACGCCACGCTGGAAGCGCTGTTCTATGGCCTGGGCAGCGATGGTAGCGTGTCAGCGACCAAAAACAACATCAAAATCATCGGCAACGCGACCCCGATGTTTGCCCAGGGCTATTTCGTCTATGACTCGAAAAAGGCCGGCGGTCTGACGGTGTCGCATCTGCGGGTCAGCGAACGGCCAATAAATTCCGCTTATCTGGTTGCGCAGGCCGATTTCATCGGTTGTCATCAGGCGCAATTTATTGACAAATACCAGATGGTGGAACGGCTCAAACCTGGCGGCATTTTCTTGCTGAATACGCCCTACGATGCCGATGAGGTATGGGCGCGGCTGCCCCAGGAAGTACAGGCGCTGCTGTGTCAGCGTCAGGCGCGTTTCTATATTGTCAATGCTGCCAGGCTGGCGCGAGAATGCCGACTCGGCGCCCGTATCAATACCGTGATGCAAATGGCGTTCTTCCAACTGACACAAATTCTGCCGAACGACGTCGCGCTGCAGCAACTGCAGGATGCTATTGCTCACAGCTACGCCAGCAAGGGGGCGGATATTGTCGAACGCAACTGGCAGGCGCTGGCGGCAACGCGTCTGGCGCTGCAGGAAATCCCGCTGCAGTCGGTCGACCCACACAGCGCGATGCGCCCGCCGGTGGTTGCCGACACCGCACCAGACTTTGTCAAAACGGTCACTGCCGCCATGCTGGCCGGGCTGGGTGACAGCCTGCCGGTTTCCGCCTTCCCGCCAGACGGTACCTGGCCGGTCGGCACCACCCAGTGGGAAAAGCGCAACATTGCCGAACAGGTGCCGCTCTGGCAAGCCGAACTGTGCACCCAGTGCAACCACTGCGTCGCCGCCTGCCCGCACTCCGCCATTCGCGCCAAAGTGGTCGCACCCGAGGCCATCGCCGATGCGCCAGCCGGCCTGCAATCGCTGGACGTCAAGGCGCGCGACATGCGTGGCCAGAAGTATCTTTTGCAAGTCGCGCCGGAAGACTGCACCGGCTGTAACCTGTGCGTGGAGGTCTGCCCGGCCAAGGATCGGCAGGATCCGTCGATTAAAGCGATCAATATGGCCTCGCGACTGGACAACCTGGCGGTCGAAAAAGCCAATTATGATTTCTTCCTGCAACTGCCGGAAATCGATCCGGCGCAGCTTGAACGTATCGACATTCGTACATCGCAGCTGATTACCCCGCTGTTCGAATATTCCGGCGCCTGCTCCGGCTGCGGCGAAACCCCCTATATCAAACTGCTGACCCAGCTGTACGGCGATCGGCTGCTGATTGCCAACGCCACCGGCTGCTCATCGATCTACGGCGGCAATCTGCCGACCACGCCATATACCACCAATGCACAAGGGCGTGGGCCGGCATGGGCCAACTCGTTATTTGAAGACAACGCCGAATTCGGTCTGGGCTTCCGCCTGACGGTCGACCAGCATCGCCAACGCGTGCTGCGGCTGCTGGAAACGCTGGCGCCGCAGTTGCCGGTTGAACTGGTCAACGGTTTGCAACTGACCGACGTCGCGCCAGAGCCACGCCGTCAGCAAATTGCCACCTTGCGCAGCCTGCTGGCTGACGTCGAGGGCGAAGACGCGCGGCAGTTGGCCTGCGATGCCGATTATCTGGTGGACAAATCCATCTGGCTTATCGGCGGAGACGGTTGGGCTTATGACATCGGCTTCGGTGGCCTGGACCACGTGCTGAGCCTGACGGAAAACGTCAATGTGCTGGTGCTGGATACCCAATGCTATTCCAACACCGGCGGCCAGCAGTCGAAAGCCACGCCACTCGGTGCGGTAACCAAGTTCAGCGAGCACGGCAAACGCAAGGCACGCAAAGATCTGGGGATCAGCATGATGATGTATGGTCATGTCTACGTGGCGCAAATCTCGCTCGGCGCGCAGCTCAACCAAACGGTAAAAGCCATTCAGGAGGCGGAATCCTATCCCGGACCGTCATTGATCATTGCCTACAGTCCATGCGAAGAACACGGCTATGACCTGGCGCTCAGTCACGATCAGATGAAGCAGTTGACCGCCACCGGTTTCTGGCCGCTGTATCGGTTCGATCCGCGACGCGCAGATGCAGGTAAGGCGGCGCTGGCTCTAGATTCGCGCCCGCCGAACAGCGAATTGAGCGCTACCCTGCTTAAGGAGCAGCGCTTCCGTCGCCTGAACAGCCAGCAGCCGGAGGTCGCCGATGCGTTGTACCAACAGGCGGAACAACAACTGAAGGAAAAATACGACTTTCTCAGTCTGCTGGCCGGCAAGGCGGAAAAATCCGCCGCCGAATGACCGCCGCCTTGGCGTGCTACCGAGCGCGTCAAGGCAATCGCTGACAAGGATAAAGCAGCACGTCAGTTAAAACGGCTGGCATTCGTCCGTACAATCCGTACCATACACGCCACATCTCTATGGCGTGTTGATTGATGCAATGAATCATGAACCAGTTACTGATAAATGCTAAACTTGCCAACGAAAAAAATGCTGCGCCAATAGAGCCCCAACATGAGAACGAGCACGATTTAAATGTCAGATAAACAATCAGTTAGTCAAAAAGAGCAGTACAACCTCAACAAGTTGCAAAAACGCCTGCGCCGCAACGTCGGCGAAGCGATTGCCGATTACAATATGATTGAAGAAGGCGACCGCATCATGGTTTGCCTGTCCGGCGGTAAAGACAGCTACACCATGTTGGAAATTCTGCGCAACCTTCAGCAAAGCGCGCCGATCAATTTCTCGCTGATTGCGGTTAACCTCGATCAGAAACAGCCAGGGTTCCCGGAACACATTTTGCCGGCCTATCTGGACGGCCTGGGCGTCGAATATAAAATCGTCGAAGAAAACACCTACGGCATCGTGAAAGAGAAAATCCCTGAAGGCAAAACCACCTGTTCACTGTGTTCGCGCCTGCGCCGCGGCATTCTGTACCGCACCGCCAGCGAACTTGGTGCGACAAAAATCGCGCTTGGCCACCACCGCGATGACATTTTGCAAACGCTGTTCCTCAACATGTTCTACGGCGGGAAGATGAAAGGCATGCCGCCGAAGTTGATGAGCGACGACGGTAAACACGTGGTGATACGCCCGTTGGCCTATTGCCGTGAAAAAGACATCGAGCGTTTCGCCATCGCCAAAGAGTATCCGATTATCCCCTGCAACCTGTGTGGTTCGCAGCCGAACCTGCAACGCCAGGTGGTTGGCGATATGCTGCGCGATTGGGACAAGCGTTATCCTGGCCGCATCGAAACCATGTTCAGCGCCATGCAGAACCTGGTGCCGTCACACCTGTGTGATACCGAACTGTTCGATTTCAAGGGCATTCGTCACGGCAGCGAAGTGGTCAACGGCGGCGATCTGGCGTTCGATCGTGAAGACCTGCCAATGCAGCCCATCGGCTGGCAGCCGGAAGAGTCCGATGACGCCAGCGTGGTGCCACAACGGCTTAACGTGTTGGAAATCAAATAATTACCCTGCTCCATCGGCGGTGCGTCGATGGAGTTCCCCCCCTGCCGAGCTGTTTTCGAGCTCGCTCACAATTCAAGCAAAAATCATCTGACATTGTCAGTGCCCGGGTGTACTGTTTATTTGTACAGTTAACTGGAGATTGACGATGAACATCACCCCTTGCTTGTCCCATGTTTCGTTGGGAACCAACGCCTTTGACCAGGCTGCAGAGTTTTACGATCGGGTGCTTGGCGCACTAGGCTGCCGACGCGTATTGGAACACCCTGGTGCCATCGGTTACGGTCGCGATTACCCGGAGTTCTGGTTGCAAACGCCAATCAATGGTAAACCGGCCGCCATCGGCAACGGCATTCACGTCGGTTTCTTCGCCACCAGCAAACAGCAGGTTGACGAGTTTTATCGACAGGCGCTGCAGGCCGGCGCACAAGATGACGGCGCACCGGGCTCGCGGCCGCATTATGGTGCCCAATATTACGGCTGTTTCGTGCGCGATCTGGACGGACACAAGATAGAAGCCAGCTTCTGGGATGAATCTGCCGGCTGATTTGCCGCACGACAGACAAAAAAATGCCGGTGTTTAAACCGGCATGGTATGAATCAAATATGCTATGCAGTAATTCTAAAATAAGAAAGTAAGACAATTATGGAGCGCAACGCCCATCGCTTGACGTTGCATTCACCTGCGAGAGAGATCATGCCGCACTTTGTCCCGGCAAATGTTGATATCGCTCAATGTTGTCAGGGTTTACCTCGCTTTTTGCCAGACAAACTGTCCAGACGACCTGGTGCTACAGCCAACGACTGCGCCTGAGCCACCAGGCCACGCCAAGCACCAGCGCCACCAGCATCAGGCAAAATGCCGCAAAACCCAGCGGATCGCTACCGCCTGGAATGCCGCCAAGGTTGACGCCGAACAGGCCGGTGAGGAAGGTTGTCGGCAGAAACACCATCGCCAGCAATGACATGGTATAGGTGCGCCGGTTCATGGCATCCGCCATAACGGTAGTGATTTCATCCGACAGGATCGCGGTGCGTGCAATGCTGCCATCCAGATCGTCAAGCCCACGGCCAAGACGGTCGGCAATGTCCTGCATCCGCCGCCGGTCGTCGTCGCTCATCCACGGCAAACGCTCGCTGGCCAGGCGCGAAAACACATCTCGCTGGGGTGCCATATAACGCCGCAGCACAATCAATTGTTTGCGAATCAACGCCAGTTGGCCGCGTTCGGGGATTTGCTGCTCCAGCAACGCGTCTTCCAGATCGATAATCTTGTCGTGCAGATCTTCAATAAATTCACTGGCGTGGTCGGTCAGCCCGTCGGAAATCTCCACCAGCCAACTGCCACTGTTGGTCGGCCCTACGCCGGACTGTAAATCATTGACCACTTCATCAATCGAATACACCTTGCGATGACGCGTCGAGATAATCATTTTGTCGGTAATGTATACCCGAAACGTCACCAACTGATCGGGTCGCGAATTGGCGTTAAAGTTGATACCGCGCAAGGTGATCATGGTGCCGTCCCCCTGCCGCGTTACCCGCGGTCGTGTGCTGTCCCCAGACAGCGCTTCGCGTACGCTATCCGGTAGCAGCGGCGTGGTGGCCAACCACTGCGCACTGGCAGGATGCGCATAATCCAGATGCAGCCAGCTCGGCGCGGTACAGGTAATATTATCGTCGGGTTCAATCGGCGTTACACCGCCTTTGCCGTCCAGCTGAAAAGCATAGACCGCGTCAGAAACTTGCAGCGCATTGCCGGCAATGACATCCATTGCATGTCCTCTCGTCGTCTTCTACTCGCGTTAAGCTGCGCATTGGCGCGTGGTCAATCAATGTTTGATGATATACATCGTTTGGCTGTAAGCCACGTCTTCCGGGTTGGTGATCGGGTAGCCTTTCACCCAGGGTTTGATCAGCCGACCATTGGTGTATTGATATATCGGCGCAATCGGCGCCTGGTCGGCAATGATCTGCTCTGCCTTGTTGTAATCGGCATTCAGCGCAGACGGTTGGGTCTGGCGGCTGGCCTGTTCCAGTACGCGATCGTAATCGGCGTTGCGGAATTTGGCGATGTTGCCGCTATGGCTGGAACCGAGCAGCGAAAGGAAGGTCGAGGCTTCGTTGTAATCACCGACCCAGGACGCGCGCACCACGTCGAAGTTGCCGGTATTGCGGCTGTCGATATAGGTTTTCCACTCCTGGTTTTGCAATTTCACCTCTACGCCGAGCTTCTTCTTCCACATCGAGGCCACCGCGATGGCAATCTTCTGATGGCTTTCCGAGGTGTTATACAGCAACGTCAACGTTAGCGGCTTGCCTGGACCGTAACCCGCTGCCTGCATCAGCGCTTTGGCCTGCGCATCCAGTTCATCCTGCGACTGTTGCTGCAACAGGCTTTGCTGTGGCTTAAACCCGGCGGTAACGTCCGGCGTAAAGTGATAAGCCGGTTTTTCACCGGTACCCAGCACTTTTTCGGCAATGATCTTGCGGTCGATGGCATAGGACAAGGCCTTGCGCACCCGCAGATCGTTAGTTGGCGCGCGCTGAGTATTGAAGGCGTAATAATAGGTGCCGAGCTGATCCGGCGTGTACACCTGCCCCGGGATGTCCTTCTGCAGCTTCTGGTACATATTTTTCGGGAATGATTCTGTGATATCAATATCCCCCGCCAGATAACGCTTGGTGGCGTTGGATTCCTGATTAATCGGCACAAAAGTGACTTGATTCAACACGGTATGTGCATGGTCCCAATAGTGCTGGTTTGGCACCAGCACCAGTTTTTCATTGACCACCCGCTGCTGTAGCGTGAAGGCACCATTGCCCACCAGATTGCCGACTCGAGTCCAGTCATTACCATATTTTTCTACTACCGCTTTCGGTACCGGGAACAAACTGAAGTTGGCCGTCAGACTGACAAAATATGGCACCGGCTTATTCAACTGCACCTTCAGCGTGTATTTATCCACTGCCGTCACACCCAATTGGTCGGCGGGCATTTTGCCGGCGATGATCGCCTCGGCGTTTTGTATAGCAGCCAGCTGTGCGAACCAGGCAAAAGGCGACAGACTGGCAGGATCGACCAACCGTCGCCAGCTGTAAACGAAATCCTCAGCCGTGACAGGGTCACCGTTGGACCAACGCGCATCTTTACGCAGGGTGAAAATGTAGGTTTGATTGTCGCTGCTTTTCCAGCCGGTGGCGACGCCGGGTATCACTTTGCCCTGTGCGTCCTGATTGACCAATCCCTCGAATAAGTCGCGAGCAACCTGCGCTTCTGGCAGACCCACCGCTTTGATGGGATCGAGCGAGGCCGGCTCGTCTTTGATGTGGCGAACAATTTCCTGTTTTTCGGCCAACGCGGTGCCGGCCGGTACCTGTGCGGCTGTGGCGCTAAAGCTGGTGCTGACCGCTACGGCACAACACGCCAAACGAAAACGCCGTTGAATTATTTTTATCGCCATCATCAATCATCCCGAGTTAACCATCTGAATTATTTATCATATAGCACAAGATCGCGCAGACCTATAGCCAGAGAGCAACTAGATTTAAAAACTGGGCGGCAAACGATAAAAAATACCCGCGACAGGCGCGGGTATCGGTATAACGGCAGGATAATCAATCGTACAAATGCACGCTGGTAATCTGATAACTGAACTCTTCACCCTCTTCTTCATCGAAAATGGTAAATACACCTTTTTCCGCCAACGGGCGTTGATGAATGTCGGTATTTTGCAGTTGACGCGCGTCCACGTCGTCATAGCCGTAATCGAGATAGAACGCGTCCCGTTGGTAATCCACGTGCAGGGTAAACGGATAGTTGGATTCATCACCACGACCGTCGTCATTCTTCACAACGCCGAACCACTCGCCCTGGCGGATCTGGTTGTCATCATCGACGCCGCACAGCAGGGTAATAGTATCCTGGGTATTTTCACTGTAATGGGCAATTACTCGGGCAACTGGCATATAACATCCTCTTTCTGGTTATCGGCTTGGCATGACATCAGTATATCAAGCCTCGATGCCGGCGCTACCAGTCAATATTCAGCACGGTTTTACCACGCGCGCCGCCGGCCTTGCTGGCAGCCAGCATTGCCGGCGCCTGGCGGATGGACACCATGCGCTCGAGCGGGATCTGCAATTCGCCACGCGCCACTTTTTCTACCAATAACGCCAGTTCTTCGGCGTTGATCTGCGCGTTGAGATTGCCGCCGTGCAATCCGCGCGGCCTGAGTCGATCGGGTAGTGCCGCCCCCAGGGTGCTAACCGCCGCGCCGCCATGATGTACGCTGACCAATAACGCGCTGAAGCCGTCGACGTCGCTTGCCAGATCGATGATGCCATCAACGCCCTGCGGATAACGTTGTAACAACTGCTGCGCCAGCGGTGCCTGGTGGTGATCGATTACCACGTCGGCCCCCAGCGTATGTAGGCTGGCGCGGCTATCCGCTGCGCCGGTGGCGATAACCGTCAGCCCCTGCAATTTGGCCAACTGCACGGCAAAGCGCCCTACGCCGCCGCTAGCACCGACGATAACCACCTGAGAACCTGCCGGTAATGCCAGTTTTTCCAGCGCTTTCAACGCCGCGCCGGCGGCCACCGGCAACGCGGCAGCAGCGTTCAGGCTAACGGCATCCGGTACCTGCGCCAACGCCGCATGCTGATCGATGGCCGCATATTGCGCATAACTGCCGGCGCCCACCACGCCGAACAGAAAGCTGCCGACCAGGCGATCGCCGGGCCGGAAACGCGTAACGTCTGGCGCGATGGCTTCCACCTCGCCGGCGCCGTCAACGCCCAGCACCAAGGGGAAAATATGCGGCAGCTTACCCTCCAGCAAACCCTCCGCCACCCGCCAGTCGAACGGATTCAACCCGGCCGCCGCCAGCTTCACCAGGATCTGACCTGGTTTGACAACCGGCTTGGCCAGCTCGATTTCCTGTGGTTCTGCGCCGATTTTTGTCACGGCTATCGCTTTCATCAACGCTCCTGAGTCTCGGTGAGTGATAACGCTGTCAGCAAATTGACACTGTTTACATTATGGACAAGGATTTCCAGCAGGGTGAAACATTGCGCTGGGAAAGTTGCACCAAAGCGTAATACACTGAATAAAATAACAATCGTCTTAACTTACATTGGCACTACGGGACCACACCATGATTCAACAGCGACCACGCAGTGAACGTGGCCAATTGGCCGTTGCAGGAGAAAGTTACGGGAAATCGTTGTTAGGCGCACCGCTGCTGTATTTTCCGGCTGCGGTCAGCGGCCCGGAAACAGGACTGGTGATCGCCGGAACGCATGGCGATGAGAATGCCGCCGTGGTTACGCTGTCTTGCGCGCTACGCAGCATTTCGCCGGCCAGGTTACGCCATCACGTCATTTTGGCGGTCAATCCGGACGGTTGCCAGTTGGGTCTGCGGGCCAATGCCAACGGCGTCGATCTCAACCGTAACTTCCCCGCCGCCAACTGGCGCTCCGGGGATACGGTTTATCGCTGGAACAGCGCGGCGTCTAGCCGTGACGTCAAGCTTTCTACCGGCGGTCGCCCCGGTTCCGAGCCGGAAACTCAGGCGTTATGCCATTTGATCCACCGCTTGAAACCGCGCTGGGTGGTGTCTTTTCATGAGCCTTTGGCCTGTATCGAAGATCCTGACAGCTCACATCTTGGCGTATGGTTGTCACATAAATTCGCCCTGCCGCTGGTCAGCAGCGTCGGTTACGAAACCCCCGGTTCGTTTGGCAGTTGGTGCGCCGATCTGTCATTGCCCTGTATCACCGCCGAATTCCCGCCCATTTCGGCCGATGAAGCCAGCGAAAAATACCTGGACGCCATGATCGACCTGCTGGTTTATCCGGATTAACGGCGGCCTACGGCGGCGTTATTCACTCTCCAGCCGAATAGCGCCGCAGGCAAAATCCAGCCCTGGTTCAACGTCCTGCGCCAACCAGGTCGGCCCGTCAAGATCGACAAAACGCGCGCCCGGCACCAACGGTAGCGCGGCGCTTATCGCCCGCGAGGTGCATAACATGCAGCCAAGCATGATAGCCAGTCCCTGTTGACGCGCCTGTGCCGCCAACGCCAGTGCTTCGGTCAACCCTCCGGTTTTATCCAGCTTGATATTCACCATTTCATAGCGACCGACCAGTATCGGCAGGTCGTCGCGGGTATGGCAACTTTCATCAGCGCAGATCGGCAACGGGTGAATAAAGTTTTCCAAGGCCTGGTCTTCGTGGGCCGCCAGCGGCTGCTCGAGCATCGCCACCTGCAGATCTGCCAGCAGTTGGCAACGCGCCGCCAGCCCTTCTGCCTGCCACGACTCGTTGGCATCGACGATCAGCGTCGCCTTCGGCACCGCGCCGCGAATGGCCACCAACCGCTCGCTGATTAAATGGTCGTCCAGCTTGATTTTTAACAGCGTGGCGCCTTGGTGATACAGCTCCAAGGCGGCAAAGGCCATCGCCTCCGGCGTCGCGATACTGACGGTTTGTGCCATGGTAATATGTTGCGGCGCGCTGATACCGCTGCGTTGCCACAGACTTTCGCCCTGCTGCCGACACTCCAGATCCCACAATGCCGAATCCAGCGCGTTGCGCGCCGCGCCGGCCGGCATCAGCTGTTGCAGTTGAGCGCGCGTAACACCGCCTTCGATCGCCGACACCATCGCCGCCAGTTGCGCCATCACGGAACCTTCACTTTCACCGTAGCGCGGATATGGCGTACATTCACCAATACCGCACACGCCCTGCTGCTCGATTTCCACCACCACTACGTCGGCCTGCGTGCGGCTGCCGCGCGCGATAACGAACGCGCTACGCAATGGCCAGGATTGAGGATAAAAATGCATGCTTCTCATCGTGGCTCCTGAATGAAAAAACGCACCCTGTGACGCCAGTACGCGGATGTATTCTAATATATACAACTATTTAGCCAATTTTATATATCCAAGTAGCCATTGTTGACTTAAACTGTCGACAGGGTGTGAACCTAATGTTAAATGCCAACCTGATGGCCGCTCAATTAGGTTAATACCTTTGTATCAAACCCCTTAAAAGGAACCAAGTCATGACTCAGACAGTACATTTTCAAGGTAACCCGGTAGCCGTTGCCGGCCAACTGCCGCAGGCTGGCGATCGCGCCAAGGCGTTTTCACTGGTTGCCAAAGACCTTTCAGACGTGACGCTGAGCAGCTTCGCCGGCAAACGCAAAGTGCTGAACATTTTCCCGAGCATCGACACCGGCGTCTGCGCCACTTCAGTGCGTAAGTTCAACCAGTTTGCCAGTGAAATGGACAATACCGTGGTGCTGTGCATTTCTGCCGATTTGCCGTTTGCCCAGTCCCGTTTCTGCGGCGCGGAAGGCCTGAGCAACGTGGTGATGCTGTCGACCCTGCGTGGCGCTGAATTCAAACAGGCTTACGGCGTAGAAATCAGCGACGGTCCGCTGGCCGGCCTGACCGCGCGCGCGGTGGTGGTGCTCGATGGCCAGGACAATGTCCTGTACAGCGAACTGGTCAACGAAATTACCACCGAACCGAATTACCAAGCCGCGCTGGCGACGCTGAAGTAACGCCAAATAAAAAAGCCCGATGCTCATATCGGGCTTTTTTTTACTCTTCGCCGTCTTCCACCGGCTTGCGGCTGCTGAGGCCGTATTCACGCAGCTTATTGGCGATGGCGGTATGTGATACTCCCAACCGTTTAGCCAATTTACGCGTGCTTGGATAGGTGCGATAAAGGCGTGTCAGCACCGAACGTTCGAAACGCTTGCTGATATCGTCGAGCGAACCGTCGAGCACTTCGTCGCCCAATGACATTTCCACTTCAAATTCCGGCAGAACGATATCTTGCGGCCGCAGCTCGAAGCCTTCGGTTTGCGTCAACGCACGGTAAATGGCGTTCTTCAACTGACGGACGTTGCCGGGCCAACCGTATTTGCTGAGGAAACCACCAAGATCGCTCGCCAGCTTCGGCCGCGCCACGCCCTGTTCGTCAGCAAAGCGCGCCACAAACAGTTCGGTGAGCGGCATGATGTCTTGCGGCCGTTCGCGCAGCGGTGGAATGGTAATGGTCAGCACGTTCAGGCGGTAATACAGGTCTTCGCGGAACTCGCCGCGCTGTACCAGTTCGATCAGGTTCTTCTGGGTGGCGCAGATCACGCGAACATCGACATGCACTTCGTGATCTTCGCCGACGCGTCGGAAGGTACCGTCGTTAAGAAAGCGCAGCAGTTTGGTTTGCATGCGTGGCGACATCTCGCCGATTTCATCCAGCAGCACCGAGCCGCCGTTCGCCTGCTCAAAAAAGCCTTTCTTGCTGGCGGTCGCGCCGGGATAGGCGCCCGCGGCATGGCCGAACAGTTCGCTTTCCGCGACGTCATCCGGCAGTGCCGCGCAGTTAAGCGCCAGAAACGGCAGCTTGCCGCGCGGGCTACGCAAATGGCAGGCGCGCGCCAGAATGTCCTTGCCGGTACCGGTGTCGCCGATAATCAGCAGCGGTGCGTCAAGCATCGCCAGCTTGCGTGCCTGCTCCAGTACCTGGCGCATTTTCGGACTGACGGCGATGATATGATCAAACTCGGTATCATCATTCACCGACAGATTTTGCAACTGCCGCCCCATGCGCGCGGTTGATTTCAACATCACCACCGCACCCACGGTATCGTGCTGATGGTTTTCATCTTCGAGGTGGATTGGCGTAATATCCATCAGGAAGTCCTGACTGCGGATCACCACCCGCTCAGAGTGCGGCGCCGCGTGTTCATTTTCCAACCAGCGGGTAAAGTTATAGCCGCCAATCAGCTGACCGGCTGTCTGATTGCGGATCTTGTCTTCGTTCAGGCTGAACAGCGCCAGTGCGGCGGGGTTGGCCAGTTCGACCTTGCCCTTCATGTCGATGGAGAACACCGGCTCCGGCATCGACTCCAGCAGCGCGCGCAATGCGCGATGTTCACGCTCGGACGGCATGAAATTGACGGTACGTACGTCGGTAACGCCGTCAATACGGCGGATTTCGGCCATTAACGCGCGAAATGTATCGAAATCAAGCTGTGAGAAATTGAGATAAATGCGGCCGATAGGATCGATTTCGATGCCACGTAAATCAATGCTGCGCGATACCAAAAGATCGAGTAGTTCTCGAGTGAGACCGAGCCGGTCTTCGCAAAATACTTCCAAACGCATCAGTAGTGGCCTTATTTTTGCAGGTTTTACGTACGCGGGATGATTGGCGACCATGATACTCTCTCATCCCGGACGGAAGAAGCGATCTGTCAGCAAAAGTTGACAGGGCTCTGATTTATCGTTGTCATTGATGAGTTTAAACGCAACCGAATAACACCATCGGCGTCATTTTAGCTTACTCTTGGTGGATTATCATAGTCAGCAGGGATTTTTTGGATAATTATCAACAAATCACAGCGGGAAATGCTTTCGTCAAGCGCGGCTTACGCCTTGAGATAATTGGCCGCACCGGGAGCGATGCGGCCAGCAGGATTATTTTTCTTTCTTGCTGTTGTTCTTCATGGTGTCCTTCAACTGATTGATCAGTTGTCCGCGAAAATCCCCAAGTTTTGGCTTATCCCCCTCCAGCCAGGGAAGCGGTCGACACAGTTCCATAGCCTTGATGCCGAGACGTGCGGTCAACAAACCAGCGCCAATGCCCTGCGCCGCTCGCGCTGAAAGCCGCGCCGCCAAATCTTGCGACATCCAGTCCATACCCACTTCGCGCACCAGTTCCGACGCGCCGGCAAAGGCGATGTTCAACAATACCAGTCTGAACAGACGCAAACGGCTAAAGTAGCCCAGTTCGATGCCATACAGCGCCGCAATGCGGTTGATCAGCCGGATATTACGCCAGGCGATAAACGCCATGTCCACCAGCGCCAACGGACTGACGGCAATCATCAGCGTTGATTCCGCCGCCGAACGGCTGATTTCCCTGCGCGCCTGATTATCCAGTACCGGCTGCACCAGTTTGGCATATAACGCCACCACTTCCCGGTCGTTCTGCGTTTCATGCAGCGACGCCTGCCAGCGCTGCAACGCCGGGTGCCCCTGATCCAACCCCGCCTGACGTGCCAGCTTTTCGCAAAATTCGCGCCCTTTGCCCAGACCATGGCTGTGTAGCAGATCGCGCGCGACGTCGCGTTCTTCCGCACGCTGGCGCAAGCGGTATAACCGGCGCCACTCGGTCAATACCGAGCCAACGCCGGCGCAGACAATCAACCCACCCGCTACGCCGCCACCGAGGGCAATCCAGTCTTGCTGCAGCCAGGCGTCGTGCAGCCACTGCACGCCCTGCGCCACTACGCTGACGCCAAACAACGCCAGTCCGGCGCTCACCATTTTGCGCCACAGGCTGCGCTTTGGTTTCAACGCTGCATTGACGATGCCTTCCGCTCGCCCTTCTTCTTCGCTCGCATCCAACTGCTCCGCGATCGGCAGGAAGTTTTCCGCCTGGCGTTGATCAAAGGCCATCCCGGCACGCAGCACCGACTCTTGCGGTGCTTGCAACGGTTGTTCAAAATCGATACGCGGTTTTAACGGTTCGCTCATCGCAATTTATCTCCCAGCAAAAACTCCATCACCGCATCCAGACGAATATGCGGTAACGGGCTGTCCACGCTCATCGCCTGTGGACGAAACTCATCAAAGTGGAACCCCTGGTTATGCCAAAAGGCCGGGCCGGGTAAACGCGCTGGCACTTCGCCGGGGAACACCGTCAGTGGCGCACCGTCTGCCAGGCGACTGCCCTTCAGCGCCGGGATGCGCTGCCCCTGGTGATCGACGATACCGCTTTCGGTTGCCTGCACCGAGGCCAGCCCGACGCAGTCCATGCTGATGCCTTCAAACGCAGCGTTCTGCCACGCCTCCTGCACCAACTGCTGCAACAGCGATACCAGATTGGCGTGCTGATCGGCAGTGATATGGTCGGCCTTGGTGGCGGCGAACATCAGTTTATCGATGGTAGGGGAAAACAGCCGACGGTACAGCGTACGCTTGCCATAGTGGAAACTTTGCATCAGTTGCGTCAGCGCCAGCCGCATATCGTTGAAGGCCTGTGGCCCGCTGTTCAGCGGTTGCAGACAGTCCACCAATACGATCTGGCGATCGAAGCGGGAAAAATGCTCTTTATAAAAGTTTTTGACGATCGACTGGCAGTAATAGTTAAAGCGCGTACGCAGCATGCCAATATTGGTGTGTTTGTCAGCCTGCGCCAGCCGGGATTCGCCGCTGGCATCGACTTTCGGCCACGGGAAAAATTGCAACGCCGGCGCGCCGGCCATATCGCCCGGCAGCACAAAGCGGCCCGGCTGAATAAAATGCAGCCCTTCGGTCTTGCAACGCAGCAGATAATCAGTGTAGGCCTGCGCAATCGCCGCCAGCCGGTTTTCATCCGCCGGTGCCAAAGGATCGAGGGTGTCACACAGCGCCAGCCACGGCTTGGCCCATTCGGCGCGGTCGCCTTGCAACAGGCCGGTCATTTGCCGCGACCAGGCCAGATAATCCTGTTCCAGCATCGGTAAATCGAGTAACCATTCACCCGGATAATCCACGATTTCCAGATACAGGGTCGAGGTCTCTTTAAAATGGCGCAGCAGCGAATCGTTGGAGCGGTAGCGTAATGCCAGACGAATTTCGCTGACGCCGCGCGTCGGCGTCGGCCAGCTCGGTGGTGTGCCATACAGCTGTGCCAGTCCTTCGTCATAGGTAAAGCGCTGAATACCCAGATCGCGCTGAGGAATGCGCTTCACCCCCAGCAGCCGTTCTTCACGCACCGGCGAAAACAGCGGCATGCGGGCGCCGCTGTGCACATGAAGCAATTGATTGACGAAAGCCGTGATGAACGCCGTTTTGCCGCTGCGGCTCAAGCCGGTCACCGCCAGACGCAGATGACGATCGATACCGCGATTGACCAGCGAGGTTAACTCATTTTGCAAACGTTTCATTCTTCTCCTTGGCAGATACCTTTTACCTTGCAAAGCGCAGCATTACCGGTTGGCCGGCGCACCGGGTTAGCGCTTGCCGTTAGCGGGTATAACGCCCGAACAGCGTGTTTAGCCCTTTGCGCAACAACGGTTCCAATACCACTGCCAATAGCAGGCGCAGCGGTTTGCGGCTGACGGTCTTCAGCAACCATGAGGTTGCCCCCGCCGGCCCGTAACTCATTAACCCTATGATGATGACTTTAGACAATGTCTTCAACATTGCAGCTGCTCCTTGCTTGAACGTGGAGGTTTTAGCGCCATTAATAGCTGAAGTTTTGTTCATGGAATGCCCTCCGGCAAGAGAATCAAGGGGAACAGACGATATGCCCGACCTGCGCTACGCAGATCGGTGCGGAAAGGAACGCGTAACAGGTTACAGCTTGCGAAAACGGCTTTGCACGCCGAAGGTGTCTGAAGTGACGTAGCGCTCAACCTGACGCAAGCGTTGTTCACCGCTGCCCAGTTCATATTCCAGCCGGTCAAGCAACTGGCGCGGCGTGCGTTGATGTTCGCCATCGAAGCGGCTGGCCGGCGCGTCTTCCAGCAGAAAGGCCAGCGTAAAATAGGCGATAAGCGTCAGGAAGAACAGACCGAAAATCATCGACAGCACCACGATAACGCGGATCAGGCGTACCGGCACGTCGAAATAATGCGCCAGGCCGGCGCAGACGCCCTTCACCATGCCTTCTTCCGGCACGCGATACAGCTTTTTACTGCCCAGCGTATTGTTCATCAAGACTGTCTCCAGTTCGGGTGTTCGGCATCAAGGATCTCTTCCAGCGCTTGAATACGTTCGCGCATGCGTTTGGCATCGTCGGTCAACTGCGCCAGACGCTGCATTTCCTGATGGCTGAGCTGAATGCCGCTTTGCTGCCGATTGCTGTAATGCAGCCAAAGCCAAATCGGTGCGACAAACAGCACAAAAATCGTCAACGGAATGGCAAGGAGTAAAGCACTCATTTTTTTTCCTTCTTATGTCGTCTTTCATCGGCGGCCGCCATACCGGCGGCCGCTGGAGCATTACTCTGAACGGTTCATTTTCGCTTTCAGCGCCGCCAGCTGCTCGCTGATGGCATCATCCGCCTTCAGTTCGGCGAACTCCTGATCAAGCGATTTCTTTTTACCGATGCTGATGCTTTCGGCTTCCGCTTCCATGTGGTCAATACGGCGTTCGAACTGCTCGAAACGCGCCATCGCCTCATCCAGTTTACCGCTGTCCAACTGGCGACGCACTTCACGCGAGGACGATGCCGCCTGATGACGCAATGTCAGCGCCTGCTGACGTGCACGTGTTTCGGTCAGTTTGTTTTCCAATTCGCCGATTTCGCTTTTCATACGCGTCAGCGTTTCTTCAACGGTGGTAACTTCCTGCGTCAAGGTGGCGATCAAATCGGCAACCTTCTGTTTTTCGATCAGTGCTGCACGAGCCAGATCTTCTTTGTCCTTACGCAGCGCCAGTTCGGCTTTTTCCTGCCAGTCGCTCAGTTGGGTTTCGCCCTGCTCGATGCGACGCAGCAACTGCTTTTTCTCCGCCAGCGCACGCGCCGAGGTGGAACGCACTTCTACCAGAGTGTCTTCCATCTCCTGAATCATCAGTCGCACCAGTTTTTGCGGATCTTCTGCCTTATCCAGCAGCGTATTGATGTTGGCGTTCACGATGTCGGCAAAACGAGAAAAAATGCCCATAATTTACTTCCTCTTGGTGTCGATGGCGTCTCAAGCGCCACGTTAGGGGTAACGGCTTACACAGAGATATAATCAAAACCCGTGCCAACTTTTATATCATTGAAAAACAATAATTATTTATTTTTGACTCAACGCCAGCATCCTGTAAAGTGATTATCCTCACCAACTATTGGCGAATTTCATCATGAGCGAGCAGATCGAAAACCTGTTAGGCGAAGCGAATGCCTTTATTGAAGTATTGGAACAAGTTTCACAACTGGCAAAGTTGAACAAACCGGTATTGGTGATAGGTGAACGCGGCACGGGCAAGGAGCTGATCGCCCATCGTCTGCATTATCTTTCCAACCGCTGGCAAGGGCCGTTCATTTCGCTCAATTGCGCGGCGCTAAACGAAAACCTGCTGGATTCTGAATTGTTTGGTCATGAGGCAGGCGCCTTTACCGGCGCGCAAAAACGTCATCTCGGGCGTTTTGAACGCGCCGACGGCGGTACGCTGTTTCTGGACGAATTAGCCACGGCGCCGATGCTGGTGCAGGAAAAGCTGCTGCGGGTGATTGAGTACGGTCACCTGGAGCGCGTCGGCGGCAGCCAGCCGCTGCAGGTTGACGTACGGCTGGTGTGCGCCACCAACGACGATTTGCCGGCGTTGGCGGCGGCGGGCAAATTCCGCGCCGATCTGCTCGATCGGCTGGCGTTCGATGTGGTGCAACTGCCACCGCTGCGCCAGCGTCAGCAGGACATCATGCTGCTGGCTGAGCATTTTGCCATTCAGATGTGCAGAGAGTTGTCGTTGCCGCTGTTCCCCGGCTTTACCGAGCGCGCCCGTGACACGTTGCTGAGTTACGCCTGGCCGGGTAACGTGCGCGAACTCAAAAACGTGGTTGAACGTTCAGTGTATCGCCATGGCACCAGCAGCAGCGCGCTGGATGAGATCATCATCAATCCCTTTGCCCGCCACGTCGCCAGCGCAGCAACCGCGCACCAACCGCACGGCGACGCGCTGCCCGCACTGCCACTGGATATGAAGAGCTGGCAGAATCAGCAGGAGAAAAAGCTGCTGGAGTCAGCCTTGCAGCAAGGTCGTTTCAATCAGCGCAAGGCTGCGGAACTGCTGGGACTGAGCTACCATCAACTGCGCGGCATGCTAAAAAAGCACGCGCTGCTGCAAAACGATCGGCCCGAAGAAGCACATTCCACCTCGGCGGCAGAGGGCGAATAGCCGCCTGAATGCGGCAGCACGCCGATTATAGGCCGCTATAATCAGCGCTGGCTTTTCATATCGCGGCCTTTCCCGGCGAGGCCTGTGGCAACATCAGGCATTCGATTAATATGCACCGTCCCTTTTTAACACCACATTGATGGTTTTAAACAGAATCGCGATGTCGTTCCACAGCGACCAGTTTTTTACATACCAGGCATCAAAATATACGCGGGTGTCATAATCAACGTCATTGCGACCACTGACCTGCCACAGTCCGGTCATCCCTGGTTTTGCCATAAAGTAATAATCGACGTCACCCGCATAACGCTCCAGCTCTTTTTCGATTACCGGGCGGGGCCCCACCAAGCTCATCTCCCCTTTTATTACGTTAAACAGTTGCGGTAATTCATCCAGACTGGTTTTACGAATAAAGCGGCCAATGCGAGTAATACGTGGATCGTTTTTAAGTTTGAAATCCTTTTCCCATTCTGCACGCGCGTCGGCATCCCGTTCGAGCAACTCCTGCAACACCTGTTGCGAATTCACAACCATTGAGCGGAATTTCAGACAATTAAATTTTTTACCGTCTCGGCCGACCCGTTGGTGCCCATAAATTGCGCTACCGCCATCTTTCGATACCAAATAGCACAGTAGGAGCAATGCCGGTGCCAGTAATAGAATAATGATCGCCGAGCCAATAATATCAAAAGTCCTTTTTAGACATCGCGAGGATCTTTTTGCCAAATTATTGCTCACCCGCAGGATCATCACTTCGTGGCTAAAAATGAATGACATGTCTGTGCCATAAAGCGGCACGCCGCGCAACGTCGGGATCACCGAAACCGAACGACAATGATGTTTTGCCAGCGTTTTAAGCCATCGATCACGCAACGCATGCTGGTCAAACTCCAGCGCCACCACAAACTGAGTCAATTGTGGATCGCACTGCGACCACAGTTGCTGTTCATCATCAATGATTGGAATGCCCATTAATTGTCTGGCACCGGTTTGGTCGCTTGAAAAAAACGCGCAGATAGCAAAACCCAGAATTTCTTCACTTTGCAATGCGGCATAGGCATCACAGGCATTTTTCCCGCTGCCGATAATCACCGTATGTTTTTTCCACAGACCAAACGCATCCAGTATCCGTTTGACTATTGCGCGCGCCAGAGGCACCAGCACCAGCGCCGACAACCAGGTAAGCCCCCAGACATAGCGTGAAAAATGCCACATCGAAAACGCCACCATGGCGAGATCGAAGACGGCAAAGATCAGCAAAGTACGCACCACTTCCTTGAGCTCAAACCAAAACGGTTTGCGATAGCTGTAATGACGCAATCTCACCCAGAACCATCCCACGCATAATACTGCCAACATGACATGCGTCATAAAACGCGCGCTCATTTCCGATTCGGGGATAAAATCACGGATATTACCACCAAACAGATCGACCAGATAAACGGCGATTAACAGCGATAATACAAAAAAGAGAAAATCAGAGAGTGCGAGAGATAACTTAACCAGAGTGGTCTTGCTTGAATAATTAAGCACGTTCATGTCGTTTCATCCCTTTGCTACCAGGTTGCCAACACGCAATGCTAGCCAAAGAGCTTCGCTCACCGTGTAATTAATCTTTACCGCCACGGGCGCGACTATAAATATAAACATGTAATGACCTGACACGCGATGGGATTGCTTTTACATGTTGTGAGTATCCGTGGAAATTTTCAACTCGACAAGCAAGTGGCCCGATTTTGCGCAGAATAGGAATAATCCGGCGTCAGCGGCGTTCGGGGGGAATTGGGGGTGCGGTCAGCAGACCTTGGCGATAGGCAAAAAAAAAGCCAGCACCCGAGCTGGCTTAAGAAACACTGGAAGCAATGTGAGCAATGTCGTGCCTTCCACATCGGGCCACAAGGCGAGGCCTTCCGTGAACTGCCAATCGATGATAATAGTTCTCAGTATCATCTGTAAAGTACTTTGTTGAGAAATTTTCTCATTACCACAGCAATATTGTGCAATTAGCCATCAGTCCGTGCAGGTCAAAATTCATTACGTAATGCCTGATAGCCCCGTACCAGCGCAATATTGGTGGCCGCCACCTCTTCGGAAAATTGCAACGCATCACGATCCACCGCCGCATAACGCGATAAATCACTGTCGACACCGACGCGCTCAGTTGAGGGGATATAGCGGTTTTCCGCCAGCGTCACCCCGTCTACCACCGCGTTGTAACGCACCACGCAGCCGCTGCGCACATGGCAATTGAACAACACGCTGTTGAAACCGATAAATACCCGATCGTCTATACGGCAGGGACCATGCACAATGGCGCGATGGGCGATCGAGCTATAGCTACCGATGGTAACCGCCGCCCCGCCCTTGGAATGAATCACCACCCCGTCCTGAATGTTGGAATGGGCACCAATGACGATCGGTTCCAACTCGCCGTCGGGGTTAAGCTCATCGGCACGGATCACCGCGTAAGGGCCAACATAAACATAATCACCTATCATCACCCGTCCGCAAATAATGGCGGTCGGATCGATATAAGCCTTTGGTGACACCTGCGGCAAATGGCCGCTGGGATTTTTACGCAACATCGTCATCCTCCTGCCAGCTCAGTTGCGCCACCGCATTGTGAGCATGCAGACTCTCCTGATGTTCAACCACCACCTGGCCTGCACGATAACGGCAGGATGCTTGCAGCGCGTTATACAACCGGCGCGCAGCATCTTCACAAAACATCAGGTTTTGGCCATTGACCAGGGCGAAAGCCTGCTCGTCCAGCCGCTTGACCAGCGTTTGTACCGGCGTGCCCAACGCGTGTTCAATGCGCTCAATCAGCGTCATCACCGGTACGGTCTGCTCATCGGGCGACAGCTCGACCGTTACCCAGGCCCAGCTGCGTTGGCTGTGCGGCGTTGCCGGCATACCGTGCAAACCCAACCATTCAGCCACTCGCTGGCGGCTAAGGCTGGTTGACTCCGCGTCAAAATCAACCAGAAATTGTTGTTGTGCAGCCTGACGACTGAGCGCGGCAGAACTGGGACAGGTTGATGAATATGCCACTCCGACTTTCAGCGTTAACCTGGGCACCGTGGCCAGCTGTGCCTCAATACACAGCGGGTAACTTTTCCAGCCGCGTTGCGCGCTGACCAACGCCGGGCGTGACAATAGCAAATCGCCACTGATGGTTAACTGCGCGCGATCGCTATGCGCTGGCTGCGAGTGTAAAAAATCGTTCAGGGTGGTAATGATACGCCGAGGCGTTAGCTCCCCCTGGGTCAAGCCATCCAGCGCGGCGTAAAGGCGCGACATATGAATACCGCGCGCGCCGTCTCGGCTGCCACGCAGGTTGATGCTGGCATTGATCTGCGCCGCCAGCGGTCGCCCGGCCAGTTCCAACGGCAATGCTATGCCCTGCATCCCGACCCAATCCAGGTCAATCACGCCTCTCTCTGTGCGCCAGGCCTGCGCATCCGGCAATGGCGGCAGGTTGGACGATACTGTTTTTTCCATGTTTCCTCTGACTCATTAATGTGGATTTAACGAAAATGCAATACGATATTGTTATGTTATAACATAACTATCATTGATGTTTAGGTCAACGCCACCTTTGCAAAGCAGCGAAGCGCTTAATCCATCAGCAAAAAATACGGTCATTGCATGCAAGGAATTGGGCAGATCGCCAGAGTACGGTACACTAACGCTATTGCTTATTAACCCATGAGCTTCTATGCGTGGTTTACCCCTTTGGATATTGACGTTATGCCTTGGCGGCTCGGCCATTGCGGCCGTTCCACCGGCACCAACGACCGCCGCCGCCGCGGCACTGCCGGACATTCGGCAACATGGTTTTGTCTATTGCGTCAGCGGCATACTGAACACCTTCAACCCGCAGATGGCCAGCAGCGGCCTGACGGTCGATACCCTGGCCGCCCAGCTGTACGATCGCTTGCTGGACGTTGATCCATACACTTATCGTCTGATCCCCGAACTGGCGCAAAGCTGGGAGGTGCTGGATAACGGCGCAACCTACCGTTTTCACCTGCGCAAGGATGTGCCGTTCCAGACCACCGACTGGTTTACCCCGACGCGCCGACTGAATGCCGACGACGTGGTGTTCAGCTTCCAACGGGTCTTCAACCAGAAGCACCCTTATCATGATGTCAACGGTGGCGAATACCCTTACTTTGACAGCCTGCAATTTGGCGATTCGGTGCAGAGCGTAAAAAAACTCGATAACTACACCGTCGAAATACGCCTGCAGGCGCCGGATGCCTCCTTCCTGTGGCACCTGGCAACCCACTATGCCCCGGTGCTGTCGGCAGAATATGCCGATAAGCTGTCGCAGGCCGGCAAACAGGAAATGATCGACCGCGAGCCGGTCGGCACTGGCCCCTTCCTGCTCAATGAATACCGCTCCGGCCAGTACATCCGGCTGGCACGCAATGACGCCTACTGGAAGGGCAAGCCACGCATGGCGCAGGTGGTGATCGACATGAGCGCCGGCGGTACCGGTCGGTTGTCGAAACTGCTGACCGGCGAGTGCGACGTGCTGGCCTATCCGGCGGCCAGCCAGTTGTCTATCCTGCGTGACGATCCACGCCTGCGCCTGACGCTGCGCCCGGGCATGAACATCGCCTATCTGGCGTTCAACACCCGCAAGCCGCCGTTCGACGATCTGAAGGTACGGCAGGCGATTTCACTGGCGATCAACAACCAGCGACTGATGCAGTCGATTTACTACGGTACTGCCGAAACCGCCGCCTCGATTTTGCCGCGTGCGTCATGGGCCTACGATAACGAAGCGCACATCACCGAATACAACCCGGCCAAATCGCGACAAATGCTCAAGCAGGCAGGCATTGAGAACCTGAACCTCAAACTGTGGGTGCCGACCGCATCGCAGTCTTACAACCCAAGCCCGCTGAAAACTGCCGAACTGATCCAGGCCGATCTGGCGCAGGTGGGGGTTAACGTCACCATCGTGCCGGTAGAGGGCCGTTTCCAGGAAGCGCGGCTAATGGAAATGAACCACGACCTTACCCTGACGGGCTGGGCTACCGACAGTAACGATCCGGACAGTTTCTTCCGGCCACTGCTGAGCTGCGCGGCAATCCGCTCGCAAACCAACTATGCTCACTGGTGTGATCCGGGCTTCGACGAGGTGTTGCAAAATGCCCTGCTTTCCCAGCAGTTGGCACAACGCATCGAAAACTATCAAAAGGCGCAAAAAATTCTGGAACAACAGTTGCCGGTGCTGCCGTTGGCATCCTCACTCCGCCTGCAGGCCTACCGTTATGATATCAAGGGGTTGGTATTGAGCCCGTTCGGTAATGCGTCGTTTGCCGGCGTGTACCGCGAAGCCGCAGAGGGAGCGAAAAAGTGATTATTTTTACCCTACGCCGCTTTTTACTGCTGATCATCACGCTGTTCCTGCTGACGCTGGTCAGCTTCAGCCTGAGCTATTTTACCCCGCGTGCGCCGCTCAACGGCGCCGGCCTGTGGGACGCCTATCAATTCTACTTCGTCAGCCTGCTGCACTGGGATTTCGGCGTATCCAGCATTAACGGTCAGGCGATCAGTGAACAGCTCAGCGAAGTCTTCCCCGCCACCATGGAACTGTGCATTCTGGCGTTTACCCTGGCATTGTTGGTGGGCATTCCGCTGGGCATCATCGCTGGCGTGCTGCGTGGTAAATGGCAAGACACCGCCATCAGCACTTTTGCGCTGCTGGGCTTTTCCATGCCGGTGTTCTGGCTGGCGCTGCTGATGATGCTGTTCTTCTCACTGCACCTGGGCTGGCTGCCGGTATCCGGCCGTTTTGATCTGCTGTACCCGGTGAAACACGTCACCGGCTTTGCACTGATCGACGCCTGGTTGTCTGATTCTCCCTATCGTGCGGAGATGATCGCCAGCGCCCTGCGCCATATGGTATTGCCCATCGCGGCACTGGCGGTTGCGCCAACCACCGAAGTGGTGCGCCTGATGCGCATCAGCACCGACGATGTCTTCAGCCAGAACTACATCAAGGCGGCGGCGACGCGCGGCCTGTCGCGCTTTACCATCATTCGTCGCCACGTGCTGCACAATGCGCTGCCGCCAATCATACCCAAGCTCGGGTTGCAGTTCTCCACCATGCTGACGCTGGCGATGATCACCGAAATGGTGTTCAGCTGGCCCGGACTGGGGCGCTGGTTGATCAACGCCATCCGCCAGCAGGACTACGCGGCGATTTCTGCCGGGGTGATGGTGGTCGGTACGCTGGTCATCACCATCAACGTCCTGGCCGATATCCTCGGTGCGGCAACCAACCCACTGAAACATAAGGAATGGTATGCCCTTCGATAACGTATACCGTGAAAAGAAAATGCCCAGCCCGCTGCGTTACACCTGGCGGATTTTTTATGGCGATGCGCTGGCGATGATCGGGTTCTACGGTGTGATTGCGCTGATCCTGCTGTCGCTGTTCGGTAGCCTGCTGGCGCCTTATGCGCTTGACCAGCAATTCCTTGGTTACCAGCTATTGCCGCCCTCATGGTCGCGCTACGGCAACGTATCGTTTTTCCTTGGTACCGACGACCTGGGCCGCGACATTCTCAGTCGTCTGCTCACCGGCACCGCCGCCACCTATGGCTCGGCGCTGCTGGTAACCCTCGCTGCTGCCGTTATCGGTGTGATCCTCGGCGTGTTCGCCGGCGTGACACACGGCCTGCGCTCGGCGGTGCTGAATCATATTCTCGACACCCTGCTGTCAATCCCGTCGCTGCTGCTGGCTATCGTGGTGGTGGCATTTATCGGGCCGAAGCTCGAGCACGCGATGCTGGCGGTGTGGCTGGCGTTGTTGCCACGTATGGTGCGCACCATTTACAGCGCGGTGCACGACGAGTTGGAAAAAGAATACGTTGTGGCAGCGCGCCTTGATGGCGCCACGACGCTGCAGATTTTATGGTTCGCGGTGATGCCGAATATCGCTGCGGTGCTGGTAACCGAATTTACCCGTGCGCTGTCGATGGCGATCCTGGATATCGCCGCGCTGGGTTTCCTCGATCTTGGTGCGCAGTTGCCCTCGCCTGAATGGGGCGCGATGCTCGGCGATTCCTTGGAACTGGTGTATGTCGCGCCCTGGACGGTAATGTTGCCGGGAGCGGCGATCATGCTGAGCGTGTTGCTGACCAATCTATTGGGCGACGGCATGCGCCGCGCAATCAATGCGGGAGTGGAATAATGCCGTTACTCGATATCCGCAATCTGACGATTGAATTTATGACCGCCGACGGGCCGGTCAAGGCGGTGGATCGCGTTAGCATGACGCTGAGCGAAGGTGAAATCCGTGGCCTGGTGGGTGAGTCAGGCTCAGGTAAGAGCCTGATAGCCAAAGCGATTTGTGGCGTAACCAAAGATAACTGGCGCGTCACCGCCGATCGTTTCCGCTTTGACGATATCGACCTGTTGCAATTAACGCCACGTGAGCGACGCCGACTGGTCGGCCACAACGTATCGATTATTTTTCAGGAGCCGCAGTCCTGTCTTGATCCGTCCGAAAGCATCGGACGTCAGCTGGCGCAGGCGATCCCCGGCTGGACCTTCAAGGGGCGTTGGTGGCAACGCGTCAACTGGCGCAAGCGCCGCGCCATCGAGCTGCTGCACCGCGTCGGCATCAAGGATCATGATGACATCATGGGCAGTTTCCCCTACGAGTTGACCGAAGGTGAATGCCAGAAAGTGATGATTGCCATCGCGCTGGCCAACCAGCCACGGTTATTGATAGCCGACGAACCCACCAACGCCATGGAGCCCACCACCCAGGCACAGATTTTCCGCCTGTTGTCGCGGCTTAATCAAAACAACAACACCACCATTTTGCTGATCAGCCATGACTTGCAGATGATGAGCAAATGGGCCGACCGGGTAAATGTACTGTACTGCGGTCAAACGGTGGAAAGTGCGCAATGCGAAGATTTGCTGGCGACGCCGCACCACCCTTATACCCAGGCGCTGATCCGCGCGATGCCTGACTTTGGCCGTTCGCTGCCGCACAAAAGCAGATTGAACACGCTGCCGGGAGCGATTCCCTCACTGGAGCACCTGCCAATCGGCTGCCGTTTGGGGCCGCGCTGCCCTTATGCACAAAAGAAATGCATCGAAACCCCACGCCTGCGTCCGGTGAAAAACCATCTGTTTGCCTGCCACTTCCCGCTGAACATGGAGGAGCAATAACATGGAAACGTTGCTGGAAGTGCGTAACCTGAGCAAGACCTACCGCTATCGCACCGGGCTGTTCCGTCGTCAGCACGTCGAGGCGGTTAAATCGGTCAGCTTTACCCTGCGTGAAGGCCAGACGTTGGCCATCATCGGCGAAAACGGTTCCGGCAAGTCAACGCTGGCGAAAATGCTGTCTGGCATGGTGGAGCCGAGCGCCGGAGAATTGCTGATCGACGATCATCCGCTGGCTTTTGGCGATTACCGCTATCGCAGTCAGCGCATCCGCATGATTTTCCAGGATCCCAGTACCTCGCTCAATCCACGTCAGCGCATCGGCCAGCTGCTCGACGCCCCGCTGCGCCTGAATACCGATCTGGAAGCCTCGGAGCGTGAGCAACGCATTAACCAGACGCTGCGCCAAGTGGGCATGCTGCCGGATCACGCCTATTATTATCCGCATATGCTGGCCTCTGGCCAGAAGCAGCGAGTCGCGCTGGCGCGTGCACTGATCCTGCAACCGAAAGTGATCGTCGCCGACGAAGCGCTGGCGTCACTGGATATGTCGATGCGTTCGCAAATCATCAACCTGATGCTCGAACTGCAGGAAAAACACGGTATCGCCTACATTTATGTGACCCAGCATCTGGGCATGATGAAACACATCAGCGATCAGGTGATGGTGATGCACGAAGGTGAAATCGTTGAGCGCGGCAGTACTGCCGAAGTGCTGGCTGCCCCGCTGCACGATCTCACCCGCCGCCTGATCGCCAGCCATTTTGGCGAAGCGCTGACTGCCGATGCCTGGCGGCGTGACGGCGGTAAATTCTAGCCGCGTACGCTGCCTGTCTCTACCACCAGGAGGATCATTGTTATGGGATTTCTCAACGGCAAACGCATACTGATTACCGGCGTGGCCAGCAAACTGTCGATCGCCTATGGCATTGCGCAAGCGATGCAGCGTGAAGGTGCGCAACTGGCCTTCACCTATCAGAATGACAAACTGAAGCCGCGCGTGGTGGAGTTCGCTGCCGCATTGGGCTCGACGCGGGTGCTGGAATGCGATGTCGGGCAGGATGCCAGCATTGACGCACTGTTCACCACGCTGGCGGCCGATTGGCCGACCTTTGACGGATTGGTGCATTCCATCGGCTTTGCTCCCGCCGAACAGCTGGACGGCGACTACCTCAACGCCGTCAACCGCGAGGGCTTCCGCATTGCCCACGATATCAGCAGTTACAGTTTTGTCGCGCTGGCCAAAGCCTGCCGCGGCATGCTCAACCCCGGCTCGGCGCTGCTGACGCTGTCTTATCTCGGCGCTGAGCGCGCCATCCCCAATTATAACGTCATGGGCCTGGCCAAGGCTTCGCTGGAGGCCAACGTGCGGTATATGGCCAACGCCATGGGGCCGGACGGCGTACGGGTCAATGGTATCTCCGCTGGGCCAATCCGTACGCTGGCGGCATCGGGCATCAAGGATTTCCGCAAGATGCTGGCGCATTGCGAAGCGGTTACGCCGATCCGCCGCACCGTCACCATTGAAGACGTCGGCAACACCGCCGCCTTTTTATGCTCGGACCTGGCCGCCGGCATCTGTGGTGAAATTGTTCATGTCGACGGCGGTTTCAATATTGCGGCGATGAATGAACTCGAATTGAAATGACCGTCCGCCACGGGCTGCGGGCCGGGACCGCGGCCCGCCGGCGCTGCGTTAGTCAATAATCGCAAATACTAATTACATTTTTGCGCAGTAAAATTATATTTTATTCTTTTCAGTTATGGATTAGCACGTAACATTATTTTATCTCGCCAATCGAATCGGTGAGGATATCCCCTACGTTGAGCAGATCAAACGACAGGATATCGCACTGATGAGCAACCCCAGCCCAATGGAAGCGCTGCGCCGCCCTCACCACAACCAGTGGTATCACGAAACCCAGAGCAGCGTACGCGGCGATTCGCCGCTGCAACCGCAAGCAGCCGGTGTGCGCGATCGCTTTTTACTTGGCCTTGGCGAGTTTGCCGACGCCGCACTCAATAACGCCCTGATTGCCCGCGCACCGGTATTTAGCGCCTCGCTCGACAGTTGCCGAGTATTGTTTCCGGAGCGGGTGACGCTGTCGCGTTACGTGACGTTGTCACCTTACGATCGCCTGTGTACCGCCTTGACCGTCGCTCAGGTGACCGGCGTTCAGGCATTGTGTAGCCACTATGCCGCCCGTCTTGCTCCGCTCGACAGCCCCGACGCCTCCCGTGAAAGCAATATTCGTTTAGCGCAGATTACCCAGTACGCCCGCCAACTCGCCACCCATCCCACGCTGATCTGCCATAAAGCTGTGCAGCAACTGTCCGAGGTTGGCCTCAGCACCGCCGATATAATCTCATTCACACAGATTATTGGGTTTGTCAGCTATCAGGCGCGGGTCGTGGCCGGCGTGGCGGCGCTGGCCGGCAGACCGACGGCGTTGGTGCCTGGTTTCCCAAGCATCAACGATGCCTCGGCTGCGGAGTTCAGCCTCGAGTCGTTAAGCTGGCAGCCCCGCTTACCGCTGGTCGATGTCGCCGTAGCCAATGCCGAGCAACTGGACGTGCTGGACCAAAGCCACCCGAATGCACGTGGCGAGCCCTATTACCGACTGCTGGCACACGACGCCGCCGCGCTGCGCGAGCGCAACGGGGTGTTCAATACCATCAGCCAATCTGGTTATGGACTTTCGCCACGGTTGAAGGCACTCAGCGCGCTGGTCACCTCGCGCATCAACGGTAGCCGCTATTGCGCCGCCAAGGCGGCAGCAGAGGTGGCGCAACCGCAGCTGGTCCGGGCGTTGTTTGACGATATCGCCCAGGCGCAGCAACAGCTGGACGATCGGTTGAGTGCGGCACTGATACAGGTCAGCGCCGATCTGACGCGCTCACCGGAAAAATTTACTCCGCAAAACGTGCAACCGTTATTCAACCTGGGTTTGAGTCAGGCGCAGGCGCTGGAAGCGATCCTGACCAGCGCGCTGTATGCCTGGGAAAACCGCCTGCGCTACAGCCTCGGCGACACGCTGACGGCACAGCAGTGTCCGACACCCGTGCCGCTAGTCTAACAGCCAGCCCTGCGCCGCGTCGAAGAAGTGCTGCGCCAGCGGCGTGGCACGCCCCGGCTCGGCAATCACCACTGCCGCGTGACGTGACATCGGCGTAATGTCGATGGGTCGACGCAGCAGCTGCGGCGTCATTTCCGGCAGCAGATTGCCATGTGGGAACAGTCCGCAACCCAGGCCGACAAAAATGCACTGCAACAGTTGAAAGATTGAGGTGGTTTCCACCCGCGCTTGCAGCGACAGCCCCGCCTCACGGAAGTTCTGATCGAGATAGCGGCGGAAATAGCGGGTCGGTTCTGCCAGACACAGCGGTAACGCAGCCACGTCTGCCAGCGTCAGCGGTGCATCGTCGACCAACTGCGGAAAATGCTGCGGATGGAACACCAGTTCCACCCCGCTGTCGGCCAACGGTTGTGATTGAAAATGCAACTCTTTTAGCGTCGGTAACTCAAAGAAACCGATGCCGATATCCACCGTATGGGCGGTGAGCGCCTCCAGCAGCTGATCGGCGCTGAGCACTGCCACCCGGTAATCCAGCTGCGGGTACTTTTCACTCACCGCCTTGAGCATTTGCGCCAGGGTAATGCTGCATTGCGGCACCACGCCAATACGCAAGGTGCCGTTCAGACCATGCTTAAGTGCCTCCACCTCCAGCTTCAGCCCCTGATAGACCGAGACAATCTCGCGCGCCCAGGCCAGTACCCGCTCGCCTTCGGCGGTAAATCCCTCAAAGTTGTTGCCGCGGTTGATCAACGCCACGCCAAGCTCTTTCTCAAGATTTTTCAAGCGCATCGACAGCGTCGGCTGACTGACGAAACTGGCCTCCGCTGCCCGACCGAAATGCCTTTCGCGCTCAAGATTACACAGGTAGATCAGCTGCTTAATATCCATGTATTGGCTCAAATAATGATTACTACGCGGAGTATATCATTACCAACGCATCGGATGCCGCTATCAGACTTTCAGCCGCAGATAATCCATCAGGCGTGAAAATACGCTGCCAGCCGCCGTCGGCTGCAGGGTGACCAGCGGCAGCGTTGCCAACAGTTTGCCATTGTCGCTGACGCGCACTTCCCCCACGGTTTGCCCCTGTGGCAACGGCGCCTCAAGGCGTGGGACGTTGAGCACATATTGCGCCTTCAGCTTGCTCGCTTCGCCTTTTGGCAGCGTCAGGTAACGATCCTGCGCTACGCCGACCGCGATCCGCGACCGGTCGCCGTACCACACCGCCTCGTTGCCCAATGGCTGACCGGCCTTGAATACACGCACGCTGTCAAAATCACGCAGCCCCCAGCTCAACAGCTTACGCGCCTGTTCTTCGCGCCCTTTAGGGCTTTTCCCCCCCATCACTACCGCGATCAGCCGACGATCGCCCTCGGTGGCGGAAGCAATGATATTGAAACCGGCCGATTCGGTGTGGCCCGTCTTCAGGCCGTCGACGTGCAGCGTTTTGTCCCACAGCAGCCCATTGCGGTTCTGCTGGGTAATACCATTCCAGGTCAGCGACCTTTCGCTGTACATATGGTATTCCGCCGGTTCGCTCATGATGATGGCGCGTGAAATCACCGCCAGATCGCCGGCCGTGGTGTATTGCCCCGGAGCATCGAGGCCATGAACGGTTTCAAAATGGGTATTTTTCAATCCCAGCTGCGCTGCTTTGTTGTTCATCAGGTCGACAAACGCCGTCTGGCTGCCGGCGACGTAGTCAGCCATTGCCACGCAGGCATCGTTGCCGGAATCAATAATGATACCGCGGCTCAGGTCGCGAACCGTGACCCTGTCACCTGGCTTTAAAAACATCAGCGACGATCCCTTGAACACCGGATTGCCTGCTGCCCAGGCATCCTTGCCCACCGTCACCACATCGTCCAGGCTGATTTTGTGCTGATCCAGCGCATGGTCAATCACCAACCCGGTCATCAATTTGGTCAGGCTGGCCGGGTTACGCCGCTGGTCGGCGTGGTTTTGCGCCATAATCTGGCCACTGGCGTAATCCATTAATACATACGATGCCGCATCAATTGGCGGCGGCGTTAGCGAGGGAAAATCGCCTGCCGTGTCTGCCGCCTGCGCTGCCAGCGGCAACAAAATCCCGATTACCACAGCCGATACTGAACGCTTCACTCACTCTCCCTCAAATATTGCAATATAAATCCGTGACATAGACTGCACTAAAGCATCGTCTGGCGGAATCGTTAGACTTTTGCAGCGGATAACATAATGCAACCATTTGTATGTCAGCTGCGTGCGATAAACCCGCTCTATGCCATCATTGCCCTATTCGATTAGACGCTTGCGTCGCGCGCCCCTAGACTTGTGACATAAAGACTCAAAACGCTTAATAAAGCGTTCACTTTCTGACAACAATCACCTGCGAAGACCACAATGAAATTTAAACCGTCTATCAAACCGTATACCGGTGCGGCGGGCGGCTGGGGCTCATTGGAAGCCACCACCCGCTACGTGCTGGACAGCAAGCAAGCATTGAAAAACCTGCGCAATCTGATGCGCGTTAATAAAGTACGCGGCTTCGACTGTCCCGGCTGCGCCTGGGGCGATGACAATCACAGTACCTTCAGCTTTTGCGAAAACGGCGCCAAGGCCGTCAGTTGGGAAGCCACCCGCCATGCGGTTACAGCAGAGTTTTTTGCCGCCCACAGCGTGAGTACGCTGCTGCAACAGAGCGATTATTTCCTTGAGTATCAGGGCCGCCTTACTCAACCAATGCGCTACCATGCCGACAGCGATCGTTATCAGCCCATCAGCTGGCCGGATGCGCTGGCGCTGATTGCCCAGCACGTCAAGCGGATGGACAATCCCAATCAAATCGAACTCTATACCTCCGGCCGCGCCAGTAACGAAGCCTCCTATCTGTATCAGCTGTTCGGGCGCATGCTCGGCACCAGCAACTTCCCCGACTGTTCCAATATGTGTCATGAAGCCAGCGGCATCGGCCTGAAACAGAGCATTGGCGTCGGCAAAGGCACCATCCGCATGGATGATTTCGAGCGGGCCGACGCGATTTTCGTGTTTGGTCAAAACCCCGGCACCAACCATCCGCGCATGTTGCACAGCCTGAAACATGCCGCGCGCCGCGGCGCGCGCATCGTCAGCTTCAACACCCTGCGCGAACGCGGACTTGAGCGCTTTGCCGATCCGCAAAACCCGATTCAGATGCTGACACCCAGCTCATCGCCGATCAGTTCCGCCTATTATCAGCCCAACCTCGGCGGTGATATGGCGGCGGTACGCGGGATGGTCAAGGCATTACTGGAAAGCCACCGACAGCAGCAGGCTGCCGGCCAGGTCGGCCTGTTCGATTTGCCGTTTATCGAGCAGCACTGCGTCGGAGTCGACGCCTATCTGGCGCAGGTTGACGCCACCAGTTGGGCGAAGATCACCCAGCAGTCGGGACTGAGCGAAACGCAGCTGCGCGAAGCGGCCGAGATTTACCGCTCGGCACCGCGGGTGATTTGCACCTGGGCAATGGGCGTCACCCAGCATAAGCACTCGGTGGCCACGGTGCGTGAAATCACCAATCTGCAACTGCTGTTCGGCCAATTGGGCAAGCCGGGCGCCGGTCTGTGTCCGGTGCGTGGCCATAGTAACGTGCAGGGCAACCGCACCATGGGCATTGATGAAAAAGCGCCGACGGCGCTGCTTGACAGTCTGGCCAGGCACTTCAATTTTTCGCCACGTCGTGAGCCGGGCCACAATACGGTAGAAGCGATCGAAGCGATGCTGCGCGGCGAGGTCAAGGTGTTGATTGCGCTTGGCGGCAATCTGGCGGCAGCAGCGCCGGACAGCGAACGCACCGCACAGGCGCTGCGTAACTGCGGGTTGACGGTACACATCAGCACCAAATTGAATCGCAGCCATCTGATCACCGGTAAAGACGCGCTGATCCTGCCAACGCTCGGCCGCACCGAACAGGATATGCAGGCCAGCGGAGCGCAGTTTATTACCGTCGAGGACTCATTCAGCATGGTGCACGCCTCGGAAGGCATCGGCAAACCGCTATCGGACAGTCAGCGCTCGGAAACAGCGATCGTCTGCGGCATCGCCGATGCGGTGCTGGGTAATCAGTCACTCGACTGGCTGGCGCTGGCGGACGACTATTCGCTGATCCGCGATCACATCGCCGCCACCATAGCCGGTTTCGACGATTTTAACCCGCGTTGCGAATTGCCGGGCGGCTTTTATCTCGGCAACGCTGCCGCCGAACTGCGCTTCGCCACGCCAAGCGGCAAGGCGGAATTTGGTGCCGCAGCGCTACCCGACAGCCTGTTCCCACAGTTGGCCGGGCAGACGGCGCCGTTCACTCTGCAAACCCTGCGTTCCCACGATCAGTACAACACCACGATTTATGGGCTCGACGATCGCTATCGCGGCGTTTACGGCCAACGCGAGGTGTTGTTTATCAATCCAGACGATCTTGCCGCACTGGGGATGCAGGACGGCGAGCGGGTCGAGATTGAAACCCTGTGGAATGACGGCGTAACGCGCAAGGTCAGTGGCTTCAAACTGGTGAGCTATGCTATTCCACGCGGCAACCTGGCGGCCTACTACCCGGAAACCAACCCGCTGGTGCCGCTGGCCAGCTTTGGCGACGGTACCGGCACGCCAACCTCCAAATCGATCCCGGTGGCGATACGTCGTGAGCCTGCGTCAGTCACGCTGCGCATTGCCTGAGTAAGCAGGCCTGATATCGCTAAAAAACGCGCTGCGGGTGTGGAAAAGCGTGATATCAGGCTTGCCCGCAGCGGGTGATTCGCGTAAAACTGTCAGCCGCAAATCTTGCCACTCACAACCCATTCACTGGACGATATGTTTCAAGATAACCCGCTGCTGGCGCAGCTTAAACAGCAACTTCACTCTCAAACCCCGCGTGTTGAAGGCGTAGTAAAAGGGACTGAGAAAGGCTTTGGCTTTTTAGAGGTCGATGGCCAAAAGAGCTATTTTATCCCGCCGCCGTACATGAAAAAAGTCATGCATGGCGACCGCATCGTCGCCACCGTCCACACCGAGAAAGAACGTGAAATCGCCGAGCCGGAAACCCTGGTCGAGCCATTCTTGTCACGCTTTGTCGGTCGGGTACAGAAGAAAGACGATCGCCTGTCAATCGTGCCGGATCACCCGTTGCTGAAAGATGCGATTCAATGTCGTCCAGGGCGTGAACTGACACATGACTTCCAGGCCGGCGATTGGGCGGTGGCGGAAATGCGTCGACACCCGCTGAAAGGTGACCGTAGCTTCCATGCCGAGCTGACTGATTTCATTACCAACGCCGACGATCACTTTGCGCCATGGTGGGTCACGCTGGCACGACATAATCTCGAAAAGGAAGCGCCAGAAATGGCGGCTACCCATCAGCCGACCGCCACTCTGGCGCGTGAAGATCTGACCGGTCTGGATTTTGTCACCATCGACAGCGCCAGCACCGAAGATATGGATGATGCGCTGTTTGTTCAGGAGAACGCCGACGGTACCCTGCAACTGACCATCGCTATCGCCGACCCGACCGCCTTCGTCGATCAGGGCAGCGCGCTGGATGACATTGCCCGCAAACGCGCCTTTACCAACTACCTGCCGGGTTTCAACATCCCGATGTTGCCGCGCGACCTGTCCGACAATCTGTGCTCGCTGCGCGCCAATGAGCGTCGCCCGGTACTGGCTTGCCGCGTGACCATCGCCGCTGACGGCGCGTTGGGCAGCGATATCCATTTCTTCGCCGCCGAAATCGAATCGAAAGCCAAACTGGTGTATGACGAAGTCTCCGACTGGCTGGACGGCATTGCCGGCTGGCAACCGCCAAGCGAGGCTATCGCCCAGCAGATTACCCTGCTCAAGCGGGTCTGTGATGCGCGCAACGGCTGGCGTCACCAGCATGCGCTGGTGTTCAAGGATCGGCCGGACTATCGCTTTGTCCTCGGCGAGAAAGGCGACGTGCTGGACATCATCACCGAGCAACGTCGTACCGCCAACCGCATCGTTGAAGAGTGCATGATTGCCGCCAACGTCTGCGCCGCCGTGGTGCTGCGCGATCGTCTGGGGTTCGGCATCTACAACGTGCACACCGGCTTCGACCCGGCGCTGGTGGAACAGGCAGTCAGCGTACTGCAGGCCAACGGGGTACAAGCCGAGGCCGAAAAACTGCTGACGCTGGAAGGCTTTTGCGAGCTGCGCCGTCACCTTGACGCACAGCCGACGCAATTCCTCGACAGCCGTATTCGCCGTTTCCAGACCTTCGCCGAAATCAGCACCGAGCCGGGCCCGCACTTTGGCCTCGGGCTGGAAGCTTACGCCACCTGGACGTCACCCATCCGTAAATACGGCGATATGGTCAACCACCGCCTGCTGAAAGCCATTATCAGCGAACAGGCCGCGCAGAAACCGCAGGAAGCGATCACCGTCCAATTGGCGGAGCGTCGCCGTCTGAACCGGATGGCGGAACGCGACGTCGGCGATTGGCTGTATGCCCGTTTTCTGCAAGACAAGGCCGGCACCGATACCCGCTTCAAGGCGGAAATCATCGACGTCACCCGCGGTGGACTGCGTGTCCGTTTGCTGGAAAATGGCGCCGTGGCGTTCATCCCTGCTCCATTCATCCACGCGGTGCGCGACGAGCTGGTGTGTAGCCAGGATACCGGCACCGTGCAGGTGAAAGGCGACGTGGTTTATCGCCAGAGCGACAGCCTGCAAGTCACCATCGCCGAAGTGCGGATGGAAACCCGCAGCGTGATCGCCCGCCCGGCACCATAACCGCCCACCCACTACGCTGCTTGTCGGGCGCCTTTATGGCGCCCGATTTTTTCCGTGGCATCCGTCACGCGCCCCGCCGGCCAAGGTGACCTCATCATCTTGTTTTTTCACTAATACTCGCCTGAGCTCACATTTCTTATCCGTGCGGTTTCTCTTCGTGCGTAAACCTCCTATTTTTAACTTGGTGTTTACCTTCATAACAACATTGATGACCTCTCTCACTACTCTGCACACCAAGGAGTTGTTAACCATGAAGAACGTCAAGTCCGGAATAATCTGGCTAGCGGTGGCGTTGGTCGGGGCGTTTGCCTTCGCGATGCTGGCACTCAGCCGCGGCGAGCATGTCAACGCGGTCTGGCTGGTGGTGGCGTCCGTTGCCTGTTACAGCATTGCCTATCGGTTTTATAGCCTGTTTATCGCCAAAAACGTCTTCGAACTGGACGATCGACGGCTGACCCCGGCAGAGCGCCGCAACGACGGGCTGGATTACGTCCCGACCAATAAATGGGTACTGTTCGGCCACCACTTCGCCGCCATTGCCGGTGCCGGGCCGCTGGTAGGCCCCATTCTGGCGGCGCAGATGGGTTTTCTGCCAGGCACCATCTGGATCCTGGTTGGCGTGATGATGGCCGGTGCGGTGCAGGACTTCCTGATCCTGTTCATTTCCACCCGGCGTGATGGCCGCTCGCTGGGCGAAATGGCCAAGCAGGAACTTGGCGCCTTCGCCGGCGTGATCACCATGCTCGGCGCGCTTGGCGTGATGATCATCATCCTGTCGGCACTGGCACTGGTAGTGGTCAAAGCACTGGCCGACAGCCCATGGGGCCTGTTCACCATCGCCGCTACTATCCCGATCGCGCTGTTTATGGGCATCTACATGCGCTTTATCCGCCCGGGGAAAATCGCGGAAATTTCGGTGATTGGCTTCGTGCTGATGTTGCTGGCGATTATTTACGGCGGCAACGTGGCGCAGCACCCCTACTGGGGACCGTTCTTTACCCTGCACGGCACTACGCTGACCTGGGTTCTGGTGATTTACGGTTTTGTCGCGTCGGTACTGCCGGTGTGGTTGCTGCTGGCACCGCGCGATTACCTGTCCACCTTTATGAAAATCGGCGTGATCATCGGTCTGGCGCTGGGGATCGTGTTTGCCATGCCGGAGCTGAAGATGCCGGCGGTATCACGCTTTATTGACGGTACCGGACCGGTATTCGCCGGAGCCCTGTTCCCGTTCCTGTTCATTACCATCGCCTGCGGCGCGATTTCCGGCTTCCATGCGCTGGTCTCCAGCGGCACCACGCCGAAACTGGTTGAACGCGAAAGTCACATCCGCTTTATCGGTTACGGCGCCATGCTGATGGAGTCCTTCGTGGCCATCATGGCGCTGATTTGCGCCTCGGTGCTCGATCCTGGCGTGTATTTTGCCATGAACTCACCGGCGGCGCTGATCGGCACCACGGTGGAAAACGCCTCGCAGGTGATTAACGGCTGGGGCTTTATCGTGACCCCGGAAACACTGGCGCTGATCGCCAAAGACGTCGGCGAAAATTCGGTGCTGTCACGCGCCGGTGGCGCGCCGACGTTTGCCGTCGGCATGGCGCATATCATCAGCGAGGTATTCAACAGCCGTGGGATGATGGCGTTCTGGTATCACTTCGCCATTCTGTTCGAAGCGCTGTTTATCCTGACTGCCGTCGACGCCGGGACCCGCGCCTGCCGTTTTATGGTGCAGGATCTGGTCGGCGTGGCGGTGCCGCGCCTGGCCAACAACCGTTCCTGGTTCGGCAACCTGGCTGGCACCACGGTGGCGGTCGCCGGCTGGGGGTTCTTCGTCTATCAGGGAGTGGTCGATCCGCTGGGCGGGATTAATACCCTGTGGCCGCTGTTCGGCATCGGTAACCAGATGCTGGCGTCAATGGCACTGATCCTCGGTACCGTGGTGTTGTTCAAAATGAAGAAGCAGCGCTACGCCTGGGTGACCATTGTGCCGACGGTGTGGTTGTTCATCACCTCGATGACCGCCGGCTGGCAGAAGATTTTCCATGAGAAACCGAGCATCGGTTTCCTGGCACAGGCGAACAAGTTCTCGGCCGGCATTGAGCAAGGCACCCTTATCGCACCGGCCAAAACGCTGAAAGATATGGAAACCATTGTGTTCAGCAATCAGATTAATGCCGCGCTGTGCGCTTTCTTTATGCTGGTGGCGGTAACGATGCTGGTTTCTGCCTTCTTCGTGATACGCAGAGCATTGAACTCCAGTATCCCGACGGTGAAGGAATCGGAGGTGACGCTGCGCGAACAAACCGGACGCCTTTGAGCTGCGGCATTAACAAGGGCGCCTTCGGCGCCCTTGCTTTATTTAACCATTGCCATCTGTTCGCGCCTCGCCGCCCTGGCCTTGACCCGCCGAGACCACATGGCGGTGATGATTGGCACCAGCACCGAGGTGACGATCACCGAGGTGGCCACCAAGGCGGTGGCTGCCGGCGCAACCGCCTTGAACTGCGGCACCATTTCAGCAATCAATACCGGCGTTGCCACCGCCGCGCCGGCCGAGCTGGATGCCGCCACCCCGGCGGTACCGTCCCCACCGCCGATCAGTTTGTCAGCAATAATCAACGGGATGCCGGTAATGATAATCACCGATACCCCCAGCAACACCCCCAATAGGCCGGTTTGCGCGATGACGCTCAGATCGATGGTGTTACCCAGCGCGAAAGCGAAGAACGGTATCAGGGCTTGCACCGCCTTGCCGAAAAATTCGCGCAGTTCCGGATCGAGATTGCCCAAGGCAAAGCCCACCAGGAACGGCAACACGGCGCCAACGAACACCTGTGGTTCGAACGAGGCGATGCCGGCAGTGCCCAGTATGATCATGGTCATCAGCGGGCCGGATTCCAGCGACATCAGCACAAAGGCGCCGGCTTCCTCTTTGCTGCCGTATTGCTGCATGATCGAGGCGTACAGGCCACCGTTGGTCATATCCATCGCCGCGACCAGGGCCAGCGTTGACAGTCCGGCAAAGAAGCCGATCTCTACGCCGTTCTCTGGCAACAAACGCGACGCTACCGCTGCCACCAGCCAGGCTACGGCGATTTTGGTGACCACCAGCGTGCCCGACTTGCGCAATACGGTGCCGGTGGCGCTCAACTTGATCGAGGCGCCCATGCAGAAGAACCATACCGCCAGAATCGGCACGGTGCCGGAAATCAATCCGTTGGTGAACGAGCCGAAATACTTGCCCGCCCCCGGCGCGAAGGTGTGACACACCGCGCCAATGAACAGCGGCACCAGCATCATGCCGCCTGGGATCTTGTCTATCGCACGTTTGATCTGCATTACCTACTCCACTTTAATTTGAACGGGTTACAGCAACGCATCGCCGACAGCCACCGACTTGGGCAGACTTCGTTGATGATTTCGTTGCGCAGATTAACTGTTCAATTGCTGAATTAAAGTGATCGGACGCATAATATCAAAACGCAGTTTCAATATTTAAGGTTAATCGTTTTAAAATAAAGACCAGCGACAATAAAGGCGGCAAGAGCCGCCTGTAGCTATCCTCTCACCCCTTAGCCAAGCAGATGGGTACCAAACGCGTTCTGCCAATCCTGTTCAAAGGTCGCAACCGCGGCGTCCACCGCCGGCGTGGCAAGCAACTGCTCCGCCACCCCGACAGGCAACGTCAGCGACTGGCAGCCGGCCAGCATGCATTCCAGTGCCTGACGTGGCGTTTTGAAACTGGCGGCCAGCACCTTGGCATGCGGAGCATGCAACGTCAGCAACTGCTGCAGTTCGCGTACCATGACGATACCGTCTCCCCCCTGGGCGTCGACGCGGTTAACGTAAGGTGCTACATATTCAGCGCCGGCCAACGCCGACAACAGCCCCTGTGCCGCGCCGTAAACGGCGGTCCCCAACGTCGGGATCGACATGCTCTTCAGCTTCTTGATTGCCGCAAGCCCCTCGGCGGTGGCCGGAACCTTGACGATCAGACCCGGTACGCGCTGGTGCAACAGCACCGCATCCGCCACCATGCGTTCGGCATCGCCGGCCATCACCTGGGCGAACAATTTGCCGGTTCCACCCAGCGCGTCGCGCAACGCCGGCAACACCTCCCAAATCGGTTTTCCTGCTTGTGCCACAATGCTTGGATTGGTGGTCACACCGTGCAGTGGCAGCACGCGCGCCAGACGTTTCACCGCGCTGACATCGGCGGTATCAAGGTAAAGCTCCATTTAAGCCTCCTGAATCGTAATGGGTTTATCCGTGTTCACACCATCATAAGCGATAGTGGCGCCCACGCGCTGATTAATGCGCTGGCACTCGCTGCCGCCAACGCCGAACGGCGCGGCATCGACGGGCTATACCGGCGTGCGGCCAGTCGACCCTAAACCGGCTATGGGCAACTTCTTGACCCATATCATGATTTAGTGATACGCATGGCTGGAAATTCGCTTATCTTTACCGCATTATCCCTTAATGCGTCGATACCGTTATCGCGTGAACAAAACTGATTATTTATACTTTTATCTTTGCGGCCGCCCGTTGGCAATCGCACCATCAGGTCATTATGAATTCAAGACAACAAACCATTTTACAGTTGGTCAACGATCGTCGGCGGATTAGCGTCGGCGAGTTGGCTCGCGCGGCTGGCGTCTCCGAGGTCACCATCCGCCAGGATCTGACCCTGCTGGAAAAGCGCAGCTATCTGAAACGCGTACACGGTTCGGCACTGGCGCTCGAAAGCGACGATGTCGATGCGCGCATGATGTCCAACTTCATCCTCAAGCAAAAGCTGGCGCAATATGCCGCCACGCAGATCAATGACGGCGAGACGGTTTTTATCGAAAGCGGCAGCGCCAACGCCCTGCTGGCACGCTATCTGGCCGAGCGCAAGCACGTCACGCTGATCACCGTCAGCCATTACATTGCCAATCTGCTCAAGGAGACCGAGTGCGAGGTGATCGTACTCGGCGGTATCTACCAGAAAAAAAGCGAAACCGTGGTTGGTCCGCTAACCCGCATGTGTATTCAGCAGGTGCATTTCAACAAGGCGTTTATTGGCATTGACGGCTACCATGCAGAAACCGGCTTCACCGGTCGCGATATGATGCGTGCTGACGTGGTAAATGCAGTGCTGGAGAAAGGGGTGGAAAACATCATCCTGACCGATTCGTCCAAATTTGGTCAGATTCAAGCCAATCCTTTAAGGCCGTTGGCCAAAATCGGACGCGTGATCACCGACTCACGCCTGTCGCTGGATTATCAGCATCAGTTAAAGCGCAGCGGTATTGCCTTCGATCTGGTCAACGAATAACGACTTCGGGCATAGCCTATGCCCGAGGTCACTGAGGCTGTTTACTGGCCATAGTAGGCGTTTTTACCGTGCTTGCGCAGGTAATGTTTATCCAGCAGGATTTGCTGCATCTGTGGCAAACCGGGCACCAGCTGGCGCGAAAAAATCCCCATATAGGCTATTTCTTCCAGCACCACCGCATTATGCACCGCTGTGTCGGCGTCTTTTCCCCAGGCAAACGGGCCGTGAGAATGCACCAGCACCGCCGGTACCGCTGCCGCATCCAGCTGACGCTGGTTGAAGGTTTCAATAATCACCCGGCCGGTTTCCCATTCGTAACGACCGTCGATTTCGTCGTCGTACATCAGACGGGTACAGGGAATGTCGCCATAGAAATAATCGGCATGGGTGGTGCCCCAGGCGGGAATGTCCAGTCCGGCCTGCGCCCAGATGGTGGCATGACGAGAATGGGTATGCACAATGCCGCCAATCGATGCGAAGTCGAGATACAGTGCGCGATGGGTGTCAGTATCGGAAGAGGGTTTTTTACTGCCCTCCACCACCTTGCCGCTTTCCAGTTCAACCACCACCATGTCATTGAGCGTCATTGCCGGATATTCAACGCCGGAGGGTTTTATCACCATCAGGCCCGACTGGCGGTCGACGCCGCTGACGTTGCCCCAGGTAAAGGTGACCAGATTATGGCGCGGCAATGCCAGGTTGGCCTCCAGCACCTGTTGTTTTAGTTCGTTAAGCATCGGCTGTTCCTCAATCGCGTATTCTTGACCTATTGTCAAAGGCGACGGCGGTGGCAGGTATGGCCAAATTAGCTAAAGACCGCGCAGATTTCTGCTGGAAAAGCGTTTCTGCGCACTCGATGCCCCTAGCCTGCTTCCTCCGGTGACGGATTGCCGATAAAAAGCACAAATCACGCGCAGTTAATAAGGAATTTAAGACTTTTTACCTGTGAATATTTGTGTAGGTATTTATACTAATTAACGGCGGCAACACTGCCGTCAGGTTTTATTTATTTGGCTTTTAGCAAAAAATGCCAAGTTTTATTTCGATACTGTATGGGTGTTAGTAGCAGGCTTATTTGATGGATCACGCCTATACTTATTAAGGCACTTCCATATAGCCAATGCTAAGGAGAAGTCATGATGATTATCACTAAACGTTTTGCCACAGCCGCTCTGGCTATTACCCTGGCGTTTTCATTGAGCGCCTGTTCCAACATGTCCAAACGCGACCGTAACACCGCAATCGGTGCCGGTGCCGGTGCAGTCGGCGGTGCAGTGCTGACCGATGGTAGCGCATTGGGGACGTTGGGGGGTGCCGCAGTCGGTGGGATCATCGGTCATCAGGTCGGCAAATAAGCCGCTGATGGATGAGACCGCTGCCGCAAAGGCGGGCAAAAGCGATAACGCTTTGACGCATTAACGAGCAATAACAATTTCAGGTCTGTCTACATTTTGTCTGCGGTGTCTTGCTGCAGACTCGGGTCAACGCCCAAGCAACACCCAATGCCATGCCGCAGTGATGTACTGCGGCATGGCCACAGCGCTTAACCGCCTGCCAGTTTGACTTTCATGCCCTTGGCTTCAAGCAGCTGTTTGAGCAGATCGCGTTTATCACCCTGGATTTCGATCACACCGTCTTTAAGCGAACCGCCGCAACCACACTTTTTCTTCAGCTCCGCCGCCAGTTTTTCCAATCCGCCGTCATCCAGATCGACGCCGGAAATCAGACAAACGCCCTTGCCCTTACGGCCGCTGGTTTGACGCTGGATGCGTACCACACCATCACCTTTGGCGCGCTGCGGCTGCGGTTCCGCTTCCTTGATGCGTCCGCCGTCGGTGGAGTATACCAGTCGGCTATTGTTATCATTCATCGCACGCTCCTTTACGCCAATGAGGCGCGAATGGCGGCCAGCGTCGCGGCCGGATCGGCTGATTGGGTGATTGGCCGGCCAATCACCATGTAATCGACACCGGCAGCCAACGCCTGTTGCGGCGTCATCACCCGGCGTTGATCGCCGGCGGCACTGCCTGCCGGGCGGATGCCTGGCGTCACCAGCTGAAATTCGCGACCACAGGCGGCCTTCAGTCGTTCAGCCTCCTGCGCGGAACAGACTACGCCATCCAGACCGCAATCGCGCGTCAGGCGAGCCAGACGCTCCGCCTGCGCCGCCGGCTCGAGATCGATACCGACGCCGCGCAGATCGTCGGCCTCCATGCTGGTCAGCACGGTGACCGCAATCAGCAACGGCGCGTCGGCGCCATAAGCTTGCAACGCCTCTTTGGCGGCGGTCATCATGCGCGCACCGCCGCTAGCATGCACGTTGACCATCCACACACCCAGTTCGGCGGCGGCAGCCACCGCGCGCGCGGTGGTATTGGGAATGTCATGGAATTTCAAATCCAGAAAGACGTCAAAGCCACGCTGATGCAGGTCGTTGACCAACTGTGGCCCGAACAGCGTAAACATCTCTTTGCCCACTTTTAACCGACAGTGTTGCGGGTCAATGCGATCGGCAAAGGCCAGCGCCGCATTTTTATCGGCGTAATCCAGCGCAACGATAATCGGCGACGATTTTAAGCCCTTGTTATTGGTTTTATTTTCCGACTTCATTTGTTCACCCTTCTGTAAAATGGACATGGATGGTCATCACCCGTAAAAACCGACCGCCGCATTCTACATGCCAGCCCGTCGAAATCCCAGCCGCAACCGTGCTGACGATAAAGGTAATCTTACGCCACTTTCCGTCATTGCCGGTCAGGAAGCGTTTTTAGCTAGCTCACCCGCTGTAAAGCAGCGTCAAGATGGGTAAATTTTCAATCAAATTATTTGATAAAGATGCTCAGCAATATCCGGTTTTATTCTTTATTGGCTGCTATATCATTTAACTCATCGGAAGCAAGTCGCTTCCCAACTGAAAAATACATCTGGAGCCAATTATGAAAAACATCAAATATTTTGCAGCAGCTGCCGTTATCGCCATGACTTCGTTTGCTTCCGTTGCCGCCGAGCCGGTTGATATGACTCAGGCAGAAAACCTGACCGCCGCAGGCGTCGTCTCTGCTGGCCACGCGTCGACCCTCAGCGGTCTGGAGGCCAAGCTGGCCGCCAAGGCGCAAGCCCAGGGAGCCAGCGGCTACCGCATTACCTCAACCACCGGTAACAACCTGATGCACGGTACCGCAGTTATCTATAAATAATATCTGTTGGTATAGGGCCCGAGTCGCTGGGCCCTACCTGATTCGCCCTCGCCGTTCCCCTCCCCGCCAAATGTTACATATATATTAAATTTTTATTACACACTAGACAGTGAAAGGTTACTGGCTTAGCTTGAGATCTTCTAATCGCAGAAAGGCTTCAAAATGAGCGAGATATCGACACTGACTATTAAAATTCCTCTGGAATTAAAAGAAAAAATCAAAGCTGCGGCTCTGGAGAGTCAACTCTCGTTAAGTGCCGAAGTATGTCAACGCCTGGAAGACAGCTTTGCAGTAGCAGTCACTGCCGATGCGGCCAGCAAAAAAGCAGGCGCGCTGCACCACGGCGAAATTGATAATCAGGAAACCGAAGAAGCCATCGAACAGCCGTTAAGCCAGAAAGAACTCAAGAAGTTGCGCCAACTGTTAAAAACCGGCGTGAAGAACAGCAAGAAGAAATAAGCAAAGAAGATAAAACGGGGCGAAGATTCGCCCCGTTTTTTATTGACCATCCAGACCGCGGATCGGTTTCACCGACGCCCAGGCGCGGCACGATGGACAATGCCAATATAGCGAGTGGGCGGTAAAGCCGCATTTGTGGCAGCGATAACGTGGTTTGGTGCGGATCTGTTCGCCAACCATGTCGCGCAGCAGCAACAGACTCTCTTTGGCGCGCCCGTCCTCGGCATCCGCCAGGTGGTAATCCATCAGGTGATAGAACACCCGCATGGTGGGGTGACGTTGCAGCTGTCGATTGATATAGACCTGCACCACCTCGCGCCCTTCATGCTGTTCGATGATTTCGGCCAGCATCAGTTCGGCAGTGGCACCGGTGTTCTCTTCCACGCAACGTTTGAGGAATTCAGCCCATGCGCCCTGCAACTGCGGCAACTGCTCATAGCATTCGTGCAGCATCGGCAGCGTTTCGCTGACCAGTTCCTTGTCCTGATCCAGCACGCGCTTGAGTGATTCTACCGCTTTACCGAACTCTCCCTGCGCCATATAGATACGGCCGAACATGATCGAAACGCGTGCGCACTGCTTGTCCGCCGACGCGGCGCGCTTCAACAGGCTCATCGCCTTGTCGAGATCGTCGCTGCCCATCGCCTGCAACGCCAGTTCGCAGTAGAAGTGCGCAATTTCAATGCGTTGTTTGTCTTTACCCAGTTTGACCAGCCTTTCCGCCACGTCAATCGCCTTCTGCCAGTCGCTGGTCGCCTGATGGATGACCAGCAGCTGTTGCAGTGCGGAAATACGGAAGTCGGTTTCGTCGGTCAGTTGGCTGAACATATCCTCAGCGCGATCGTACAGCCCGGCGGCCATATAATCGCGACCGAGCTGCTGCACCGCCAGCAAACGCTGTTCGAAGGTCAATGAGGCGCTTTCCATCAAAGCCTGATGGATACGAATGGCGCGATCGACTTCGCCGCGCGAACGGAACAGGTTACCCAACGTCAGGTGAGCCTCGACGGTGTTACTGTCCTCTTTCAACATATCGAGAAACAGATCGACCGCTTTGTCCTGCTGGTTGGAAAGCAAGAAGTTAACCCCGGCGACGTATTCGCGCGACAGTCGGTTGGCCTCTTGCTGTTTATCCTGCTGAGCGCTTCTGCGGCCCATATACCAGCCATAGGCGGCGGCGACGGGCAGCAACAGAAACAGCAGCTCTGACATAGAAGATTATTCCTTGCTGACAACGGGCTGAGCCGCTGGGTCAGCAGGCGATTCAAGCTGCAGTTCCAGCCTTTTGATCTTGCGTTCGGCGCGGCCCAGCGCAATGCGCGTACGCAGATAAAACAGGCCGCAAATAATCCAGCCGAGCACAAACCCGGTACCGAACAACGCAGCCAGCAGCGTAGAGACGCGATAATCGCCCTGCGCAACCAAATAGTTAAACGTCACGACCTGGTCGTTATGCGCACCCAATGTGACGGAAATCACGAAGATCACCAGAACTAGCAAAAAAATAAGCAAATATTTCACATTCTTTCCCGCGATGCCGAGTTAATCGGATGAATTATGCCCATACGTGGCGTCCCTAACCATTAAGTTAGCATTTCCCATCGCGGCAGGGAAACCCTGGCGTGCGATAAATCCTTGGCGATGGTGGCATATTCAGCAATAAATAACCCTCCCGTATAAATTAATGAGAAAGCTTCTCAAAAGGCGGGGTTTATCAATAATAGATGGGGACGAAAAGACAGATTGCAACCGAGGGATACCGCGACGCCGATGACGTCGCGCTTTTTGTGACGTGGTCACGTCATGACATGATTAATCCGCCGTCAACGTTGATGGTCTGACCGGTGATATAGGCCGCGTCATCGGAGGCCAGGAAGGCCACCAGCCCGGCAACGTCCTGTGGCTGTCCGGCGCGCTTGAGCGGGATATTCTTGACCCATTCGGCCATCAGCTCTCCTTTACCGTAGCGCTTTTCCGCCGTGCCGAGAATTTCGCCCCACACGCGATCGTTATAGTCCCACATTTCACTCTCGATGATGCCCGGACAAAAGGCATTTACCGTGATGTGATGAGCCGCCAGTTCCAGCGCCAGGCTTTGCGTAATGCCAATCACCCCCATTTTGCTGGCCGCGTAGTGTGGCGTATAGATAAATCCTTGCCGCCCCTGGCCGGACGAGGTGTTGATCAGCCTGCCCCCCTGCTGTTTCACCATATATTTCGCCGCTTCACGACAACACAACCATACGGCGGTGGTGTTCACCGCCAGCACTTTTTCAAAGTCGCTTTTCGGCATTTGATCAAAACGATCGATGGTAATCACTCCGGCATTCTGTATCGAGACATCGATGCTGCCAAAGGTCTCCCACGCCTGTCGATAAAGATCGCCAACCTGTGCTTCGTCGGTCACATCGGCGTTGAGCGCCAGAATGTTCGCCGCATACTGCTGGCGTAACCGCTCGGCGGTAGCGTGCACCCGATCGGCATTAGACGTCATCACCAGATTGGCGCCCTGCTCGGCAAATCGTTGCGCAATGCCGGCGCCAATCCCGCGACAGGCGCCGGTGATCACCACGGTTTTCCCACTAAAATCACGTTTCATCTCGCTTGTTCTCCAGAAGATAACGCCGTTTCGGGCTGCCATAACGTGCGCAGCACCGCCTGCTGCCACCCCAGATAGCTGTGTTGCAGTTGCCGATGGCGCTGCATATCCGGGGTGAATTCATCGTGTTGCGGCAACATGGCCTGCAATCGCTGTCGATCCCAGCCCCATAACTGTCGCATCGCCAACAGCGCCGCCCCCAATGCGGACAGTTCCGCCGTGTTGCTGCGCACCACCGGGCAACCGAGCAGATCGGCTTGAAACTGCATCAGCCAGTCGTTGCGGCTAGGCCCGCCGTCGGCCATCAACTGCCGCAGGTTAAAGCCCGGCTGACTGCGCAGTACCGCGATCACATCGGCTATCTGGTAGGCCACCGACTCCAGCGCGGCGCGAATCAGATGCGCCCGTTGACTGCTGCGACTCAGTCCGCAAATCACGCCACGCGCCCGGTCATCCCACCATGGGGCGCCGGTTCCGGTGAGCGCCGGCACAAAATAAACGCCGTCGGTATCCGCTACGCTGTCCGGCAACTGGTTCAGCAACTGTGCTTCAACATCGCCGGTAATCGACAGCATCCACGCCAGCGCATCGCCGGTATGGGGAATGTTGCCTTCCAGCGCATACTGCAAACGCTTGCCGTCATGCCAGGCGATGGTGGTTGCCAGCGCGGTCATCCCCTGAACGACATCTTCAACGGGGGCCATTACCGACGATCCGGTACCGTAGGTGGCCTTGACCCGCCCGGTCTGCCCCAGCGCATGGCCATACAATGCCGCATGGGAATCGCCAATCATCGCGCAGATCGGAATGCCGTCGGCGATGCCGTCAATGCCTTGAGTAATCCCAAACCGGTGGCTCGACGGACAAACCTGTGGCAGTGCCGTGCGCGGGATGCCGAATAACGCCAGCATTTCGTCATCCCAGTCGCCGCTCGCCAGATTCAGCAATTGCGTTCGCGCCGCGTTGGATTGATCGCAGCAGAAGGACTGGCCACCGGTGAGTTGCCATAGCAACCAGGCATCGATGGTACCCAGACAGAGTTCGCCATTGGCAGCCAGTTGCTGCCCATCAGGCGTGTTATCCAGCAGCCAGCGCATTTTGCTCGCGGAAAACAGCGGCGCCAGCGGCAAGCCGGTGATCTGGCGGATCGGCTGTTCCTGCCGATCGCGCCGCAGCTGTTGGCAAAACGCTGCCGTACGTGAGCATTGCCAGCTCAGCGCCGGTCCAATCGGCTGGCCGCTGGCGCGCAACCAGCCAATCACGGTTTCCCGCTGGTTGCTGATGGCGATGGCGGCGATACGCTGAACGCCTACCGCCGCCATCGCTTCGCGTAATACCGCCAGCGACGCCGCCAACAGATCCTCGCCACGCTGTTCTACCCATCCGGCCTGTGGCGTCTGCAACTGCAGCGCGCGGCTGGCCTTGGCAATCGCCTGACCCTGTGCATTCACCACCACCGCTTTGGCATTGCTGGTACCTTCATCCAGCGCGATAATGCAATCCCTGCTAGCCATGGCTCACCTCGGTTAATGGTTGTGCTGTCTTTTTTTCGTGACGTTGCATCAGCGTGACTTTGCTCTGCAAACGCTGCTGGAATTGATCAATCACCACCGCCGTGACGATCACCAGCCCTTTGATTACCATCTGCCAGAACTCGCTGACGCCCATCATCACCAGACCATCGGCCAGAAAAACGATGACAAACGCGCCGATGATCGAGCCAAATACCCGTCCACGACCGCCACTCAAGGCGGTGCCTCCCAGCACCGTGGCGCCGATGGCATCCATCTCGAACATGTTGCCGGTCATCGGGTGGGCGGTTTGCAACTGTGAGGCAATCACCAGCCCGACCAGCGCGGCGCACATGCCAGAGAAGGCATAAACGAACAGCTTTACCTTGACGATCGGCACGCCGGACAGCCGTGCCGCCGGCTCATTGCCGCCGATGGCATAGATATAACGACCAAGCGGCGTTTTCTTGGTGATATAGATGCCCAGCACGACCACCGCCATCATCAGCCAGATCGGATTGTAAATACCGAACAGCGAGCCCGATCCCAGCGTGGCAAAGCCGGTGTTGCCGAGCGCCTCCATGCCCACCAGATTGGGGTAGGTTTTACCGTCGGCGGTCAGCAGCGCCGCGCCGCGCGCCACGTACATGGCGCCCAGGGTACAGATAAACGGCGCAACCCCCAGTTTGGTAATCAGCGTGCCGTTTATCAGACCGAACAGCAGTCCCAGTAATACCACCACGCCGCACACTTCAAACACGTTAAGAAACAGCAGATTGTCGCCCCATAGCGGCACGCCGACCGTCAGCAGCGCGCCTGCGATCATGCCGCATACGCCAGCCACCGCCCCGACCGACAGATCGATGCCGCCGGTGAGGATCACCAGTGTCATACCCACCGCCAGCAGACCGGTAATCGCGACATGCTGCGTCATGATCAACAGGTTGGATACCGTCAGGAAGTTAGGCACCATACTGCTGAAGAACAGCACCACCAGCAGCAATGCAATAAAGGTGCGCGCCTGTAGCAAATACATATACAGTCGATATTTGGTTTGCATCTCGTGATCCTTATGCGTGCGGAGTTGAGGCGCGAATCAGCGTTTCTCGATCGGCCTGTTCACGCGGCAAATCGGCGGTCAATCGGCCGTCAGCCATTACCATTACCCGATCCGCCAGCGACACCACCTCATCCAGTTCCGAAGAGGAAAACATCACCGCCAGTCCTTGCCGTGCCATGGCGCCAATCAGGTGGTAAACATCGGTCTTGGCGCCAACGTCGATACCGCGCGTCGGCTCATCCAGAAACACCACCTGCGGCCCGGTCAACAGTGCCTTGCCAAGCACCACTTTCTGCTGGTTACCGCCGCTGAGCGAGGTGACGGGCAGGTCTGCATCGCTGACTTTTATCGCCAGTTTTTCGATCATGCCGTTCAGCGCCGCCGCTTCGGCAGTGCGGCGAATCGGCGCAATGGCATTCCAGCCGTGGCTGGCCAGCGTCATGTTGGCGCCAATCGACATCATCTGCACCAACCCTTCCGCCTGACGATCTTCGGGCACCATCACCATGCCGTCGGCCATTCTCTGGCGGAAGCTCAGGCGCTCGACCGTTTTGCCATTGAGAAAAATACGCCCGTCACTGTGGCTCATCACGCCGTTGATCACCTTGAACAGTTCAGTGCGCCCCGCGCCCAACAGGCCATAAATGCCGATCACTTCCCCTTTACGCAGCGAAAAGCTGACGTCATTAAGCCGGTAGCCGCCGTTTTCATGCGGCAGGGTCAGATGTTCGACCCGCAAAACTTCCTCGCCCTGGGGTGCAGGCTGGTAATCGAACTGCTTTTTCTTTTCGCCGACCATTTTTTCAATGATCCAGGGAATGCTGACGTTGGCCACCGGTTCGCTAGCGACAAAGCGGCCATCGCGAAACACCGTAATGTGATCGCCGATCTCCATCAGTTCCTCCAGTCGGTGGGAGATATAAATCAACGTCACGCCGCGTTTCTTCAAGTCCGCAATCACGCTGAACAAGGTGCGGACTTCCGCCTGGCTGAGCGCCGAGGTCGGTTCATCCATGATCAACACCCGGGTGTCCTTGGCCAACGCGCGGGCGATCTCCACCAACTGCTGATGGCCAATCGCCAGATTGCCAAGCGGCATATGCGGATCGATGTCCAGTTCCAGCCTCGCCAGTAGCGCCTTCGCCAGCTGATATTGGTACTCGACGTTGATACGCCCGCGTTGAAAGAACTCGTTGGCCATAAAGATGTTGTCCATCACCGACAGGTTGGGAAACAGGTTCAACTCCTGAAAAATGATGCTGATGCCGTGTTTTTCCGCCTTCTGGGTAGACGACAGTTCGAGGCGCTGCCCGTCCAGTTCGATGGTGCCGGACGACGGCCGTTCAACGCCGGCCAACAGTTTCATCATGGTGGACTTACCGGCGCCGTTTTCACCAATCAGTACGTTGACCTGATTACGCAACACCCGATAATTGACGTTATCCAGCGCGGTAACGCCAGGATAGAGCCGCGAGACGTTATGGGTTTCAATGATGACCGGACTGTTCATAGTCCCCCCTGCGGTTGGATGCGCACCGGCGTCAGCAGCAAGGGTTCGGCAGGCATCTGCCAACTGCTGAACACGCCATACACGGTAATTTTTTCACCGACCGTTGGCTTGAAGCCGCCCAGTCCCTCAATCGACGCCTGATTGATCGCCTTGCCAAATTCGCCAAACAACGTTTGATCGTTGAAATCGCCGTAGTTCAAGCCGCGATAGCCGTCACGCAATACGGTGCCGCGATACACCGGGCCAATCTGCACCTCCACGGCACCCAACGGCGCACCGTCCGGCTTGATGGTTACCCGCCCGCTGCGCGAACGGCTATTAATGGCGACGATCTCACCGCTGACCACGGTAGTGAAGTGGCAAGGAAATTCCGGCTGGGCGCGATAGCCCAACTGCTGGCAGGCGCCGTCGAAATCTTTCGCCTGTTCAATCCGCTTCATCAGCTCGGCCAATGGCAACGCGCTGTTGACCACCTGCGGCGCAATCTGCTGGCGATAGATCTCGCCCGCCTGCGCCAGATGGGGATTGACCGGCGCTTGCAACTCCGCCAACTTTTGTTGTGAAACGATACGGCAGCCGCTGAGCGTCAGCATGACCGCGGCCGCCAGCGCAATGCGCATGGACATAACAACCCCTCCCGTCGCACCCCGCCGCCTGGGCGGGGCGTTGAAACAGACATCGCTGTGGTTTATGGCGTGAAGTTGAAGTCTTTCACCTTCTGCGCATTGCTTTTGTCGATCGGAATGCCACGGAACATAATGCGTTCCTTGCCGCTGTAGCTGCCGGAAGTGAAGTAAGCGTCAAGGATTTCCACCCCCTGGCTGGCAATCGCCTGCGCCTGCAACATCACGCTGGCGTAGAGATCGCCGTTAACTATCGCATCACGCTCATCATTGCTGCCGTCAATACCAACCACCGTGACATCCTGACGTCCAGCGGCCTTTAACGACGCCACTACCCCCAGAGCCACCGGCCCGTTGCCGCAGATCACGCCCTTGACGTCCGGGTGCGCCTGCAAGATGCTATCCATGATGCGCTTACCTTCCAACAGGTTGCCCTTGGCATCCTGACGCGCCACGCTGACCATCTGCGGATATTGGTCAATCACATTGTGGAACGATTTGGATCGCGTAACGCAATTGTTGTCCGCCAGGTTGCAGGTCAGTTCGGCATATTTTCCGCTCTCCCCCATTTTTTCGACGAACTGGTTAGCCACGTCAGAGCCAGCCTGGAAGTTGTTGTGAGTGATTTGTGCCAACGCCACGCCATCAACCGGGATCTCGCGGTTGATCAGCACCACGGGAATACCGGCATTTTTAGCCTGTTGCACTGCGGCGACGCTAGCCTGTGAATCGGCGTTGTCCAACAGAATGCCCTGCACTTTACGGCCAATAACCAGGCTTATCAGTTCCCCCTGGCGCTTGACGTCCTCGCCGTGCGACAGCACCAGGGTCTGATAGCCAAGCGCCTTGGCTTTGTTTGCCGCCCCTTTGGCTTCGGCGGAGTAATACGGGTTATCGAGCGAATTGACCAGAATGGCGATGGTGCCCTTTTCCGCCGCTTGCGCGGACAACGCGGCAACACCGGCGAATAACGTCAGGATCGTTGCTATCTTTCTCATGATGTCGTTCTCTTATCGTTGTGTTGAACATCTTCTGGTGTTTGCAATCTGCGGGGTGCCGCTTACCAAATGGTAAATCCGCCGTCGATCATCAGGTCTGCGCCGGTGATCATGTCGCTGCCGTTGCTGGCAAAGAACAGGATCGCCGCCGCGATTTCATCGGTATAGGCGAAGCGCCCCAGAGGGATCAGTTTCTTCATCGCTTCACCTTTTTCGCCGCGCCAGGCCTTTTCGCCCATCGGGGTCAACACCACCGTCGGCGACAGGGTATTGACGGTAATGCCGAACGGCGCCCACTCCTTGGCCATCACTTTGGTCATGCCCAGCAACCCGGCTTTGGCCGAGGTGTAGGCGCAGTGATGGTCAATGGCGATCGATGCCGCCTGCGAGGCGATATTAACGATCTTGCCGCCGTGTCCGCCGGCGATCGCTCGACGCGCCATTTCCTGCGCGCACAGAAACGGCCCGGTCAGATTGACGGCAATATGCTGCTGCCACTCCACCAGCGTAATTTCCGTCGCCGGTTGCAGATTGACGTAGCCGGCGCAGTTGACCAGAATATCAATCTGACCAAAGCGCAACTGCGCGGCGGAAAAGGCACTATGCACCGACGTCGGATCGGTAACGTCGCACGACTGGTACGCCACCTGTGCGTCCCCCAGTTGCTGCCGAGCTTCTGCCAGCCGGTGCTGTTCGAATTCCGGGTACATCAGCACCAGTTGAGCGCCCTTTTCCAGCAGCATGTGGTTGGTCGCCATCGCAATGCCGCCCAGGCCACCGGTAATCACCGCCGTTTTGCCGACCAGTGACATCTGACTGTCGACACCGTAGCGTAAATTTACGTCGTATTCGTTGTGGCTCATCCGATTCCCCTTAGTGGTTCAAATGCTGGTGCAGTCCTGCTGCGTCGATGTCATATTGCCGACGCAACGCGGCGCGGCTGCTGCTGTGGGTGAATTGATACGCTGGAACGCCAAGCGTGGTCAGCGATTGCGCCAACTGATACTTCAGCATGATCTCGCCGATAATTGTGCCCAACCCGCCGCTCAGCACATGCTCTTCCATGGTGATCACCCGCTGATGCTCGCGGATCAGCGCCATTACCGACAGTTCGTCCAACGGCCACAGCGACGGCAGCGATACCACGGTCGGGTTATCGCCCTGTGCCACCGCGCGCAACGCCTCGTGTGCCAGGGTGCCCAGACAGAACACCAGGGCACCGCTGCCCTGATGCAGTACCTCCGGCTGGCCGGGGCGGAAACGGTAATCCTGGTCATGCAGCAACGGCAGCTTGTCGCTGTCCATGCGAATATACGCCGGCCCTCGGTGGGCAATGACATGGCGTACAATCGCCGCGGCCTGGCGTGCGTCGGCAGGTGCATAAATCGCCAGATTGCCCAGGGTACGGGCAATGGCAATATCATTCATGCAATGGTGCGTCGCCCCCAGCGCACCGTAGCCAAACCCGGCGTTCAGGCCAAGCATCTTCACGTTGGTTTCCGAATAGCAGACGTCATTTTTCATCTGCTCATTGGAACGGGCGAACAGAAACGGCGCCGCGTTGGCGGTAAATACCGTGCGACCGCTCAACGCCATACCGGCGGCCATGCCGACCATATTTTGCTCGGCAATCCCCACGTTGATCACCCGTTCGGGGAACGCGCTTTCGAACGGCGCGATTTTGGAGGTTGACGTCGAATCGGCGACCATCACACTGAGCTCCGCGCCGGCCTGCTGTTGTTCGATCAGCGTCGCGACCACTGCGTCACGTAAATCTTGCATGTTCAGTTCTCCAGTTCCGCCAGCGCCTGCGCCAGCTGTTGATCGTCAGGTACCGCGTGATGCCAGGCGGCAACGTTCGCCATAAACGACACGCCATGCCCTTTTTCGGTGTTCGCCAGAATCACCCGCGGCTGGTCTTGGCCAGCACGGGTCATCGCCTCAACCAGCGACGCCGGGTCATGGCCGTCGCATTCAATCACTTCAAAACCGAATGCTCGCCATTTTTCTGCCAATGGCTCCAGCGGCATGATGGCTTCGGTTTTGCCGGCCAGTTGCAGCCGATTGCGATCGACGATGGCGATCAGGTTGTCCAACTTGAACTTGCTGGCAGCCATCGCGGCTTCCCAGTTGGAGCCTTCCGCTAGCTCACCATCCCCCAACAGCACGAAGGCGCGCCGGTGCGCGCGGCCAGCTAGCTTGTTGCCCAACGCCAACCCAACGGCGATCGGCAAACCGTGCCCCAGCCCGCCGGAGTTGATTTCGATAAGCTCCGGTAGCTTCTGATGCACCGGATGCCCGGCCAGCAATGTGTCATCGCCCATAAACTGATCCAGTACTGCCGGATCGAGTAGCCCCATCGCTGCGCAGCTGCAATAGAAGCCGCCCGCCCCGTGTCCCTTGGACAAAATGAAGCGGTCCTGATCCGGGCGTGCCTGGCTGCGATCCATCACCGCCATATACAGGGTGCAGATGATATCGATTTCTGACAGATCGGCGCCGGTGTGGCCCTTGCCCGCTTTATGGTTCATGGTCACGACGTAGCGGCGCGCCTGCCGCGCCGTGTTTTTAATCGCCTGAAAGTCCATCATCACCTCGTCTTGGCTGGGTATGATTGCCGTTTTAACTGCTAGACGGCGTAAAAAATCATCATTTGGTTTTCGAATGAAATCATATATGGCAATATCGATAATTATTGAGCGCCAGATCAAAGTTTAAACAAAAATGAATCGATAATTAACTTGTGTTAAACGTATAGCCAACTGGCGATAGCCGGTCGATAATGGGTAAATCAACTGAATAACGGTCTAAAAACCGCCAGGCGGCGATCGCTCACTCAACAATGGCTTTCATATGAAAACCAAAGATGACCCGCGGTTTATCAATGGCTTTATCACTATTGGCAAGCTAGAATTCAGCGGTATTGCTCGGGATTGACGTGTCAGAAGCCGTGACGGGAGGCAGAAAGTGCCTTAACGGCAAAAGGAGTATTTCGATTGAAAAGCAAAAGTGAACAGTTGGTGGAAATGCAACAACGGCGCGAGAAGATCCTCGACATGATCCGTGAAGACGGCTCGGCGACGGTCAAAATGCTTACCGACGCCTTTAACCTGACCGAGGCGACCATCCGTACCGATTTGCGTGTGTTACAGCAGCAAGGCTACGTGCAGCGTTTTCACGGCGGCGCCACGCTGGTCGACGGCAAGCAGAATACCCATGCACTGATGCTCGAGCGGCAAACCCAACTGGCGGAAAAAGACAGCATCGGCAAACTGGCCGCCAGTTTTATCGAACCGGGCGATACCATCATTCTCGATTCCGGCACCACCACCACTGCCATTGCCAATCATCTCAGCCATATCAAGAAACTGTCGGTTACCACCACCGCCGTCAATATCGCATTGCAACTCGGTGGCGAGCCCGGGGTGAACATTCTATTGACCGGCGGCACCTTTAAATTCCCCACCTTGTCGACCTCCGGTGACAAGGCGGCCAGCTTCTTCGAAAACGTACTGGCGCAAAAGCTGTTTCTGGCAACCGCCTGTATCTCGCCGCGGCTGGGGTTGAGCTACCCGAGCGAAACCGATATCAAGGTAAAAATGGCGATGATCAACGCGGCCAATACCGTGTATGTGGTGGCCGACTCCAGCAAGATTGATAAAGTGTCAATGTTTGCGCTGCCGTGCGATTGGCAGCATATCCACTATCTGATCACCGATAAGGGCATCAGCAAGGCAGCGATTGAGGCGTTCGAAAAACTTGGCGTGAAAGTGCTGATCGCGGACGCCTGAGAGGCGCCCGCAAGGTTATCAATGGCGGGGGGTTCGCTGGGTTATTTCCCGTTGCTCTTCTGGCGGCGGCGTCAATGGTCCGAACCAGCGCTGTGCCAACCAACAGGCGATGGTCACCAATAGCCAGGCGATGGCGGTTGCCATCACCAGATCGCGTGGCCAATGCATGCCCAGCAACAACCTGCTGCCCATGACGCCGGTAGCCCACAGCATCAGCACCGCCACGGTTTTATAGTGACGACGAGGCCACAGCAAACCAACGCCGAGCAGCGCCCAACTGGCGGCAAACATGGTATGGCCAGACGGGAAGGCAAAACCGGTTTCAAATTGCCAATGCTTGCGCAGCCATGCCGGCACCAGCGTCTGTTCTGCCAGTTGCTCCTTTACCAAGGCCCCACGCGCGTTACGGTGCAGCGAGTAAAAATACTTTTCATCAATGCCGTGCGCCTGTTCCAGCCACACCACAAAGGGCCGCGGTTCCTGCACTCGCTCCTTGATCAGCGACTTAACGCCCTGGCCGACCAGAATCGCCGCGCTGAGCAGCACAAACAGCCCGATCGCCGGCTTGAGGCGAAAGCGCAGGCACCACAGGAACCAGGCGGAAAGTAGCACGCTGGTAATGAGGCCCCAGGGGGAAGTTACCGTTTCTGTCAGCCAGAACATCGCTTTTAGCAGCGTATCATTACCGCCCGGCTGCCAGAGCCAGCCGGAAAACCACACCGCCAGCGGCATCAACAGCAGCACGATTGCCCCACCCGCCGTGCGTTTTGCTATCTCAAACATGCATTGTCCCTCTTATCAGCCCAACTGGCAGTGTAACAATCTTGTAATCTCAATAATACGCGAAAAATTAAGTGCATAAGATCGACGATGGCAATGATAGCCACGGATGCTGCTTTGCTGAGCACCACCGGGCAAGAAGTTATGGCAAAATAGCCGATAATAACGACATGTGAATCGCGAGCGCGGATTTTAGTGCTGGTCAGGCGGTCACGCCGGACGTACCATGCGGCGCAGCGATTTAATCGAACAGGTTTGTGGAGAGTAACATGCAGCTTAAACGGGTGGCAGAGGCTAAACTGCCGACACCTTGGGGCGATTTCCTGATGGTGGGATTCGAAGAATTGGCCACTGGGCACGATCATCTGGCGCTGGTTTTCGGTGATATTACCGGCGACACGCCGGTACTGTCGCGCGTGCATTCAGAATGCCTGACCGGCGATGCGCTGTTCAGTCTGCGCTGTGACTGCGGTTTCCAACTGGAAGCGGCGCTGGAACACATCGCCGAAGAAGGCCGCGGCATTCTGCTGTATCACCGCCAGGAAGGCCGCAACATCGGCCTGCTGAACAAAATCCGTGCCTATGCCCTGCAAGACAAGGGCGCGGATACCGTTGAGGCCAACCATCAGCTCGGTTTCGCCGCCGACGAGCGAGACTTTACCCTGTGCGCCGACATGTTCAAACTGTTGGGCGTCGATGCGGTACGCTTGCTGACCAATAACCCGAAGAAGGTCGAAATCCTGACCGAGGCGGGTATCAATATTATCGAACGGGTACCGCTGATCGTCGGCCGCAACCCAAAGAACGAGCGTTACCTGGCGACCAAGGCCGCCAAAATGGGTCACCTGCTGGACCAGAAATAGTCAGCCGGAGGCCAAAACAATCAGGGCACCTTGCGGTGCCCTGTTGCTTTACAGCATTTTCCTGATGACGTAATGCAAAATGCCATCATTCTTGTAGTAGGTTAATTCGGTATTGGTATCAATGCGGCAGCGGGTATTCACCACCTCTTCCCGACCATCGGCATAGGTGATGTGCACCGGTACCGTCTGGCCCGGCTGCAAGTCTTGCAAACCGCTGACGCTGATCAGCTCATCCCCGGTCAATCCCAGCGTTTTGCGTGTCACACCCTGCGGAAACTCCAGCGGTAAGATCCCCATACCAATCAGGTTCGAACGGTGAATTCGCTCGAACGACTCGGTGATCACCACCCGAACGCCCAACAATCGCGGCCCCTTCGCCGCCCAGTCACGGCTGGATCCCGAGCCGTATTCCTTGCCAGCGATCACCGCCAACGGCACCTGTTCCTGCTGATACTGCATTGCGGCATCGTAAATCGACATCTGATTCTGCGACGGCAGATGACGGGTATAGCCGCCTTCAACCCCCGGTACCATTTCGTTGCGGATACGGATATTGGCAAAAGTACCGCGCATCATCACCTCGTAGTTACCGCGGCGTGAACCGTAGGAGTTGAAATCGATGGCTTCCACCCCACGATCGCTGAGGTAATGTCCCGCTGGACTGTCGCGCTTGATATTACCGGCCGGCGAAATATGGTCGGTGGTCACCGAGTCGGCCAGGATTGCCAGGATGCGCGCCGATTTGATGTCCTGTACCGCATCCGGCAACGCCTGCATGGTGCTGAAGAACGGCGAATGGCGTATATAAGTGGAATCTTCCTGCCAAGGATAGGTTGCCGAGCCAGCGACCTGAATCGACTGCCAGATCTCGTCGCCGTCAAACACTTCGCCATACTCTTTATGGAACATATCGGTGCGAACTTCCTCCACCGCATGGGCGATGTCGGTATTACTTGGCCAGATATCCTTCAGATAGACCGGCTTGCCGTCACGGCCGATACCCAGCGGATCGCTGGCAAGATTCACCTTCATGCTGCCGGCCAGCGCATAGGCCACCACCAGCGGCGGCGACGCCAGCCAGTTGGTTTTCACCAACGGATGGATGCGCCCTTCAAAGTTGCGGTTGCCGGAAAGCACCGCGCCGACCGTCAAATCCCCAGTGCGAATTGCCTGTTCGATCGGATCCGGTAGCGGGCCGGAGTTACCAATACAGGTAGTACACCCGTAGCCCACCAGGTTGTAGCCCAGTTCTTCCAGGTAAGGGGTCAGTTTTGCGCTATCAAAATAGTCGGTAACCACTTTGGAGCCGGGTGCCAGCGAGGTCTTCACCCAGGGTTTGACCCGCAGGCCCTTCTTCACCGCGTTTTTCGCCAGCAAACCCGCCGCCATCATGACGCTGGGGTTCGAGGTGTTGGTACAAGAGGTGATCGCCGCAATCACCACCGCGCCGTTATGCAGTTCGTGCGTCTGCCCATCGAGGGTAAAAGGCACTGACTCGGCCTTTTTCTTCTGCGTGCTGATTTCCAGTTCGGTGGCGGCGGCAAACGCCTGCGGCACGCCGGACAGCACCACCCGATCCTGTGGCCGTTTCGGCCCGGCCAGGCTGGCTTCTACCGTTGCCATATCCAACGCCAGCGAGCTGGTAAACACTGGCTCATCGCCCGGGTAACGCCACATGCCCTGCGCCTTGGCGTAGGCTTCCACCAGCGCGATTTGCTCTTCGCTACGGCCGCTCAACTTCAGGTAGCCCAGCGTCACTTCATCCACCGGGAAGAAACCGCAGGTCGCACCATATTCTGGCGCCATATTGGCGATAGTGGCGCGGTCCGCCAACGGTAATTGCGCCAGACCGTCACCGTAAAATTCCACAAACTTGCCCACTACGCCGTGCTTGCGCAGCATTTGCGTAACGGTCAATACCAGGTCGGTGGCGGTGATGCCTTCACTCAGCTTGCCGGTAAGCTTGAAACCGACCACGTCGGGGATCAGCATCGATACCGGCTGACCCAGCATGGCCGCTTCGGCCTCGATACCGCCGACGCCCCAGCCAAGGATACCCAGGCCGTTAATCATGGTGGTATGGGAGTCGGTACCGACCAACGTGTCCGGATAAGCGATTTGTTTACCCTGCTCTTCGGTATGCCACACCGTTTGCCCCAGATATTCGAGGTTTACCTGATGGCAGATACCGGTACCAGGCGGCACCACGCGAAAGCGATTGAAGGCTTTTTGCCCCCAGCGCAGGAAAGTGTAACGCTCGTTGTTGCGCTCCATTTCGATACGGACGTTCTCATCAAACGCCTGGTCGTCGCCGAATTCGTCGACGGTAACCGAGTGGTCAATCACCAAATCGACCGGCGACAGCGGGTTCACCTGTTCGACATCGCCCCCCAGACGCTGTACCGCTTCACGCATCGCCGCCAGATCGACCACCGCCGGTACGCCGGTAAAGTCCTGCATCAGCACGCGTGCGGGTCGGTAGGCAATTTCACGATCGGCATGACCGGTTTGCAGCCAGTCGACCAGCGCTTGCAGATCCTGTTCCAGTACCGTTTCACCATCAATATGACGCAGCAGGTTTTCCAACAGCACCTTCATCGACTTTGGCAGCCGATCAATGTCACCTAAGGTTCTTGCCGCCAGCGGCAAGCTGTAATAGTGATACTTACTATTCAGCGCAACCAGCGTATCCATACTCGTTTCACGAAGATCGGACGACATAGCTCCTCCATTTTTATTATGTCTAAAACAGGGTAATCACTGAGGTCTTGTTTAAAGATAACACATACAGACCGTAACGTTTTGATAACAACACGATTTGATCACAGTGATAGGCAACAGCAATTAACGGCGTAGATCTTCAGGAAAGATAATGGCTTAGACGCTCAAGTCGCCGCAGCTAATACCAGCGGCAATGGTGCTGCAACAGCGGGCGGGTCAATATAACCCTAATCTAATCATGGTGTTCTGAGTGGGTCGCTGCCGGCCTTGCTTTCAGCCACAATCCCAGTTCCTTCACCGCGTCAACCACTTTTTCCAACCGTCGTCCCTCGAGCGTCAGACTGTAGACCACCCGCACCGGCACTTCAGGATATACCGTACGCAGCACGATACCGGCAGACTCCAGCGCCCGCAGATCCATCGTCAACATACGCTGGGAAATTGACGGGATATCACGTCGTAGTTCGCTAAAGCGCTTTGGCCGTTCGAACAGGTAGGAAACGATCAGCAAACGCCAGCGTCCGCCAATCAGATTCATCGCCTCTTCGATTGAACAACCGGAAATTACCTGTTTCATGTTTTTCACCAAGTATACTTTTTGTACCTACACTACAATAATGTGCCTTCTTCCCAATAACAACCGGCATTGCTAAGCTGGCGTCACGCTATACGGATAAGGAAGATACATGAAGCTCTACATTGCCCCTGGAAGTTGCTCGCTGTCCCCACACATTGCACTACGCGAAGCCGGTCTGGCATTTACTCTGGTACCGGTAGATACCAAAACCCATACCTATGATGGTGGCAAGGATTATTATCAAATCAATCCGCTGGGCTACGTGCCGGCATTGGAATTGGCAAACGGCGAGGTGTTCAGAGAAGGCGTGACGCTGATTCAATATATTGCCGATCTGGCGCCAGCGTCTGGCCTGGCTCCGGCCAATGGCACCATCGAACGCTATCGGTTACTTGAATGGCTGAATTTTCTTACCAGCGAGATCCATAAGGGGTTTGTGCCCATTTTCCATGGTGCCAACGCGGGCGGCTATTTTTCCATCGCACAACAGAAACTGTTCAACCATTTCAAGTGGCTAGACGGTCAACTGGCGCAGCGGGAATTTCTGGCCACCGACCGTTTCAGCATTGCCGATGGTTACCTGTTTGCCCTGACCAACTGGGCGAAGGCCGATTGGATGGTATCGGTATATGGGCTGGAGGTGGACTTGTCCTCCCTTGGGCATCTGGCAGCCTGGCACAGCAGAATCATGTGCCGACCGACGGTACAAGCGGCAATCAAGGCGGAAGGATTGACGTTGTGAGAGGTCGGTCGCGGCCGACGTGGCGATGACTTTCTGGTAGCAAGCCGCTTTAGCGTCGCCGTGCTACAGGGGTCAGCCGAAGGGATTCTTAACAGGGATCGCGGCGTCAACAAGGGGGTTAGGTAATGCTAAAGCAGGTGACAACGGGAGAGTGAACGCCTCTCCCGTTGAATCCAGCTCGACCTGTGTCCAAATCAAGCGGCTGAGCGCACGCCAGATGATTGAAACAGCATGCGGCTGCTAATTTGGCGGTTTATTTTTCCGGCAGCAAAATATCCTTGAACATCGCCTCGATGTCTTCGTTCGAACGTAATGCTACGGCGGTATCAACCACGTCGCGGGTCAAATGCGGGGCAAAACGCTGAATGAAGTCATACATGTAGCTACGCAGGAAAGTGCTGCGGCGGAAGCCGATTTTGGTGGTGCTGTAGGTAAAGATATCACGGGCATCAACGGTGACCAGGTCCGGATCCTGAACCGGATCCACCGCCATGCTGGCGATCACCCCAACTCCCAGTCCCAGGCGCACGTAAGTCTTGATAACATCGGCATCGGTGGCGGTAAAAACGATACGCGGCGTGAGGCCGGCGCGGTTAAAGGCGGTATCCAGCTCAGAACGACCGGTAAAACCGAAGGTGTAGGTGACAATCGGATATTCAGCCAGCTCTTCGATGGTAATCTGGCTTTTGCCGGCCAGTGGATGATCGGGTTTCACTACCACTGCGCGGTTCCAGTGGTAGCACGGCAGCATGATCAGATCGTCATACAGGTGCAGCGCTTCGGTGGCGATGGCAAAATCCGCGGTGCCCTTGGACACCGCTTCGGCGATCTGCGTCGGTGAGCCCTGATGCATGTGCAGCGATACCCGTGGGTAGCGTTCGATAAAGCCTTTGATGACGTTCGGCAACGCATAACGTGCCTGCGTATGGGTGGTAGCAACGTACAACGAACCTTTGTCCGGGTAGGTATGCTCGCCGGCCACGGCTTTAATCGCTTCTACCTTGGACAGCACTTCACGCGCGATGCGTATGATTTCCTGGCCGGCAGGCGTCACCTGGGTCAGATGCTTGCCGCTACGGGCAAAAATCTGAATGCCCAGCTCGTCCTCCAACATCCGCACCTGCTTACTGATACCGGGTTGCGAGGTATAAAGCCCTTCTGCTGTCGAAGACACATTCAGGTTGTGATTAACCACTTCCACAATGTAACGAAGCTGCTGCAATTTCATATCTTATACCATCCTAGGTTAAACACTGCGGCCTGGCCGCAATCAGATATATCGGTGTTTCCCGGTATGCTGAAGGCTGATGAGTTTACGCGCTATAAACACAGTGTTTACCCAGATGCTGAAGAAAACGCCGTTGTTAATAAGCTTTAATCATAAGAAATCTTTTTATATAACCACTATATCATGCTACAGCTTCAAGTATAGATCCCCGTCACACAATGATAACGATTATTCCGCATGGTTATCAACGCGCAATCTGCCGACCAGGCACCAAAACCAACCGGGCTATACCCTGGCCGTTCTTTTCAGGGCAAAAAAAACCAGCCACTCGGGCTGGTTTTTAAGATTGTTGCCATCAACAACGCTTACTTCTTGGTTTCAACCCACTTGCCGTCGATGAAGAACGCGGTCCAGCCGGTAGCCTTACCGTCTTTCTCGGCAGACACATACTGCTGCTTGGTCTTACGGCTAAAGCGCACCAGCGTCTTGTTACCTTCCGGATCGGCAACCGGCGCATCCGCCAGGTAGCGCAGTTTTTCAGGCAGGCGATCCTTGAAGCGCTGCAACTCTTCCACCAGCGGCGCACGGGTTTCGCGCGATTTAGGGAAGGTATTGGCAGCCAGGAACACACCGGCCGCGCCATCACGCAACACGAAATAGGCGTCAGACTTTTCGCACGGCAACTCCGGCAACGGAACCGGATCTTCCTTCGGCGGCGCGACATCACCGTTGCGCAGGATCTTGCGGGTGTTTTTACACTCGTCGTTGGTGCAGCCCATGTACTTGCCGAAACGCCCCATTTTCAGGTGCATCTCAGAGCCACACTTTTCGCATTCCACAACCGGGCCATCGTAGCCTTTGATGCGGAACTCACCCTCTTCAATCTCATAACCGTCACACGCCGGATTATTACCACAGACGTGCAGCTTGCGCTGGTTATCAATCAGATAGCTATCCATTGCCGTACCGCATTTCTGGCAGCGGCGACGGGCACGCAAGGCATTGGTTTCCGCATCGTCCCCTTCGAGAACGTTGAGCACTTCCGTTTCGGGAACCAGATTGATGGTGGTCTTGCAGCGCTCCTTCGGCGATAGCGCGTAGCCAGAGCAACCGAGGAACACACCGGTGCTGGCGGTACGAATCCCCATCTGACGACCACAGGTCGGGCAGGCGATGCTGGTCAGCACCATCTGGTTTGGCCGCATGCCGCCTTCTTCCGGATCTTTTTCTGCCCTTTCCAGCTGTTCGCTGAATTCGGCAAAGAACTCATCCAGTACCGCTTTCCATTCGGCGTGATTGTTCGCCACCTGATCCAGGCCGTCTTCCATGCGCGCGGTGAAGTCGTAATTCATCAGTTCGCGGAAGTTTTCCTCCAGCCGATCGGTGACGATTTCGCCCATTTTCTCGGCGTAAAAACGGCGGTTTTCCACCCTCACGTAACCACGATCCTGAATGGTCGAAATGATCGACGCGTAGGTCGACGGACGGCCGATACCTCGTTTTTCCAACTCTTTGACCAGCGACGCTTCGCTGTAACGCGCCGGCGGCTTGGTGAAGTGCTGGCTTGGGAGCAGCTGTTGCAGATCCAGCTCGCTACCGATTTCAACGTACGGCAAGGTGCGATCTTCATCGCCTTTGCGCAGAGCCGGCATCACTTTGGTCCAACCGTCGAAACGCAGCGTACGGCCCTTGGCGCGCAGCTGATAGTCGCCGGCCTGTACCGTCAGAGTGGTGGAATCGTATTGCGCCGGCGTCATCTGACAGGCCACGAACTGCCGCCAGATCAGCTGATACAGCTTCTGCGCGTCCGCTTCCATGTCTTTGAGCTGCTCCGCCACCACGCTGACGTCGGAAGGACGAATCGCTTCGTGCGCTTCCTGCGAGTTTTCTTTGCTGCTGTAGTGGTTAGGCGCTTTCGGCAGGTATTTATCGCCGAAGTTATCGCCAATGTAACCACGCACCATGTTCAGCGCATCCTGGCTCAGGTTGGTAGAGTCGGTACGCATGTAGGTGATGTGGCCAGCTTCATAAAGCCGTTGCGCCATCATCATGGTTTTCTTCACGCCGAAGCTCAGACGCGTACTGGCGGCCTGCTGTAGCGTCGAGGTAATGAACGGCGCGCCCGGTTTGCTGCTGGTCGGCTTGTCTTCACGATCGAGCACCGTATAACGGGCTTTTTCCAGCAGGTTGAGCGCCGCATGGGTCTGATCGCGATTGACCGGTTTGAACGGCTTACCGCCGGCATGGGTCACTTCCATCCGCAGCGCGGTATCATCCTTCGCCAGCAGGTCGGCGTGCAGTTCCCAGAACTCTTCCGGCACGAAGGCCTTGATATCGCGCTCGCGCTCTACCACCAACCGCACCGCAACGGATTGCACACGTCCGGCGGACAGGCCGCGGGCGATTTTCTTCCACAGCAGCGGCGAAACCATATAGCCCACCACGCGGTCCATAAAGCGACGCGCCTGCTGCGCATTGACACGATCGATATTCAACTCACCCGGCGCTTTAAAGGCCTGCTGGATGGCGTTTTTGGTAATTTCGTTAAATACCACGCGGCTAAAACGCGTATCGTCTCCGCCGATCACTTCCCGCAGGTGCCAGGCAATGGCTTCCCCTTCGCGGTCCAAGTCAGTTGCGAGGTAGATGTGGTCGGCGTTTTCCGCCAGATTTTTTAACTCGGCAACAACTTTCTCTTTACCCGGCAGAATTTCATAATGTGCTTTCCAGCCATGATACGGGTCAACGCCCATTCGATTAACCAGCGCCGCCGTTGCGTCTTTTTTAACTTTTTTCTTGGCTTTGTTTTCTGTTGAGTCAGCGCTCTTTTTGCTGGCTGAGCCACTGGTCGGCAAATCACGGATATGACCCACGCTGGACTTCACCACGTAGTCATTTCCTAAATATTTATTAATAGTTTTGGCTTTTGCCGGGGACTCAACTATTACGAGAGCTTTACCCATATTTACCTTTACCTAATTTATTTCTTCTAAAAAGAAGCCTTTTAACTTGCCGTATCGCAGCAATTCACATCTCTTTTTTATATTGCGGCAGTCTGGCTGGAGATCAACATATTTTTTCCCGTTGGCTGCTTAACTGCTCAACCTAAAGGCAAGTTGCTGAAAGTCCTTGCATTCCGCCCACGCCCCAGAGGTATGAACGACGCTGGCTCATTGGCAGCGTAAACAAAATCTTCCACCCGATACCACAAAATCCCACACTGTACCTGATAAAAAACGCCACGCAACCTAATTAGCACGGAAAGGATGATTTCGCCAATCGGCAACAACAACTGGCCATCCAGATGGCAAATAAACCCGACTCGGTTTGCGGCCAAACGTCAACCGGCGTTAGAATATGTGCAGAGTATATGTCTGGAGTGTAATAAATGCGCACTAATACATCCCCAATCACCCGTCAATGTCTGCTGTCAGAAGCAAATAACATCATTCGCCAACATGAAGATTATCTTCACGGTATGGTAGCCACCGAGGTGGAACAAAAAAGCGGAGTTTTAGTTTTTCGCGGCGAATTCTTTTTAGATCCGGACGGCTTGCCAACCGCAAAAACGACGGCGGTGTTTAATATGTTTAAACATCTGGCGCACCTGCTCTCAGATAAATATCATCTGGTCGATTAGAAAAAAACAGGGGGCCGAAAGCCCCCCGTTTGCCTTACAATAACGGTTTTTCCCCACGCTGCCACCAGCGCAGCAACAGGCGGTCGGCGCTTTCCGCCGCGCTGCCGGTGAACCGATCCACCCACCGCTTGCGTCGGCTATAACGCACCCCGACCACTTCATGATTTTCCATCTCGGCGATCAGCAAATCATCGCTGGTGCCCACCGCATCAATCAGCCCCTTTTCCTTCGCCTGGGTACCAAACCAATGCTCGCCGGTCGCCACGCTGTCAATATCCAGCGACGGGCGTTGCTGATGGACAAACTGCTTGAACAGCTCATGGGTTTCGTTCAGGTCTTCGCGAAACTTGTCGCGCCCCTGCTCGGTGTTTTCACCAAACAGCGTCAGCGTACGCTTGAATTGGCCGGCGGTATGCAGTTCAACATCGATATCGTTCTTTTTCAGCAGGCGATGGAAGTTGGGGATTTGCGCCACCACGCCGATCGAGCCGATGATGGCGAAAGGCGCCGCCACGATACGGTCGGCCACGCAGGCCATCATGTAACCACCACTGGCAGCCACCTTGTCCACCGCGACCGTCAGACGGATGCCGCCCTTGCGCAAGCGTTCCAACTGCGACGCGGCTAAACCATAACCGTGTACCACGCCTCCCGGACTTTCCAGCCGTAGCAGCACTTCGTCTTCCGCCGTGGCCACCGCCAGCACTGCCGAAATCTCTTCCCGCAACGACGTCACTTCATGCGCATCCATGCTGCCTTTGAAATCCAGCACATACAGGCAAGGTTTGCTCGCTTGCGCCGCCCCCGATTTCGCACGCTGCTTTTTGAGCTTATCGTCGGCCTTGGTCTGCTTCTTGAACTGTTTACTCCACATCTTTTGTTCTGCCGCGCCCATCCGCGCCAGACGCATTTCACGCTGCATTTCTCGATATTGCTCACCGAGATCGGTGAGTTGCAGCTCCCCTTTTTGCTGGCTTTTACGTTGCCCCAGGCTCACCGCTAACAGCGCCAGCGCGGCGATGGCAATCACCACCGTGGCAACCTTGGCCAAAAACAGGCCGTAAACAGATATAAACTCCACAGATTCCGCCTTTTTTACAGGTTGTTAGTATACTCCGCTCATTCTAGCCAACCGACGCTGCGGCTGTCGCGGCCAAATGAAAATTACATGCATCAGGATGCCACGCGCCAACAACGTCAAACGGGCGAGCATCTGAGGTTATGGGGGCGTTTTATGCACAACCAAGCTGAGATTGTTCCGTTTTTGTTACAAAAGAATGCCGTTTCTGCCGGCTAATCATTGAAAATGCGATCCATTTCAGGCATATAACACGCATTATTCATCAAATTGATGAGACAAATTCGCTGCGGGGCCAGCCTGGCGGTCGAGCCTTTGCTCCCCTTGCCTGGCCTCCTCACCCACTGCTTTTCCCCAGGCAACGCGGGAAAGCGATCTCGGCGCGAGGAATTATTGTGCACTACAACCCCAAACATGACCTGCTCGATCAACGCATCATTCTCGTCACCGGCGCCGGAGACGGCATCGGCCGCGAGGCCGCTCTGACCTACGCCCGTTTCGGCGCGCAACTGGTGCTGCTGGGACGCACCGAAAGCAAACTGCAGGCGGTGCAACACGAAATAGCCACCCTCGGCGGCCGGCCGGCGTCTACCATCACGCTGGATCTGCTTCATGCCACACCAGAGCAGTGCCAACAGCTTGCTGACGATCTGGCAGCCCAGGTGCCACGCCTCGACGGCGTGCTGCATAACGCCGGTCTGCTGGGCGACATTGTGCCGATGGCCGACATAACCATGGAGATGTGGAATGAGGTGATGCAGGTCAACGTCAACGCCACCTCTATGCTGACCCAGGCATTGCTGCCGCTGTTGCTGAAATCCAGCGCAGGTTCTCTGGTGTTCACCAGCTCAAGCGTCGGTCGAACGGGCCGCGCCAACTGGGGCGCCTACGCAGTTTCCAAATTCGCCACCGAGGGCATGATGCAGGTGTTGGCGGAAGAATATAAAAGTCGTAATTTGCGGGTAAACTGCATCAATCCGGGGGGAACGCGCACCAATATGCGGGCAAATGCCTTCCCGGACGAGGACCGCAACAAGCTCAAGACCCCGGCTGATATCATGCCGCTTTACCTGTATTTGATGGGCGATGACAGCCGCCGTAAAACCGGCATGAGCTTTGATGCCCAACCCAATCGCAAACCCGGCGCTGCCGAATAGGAGAAAGCCTGCATGACCGAAGATCGTCACCAGCAACGGCAACAACGTCTGAAGGAACAGGTCGATGCCCGTATCGCCAGCGCGCAGGACGAACGCGGTTTAGTGCTGGTATTCACCGGCAACGGTAAAGGCAAGACCACCGCCGCGTTTGGCACGGTTACGCGCGCGGTCGGCCACGGCATGCGTGCCGGGGTGATCCAGTTTATCAAGGGCGAATGGCCAAACGGCGAGAAAAATCTGCTCCAGCAACACGGCGTGGAATTTCAGGTCATGGCCACCGGCTTTACCTGGGAGACACAGAACAAAGACACCGACAGCGCCGCCTGCCAGGCGGTATGGCAACATGGCAAGCGAATGCTGGCCGACAGCGCACTGGATCTGGTGCTGTTGGATGAGGTGACCTATATGGTCAGCTACGGCTATCTGGCACTGGAAGAACTGTTGACGGCGTTGGCGCAACGCCCTGCCCATCAAACGGTGATGATTACCGGACGAGGTTGTCATCGGGATGTGCTGGAACTGGCGGATACCGTGACCGAAATGCGGCCGGTAAAGCATGCGTTTGATGCCGGCATCAAAGCGCAACAGGGAATTGATTGGTGATAAAGCGTAGCCGCGCGTGGCGGCTACGTAGCAACGCTTAGTTACGCTTGCTTGGCTTGCCTGGTTTGCCGCCCGCGGCGCTACGACGGCCGGTTGACACCTGGCTATGGCGCTTGACCGCGCGGCGGATCTGGTTCGCCTTGACACGGCGACGCTCGCGTTCCACCGGCAGTTTGCTGACGGTTTCCGGTTGCAGATCGACCAGTTCACGCAGGTAGTTGATGGCCGGCAGATCCAGTTCGGTCCAACCACCACGTGGAATACCCTTCGGCAAGTTGATGTCGCCATAGCGCACGCGGATTAGACGACTGACCTGCACGCCTACCGCTTCCCACAGGCGACGGACTTCGCGGTTGCGCCCTTCGGTCAGGGTCACGTTATACCACTGATTGAGGCCTTCGCCGCCCTGGAAGCTGATGGTACGAAACGCCGCCGGGCCATCTTCCAGCTGTACGCCACGGCTAAGCTGCTTCACTTTGTCGTCGTCAATCTGGCCAAACACGCGCACCGCATATTCCCGCTCGACTTCGCGACTCGGGTGCATCAAGCGGTTGGCCAGCTCACCGTCGGTGGTGAACAGCAACAGACCCGAGGTGTTTACGTCCAGGCGGCCAACGGCCACCCAACGTGACCCACGCAGTTTAGGCAGACGATCGAATACCGTTGGTCGGCCTTCCGGATCGCTACGGGTGCAGAGTTCGCCTTCTGGTTTGTAGTAGGCCAATACGCGACAAACCGCTTCTTCGGATTCCTTGATCGAAACAACGTGCCCGTCCAAGCGGATCTTCATTCCTTGAACGACTTCGACACGATCGCCCAGCTTGGCGATTTTACCGTCAACGCTGACGCGCCCGGCTTCAATCATGGTTTCGATTTCGCGGCGCGAACCGTGACCGGCACGCGCTAAAACTTTCTGTAACTTTTCGCTCATTGAGCAACCTCTAGTGTCGCCTTCACAGGCGTCGTATATAATAGCGTCATCAACAAGTTAGCTTTAAAAAAACGCTAACCTGCCGGATTGTAAGATTTTTTAAAGAAAAGCACGCCAAAGGGCGTCACGGCAGATGCCACGCCCGATGCTCAGGGGTCAGACATACTACACGAATTTTAAGCTAAAGGGTTCTAATAAATCGAAATGGATGCCCTGACAATTAGCCAGGTTCGTCGGGTATTGTCAGTGAACAAACGCTGTCATATTCCCCCCCTATCTCGAACGGTTCAAGATGATTGTCGGCGGTAACATGGCAGCGTTAGGACAGTTAACCTATTGAATAACGAGCGGGAACCGGTAAAGCGCATCGAATGGAAGAATCAGCACAAAATGCACCGGTATCAGTGCCGTTCACACGGGAAAGCGGATGACAGCGCCAGCATGATCACCGAAGGTGCCGAATAATGAAGTTGCTCTGGGTGTTCGTTCAGGTATTGCATCACCGCATCCGACGCCATACCAACGCTCATGCCGGTATCGGGGCAAATGTTGCGGTTACCCTGCATCGAGTAAGTATCAAATACGCCAGCGACATAGCCCATGAACATGCCGCCATCCAGCGCTTGTGCAACGGTTGCCGTGCCGTTTTTGTTTTTTACGTAACCTTCGCTTTCGGAGAGCAACGCGCTACCGGAGTAAAAACCGGCGTTTGCCGCAAACGAAACCAGTAATACCACCGCCATAAAAGCCTGTTTAATCATCGCCACGCATCCTGCCATTATCAGTTTTGTCCTTGTAGAATAGCGCTTTTCACGGCGCTTGCCGCCGTGAGGCGCTATTTTTCAGAATTTGTTGATGGCACCGCGGGGGTTTTCAGCGAAATGGCGTCGGATCGCCTGCCCCTTCACGCACCACTTCCGGCGAAGATTCAGTCAGATCAATTACCGTGGTCGGCTGTTGCCCGAGAAATCCGCCGTGAATCACCAGTTCGACCTGTTTACCCAAATGATCGCTGATTTCTTCTGGATCGGATTCGGCAAAATCATTACCCGGCAGCATCAGGGTGGTCGACATCATCGGCTCGTTGAGCTCTTCCAGCAACGCCAGAGCGATCGGATTGGACGGCACACGCAACCCGATGGTCTTGCGCTTGTCGTTCATCAGTCGACGTGGCACTTCCTTGGTCGCCTTGAGAATAAACGTGTAATGACCTGGCGTGTTGTTTTTGATCAGGCGAAACGCGCTGTTATCCACATAGGCATAGGTGGACAGCTCGGAAAGGTCGCGACACATCAGGGTAAAATTATGATTGCCGTCCAACTGACGGATGCGGCAGATTCGTTCCATTGCGGCTTTTTCTTCCAGCTTGCAGCCTAACGCATAGCCTGAATCGGTCGGGTAGACGATGACTCCGCCTTTGCGCAGTACTTCCACGGCCTGGTTAATCAAACGTGGCTGAGGATTGTCTGGATGAATATAAAAAAGCTGGCTCATGTATTGCTCCTAAAATGGTACACGCGGACGGCCCCGCCCACGTTGTTCGCCTGAGGTGTTACGTCAGGATCGCTACTGCGCCTGCGGCCAATCACGCCAGACTGGCTCCACGCCACCTGGCAACCACAGCTTGCGACCAAGTTCAATCCACGAACAGGGCTGATGGAAATCCGACCCTTGTGATGCCAGCAGTTGGAAATCCTGCGCATACGCGGCCAATTGGCTGCGCTCGTTCGGCGCCTGCTGGCATTGGGCGACCTCCATCGCATCACCGTGCTGTTCGGCAAAGTGTGCCAACAGACGTTTCAGCCACTTGGCGGTCAAATCGTAACGCCCAGGGTGAGCCATCACCGCCTGCCCACCGGATTGATGAATCACATCAATAGCTTGTTCTATTGTACACCACTGCGGTGGAACGTAGCCGGTTTTCCCTTTCGCCAGGTATTTCTTGAATACCTGCGCCATGTTGTCCGCTACGCCTTTCTGCACCAGATAGCGGGCAAAATGGCCACGGGTCACCGCACCGCCGTCAGCCAGACGCTGAGCGCCTTCATAGGCGCCTTCGATGCGCGCCTTGGCCAGCCGCAGGCCAATTTCCTGCGCGCGCAGCGTGCGTCGTTCACTTTGTTCGGCCAGCAGTTGCACCATCGCCGGGTGCGTGACGTCAATGTTCAGGCCGACGATGTGAATTTCATGGTTTTCCCACAGCGTGGAGATTTCAACGCCGTTGACCAATTGCAGCGGCAGCGCCAGCTGTGCGATAGCCGCAGCAGCTTCGGCCAGGCCGGCAGTGGTGTCATGGTCAGTGATGGCCAATACGCCTACCCGCATCTCCACCGCCCTTTGCACCAGTTGCGTTGGCGTCAGGTAGCCATCGGAGGCGGTGGTATGGCTATGAAGGTCGTACAGCGTAAATGCGGAGGGCTGAGGGTTACTGTCAGTCAAAAGAAATATCCGGCTATGGCTTGGGCCGTCATCATAGCCTCTATTGCCGGTTGGACGGAAATCTATTCTGTACCCACGCCGGCAGGCTACACCGGCGGCGGAAGGGAAAAAACCCGATGGCGCTAACACATTGTGCAAAAAGAGGGTTGACATCGCCACCTCGAACCAGTTAACTAGTACACAAGTTCACGGCAATGGCCGTGTTGAATATCCCGTTGGATGATAACCAGAGAGAGCATAAAAATGAGCAAACAGACTTCTCTTCTTCGTTGGTGGCGTACCTCCCTTTCGCGGGCGGTGTAATCGCATACCTGTCATCTGACACTGCAGATTCTCCAAGCCCGCCGTTACGCGGGCTTTTTTATGGACAGAATTTAACTGGAACTACCGATAATGACCAAACCACAACTGACATTGCTGAAGGCCGAAGCCAGTTATCGCGGCGATCCGACCACCATTTTCCACCAGCTGTGCGGCGCACGTCCGGCCACCCTGCTGTTGGAATCCGCGGAAATCAACAGCAAGCAAAACCTGCAGAGCCTGCTGGTGATCGACAGTGCGCTGCGCATCACCGCGCTGGGTCGTCAGGTCAGCGTGCAAGCCCTGACCGCCAATGGCGCGGCCCTGCTGCCGTTGCTGGACGAGGCGTTACCGGCAGAAGTGCATAATGAAGCGCGGCCAAATGGCCGTGAGCTGTCCTTCCCGCGCATTGACGCGGTGCAGGACGAAGATGCGCGTCTGCGTTCCTTGTCAGTGTTCGACGCATTGCGTACGCTGCTGAAGGTGGTCGACTCGCCGGCCGACGAGCGTGAAGCCATGATGCTTGGCGGCCTGTTTGCCTACGATCTGGTCGCCGGCTTCGAAGACTTGCCTGAGCTGCGCCATGACCAGCGTTGCCCGGATTTCTGTTTCTATCTGGCGGAAACCCTGTTGGTACTCGACCACCAGCATGGCGTTGCCCGCCTGCAAGCCAGCGTGTTCACCGGAGACAATACCGAGCGGCAACGCCTGCAACAACGGCTACAACAGGTTCAGCAACAGCTGAAGAAGACACCGCAGCCCATCCCGCATCAGACGCTGGCAGACATGCAGTTGAGCTGCAACCAGAGCGATGAAGAATACAGCGCAGTGGTCAGCCACATGCAACAGGCCATCCGTCAGGGTGAGATTTTCCAGGTAGTGCCGTCCCGCCGCTTTTCGCTGCCGTGCCCGGCACCGTTGGCAGCCTACCAAACGTTGAAGGACAGCAATCCAAGCCCTTACATGTTCTTCATGCAGGACAACGACTTCACGCTGTTCGGCGCCTCACCGGAAAGCGCGCTGAAATATGACGCCAGCAACCGTCAGATCGAGATCTACCCGATCGCCGGCACCCGTCCGCGCGGCCGGCGTCAGGACGGCGCGCTCGATCTGGATCTCGACAGCCGCATTGAACTGGAAATGCGCACCGACCATAAAGAACTGGCGGAGCACCTGATGCTGGTTGACCTGGCGCGCAACGATCTGGCGCGTATTTGTACCGCCGGCAGCCGTTACGTCGCCGACCTGACCAAAGTCGACCGCTATTCTTTCGTCATGCATCTGGTGTCTCGGGTGGTCGGCAGCCTGCGTAGCGATCTTGACGTGCTGCATGCCTATCAGGCCTGCATGAATATGGGCACCCTGAGCGGCGCTCCCAAAGTTCGCGCCATGCAACTGATTGCCGCCTCCGAAGGCAGCCGTCGTGGTAGCTACGGCGGCGCTGTAGGCTACTTCACCGCCACCGGCGATCTCGATACCTGTATCGTTATTCGTTCGGCCTATGTCGAAGACGGCATTGCCACCGTACAGGCCGGCGCCGGCGTGGTGCTGGACTCGGTCCCCCAGGCGGAAGCCGATGAAACCCGTAATAAAGCCCGTGCCGTGCTGCGTGCCATCGCCACCGCGCATCATGCCAAGGAGGTATTCTGATGGCCGATATCCTGCTGCTCGACAACGTCGATTCCTTTACCTACAACCTGGTCGATCAACTGCGCTCCAGCGGCCATCAGGTGGTGATTTACCGTAATCAGGTGGCTGCCGAAGCGATCATTGACCGTTTACAGCAGATGACACAGCCGGTGCTGATGCTGTCGCCCGGCCCCGGAACCCCAGCCGACGCCGGCTGTATGCCGACACTGCTGCAACGCCTGCGGGGCCGGTTGCCGATAATCGGTATCTGCCTCGGTCACCAGGCGATTGTCGAAGCCTACGGCGGCCATGTCGGCCAGGCCGGCGAGATCCTGCACGGCAAGGCGTCCGCCATCAGCCACGACGGCGAAGCGATGTTCAGCGACATGGCCAACCCGCTGCCGGTCGCACGCTACCACTCGCTGGTCGGCAGCAATATCCCGGCCGAACTGACGGTCAACGCACAGTTCGGGGAAATGGTGATGGCGGTACGGCACGATGCCGATCGCGTATGTGGTTTCCAGTTCCATCCTGAATCTATTCTGACCACCCAGGGTGCACGTTTGCTGGAGCAAACTCTGGCCTGGGCGCTGGCGAAGTAAGCAGAGGACACATTGATGCAATCTATTCTTGAGAAACTGTACCGTTCAGAATCAATGGACCAGCAGGAAAGCCAGCAGTTGTTCAGCGCCATCGTGCGCGGTGAGCTGGAACCAAGCCAGTTAGCCGCCGCTCTGATCAGTATGAAGATCCGCGGCGAACGCCCGGCAGAAATCGCTGGCGCAGCGCAGGCCTTATTGGCGGATGCCCAACCGTTCCCTCGGCCGGACTATGCGTTTGCCGATATCGTCGGCACCGGCGGCGACGGCACCAACAGCATTAATATTTCCACCGCCAGCGCATTTGTGGCGGCGGCCTGCGGCGCCAAGATTGCCAAACACGGCAATCGCAGCGTTTCCAGCCGTTCGGGCTCCTCCGACCTGCTGGCGGCATTTGGCATTCGCCTGGATCTGCCGGCAGATCAAGCGCGCAAGGCACTGGATGAACTCGGCGTATGTTTTCTGTTTGCACCGCAGTATCACACCGGATTCCGCCACGCGATGCCGGTGCGCCAGCAGTTGAAAACCCGGACGGTGTTCAACGTGCTAGGCCCGTTGATTAATCCGGCACGCCCACCGCTGGCGCTGATTGGCGTTTACAGCCCGGAACTGGTACTGCCGATTGCCGAAACTCTGCGCGTACTGGGCTATCAGCGCGCTGCGGTGGTGCACGGCGGCGGTATGGACGAGGTGGCCATCCACACCACCACCCAGGTGGCCGAACTGAACAACGGTGAAATTGACAGCTACAGTCTGACGCCGGCCTCCTTTGGTCTGGACAGCTATCCGCTGGCATCGCTGCTGGGCGGTTCGCCGGAAGAAAACCGTGACATTCTGGCACGGTTGTTACAAGGTAAAGGTGACCCGGCACACGCCGCAGCGGTCGCGGCTAACGTCGCGTTGCTGCTGAAGTTATTCGGACAGGAAGACCTGCGCCACAATGCGCAGCAGGCATTGGACATGATTCATAGCGGACAGGCCTATGAGCGAGTGACCGCTCTGGCAGCAAGAGGATAAATGATGCAGGAAACCGTGCTCAACAAGATTGTTCGTGACAAGGCGCAATGGGTCGCAGCACGACAGCAACAACAGCCGCTGGCCAGCTTCCAACAGGATATCGCCCCCAGCACACGCAGCTTCTACCATGCGCTGCAAGGCACCAGAACGGCGTTTATTCTTGAATGCAAGAAAGCGTCGCCCTCCAAGGGGCTGATTCGCGAAAACTTCGATCCGCTGGAGATTGCCGGGGTGTACCGGGATTATGCATCGGCAATTTCGGTGCTGACCGATGAAAAATACTTCCAGGGCAGCTTCGACTTCCTGCCACTGGTCAGCAAAACCGTGACCCAACCGGTGCTGTGCAAAGACTTTATTATCGATCCGTACCAAATCTACCTGGCGCGCTACTATCAGGCTGACGCCATACTGCTGATGCTGTCGGTTCTCGACGATCAACAGTACCGCCAGTTGGCGGCGGTGGCGCACAGCCTCGACATGGGCGTGCTGACCGAAGTGATCAGCGAAGAGGAATTACAGCGTGCGATTGCGCTGGAGGCCAAAGTGGTCGGCATCAATAATCGTGACCTGCGCGATCTGAGCATCGATCTCGATCGCACTCGCACGCTGGCGCCGCGCGTGCCGCACGGCGTGACGGTGATCAGCGAATCCGGCATCAACAATTACGGTCAGATCCGCGAGCTTAGCCGCTTCGCCAACGGTTTTCTGATCGGCAGTGCGTTGATGTCGGAAAGCAATCTGCGCTGCGCAGTGCGTCGCGTGCTGCTGGGCGACAACAAGGTCTGCGGGCTGACGCGTGCGCAAGACGCTGCGGCGGCCTATCAGGCCGGTGCCAACTATGGCGGATTGATCTTCGTCGGCCGTTCACCGCGTTATGTGGACATCAGCCGCGCGCGGGAAGTGATTTCCGGCGCACCGCTCAACTATGTCGGCGTGTTCTGTGATGCGCAGGTGGATACCGTGGCGCAAACCGTTGAGCGCCTGGGTCTGAAGGCCGTGCAGTTGCACGGCGCGGAGGATCAGGCCTACATCACCACGCTGCGCGCCAAACTGCCATCCTCATGCCAAATCTGGAAAGCGCTAAGCGTGAAAGACCGTGTACCGGCTCGTGAGCTGCAACAGGTTGACCGCTATCTGCTGGACAACGGCGCCGGCGGCACCGGCCAACGCTTCGACTGGAGTGTGCTGCACGGAGAGGATCTCGACAACGTGATGCTGGCCGGCGGCCTGAGCGCCGACAACTGCGTCGAAGCCGCGCAACTCGGCTGTGCCGGCCTGGATTTCAATTCCGGCGTTGAAAGCACGCCTGGCATCAAGGATGCCGATCGTATCGCCGCGGTGTTCCAGACGCTGCGTGCCTACTGATGACGATATTTAACCAAGATAATTGACGGGAAACATAATGACGCTGCTTAACCCCTACTTCGGTGAATTTGGTGGTATGTACGTACCGCAAATTCTGATGCCGGCCCTGAATCAATTGGAAGAAGCCTTCGTCAGCGCCCAGCGCGACCCTGAATTCCAGGCTGAATTTATCGATCTGCTGAAAAACTACGCTGGGCGCCCAACGGCGCTGACGCTGTGCAAAAACCTGACCGCTGGCACCAACACCAAGCTGTATCTAAAGCGCGAAGACTTGCTGCACGGCGGCGCGCATAAAACCAACCAGGTGCTGGGACAGGCGCTGCTGGCCAAACGGATGGGCAAAACGGAAATCATCGCCGAAACCGGCGCCGGTCAGCACGGTGTAGCCTCGGCGCTGGCCAGCGCCCTGCTCGGTTTGAAGTGCCGCGTATACATGGGCGCCAAGGACGTCGAACGCCAATCGCCAAACGTGTTCCGCATGCGGCTGATGGGCGCCGAGGTCATCCCGGTACACAGCGGTTCTTCTACGCTGAAAGACGCCTGCAACGAAGCGTTGCGCGACTGGTCCGGCAGCTACGACACCGCGCACTACATGCTCGGCACCGCCGCCGGTCCGCACCCGTATCCCACCATCGTGCGTGAATTCCAGCGGATGATCGGCGAAGAGACCAAAGCACAGGTGTTAGAACGCGAAGGACGTCTACCCGATGCGGTTCTGGCCTGCGTCGGCGGCGGTTCCAATGCCATCGGCATGTTCGCCGACTTTATCGACGAAACCAGCGTCGGCCTGATCGGCGTAGAACCGGCGGGCCTCGGGATCGAAACCGGTCAGCATGGCGCGCCACTGAAGCATGGCCACGTTGGCATCTATTTCGGCATGAAGGCACCGATGATGCAAACCGCCGAAGGACAGATCGAAGAGTCGTACTCGATTTCCGCCGGGCTGGATTTCCCTTCCGTCGGGCCGCAACATGCCTATCTTAATAGCATCGGCCGTGCGGAGTACGTTTCAATCACCGACGACGAAGCGCTTGATGCGTTCAAGGCGCTCTCCCGTCATGAAGGCATCATTCCGGCCCTGGAATCTTCCCACGCGCTGGCCCACGCGCTGAAAATGATCCGTGAAACGCCGCAAAAAGAGCAGATTCTGGTGGTTAACCTGTCTGGCCGCGGCGACAAGGACATATTTACCGTTCACGATATTTTGAAAGCACGGGGAGAAATCTGATGGAACGTTACCAGCAACTGTTCAAGCGCCTGGAAAGCCAACGTGAAGGTGCTTTCGTGCCCTTCGTCACGCTGGGCGATCCCAATCCGACGCTGTCGCTGCAAATTATCGATACCCTGATCGAAAACGGCGCGGATGCGCTGGAACTGGGCATCCCGTTTTCCGATCCGCTGGCCGATGGCCCGACGATTCAAAGCGCCGCGCTGCGGGCATTTGCCGCCGGCGTAACGCCAACCCAGTGCTTTGAAATGCTGGCGATCATTCGCCAAAAACACCCGGAGATACCGATTGGTTTGCTGATGTACGCCAATCTGGTGTTCCATAAAGGGATTGATGCGTTTTATCAGCGCTGCGCGCAAGTCGGCGTCGATTCGGTGCTGATCGCCGATGTACCGTTTGAAGAGTCTGCGCCATTCCGCGCTGCGGCGTTGCGACATGATATCGCGCCAATCTTTATCTGCCCGCCGAACGCCAATGACGATCTGCTGCGGGAAATTTCCTCGCACGGCCGTGGCTATACCTACCTGCTGTCGCGTGCCGGGGTGACCGGTACCGAAAGCCGCGCCCAGTTGCCGCTACACCATTTGGTCAACACGCTGCGTGAATACCGCGCTGCACCACCGCTGCAGGGGTTCGGCATTTCCGAACCGTCACAGGTGCGTGATGCATTACAGGCCGGTGCCGCCGGCGCGATTTCCGGGTCTGCAATAGTTAAAATCATTGAACAGCACCAGCAACAACCGGCCGAGATGCTCGCCAGACTGGGCGCGTTCGTCAGTGAAATGAAGGCAGCTACCCGCAGCTAAGTGCAAAAAACACGGCGCGCATTTGAACTCATTCGCGTCTTGTCACACAATAGATTGTGTCCGTAGTTTCAACAAAAATAACATTGCATGGAGAGTAATTTATGAAGCTATTCAAAACCCTTTCAGCCCTGTGTGCGGCGGCGGTGATGGCGATGGCGGTAAGCGCCTGTGCGCCGACGGCAACCTCTGAAGGGACTGGCGGGTATATTGATGACACGGTTGTGACGACAAAAGTAAAATCAGCGCTGCTGGCAGACAAATCGATCAAGTCGACTGAAATCAGCGTAGAAACCTTCAAGGGGCGAGTGCAGTTGAGCGGCTTCGTAAGCTCTAGCGCCGATGCCAACCGCGCTGTGCAGGTAACGCGCGGCGTGGCCGGTGTGAAATCGGTTGAAAACGTTATGCAGGTCAAGTAACGATGCCGACAGGGGAGCCGGACGGCTCCCCTGTTTCAGGCATCACGGTTATCAGAAGCGATAACCGGCACCGAACATGAACACCCACGGATCAAGACGCGTATCAATGCTGTGATGCTCACCGGCGGCATCATCAAAGCGAACTTTTGTTTCGATATTCATCCACCATACCGACATGTTCAACATCCAGTGCTCGTCCAGGTTGTAATCCAGACCGGCCTGAGCCGCCACGCCCCACGAGTCTTTCAGGCTCAGATTGCTCAACCCGGCGCCCTTGCCATTGTCATTGAACTTTTCGTCAAAGAAAGTGGTGTAGTTGACACCTACCCCGAGATACGGACGCAGTTTATCCTGCCGATCGCCAAAATAGTATTGCGCCATCAAGGTTGGCGGCAGTTGATGCACCGTGGCGATGTCACCGTTGACGGCTTTGCCGTTCAGCGACACCTTATGGCGAAACGGCGTGGCTGCCAGCAGCTCGATACCGATATTGTCGGTGGCCATATAGCCGAAGGTCAGGCCTAACTGGGTATTATTATCCGCCTTGAACGATCCCTGCCCCAGCACGTCATCCGAACCGGTTGTCGGACGCACCGTTGCGGTACCCGCACGGAACAGGAAATCACCCGCTTGATGCGCACTTGCCACCATCGGGGCCATCATAGCCGCCAATACCACCAGAGTTGTCTTTTTCATTATCCATTCCATTAGTGTGGTTTACAGACTCGACGAATATACCTACTACAGGGTATTTATGATCCAATCGAGATCACATCTTATGTGTAAATAAATTAATTCCCACCAAAAACAAGGTTACTTAACTGGTTAATAAATCAAGAATTGATCTGAATCAAAAAACGCAGAGAGCCGCCAACAGAGTGAAACGCAAAATTTCAGTTGCCAAAAATCAGGCGACTGGGTAGTTTCTTCGCTTCATGTTGGTTTTGGTTGGTGGCCGTAAGGAGTCGGTGGGCAATCAAGATGAGCGAAATACTCAATCCCTGTGTCAGTTGTGGCGCCTGCTGCGCCTATTTTCGAGTGTCATTCTACTGGGCTGAAGCCGATGACGGCGGCGGCATCGTCCCTTCACCACTTACCGAGCCGTTAACCCCGTTCCTGCGTTGCATGCAGGGGACCAATAGCAAGTCCCCACGATGTATCGCGCTGGATGGCGAGATCGGCACTGCAGTGTCCTGTTCCATCTATCTTAATCGGCCTTCGCCCTGTCGGGAGTTTGATCAATCCGGAGAAAACGGTATCCGCAACGAAGCCTGCGATCGGGCTCGCGCACGTTATGGCCTGCCGCCGCTGCCGGTTGCCATGCCGTTATCGCTGCCGCAAACCACAATCGTCGAAGAAATCAGCGTCATGTCACTTGCGGGGTGCCACAGTGAGCCGGAACAAGGTACAATCGCCCACTGATTTGTCTCTGTTCTCGACGCCAAGGAGTCTGCATGCCTATCACGGCTAACACATTGTACCGTGACAGTTTTAACTTTTTCCGTAATCAGCTGGCCAGCATCTTGCTGATGGCACTGCTGACCGCGTTCATTTCGGTATTGCTTAATCAGGTTTTCAGCCCTGATGCCGAGCAGTTGAAGATTTTGACCGCAACGGAAAGCGATTTTGCCACATCCGCAGGGATGGGTATTCAGGACATCATTCAGCAAATGACGCCTGAACAACAAATGGTGTTGCTGAAAGTATCGGCTGCCGCCACCATCTCGGCATTGGTCGGCAATGTGCTGTTGGTTGGCGGTATGCTGACGCTGATTCGCCTGGTGTCACAAGGCCAGCCGGTCAGTGCTCTACGTGCCATCGGCGCGGCAGCACCGGAATTACCGCGACTGTTGCTGCTGCTGTTCATCTGTACCCTGGTGATCCAGCTTGGCCTGACGCTGTTCGTGGTGCCGGGAGTGATTCTGGCCATCGCATTTTCTTTGGCGCCGGTGATAAGCTCTGCCGACAAGAAAGGCGTGTTCGCTTCGTTGAAACTGAGCGCCAAGCTGGCCTTCGCCAATGCACGGGTGATCGTGCCGGCGATGATGCTGTGGCTGGCGGCCAAATTGCTGGTGCTGTTCCTGGTCAGTCATCTGTCGGTGCTAACCCCGAACGTCGCCAGCGTAGTGCTGACCGCACTGAGCAACCTGGTTTCTGCACTGTTGCTGATTTACCTGTTCCGTTTGTATATGCTGCTGCGCGGCTGATAAACAACAGAGTTGTACCAGGGCACGCCACGGCGTGCCCTTTTTATTTATTGCGCCAGATTGCACCCCATAGCACAACAACGGCGCTCGCCCTGCCCGCTCTCCGGCCAGGTTGCCTGCACATACACTATTGGTAACAACGGACGCCGGCATTGAAGCGGTGTCGGAAAATGCCATTGCGTAACCGATGCTGTCACGCCGCACGCTCCGACTATGATTACGCGTATCATGCGGCCGGTATCATCGGCGGCGACGCTGGGTAAATTCATGCAAATTCTTGCCAAACCGGCAGAAATTCTGCCGCCAAACGCCGATAATCGACAGTTTGCCGTGGTACACAGATCTGACCGAATCCGGTATAGTCGACCGATGAATAGATGATGGATTGATTTATGAAGCAGTTTCTTGATTTCCTCCCGCTGATTGTTTTTTTTGCTTTTTACAAGCTCTACGATATTTATGTCGCCTCCGGGGCGCTGATCGTCGCCACCGCGCTGGCGCTGGTCTTCACCTGGGTTAAATACCGCAAGGTCGAGAAGATGACGCTGATCACCTTCGTGATGGTGGCGGTGTTCGGCACCCTGACGCTGGTATTCCATAACGATTTGTTTATTAAATGGAAGGTCACGGTCATTTATGCACTGTTCGCACTGGCATTGCTGGTAAGCCAACTGGTGCTGAAGAAGCCGCTGATCCAGCGCATGCTGGGTAAAGAGCTGACGCTGCCACAAGGGGTGTGGAACAGCCTCAATCTGGCTTGGGCGCTGTTCTTCCTGGCCTGCGGTCTGGCCAATATTTACGTCGCCTTTTGGCTGCCGCAAAGCGTCTGGGTCAATTTCAAAGTGTTTGGCCTGACCGCATTGACGCTGGTGTTCACCTTGCTGAGCGGCGTCTATATTTATAAGCACATGCCAGAAGAACAGAAAAAATAGTTACAAATTTGTTAATGCCCGTCGCCGTTGCTGCGGGCAGTATAATGTGATCCATTTCTCAAAAAGCAGACAGCTATGACACAACAACGACCTTTACCCAGTGGAGAACTGGTACTGCGCACGCTGGCGATGCCGGCGGATACCAACGCCAACGGCGATATTTTTGGTGGCTGGCTGATGTCGCAGATGGATATCGGTGGTGCCATTCAGGCGAAAGAGATTGCCGAGGGCCGGGTGGTTACGGTTCGCGTTGATGGTATGACCTTCCTCAAGCCCGTCGCCGTCGGGGACGTGGTGTGCTGTTACGCGCAATGCATCCGCACCGGTCGCAGTTCCATTACCATTAACGTCGAAGTCTGGGTAAAGAAGGTTTCTTCCGCGCCGATCGGCCAACGCTATCGCGCTACCGAAGCGGTATTTACCTATGTTGCGGTCGATGACGAAGGTAACTCGCGCGCATTGCCGGATGGGAAGCGTAACTTCCGCGTCGGTTTTGCCGAATAACCTGACTGCCGTCAGCAAAAAGGGTCGCGATAATCGCGACCCTTTTTTATTGCGGCTGAGCAAGAATCAGTCGAGTGAAGCGCTGCCATCCAGTTTAAACTGAATGTTGACGATAAGATCCTTGCCCTCTTTGGCTTCATAGCGCCATCTGCGCATCGCCTGCTTCACTTCCCGCTCAAACATGTTGCGCGGTTGCGCTGACAAAATGCGCACGTTGCTGAGACGGCCATCGCTGTCTACGTCAAACTGCACTCTGACCCGCCCTTCTATCTGCAACGCTTGCGCGCGCGCTGGGTATAACGGTGCAACACGGTTCAACGGTTTCGGCCCCAGATTGCGCGAGTTGCCGGTCACCGGTGCGGTTGGAGCCTGTTTCACCGGCGCTTTGGCAACAGGTTTGGCCGGCGCATCGTTTTCAAACGGCGATGGTTCACGCGGTTCTGCCTTCTTCGGTTCGCGCTTTAGCGGTTTTTCGACCTTTGGCTTGGGTTTTGGTTTCGGCTTGGGCTTCACCGGCTCCGGTTTTGGAATCGCCTTGGGTAGCGGTGGCGGTTCGGGAATCGGCTCTGGTTCTGGCTCTGGTTCTGGCTGTACCTCCGGCTCCGGTTCCGGCTGTGCGGGAGCCGGCGGTGGCGGTTCGGCCAACGCGGCGGTGTTGACCATCATGACGCTGATAGGCGCGTCCTCCGGTTTCGGCAAATCCATCACTTCCTTGACCGACGCATAGAGCAACGCGGCAACCAAGGCACTGTGCAAGCCAACGGAAAGGACAATCGGCACTGACAAACGGCGAATAAGGAACATCTTTTTTAGCGGCATAATGATTCTGTTTCCTCTGGTTCGCCAAGTTTAAATGCAAATAGCAATCATATTCAATAACGAAAGACAAACTATCGCTTCAATCGGCATGTTTCGGCGTTTTGCGTCGCATCGGCCCCAAAAACATTAACTTTTCATTCGCTTTTTTTGCTAGCAATACACCTGTTTTTAACCTTGATGACGCGGATTCAACACGATAAAAAACCCGCCGCAGCGGGTTGTTCTACCAGTTCGTTCGGCTTATTCATCATCGCCGTAATACAACACGCCAAGCTTGATCAATGGCCGTCCCTGCGCCTTGCGATGCAGGTTGGTATCACGCAGGGAATAAACGCAGCCGCAGTATTCCTGCTGGTAAAACCGCTCGCGTTTGCTGATCTCGATCATCCGTGAGGCGCCGCCCTTTTTACGCCAGTTATAGTCCCAATACACCAGTTCGGGATACGGCGCAGCCGCGCGAATACCGCAGTCGGTGATTTGCTGCATGTTCTTCCAGCGGGATATGCCGAGCGAACTGGAAATGGTGTCATAACCGTGTTCATGGGCATACAGCGCCGTGCGCTCAAAGCGCATGTCAAAACACATGGTGCAGCGGATACCGCGTTCCGGTTCGTTTTCCATGCCCTTGGCACGGGCAAACCAATTGTCGGTATCATAGTCAGCATCAATAATCGGCACCCCATGCTGCTGAGCGAAACGAATGTTTTCCTCTTTACGCAGCAGATACTCTTTCTGCGGATGAATATTCGGGTTATAGAAGAAAATGGCGTAATCGATGCCGGATGCCTGTATCGCTTCCATCACTTCACCCGAGCACGGCGCGCAGCAGGAATGCAGCAGCAGTTTACGCTTGCCTGCTGGCAGGTGAAGTTGTTCTCTGACCCGTTCCGTCATTTCTCTACCTTTTGGTTAATGGTATCTATCATGCGCTCGGCACTATACGAATAAAGGTTAGTCGCTTCAAGGCATCAGCACCGACTGCGGCAAAAACGGTTTCCTTGAGGGCCGTTTTGCGCTACTTTGTTTTTACCGTTGTATGGCAATGATTTTAAAGGTGAAAAATGCTTTATCTGATCTACGCACAAGACGTACCGGACTCGCTGAAAAACCGCCTGTCGGTTCGCCCGGCCCATCTTGCCCGACTGCAGGCACTGCGTGACGAAGGCCGTTTGCTGGTGGCGGGCCCCCATCCGGCGATCGACAGCAACGATCCCGGCGCTGCGGGCTTCACCGGTTCAACGGTGATTGCCGAATTCGCCTCGCTGGCAGCCGCCCAGGCCTGGGCTGAGCAAGATCCCTACGTCGCCGCAGGCGTGTATGGCGAGGTGGTGGTCAAACCGTTCAAACAGGTATTTTAAGCAAAAAAAAGCCAGCGCGGAGGTCGCTGGCCAAGGTCTTCGAGGGAATATTTTGTCCGATTACCTTAGCCGACAGCCATTTCCTTCGCCAGCTATCAGTGCGATAGGCAGGCGCTGGCGTTGAGTTATTCTTCCGTGGCCGCAAGGAGATAGCGCTGTATATCGGCAAACATCGCCTCCCACTGTTGCTGGTCGATCTCCATCAGGCCAAAAAATCTCAGCATAAACGCCCCTTCGGTGGCCAGGAAAGCCAGACGGGCGCGTTTGCCCTGCTCGCTGGTGACATCCAACGACTCAATCCGCCTACGGTACCATTCGCGGGTGCTATCAAGATGTTGCGGTGTTTGTATCAGCGTAGCCATCAGCCCGGCGGCTTTGGCGCTCGAGGCCTGATCTGAACTGCGCGTCGCCTGCATATGCGCCTGCACCCGGGTCAGCGGCGAGGGGTCGCTGCCGGCTATCTGGGTGAAAACCTCATCATACGCCTTGCCCCAACGTTCAAACATGGCATCAATCAGGGCGTCCTTATTGCCAAAACAGTACTGTACCCCGCCCTTGGAAATCCCCATTGCTTTGGCAACCGAGTCAATGGTTAACCCGGCAGCCCCCTGGCTGGCTACGATCTCTTCAGCAGCATCCAGCACCCGGTCGCGATCGATGCTTCGTTGACGTCCCATTGAGGAATACCTCTTTTCAATACATACGTATGGATTTATATTATAGCCATTACCCGTGGTCGATGGCCATCGGTCAGCTCCCAGCGACGAGAGGGTTCTCGCTGTTTCTGTCAGTAGGACGTTATTATGCATGCAAATAATCGCTGGTTGATCCTGGTGATGGTCTCCACCGCACTTTTTTTGATCATTATCGACATGACAGTACTGTATACCGCCTTGCCGCGCTTAACGCAGGCGCTCGATGCCAGCGCCTCTGAAAAATTATGGATCGTCAACGCTTATCCGCTGGTGGTTGCCGGTCTGTTGCCGGGCGCCGGTATGCTCAGCGACCGCATTGGCCATAAAAAAATGTTTATCGCCGGCTTGCCCGTGTTTGCCCTGGCTTCGCTGTGCGCCGCCTTTTCTGGTCGCGCCGAGGGGTTGATCGCCGCCCGCGCCTTTTTGGCCGTTGGTGCGGCAATGATGATGCCTGCCACCTTATCTATCGTACGTCACGTGTTTAGCGAACCACGCGAGCGCGCCCTGGCAATCGGCATCTGGGCTGCGGTGGCATCCGGCGGTGCGGCGGTCGGTCCGGTAGTTGGCGGCATGTTGCTGGAGTATTTCTGGTGGGGGTCTGTGTTCCTGATCAATGTACCGGTGGTGTTAACGGTATTGCCCTTCGCCTGGTGGCTGATCCCGCACTGCGGCGGTGGCAATAAACGCCCCTATGACATCATTGGCTCACTGCAAATCATGCTCGGTCTGGTTGGCGCCATTTACGCGCTGAAAGAGCTCAGTAAAAGCCAACCGTCCCTGTTCGCCCTGGCCTGTGCCGGCGCGCTGGGCATACTGTTCCTGACGCTGTTCGTGCGACGTCAACGGCGAGCCGAATATCCAATGATCGACTTCACGCTGTTTCATAACCGGTTGTTCGCCGGTGGCGTGTCGGTGGCTATTCTGTTGATGGTGGCCCTGGTCGGCGTCGAACTGGTGTTAAGCCAACGTTTACAGCTGGTCAACGGCCTGACGCCGTTGCAGGCCGGGCTGTTTATTTTGCCGATCCCACTGGCATCGGCGTTGGCCGGACCGCTGGCGGGTCTGCTGCTGCCGCGCTACGGTGAGCCACACCTGATTCTGAGCGGGTGTGTCATGACCACCGTCGCCTTTGTCGGCCTGGTGTTGTGCTATCAGTCATCGCCGCTGTGGCAACTGGCTTGGCTGTTTGTTGCCGGTTTTGGTCTGGGGGGCGCGATTACCGCCGCGTCAACCGCCATCATGCTCAACGCCCCGGAAGATAAATCCGGCATGGCGGCGTCGATTGAAGACGTTGCCTACGAATTGGGCGGCGTATTGGGTGTGACGTTACTGGGGGGAATGATGACGGCAATCTATAGTCACAGTCTGCAGTTGCCGAACGACATGCCGGTATCCAGTCTGGCGTATGACAGTCTGGATGAAGCACTGCGTCTGGCATCGGCGTTGAGCTCGCAACAGGCCACTCAACTGGTCGACCTGGCGCGTGCCGCCTTCGATCGGGCCTTTGTTGCCGTGTTGACGGCAGCCGCGCTGTTGATGGCGCTGGGAAGCGCAGCACTCAGCTACATGATGCGCAAATAAATTGGCAAACAGTCCCCGCAGGGACTGTTTTAGTCTTACCATTCGCAGGATACGGTAAACAGTAACGCCCGGCGGTGCTGATCGTCCAATCGCCGCCGCACGCGAATAATATGCCGGTAATGACATGACTGACGCTCCAGCCAGCGGTGCCTACGGCGTTGACTCTGTCGCAACATGCGCCAACGACCTACTTCATTTCTACTGCGTCTCATAATTACTTCGCCACTTCTGCTTTCGATACCAACCGCCGGCATTATAGACCTTTCTGTCGACGATCCAAGTCGGACGTCGCTCAGTCTCGCCGTTGCCAATAGAAACAAAAGTAACGTTTTTGCTTTCGCCAAGTGCCTTAAGGCAATCACATTTATGTCACTTAACCGTTGGGAAAAGGTTTCCCCTTTTCCGTTCTGTGCGTACACTCATCGTTGGTGGTTTGCGAACGGGATTTTTCGCCTTTATGACAACATTTTATACCGTAATCAGTTGGCTCATGGTATTCGGCTACTGGCTGCTCATTGCCGGTGTCACGCTGCGTATTTTGATGAAGCGTCGCGCGGTGCCTTCTGCCATGGCGTGGTTGCTGATTATCTACATTCTGCCGTTGGTCGGCATCGTCGCTTATTTATCGTTTGGTGAATTACACCTGGGTAAACGGCGGGCCGAGCGCGCCAAGGCCATGTGGCCATCGACCGCCCGCTGGCTTAATGAATTAAAAGAAAGTCGGCGAATTTTCGCCACCGAATACAGCGAAGTGGCACGTCCACTGTTTCAACTCTGCGATCGCCGCCAGGGCATCGACGGCGTCAAGGGCAATCAGTTGCAGTTACTGACCACCACCGACTCCACGTTGAAGGCGCTGATCCGTGATATCGAACTGGCTCGTCACAACATCGAAATGGTGTTCTACATCTGGCAACCGGGCGGTCTGGTCGATCAGGTCGCCGAATCCTTGATGGCCGCTGCGCGCCGTGGGGTCCATTGTCGTGTGTTGCTGGACTCCGCCGGCAGCGTGCAGTTCTTCCGTAGCCCCTATCCCGGCATGATGCGCAACGCCGGCATTGAGGTGGTCGAAGCGCTGAAGGTCAACCTGCTGCGCGTTTTCCTGCGTCGTATGGATTTACGCCAGCACCGTAAAGTGGTGCTGATTGACAACTATATTGCCTATACCGGCAGTATGAACATGGTCGATCCGCGTTACTTCAAACAGGATGCCGGCGTTGGCCAATGGATTGATCTGATGGCGCGTATGGAAGGCCCGGTAGCCACCACCATGGGAATTGTCTACGCCTGCGATTGGGAGATTGAAACCGGCCGGCGCATTCTACCGCCGCCGCCGGACATGAACATCATGCCGTTTGAGCAGGAAAGCGGCCACACCATTCAGGTGATCGCCTCCGGACCAGGTTTCCCGGAGGAAATGATCCATCAGGCGTTGCTGACCGCGGTGTACTCCGCCCGTGAGCAGTTGATCATGACCACCCCCTATTTCGTCCCGAGCGATGACTTGCTGCACGCCATATGCACCGCCGCGCTGCGCGGCGTCGAGGTCAGCATTATCGTGCCGCGCGACAATGATTCGATGATGGTACGCTGGGCCAGCCGCGCGTTCTTTTCCGAGTTGCTCGAAGCCGGGGTAAAGATTTACCAATTCGAAGGCGGCCTGCTGCATACCAAAAGCGTGCTGGTCGACGGCCAACTGAGCCTGGTCGGCACGGTGAACCTCGATATGCGCAGCCTGTGGCTGAATTTTGAAATCACCCTGGTGATTGACGATGACGGTTTCGGCAGCGATCTGGCTTGCGTACAGGATGATTACATCGCCCGCTCCAGGCTGCTGGAAGCCCGGCAGTGGCTCAAGCGGCCGTTTTGGCATCGTATTGTCGAACGACTGTTTTACTTTTTCAGTCCGCTGCTGTAAATGGCATGGCGGGCGTGGTTTAATAACGCCAAATCATTTGTTATCGGGATTTTTTTATGGATTTGAATAACCGCCTTACTGAAGACGAAACGCTGGAACAGGCATATGACATATTCCTGGAGCTGGCCGGCGACAATCTGGATCCGGCGGATATTCTGCTGTTCAATCTACAGTTTGAAGAACGCGGCGGTGCAGAACTGTACGACCCGGCTGAAGACTGGCAGGAACACGTCGATTACGATCTGAATCCGGATTTCTTTGCCGAAGTGGTTATCGGCCTGGCTGACGCCGACGGCGAACCGATCAACGATGTGTACGCCCGCGTATTGATCTGCCGTGAAAAAGATCACAAGCTGTGTCACATTCTGTGGAAAGAATGATCGCCGCTGGCGCATAAAAAAACCTGCCGATGGGCAGGTTTTTTGTTTTTAGCTGCGGGTTACAGCGGATCGACCTTCAGGCACGACACCGCATGCCGGAAGCTACCCTCCAGCAGCGGCCGCGTTTTGGCGCACTCCGGCCCGGCAATCGGACAACGGGTGCGGAATACACAGCCGGACGGCGGATTGATCGGTGACGGCAACTCCCCCTCCAGCAGTTGGATCTGCTTGACCTGCTCCTTGTCCGGATCGGGGATCGGCACCGCCGACATCAGCGCCTTGGTGTAAGGATGTTGCGGGTTCTGATATACCTCATCGTAGGTGCCCAGTTCCACCGCGTGGCCAAGATACATCACCAGCACCCGGTCGGAAATATGCTTCACCACCGCCAGGTCATGAGCGATAAAGATCAATGACAGACCCATTTCACGCTGCAGCTGCTGCAACAGATTCACCACCTGCGCCTGGATCGATACATCGAGGGCAGAAACCGGCTCATCGCAAATCACCAGTTTCGGTTCCAGTATCAAGGCTCGCGCGATGCCAATACGCTGGCACTGGCCACCGGAGAACTCATGCGGATAACGGTTGATCAGGTTCGGCAACAGCCCGACCTTTAACATCATCGCCTTGACCTTGTCCTTTACTTCCTGGCGCGGCATCTTCGGATAGTAGGTACGCAACGGCTCGGCGATGATTTCGCCAATGGTCATCCGCGGATTGAGCGATGCCAGCGGATCCTGAAAAATCATCTGAATATCGCTGCGGGTTTTACGCCAGTCAGCGTCGTTCATCCCGAGCAGATCCTTGCCCAGCCATGCCACCTTGCCGCTGGTGGCTTTTACCAGGCCGATCAGCGCACGGGCGAACGTTGACTTGCCGCAACCGGATTCCCCCACCACGCCCAGCGTTTCCCCTTCGAACAGGCGCAGCGTCACGCCGTCAACCGCCTTGAGCGTTTTCGGCGGCTGCCAGAACCACTGTTTGTCATCATGAATGTCGAAGTGCACCTTCAGATCGGCGACCTCAAGCAGAACTTTCTTGTCGGTTGCAGTATTCATACCAACGCCTCCCGCGGTTTGAAGCAGGCGCGCAAGCGCCCTTCGCCAAATTGCTCCAACGGCGGAGCACTGGCGCACTGTTCCATGGCATACGGACAACGCGGCTGGAACGGGCAACCTTTCGGCAAGCGCAGCAGATTGGGCGGATTACCGGGAATGGTCATCAAGGATTCGCCTTCCGCATCCAGGCGCGGCACCGCATTAAGCAGCCCAATCGAGTACGGATGGCTCGGGTGATAAAACACATCGCGCGCGCTGCCGTACTCCATGGTACGACCGGCATACATCACCAGCACCTTGTTACAGATACCGGCCACCACGCCCAGATCGTGGGTGATCATGATAATGGCGGTGTTGAATTCACGTTTCAGATCGTTCAGCAACGTCATGATCTGCGCCTGCACCGTAACGTCCAATGCGGTGGTCGGTTCATCGGCAATCAGCAGTTTTGGCCGGCACAGCAACGCCATGGCAATCATTACACGCTGACGCATACCACCGGAAAACTCGTGTGGATACATACGCATGCGCTTACGCGCCTCCGGCATTTTCACCGCATCAAGCATTCGTACCGACTCTTCGAACGCTGCGCTTTTGCTCATGTTCTTATGCAACATCAGCACTTCCATCAGCTGTTCGCCGACGCGCATGTACGGATTGAGCGAAGTCATCGGATCCTGAAAGATCATCGAGATTTCTTCTGCCCGCAGCTTGTTGAGCTGGTTTTCCGGCAGATTGAGTATTTCACGGCCGTTGAACCTGGCGGAGCCGTCGATGCGGCCATTGCTGGCCAACAATCCCATCAGCGCGAATGCCGTCTGTGATTTGCCGGAGCCGGATTCACCGACGATACCCAGCGTTTCGCCGGCGCGCAGATCAAAGTTCAGGTCGTTGACCGCCGTCACATCGCCGTCCGGCGTGGCGAAGGTGACGCGCAGATCCTGCACATCCAGCAGCAGCGGAGTTGCCGCCGTGTCCCGGGTTTGCAGTTGCGGGTTTTCAATGGTGCTCATGGTGGCACTCCTTAACGATCTTTCGGGTCGAGGGCATCACGCAGACCATCGCCGATAAAGTTGAAACAAAACAGAGTGACAACCAGGAAGCCGGCCGGGAACATCAGCAACCACGGTGAAACTTCCATCGAGTTGGCGCCGTCGCTCAATAACGCCCCCCAGCTGCTCAGCGGTTCCTGCGTGCCCAGCCCCAGGAAGCTGAGAAACGATTCGAACAGGATCATGCTTGGCACCAGCAGCGACGCATACACCACCACTACCCCCAGTACGTTCGGCACGATATGGCGCAGCACGATATTACGGGTTGATACCCCGCCCACCAGCGCCGCTTCAATAAATTCCTTACGCTTGAGGCTCAGCGTTTGTCCGCGCACGATACGCGCCATGTCCAGCCACGACACCATACCGATCGCCACGAAGATCAACAGGATATTCTGGCCAAAAAAGGTCACCAGCAGGATGACGAAGAACATGAACGGGAAGGAGTTGAGGATCTCGAGCAAACGCATCATCACCGAGTCGGTCTTGCCGCCCAGGTAGCCGGAAAGCGAGCCGTACAGCGTGCCGACGATCACGGCCACCATCGCCGCGGCTACCCCGACCATCAACGAAATGCGCCCGCCGATTGCCACTCGCACCAACAGGTCACGGCCAGAGGAGTCGGTACCGAAATAGTGGCCAGACTCGATGCTCGGCGCAGCCGACATCATCGCCCAATCGGTATCGTCATAGGTAAATTGTGACAGCCAGGGCGCCACGATCACGAATAGCGTGATCAGTGCCAGCACGAACAGGCTGCCGACCGCCGCCCGGTTGTGTATGAAACGACGACGTGCGTCTTGCCATAGGCTACGCCCTTCCACTTCCAGCTTTTCGCTGAAATGCTCCAGAGCTTCGCTGTTCTTTTTAGTCAACATCATTGGCGTGCTCCAGCTTAATAACGAATTTTCGGATCGATAACGGCATATAGCACGTCAACGATCGCATTGAACAAAATGGTCAGGCCGCCGACCAGAATGGTCAGGCTCAGCACCAGCGAGTAATCGCGGTTCAATGCGCCATTAACGAACAGCTGGCCGATGCCCGGCAGACCATATATGGTTTCAATCACCATCGAACCAGTGATAATGCCGACAAACGCCGGCCCCATATAAGACAGCACCGGCAGCAGCGCCGGTTTCAGCGCGTGGCGGAAGATAATGCGGTGCATTGGCAGGCCTTTGGCGCGCGCGGTACGGATAAAGTTCGAATGCAGCACTTCAATCATCGAGCCGCGGGTGATACGCGCGATGCTGGCGATATACGCCAACGACAGCGCCACCATTGGCAGGATCATAAATTTCAGCGCCCCACCGTTCCAACCACCGCCCGGCAACCATTTCAAGGTGATGGCGAACACCAGCACCAATAGTGGCGCCACCACAAAGCTGGGTATCACCACCCCGGTCATGGCAAACCCCATCACCGTATAATCCCATTTGGTATTCTGCTTGAGCGCGGCAATAACCCCGGCGCTCACGCCAAACAACACTGCCAAAATAAACGCCGCTGCCCCCAGTTTGGCCGAGACCGGGAATGAACTGGCAACCAGATCGTTGACCGAATAATCTTTGTATTTAAATGACGGGCCAAAGTCACCCTGCGAAAGCTGCAATAAATAATGGCCGTACTGTTTCCAGATCGGGTCATTCAAGTGATATTTCGCTTCAATGTTTGCCAACACTTCCGGCGGTAATGCGCGCTCACCGGTGAACGGGCTGCCGGGAGCCAGACGCATCATGAAGAATGAAATGGTAATAAGGATAAATAACGTCGGGATCGCCTCTAACAGGCGTCGAAGTATAAATTTCAGCATTGCCCTAACCCTGTGCTCCAGCCTGATGACGGCTTATTATTTTGACTGGACCGCAGACAATCGCCCGCGGCCCTCACCGTATCAATGCTTAATGATGTACAGATTTTTGTCGTACACGTTGTCCAACGGATCCTTACCGGTATAGCCGCCCACGTAAGGCTTCACCAGACGGGCGTTGACGTAGTAGTAGACCGGTACGATAGCCGAATCCTTGTCCAGTTGAACTTCGGCCTTCTGGTACAGCGCGGCGCGTTCTTCTTTGGTTTTCGCCGTCAGCACGTCGGTCATCAAGCGGTCAAAGGTTTCGCTCTTGTAATGTGGGGTATTACTGCTGCTGTCCGACAGCATCATGTTCAGGAAGGTGCTCGGCTCATTGTAATCGGCACACCAGCCGGCACGCGAAACGTCGTAATTACCCTGATGTCGGGTATCCAGGAAGGTTTTCCACTCCTGATTGACCAGTTTGACGTTGACGCCCAGGTTCTTCTTCCAGATTGACGCTGCGGCAATCGCCAGCTTCTTGTGCAGATCGGAGGTGTTATACAGCAGGTTGAAGGTCAGCGGCTTGTCCGGGCCATAGCCGGCTTCCGCCAGCAGTTTCTTCGCTTCTTCGTTACGTTTTTCCTGCGTCCAGCCGAACCATTCCGGCGGCGTCAGCTTGGCGCCATCGGTGTACGGCGGGGTAAAGCTGTAGGCTGGCAGATCGCCCTGATTTTTCACCTTGTGGACGATAATGTCGCGATCCAGCCCCAGTTTCAGCGCTTCGCGCACTCGCGCATCGGTAAATGGCGCTTTCTGGTTGTTAATCTCGTAGTAGTAAGTGCACAGGTACGGATCCACATGCACTTCCTGCGGAATGTCTTTTTTCAGCTTCTGGAACAGTTCAATCGGCATGTTGTTATAGGTCATGTCGATTTCGCCAGTGCGGTAGCGGTTAACATCGGTAACTTCCGATGAAATAGGCAGGAACGTGACTTTATTAATGATGGTTTTCGCGTTATCCCAATATTCCGGGTTACGTTCCAGGACGATGCGTTCGTTGACGACCCAATCTTTTAATTTATACGCGCCATTGCTGACGTAGTTCTGCGGCAGAGTCCATTTTTCGCCAAATTTTTCTACCGCGTCTTTGTTCACCGGTTTCATCGCGTAGTGCGGCGTCATTTCAACCAGATACGGCACCGGCTCGGTCAGCGTAACCTGGAAGGTGTGATCGTCAATCGCCTTGACGCCCAGCGTCGATTTGTCTTTTTTGCCGGCGATAATGTCATCAACGTTTTCTACATGAGCATATTGCAGGTAACTGGCGTATGGCGATGCGGTTTTCGGATCAACCACGCGCTGCCAGCTGTAGACGAAGTCTTGCGCCGTCACCGGTTGGCCATTTGACCATTTGGCATCTTTGCGCAGGTGGAAGGTCCACACTTTGTAATCTTTATTATCCCAGCTTTCCGCCACGCCAGGTTCGACTTCACCGTTTACGCCGTTGTTGGCCAAACCTTCAATCAAATCGCGGGTGACGTTATTTTCCGGTACCCCTTCGATTTTGTGCGGATCCAGCGATTGCACTTCCGAGCCGTTATTCTTGACGATCTCTTGCTTCTCTGCCAGTTGTACCCCTGCCGGCACCACCGCGGCAAACGCACTGCCGGCGGTGGTGATGCCCAGCGCGGCCATAATGCCGGCAGCCAGTAGTGTTTTTCTCGTGATGTTGGTCATTGATCTACTCCAGTTTATTATTATCACAGGCCAATCGGTGCACCCGCGTTGCCCATTTGTCAGGCCTGTTGATCCGTCGCCGCGGAACGAATGCGGCATCCGGCCTTCCCCGTATTACTCACGTTGTTGTCGTGGCGTAATACCCCTTACTGCTTGATGATGTACAGATTCTTCACATCGGTGTAGTCCAGCGGATCCTTACCGGTAAAGCCGCCGACCGAGGGCTTAATCAAACGCGCGCTGACGCGGTAATACACCGGAATCAACGCCGAATCCTTATCCAGCTGGTTTTCCGCCTGTTGATAAATCAGCGTCCGCGCCGCCGCATCCGGTGCCTGCAAACTGGCAGCCATCAGCGCATCGAAATGGGCATTTTTATAAAACAGCGTGTTATTGCTGCTATCGGATAGCGCCAGATTCAGGAAAGCGCTGGGCTCGTTATAATCACCGCACCAGGTGGCGCGTGCCACGTCGAATTGCCCCTGATGGCGGCTTTCCAGCGAGGTTTTCCATTCCTGATTTTGCAGTGTGACATCGGCGCCAAGGTTTTTTTGCCACATCGAGGCGGCGGCAATCGCCTGCTGCTTGTTTTGATCGGAGGTGTTGTACAGCAACCTGAACTTGAGCGGCTTATCGGCGCCGAACCCGGCTTCAGCCAGCAGCTGTTTCGCGCGCTGGTTACGTTGCTGCTGTGTCCAGCCCGCCCACTCGGGCGGCGTGAAGCGCCCCCCGTCGGTGAAACTCGGGGTAAAGGCGTAGGCCGGGATTTGCCCTTGTCCCATTATCTTGTTGGCGATAATGTCGCGATCGAGCGTCAATTTTACCGCTTCCCGCACCCGAGCGTCGGTAAACGGCGCACGCTGGTTGTTGATTTCGTAATAGAAGGTGCATAGGTAGGGATTAACGTGCAGTTGATCGGGAACCTCGCGTTTCATCTTGCCGAACAGCGTTGGTGGAATGGCGCTGTTGGTAATATCGATCTCGCCGCTGCGATAGCGGTTTACATCACTGACTTCCGAGGCAATCGGCAAGAAGGTCGCTTGTGAAATCACCGTCGCCTTGTTGTTCCAATAGTTTGCGTTGCGCTCCAGCACGATGCGTTCGTTTACCACCCACTGTTTCAGGCGGTAGGCGCCATTGCCGACATAATGTTGCGGCAGGGTCCATTTTTCGCCATATTTCTCGACCACCGACTGTTTGACCGGTTTCATTGAGGTATGGGTCAACATGCTGAGCAGGTACGGCACCGGTTCGCTCAATGTCAGCTGCAAGGTATGCTCATCAATCGCCTTGACGCCCAGCGTTTTCGGCGCTTGCTTGCCATTCAGAATGGCATCCGCATTTTCAATCTTGGCGTACTGCAAATAACTGGCGTAAGGCGAGCCGGTTTTGGGATCGGCCAAACGACGCCAGCTGTAAACGAAATCCTGCGCGGTCACCGGCGAACCATCACTCCACACCGCCGCCGGGCGCAAATGGAAGGTCCATACCTTGAAATCGCGCTGTTCCCAACGCTCGGCAACCGCCGCCGTCACGTGACCGTTGGCGTCGGTGCTGACCAGACCCTCCAGCAGATTAAGAATGATATTGCTTTCCGGATTGCCTTCGACTTTATGCGGATCCAATGAAGCAACTTCCAAACCGTTATTGATCACGATGTTCTGCTGCGCGGCCAGTTCAACGCCGGCCGGAACTTCCGCCGCCTGCACGGTATGCAGCGCCGCCATGCTCAATAGTGTAATGACACAAGACAACGGCGTGCGCTTCAAGATTTGCTGCATAGTCGAGGCTCCTTTTCGCCCAACACCGGGGCTTAACGATTTGTACGAAATATTTATAGGAATTCGAGATTAACCAACCCCAGCAAAATTCGTTCCTACTTTGCTCGCTGCGCCACAAATTATCGTCAGGAAAGTTGCTCGGAAATTAGCAGATGCAAAAATCCTTAGCCAATAATTTTTACGAAAATGTTAAGCAATTCTCTTTTATTAGCCGAAGCGCGGATTGGGACATGGCAGTAAAACCCCAAAAAACAATCCTCAATCCATTGATATAAAACAATAAATAAAATAAAAACCGGTGCGACTCATCGGTAAAACCGGCGCGCCGACAAGAAACAAACATTCAGTTAACAAACATGCTGTTCAAAGAACAAACACCTGCCGATAGGGAATTAATCACTAATAACACCTGGATAGCAGTCAGACAAGCCCTACAGAATGATGTGACTAAATTAACAGCAAAATGGCACTAAAGCCGCGGATAAAGGGCAAATATGCGGCTATTAAAGGCGCTAAAATAACGCTCATGGCTTTTGATTGGCTGCAAAGTGGAATTTATGCCACAAAATAGTGCATTTGCTGAATAAATACTCACAATTTGCACCTATTTAATGCGCGAAGATAAATAAGTTTAAACGTTAAAAATAATTTTAGGAATGAGCGGCATTTCACCGTCGATTTGCGGTTCGCCGAGCAGGCATGACAAGGCGATCCCCGGACGCTGCTCGCTCGAACGGCCGGGGTTGTCAAACAGGAAATAACCGGGAGGATGACGAATAAGATGCTTACAGCAGACCGGGGAAAATGGCCTTGATGCCGGTGACGATAAATTCGATACCTAACGCCATCAATAACAGTCCCATAATTCGCGTGATAACGTTAATACCCGTTTGCCCCAGCAAACGGACCAACAAAGGTGCCGCTCGAAACAACAGCCAACAACAGAAGGCAAACAGTGCGATCGCCAGCGTAAAACCAAGCAGGTTTTGCCAACTGTGGTAACGCGAACTCCAGACGATGGTGGAACTGATCGCCCCCGGCCCGGCCATCAATGGTAATGCCAGCGGCACCACGCCGATGCTCTCGCGGATGGCGCTCTCTGATTTTTCCTGTTTGTTCTGTTTGTCCTCGCCCAGTTTACCGCTGATCATCGACATGGCGATGGTGACCACCAGGATTCCGCCGGCAATGCGGAATGAATCAATCGAGATACCAAACAGGTGCAAGATCCCCTCACCGAGGAACAGCGAGGTCCACAAGATGATCGCCACCGACAGGTTGGCCGTCAGGTTGGTTTTGTTGCGCCCCGCTTCCGCCTGATAGCTGGTCATACTGATGAACACCGGCAGGATCCCCACCGGGTTGACCAACGCAAACAGACCGACAAAGAATTTTATATAGCCGGAAAAATCCAGCAAAGATTGGCCCACAAACCACTCCGCATTAATAGCTGTAAAAAGAGACGTCGCCCACGCGCGCTAATGTAATAGAAATACCCAGGGTAATCCATCCGCCGCGACAGCATTTTTCTGCAGATGCAGCAATGATAATTAAATGTTTAATCAAGGTTAAATTAACGAATCATCAAGGTGATTTATTGTTGCATAAAACACCTCTTGGCACATAAATGAGAAACACTCTCAACAAAGCCATGCTGAATGGTGTCAGCCAACACTTTTTATGATTTAAATCACAAAATGACTACTCAGGAATAGTTAAGCTCTTAGTCGTAGCCAGGGAGTAGGACAGTTTTAGCGAACAGGTCATTATCGCCGGCTCCGGCCCTGGAAAAGCTCTTTAAGCAAATCAGCAGCAAGTGAGGCTAACCAACGGAAATACTTTGCTTTTGGCAAACGTCTTCCGAACATTGACTATACTGGTTGCTCGCACGGCTTATTTACTGAAAGAGTTTAACATTATCAGGAGAGCACTATGGCTGTAACAAACGTTGCTGAATTGAACGAGCTTGTAGCGCGTGTCAAAAAAGCCCAGCGCGAATATGCCAACTTTACCCAAGAGCAAGTTGACAAGATCTTCCGCGCTGCTGCCCTCGCCGCCGCCGATGCACGTATCCCTCTGGCTAAAATGGCCGTCGAAGAATCCGGTATGGGTATCGTTGAAGACAAGGTCATCAAAAACCACTTCGCTTCCGAATATATTTATAACGCCTATAAAGATGAAAAAACCTGCGGCGTGCTGTCCGAGGACGACACGTTCGGTACCATTACCATCGCCGAACCGATTGGCTTGATCTGCGGCATCGTCCCGACAACCAACCCGACTTCCACCGCAATCTTCAAGGCACTCATCAGCCTGAAGACCCGTAACGGCATCATCTTCTCCCCGCATCCACGTGCCAAAAACGCCACTAACAAAGCGGCAGATATCGTGTTGCAAGCGGCTATCGCTGCGGGCGCGCCAAAAGATATCATCGGCTGGATCGATCAACCTTCCGTCGAGCTGTCCAATCAGCTGATGCACCACCCGGATTTGAACCTGATTCTGGCTACCGGCGGCCCTGGTATGGTGAAAGCCGCCTACAGTTCCGGCAAACCGGCCATCGGCGTGGGCGCCGGTAATACTCCGGTAGTGGTTGACGAAACCGCCGACATCAAACGCGTCGTGGCGTCGATTCTGATGTCGAAGACCTTCGACAGCGGCGTTATCTGCGCCTCAGAGCAGTCGGTTATCGTGGTGGACTCGGTTTACGATGCGGTACGCGAGCGCTTCGCTACCCACGGCGGTTACCTGCTGCAAGGCAAGGAGCTGAAGGCCGTACAGGACATCATTTTGAAAAATGGCGGGCTTAACGCCGCTATCGTCGGTCAATCGGCGGTAAAAATTGCGGAAATGGCCGGTATTACCGTTCCAGCCAGCACCAAGGTGCTGATTGGCGAAGTGAAACTGGTTGATGAATCCGAGCCGTTCGCACACGAAAAACTGTCACCTACGCTGGCCATGTACCGTGCCAAGAACTTTGAAGACGCCGTCGACAAAGCAGAAAAACTGGTGGCAATGGGCGGTATCGGCCACACCTCCTGCCTGTATACCGACCAGGACAACCAGCAGGAACGCATCGCCTACTTCGGCGACAAGATGAAAACCGCACGTATTCTGATCAACACCCCGGCATCACAAGGCGGGATCGGCGATCTGTACAACTTCAAACTGGCGCCATCGCTGACGCTGGGCTGCGGCTCGTGGGGGGGTAACTCCATTTCCGAGAACGTCGGTCCAAAACACTTGATCAACAAGAAAACTGTAGCGAAGCGAGCAGAAAACATGTTGTGGCATAAACTTCCGAAATCTATCTACTTCCGTCGTGGCTCCCTGCCAATCGCACTGGAAGAAGTGGCTACCGACGGTGCCAAACGCGCATTCATCGTGACCGACCGTTTCTTGTTCAACAACGGTTATGCCGACCAGATCACCAACGTGCTGAAGTCGCATGGCATCGAAACCGAAGTGTTCTTTGAAGTTGAAGCGGATCCAACCCTGAGCATCGTGCGCAAAGGCGCCGAGCAGATGCACTCCTTCAAGCCAGACGTGATTATCGCGTTGGGCGGCGGTTCGCCGATGGATGCCGCCAAAATCATGTGGGTGTTGTACGAGCATCCTGAAACCCATTTCGAAGATCTGGCGCTGCGCTTTATGGATATCCGTAAACGCATCTACAAATTCCCGAAAATGGGCGTGAAGGCAAAAATGATTGCTATCACCACAACCTCCGGTACCGGTTCTGAAGTCACGCCGTTTGCCGTGGTCACCGACGATGAAACCGGTCAGAAGTATCCACTGGCAGACTATGCCCTGACGCCAGATATGGCGATTGTCGATGCCAACCTGGTGATGAACATGCCGAAATCGCTGTGCGCCTTTGGCGGCCTGGATGCAGTAACACACGCCCTCGAAGCCTATGTTTCGGTACTGGCCAATGAATACTCCGACGGCCAGGCACTGCAAGCGTTGAAACTGCTGAAGGAATATCTCCCAGCCAGCTACAAAGAAGGCGCGAAGAACCCGGTAGCACGTGAGCGCGTTCACAATGCCGCCACCATTGCCGGTATCGCCTTTGCCAACGCCTTCCTGGGGGTTTGTCACTCGATGGCCCACAAACTGGGCTCCGAGTTCCACATTCCGCACGGTTTGGCCAATGCGATGCTGATTTCCAACGTTATTCGCTATAACGCCAACGATAACCCGACCAAACAGACGGCATTTAGCCAGTACGATCGTCCGCAGGCACGCCGCCGCTACGCTGAAATCGCCGATCACCTCGGCCTGAGCGCACCAGGCGACCGTACCGCCCAGAAAATCGAGAAACTGCTCGGCTGGTTGGACGAAATCAAAACCGAACTCGGTATCCCAGCCTCTATTCGCGAAGCTGGCGTGCAGGAAGCCGATTTCCTGGCAAAAGTCGACAAGCTGTCTGAGGATGCGTTTGACGACCAATGTACCGGCGCCAACCCACGTTATCCGCTGATTGCCGAATTGAAACAAATCATGCTGGATACCTTCTACGGCCGCAAATTCAGCGAGTTCGAAGACGTTGAGGAAGCGGCTGCACCGGTCGCTAGCAAAGCAGCAAAGAAGCTCAAAAAGTAACGCTATGCTGATATGAACAAACCCGCCGAAAGGCGGGTTTTTTTATGTCTGACACACGCCGACAGCCAGCAGAACCGACGGTAGCGGCGTCAAGCGCCTGGACCGCCTGCTACCATTGTCCTGACGCCTGATGCCCACCCTGGCCCTCAGCAACGCCAGGCTCGGCTACCCCACACGAGTGCCAAGCTTGCTATCAACAGAAAACCCGCCATCAGGCGGGTTTGTGGGGAGAGTCGATAACCTGGTTTACCTAATCGAGCGCATGCATCGCTTCTTTATAGTGGCGGCGGCAGACCGAAACGTAACTCTCGTTACCGCCAATAACCACCTGTTCCCCTGCCTGCATTGCCTGGCCGTTTTCGTCAAGACGCAGCACCCGGTTCGCTTTGCGACCGCAATGACAGATGGTCTTCAACTCCACCAGCTTGTCCGCCCAGGCCAGCAGATATTGGCTGCCAATAAACAGTTCGCCAAGAAAGTCAGTACGTAATCCATAACACAACACCGGGATATCCAACTGGTCGACAACATCACACAATTGCTCAATCTGCGCCTTGGTCAGGAACTGGCTTTCGTCCAGTAACACGCAGTGTACCGGCTGTTGTTGGTGTTCCTGGTTAATCATGGCGAACAGCGCTGTCTCATTATTATAAAGCTGCGCCTGGGACGACAGACCGATTCGTGAACTGACCTTGCCCACGCCAAAACGGTGGTCGATCTCGGCGGTGAACACCAGCGTACGCATACCACGTTCTTGATAATTATATGAAGATTGCAACAAGGCGGTGGATTTTCCTGCATTCATTGCAGAGTAATAAAAATAGAGTTGAGCCATAGCCAGTAATTCCAATGGGATAAGAAACATCCAGGTGGGCGATTCAGCGAGTAAGTGTACCATAGGCTTACTCGACGCTCAGCATCCCGACGGCAATAATCTTAGTGCAGATTGACAACCGTCGGATGAAACATATAGCGCCATAATCAGGGTCCCAACGCTATTTCCACTCTCCCCGCGCGCAGTATCATTAATTAACGCTAATGATTTAGCCTGATGATTAAAGATATCCTTTATCCTCCCCCGCGGCTAAAGCGCAGCGCTGAATAGCCTGTGGGTCGATAACCGCTGTTTAAATCAATTATCATCGGCAAAGGTGATTTTTATCGACACGCTGCCGCCATGCCGCTTTTGCGGTTATCTTTACCAATATACCCCTATTGTTTACAATGTTTGCATGTTGATATACGTGATTAACCCCACAGATTTCAGTCGAACAAACCATATAAAACACAATTATATCTTTGCGATGAAAGCCTTTTAAGCAAAAAAAATGCCGAGCCGTGCTGTTGAAAATTTGACTTAACAGCCCAACGGTAAAAACTCGGCGGAGTAGATGTTATTACCCGGACAGTTCTGATTAAGGCATTTTTAAATGGTAAATTTGAGTATCCATCTCAATTTGGCTATTGCAGAAAGGAAAAGAGCACTCTATTATTATCGAGACGCCCCCCACCAATATAATTTGAGAGTAGGACAATGAGCGAAGCATTAAAGATTTTGAACAACATCCGTACTCTGCGCGCACAGGCAAGAGAATGCAGCCTGGAGACGCTGGAAGAGATGCTTGAAAAACTGGAAGTTGTAGTGAACGAACGTCGCGAAGAAGATAGCCAGGCTCAAGCGGAAATCGAAGAGCGTACGCGTAAACTGCAACAATATCGCGAAATGCTGATTGCAGACGGTATTGATCCTAACGAACTGCTGCAAACCATGGCAGCAAATAAAGCCGCGGGTAAAGCCAAGCGTGCAGCGCGCCCGGCTAAATACCAATATAAAGATGAAAACGGCGAGATGAAAACCTGGACTGGCCAAGGCCGTACGCCAGCGGTAATTAAGAAAGCTATCGAAGAGCAAGGTAAATCGCTGGACGATTTCCTGCTGTAATAGCGTTTCTGCCGTGCATCTTAAAGGCTCCCATTGGGAGCCTTTTTGTTTGCAGCCACGGAAGGTGATGTGAATAAAAAAGGGGCATAAGCCCCTTTATATTGCCATCAGATTGTACATTTACTGCACTTTATAAAATGCCTTATACCAGTCGACGAAGTGTTTGACCCCTTGCTCAACGCTGGTCGCCGGCTTAAAGCCAATGTCGCGGTACAGCTCGGCAGTATCCGCACTGGTATCCAACACGTCGCCTGGTTGCATCGGCAGCATATTTTTACGTGCCGTGACGCCTAAAGCATTTTCCAGCGCCTGGATATATTCCATCAGTTTTACCGGGCTACTGTTGCCGATATTATAAACATGATACGGCGCGGAACTGGTCGCTGGCGACCCCTGCTCCACGTTCCAATCGGCATTCGCTTGCGGGATCACGTCCTGTAAGCGAACAATCGCCTCGGCAATATCATCAATGTAAGTAAAATCACGTTGCATCTCGCCGTGGTTATATACATCGATGCTGTCGCCGGCCAAAATGGCCTTGGTGAATTTAAACAGCGCCATATCCGGGCGCCCCCACGGACCATAGACGGTAAAGAAACGCAGCCCGGTGGTTGGCAAACCATATAAATGCGAATAACTGTGCGACATCAGTTCATTGGCCTTTTTGGTCGCCGCATACAGCGACACCGGATGGTCAACAGAATCTTCCGTCGAAAAAGGCAGCTTGCGATTTAAGCCATAAACCGAACTGGACGAGGCATACAGCAGATGTTCAACCTTATTATGCCGGCAGCCTTCCAACACGTTCAAATGACCAATCAGGTTGGAATCGGCATACGCCATCGGGTTTTCCAACGAGTAACGCACCCCGGCCTGCGCGGCGAGATGAATGACCCGTTGGAATTGTTGCTCGGCAAATAATGTGGCCATGCCATCGCGGTCAGCCAGATCCAGCGCGATAAATTGAAAGGCCGGTTTCCCGGCCAATAAATCAAGACGCGCAGTTTTCAGGCTGACATCATAATAGTCATTCATGTTGTCGATACCGACAACATGATGCCCGGCCGCCAACAAACGCTCGGCAACGTGATACCCAATAAACCCTGCGACGCCGGTAACCAGGAATTTCATGCTCACCTCTTAGATAACCGGCTGCACCGAAGCGCCGCGGCCAATTGCATAATAGGTGAAACCGCGGCTTTCCAGACGCTCCGGATCGTACAGGTTACGACCATCGAAGATCACCGGCTGCTTCAGGGTGGATTTGATGACATCAAAGTCCGGCGCGCGGAAGTTTTGCCATTCGGTACAGATAACCAACGCATCGGCACCCTGCAACGCGGCTTCTTTGGTGCCCATCAGCTTCAGATCGTCACGATGGCCATAAATGCGCTGCGCTTCGTTCATCGCTTCCGGATCGTAGGCCTGCACCTTGGCACCGGCTTCCCACAGCGTTTCCATCAATACCCGTGCTGATGCTTCACGCATGTCATCGGTATTCGGTTTGAATGCCAGGCCCCACAGAGCAAAGGTTTTGCCCGCCAGATCCTCACCGAAATAGTGTTTGATAAAGGTGGTCAACTTGTATTTCTGCTGATAGTTCACCTGCTCGACCGCCTGCAGCAGCTTCGGCTGATAACCGATGTGCTCGGAGGTACGGATCAGCGCTTGAACGTCTTTCGGGAAGCATGAGCCGCCGTAACCGCAGCCTGGATAAATAAAGTGATAACCGATGCGCGAATCGGAGCCGATACCCTGACGCACCTTTTCAATGTCTGCCCCCAGCAGTTCGGCCAGGTTGGAAATCTCGTTCATAAAGCTGATTTTTGTCGCCAGCATGCAGTTGGCGGCGTATTTGGTCAGCTCTGCACTGCGAATATCCATCAGGATCATGCGATCGTGATTACGGTTGAACGGTTCGTACAGTTCACGAATCGGTTCAATCACCTCTTTGTTATCGGTACCGATAACAATACGCTCAGGACGCATACAGTCGGCAACCGCTGCGCCTTCTTTCAGGAACTCCGGGTTGGAAACCACGTCAAACGGTACCTTGCTGCCGCGTTTCTCCAGGGTCTCAGTCATCACCTGACGCACCTTGTCAGCGGTGCCGACCGGTACGGTAGACTTGTCGATCACCACTTTATGGTCGGTCATGTGCTCAGCAATGGTGCGCGCCACGGCGGTAACGTACTTCAGATCGGCGGAGCCGTCTTCATCCGGCGGCGTACCGACCGCAATGAACTGAATGGTGCCGTGTGCCACGCCAGCCTGTGCATCGGTAGTAAAATGCAGACGACCGGCTTCAAAATTCTGCTGCACCAGCGGCGTCAGACCCGGTTCAAAAATAGGGATATTCCCTTTTTTCAGGTTTTCGACTTTACGCTCGTCAACGTCAATACACATAACGTCATGGCCAACCTCAGCCAACACCGCAGCCTGCACCAGGCCAACGTAGCCAATACCAAAAACTGTTACTTTCATGGGAAAATCCTAGTTTTTCAAATTAATACGGAAAAGAAACTTATTTTTGTTCAGTGGCTGTCAACTGTTGCAGCCACTGAGAAAAATCCTTGCCCAGGCTGGCATGGCGCATGCCATACTCGACGAAGGCCTGCATATAGCCGAGCTTGTTACCACAGTCGTGGCTGACACCCTTCAGGTGATAAGCCTCGACCGGTTCCTTTTGCATCAGCATATCAATCGCATCGGTCAGTTGGATCTCGTCACCGGCCCCGGGTGGCGTCTTCGCCAGCAACGCCCAGATATCGGCCGACAACACATAACGGCCGACAATAGCCAGATTGGACGGCGCCTGGTCCGGCGAGGGTTTTTCGACCACGCTCACCATCGGCGCGCTTTCACCCGGCTGTAACTGATGGCCCTGACAGTCTGCTACACCATAGTTGCCGACGTCTTTTTGCGGCACCGGCTCCACCATAATCTGGCTGACGCCGGTTTGTTCAAAACGCGCCAACATCTCATGCAGGTTGTCTTTGCTCAGATCGGCGCTGTACTCGTCGATGATAACGTCCGGCAGTACTACCGCCACTGGCTCATCGCCCACCATTGGATAGGCGCACATGATCGCATGACCAAGGCCTTTTGCCACGCCTTGGCGAACCTGCATCACCGTTACGCCTTTTGGGCAAATGGATTGGACTTCATCCAGCAACTGGCGTTTTACGCGTTTTTCCAGCATCGCTTCCAGCTCAAAACTGGTGTCAAAATGGTTTTCGATGGAATTCTTAGAGGAGTGCGTCACTAAAACGATTTCACTGATTCCAGCCGCAATGCATTCATTGACCACGTACTGAATCAGGGGCTTGTCAACCAGCGGCAGCATTTCTTTGGGAATGGCTTTCGTCGCTGGCAGCATCCGTGTGCCCAAGCCCGCAACCGGGATGACCGCTTTCCTGACTTTACGATTTAACGCTGACATTATTTCCTCTCTTGATGCGCGCTCAAATTATGAACGTCACTCGCTATACAAACTCCCGGAGTATACCAGCTAAATACCGCTGAGCATTACACTGCGATCAAATAGAATCACTTTAAGACAATTACCTAATCGAGGGTTTTCGGACAGGAATAATATTTTCAACCGGCTCAATTGCCGTTAATAGTTGCTTACAATAAGCCGCTATTCTGCGCTGAGCATCAGGCGCAAACGCCCGCCAGTGCCCCAGACCTGGCATTGCCACGCCGAGCAGCGCTGGCTGATTTGATTCATATAGGTGGCGCCCAGCGTCCCCAACGGCACTCCGTTGCTAAGCTGAATTTGATTGTCGCCGGTATTCACATTGGCATGTAAGCCTGCGGAAACCAGGATCAGGTTTTTATATTCGGCGTGATAATAGCCAACCAACAACGGGAATTGCCCTTCCAACTTGCCTTGGCGTAATAATTGATTAACTTGTTTTAACAATGTGGACATTTGCGGCAGACGATGCTGTTGATTAGCTAAATGGTCCTGTAGCAAACCATTAAATAACGCCCGTAATAATAAGGCCGCCAATACGCCATTATCGCCGGCGCGAGTGACATCCAGACAATAGAAGGCCAGATCTTTTTCTGATAATGCAGCAATATCCAGCACCAGCCCTGGGTTTTCGTCGGTAGTCAATTGGCGGTAGTTAATCCGGCAATGGGCAATCGACTGCTGTACCGGCGGCTGCAACTGCTTGAGCAACCTGGCAGCTTCCGACGGATTTTTGCTTAGCGCGTCCCAATCCTGCAGCAATTCAACCTCTTCGATTGCCGGTGAGGTGAACATGTTCGGGTACAGGCAGGCCAATGCCGCCTCGCGCAGACGATTGAGATCGCTTAACGGTTTGAGCAGCACATCCTGCACGCCCAATCGCAACACCTTGGCGATATCCGCCATCTTATCGGTAGCCGAGATAACCAATACCGGGATTTTTACTCCCTGCAGGCGCAGATGCTCAACAAACTCAATGCCGCCCATTTCAGGCATTGCCAGATCGCACAGGATCAAATCCGGGCCGATATCATCAACAGCACTCAACGCCTGCAAGCCATTGGTCGCTTCATGGGTAACTGCGCCTAATGATTGCAGGTAGCCAACAAGCACCGAACGAAATACCTGTTCGTCCTCAACAATCAGAATGCGCTTGTCTGTCAGTGGTAATGCCATTGGCCGGACCTCTTCCCTTGTCATGATGTAATAGTGGCTCAAAATGGCCAGTTATGCCTGCCGGAAATTGACATGAAAATGCTCCCTGCCATTGGCGACGCGTAACTAGCTGTTTTTTACCAGCGGCAGCAGCATGTCGCGCTGTTTCTCTACCGCCAGCCGCCCCGCCTCGATAGCTTCTTCCGCACGATGAAAATCCAGCGTGGAGATCTGCGGGCAATAGGGTTGAATCAACACGTCAGGGGGATCCCCCGCCATGCGGTTACGCTTTAGCCGGTTTTCCAACACCTGGATCGAGGTGCTCATGATTTCCATTGCCGTGGGGGTAATGTTCGGTTTTTTTACCGTCATCTTGCCGATCCGCTCACGCAGTCGCCCCCGCCAGTTACGCGCCACTGGCGCTTCGTCCGGTTCGCTACGCACTGAAAACAGATCCTGTTGCATCAGATGTGCGTCATGCTGCAAATCCACTGCAATAACGATATCGGCACCCATGGCGCGGGTTAACGAAATCGGCACCGGATTGACCACCGCACCGTCCACCAGCCAATAGCCGTCAAACCAGACCGGCGCCAGTAATCCGGGCATACTGCACGACGCGCGTATCGCCTGGTGTATATCGCCCTTGGTCAGCCACAGTTCACGGCCGGTGCTCAAATTGGTCGCAACCGCACCAAACTTCAGCGAACATTGCGCAATATCGTTAATGTTTAATAGTTGGCCGACCGCATTGAATACCCGCTCACCGCGCAGCAAACCACCGCGTTGCCAGGACAGATCCATCAGACGGATCACATCCCAATAGCTGAACGAGCGCACCCACTTTTCCATCGCCGGCAACCGATGGCTGGCATATGCGGCACCCACCAGCGAGCCGACAGAGCAACCGGCAACTATATCGGCCTCAATGCCCATTTTCTTGAGCGCGTTGATGACGCCAATATGCGCCCAGCCTTTGGCCGAACCTGCCCCCAGCGCCAGCCCAACTTTTATTTGTCGCATTATAGCTTGCCTCTATCATCGGTGAATTGTGTCAAGTGTAACCTCAGGGTACATTGTCACCATCGAACCGGGTTAGGTAACCTATGCGCTACATTTCCCCTGGCCTCGAACAGTATTCATATCGTTCGCTCTTTTGAGGAGTTAATTTGTCTGAATTATGCCCTTGCGGCAGCGGGCTGGAGTATAACGCATGCTGCGAACCGTATATCAACGGTGTCCAAACGCCCGCCACGCCAGGCCTGCTGATGCGTTCCCGCTTCAGCGCCTATGTTAAACAGCATGTGGATTATCTGATCGCCAGCTGGCATCCGGATTGCCACGCCAACGAGTGGCGCAAAGCGATTGTCGACAGCTTTCAAGATACCCAATGGCTGGGTTTAACGGTCATTGAAGAAAAAGCCGGCATCGGGCCTGACGAAGGCTTCGTTGAGTTTATCGCCCGCTTTGTCGATGGCGCCAGTGGCGACGTCAAGGCGATGCATGAACGTTCACGCTTTCTTCGCCTTGACCAACGCTGGTATTATATTGACGGAGTCAAGCCACAGCCGGGCAGAAACGCGGTTTGCCCCTGCGGCTCAGGCAAAAAATATAAAAAATGCTGCGGGCAATAAGCCCTCGGCCTGAAGCACGTTATCGCCTGCGGTGTCAGGCGTTCAGTATCTGACAGGATTAGCATTGCCATGCCACATCAAAATGTACAACGAAAAGTATTACGCACTATCTGCCCTGACGCCAAAGGGCTGATCGCCAAAATCACCAACATTTGCTACAAACATCAACTTAATATTGTGCAGAACAATGAATTTGTCGATCACCGTACCGGGCGCTTCTTTATGCGCACCGAACTGGAAGGCATTTTCAACGATACCACCCTGTTGGCCGATCTGGATGGCGCACTGCCAGAGGGTTCAGTGCGCGAACTGCACAGCGCCGGGCGACGCCGCATTGTGGTTCTGGTGACCAAAGAAGCCCATTGCCTGGGTGACTTATTGATGAAAAGCGCCTACGGCGGCCTGGATGTAGAAATTGCCGCGGTAATTGGCAACCACGACACGTTGAAAACGCTGGTTGAACGCTTCGATATTCCATTCCACCTGGTGAGTCATGAAGGCCTGACGCGCGAACAGCACGATCAGCAGTTGATTGCGCAAATCGATCAGTATCAACCGGACTACGTCGTGCTGGCCAAATATATGCGGGTACTGACGCCGGCGTTTGTTCAGCACTATCCGAACCAGGTGATTAATATTCACCATTCATTCCTGCCGGCCTTTATTGGTGCGCGGCCCTATCATCAGGCCTACGAGCGCGGGGTGAAGATCATCGGCGCGACCGCGCACTACGTTAATGACAGCCTGGATGAAGGGCCAATCATCATGCAGGACGTGATCCACGTTGATCATACCTATTCCGCTGACGATATGATGCGCGCCGGCCGTGACGTCGAGAAGAATGTGCTCAGCCGCGCGTTGTATCGCGTACTGGCGCAGCGGGTATTTGTCTACGGCAACCGCACCGTGATCCTGTAATCACCCTTGCTGGCGGTGCATTCTGCTTACAGATGCACCGCCGCGCATAAAAAAACGGCAAACGATTCATTTTCTGCATTTCAATGCTTTACACTCCCGCTTCATTTGATATGATGCGCCCCGCTTACCGAGACAGCGCTTACGCAGTCACGCTAGCCAGAAAGCCGGTCAGCTTTCTGCGTGTTAAAATTCGTTAAATCCACGAATTATCGTGGTGGGGTTCCCGAGCGGCCAAAGGGAGCAGACTGTAAATCTGCCGTCACAGACTTCGAAGGTTCGAATCCTTCCCCCACCACCATCTTAATCTTGGCAACAAGGTTAAACCGCAAGACGAGTCAACATGAGCGCCGCGCGGGGAAGGTAACAACCTTCAATCACAATCAGAAAATCCATGAATACCATGGTGGGGTTCCCGAGCGGCCAAAGGGAGCAGACTGTAAATCTGCCGTCACAGACTTCGAAGGTTCGAATCCTTCCCCCACCACCATCCTTGCAAAGCACTCCCAATCGTCAAACAACATCCAAAACCCATGGCTACTGCACGCTGGGGAAGGATGAGAAGCTTCGACAGGTTCGAGTTGAGCGTAGCGAAACAACGCGCTTTAGCGCGGCCCGCAGGGCGAGTCGCCACGCGACGAGTTATCCTTCCCCCACCACCATCCTTGCAAAGCACTCCCAACCGTAACACAACATCCAAAACCCAAGGCTACTGCACGCTGGGGAAGGATGAGAAGCTTCGACAGGTTCGAGTTGAGCGTAGCGAAACAACGCGCTTTAGCGCGGCCCGCAGGGCGAGTCGCCACGCGACGAGTTATCCTTCCCCCACCACCATCCTTGCAAAGCACGCCCAATCGTCACACAACATCCAGGCTTGCTACACGCCATGCCTCGGGAAAGACGCTGAAGCCCCAACGGCGCCGAGTTTTGCCATCGCGCACAGGTTTAGCTTTTCATCGCTCACCAAACTTGAACTACAATGCACAATTCGCTATACCACTGGCTTCTTTGATGCAGTAAGGAAAAGTGCATGCGTAATAATATTTGCGTTTTTTGCGGCGCCAGCGAAGGCGTGACGCCCGATTATGCCGAAAATGCCCGTAAACTGGGGCACGCATTGGCCACTCAAGGGCGTCGTTTAATCTACGGCGGTGGTAAAAAGGGCCTGATGGGTATTGTGGCAGATGCAGTGCTGGAGGCCGGAGGCGAAGCGGTCGGCATTATTCCGCAACGTTTGGTGGAAGCAGAAACCGCACACCGTGGTCTGACCCAACTGGAAGTGGTGCCGGACATGCACACCCGCAAAGCACGTATGGCGGCACTGGCCGACGGATTTATTGCGCTGCCCGGCGGCATAGGCACGCTGGAAGAACTGTTTGAAATCTGGACCTGGGGTCAGATCGGTTATCACAATAAACCGGTCGGCCTGTTGGACGTCAATGGTTACTACCGGCCATTGAACACCTTCTTGCAACACGTCGCCGATCAGGGGTTTATGCGTCACGACTATCTTGGCACCCTGCACCTGAGCGATTCGCCACTCACGTTGCTGCAACAGTTCGACGACTACCAACCAAAAAACTACGATCGCTGGGCAAAATAATCCGCCATCTGCCGGCGGCCTGAGGCCGCTGGTCTGCGTTACATTTCCGGCCAAACTCTGCTACTATCTCAACACATTTTTCTCGTAAAAACGGCACCGCTCATGAAGTTTGTCTCTTTTAATATCAATGGACTGCGCGCGCGACCGCATCAGTTGGCCGCCATCATCGAACAGCACCAGCCTGACGTTATCGGCCTGCAAGAAACCAAAGTTCATGATGACATGTTCCCACTGGAAGAGGTCAGCAAGCACGGCTACCACGTGTTCTATCACGGGCAAAAAGGCCATTATGGCGTTGCCCTGCTGACCAAAGAGGCACCCATTGCCGTGCGCCGTGGGTTCCCAACCGACGATGACGACGCACAGCGCCGCATCATCATGGCCGATCTGGAAACGCCGCAGGGCATGCTGACGGTGATTAACGGCTATTTTCCGCAGGGAGAAAGCCGTGACCACCCGGTCAAGTTCCCGGCAAAAACCCGTTTCTATCAGGACTTGCAAGATTACCTGGAACAGCAGCTATCGGTAGAAAACCCGGTGCTGATCATGGGCGATATGAATATCAGCCCATCGGATTACGATATCGGTATCGGTGAAGAAAATCGCAAGCGCTGGCTGCGCACCGGCAAATGTTCGTTCCTGCCGGAAGAACGTGAATGGATGGGGCGGCTGCTCAACTGGGGGCTGGTAGACACCTACCGTCAAGCCAATCCGGAGCGTAACGACCAGTTTTCGTGGTTCGACTATCGTTCTAAAGGATTCGATGACAACCGCGGCTTACGTATCGATCTGTTACTGGCCAGCACGCCGCTGGCGGCACGCTGTGTGGCTACCGGCATTGACTACCAAACCCGCAGTATGGAAAAACCCTCCGACCACGCCCCGGTATGGGCCGAGTTCGATATCTGATTGCCCACCCCGGCCTGGCCGGGGTTTTCAATAAGTGCACGGTATGAAAATTATCGATGTAGTCGCCGCGATCATTGAACGCGACGGGAAAATTCTGTTGGCTCAACGGGATGCCGACAGCGATCAGGCCGGGCTTTGGGAATTTCCAGGCGGCAAAGTCGAAGCAGGCGAAAGCCAGCCCCAGGCACTGGCGCGAGAACTGGCCGAAGAGTTGGCTATCAAGGCGCAAATCGACGATTATGTTGCCAGTAATCAATGGCAACTGGGCGAAAAAATCATTCGCCTGCATGCCTGGCGAGTAACGCATTTCAGTGGCGAGTTACACCTGCGCTGCCACGCACAACTTGTCTGGGTAACGCCAGCGCAGGCCAGCGAGTATCCACTGGCACCCGCCGACGTTCCCTTGCTGTCATGCTATCTCAAGCAGCAATCAATCATGACAAAATAGCTGATTATTAAAGGGGTTATCAACGATAGCGTTACGCGGTCACTTTTTCAGCCGTACCCAGATCGGTGAAGCGCTACCGACCACCGTAGGGTCGCGAGTGCATTGCAACAACTCCCCCTCTACCTTCAGCAGCGCGCCTTGTGAATAATTCTGATCTTGGTATACACAGCATTGCGCGCACGGTTGCGGCGCTGGCGCGCTTTTTGCGGTGCCCCAGATTTCCGGCGAAACCGGTAACAGTACATCCACATCACCACGATGCGCGTGGACCGAGGCGGAACACAGCAATACCCCCGCCGCCAACGCCAGCATCAGCTGTTTCATTCACTCTTCTCCCGCGCCTTGCCGGCGCTTTTTTTGCGCTTTTTTGCCCCGGCGTTCGGTGCAGGTAAACCGCGGAACGCCATACTCGCCCGACTCTGCTTGGCCTGATAAATCAGCTGTTGCAAGGTGCCTACCAGTGGCTGCATAAAATCCTGATAACGACAGGACTTTTCACTGATTTGCGTCAACGTGGCTTCCCAGTGAGCGGTCATATCAGGACGTGCCGCGATATCAGGCAGCGAATGAATCAGCGCCCGACCGGTTTCGCTGGAATGGATATAGCGCCCTTTTTTGTACAGGAACGACCGTTTGAACAACAATTCAATGATTCCCGCTCGCGTAGCCTCGGTACCTAAACCATCGGTCGCTCGCAGGATTTTCTTTAATGATTTATCTTGCACGAAGCGCGCAATCCCGGTCATGGCGGAAAGCAGGCTGGCATCGGTGAAGGGGCGCGGCGGCTGAGTCTGACGTGCCACCACTTCGCCACGCTCACACAACAGCCGATCGTCCTTGGCAACTACCGGCAGTGGCGCGCCTTCATTCTCCTCGTCGCGCTCTTTACTGCCAAGCAGCGTGCGCCAACCGGCTTCCGCCAGAAAACGCGCCTTGGCGACGAATTTACCACCGGCGATATCCAGTTCGATCACGCATTTGCGGAACACCGCATCCGGACAGAACTGCATCAGATACTGCCGCGCCACCAAGCCATACACCTTCAATTCATCGGCGGTCAAATTGACTTTGCTGGCACGAGCGGTAGGAATAATGGCATGGTGGGCATCGACTTTTTTATCATCCCAGCAACGGTTACGGCGATCGCTGTCGATCACCGGTTGAGGGTACAGATCCGGCTGATGTGCACTGATGGCATTCAGTACCGCATGGCGGCCGGCAAAGTGTTCTTCCGGCAGGTAGCGGCAATCGGAACGCGGATAGGTGATCAGCTTGTGTGTTTCATACAACCGCTGACAGATGTCGAGCACCTGTTGCGCGCTGAGATTAAACCGTTTGGCGGCCTCAATCTGCAAGGTCGATAACGAAAACGGCAGCGGTGCGGTATCTGATTCCCGTTTATCATTATAGGAGGTGACGAGGGCCGGTTGACCCTCAATGCGCGCCACCACATGCTCGGCCAGCGGCCGATGCAGCAGCCGCCCCTCTTCGTCCTGATACGGCTCACACGAATCGCTCGGTTGCCACAGCGCCACGAAGCGCTCGTCTTTCGGCGTAACGATATGCGCCTTGACCTCAAAAAAATCCTTCGGCACGAAGTTTTCAATCTCTTCGTCACGGCGCACCACCAGGCCCAGCACGGGCGTTTGCACCCGGCCAACCGACAGCACGCCATCGTAACCGGCATTACGGCCTAACAGCGTATAGGCACGGGTCATATTAATGCCATACAGCCAGTCGGCACGAGAACGCGCCAGGGCAGAAACGCACAGTGGTATAAACTCCCGGTTATCACGCAAGCGGCCAACCGCCCGCTCTACCGCCTGGGGGTTGAGATCGTTGATCAGACAACGCCGTACCGCCTGCCGCTTTTCCGGCGTCAACGACAAATAATCCAGCACCTCGTCCACCAGCAGTTGCCCTTCGCGATCCGGGTCACCGGCGTGTACCACCTCATCGGCTTCCAACAGCAATTTTTTAATCGCATTCAATTGCTTGCTGACGGAAGGACGTGGCTGTAGCTGCCATTTTTCGGGAATGATCGGCAAGTCCGCCAGCGACCAGCGCGCATAGCGGTTGTCGTAGGCGTCAGGCTGAGCCTGCTCCAACAGGTGACCTACGCACCAGGTCACCACATCGTTGTTGCCGCAGGCGATGAACCCATCGCCACGACGATGCGGTTTGGGTAAAACATCAGCAATGGCGCGTGCCAAACTCGGTTTTTCGGCTATAAACAGTCGCATTATTCACCGTTATTATGGCTATACGTCATCAGGAATTCTCTTACTTCTGCATAGTTCCCGCGGTATACGATCCGCTGGGCTTTCTTCGTTAATTGATAGTGATACATCGGGTCGTAATAATGCTGCAACAGCGGCACCAGCCACTCCTGATGCGCATCGCTGTTGCCGCTGGCGCGCTGGTATTGCAACGCCCACTCCAGCCGCTGTGTCAGCTGTTGGAAACGCTCCATACCCAAACGACGCCGAATGGCGAACAGCCCGTGATGCAGATATTCGTCATAGCGTTGCCAACCGGCGTCTTCACCGTATGCCTCGGCAAACGCCAGCCGCATATGATCGATATACTCAGCCTGCAGGCGCGCCACGCGCACCTCAAACGGATCGTCAATCACCACCACCGGCGCCTGCTGCATGCGGTTGAAAATCGGCAACGGCAGGTTATTGGAACCAATGATCCGCCCTTCGTCTTCCAGGATCCAATGGCGGCAGCCACCATGCTGTTTTTTAAGCAATAACACAGCCAGACGATTCTCAAAATCGATCTGCGCGCTCTGGCCGGCCAAGGTTTGGCCAAACGACGAACCGCGATGGCGTGCCACGCCTTCCAGATCGACGCCGGCAGGCAGTTGATTGATCAAAATGGTTTTGCCGCAGCCGGTATTGCCACCGACCACCACCATCGGCATTTCCGCACTGTACTCCAGCACGTTCAATAAATAATGTCGCAACGCCTTGTAGCCGCCCGCCACACGCGGGTAATCTACGCCGGCCTCGCGCAGCCATTGCTGCACCAGTTGGGAACGCAAGCCGCCGCGGAAGCAATAGATATAACCTTCAGGCTGACGGGCGCAGGCGGCCAGCCAGGCTTCGGTACGCTGCTGACGCAGCTTGCCGCCAACCAGTTTGTGTCCCAAGGCAATCGCCGCCTGCTGCCCCTGCTGTTTATAGCAGGTACCCACCGCCTGGCGTTCGCTGTCGTTCATCAGCGGCAAATTGATGGCATGCGGAAAAGCACCGGTTTTAAATTCAACGGGTGCGCGCACGTCAATCAACGGCACATCATGCAGAAAAATATGTCGGTAGTCGTTGGTGTCTACCCGCTGTCGCGACGTTGTCACTACACAACCTCGATCATCGGTTTCCCGGCTATCGGCGATCGAAGTTCACCAATAGCGTCCAGTTCAATGCCATGCCGCGCGGCAATGGCCTGCAGCTCAGCCTCGCCTTCCGGCAACACGGCCAACAGCAAGCCGCCAGAGGTTTGCGGATCGCACAATAATTGACGCTGTACATCACTCATTGCGCCGATCAGCGTGCCGTAACTGTCAAAGTTACGCCCAGTGCCGCCGGGAACGCAACCGTCGGCGATATAACGTTCGACGTCCGGCAATTTTGGCACCTTGTCGAACCACACCGTCGCCTGCAGCCCGGCCCCCTGACACATTTCGCTCAGATGGCCCAGCAGGCCAAATCCGGTCACGTCGGTCATCGCCGTTACGCCGGCAAGATCGGCAAATTCCGCACCCGGCGTATTCAACCGGCACATCACTTCGGTAGCCAGGCCCGCGTGCTCCGGCCGTAACAGGCTCTTCTTCTCGGCGGTGGTCAGCACGCCGATACCGAGCGGTTTGGTGAGAAACAGTCGGGTTCCCGGCTGTGCCGCGCTGTTTTTCTTGACGCGATCGGTGCTGACCATGCCAGTTACCGCCAGACCGAAGATCGGCTCCGGCGCATCGATCGAATGGCCGCCCGCCAAGGCAATACCGGCCTGTTGACAGGCGTAACGCCCACCGTCGATCACCTGCTGCGCCACTTCCGGTGCCAGTTTGGCTATCGGCCAGCCCAAAATGGCAATCGCCATGATTGGTTTGCCGCCCATGGCGTACACATCACTAATGGCATTGGCAGCGGCAATACGGCCGAAGTCGAAGGGATCGTCAACAATCGGCATGAAGAAATCGGTGGTACTGATGATGCCAATGCCGTTGCCGATGTCATACACCGCTGCATCGTCACGGGTTTCATTACCGACCAGCAACCGCGGGTCGACAAACTTCGCCTGTTCGCTGTGCAGGATGGTTTCGAGAACGTGCGGTGAGATTTTGCAACCGCAGCCAGCGCCATGGCTGTACTGGGTCAAACGGATTGTTGGCGATGTCATGATCCACTTCCTTCGGTTAACGGCCTTCAAGATAACATATCCCGGTGATAGCCGGGGTTGTCTGCACATTGGCGGCGTTGGGTGCCGAGCCGCCGGCAATCAGCCGGCGATGCGGGATGCGTTAGCCTGCCGTGACAACGCACCACCCGCTATGTGGGCTATAGGGTAGCGCTTAGTGGAGGGATTGATAAGAGCGAGCCGACTTTCTGCGAACGGCCTGCTCATAAACAGTACAGATCTGCGGGTTATCGCGCATTTTTTGACGAAAACCCGCGGGGATCAGAAGTGACTGACGAACGGGTCACTGTCGGGGGCAATAACTTTGGTGGCCGCTTTTAACTGTGGGGTCCCCAGATAGAGGAAACCGACAATTTCGTCCTGCTCGCGGCAGCCGAAGGCGCTGCGCACCATTGGATGTTCGGTCCACGCGCCAGTACGCCAGATGCCGTTAAAACCTTGCGCCAGCGCCGCCATCTGCATCGCCTGTACCGCACAACCGGCGGAAACCACCTGCTCCCAACGCGGAACCTTGGGGTTTTCGCTGCAATGCGCCACCACGGTAATGATCAGCGGTGCACGAAACGGCGCCTGTCTGGCTTTGTCAATCGCCGCGTCGTCGAGGTTATCCTGTTTAGCCGCAGTTTGTAACAGTTGACTGAAGCGCTCCAACCCCTGCTCTTCAATCATCACAAAACGCCATGGTTGCAACGCGCCGTGATCCGGCGCGCGTAAGCCGGCATTGATGATATTCTGCCGGACTTCGCCCGTTGGCGCCGGAGCCGTCAAACGTGAGGCCGAACGGCGATTCAATAATAGTTCCAGTGCATCCATAGTAAACTCCTGATAACAATTTTCATTACGATCACGGTAACATAGCTAAACAACGAGTTACAGCCTGGACAATTACGGCTGTGACCGGTGATTTAAAGCTGACATTTCGTTGGCTGCTCATTAGGATAGCGTGACATCCTCGGCTCATGTTTGGAGAGAACATGCATATATTGTGGCGTACCATTGCCGGTATTTTCAGGTGGACATGGCGTCTGCTGAATTTCATCAGGGAACTGATTCTTAACCTGTTTCTGATCCTGCTGATTTTGGTTGGTGTCGGCATTTATTTTTCCTTCCAGGGCAGCGCGCCTGCTGAGACGCCACGTGGCGCCTTGCTGGTCAACTTGAGCGGCGTGGTGGTTGATCAACCTAGCATGAAGAACCGTCTGCTCCAACGCAGCCGCGAGTTCCTTGGCGCCTCCGCCAGTGAACTGCAGGAAAACTCGCTGTTTGACGTCGTCGACAGCATCCGTAGCGCCAAAGATGATAAAAACATTACCGGCATGGTATTGCAGTTGAACGATTTCGCCGGTGCCGACCAGCCTTCTCTGCAATATATCGGCAAGGCTCTGCGTGAATTCCGCGACAGCGGCAAACCGATCTATGCCATTGGCGATAGCTATAACCAAACGCAATACTATTTAGCCAGCTTCGCGAACAAGATTTATCTGTCACCGCAGGGCAACGTCGATCTGCACGGCTTCGCCACCAACAATTTGTACTATAAGTCGCTGCTCGACAAGCTGAAGGTCACCACCAATATCTTCCGCGTTGGCACTTACAAGTCGGCGGTTGAGCCAATGATCCGCGACGATATGTCACCGGCGGCACGTGAAGCGGACAGCCGCTGGATCGGCAACCTGTGGCAAAACTACCTCACCACGGTGGCGGCCAACCGCCAAATCACCACCGCGCAATTGTTCCCGGGAGCCGCCGGCGTGCTGAGCGGCCTGCAAGCGGCCGGCGGCGATACGGCGAAATACGCACTTGACGGCAAGCTGGTGGATGAGCTGGCTTCGCGTACCGTGATGGAAAACCAGTTGATCAAGACCTTTGGCTGGGATAAGCAAAACAACGATTTCAACGCCGTCAGTATTTATGACTACCAGCCGGCACCGGCAGCGGATCAGGGCGGCCAAATTGCCGTGGTGTTCGCTAATGGCGCAATCATGGACGGTCCGCAAACGCCGGGAACGGTTGGCGGTGACACCACCGCGGCACAGCTGCGTCAGGCCCGTCTGGATCCTAAAATCAAAGCGGTGGTACTGCGAGTTAACAGCCCGGGCGGCAGCGTTAGCGCGTCTGAGGTGATCCGCTCCGAACTGGCTGCGGTGCGTGCTGCCGGCAAACCGGTGGTGGTTTCCATGGGGGGTATGGCGGCTTCCGGTGGCTACTGGATTTCTACCCCTGCCAACTATATCGTTGCCAGCCCAAGCACCCTTACCGGTTCTATCGGCATTTTCGGCGTGATCAACACCTATCAGGATACGCTTGACAGCGTTGGCGTTCACACCGACGGCGTCGCGACCTCGCCGCTGGCCGATTTGGCGGTGAGCAAAGCGCTGCCGCCCGAGTTTGCCCAGATGATGCAGTTGAACATCGAGAATGGCTACAAGAACTTTATCGATCTGGTGGCTGGCGCGCGCAAGATGTCGCCAGAACAGGTTGATAAAATTGCTCAGGGTCACGTCTGGACCGGCGGTGACGCCAAGAACAACGGGTTGGTGGACCAACTGGGTGACTTTGATGACGCGGTGCAGAAAGCCGCCGAATTGGCGAAGCTGAAACAGTGGCATTTGAACTGGTTCGTCGATTCACCGAGCCTGGCAGACATGGTGCTCAGCCAGTTTGGCGTGTCGATCCACGCCATGCTGCCGGCAGCCCTGCAATCGATGTTGCCTGCGCCGCTGGCCTCGGTAGCCATGGCGATGAAAGAGCAACCGGGTTTATTCAATAATCTGAACGATCCGCAAAACCGCTACGCCATCTGTCTGAACTGCGGTGACGTACGCTAACAAATTAATCTTCAGCCCGGCACTCGCTGGGCTTTTTTTCTGCGCTAATCACCCTATAATTCAGCCCATCTTATCATTAGCAGAAACCCTACAATGCAAAAGAAATCTATCTACGTCGCTTACACCGGCGGTACCATCGGCATGCAACGCTCCGAACACGGTTACATTCCGGTGTCCGGCCACCTGCAACGGCAACTGGCGCTGATGCCGGAGTTCCACCGCCCGGAAATGCCCAACTTCACCATTCATGAATACGCCCCGCTGATCGACTCCTCCGATATGACGCCGGAAGATTGGCAACACATTGCCGATGACATCAAGAAAAACTACGATCAATATGATGGCTTCGTCATCCTGCACGGCACCGATACCATGGCATTCACCGCTTCTGCGCTGTCGTTCATGCTGGAAAATCTCGCCAAGCCAGTCATCGTGACGGGGTCACAAATCCCGCTGGCGGAGTTGCGCTCCGACGGCCAGACCAACCTGCTGAACGCGCTATATCTGGCGGCCAACCATCCGGTCAACGAAGTCAGCCTGTTCTTCAACAATAAACTGTTCCGCGGTAACCGCACCACCAAGGCGCACGCCGACGGTTTTGACGCCTTTGCCTCGCCCAACCTGCCGCCGCTGCTGGAAGCTGGCATTCATATTCGCCGTCAAAACGGCATTGCCTCGCCGGCATGTCATGGTGAATTGCAGGTACACAACATAACGCCGCAACCGATCGGCGTGGTGACCATCTACCCGGGAATTTCCGGCGCGGTGGTGCGCAACTTCCTGCTGCAACCGGTCAAGGCGTTGATCTTGCGCTCTTATGGCGTCGGCAACGCGCCGCAAAAAGCCGAACTGGTTGACGAACTGCGCGATGCATCCGAGCGTGGCATTGTGGTGGTCAACCTGACCCAGTGCATTTCCGGGCGAGTCAATATGGAAGGTTACGCCACCGGCAATGCGCTGGCGCATGCCGGCGTGATCAGCGGTTTCGACATGACGGTGGAAGCCGCATTGACCAAACTGCACTACTTGCTGAGCCAGCCACTGTCGCCGGCGCAAATCCGCCAACAGATGCAGCTGGATCTGCGCGGCGAATTAAGCACCGTCGGTTAATTCATCAGGAGGTTCCATGCGCGTTGCCCTGTTATTGATCGATTTGCAAAATGACTTCTGTCCCGGCGGCGCGCTGGCGGTTGTCGATGGTGACGCCACCATCGCGGTGGCCAATCAGGCAATCGCCGCCTGTCTGGCGCGTGGCGTGCCGGTGATCGCCAGTCAAGACTGGCATCCGGCCGATCACCGAAGCTTTGCGGTTAACTCTGCTGCCAAGGTCGGTGAACTGGGCGAACTTGATGGTTTGCCGCAGGTGTGGTGGCCGGTACACTGTGTGCAAGGCAGCGATGGGGCCGAACTGCACCGCCAATTGCATCGTCAGGGAATAGCCGCAATTTTCCGCAAGGGGCAGGATCCGTCCATCGACAGCTACAGCGCGTTCTTCGACAATGGACACCGGGCAAAAACCGATCTTGACGACTGGCTGCGCGATCGGGGTGTGACTGAATTGACGGTAATGGGATTAGCCACTGATTATTGTGTGAAATTTACCGTGCTTGACGCCCTGGCCCTGGGATATCGAACCACGGTCATCACCGACGGCTGTCGCGGGGTCAACCTGCAAGCCAATGACAGCATACAAGCATTACAGGCCATGCAGCAGGCCGGTGCCAAGCTAGTGACGCTGTCACAATACCTCAGCTAGGCCAAAGCGGGCGCCTCGGCGCCCTTTCCTATCGCTTACTGCGGCTTCAACTTGATCAGCGGTTCGGCAGCGAACTGTTGCTTCAGCTCCTGCTTGCTCTTCATAACGATCTGACCATCCTTGCCGATACTCATATGCTGCGGATCGTCATTATGCAGCGCCTGCCAGAGCATGACCGCCTGCAAGCTGTTTTCCTTCTGTTCCGGCGTCAGCGCAACACCGTCCGGCCACTTACCCAACTCCACGGCTTGCACCAGGCGCTGATAAATTTCGGGCGTCATCGCCGCAATCAAATCCTTCACGTCCATCCGCTCGTTCCTCGCTCATATGAATAATAGCTGAATCGATTTTGTTATTTTTCTTACCGCTTAACCGGCGGTATTTTCGCCGCTTTCGCTATCGGTAAAACTGAGCGATGCCGAGTTAACGCAAAAACGTTCGCCTGTGGGCTGTGGACCATCAGGGAAAACGTGACCAAGATGGGCATCACACTGGCCACAACGTATCTCAACGCGGTGCATATTGTGTGAGTTATCATCCAGATAGCGGATAGCATCGTCCGAAACCGGTTGATAGAAGCTAGGCCAGCCGCAGCCGGCGTCAAACTTGGTATCCGAATAGAACAGTGGCGCATTGCAACACAGGCAATGATAAACACCGTCGCGAGTATTATGCAGCAATTTGCCGGTGTACGGTGCTTCTGTGCCGCGCTGTTGAGTCACATAGCGTTGTATTTCATTCAGTTCCGTGACCGGCTGGTTGGGGGTGTGCTCTTTAGCCATTTGTGCGATTCCCAAATTATGGATAATGTCAACGAAAACAATGATTAATGATAACAAAAAATTAACAGCGTTGCAGGCATTTTTGACCTAAACTGTACGCCATAAAGTTCAGGTCACGACTATATGTGATGCCGATCACATATATTGTTGCGACGCTCTTTAAACTTAGCGGTTTGACCCCATATCTTAATGAGGCCGAACGCAAACGGAACGTGCAATAAGCGTGCAAACCCAGGCCTCTGCTTTGACTTGCCGCAATAATTGACACGATTCCGCTTGACGCTTGGTAAGGTTTTTGTAATTTTACAACCAACCTTTTATTCACTAACAAATAGCTGGTGGAATATATGACTATCAAAGTAGGTATCAACGGTTTTGGCCGTATCGGTCGCATTGTTTTCCGTGCTGCTCAGGAACGTTCCGACATTGAAATCGTTGCAATCAACGATCTGTTGGACGCTGAATACATGGCTTACATGCTGAAATATGACTCTACGCACGGCCGTTTCAACGGTAGCGTAGAAGTTAAAGACGGCCATCTGGTTGTTAACGGCAAAACCATCCGTGTTACCGCAGAGAAAGACCCGGCTAACCTGAAGTGGAACGAAGTGGGCGTTGACGTGGTTGCTGAAGCAACCGGTATCTTCCTGACCGACGAAACCGCACGTAAACACATCGCAGCTGGCGCCAAGAAAGTTGTTCTGACTGGCCCATCCAAAGATGACACCCCAATGTTCGTTATGGGTGTGAACCACAAGTCCTACGCGGGTCAGGAAATCGTTTCCAACGCTTCTTGCACCACTAACTGCCTGGCTCCACTGGCTAAAGTCATCAACGACAAATTCGGTATCGTTGAAGCGCTGATGACCACCGTTCACGCGACTACCGCTACCCAGAAAACCGTTGACGGCCCGTCTCACAAAGACTGGCGCGGCGGCCGCGGCGCATCTCAGAACATCATCCCTTCTTCTACCGGTGCTGCCAAGGCAGTAGGTAAAGTTATCCCTGAGCTGAACGGCAAACTGACTGGTATGGCGTTCCGCGTTCCTACGCCAAACGTGTCTGTGGTTGACCTGACCGCGCGTCTGGAAAAACCTGCGTCTTACAAAGAAGTCTGTGCGGCGATCAAGGAAGCGGCTGAAGGCGAACTGAAAGGCGTGCTGGGCTACACCGAAGACGACGTTGTTTCTACCGATTTCAACGGTGAGAAACTGACTTCCGTGTTCGATGCCAAAGCAGGTATCGCACTGAACGACAACTTTGTGAAACTGGTTTCCTGGTACGACAACGAAACCGGCTACTCTAACAAGGTTCTGGATCTGATCGCTCACATCTCCAAGTAATGGGATGATGTACTGCTGATCATGAGGGCGACATTTTTGTCGCCCTTTTTTGCTTTCTGTATAGCCGATAACCTGACGGGTATGGCAAATATAAGGCAACGCGATGAACGATAAACTGTTTACCCTCCCAATAGCGGAACAAATTTCCCCTTACATCAGCCAACGTCAACTGGATGCGCTGCCGGTGATCGTCGTTTCGCACCCAAAAGTGCGCGCTGCGGTTACCCTGCAAGGCGCCCATCTGGTGGCCTGGCAACCCAGCGGTGAACAACCGGTGGTATGGCTTAGCAAAAATACGCCTTTCACGCCGGGCAATGCCATTCGCGGCGGCGTGCCGATCTGCTGGCCATGGTTTGGCCCGGCGGGTAAACCTTCGCATGGTTTTGCACGTAATATGCCGTGGTCGCTGACAGCGCACGACGAAGACCAGGACGGCGTGATCCTGACCTTTACCCTGCAAGATAATGAACAGACCCGCAAGCTGTGGCCGCATCCGTTCACGCTGATCGCCCGCTTCAAACTGGGGGAAGAGTGTGAAATCGAGCTGGAATCGCACGGGGATTACCAGGCGACTGCCGCACTGCATACCTATTTCCAGGTCGGCGATATCGAAACGATTAAAGTGGCCGGGCTGGGTGAGCATTATCTGGATAAAGTGGCCAATGGCGCCGCAGCGCGTCAGGTTGGCGACGTGGTGTTTGTTGGGCAAACCGATCGTGTCTACACCCAGCCAGAGCCTTATAGCGTGATAAAAGACCCCACCCTGCAACGCAGTATTGAAGTGCATCATCACCATATGAGCGATGTGATTGCCTGGAATCCGGGCGTTGAACTGTCTTGCAGCATGGCCGATATGGCTAACGACGGTTATAAAACCATGGTTTGTGTGGAAACCGGTCGTATCAGCAAGCCGTTGATTGCCAGTGGCGAACAGCCGGCACGGCTCGGTGTGACCTTGCGTTGCCGCAAAAACGGCGTATAAACGCCGCAGCGGCACACCGCCGCTTTCTCGGTGACAGATAGGCAAAAGGGGCGCCAGCGCCCCTTTTTAATGCCTGTAACGCACGAAAATCGTGCGAAAAGCTTAGAAACTGTAACTGACTCCGGTCCACAGCATGCCGGTGTAGGATTTATCTACCATCGGGCTGTCTTTGACCTCATCAGACAATTGCACATAGCGGCCCATAAAGAAGGCGTTCCATGCTTCATTAATCTGGTAGTTGGCGCTCAGCTCAACGTACGGCGTCCAGCTGTCGTTCGGCGTGTAGCTGTTCAAACCGCTGCGACGCGATTCACCCTCGCTGACGCCATAGTAGTATTTGTTCTGATTCTTGCTGTTCCAGGTCACGCCAACGCCCGGCGTCAGCGTCCAGGCATCCAGCTGGAACTTGTACAGGTAGGCCAGATCGCCGATCATGCCGTTACTGTAATCCAGGGTATCGCCGGCAAAGGTGGTGCGAATGGTACCCCACTCTGCGTTATGCGAATACGCAACCCCCGCCATCAACGTCGCCCGGCGCTTGTTCAGCTGTTTCATGCGATCGTCATCGCTGTCGCCTGGCTTATAGTGCAATGGCGAATAGAACGCCATTACGCTCAACTGGTTTTCCTGATCTTTCCACAGGTAGTAACCAGCCGTCAGCGTACGGAAGTAGAAGTCATCGGCTTCATAGTTGATAACCGGTACCGGATAAACGCGAGTCTGATTACCGCGATAAGGATCCGGGCTCACCAACGCAGATGCACCGAGCGACCAGGTTCCCGCCTGAGCACTCTGTGCACACACCATAGCAGACGCGATAACCGCTAGCGTTTTGAATTGAAATATCTTCACTGGTTCTCTTCCATAAATGACAGATTAATAGCGGCGATAGTGTATGTGAAATTTCGGTTACGCGCTTTAAATTTACATTTGAAAATTAGCAAGATCCGTTAAGTTAATTCTGAAATATGTATAAAGAATGTCAGAAGCATGACGTTTTAGCGCGCAGCCCGCGCCCGACAAGGCCCCCCGCAAACCCTGCAATAACTGAGTCATTGATATGACTTAAAAAAAGCTTTTTCGTTGACAGGAAATTTTCCGCTATGCCAACTAAGCTTAAATCAGAAGGTGAAATTACCCTGAGCCCAGTGGCAATACAGCGCAACTCGCGATAATAAGCGCACCAAGTTGGCATACGGGTTGCTGTACTCAGGTATTAACTTCTTCTTTCGGGGGCCAGAAGACTATGAAACGCTCCCTTTAACCTGTGCTAATAACGAAAGGACGGGCATCGCCATGAACATATTTGACCACTATCGCCAGCGCTACGAAGCTGCCAAGGACGAAGAGTTCACACTGCAGGAATTTCTTACCATTTGCCGGCAAGATCGCAGTGCCTACGCCAATGCCGCGGAACGTCTGCTCATGGCTATCGGTGAACCGGTCATGGTCGACACCGCGCTTGAGTCACGCATGTCTCGCCTGTTCTCCAACCGCGTGATCGCACGCTATCCGGCCTTCGAGGAATTCTACGGCATGGAAGAAGCTATCGAGCAGATAGTCTCTTACCTGAAACACGCCGCACAGGGTCTCGAAGAGAAAAAACAAATCCTTTACCTGCTGGGCCCGGTGGGCGGCGGTAAGTCCTCATTGGCAGAACGCCTGAAGGCGTTGATGCAACTGGTGCCGATTTATACCCTCAGCGCCAACGGCGAACGCAGCCCGGTCAACGACCATCCGCTGTGCCTGTTCAACCCGCAGGAAGACGCCAATATTCTGGAAAAAGAGTACAACATTCCGCGTCGCTACCTCGGCACCATCATGTCACCATGGGCAGCGAAGCGTTTGCACGAGTTTGGTGGCGATATCACCAAGTTCAAGGTGGTAAAAGTGCGCCCTTCCATTCTGGAGCAGATCGCGATTGCCAAGACCGAGCCGGGTGATGAGAACAACCAGGATATTTCAGCACTGGTCGGCAAGGTCGACATCCGTAAATTGGAAAACCATGCGCAGAACGATCCGGACGCCTATGGCTACTCCGGTGCGCTGTGCCGGGCCAACCAGGGGATTATGGAATTCGTCGAGATGTTCAAGGCGCCGATCAAAGTGTTGCACCCGCTGCTGACCGCCACTCAGGAAGGTAACTATAACGGTACCGAGGGTATTTCCGCCCTGCCGTTCAACGGCATTATCCTGGCGCACTCCAACGAATCGGAGTGGGTCACCTTCCGCAACAACAAAAACAACGAAGCCTTCCTCGACCGCGTCTATATCGTCAAGGTGCCCTACTGCCTGCGAGTGTCAGAGGAGATCAAGATTTATGACAAGCTGCTGGATCACAGCGAACTGTCCCATGCGCCATGCGCGCCGGGCACGCTGGAAACCCTGGCGCGCTTCACCGTCCTGTCGCGATTGAAGGAGCCGGAAAACTCCAGCACCTATTCAAAAATGCGGGTCTACGATGGTGAAAGCCTGAAAGATACCGATCCGAAGGCAAAATCGTATCAGGAGTATCGTGATTACGCCGGGGTGGACGAAGGCATGAACGGTCTTTCAACCCGTTTTGCCTTCAAGATACTGTCACGGGTGTTCAACTTCGACCACACCGAAGTGGCAGCCAACCCGGTTCATCTGTTCTACGTACTGGAACAGCAGATCGAGCGTGAACAATTCCCGCAGGATCTGGCGGAAAAATATCTTGAGCATCTGAAAGGCTATCTGATCCCGAAATACGCTGAATTCATTGGCAAAGAGATCCAGACCGCCTATCTGGAATCCTATTCTGAATACGGTCAGAACATTTTTGACCGCTACGTGACCTACGCCGACTTCTGGATCCAGGATCAAGAGTACCGTGACCCTGATACCGGTCAACTGTTTGACCGGGAATCACTTAACGCCGAACTGGAGAAAATTGAAAAACCGGCCGGCATCAGCAACCCGAAGGATTTCCGCAATGAAATCGTCAACTTCGTGCTGCGCGCCCGTGCCAACAACAATGGCCGTAACCCGAACTGGACCAGTTATGAGAAGCTGCGTACGGTGATCGAGAAGAAAATGTTCTCGAACACCGAAGAGTTGCTGCCGGTAATTTCGTTTAACGCCAAGACCTCAACGGACGAGCAGAAAAAACACGACGATTTTGTCGATCGCATGATGGAAAAAGGCTATACCCGCAAGCAGGTTCGCCTGCTGTGTGAATGGTATTTACGGGTAAGGAAATCATCATAACGTCTGTGTCGAAATAACTATTCTCAGCCTGTTTCAGACTGCCGCGCGTTAACCGGCGGCAGTTTGCAAGCGTGAGGAAAAAGTTGGCAACGTCGTCTGGGGGAACTATGGCTTACTTTATTGACCGACGGCTTAACGGCAAAAACAAGAGCATGGTTAACCGCCAACGTTTCTTGCGCCGTTACAAGTCACAAATAAAACAGTCGATTGCCGAAGCCATCAACAAGCGTTCGGTCACCGACGTAGACAGTGGCGAATCGGTATCGATTCCGACTGACGATATAAACGAACCGATGTTCCATCAGGGTCGCGGCGGCACACGCCATCGCGTTCACCCCGGCAATGACCACTTTGTGCAGAACGATCGCGTCGAACGTCCGCAAGGCGGCGGCGGCGGCGGTAGCGGCCAGGGCAATGCCAGTCAGGACGGCGAAGGTCAGGACGAGTTCATCTTCCAGATATCCAAGGACGAATATCTCGATCTGCTGTTTGAGGATCTGGCACTGCCGAACCTGAAGAAAAATCAGTACAAGCAGTTGACCGAATTCAAAACGCATCGTGCGGGCTATACCGCCAACGGGGTGCCAGCCAACATCAGCGTGGTGCGTTCGCTGCAAAATTCGTTGGCCCGTCGCACCGCCATGACCGCCGGTAAACGACGAGAACTGCAGCAACTGGAACAGCAGCTGACCGATCTGGAAAATACCGAACCGGTTCAACTGCTGGAGGAGGAGCGGCTGCGCAAGGAGATTGCCGAGCTGCGCCAGAAGATCAAAAAAGTGCCGTTTATCGACACCTTTGACTTACGCTACAAAAACTACGAACGTCGCCCTGAACCCTCCAGCCAGGCGGTGATGTTCTGCCTGATGGACGTTTCCGGCTCAATGGATCAGGCCACCAAAGACATGGCCAAGCGCTTCTACATCCTGCTCTACCTGTTCCTCAGCCGAACCTATAAAAACGTCGAGGTGGTTTATATTCGCCACCACACCCAGGCGAAGGAAGTCGACGAACAGGAATTCTTTTATTCGCAGGAAACCGGCGGCACCATTGTATCCAGTGCGCTGAAACTGATGCATGAAGTGGTGGAGGAACGCTACAACCCGGCTCAATGGAACATCTATGCGGCGCAGGCCTCGGATGGCGATAACTGGGCTGACGACTCACCGCTGTGCCATGAGCTGCTGACCAAGAAACTGCTGCCAATGGTACGTTACTACAGCTATATCGAAATCACCCGCCGCGCCCATCAGACGCTATGGCGGGAATATGAAGATTTGCAGGCCAGATTTGATAACTTCGCCATGCAGCATATCCGCGAGCCGGATGACATTTATCCGGTATTCCGCGAACTGTTCCGCACGCAAACCGCGTAAAACCATGCCGCGGTCATCAACCGGCCCCCGTGGCCGGTTTTTTTATGCCGCTAACGGCACGGCTCACGCGCATTTTTAACTAGGAATTTTACCCATACAGATCTAGAATCTGCCGTAAAAACAACAACAAATGTTTTAGCGGCCCAGAGAAAGGATTTCGTCTGTGAAGGAAATGCTGTGCATTCTTGTTACGACCGGCGCGTTGGCGGTTGTTTTGGCGTGGTTATTTGTTCAAATGCTGCATATTTAACGCTGTATGGCGGCTATGAAGCCCGGCGCGGCGCGGCCGGGACTCAATGGCTCGCAAGGATCAGGATTGCTTGGTTTGCACCCAGAAAGCGTGAATCAGACCCGGGAAGTATCCCAGCAGCGTCAGGATGATATTAAGGATAAACGCGCCACCGATGCCTTTATCCAGCAGCACACCCAGCGGGGGTAAAATAATGGTAAAAACAATACGCCAAAAACCCATGATAACTCCTTAACTTGCTGATGAGTTACCAACATATTATATCCATTTAACAATTTCAATCAGTGATCAATACTGTCGGTGACGACACTGACGCGATCATTGTCGGCTAGGTGTATTTTTTGCATAAAAACCTTGAGCAACGCCGGCGCTTTTATCATTGACTGCCACCAGCAGCGGGTAACCTTTCACTGACCACGGCGGCTGTGGTGGCCCTTCCCCGGCCAACCCAACGGCAAAGACATCCGCCAGGCTTGCAATAACCGAAGATGCCATCTCCTGGTGTTAAACATACTTATAACCAATAAATAAGCGTTCTTTGCCATCATGAGGGCATTGTAATAACAACGTTGCGATAATGTTATTATATGGAGGTGTTTTATTAATGCAGATTGGTACGTTATTGCGGCTCGCCAAGGTGATATTACCTCAGGAAATAAAGATACGGCGTCTTAGCATGCAGCAACCGTTGATTCGACGAGGGGAAACTCCTAGAATGCGCGGCTAAATTAAGTCATTGGAATCGGTTTCATGTCGTCGCTGTGGGTTGCTACACAATATTTTTATTTGTTTGGCCTGTTATTTTCTATGGTATTTACCTATCTGGTTAGCCGGGACACGGTTAAAATTCGCTGTATCAGCGCACTCACCATCGGCCTGACCTGGCCATTAAGTCTGCCGGTAGTATTGTTGTTTTCGCTGTTTTAAGCCGGAATCACCCCGCCCGCACTGCGACGGGGTGTTAATGGTTTACCCTGGCATGGCGATCAGAAATCGTAACCCACGGTAGCAACGACGCTACGCTCCTGCCCCCAATAGCAATAACCGGTGCCATAACAGGCAGCGACGTATTTCCTGTCGGTCAGGTTATTGACGTTCAACTGCACATAGGCTCCTTTCAACGACGGCGCCAACTGATCCATCTTCATTCTCACCGATGCATCCAGTAAGGTCACCGAAGGAATACGCAGGGTATTTTCGTTATCAGCCCATTGTTTTCCGATGTAACGCACCCCTGCCCCCAGGTTAACGCCATAGCCTGCGTCATATTGCCCCCACAGGGATGCCGTTTGATCCGGTGCCAAATAAGGCGTATTGCCGTCATTGCCATCAACCGCATCTTTGAACTTCACTTTATTGTAACTATAGCCGGCGATCAGGCTCAGACGCTCGGACAGCCTGGTACGCGCCTCCAATTCAATCCCCTGCGAATGAACCTTGCCCGCCGGGACGTAATAGCTTTGCTGCACCACCCGATTTGCCACGTTTTTCTGCGTCAGGTCGTACAACGCCACACTGTACAGCGAGCTGCTGCCGGGCGGTTGGTACTTGAGGCCGACCTCATACTGCTCGCTGGTACTCGGCTTGAGCATATGCCCGTCCTGATCCGCCAACGCTTCCGGCGTTACCGCAGAGCTGTAACTGGCGTAAGGGGACAGCCCATTGTCGAAGTTGTACAGCAGCGAGGCACGGCCGCTGAAGTGGTGATCGTTGCGCGCATCGGAAGTACCAGCCGTCAGGTTGTCGTTCTTGCTTTCCAGGCGATCGTAGCGGCCCGACAAATTGAGATACCAGTTATACAGGCTGATTTCATCCTGCAAATACACGCCGGTCTGTTCATAGTGGCGTCGTGAATCGGTGCGTGCCAGGTTACTGAGCACCGGCTGCTGCGCGGCGCCGGTATAGGGGTTCAAATCGGTTGCCTGCGCAGTTTCATCCCACAGGTTGTTGCGAAAACGCTGATAATCGAGCCCCAGCATCACCTTATGCTCCACCGGACCGGTAGCAAAATCGGCTTCCAGTTGGTTATCCACCGCATAGGCATCCAGGGAGGTATTGGAGCCGCTGTAGTAGCGGTGCAACATACTGTGATCGTCATTCCAGCCAATCTGATACACCTGTTCCAACGCTACGTTGGAATGGGTGTAGCTGCCGTTTTGCCGGAAAGTCCACACGTCGTTAAAGCTGTGGGAAAATGCGTAGCTGTAGATTTGCTCCCAGCGCTTGAAGACGTTATGACCGCTGTCGCCGTCGAAGAAACCGCGACCCAGCTTATCGCCCTGGCTGGAATACAGGCTGCCGTCGGCAGGCACTGCGCTGTGGTAGCCGCCGGAAGGATCTTTTTGCAGGTACGCCTTCAGCAGCAGCGAGGTATTGGCCGTCGGTTGCCACAGCAACGAAGGAGCGATTGCGTAGCGTTCTTCACGCTGGTGATCGTACATGGTTTCACTGCTACGGGTCATGCCGGTCAAACGATAGGCCCACTGCTCGGATAACGGCCCGGTAACGTCAAAAGCGCCGCCTTTGGTGGCGTTGTTACCCCCCATCACGTTGACATGCCCTTCGCTGGCGAAACGCGGCTGTTTACTGGTCAACGCCACCAGCCCGCCGGGAATACTCTGACCATACATTACCGAGGATGGCCCTTTGATCACGTCAATGCGTTCGAGGAACCAGGGATCGACCTGCAACGCGTTGTAGCTGCCGCTGTCACTCAGCAGACGGAGTCCGTCCAGAAAGGTATTGTTGACATCACCGCCGTGAAATCCGCGCAGTGCAATGGTGTCGTAGCGCGTGGCGCCACCGGCAAAGTTAGTGAAGACGCCAGGTGTATACTTCAGCGCATCATTAACGGTGAGCGCATTCTGATCGGTCATTTGTTGACGCGTGATAACCGAAACCGACTGTGCGGTTAAAATCAACGGCGTATCGGTTTTTGTCGCCCCACGGCTGGTGGCGGCGGTGTAGCCGTGGGTTGCTGAATCCGCCGTATCGGCCGGCGCTGCGCTGACCACCAGCGTATCTTCGGCCCACGAGGCCAGTGGCATAAACAACGCGATGGAGCAAAACACCGCACTGCGTTTGGTGAGTAAATTCCCAGACATAGTTAATTCCTGTAGAAGCGATAAAAAATCACCGCATGCTCCTGCCGGCAGCAACGCTGGCTGCCGCATCCGCAAAAAGGTTCCCCAAGCATCGGTGCAAAAAACAAACGATAAAACGAATGGCAATGATAATTATTATCTTTATGATGGTTTAAGTTCAAGCAGCGTTGCATTTTTTGTCGAGGCTATCAGATTTTCCTGTCAAGCTGGGCTTGACAGTAAGCTTGAAAATACTGTGGGTATTACCTGTCGGCATCAGACAAAACTGCCCGCTTAACGAGGGTTAAAAAATGAAATCAGGCGGGAAATAAGCAACATGCAGCCAAAAATTACCACGTTCAACGCCAACCATAGCGCCAGTAGATATAAAAAAGGCTGATAGGCTGGAATACCGCGAGCAGCGGAGAACGGGTTGTAATGCCAGAATTTAATAATGGCAAAAGGATTAAGATTAAGCTGAAGGAAGTAATAGGTGGTTAATGCCGGCGGCAGAATCAAATACACCAGCAGCATCATCGCCATGGCCAGCTGGGTAAAAATACTGTTACTAAAATCTTTCATATCAAAAAGTTACCATATTTTTACTGGTTAACCAACGCAATAAAGACACCGTTATCAACAGACAAAATGAACGTTGTAGAGTTCCTTGCCGACTAAAAAATAAATCCGCCGGGATGTTTAGTTTCCATTTAGTTATGCGATGTTAAAAACGGAGCAACTCAAGGAGGGCACCATGCAATCAGACGATGATTCAAACATCGCCAACGCAAGAAAAAGAAAAATAATTTACGGTTGGTATATTTATACAATCTACGTGCTGTTAATATTTAATATTTATATGGCAGTTTATAACACCTGCGTGCGACATCCGATCGAAATGCCCCTGGTTTCTGTAGCACATAGTTTGTTCATTGCCTGCCTATTGCATCAGATCCTGAAGAAACGGACGCGCTTCACCTGGGTGATGCTGGTTTACTTTATCATTATGCGCCTGTATTACGCCAATGTGCTGCACGTCGAGTTCGGCCTGTTCGGCTGTGCTTTGGTATTGCTGATCATCACCCTGTTGCTGACCGGCACCGTGGTGATCGGACAAATGGCGACGCCGCCGGTAAAACAGGACTGGCTGGCGGCCTTGGGGTGGAAACAGGCCGTAGCGCTGATCGCCATTGCAGCGCTGGTGACCAGGTTGATTACCATTGATTATTTGTCGTGAGACGGCCGCAGTTCGCTGGGGATATGTGGCTCAGACACATCAACCATACGACAAACTTTGCTGTAACTGCTGGATTGCTCACAGATCTTGTCGGTGACGTACGCACCGAGGTATCCCAATAGCAGCAGATAGATCAACATACATAAGATAAAGATCAGCGTTCTCACCAATAACAACCACTGTGGTAGCAAAACAGCGCCTATCATAGCGTGATTTTGTAGCGACCGCATGCCGCTCCGCTGATGAATAACGGTGGTCATCGCCAGATTAATAATGTTATGTTATCACATATCATAAACTTCTCTGCGTAGACGGTGACATGGAACAACCCCACCCGCCGGTTTTGGCCGTACAACAATTAAACATCACGCTCGATGGCGAACGCAAAATACAGGATTTGAACTTCGTGCTGCATGCCGGCGAGCGCGTCTGTTTGCTCGGCGCTTCCGGCGCCGGTAAATCGCTGACCGCTGCAGCGCTGCTTGGTACGCTGGCGTCCAATGCGGAGGTTGATGGCAGCATCAGCCTGCATGGCATCCCCTTGGCAGGCGTGCGTCTGCAACAACGTGGCCGTCTGCCGATAGCGGCGATTTTCCAGGATCCGTTCACCGCACTGAACCCATTGGTCACGGTTGGCCAGCAATTGACGATGGCGCTACGCTATCAACGCTCACTTTCCCGCCGCCAGGCCAACCACTGCGCCAGCGATATGCTGCAGGCGCTCGGTTTGTCACCGCAGCAGACGCTGGCACGCTATCCCGGCCAACTGTCTGGTGGACAATGCCAGCGCATCTGTACCGCTCTGGCGCTGGCAGGCCAGCCGTCGCTGCTGATTGCCGATGAACCCACCAGCGCATTGGATATGGTCAGCCAGCACCAGTTGCTCGAGGTATTGCGCAGCCATCATCGGCCGCACGCCGCCCCCGCACTGCTGTTTATTACTCACGATATCGCGCTTGCCGCAGGGCTGTGCCAGCGCGCGCTGGTGCTGTCGCATGGCCGTCTGGTTGAGCAAGGCCCGTTGGACCAGTTACTGCAACAACCAAAACATCCCTATAGCCAACGGTTGGTGGCGGCGATGCAGATGCAGACGCCGCCACCAGGTGACAGTCCGCATTTGCGTCAGGCAGGTTAACCATGTTTGAGTCATTTATCAGTTTGCAAAACGTCAGCCGACTTTATGATGGACACAAAACCGGCCTTTGGCCCTGCAATATTAATCTGCGCGCTGATGAACGCGTCGGATTGGTCGGCTGCTCCGGTGCCGGTAAAACAACCCTGCTGAAGCTGCTGCTGGCACTCGATGCCTGCGATGGTGGACGCATCGTCTGCCAGGGGCAGCCGATAGCTGCGGCAACGGGCAGTAAGCTGCGCTGGTATCGGCGATTGGTACAATACGTACCGCAGGACGCTGTGGCATCGCTTAACCCACGCCATAACGTCGCACAGCTGATTGCCGAACCGCTGCGTCAACTGACCGATGCTGGCAATGTGGCATCACGCGTAGCCCAGGCGTTGCGCCAGGTGGAGCTTGATGATCGACTGATGCAAGCCCGGCCAGGCGAACTGTCTGGCGGCCAGGCGCAGCGGGTGGCGCTGGCACGCGCCATGGTCGTGCAGCCACGATTTTTATTGGCCGATGAACCAGTGAGCGGGCTTGATCTGCCCCTGCGGCGGCAGATTATTACCCTGCTGGCGAGCCTCGCCCAACGGCAAAAAATGGGTATGCTGATTGTTTCGCATGATATTTCGCTGGTCAGCGCCTTGTGCCAACGCACACTGGTCATGGATCAGGGTCGGATCGTCGAAGACCGCCCGACCGCCGAGCTGTTGCAGGCACCACGTCACACCGCCACCCAGGCGCTGATCGCCGCGATCCCGCCGGTTCCTTGTCCCCCTGCTGAAATACCATGGAGCTGTTGATGCCATACCTGCGCTTACCAAACCCGATCGGCTGTGTGCTGACCGGCAGCTTATTGCTAAGCGGCTGTTTCGATCCACCGCAACAACCCAAAAACCACGACGGCGAGCAACGCCTGCGGGTAGCCATGCTGCAACCACCGCGATCCGGCCTGACTCCGTTGAGCGATGACGCCTTTAAACTGTCACGCTGGAGCACTGCCGAAACGCTGGTAACGTTAAATGCTAACGGTGATGCCACGCCGGCACTGGCGGAAAAATGGCAGCAGATTGACGCACACCGCTGGCGTTTTCAGTTGCGTCAGGGCGTCAGATTTCACGATGGCACGCTGTTTAACGCCCTCAGCGTAGTGCGTTCTCTGACTGCCGCCATGCAGGCTGCGCCCAAACCGCGCATCCTTGACGGCGTACAGCTCAACGTCAAGGCTGACGATGAGTATACGGTCATGGTCAGCACCGCGACGCCCGATCCGTTGCTGCCCCAGCGGCTGTCGAGTCCGCAATTGGCGATACTGGCCGAGCGCGCCTATGGCGCCAACGGCGTGGTCAATCCGCTGCGTGCCGGCACCGGGGCGTTTGTACTGACCGCAGTCAACGGCACCAGCAGCGCCAGGCTGGATCGCTTTGACGGCTATTGGGGGCAGCGCGCCGCCGCACCGGGAATTGACGTCAGTTTCGTGCCTGACGGCAGCGCTCGCGCCGCCGCGCTGCGCACCGGCGAAGCCGATGTGGTCGAAGCCGTGCCGGTGGCACAGGTGGCGCTGATCGATCCGCCCCGGGTACATCAAGTCCCGATGCCGCGCACCAATACGCTGTATCTCAATACGCAGTACGGCACGTTTAGCGCCCCGGCGCTGCGTGCGCTGGCGGCGACGGCGATTCAACGCCAGCCGCTGGTGGAAAACGTGTACGAAGGACGGGCAGACATCGCCGCTGGCCTGCTTGGCCCGGCGTTGCCCTGGGCGGCTGCGCTGCGACAGCCGCAACCGCCCATCACGCCTCCAGCGTCGGCCAACGGCGCCGTTATCACTCTGGCAACCTTCAGCGATCGTGCAGAACTGCCTGAAGTAGCAGTATATCTGGCACAGCAACTCGCCGCCGCCGGCTTTGTGGTCAAACAGGAAGTCCGCGAATACGCGCATATTGAAGCCGATGCGCTGGCGGGCAAGTTCGACGCATTCATCCTGTCACGCGCCACCGTGCTGGACTCCGGCGATCCGGTCGCTTATCTGTACAGCGACTTTGCCTGTCAGGGTTCGTTTAACCTCGCGCAACTGTGCGACAGTCAGGTTGATGCCGCACTAGGCCACGCTGCCGCCCTGCCTGCCGGCGTCGAACGGCGGCAGGCCATCATCGCGGTAGAAAGCCGCATACTGGCAACCCATGCGGCCATTCCACTGCTGCATGAACGGGTGATTCAAGGCGAGGCCGCCGGCGTGCAACAGGTGGCGCGCGATCCACGTGAGCGCCTGCTGATCACGCCGGCATCGCGAGTGGTGCAGCCGCAATGAGGCATATAGTGCAATCGGCGTTGCCCTGGGGTTCACGTTTACTGGCATTGACGAGTACGGTGATGCTAATCGGATTACTGCCGTGGCTGTCGGGACGCGATCCGGCACTGAGCCTGCTGCGCGCGCGCTCCGGGGATCAGATCGCCACGCCTGAAGCATTGGACGCCATACGCCAGCGTTACGGGCTGGAAGACGGCCCCTTGGCTCTGTTGGGGCATTGGTTGTCAGGATTGCTGCACGGCGATGCCGGCAACTCGTGGATTTCCGGCCAACCGGTACTGCCTGGCATGCTACGCGCCACCGGCGTTTCATTAAGCTTGATGGCCTACGCGCTAGCGGTTGCGCTGGCCATCGCCCTGTTGCTGGCAGTACCAACCCTATGGCGCGGCTTGCGCGGCGTTAACCGCCCCTCCGTCGGCATTATCGCCACCAGCCTGACCGCTCTGCCAGAGTTTCTGTTGGCGACGCTGTTATTGATCGTCGGCGCGGTCTGGTTAGGCTGGCTGCCGCCGTTTGGCTGGCAAGGTTGGCAACACGCGGTTTTACCTGCATTAGCGCTGGGCTTGCCCGCCGGCGGACTGCTCGGCCTGTTGCTCAACGACGGACTGGCGCTAACCTTCAGCGAGCGCTGGTTATTAAACTGGTGCCTGGCCGGCATTCCCTGGCATCAGCGCCTGCTGGCGGTGTTTCGGCGCACCCTGCCGGCGTTATTGCCGCAGTTGGGGCTGGTACTGGTCGGCCTCACCGGCGGAGCGGTGGCGGTAGAAAAGATCTTTGCCATTCCGGGCCTCGGGCGTGCCACGCTGGGCGCTGCCGTCGCGCAGGATTTACCGGCGTTGCAGTGTGGCGTGTTATTGCTGTTGACCATCGCATTTGCCGCCGGCCTGTTGGCACACACGTTACACTACCTGCTACTGGGACGTAGCGGCATCACGCTGCCCAATACCCGTCCGGCGGAAGCCGTGCACCACGGCGGTTATCTGGTTGTTGGCATTACCGCGGTCATTCTGTGCCTGCTGATATTGAGCGGTTTGTTACGCGATCCGCTGGCATCGCTGCATTTACGTCTGCAACCGCCCAGTCTGGCGTTGCCGCTCGGTGCCGACGCCACCGGCCGTGATATCCTGGCGCGGGTGGCTTACGGCGCGTGGCATACCAGCCTGCTGGCACTGGCGGTCAGCGTCTGTGCGCTGTTGTTGGGATTATTGCTTGGCCTGATGCCACGGCTGCTGTGCGGCATCATCGAAACCGCCAACGCTACGCCGCCGATTATCGCCGGATTGATGGTTGTCGCCGTCACCGGTCCCTCATCCTACGGCGCAGCCTGCGCGGTGTTGCTGGTCAGTTGGGCGCCACTGGCCGCGCACTGTGCCGCGTTGCTGCACGAAACCCGCCGACAGCCCTATATTCGCATGTTGCCGATACTGGGCGTCGGTCCGCTGCGTAGACTGACGCATTATCTGCTGCCGGCGGTGATCGGCCCGCTATCGCGTCATGCCATGTTACGGCTGCCGGGTATTGCGCTGGCGCTGGCCGCCTTGAGTTTTCTTGGCCTGGGGCCGCAACCGCCCAGCGCCGAATGGGGATTGGTGCTGGCCGAAGGCATGCCGTATCTCGAGCGCGCGCCGTGGACGGTATTGGCACCGGCCTGCGCGCTGTTGCTATTGTCGTTACTGGCGGTGTCATTGGCCGGAGCGCTGGGGAGCAATCATGGTCGAGCACGCAGTCATCCCGCGCTTGTAGTACCATAGTGGCAAGTTATTAATCTTGGGATCTGCCAATGCATCATTTGATGTTGGATATTGAAACGCTGGATATCAAACCGAGTGCCGTTATTCTGGTCGTCGCCGGGGTATTCTTTGATCCACGTACCGGTCAGTTGGGCGCCGAGTTCGAAACCGCCGTCAGCAGCCAGAAGGCACAGCCGGGGCGCACCATCAGCCTGGATACCGTCGCCTGGTGGGCCAGACAGTCGGATGAAGCACGCAAACTGGCGTTTGCCGGCAGCGACAGCCTCAAGCGGGTGCTGACCAGCTTCAGCCGGTTTATCCACATCAACAGCAGCGACAGCGTCAAAGTCTGGGGCAATGGCAAAGAGTTTGATTGTGCCATCCTCGAACATGCCTACCAGCAGTTGGACATGCCCTGTCCGTGGAAATTCTGGGATACCCAGGATGTCCGCACGGTAATTACGCTGGCTGAACTGCACGGTTTCAACCCGAAAAAAGACCGGCCGTTTGAAGGCACGCCACACCGGGCACTGGACGATGCCAAGCATCAGGCACGTTACATCGCCGATGCTATTTCAGCATTGTATTACCGCAAAGGTCCATCGCTTCCGACAGCGTAACCCCCTTTGCTCGATGCTCTCCGGCCTGACTGGCCGCACGCCAGCCATGGCGGCTCTTTCCATTTGCCGCCAGACCCACTACTCTAGCCCTCTTTGTCACTTGGATGTGCTGTTTTTGTTATGCAAAAATTTCTGTTACTGCTTCTCAGTCTGGTGTTGCTTGGCCCATTGGGCATCGATCTTTATCTGCCGACCATTCCGGCGATTGCCGTCGGCCTGAACAGCAGCGAGGCGCTGATCCAATCGACGATTTCGCTGTTTATCCTGGTGCTCGGACTCGGCCAGATCATCGCCGGACCGCTGGTGGATAACTATGGCCGCAAGCCGGTCGCGTTGGCCGGGGTGGTTATCTATATGATCGGCGCGGCGATGGCGGCGTTGGCAACCACTCCTGGCTGGTTTATCGCTTCGCGGCTGTTGCAGGGCGTTGCCGTGTGCTGTACCGCCGTAGTGGCATTTAGCGGCGTGCGGGATCGCATGAACGGCGACGATGCCGCCCGCGCCTTTGGTTTTCTGAATGGCACGCTCAATATTATTCCGGCGCTCGCCCCATTGCTCGGCGGCCTGCTGGCGGAAGCCCTTGGCTGGCGCGCGCCGTTCTGGTTCCTGGTCGGCTATGCGCTGCTGGTATTGATACTGATCGCCCTGCGCCTGCCGGAAACCCGCCCGGCCGATACGCTGCCGGTTAAAAGCTTGCCGCTGCGCCAGTATGCCGGTATTTTGCGCCAACGGCGTTTTCTGTCGTTTTCGCTGGTGAACGCCGGCGCAATGGGTATGGCGCTGACCTACGTTTCGTTGGCGCCCAATGTGCTGATGGGCACTGCCGGGCTAACGCCGTTGCAGTTTTCGCTGGTATTCGGCGCCAACGGCTTCTGGATCATGCTAGTGAGTTTTTTCGCCAACCGGTTGATTCGCAAGGTCGGGCGGCCGTTCTGTCTGGCCACCGGCGGTCTGTTGATGGGGCTTGGCTGTCTCGGCCTGCTGCTCGGCGTGGCGGTATTGCCGCCGGCGGCACAAACCCACTGGCTGGTATATATGCTGCCGGTCGCCAGCGCCTGCGCCGGTTTGGCATTTATGATGGGGCCGGCGACCAGCTATGCGCTGGAGCCGTATTCCAACGAGGCCGGTGTCGCATCGGCGCTGGTCGGTTTTGTGCAGATGGCCGGCGGCGCCGCGCTGGGCTTGTTGGCCATGGCGCTGCCGTTGCAGCCCAAGCTGGCGCTGGCGCTGGTGATGCTGGCAGGATGTGCTCTGGCGCTGCACGCGCGCCAGCGCAGCAAGCAGATCAAAGGTCAGTTGAACAAGATCGGTTAACCGCTTACCACCGGCACCCGCTGAGCCAACGCCGTCAGCAGCTCGTACCCCAGCGTACCGGCTGCGACGGCCACCTCATCCACCGGCAGATGACGTCCCCATAGTTCCACCGGCGTACCGATGCTGGCCTGCGGGCAGGAGGTTAAATCAACCGCCAGCATATCCATCGAAACCGTCCCTACGGTGCGCGTCAACACCCCATCCACCCATACCGGCGTACCGCTGGGGGCATGGCGCGGATAGCCATCGGCATAACCGCAGGCCACGATGCCGATGCGCTGTACGGCAGATGCGGCGTAGCGCCAGCCGTAGCCGACGCGATCGCCGGGCTGAAGCGTTTGCAGCGCGATGATTTCACTGCGCAGCGACATCGTCGGCTGAAGACCGGTCTCGGCGATATCACGCCACTGGCCGCTCGGCGATGCGCCATAGAGTACAATACCTGGCCGCACCCAACTACCGTGCGTCGCCGGGTGCCACAGCGTCGCGGCGGAATTGGCCAGACAACGCGGCAAGGGTAGCGCTGCTGCCGCGGCATCGATGGTCGCCATCTGCTGCGTCACGCCCTGCGGGCCATCGGCGGTGGCAAAATGGCTCATCAACGTGATCGCCGCAATATTGCGGATCTGTTGCGCCTGCTGCCAGACCTGCGGCAGTCGTGCCGGCGCAAACCCCAGACGGTTCATGCCGCTGTTGATTTTTAGGTAAACCGCCAGCGGGGCCGACAGTTGCGCCTCGGCAATGGCCGCCAACTGCCAGTCACTGTGCACGGCGGTTGTCAGACGATAACGGTCAATCAGCGCCAGGTCTTGCGCCTGGAAAAACCCCTCCAGCAGCAGTATCGGCCCTTGCCAGCCGGCCTCACGCAGCATCACCGCTTCGGCGAGATCCAGCAGGGCGAAACCGTCGGTGTTCGCCAGGCTTTGCCATACCCGGTCAATCCCATGGCCATAGGCATTGGCCTTGACCACCGACCAGATTTTGGCGGTTGGCGCAAAGCGGCGGATCACCTGCAGGTTATTGTCAAACGCGGCAAGATGCAGCGTAGCGCTAATCGGGCGGGGCATGGGCTCTCCTTCGGGCCGGATTTATGGGCCGCTGGCGGGAACCAGCGGCAATAATGCGAGGATTAACGTACTGGGTGCACGCCTTTCAACGGAACGCTACGTGAGTTGCGAAACCCCGCACTGTAACGCGCCACCGATAAATCATCGGAGGGTATTGCCGGGGTGGTCCCTGAGATCAGATCGGCAAGCAACTGGCCGGAACCGCAGGCCATGGTCCATCCCAGCGTGCCATGACCGGTGTTCAGGTAGAGGTTTTTCACCGAGGTGCGACCGACTATCGGCGTGCCGTCCGGCGTCATCGGGCGTAGCCCGGTCCAGAAGGTCGCCTGTTCGACGTTGCCGCCGTTCGGATACAGATCGCGCACCACCATCTCCAGCGTTGCGCGGCGCTTTTGCTCCAACTCGGTATTGAACCCGACGATCTCGGCCATGCCGCCAACGCGGATACGCTGGTCGAAGCGGGTAATGGCGATTTTGTAGGTTTCATCCAGCACGGTCGAAAACGGTGCCGCCGAGGCGTCGGTAATCGGAATAGTCAGCGAATAGCCTTTCAACGGATATACCGGTATCGACACCAGCCCACGCAGCAGCGCGGTGGAATAGGAACCGAAGGCAACCACATAGCTGTCGGCGGTCAATAGCTGGTCGCCACATTGCACACCGCTAATTTTGTCCCCCTCCACCAGCAGGCGATCCACGCTGTGGTTGTACAGAAAGGTTACGCCCGCCTGTTGCGCCATCGCCGCCAATTGCTGGGTAAACAGCTGACAATCACCGGTTTCGTCATTCGGCAACTGCAAGCCACCGGTCAGTTTATGCGCAACCTGAGCCAGCGCCGGTTCAGCGCTTGCCAGTTGGCCTGCATCGAGCAATTTATACGGGACACCGGCATCTTCCAATACTGCGATGTCCTTCGCGGCGTTTTCATACTGCTGCTGGGTACGGAACAGTTGCAAGGTACCGCCCTGGCGACCTTCGTATTGAATGCCGGTTTCCTGGCGCAGTGCTTTGATGCAGTCACGGCTGTATTCGGCCAACCGCACCATGCGCCCTTTGTTGGTCATGTAATGGGAGACATTACAGTTTTTCAGCATCTGCCACATCCAGTTGAGCTGGAAGCTGCTGCCGTCCAGGCGAATCGCTAATGGCGCATGGCGTTGGAACATCCATTTAATTGCTTTCAACGGCACGCCGGGAGCGGCCCAGGGCGCGGCGTAACCGGGGGAGATCTGGCCGGCATTGGCGGCGCTGGTTTCCATCGCCGGGCCCGATTGACGGTCGATCACCGTAACCTCATGACCGGCCTTCGCCAAATACCAGGCACTGGCTACGCCGACTACCCCACTACCTAAAATTAACACTCGCATCGTTGACTCCGGCCCCAGGCATGATAAAGCATAATATTCTGCTCACAGGAAATTAACTCAGAGGAAAAAACCATCCAACAAATTAATCATCAAACGTGACTGATTTCACAATTAATTTATCGTTCAACTGAGATTGTTTTGCAATAGACGGCAACAAATAGCGATAACCTGTGGCAAAAGCCGCTATAACCGGCCAATTACCGTCTTTTTTGCTAGCATTGACAGCATTGTCATCATCGTAAATTGGCCTAGCGTGCAACATGCCATTAACAGAATATAAAAATATCGCCACCATTAACCGCAGAATAATAATCCATAAAACAGCCTATTTATCGCAATATCATTTGCCAGGGAGCGCACTCGGCGTCAGCATAAAAATTCGCTCATAAATCGGACGACCTTGACCGATGAGCCAGTGCGTTGAATTTTTAGGTTTTATAACCCATCCCCCCTGCCCGGTTTTGAGCTACGATTGTTACAGGGCCGCCGCTATGAGCCGGGCCCGTTAATAACGAGGGGTGCGCTGATGTCTACTTCAACACATGATCACATTACGGATGAAAAACGTCTGAGCGATGGACCGGACTGGACGTTCGAGCTGCTGCAAGTGTATCTGGATCATATCGATCGCGTAGCCAAGCATTACCGACTGGACACCTATCCGCATCAAATCGAAGTGATTACCTCCGAACAGATGATGGATGCCTATTCCAGCGTCGGTATGCCGATCAACTATACCCATTGGTCATTCGGCAAAAAATTCATCGAGACCGAGCAGCGCTACAAGCATGGACAGCAAGGGTTGGCCTATGAAATTGTTATCAACTCCAATCCCTGCATTGCCTATCTGATGGAAGAAAATACCATCACCATGCAAGCGCTGGTGATGGCGCATGCCTGTTATGGACATAATTCATTTTTCAAGAACAACTATCTGTTCCGCAGTTGGACCGATGCCAGTTCGATCGTCGATTATCTGCTGTTCGCCCGCCACTACATCAGCGAATGCGAAGAGCGCTACGGGGTGGTCGAAGTGGAAAAACTGCTCGACTCCTGCCATGCATTGATGAGTTACGGCGTCGATCGCTATAAACGCCCACAGAAAATTTCATTGCAGGAGGAAAAGGCTCGGCAAAAAAGCCGGGAAGAATACCTGCAAAGCCAGGTCAATTCGCTGTGGAAAACCCTGCCGCGCGTCGAGCGGGAAGAAGCGCCGGAACAGGCTCACCGCTATCCCGCCGAGCCGCAGGAAAATATTCTCTATTTTATGGAGAAGAACGCACCGCTGCTGGAACCGTGGCAGCGCGAAGTGCTGCGCATCGTACGCAAGGTGAGTCAGTATTTCTATCCGCAGAAGCAGACGCAGGTGATGAACGAAGGCTGGGCGACCTTCTGGCATTACACCATTCTCAATCACCTGTACGACGAAGGCCGGGTGAGCGATCGCTTTATGCTCGAGTTCCTGCACAGCCATACCAACGTGGTATACCAACCGCCGTACAACAGCCCTTATTACAATGGCATCAACCCGTATGCCCTCGGGTTCGCCATGTTCCAGGATATCAAACGTATCTGCCAGTCGCCGACGGAAGAAGATCGCTACTGGTTCCCGGATATCGCCGGCAAAGACTGGCTGGACACCCTGCATTTCGCCATGCGGGACTTCAAGGACGAAAGTTTTATCAGCCAATTTCTGTCGCCGAAGGTGATGCGTGACTTCCGGTTGTTTACCGTGCTGGATGACGATCGCAACAATTATCTGGAGATCGCGGCAATCCATGACGAAGCCGGCTATCGGGCGATTCGCCAGGAATTGTCAGCCCAGTACAACCTGAGCAATCACGAACCGAACATCCAAATCTGGAACGTTGACCTGCGCGGCGACCGTTCACTGACCATGCGCTATGTACCGCAAGAGCGTGCGCCGCTGGACAAAAGCCGCCGCGAGGTCATGAAGCACCTGCACCGCCTGTGGGGGTTCGACGTGATTTTGGAACAGCAAAACGAAGATGGCAGCATTGAACTGCTGGAGCGTTGCCCGCCGCGCCCCAACACGCTGTAATTGAACGCAACAAAAAAGGGGCGCCAGTCAGTGCGCCCCTTTCGATTGCCAATCCTGCCCTAGCGACGAGCTTCCGTCAGATCGCTTGGCATGGTGCCCTGCATACTGTGCCAGATGGCGCCGCTTTCCTTGCCATAATTACGCACCGTATCCATCACCTGATCGTACATTTTCTCGTGGCACAGCATCGACAGCTTGCTGTAGAAGTTCAACGCCAGCTTGCGCGCTTCCGGATTGGAGAAATAGTAGCGACCCACGCGGGTGTACAGGCCTTTGAGACCGTTGAAGATCAAACCGTAAATGGGATTGCCGGAAACAAACGCCAGCCCACGGAAGATTTCGTAATCCAGCTTGTTGAACGCTTCAGCCTGGTCTTCCACCTCGGTGGCTTTTGCCAGCACTTCCTGCGCCTGTTCCGGATGGTTGCGTACCGCCGCCCGGATAAAGATCGATGCAATATTGGTGCGCACCGACAACAGATTGTCGATCAGCTGCGGCACGCTGTTATGATCGAGGCGCGCCAGCGTTTCCAGAATATTAAGACCGGACGTTTCCCAAAAGTTGTTCACTTTGGTCGGTTTGCCATGCTGAATGGTAAGCCAGCCGTCACGGGCCAAACGTTGCAAAACCTCTCGTAACGTGGTGCGCGTGACCCCAATCAGTTCAGAAAGCTCACGCTCCGCGGGCAAAATAGAGCCAGGGGGGAAGCGATTATTCCAAATACTTTCGATAATGTATTCTTCCGCGAAACCGGCAGGACTCTGCGCCTTAATGACCATGTTTTTGACGTTCCGTAGCGACGATAATCAGAATTAGTAGTCTGCTGATCATACCAGATCGCTCCGGCATGACATAGCATGAGCGAAAAACAATAAACGAAAGTGTGCATAACCTGGCAAAAAATAGGCAAAAAAAGCAAAGCGTGCCAATTTTCGTCGGTATTTTCCGTCTCGGTTGCATCACGGCAAGTGGCATTGGTAGGGTAGCAGTTACTATTTGGTAAAGGGTTGTAGAAGCAGCATGGACATGACAACGCGCAGTGCGCTAGTAAAAAATTTTCTTGGCCAGTCGCCCGACTGGTACAAACTGACCATTATTGCCTTTTTATTGATCAATCCATTGGTCTTTTTCCTGGTCAGCCCGTTCGCTGCCGGCTGGCTGCTGGTGGTGGAGTTTATCTTTACCCTGGCGATGGCACTCAAGTGTTACCCGTTGCAGCCCGGCGGTTTGCTGGCCATTGAAGCCGTAGCTATCGGCATGACCAGCCCAGCTCACGTTGGCGAGGAGATCGCCAATAATCTGGACGTCCTGCTGCTGCTGATCTTTATGGTCGCCGGCATTTATTTCATGAAGCAGTTGCTGCTGTACGTCTTCACTAAACTGCTGCTGAATATTCGTTCAAAAATGCGCCTGTCGCTGGCCTTCTGTCTGGCGGCGGCCGTACTTTCCGCGTTTCTGGATGCGCTGACGGTGGTTGCGGTAGTGATCAGTGTCGCCACCGGGTTTTACTCGATTTATCACAATGTGGCCTCCAATCAACCCGACGGTAAGCATGACGTTGGTGACGACAGTAATATTGACGGTGAAGACCGCAAGCAAACGCTGGAGCAGTTCCGCGCCTTCCTGCGCAGCCTGTTGATGCATGCCGGCGTCGGTACCGCACTGGGCGGCGTCATGACCATGGTGGGCGAGCCGCAAAACCTGATCATCGCCAAGAGCGCCGGTTGGGCCTTCGGCGATTTCTTTTTGCGCATGGCACCGGTTACGCTACCGGTTTTCGTCTGCGGTTTACTGGTGTGCCTGCTGGTTGAGCGCTTTGGCGTCTTTGGCTACGGCGCAACGTTGCCGGAACGCGTGCGTGAGGTGCTGAAAGACTATGACATCAAAGCGACCGAAAAACGCAGTCGCCAGGACAAGGTCAAACTGGTGATCCAGGCGTTGATCGGCGTTTGGCTGGTTCTGGCGCTGGCGCTGCACCTGGCCGAAGTTGGTCTGATCGGCCTGTCGGTGATTATCCTCGCCACCTCGTTATGCGGCGTGACCGACGAACACGCCATCGGCAAGGCATTCCAGGAAGCGTTGCCGTTTACCGCCCTGCTGACGGTGTTCTTCACCGTGGTGGCGGTCATTATTGAACAACATCTGTTTACGCCGGTCATCACCTTCGTGCTGCAGGCCGAACCGTCGGCGCAGCTGGTGTTGTTCTACCTGTTCAACGGTCTGCTTTCTTCGGTATCCGACAATGTTTTTGTCGGCACCGTGTACATCAACGAAGCCCATGCCGCCCTGACCAACGGCGCCATTTCCCTCAAACAGTTCGAAATGCTGGCGGTGGCGATCAACACTGGTACCAACCTGCCCTCGGTTGCCACGCCCAATGGCCAGGCGGCGTTCCTGTTCCTGTTGACCTCGGCTCTCGCCCCGCTGGTGCGCCTGTCTTATGGCCGCATGGTATGGATGGCATTGCCGTACACGCTGGTGCTGACCATTACCGGCCTGCTGTGCGTTGAATATACCCTGGCACCGATGACCGACCTGTTAACCCAATGGCACTGGATCAGCCAGCCGGTACACCTGGGTTAACGGGCTCTGACTGCCGCCTGAGATAGCGACAGCGGTCTTGCACCGGCTTATATCGCCGGTGCGGCCGCTATCGGCATCAAGGTCACGCGATCTGACAAACATTAATCTGCCGAGTGCGCGGACTGCGCCGATGGGTCAGCCGCCCTTTTTTGGGTCCCAGAACATAACGCAATGCCCAAGGTAATCAGCAGCGCGCTGACCAGATGAAATGCGTGCAACGGCACCTGCAGGAACAAAATGCTCAATACGCCACCGCTTAATGGAATCAGGTGGGAATAGATTTCTCCGCGGGTAGCACCGATAGCCAGAATACCTTTGTTCCACAGCAAATAGGCCAGCCATGAAGGGAAAACGATCAGGTAGGCCAAGCCTGCCAGGAATCCTGGTTGCAGGTAAACCGCCAAATTCAGCTGACCCGGCTGCCAAACTCTGAACGCCAGTATCGGTAATAGCATCGCCGCGCCAATCAACGCACTGACGGCAACAAAGGCATTGCCGGTAATTTCCCTTGGTTTTATGCGCAAGAATGCACAGTAAAGCGCCCAACTGATGGCAGAGCCCATGGTCCAGACGTCACCACGATTTAAATTCTTCAAGCTATCAACGTGCAGCAAATCGCCCTGCAACACCAGGTACACCACGCCAAGTGAACTGAGCAGAACGCCATAAATATTGCGCGATGAAATACGTTCTTTGAAAATCAACTTGTTGATTAGCAATACTAACGCCGGCGTGGTCGACAGGTAAATCGCCGCATTCAATGAGGAGGTGTACTGTAAACCGATATAAAGTGTCAGAGGGAATAGCACCTGTCCGCACAGGGCTAAAAACAGGATGGTGCCCTTGGCTTTTCTCATCACTGCCCATTGTTGCCTGACCTGATTACAGTAAAGCGTCATCAGTAGTAGCGCCGTGAGTAACCAACGCGCGGTGGACAAGATGATCGGATCGGCTTGTGCAACCAGTAGATGGCCCACCACGTAATTGCCTCCCCAAAAACAGGCGGCGAAAGTTAACAGGAAATAAGGCATGGCTCCTCCAGGCGATAGCAACGGTCAATACCGATTGATATCCCTTATACGGCTGGTGGTAAAAGTTGCTGGTCACGTTATCACAGCGCCACGATGGGAGTTATTGCGTTAAATCATTTTTTAATTTTTATAAAAATATTTTACTTCAGAGCAAAAAACAGCCAGCCCGACTTATCGCCCCATCGGTCGATACCCCATGGGCAAGGTCACCGCAGCGGTTGCCTTATCCTGCCGATGAAACCCGCGCTGAGGGGATTGCCGCCCCTCGACGTATAGCCAGGAGACCGGTGCCAGCGCCCTGCCGATTGATGGCCGATGCCCGTAAGGCATCAGGTGCCGATCTCCTGTCGGCGGCCGGATATCATCGGCACCTGCAGGATTAAATCCAGTTCTTTCACCATGGTATAGCGCGACAGTGCAGGCGCCTCCAGAGCGACGGACGCTTGCTGCGGCGATTTATTTTGCATCGATTTAGCTATGAGATGCTGGCAGCCGGTTTGAATTGGTTTACACTGCCGGTTCAACTGCTTACTGCATGGAAGAACAAAGATATGTTGCAATTTTTTAACCGTTGCTCGCAGGGGCGCGGTGCTTGGCTACTGATGGCGCTGACGGCGCTGGTGCTTGAGCTGGTTGCGCTCTATTTTCAGCATGTGATGCTGCTGCAACCCTGCGTCATGTGCATCTATGAACGTTGCGCGCTGTTTGGCATCCTTGGCGCTTCACTGGTTGGCGCGATCGCGCCGAAAACGCCGCTGCGCTACGCCGCCATCCTGCTGTGGATTTACAGTGCCTGGGAAGGCGTGCAACTGGCCTGGAAACACACCATGATCCAGCTACACCCGTCGCCGTTCAATACCTGTGATTTCTTCGTCAGCTTCCCTTCATGGCTGCCGCTGGACAAATGGCTGCCGGCAGTATTCCACGCGTCGGGTGACTGTTCTGTGCGTCAGTGGCAATTTCTGAGCCTGGAGATGCCGCAGTGGCTGGTTGGCATTTTCGCCGCTTATCTGGTCATAGCCGTCATTGTGCTGATCGCCCAGTTTGTGCGCCCGCGTCGCCGTGACCTGTTCGGCCGCTAAGCCCATCGCAATAAAAAAGGCGCCGCCATGGCGCCTTTTTTGTTGGCAAAACTCGCTGTTTTATACATAACAACGCGTCAGGAGTGGGTAAGGTAGTAAACGAGCACAATCAGCGCTCCAGCAATGGCAAACAGCCGCACCATCTTCATATTTTTTACTCTGAACCGAGCTTAGGGTGCCGCCAAACTACCGGACATTGCTGAAAATATGAAGCCTACGGCGCATCGCAGAGGCTTAATTTACATAACCTTAAGCAAGGCTGTCGTTGGTGTCGCTCAACGCGCCCAACTGGGCTTGTTCAATATGTGATCCTGCCAGTCCACCACTTCACTTTCGCGCACCGCAATATGGCGTACCGTAATGCGTTCGCCGTGCATCGCCGCCTTGGAACCGCTGATCAGCGGATGCCACGGGAACAACGGTTTGCCTTCTCCGATCAGGCGATAGGCGCAGGTCGGCGGCAGCCAGTCAAAGGTGACCAGATTTTCCCGCGTCAGTTTGATGCAGTCTTCTTCCAGCTCGAAACGGCGTTCATAGTTACGACACTGGCAAGATTTGATGTTCAGTTGGTTGCAGGCGACATTGGTAAAATAAATTTCGTCGGTATCTTCGTCGATCAGCTTATTCAAACAGCATTGCCCACAACCGTCGCACAGCGATTCCCATTCTTTTTCCGACATTTCAGCCAGCGTTTTGGTTTGCCAAAAAGGGAGTTGTGACATGTTGACGTCCGGTATAGGTAATTGAACTTCTGCCTGAGAACAGGCGGCGAGTGTATATCTTATTATACGTGCAAATCACGATGGCATCATCCCTTGATTAGCGCTGGGTGATGACGCTGATGGACTGGCGCGTCAATGCCGCCAGAAACGGCGCGTGACGCGCGCTGAACGCATAATGCCGCCGCGGCGGCATCGGCGATTAAATGACGCGGGTGTTGAGCGTTTTACCGTTCAGCGACACGTTGAGCATGTCGCCGGATGTCATCGGACCCACGCCTTGCGGGGTGCCGGTCAGAATAATATCGCCGGCTCGCAGGGTAAAGAAACGGCTCATATAGGCGATCAACGGCAAGATCGGCGTAATCATATCGCGGGTGTTACCCTGCTGACGTACGTCATCGTTCACCGTCAGTTTCAGTTCGGCATTCTGCGGATCGCCAAACTCGGCTACCGGGATAAACCCCGAAATCGGACAGGAACCGTCAAAACCCTTGGCCTTTTCCCACGGCTGCCCGGCTTTTTTGAAGCCGGCCTGCAAATCGCGCAGCGTCAGATCCAGCGCCACGCCGTAGCCGGCAATTGCCCGGGCCACGCGGTCTTCATTGGCCTGTTTGAGCGGCGTGCCGATCAATACCGCCAGTTCAACTTCATGATGTACGGCACCTAATTCCTTCGGGATGGCTACCGGTTGGCGCATATCGCACAGCGCGGTTTCCGGCTTGATGAAAATTACCGGTTCTGCCGATTTGGCGCTGCCCATCTCCTTGATGTGATCGGCATAGTTGCTGCCCACGCAGACCACTTTGTTAACCGGAAAATCGAGTAACGCGCCCTGCCAGTCTCTATGTTGGTACATACCTGACTCCTGACAAAAATGCCCCGGCAATCTGGTGGCCAAGGCCTGATAAGCTGAATTATTGTCCGACAGCGTCGGCCATCATACCCACGCTGATGGCAAAATAATATGAACGATTCCAATGCATAATAGTACGGAAATTATCATAAACCATGAATGCGCGCCCCTGCGCATCATCCGGCGTAATTATCCAGCTGCGCAGAGTAGCGCTCGGCAGCGCTGAACCGTCCGCCTGCCTGATGCCCATCGCCGCCCACTGGTTGACGCTGCGCGCCTGGCCGTTTTTCAGCCCCAGATGGCCACTGCCGAAGCCCGACGGCAGTGTCACTTCACGCCCCCAGCCAATCCCCGGCTTCCAGCCTTCGGTTGCCAGGTAGTTGGCGGTTGAAGCAAAGACATCATCAAGGTTATGCCAGATATCGATACGCCCATCGCCATCGCCGTCGGCACCGTAGCTCAGGAACGAGCTGGGCATAAATTGGCACTGCCCCATGGCACCGGCCCAGGATCCGGTTAACTGCTCAGCCGGAACATGCCCCTGCTGAATAATCTGCAATGCCGCCATCAGCTGTTTACTAAAGAAGGCTTCTCGTCGCCCTTCAAAGGCCAGCGTCGACAGTGCCGACACCACGTCTTCCTTGCCCTGTATTTTGCCGTAATGGCTTTCCATTGCCCACAACGCCACGATATAGCGCTCCGGTACCCCATAACGTGCAGTCGCTCGCGCCAGCTGCGGTTGGTACTGTCGCAACAGCTGCCGCCCCTGCTGAATTTTCGTCGGCGACAGAACGCGTTGCAGATAAACATCCAGCGTTATTTTTTTCTCGAGCTGGTTGCGGTCGGCCTTAATCACCCGATCAACGAAATGCACATTGGCAAACGCGCTGTCGACGGTTTGCCGATCGATGCCCTGAGCCACGGCCTGGCGCTTGAGCGCTTCGACATACGCGGGAAACTCCGCCGGATCGCGCCCCGTCTGCGCCAGCGTAGTGTCCGCCGGTGCGGTCGGTGGCTTCAGCATGCCGTTCGATGAGACTGACGGCTTCAGCATCCCGCCGGTTGAGGCCGGGGCCACATCAGCCGTTGACGCCGTTGCTGGCGCAGACGCCGCGATATTGTCTTTGCTGGCGCAGCCTGCCAGCACCAGGGTGGTGATCATCAGAGCGGGAGCCGACAATTTCATCGCAATATTCCTTCTCGAAGCAAACCGGGCCCGTCACCTGTTGGCAACCGTCGCCCGGCCGGGGGCAGACAACCGGCGAATATTACTCCCCGCCGGTCAGATGCTGATTTAATAAATTTTCTACCGGCGGCGGGAATTGCAGATAAAACCCTTCTTCCTGCAAGGCCTCTTTCACTTTTTCAATATCCGCATTGGCTAATCTTTTACGCCCTTCAAGATTAAGCAGCATGGCAAACTGCGGCGTACCGAAACTTTTCAGCAAATCTTCCGGCACGCGAGAAAAATCGTCTTTTTTTTCGACATAAAGATAAGTTTGGTCACGTTTTGGGCTTCTATAGATCACACAAAGCATTTTTTTAACTCTATTTAATTGGGGCAGTATCTTGCCTGGATATAACTCTGACTATAACATGCTTCTAGTACATCGGAATATCGCACCCCGAGTGGTATTCCGGGGATTTAAAGTTGCTGAGACTGAGTCAGGATAGATGTCACAATCGCCAATTGAGCTAAAAGGCAGCAGTTTTACCCTATCGGTTGTTCATTTGCATAATTCGCAACCCGAGGTAATTCGCCAGGCGTTACAGGAAAAAGTCGAGCAAGCGCCCGCTTTTCTCAAAAACGCCCCTGTTGTTATCAACGTTGCTACGCTTAACGGCGATGCGAACTGGAAAGAACTCCAACAGGCCGTTACGGCTGCAGGCTTGCGCGTGGTGGGCATCAGCGGTTGTAAAGATGAGCGGCAAAAACGGGCTATTGCCCGTGCCGGCTTGCCGTTGATGAGCGAGGGCAAAGGCCAGAAAGTGGCCGTTGACGCACCGCCGGCCGTAGCGCCGGTAGCGGAAAATGCCCCGGCCAAAACGCGCACCATCAGCACGCCTGTCCGTTCCGGCCAACAAATTTATGCCCGCAACTGCGATTTAATCGTGACCAGCAGCGTCAGTGCCGGTGCCGAATTGATTGCCGACGGCAACATTCATATCTACGGTTCGATGCGCGGTCGTGCGCTGGCGGGCGCTTCAGGTGATACGCAATGTCAGATTTTTTGCACGCACCTGGGCGCTGAGCTAGTCTCTATCGCAGGGCAGTACTGGTTGAGCGACCAAATCCCGTCCGAATATTCCGGGCAGGCAGTGCGACTCAGCCTGTTGGATAACGCTTTAACCATACAACCTTTAAATTAAGCCCTTTTGACAAGGAATCCATTTCATGGCACGCATTATTGTTGTTACATCGGGTAAAGGGGGCGTTGGCAAGACCACTTCGAGCGCGGCCATTGCGACCGGCTTGGCCCAAAAAGGCAAGAAAACCGTGGTTATCGATTTCGACATCGGCCTGCGTAACCTTGACCTTATCATGGGCTGCGAACGCCGCGTGGTTTACGATTTCGTTAACGTGATCCAGGGTGACGCCACGCTCAACCAGGCGCTCATCAAGGATAAACGCACCGAAAACCTGTTCATTCTGCCCGCATCACAAACGCGCGACAAAGACGCGCTGACACGTGAAGGCGTTGAAAAAGTGCTCAACGAACTGGGCGAGATGGATTTCGATTTTGTGGTCTGTGACTCACCGGCAGGTATCGAAACCGGCGCGCTGATGGCGCTGTACTTCGCCGATGAAGCCATTATTACCACCAACCCGGAAGTGTCGTCAGTACGCGACTCGGACCGCATTCTGGGTATCCTGTCGTCCAAATCGCGCCGTGCGGAACAGGGGAAGGAAGCCATCAAGGAACACCTGCTGCTCACCCGTTACAATCCGGGCCGCGTTAGCCGTGGCGACATGCTGAGCATGGAAGACGTGCTGGAAATCCTGCGTATTCCACTGGTCGGCGTGATACCGGAAGATCAATCGGTGCTGCGCGCCTCCAACCAGGGCGAACCCGTCATCCTGGACCACGAGTCTGACGCCGGCAAGGCCTACGACGACACCGTTAACCGCTTGTTAGGAGAAGAACGCCCATTCCGCTTCATCGAAGAAGAGAAGAAGGGCTTCCTGAAACGCCTTTTTGGGGGATAAACCATGGCTTTGTTAGACTTTTTTCTGTCCCGCAAAAAATCGACAGCCAGTGTAGCCAAGGAACGGCTGCAGATTATCGTTGCAGAACGTCGTCGCGGGGACAGTGAGCCCCCGTATCTGCCTGATTTGAAACGCGACATTCTGGCGGTAATCTGCAAATACATTCAGATCGACCCTGAAATGCTCCACGTTCAGTTTGAGCAGAAAGGGGACGATATTTCGGTACTTGAACTTAACGTGACGTTGCCGGAATCGGAAGAAGCAGCTAAATGATTGCGACGCATTAATTACCCCCTGTATATTTTTTGCAGGGGGTAACTGTATATGCATCCAGATAAATCGTATTTTGACAGTAATTTCCACGCGTTTATTGTTTGAGATTAATCCCAATTAATTTTGCGTCAACTTTCTTTAAAGTTGAAAATGGTCCAAAAATATCCGGGCAGATTATCCAGCAACAAATGTACGGAGCAAAGACTGTTTCCCCTGCCCCGTTACTTTTATCGTTTAATTAATAATTCTTCAGAATAGCCTGCAAAGGTTCGGCTAATAATTCCGCACGCCAACCACTGATTAATTCCGGCAGACCGTCGCCGTTTTTCAATTTCCAGTGCCAATTGAGCAACTGGTTGATCTGACGTCGCGATGCCAACAGCTCGCTGCTGAGACCGCTTTGTTCGCTGACGGTAACGATCGCCGCCTTGATATCCTTGAACACTTTCTTGTAACCAGGCTGGTCGATCAGGCTCGCGACCGGTGGCGGCAACGCGCTCTCGTCCATCTGGTTGGCTTCCTCGACCAGCGCCAGCAGGGTTTTACCGTGATAGCGAATTTCCGGACCACTCAGGCCAAGGGCATCCAGCTCCCCCAACGACCCCGGCATATGACGCGCTACCGCCCACAGATTTTCTTCACGCACCACAAAATTAACCGCCAGATCGCGTTCACGCGCCTGACGCAACCGCCACTCCGCCAGCTTTTGCAGACAGCCCAACTGACGCGCGCGCAGCTGCCAGGCGTTGGTGATTTCACGGTAGGCCAGTTCCGGCGCCAGCGTTTCGCTGCGGCGTTGGCACAACAGCAGGCACTCGCTGCTGGCGGCAGCGGTCCAGCCGGCCTGTTCGGTTTCCTGCACCAACTGCCTGGCCATCGGCAACAGATAAAACACGTCGGCGGCGGCATACACGCACTGGCGTTCGGTCAATGGACGCGCCAGCCAGTCGGTACGCGATTCGCTTTTATCCAGTTCGACCTGCATGTATTGCGCCACCAGGGTGGCAAAACCGCACGACAGCGGCTTGCCGGTAAAGGCGGCCAGGATCTGCGTATCGACCAGCGGAGTGGGCAACGTATTGAAGGCGTTCAAAAACACCTCCAGATCTTCGCTACCGGCGTGCAAGAACTTGACCACTGCACTGTCGGCCAGCAGATCGACAAACGGCTGCCATTGTTTGATTGGCAGTGGATCAATCAGGGAGAGTTGTTCACCATCGTATAACTGGATCAGGCCTAACTGCGGATAGTAGGTACGCGTTCTGACAAATTCGGTGTCGAGCGCAATCTGCGCATGTTTTCTTGCCTGTTCGCAGACCTGCTGCAATCCGGCGTCGGTAGTGATCAACGTATAATTCAAAACATCATTCTCTTATTTCGGTTCAAACACAACAACGCCGGCATTCACCGGCGTTGTTGATGCAAAGGGACAAGCAAGGCGTCAGGCGGCATCAGCGGCCTTTGGCTTGTTCTGCTCGTCACGCAGTTCTCGCCGCAAGATCTTGCCAACGTTGGACTTTGGCAATTCGTCGCGGAACTCAACAATTTTAGGCACTTTATACCCGGTCAGATGCCGACGGCAATGCGTCAGCAGCTCATCAGCGGTCAGTGAGGCATCCTTCTTCACTACGCACACCTTCACCGCCTCACCGGAAACGTCGCTCGGCACGCCAATCGCCGCGCACTCCAGCACTTTGGCATGCTGACTGACCACCTCTTCGATTTCGTTCGGATATACGTTGAAGCCTGACACCAGGATCATGTCCTTCTTGCGATCGACAATGCGGATAAACCCGTCATTATCGACCGTAACGATATCGCCGGTCGCCAGCCAACCGTCCTTCAGCACTTCATCCGTTGCTTCCGGGCGCTGCCAATAGCCTAACATAACTTGCGGCCCTTTGACCCACAGTTCACCCGGTTCGCCCGGCACAACATCATTGCCGTGCTCATCCACCAGGCGCACGTCGGTCGACGGCACTGGCAAACCGATGCTGCCGCTGTAATGTTTCAGATCGTAGGGGTTGCCAGCCACCAGCGGCGCGCACTCGGTCAGGCCATAGCCTTCCAGCAAATGTTTGCCGGTGGTTTTTTCCCATTTGTCCGCCACCGATTTCTGCACCGACATGCCGCCGCCGACCGAGAAACGCAGGGTCGAGAAATCGAGTTTGTGGAAGTCGTCGTTATTCAGCAGCGCATTAAACAAGGTATTTACCCCACTCATGGCGGTGAACGGGTATTTGGCCAGTTCTTTTACCAGACCGGGAATATCACGCGGGTTGGTGATCAGCAGGTTGCGACCACCCAGATCGATGAATAACAGGCAGTTCACCGTTAGTGCAAAAATGTGATACAGCGGTAACGCCGTCACCACCAGCTCCTGACCGTCACGGAACAGCGGCGCATAGGCCGCCTTGGCCTGCTCCAGATTGGCCTGCATGTTGCGGTGGGTCAGCATCGCGCCCTTGGCAACCCCGGTAGTGCCACCGGTGTATTGCAAGAACGCCAGATCGGAATTAATGATGTCCGGTTTTACATATTGCAGCCGGCGACCGCGTTGCAGCGCGGCGCGAAACGAGATGGCATCCGGCAGGTGATACTTGGGCACCAACCGTTTGATGTACTTCACCACAAAATTGACCAGCGTGCCTTTGGCGGCGGAAAGCTGATCGCCCATCCGCGTCAGGATTACGTGCTTGATCTGGGTTTTGAATACCACTTTTTCCAGCGTATGGGCAAAGTTGGATACGATGACGATCGCCGCCGCCCCGCTGTCGTTCAACTGGTGTTCCAACTCGCGCGGCGTATAAAGCGGATTGACGTTGACCACCACCATGCCGGCGCGCAAGACGCCAAACAGCGCAATCGGGTATTGCAACAGGTTGGGCATCATCAACGCCACACGGTCGCCCTTCTGCAAACCGAGTTCATTTTGCAAATAGGCGGCGAAAGCCCGGCTGCGCTCTTCCAGCTTGCGGAAAGTCATGACCTCGCCCATGTTGATAAAGGCTGGCTGATCTGCGTAGCGCAGCGCCGCGCTTTCGAACATTTCAACCAAAGACGAATGGCGATCGGCGTCGATTTCTGCCGGAACATCTGCCGGGTAACGTTTTAACCAGACCTTGTCCAAGGTATTACTCCTGAAATCATTACTAATAATCATCGCAGCCCCCAAACACGCAGCCGAACTTTAACAATATTTTAACTCAGCGTACCAGTTTGCGTTTTAAACAATATTCAGGTTGCGATGTAGGTCACTAATTGCCGGCGGATCCTGGTGCCAAAAGAAAAGGGCGGCATCTAAGCCGCCCTCATCACAATAAAAATCTTCGCGTAACTTACTCGGTAACGATAGTCTGCACCTGTGCTGGCCCTGGATTGTACCAGCCATAGCCTGCGCCCCAACCCGGTCCCCACGGCCCGCTACGCCATCCCCATGGCCCCATCGGCGCCGGCGGCATGACGATCTGCTGCGTCAGGTGCCAGCGTTTGTAACCGCTGGCATTCATGGTAATGAATTTATACGGCGTGGCGCCAATTTTGCCGGGGCGCACACCGGTAATCGGCCCAACCACGGTGACCAGTTGCCCTTTGAAATCCGTCGGCTCCAGGAAACCGTTCACCGTTGCCAGCAGCCGCCCCTGAGAAGGTTCGCCCAACGTCGGTCGAGCGCCGTTGTCCAGAGGTACCGCCGCAATCTCCAGCACCGTTTTGCCCTGCTCGTTGTGCACGCTGATGACGTTACCGCCAAAACGCGCTTCAGCACCGGTAAACAGGCTTGGTGCGTTTTGCACCGATGCCAAATCCGTCACCGGCGTCGGCGAGCTCCCTTTGATCGCATCCGGAACCGTTACACAGCCGGATAACAGCAGCGCGCCGCAGGCCATGGCCAGCAGCGACAGTTTATTGGTAGCAGTACGGATTATCATGTCGCAATCTCCTGAAATTTCTGTAACTTCGACTGCGCTTTTGGCAGCAAGTTGCAGACAATTTCATCCTTGATTCAAGGTTGGCGCAATAACAGGCAATTATTCACGGCCCGGTAGTTTTTTCCAGGTCACTTCATTACGCAAATAGGTCGGCTCGGCGTTTTCCACGCTGCACGCCAGCCCCTGCTGCCAGGCAAGCAGCGCTAGCGGTAACATGTCTTCGGCCTGCGGCAATAGCATTTGCCCGTCGCGCAGCGTAACTGGCGTGCCGGCCAGCAGATCGGGATAGGTTTGCCAGCCGGTGCCGACCTGCGCCCACTCCCCTTGCAGCCGTTGTGCACGTTCCAGCACCTGCTGCGGCGACAGCACCGCTTCGGGCTGGCTGTCATGCCAGCTGCCATCGGGTTGGCGTTCAAAACCGCCCCAATACACCTCGCCCATCCGAGCGTCGATCGCCGCCAGCACGCGCTCGGCGCCGGTCATGCGCCAGGCACCCTGCGCCATGGTTTGCAAGGTCGAAATGCCGAGCATCGGCAGATCGGCGCCCAATGCCAGCCCTTGCGCGATGCCAATGCCGATACGCACGCCGGTGAAGCTACCAGGGCCACGGCCAAAGGCCAGCACATCAAGCTGGGACAGCGCCAAACCGGATTGCGCCAATATCTGTTGTACCAGCGGTAATATGCGTTGCGTATGCTCGCGTGGGCAGAGTTCGAACAAGGCGTGGGTTTCACCTTGATTCCACAGGGCGACGGAACAGGCTTCCGTCGCCGTATCAATCGCTAAAATTCGCGGGGACATGCCAACCTCAGGCGGGAGAAAACAGGGCGCGCATTGTAGCACAGCACAAAAGTCACGACTATTGCGCCTTGAGGAAGGCGATAGCCTGCGCCAGATCGCGGGTGCGCGGCGTTGGCGGCAAACTGTTGAGAAATACCTCGCCGTACGGGCGCATCACCAGACGGTTGTCGCAAATCACCAACACACCACGATCGTCGGTGTCGCGGATCAAACGGCCAACGCCCTGCTTGAGGGTAATCACCGCATCCGGCAACTGTACGTCATTGAATGGATCGCCGCCGCGCAGGCGACAATCCTCGATACGCGCCTTGAGCAATGGATCGTCCGGCGAGGTAAACGGCAGTTTATCGATAATCACGCACGACAGCGCATCACCGCGCACGTCAACCCCTTCCCAGAAACTGCTGGTCGCCACCAATAGCGCATTGCCGGCCTCGACAAACTGCGCCAGTAATTGGCCCTTGCTGGTTTCACCCTGCAGCAATACCGGCAGCGTCATCGTGGCGCGAAACTCTTCGGCCAGTTCGCGCATCATCTGGTGCGAGGTGCATAAAAAGAAGCATCGCCCCTGGTTGGCTTCAATCATCGGCCGCAGCATACGCGCCAACTGACGCGCCCCGCCGGGCTGATTGGGCGAAGGCAGATTGCGCGGCACACACAGCAACGCCTGATTGGCATAATCAAACGGGCTGGGCAACAGCAGCGTTTTGGCCTTGTTCAAGCCAAGCCGGTCGGTAAAGTGGCTCATCTGTTCGTTTACCGACAGCGTGGCCGAGGTAAAAATCCAGGTCCCCGGCTTGTCGTCCAGCAATTCGCGAAAGCGTTCGGCGACCGTCAGCGGCGTCAACGCCAAAACAAAATGACGCGAATTACATTCATACCAATAACTGAAGCCCGGTTCGTCGACATTTTTCAAGCGCTTGAGGCGAGCCCGGTATTGGGTGGCACGTTCGAACGCCGCGTCCAACAGCGCCGAGCGGCCAAGGGACAGTTTGACCACGTCATAGCACAGCTCCAGCGCATCATCGAGCAGTACCAAGGCGCGCTGCACGTTGGGCTGGTTCAATACCTCACGCAGATTGCCGCGAAAACCCGGTTCCCCCAGCGCCAAGCGGAAATCCTGGGTACTCTGGTTCAGGCGGTCGGCGCTTTTTTGCAATTGGGCCGAATCGCGTACCTCAGTGCGATAAGCGATAGTAATGTCTTTGGCTAAATCCATTAACTGACGACTGGTGAGCTGCTTGCCGAAATATTGGCTGGCAATGTCCGGGATCTGATGGGCCTCATCGAAAATCATCACTTCCGCTTCGGGGATCAGTTCCGCAAAGCCGCTTTCCTTTACCACCATGTCGGCCAGAAAAAGATGATGATTGACCACCACCACGTCGGCATCCATCGCCCGGCGGCGTGCCTTGACCACGAAGCAGTCTTTGTACAGCGGGCAGTCGCTGCCCAGGCAGTTGTCGTTGGTGCTGGTCACCAGCGGCCAGACAAAACTGTCTTCCGCCACGTCGCTGCAGGTGCTGATATCGCCTTCTACCGTTTGCGAAGACCAGCCGCGCAACCGCACCAGGTCAATCAACGTCTGACCGGCCAGCTCTCCGCCGGCCATCGACTGCTGCTCCAGCCGCTCCAGGCACAAATAGTTGGAGCGCCCTTTCAACAGCGCCAGCTTGCCTTTGAATTTCAGCGCCTTGGCCATGGTGGGTAAATCACGTGTATACAGCTGATCCTGTAACGCTTTGGAACCGGTAGAAATGATCACTTTGCGCTTGGCGCGCAGCGCCGGTGCCAGATACGCGAAGGTTTTACCGGTGCCGGTGCCCGCCTCCACCACCAGTTCCTGCTTGAATGTAATCGCTTCGGTAACCGCTTCGGCCATCAGCCGCTGCGCTTCACGCGGTTTAAAGCCGCTGATTGCCTGCGCCAGGGCGCCGTCTGTTGCGAAATCGTCTGCCACGCTATCTCTCTGCCGGGAAAATTCAACTGTGATTATATACACATTCGGCGCCGCCGTGCAGGGTGCAGCAACCCGCGCCGTGCTGTGTTACCCTAGGCGCGATGATGATATGGAGATAACCGAATGAATATTGAACGAATTGATCCTGAACAGCGCTGGTCGGAAGCGGTCATCCACAACGGCACCGTCTATTACACCAGCGTACCGGAGAATCTGGACGACGACGCCACGGCGCAGACCGCCAATGCACTGGCGGCAATAGACGTGCTGCTGGCCCGCGTCGGTTCCGACAAAAGCCGCATTCTCGACGCCACCATTTTCCTGGCTGACGGCGCCGACTTTGCCGCCATGAACGCGGCGTGGGATGCCTGGGTGGTTCCCGGCAGCGCCCCGGTTCGCTGCACGGTGCAAGCCAAATTAATGAACCCGAAGTACAGGGTTGAAATCAAAATCATTGCGGCCCAATAAAAAAACCGCGGACAGCATCCCCCGTCCGCGGCCATATTACAGCGCCCTGGTGGCGCTTTTATCATGCCAGTTTGATAATCACCATGCCGGCCAGCAACAGCGCCAGGCCAAACCAGCCCTTGGCATTCAGCCGTTGACCAAACAGGATCCAACCGGCGGCGATCGTCGCGGCGATACCAAAGCCACCCCACAGCGCATAGGCCACCGACAGATCGATACCTTTCACCGCCTGCGCCAGCGCGCTAAACGCCCCTAACACCGACAGCAATGACAGCAGTCCCAGCCAGATTTTACGAAAACCGTCAGACATTTTCAGGAAGATATTGGCGACAATTTCCAGCACGATGGCCAACGCCAGGAATCCAATGTGATACCACTCAAGCTGTTGCATGATGGTCACCTCGCGCGTTCGCCGAGTCAGTCGCCTTGCGGGTACCTGACTTTACCAGCAGAATGCCGACAATCAGTATCGCCAGCCCTGCCACCTTCAGTGCAGAGATCGGCTCATCGAACCACATAACGCTGAACAGGGTAATAAACAGGATGCCAATGCCTTCCCACAGCGCATAGGCCACGCCCAGCGCCACCCGCTTGATGGCTAATGACAGCAGCACATATGAGGTGGTGATCATCACATACATCACCAGGTGACCGGTGATACTGTCGGTTACACTGGCATATTTCATCGACAGCGTACCAATGATTTCAGCCACAATGGCCATGCCTAAAAAAATCCAATAAATCATAAAAAATCTCCCAAACGGCGAATAACGCACGCAAAGGCGTATTTATCCCGATTTATCTCGTACAAGCGGCACAAGGCACGCAGAGATCCCTGGGGATAAACTGACCCAAACGTAATAAAATGGTTTGCCCGGCCATGCCCATTGACGTGTGACAGGTTGCCACGTCAGCGGTACCGGTTAAGGGAGAAAGGCGCTATAGCTCGCTACACCAGTGATGTTCACTGGCAAGAATGGCAGACAGGAAAAGCTGACAAGGAGAAGTTTTTAGGGTGGTTCGATTAAGTATCATCATAATGTTGTTCTCTATCTTCAGCCGCACACTAACGGGTAACACCACGTGCGATTTGCCCAATATCCTCATCAAGGTAAATTATTTAACCTGAATAGTTGTACCATAGCAAAATTAATAAATCAAACCGACATTTTGACATTTAGATAAAAAAAACAGTTTATAAATAAGAAAGTTAATGTTTTCAAAAATAAAAAAAGACTCAGATTTACATCTGAGCCTTGCAATACATTCGGCAATCGCCAACTGCAGCGACAGCCTGCACCCCGAGCCTTAGCGCAGCATCTGCTTGATGCTGTCCAGCAACCACGCCACCTCTTCGGTTCGGGTTTCTCCGCTGTGCGGATCGATGATCGAACTGTAAACGTGAGGCATCACCTTTTCGACTCCGGCATCAAGACAGGTTGCCAATATCGGCCGGAAGTTTTGCGTATCAATCCCGCCTGTCGGTTCGATCATGGTCATGCCATGGCGTACGCAACTTTCAGCCAAGGCGCGTAGTTCTGCCAAAGACGATAACCCTGCCATGGGGAAGAACTTGGCCGCATGCCCTCCCAGGTCTAGGATCATCGCCACCGCGCTGTCGCAGCTCACCACGGCAGGCTCGCCCTGGCTGCTGTGAACGCCGGTGGAAATGATCACCTTGCCTGGCGTACCGGTTGGCGAGATCAGAGCATTAATGCAGGTATTGCTGATGCCTCGCGCCGCCAGTGCTCCAGCGGCAAAACCACAGCCGGTGAAGGTTTGGTTGACGTGTGCCGGCGCCGTGGCTGCGGCAATCATGGCCGCCTTATAAAACTGTGCCGCCGACCCGGCCCCCAGACCAACGGAAATCGCCGGGATATGCGCCATCCAGCGCTTCACCTCCGCCACGCCCTGTTCAACGTCAGTGAACTGCGCCGAGATTACCCCCACTGCCGCATGCCCTTCGGCGGCATGGTGTACCTGTAGCGCATTGGGAATGTCCTTCGCCAGCACGTTGATAGCCACCCGCCCCCGGTAAAAATCAAGCTGTTGCATATTGCCCCCTGGCCTGTTGCACTATTTCCTGCAGACGCGCCACGATCAACGGCCAGTCATCATCCCGCACCCCTCGAGGATCGAGGCTGAAGATACCTTGATTCAGCCAGTAGTGGCGGGTATAGATAGCCACTTCACCAGTACGCAGTTGCTGTTCTACCTGATAGGCAGTTAAACCCAGGGTGGAAGCGTCCACACTCACCCGCAGGCGATAAATCGCCCGCCCGGCCTCATCTTGTTCGATCTCCGCCTGCAGGCCCGACAACGCTGAAATCTGTTGTGCCAATTCATTCAGCGCGGGTAATTGGCGGCTCCAGTCCGGCTGATGTTGCTGATAATGATCCAGCGCCATCACCAGTCCTACCATGTTCTCTTTACCAATCTTCATCGCACGGGCAATACCGTTATGCTGGGCCTTGCAGCAGGCGATCCACTGCCGGTCGCCGGTAACAAAACCCGAGGTAGGCGCATCCAGCGCTTTCGCTCCGCTATATACCACCATGTCGGCGCCAGCAGCCACGTAAGCTCGCAGATCCTCTTCGGCTGCCGCATCGACAATCAGCGGCACTCCGGCCTCACGGGCCAGCGCGACAAAATCGCTCAGCGCAACCATACCTTTTTGTACACAGTGATGTGACTTGACGTAAAACAGCGCCGCCGTCTGCGCCGTAATCGCCTTTGCCAGTTGCCAGCGGGCCGCCAGATTGCTTTGCCCCACCTCAACCACCCTGCCGCCCCCTAACCGGATAGCGGTGGTGATCGGCGCACCGTAGTCAATATTGTGACCACGCAGCATAACGATTTCATTGGCCAAACCTTCACTGCACGGCATCTGCGCCACCCGATCCGGCTCTCCCCGGGTAATGGCTGCCGCGACGGCAATAGCCACTCCGGCAGAGGCGCAGGACGTCACATAGCTATCTTGCGCGCCGGTATGCCGAGAAATGAGTTCGCCAACCCGATCCACCAGCGCATCAATTTCCACAAAGGCTGATGCCGCTTCGGCCGTCGCCGCCATTACCTCGCTTGGCACCGAAGAAACCCCAAGGATGGTCATCTTGCCGCTGGCATTGATCACCCGTTTCAGCCCGAGCCGTTGATAAATGTTCATCATTGCTCCGTTACAAAATGCCCAGCAAGGAACACACCACGCTCAGTACCACCACCGAAAGCAGGATAGTGGTATAGCGGGGACCTTTTTTGACCAGATAAAAGTAGATAGAAAACACCGCGGCCAGCGGTAACAGGCCGGGGGCGATGGAATCCAGGATCTGCTGCACCACCACCTCGGAGCCTTCCAGCGCGCTGATTTTCAGCGGCGAGGTGATCTTGACGTAGCTGGCAGACAGTGCCCCCATCATGATCAACCCGAGTACGTTGGCCCCGTAGATCAACTCTTTTATCTTGCCCCCTTGCAGCAGACCAATGATCGACTCCCTGCCCAGCGTGTAGCCTTTGTGGGCCAGGCCATAGCTGATCGCCAGAGTAATGGCGGTATACAGCACCACCGGCATAATGCCGCCCATAGCGCTGCCGTTGGCCGCAAAGGGAATGAAAATGGCGATCAGCAACGGCATAATCGCCGCCCAGACCACCGAGTCGCCAATCCCGGCCAGCGGCCCCATCAGACCGGTTTTGATGCCGGTGATAGACGAATCTGAAATCGGCTCACCGTGGGTCTTCTGCTCCTCCATGGCGATGGCCACCCCCTGGATCACCGCACCGAAAGTCTGTTCGCTGTTAAAAAAGTTCAGGTGGCGTTTCAGCGCTTCAACCTGCTCTTCCTTCTGTGGATAGAGCTTTTTAATAATTGGCGTCATGGAGGCGCAGAAAATCAGGCTCTGTAAACGCTCGTAAGAATTGGAAACTTCGGCGCCCAGCCAGTATATAAACCAGGCTTTGGTGATGTCCCGCTTGGTCAGGACGTTGGTTTGCCGCGCCCTTTCCACCAGTTCGTGTTGCATGATGTCGCTGCTCATGATCAGGCCTCCTCACCTTTAGCCATGTTTTTAACCAGGAATGCCGCGCAGGTACCGAAGATGGCCATCGCCATGATGTCGACCTTGAGGTACAGCACCGCGAAGAACCCGGCAATGAAGTAAGGCAGCAGGCTCTTCTTGCCAATAACCATGATGGTGATCGCAAAGCCCAGCGCAGGCAGGATACCGCCCATGATTTCGAACGAGTGGGTCAGCCAATGTGGCATCAGTGCCAGGAATTTCTCGACCACGCCCTGGCCAAAATAGTTGGCGGCGAACACTACCGGGAAGCGGATCACCAGGCCAAGCAGGGCCGGATAAAGGAAGGCGCAACGCATGATCCCGCCGATATTGGCCTCTTCCGCATGCTTATCGGCCATATGCACCCAGACGGCGTTCACGGTACGGCGTAACTGGTCAACAAACACGCCAATCACCCCAAATGGAATTGCCAACGCGATCGCCAGATTGGGATCCATCCCCGCTTTCACGGCGATCGGCAGGGCGATACACGCCGCCAACGCCGGATCTGAAGGGACGTTGCCCCCCGGTGTCGAGGTGACGCCCAGATACACCAACTGCATCCCGGCGCCGATAATCATCGCCGTTTTCATATCCCCCAGCAGGAAGCCGACGAATACCGCAATGGCGATGGGCTGCACCAGCATCCCCGAGAGGGTGTAGCCCAGACGCAGGCGGGCAAACCAGTAATACAGCCCCATACAGATGGCAACGGTCAAGTTATCCATGTTATTGCTCCTAATCGATCAGATGCCGAATATCAGAACTTCTTCAAAATATCTGCCAGTGCCTGTGGCTTGTCTTCCGGGATGGTCTGGAAGAACACCGTCACGCCGCGTTGCTGTAAATCACGCAGGATCGCCACATCCGCCTCATCCAGGGTAATGTTCTGGAACACCGCTTTACGATTCGGCCCACCGCCCAGACCACCTACCTGAATATTTTTCACCTCAAACCCGTCGACCACCGCCTGTTGCACCGTCGCCAGGTTAGGGAACAGCACCAATACGTTGCCCTCTCCCAGTTGGTTCTCCTGCCACGCCGCTGCAAAGCTCCGGTTGCCATAGCAATCCACTTTCACATTCGGCGGCGCAGCCATCAGGTAAATACTTTTCATAAACGGATCGGCTTCCAGCTCATCGCTGACTACCGCGATACGGTTAGCCTGTGATTGCCCAACCCACTTGGTGACGACCTGACCGTGGATCAGACGGCTGTCAATACGGCATAAAACGATGTTGGCCATAATTATTTTTCCCCTGATGTTATTGATTTAATTTGTTTAACTACGTCGAGGCAGCTGTTGCGCCCCAGTTCAACCAGCTCATCGAGATGGTTGAGAAGATTGCCCTGTTCGCGTAAATCGATGGCGGCCAGCAGCAAGGTGGCGTTCAGACCGGAAATCACGCCGATGGCGTAGTCACGGCTCAGGCGAGCCGCCACGTTTGAGGTAGTGCCACCGATAAAGTCGGTGAGGATCAATGAGCCCTCCGGCATGGTTTTCACCTGCTGTTCAACGCGCTGTTGGAACTCTGCCAGTGTGTCGACCGGCATCAGCGCGATAGCGAATACCCCGTGGGTTTCGCCAATCACCATGCGGACGCTTTCACTCAGTTGTTGGCCCCAGCCGCCGTGGGTCAGTAGTAAAATCTGTGGTAATGCAGCCAAAATGGCCTCCTGGCAATCGATTGAAAGTCATTGAGAATTTCTGTTCGCTACGCGATTCATTAAAGACATAGCAATGCCTGTGCCAATTTTGTGGCACATCGGAGGGCGGTCAGAGGAAAGCGGGCCATCAAGGCCCGTCATCGGGGGATTTAGCGGTAGAGGAGCTCGTAGATATAAAAATATTCTGCATCGGACAGGCGGATAAAATAGGCGCGCTCAATCGGCGAAAACGCGTCTTTAATGACAGAAAACGCCTGTTGGTCGATATCCTGCTGGGCATCCAGGGCAATCTGTAACGGTTTGTGGCTTAAAACGATACGCTCCACCATGCAACAGCAGTGGATCAGAAAGCGAAGTGTCACCTGCCTAGAAGGCTGCAGATCCAGCGAGCGGCAAATCTGGTGCAACACCGCTTCAATCTCTTGCAGAATACGTTGCGGATTGAGCACGGAAATATGGTTGATGATGCTCTCCAGCGTCAGCGCGCTGATAAAGCGCATTGAACAACGCTCAACCTGCAACTGGCGTTCTGCACTGCCAAGTTCCGGGTTCAATAGACTGAGCACCAGCTCCGGCCCCTGCTCGGAGAACAGCTCTTCCAGCGCGATAAACGGGATATCCGGCAAGCCGGGCTGGAAGGTGCCCACGATGCCCACCAGGCGTTCGTTACCGCCTATCGCCTGGCGCAAGCGCTCAAGGCTGCGCACTTCGTTGTAATCCACCAGCACCATGCGGGTGTCTTCCGCCATCAGTTCACCAAAACTTTCCTCCAGCACTTTCTTGATCTTCACCGCCGTGCCCATCCCGGTAATACAGGAGATTGCCAACACCTTGCCGGTGTCATCTTCACGCTGATCGTATAGCTGATGGTCAATCCCTTTGCTGGCCATCAGTTCCATCAAGGGGGCAAAATCACTGGTTTCATAGGTCAGGTCCAGGCCAATCTCCAGCAACGCCCCCATGGTGATGTTCTGGATCAGCAGCACGTCGATGTGGAACAGTTTGCTGACGGTGCTGGCAAAGTGCACCAAAGAGCCGATATCCACAATCAGAATCAGGCGTTGATAGCGCTTTTCCCGCAGCGTGGCGATCAGTAATTCCAATGTGTCATGCACCGACTGTTCAAACGGCATATCGATGGCGGTAAACAGCTCGCATTCCAGAACTCGATTGACATAGTGCGCCATACTGCTGGCCGTGGTGGTGCCGTGGCCGATCAGCATGGCGCCACAGTCTGGGCTAACCTGTTTGCGCTGGCGGAAACTGCGACACTCTTTCAAAAACAGGCACAGGTAGACGATTTCCGTTGATGGGCATTGGATATGGAAGATTTCATTGATTTTGCGGCATAGCTGATTGGCGTTGTCGTATTCATCCTTGCAGTAATCCAGTATCAGGCTCGAGGAATACAGATTGGGGATCAGGCCTTTCTGTACATAGGAAAGCAGCGCCAGCAGATGTTTACGCAGATGGCCTGCCATATTCTGCGGCAGCGGGAAACCCAACACCTGTTCGATGCAACTGCTCAACAAGATGATGCGTTGCTCGACCTGGCCGCCATAATACCGCTCTTCGCTTTCCCCGCCGGTGCGGCTATACAACCCATATTCAAAAATGGTGCGTAACTTGTTCTTCAGGATCGACAGGGTTTCCTGCGGCGGCACGTTGCTGTTGCGCAGGTTGACGTATTCACGTGTCAGATAGGTATAAAACAGATCGCTGTCCTGCTCGTTGCTTAGCGCACTCAGATGCTGCTTGAGCTGCTCCAGCGGCTGCGAACTGATATCCAGATACTCCTGCTGACCAAATAGCGCATCGACCAACAGGCGGCTACTGGCGCTGGCGGAGTGCGGCACATCCATCAGTCGCTTATCCAGCAACAATCTTGGGCTGTTGTGGCCCATGCCGCTAGCCCAGGCCTGGGCGCAGAGAAACTGGATATCACTCTTGAGTTGGCCGATATTGCCGCTCAGTGGTTTCTCCAGCAGATACAGCAATAACCCTTTATCCAGGCGAATAATGCGGCCAATCTTGCGGCTCTCCAGCTGTAAGAAACCGGTAATGATTTCTACCTGCTCCTCCAGTGAACGTTCGCGCAGCGCCGGTATGGCAATCGACACCTGAATACGTCGCAGAAAAGTGCGTAGCAGCGTTGAGTCCGGACTTTCGGTGGTGGCACAAATCAGCCGTACGCTGATAGGCCGGGCCTTGTCGCTGGAACCCAGCGGCCGGTATTCGCCTTTATCAAGGATCGAAAACAGTTTCTCCTGTCCTTCGTAGGGCAGACGGTGCACTTCATCGAGTAACAGAAAGCCACCGTCAGCCTGTTCGATCAGGCCACGTTTACTTTCGATCGCGCCGGTAAACGCGCCCTGCTTGTGGCCAAAAAGATGGGATGAAAGCAGCTCCGGGTTATGGGCATACTCGGCACAGTTGAAATACACCAGCGGGATCTGGCGCTGCGGCTGTTGCGCCATGGCGAACTGGTGCATCACCTCGGCAAAAAAGGTTTTCCCCACCCCGGAAGGCCCGGTGAGCAGCACATGCAATCCACCAGGATACAGCACCGCCGCCTTCCCCTTTTCTACCGACAGCCGCAGGCTGCGATCGTAACCAATCACCGTATCAAAAGGGTCATCACTGGCTGACTGCGACAGGGTTTTGGCGGGTAATAGCGCCAGCAAATCCCTGGCCTCCAAGCGGTCATCCGACAGTGGTTGCTCAATCAACTGCTCGCAGACAGCCCGGTGCAAAAACAGTACCGGACGGGATTTAATCTTGATAACCAACCGCTCTGCGTGCAGCTGGTTGAGATCTTTACTGACGGAGTTACGCGCTAACCCCAGGTTGAAAGCAATAGTCTCGGCGGCGAAACCGCCGGCGCTGAGTTCAAGGTTTTCCCGGTTAAGCGTAAGGGTAAGACGTTCCAGCTCCTGGCGAACCGCATCTTTACGTTTCATTTTAACCCGTTGTTATTATTAATTATAAACAAGAAAGAGCAGGCAACTGACAAGCTGACAATCGACCTGAGAAAAAGTCATCCTAATACAGGAAGATGGAAAACAACCACCGCTAAGTGTCAGGTTGTAGCAGAGACAGGTAAAAAAAGCCGAGCTCTGCCGATAGCCGGCAACGCCCTGTATGGTGGGATTTGCTCGTTTCCAACCGACTCACAGAGCACAAATCGGCGGAATGACAGACATAAAAAATGCCAATCACAGAGGATTGGCATCGGTTGCAGCAACGGCAGATTTAGGCGGACGCGCCGCTGACCGCTTCGCGCGCCAGTTCGGTGATACGTGCGTAGTCGCCTTTTTCCAGCGCCTCCGCCGGCACCAGCCACGAACCGCCAATGCACAGTACGCTTTTCAGCGCCAGGTAATCACGGTAATTGCTCGGCGAAATACCGCCCGTCGGGCAGAAACGCACCTGCGGGAACGGACCGCCGATCGCCTGCAGCGCCTTCACGCCGCCGTTGGCTTCCGCCGGGAAAAACTTGAACTCACGCAGACCATGATCCATACCCAGCATCAGTTCCGACACGGTGCTGATACCTGGAATCAGAGGTATCGAACCGGCGGTTGCCGCCTGCAGCAGGTCAGCGGTCAGGCCCGGACTGATGGCGAACTGTGCGCCAGCCTCGGTCACCTCTTGCAACTGCCGGGCGTTCAGCACCGTGCCGGCACCGATAATCGCTTCCGGCACCTGTTTGGCGATCGCCCGTATGGCATCCATCGCGCAGTCGGTGCGCAACGTCACTTCCAGTACGCGTACGCCGCCGGCAACCAGTGCTTGGGCCATCGGCACCGCCTGTTCCAGTTTGTTGATCACAATCACGGGTACCACCGGGCCGGCGGTCAGGATCTGTTCTGCACTGGTTTTCCAATTGGTCATCATCGTTATCTCCACTCTGTGAGGTGTAATGTATGGCACGTCCCTGCCACGGGATGTTGCGACATCGGTCGCAAGCCTCCGGCCGTACCCTCAAGCCACATACTGCAGGCAAAAAAAACCGGCAGACCAGCTGCCGGCGGATGGTTTATTCGAACTCGTTCCAGGAACGGCCGTCGCGGGTAATCATCGCTACCGAAGCAACCGGCCCCCAGGTACCTGACTGATATGGCTTCGGCGCTTCGTTGTCGGCTTTCCACGCGTCCATGATGGAGTCGACCCACTTCCAGGCTTCCTCAACCTCGTCACGGCGCACGAACAGTGCCTGAATACCGCGCATGGTTTCCAGCAGCAGGCGCTCGTAGGCGTCCGCCACGTGCTCCTGGTTGAAGGTCTCAGAGAAGCTCAGATCCAGTTTGGTAGTTTGCAGACGGTGTTTGTGATCCAGACCCGGCACCTTGTTCAATACCTGGATTTCGATCCCTTCGTCCGGCTGCAGGCGAATGGTCAACTTGTTCTGCGGCAGTTGCTGATAGGAGTCGCTGAACAGGTTGAGCGGTGGGTTCTTGAAGTATACTACCACTTCGGAACATTTGGTCGGCAGGCGCTTGCCAGTACGCAGATAGAACGGTACGCCAGCCCACTGCCAGTTATCGATATCAACCCGAATGGAAACGAAGGTTTCAGTATTGCTGCTTTTGTTGGCTCCCTCTTCTTCCAGGTAGCCCGGCACTTTTTTGCCTTGCACAAAGCCCGCAGTGTACTGACCACGCACCGTGGTTTCACGCACGTTGGTCTGATCGATGCGGCGCAACGAACGCAGCACCTTGACCTTTTCGTCGCGAATACGGTCGGTGGTCAGATCCGCCGGCGGCGACATGGCGATCATGGTCAATACCTGCAGCAGGTGGTTCTGGATCATGTCGCGCATCTGTCCGGCCTGGTCGAAATAGCCCCAGCGCCCCTCGATGCCCACTTCTTCCGCCACGGTGATCTGCACGTGATCGATAGTGCGATTATCCCAGTTGGAGGCAAACAGCGAGTTGGCGAAACGCAGCGCCAACAGGTTCAGCACCGTCTCTTTACCGAGATAATGGTCGATGCGGTACACCTGGCATTCGTTGAAGTACTCCGCCACCTGATCGTTAATCACCCGTGATGAAGCCAGATCGGTACCCAGCGGTTTTTCCATCACCACTCGCGCCGGCTCGGCGTTCAACTTGGCTTCACCCAACCCTTTGCAGATTGCGCCAAAGGTGCTGGGCGGCATGGCAAAATAGTTGATGGTGGCACGATTTTTCTGGTCCAGCATTTTGCCGAGCTTGGAGAAATTCTTGCTGTCGTTAACGTCAAGATTGCAGAAATCCAGACGTGCGCTCAGCGTGGCCCAGAGTTCTTCGTTCAATTCTTCTTTCATAAAGGTGGCGAGCGCTTCTTTAACCACCTTGACGTAGGTATCTTTATCCCACTCGGCGCGGCCCACCCCGATAATGCGGGTATCCGGGTGGATATGGCCGGCTTTTTCTAATTGGTACAGGGAAGGCAGCAGCTTACGACGCGCCAGATCGCCTTTCGCGCCGAAAATAACCAGGTCACACGCCTGGGCTGTAGAGGTTACCGCCATGTTCATCTCCTCGTTGCAGGATATTTGTAATTTTCTTACATTACTAATGTACTCTCTTTGCCTACGGCCAGTAAACCCGGATCAAAAGCAGAAAAAAAGACGGATAAACCCGAGGGTTAAGCATTAGGCGGCGCGGTGGCCGCGCATGATGACACAAACTGTAATTTTCTGTCTTTTTTGACACTCTTTTACCATTATGAAAGTTAGACACAGCTCATATTCTGGTGAAAAATTCCAGCAAACGCTCTGTCGCTACTGCCAACGGTTACCAGCACGTAGTATATTTTCATTAAACCGGCATTGATGTCTCCTTTGATTGAAATCGTTACCACCAATCGATCTCATCTCTGGGGCAAAAAACCATGAGTGACTCCCGTTATATGAATACGCTGGAAAAAATCCAGAGCCATCTGGACATCCTGAGCAAGTCTGAAAGGAAAGTCGCCGAGGTCATCCTCGCATCGCCACAAACGGCAATACATTCCAGCATCGCCACCTTGGCACGCATGGCCGATGTCAGTGAACCTACCGTCAATCGCTTTTGTCGCCGGCTGGATACCAAAGGGTTTCCCGATTTCAAACTGCATTTGGCGCAAAGCCTGGCGAACGGTACGCCATATGTAAACCGCAACGTTGAAGAAGACGACAGCGTCGACGCTTACACCAACAAAATCTTTGAATCAGTGATGGCCAGTCTGGATACTGTAAAGGCAAGTCTGGATGTTGCCGCCATCAATCGTGCGGTCGACCTGCTTACCCAGGCTAAAAAGATCTCTTTCTTTGGCCTTGGCGCCTCTGCCGCGGTGGCGCATGACGCCATGAACAAGTTTTTTCGTTTCAATATCCCAGTGGTCTACTTTGACGACATCGTGATGCAACGCATGAGTTGCATGAATTCCAGCGAAGGCGACGTCGTGGTGCTGATCTCCCATACCGGCCGTACCAAAAACCTGGTGGAAATGGCGCAACTGGCGCGAGATAATGACGCCACCGTCATCGCCATCACCTCACACGATACGCCATTGGCGCACGCAGCCACGCTCGCCCTGCAGCTCGACGTACCGGAAGACACCGACGTTTATATGCCCATGGTATCGCGGATCGCGCAATTAACGCTCATTGACGTGCTGGCAACCGGATTTACCTTGCGTCGAGGGGATAAATTCAGAGATAACTTGAAGCGGGTCAAGGAAGCGCTGAAAGAATCGCGCTTTGATAAGGGCGCGGTTATCCCAAACAATTTCGATGCGTAATCGAAACCAAAACCTGTTGAAAGCAGGACCAATGCCGACTATTTGATCGGCAGCATTATAGTCTGTAACGTACCAATACGCTCATGCGGGTAACATCAGTGTAGTTAAATTAGCGTTCACACCTGGCTTTGTTATCCGATGTTTATCGCAACACCTTATTTGCTTCACCAGTCAACGGAGTAAGACATGTCCAGACGGCTCAGAAGAACCAAAATTGTTACCACACTGGGTCCGGCTACTGACCGCGACAATAATCTGGAAAAGATCATTGCTGCCGGCGCCAACGTAGTTCGGCTCAACTTTTCCCACGGCACTGCGGAAGATCACCAGGCTCGTGCGGACAAGGTGCGTGAAATTGCCGCCAAACTTGGGCGTCACGTGGCTATCCTCGGCGATCTTCAAGGGCCAAAAATCCGTGTCTCCACCTTCAAGGAAGGCAAGATCTTCCTGAACATCGGCGATAAATTCCTGCTCGATGCCAACATGGCGAAAGGCGAAGGCGATAAAGAAAAAGTCGGTATCGACTATAAAGGCCTGCCTGCCGACGTGGTGCCGGGCGATGTGCTGCTGCTGGATGATGGCCGCGTTCAGCTAAAAGTGCTGGAAGTGCAAGGCATGAAAGTATTCACCGAAGTGACCGTCGGTGGCCCGTTGTCAAACAACAAGGGCATCAACAAGCTGGGCGGCGGTCTGTCTGCCGAAGCGTTGACGGACAAAGACAAGGCCGACATCGTCACCGCCGCCAAAATCGGCGTCGACTACCTGGCAGTATCCTTCCCGCGTACCGGCGAAGATCTGAACTATGCTCGCCGTCTGGCGCGTGATGCCGGCTGCAACGCCAAAATCGTCTCCAAAGTCGAACGCGCAGAAGCCGTCTGCACCGACGAAGCGATGGACGATATCATTCTGGCATCCGATGTGGTGATGGTGGCCCGCGGCGATCTGGGCGTAGAAATCGGCGATCCCGAACTGGTCGGCATCCAGAAGAAACTGATCCGTCGTGCCCGTACGCTGAACCGCGTCGTGATCACCGCCACCCAGATGATGGAGTCGATGATCACCAACCCGATGCCAACCCGCGCCGAAGTGATGGACGTGGCGAACGCGGTGCTGGATGGCACCGACGCCGTAATGCTGTCTGCGGAAACCGCCGCCGGCCAATACCCGGCAGAAACGGTAGCGGCAATGGCGCGAGTCTGCCTGGGCGCAGAGAAAATCCCAAGCATTAACGTCTCCAAACACCGTCTCGAGGTGCAGTTCGACAATATCGAAGAAGCGATTGCCATGTCTTCGATGTATGCCGCCAACCACCTGAAAGGCGTCACCGCCATCATTGCCATGACCGAGTCTGGCCGCACCGCGCTGATGATGTCACGTATCAGCTCCGGGCTGCCCATCTTCGCCATGTCTCGCCATGAGCACACCCTGAACCTGACCGCCTTGTATCGCGGCGTGACGCCGGTGTACTTCGACAGTCACACCGATGGCGTAGCGGCGGCCAATGACGCCATCAATCGTCTGCGTGACAAAGGCTATCTGTTGTCCGGCGATCTGGTGATCGTCACCCAGGGTGACGTGATGAGTACTGTCGGTACCACCAATACCAGCCGCATCCTGCGCGTTGAGTAGTTCGCTGTTTAATGCCGGTCATTGACCGGCATTTTCCCCACGGTTGTTCCACACTATCATTGCCTCACTCCATACAGAGAGCAGCGCGTATGCTTCATCAACATACCCCAAGCACCGAGAACGCCTCGTCAGCGCATCTTGACCGTGACGGACAGGCACTGACGCATATCGATCCACTGGCACTGCAGGGATCGCAGCTGCGTAAAATCAGCCTGTATGACAACCGCCTCACGATATTCCCGCAGCAAATATTCGATCACACAAATTTGCAGGTGCTGAATATTTCATGCAATCAACTCACGCAGTTGCCGCAGCAGATCGGGCTATTACGCCAGTTGGAAATGCTGGATTTCGGCCACAACCAGGCGACACAGATCCCCGATGAGATCGGTCAGTTAACCCAGCTACGGTATCTCTACCTGAGCGATAACCATTTTAGTGATTTACCCCACACCCTCGGCCAGCTAGGCGAGTTGCGCTACCTGAACGTCACCGATAACCGTTTGGCCGCAGTGCCGACGGCGGTGTGGCAATTGGGCAATCTGCAGGAGCTGCGACTGTACAACAATGCCATCACCAGCCTGCCCGCTGCGATCGGCCGGTTAACCAGGCTGCGCGAACTGCACCTGATGAAAAACCGCCTGAGTGAGCTGCCGGCAACCATTGCCGAGTTAACCGCGCTAAACGTGCTTGATGTTGCAAACAATGCCATTGAGCGACTGCCCGATTCGTTTGGCCAGTTAAGCCAACTGCGTGAGCTGAATTTACGCTTTAATGCGCTAACGCATTTACCCGAGGCGTTTTGCCAACTTGGCGCGTTGCAATCGCTGGACTTGCGCGCCAATCGCCTCAGCACGCTGCCTGCCGGTATGGCAGAGATGAAAAATCTGCGCAGGCTGGATTTACGCTGGAACGACTTCACACAGTATCCCGCGGTGCTCGACAGCCTGATTGCACAAGGCTGTCTGGTACACGTTTGAAATCACCCGGCAAAAAAAAGGCGCCACTGGCGCCCTTTATCACGCTTCTCAGCGATCAACGGTATAAATCGTCACGGGAATAGGGCTCGATCTCCCCTTCTTTGCGCGTCTTCAGCAGTTTGAGGATCCAGGTGTATTGCTCTGGATTCGGCCCCACCAGATTCTCTACTTCCTCGTTCATGCGGCGGGCAATCTGATGGTCGTCGGCCTGCGCCAAATCATCCATCGGTGGACGGATGTAAATATCCAGCATGCTGGTCTTGCCGTTGTAGACCGGGAACAGCGGCACAATGGCTGCACGGCAGACTTTCATCAGTCGCCCGACCGCCGGCAGGGTTGCCTTGTAGGTGGAGAAGAAATCGACGAATTCGCTGTGCTCGGCGCCGTGGTCCTGATCGGGCAAATAATAACCCCAGTAACCCTGACGCACCGAGCTGATAAACGGTTTGATACCGTCATTACGCGCGTGCATGCGGCCGCCAAATTTGCGACGTACCGCATTCCACAGGTAATCCACCAGTTGGTTGCGCTGGTTGTGGAACATCGCAGCCATCGGTTGGCCACGTGCCGCCATCAGCATCGCCGGAACGTCCACTGCCCAGCCATGGGGCACCAGAAAGATCACATTGCGCCCTTCGGCACGGATGTTATCCAGCACCTCTTCACCATGCCAACGCACGCGTTTCAGCACCCGTTGCGGATCGGTACACGCCAGTTCCGCCATCAGCACCATCGACTGCGGCGCGGTAGCGAACATTTCGTCAATGATATGCTCGCGATCGCTTTCCGAGACTTCCGGCAAACAGTACAGCAAATTTATCCGTGCACGGCGACGCGCGCCCTTGGCCACCTTGCCGGCCAGTTTACCCACGGCGCCCAGCACCGGGTCGCGCATGCGCGCCGGGATCAGCGATACGCCGGCCATCAGACCGGTTCCCAACCAAACGCCCCAGTAGCGTGGATGGAAGAAGGCTTTCTGAAATTGCGGGATGAACTCTACGTTCGATTTTTTATCGTTTTGCATGCACCAACTCTTAATTTAGCGGTTCGGCTAATAATAATTGCAGATGATGAATTTGCAATTAACCGTGGCGAAGCGCCAAAGAAAAACATCGGCCTGACAAGCAACTCAGGCCGATGAATGAAGATTTAGACCCCTGTCCTTACGGCGGGCACCTGCGGATTAATCCAGTTGCAACTGCGGTACCACTTCGCGCACCTGCGCCAGATAATCACTGCGATCCTTACCGCTCAGCCCTTCGGAGCGTGGCAGTTTGGCTGTCAACGGGTTCACCGCCTGCTTGCCAACCCAGAACTCGAAGTGCAGATGTGGCCCGGTTGAACGGCCGGTATTGCCAGACAGCGCGATGCGATCGCCACGTTTGACCTTCTGGCCCGGCTTGACCAGCAGTTTTTTCAGGTGCATATAACGCGTGGTGTATTGGCGACCATGGCGGATTGCCACGTAATTGCCCGCCGCACCGCTGCGCTTGGCGATAACCACTTCACCGTCACCGATGGCCAGCACCGGCGTACCGACCGGCATAGCGAAGTCAACGCCCTTGTGCGGCGCAACGCGACCGGTGACCGGGTTAATACGGCGCGGATTGAAATTGGAGGAAATACGGAACTGTTTCATGGTCGGGAAACGCATGAAGCCACGCGCCAGGCCGGAACCCTGACGGTCATAGAACTTGCCGTCTTCAGCGCGAATGGCATAGTAATCCTTGCCGCCGGAACGCAGGCGTACGCCAAGCAATTGGCTCTGTTCGCTCTTGCCTTCAAACTGCTCGCGCGACATCAACACCGAGAACTGATCGCCCTTGCGCAGCTTGCGGAAATCCAGCTGCCATTGCAGCGCCTTGATCACCGCGTTGATTTCGCTGCGGCTGAGGCCCGCGGCCGACGCGCTGCTGACGAAACTGCCCTTCAGGCTGCCGGCCAATACCTGGTTGCGCCATTCGCCCTTCTGGGTTTCTCTGCTTTCCTTGAAGTTGTTGCCAACACGATCGTACGTGCGGGTTTCACGGCGGGAGACTTCCCAGGTCAGTCGCTGCAGATCGCCGGCCTCGTTCACCGTCCACGACAGTTGCTGACCGATTTTCAGATTGCGCAGCTCGCGGTTTTGCGACGCCAACTGGGCGACGTCCGACATGTCGATGCCGTACTGAGTCAGGATGCTGCTGAGGGTATCACCGGTAGAAACCACATATTCATGCACGCCTTCCTCGCCGGCGACCTTTTGGTCCAGCTCATCCTGGGGGATGTCATCATCGGGAGTGGGTTGGTCGGCATCAATCGGCTCACTGGCCTCTGGCAATAGCGATCGTACCTGGCTTGCTTCCAGGACGACGTTCTTTACGATGGGATCCTGTTCTGGGTGATAAACAAAAGGCCGCCAAACGGCAACGGCCAAGGTAACCACTGTCAACGACCCCAGCATGACGCGGTGGGGTCGAGGCAGGTTGTTATACGCCAGAGCGATAGTTCGGACTATCTGCTGCACTCGATATTATCCTCATAATCTTTACTTCAGGCAGCTCACGTATTGGTTAGACAGCGCTGTCAGGAAGTTCCCGTAGCTGCCCTTCCCCAATGCGATGCCGCTGCCCAGCGGGTCCAGCGTTCCAGAACGCACCTTGGTACCCTTGGCAACGGCAGTGATTACGGCCGGCCTGAATTGTGGCTCAGCAAAAACGCATTCCGCTTTTTGCTCAACCAACTGTGTTCGAATTTGGTGTAAGCGCTGTGCTCCCGGCTGGATTTCCGGGTTAACGGTGAAATGGCCCAACGGGCTCAAACCGAAATGTTTCTCAAAGTAGCCGTAAGCATCATGAAAAACAAAATAACCCTTACCTTGCACAGGCGTAAGCATCTTAACAACATTTTTGTCAGTTTGCGCTAGCTGATCCTCGAACCGGCGCAGGTTTGCGTCTAATTTGTCCTTATTTTGCGGCATAAGTTCCAATAATCTGTCGTGAATCGCGATCGCAGTCACTTTTGCGATTTCTGGCGACAGCCAGACGTGCATATTGTATTCGCCATGATCGTGATGGTGCTGGTCATCACCGTGCTCATCGGCATGGTCATGCGCTGCATGATTATGCGTCTCTTGCGCATGGTCATGATGGTCCTCGCCTTTCAGCAGCAGCGGTTTTACCGCTGGCAATTCGGCAATGGCGATCTGCTTGTTGGCTGCAACCGGCTGCAACGCCTTGGAGAGAAAGGCTTCCATATCCGGCCCTACCCATACCACCAAATCGGCAGCGCGCAGGCGTTGCAAATCGGAAGGACGCAGCGCGAAATCATGCGGTGAGGCACCATCCGGCAGCAAAATTTCGGTGTCGGTCACGCCGTCGGCTATTTCCGACGCAATAAAGCCCAACGGGCGCACTGTGGTTACCACTGCCGCATAGGCGCTGCCCGCCATCATCAACGCACTGGCCAACAGCGTGCGCTGCAGCCATTTATTTTTCTGTGTCATAGTCGATTATCCCCATCGTGTTAATCCGCGAGGCGTGATATTATAACATCCGGTAAGTTCTGCAAAATGTAATCAGACATGTCTACACTGACAACGCTTAAAAATATCTCCGTTTCTTTTGGCAGCCGTAATGTGCTGTCGAATATTTCACTCAGCCTGCAACCAGGTCGAATTCTGACGCTGCTCGGTCCGAACGGCGCGGGTAAATCAACGCTGGTGCGCGTGGTTCTGGGGCTGATCGCGCCGACCAAAGGCGAGGTTGAACGTCAGCCGAATCTGCGTATCGGTTATGTCCCGCAAAAGTTGCACCTCGATGCTACCCTGCCGCTGACCGTCAGCCGCTTTATGCGCCTGAAGCCCGGCGTCAAGAAGGTCGATATCCTGCCAGCCTTGAAGCGCGTGCATGCCGCTCATCTGCTTGATCAACCGATGCAAAAGCTGTCCGGCGGTGAAAACCAGCGCGTCCTGCTGGCACGCGCGCTGCTCAACAGGCCGCAATTGCTGGTGCTTGACGAGCCGACGCAGGGGGTCGACGTCAATGGCCAGTTGGCGCTGTACGACCTGATCGATCAGTTGCGTAAAGAGCTCGGCTGCGCAGTGTTGATGGTGTCTCACGATCTGCACCTGGTGATGGCCAAAACGGACGAAGTGCTGTGCCTCAATCAGCATATTTGCTGTTCCGGTACGCCGGAGGTGGTGTCGATGCACCCGGAATTCATCGCCATGTTTGGCAACCGCGGCGCAGAGCAGTTGGCGATTTACCGCCATCACCATAATCATCGCCACGATCTGCAAGGACGAATTGTGTTAAAGAAAACCGGGGGCCGTGAGGCATGATCGAATTGTTGTTGCCCGGCTGGCTGGCCGGGATTTTGCTGGCCGCCGCCGCCGGCCCATTGGGATCTTTTGTGGTCTGGCGCCGCATGTCCTATTTTGGCGATACGCTGGCACATGCGTCGTTGCTCGGGGTCGCGTTCGGCCTGTTGCTCGATATCAATCCGTTTTATGCGGTGATTGCCGTTACGCTGCTGCTGGCGCTGGTACTGGTGTGGCTGGAGCGTCGCCCGCAGCTTTCCGTCGATACCCTGCTTGGCATCATGGCGCACAGCGCTCTGTCTTTGGGTCTGGTGGTGGTGGCACTGATGTCCAACGTGCGGGTCGATCTGATGGCCTACCTGTTTGGCGATCTGCTGTCAGTCACCATCAGCGATATCGGTATGATTGCCATTGGCGTGGCGATTGTACTGCTGGTGCTATGGTGGCAATGGCGCGATTTGCTGTCAATGACCATCAGCCCGGAAATGGCGCACGTTGACGGCGTCAATCTGGCTCGGGCGCGTACCGTGTTAATGCTGGTGACGGCGTTGACTATCGGCCTGGCGATGAAGTTTGTTGGCGCGTTAATCATTACTTCGCTGCTGATTATCCCAGCGGCCACCGCGCGGCGGTTTGCCCGTACGCCGGAGCAGATGGCGGGATATGCGGTAATCATCGGTATGCTGGCGGTGAGCGGCGGGTTGACCTTCTCGGCGTTTTACGACACCCCGGCCGGTCCGTCGGTGGTGCTGAGTGCGGCAATACTGTTCGTGCTCAGCCTGGCGAAAAAGCAGCAGGCGTAAACGCCGTCATCAGGATGACAAAATAATCGGGCGCAATCTGTTGCGCCCTTTTTATTACTCTTCGCGTTCGATACCGAAATGCTTATAGGCATGCAGCGTGGCCATCCGCCCGCGCGGCGTGCGTTGGATAAAGCCTTGCTGGATCAGGAACGGTTCAATCACATCTTCGATGGTTTCCCGCTCTTCGCCAATCGCCGCCGCCAGGTTATCCAGCCCCACCGGCCCGCCGGTGAACTTATCGATAATTGCCAGCAACAGTTTGCGGTCCATATAGTCAAAGCCTTCGGCGTCGACGTTGAGCATGTTCAACGCCTGTGCGGCCACTTCGCCGCTGATCTGGCCGTTGGCTCGCACTTCGGCAAAGTCACGCACCCGTCGCAGCAGGCGGTTGGCAATACGCGGCGTGCCGCGCGCGCGTCGGGCGATTTCATGCGAACCTTCCGTCGACAGGCTCAGACCAAGGCAATGGGCACTACGTGACACAATGTGCTCCAGATCCGCTACCTGATAAAACTCCAGCCGCTGAACGATGCCAAAACGGTCGCGCAGCGGTGAGGTCAGCGAGCCGGCGCGCGTGGTGGCGCCAATCAGGGTAAACGGCGGCAGGTCGAGCTTGATCGAGCGTGCCGCCGGCCCTTCGCCGATCATGATGTCCAGCTGATAGTCTTCCATCGCCGGATACAACACCTCTTCGACCACCGGCGACAGACGGTGGATTTCATCGATAAACAGCACATCGTGGGGTTCGAGGTTGGTCAGCATCGCCGCCAGATCGCCGGCTTTCTCCAGTACCGGGCCAGACGTAGTACGTAAATTGACGCCCATTTCGTTGGCAACGATGTTCGCCAGGGTGGTTTTACCCAATCCAGGCGGGCCGAATATCAGCAGATGATCCAATGCGTCACTGCGCTGCTTCGCCGCCTGTATGAAGATTTCCATCTGTTCACGAACGTGCGGCTGACCGACGTATTCCGTCAACAGCTTGGGACGAATCGCGCGGTCGATAACCTCTTCTTCGGTAATCGGCTCGGCAGAGATCAGGCGGTCAGCTTCAATCATGTTTTATCCCTTCGCAACGGTTACAGTGCGGCGCGCAACGCGTCGCGGATCAGGGTTTCGCAATCCGCACCCGGCTTGGCGATCTTGCTGACCATGCGGCTGGCTTCCTGTGGCTTGTAACCCAGGGCCACCAGGGCGGAAGCGGCTTCAGCCTCGGCGTCGGCTTCCGGTGTCTGAGTCGCGCTGGCCGGCAGGCTGATTTCGCTGCTGTTGTTGAACAGATCGCCGTTCAGCCCCTTGAAGCGGTCCTTCATTTCCACCACCAGGCGTTCGGCGGTTTTTTTACCAACCCCCGGCAGTTTCACCAGGGCGGTGATTTCTTCGCGTTCTACCGCGCTGACAAATTGCTGCGCCGACATGCCAGACAGGATAGCCAGCGCCAGTTTTGGCCCGACGCCGTTCACCTTGATCAACTCACGGAACAGCGCGCGTTCCTGCTTGTCATTGAAGCCGTATAATAATTGCGCATCTTCACGCACCACAAAATGGGTAAATACGATCGCTTCCTGCCCCAGTTCCGGCAGTTCATAGAAGCAGGTCATCGGCATATGCACTTCGTAACCGACGCCATTCGCTTCCAGCAACACCAGCGGCGGCTGCTTTTCCAGGATATTACCTCTGAGACGACCTATCATTTACCCTCCTGCTTGGATTCCGATCACGGCCTGCGGCCATGCAATGCTGCTAAGCTTATACCATAAAAAAGGCTGGATGAATATCCAGCCCGTGTTGTTGCAGCGCGCGTTTTCAGCGTAGCCGACCTCGCGCCAGATTCAATCGCCCTTCACTCATACGCAGCACGTTTTGGCTAAGGTGGCAATGGGTGATGGCAATCGCCAGGGCGTCGGCGGCATCCGCCTGCGGATTGGCAGAGAGCTTGAGCAACGAGCGCACCATATGCTGCACCTGGCTCTTTTCCGCCGCGCCGGTGCCAACCACCGTCTGCTTGACCTGACGTGCCGCATACTCGAACACCTCAAGGTTCTGGTTGACGGCAGCGACGATCGCCACGCCGCGCGCCTGCCCAAGCTTCAGCGCCGAGTCCGGGTTTTTCGCCATAAACACCTGTTCGATGGCAAAAAAATCCGGCTGGAACTGGGTGATGATTTCGCTGACGCCGGCATAGATCAGTTTCAAACGCGTCGGCATATCATCTACTACCGTGCGAATGCAGCCGCTGGCGATGTAGCTCAACTGACGGCCCTGCTGACGGATCAGGCCATAACCGGTGATGCGTGAACCTGGATCGATACCAAGAATGATCGCCATTGTCAGAGCCGCTCCGTGTGAACAACCAACATTGCCCTGCGCTGTCGCGCATTCGCACGCATTACAGCGTCGCCGCCACCTCGTCGGAGATTTCACCGTTATGGTAAACCTCCTGCACGTCGTCACAGTCTTCCAGCATATCGATCAGACGCAGCAGCTTCGGCGCGGTTTCTTCGTCCATATCGGCTTTGGTCGACGGGATCATCGACACTTCGGCCGCCTCGGCGGTGAAACCGGCGGCGGTCAGTGCGTCTTTCACTTCGCCCAGATTTTCCCATGCGGTGTAGACGTCGATCGCGCCGTCGTCATAGGTCACGATATCTTCAGCGCCGGCTTCCAGCGCCGCTTCCATCAGCGTGTCTTCGTCCAGACCTGGTGCATAGGTGATAACGCCTTTCTTGGTGAACAGGTAAGCCACCGAGCCGTCGGTCCCCAGGTTGCCGCCACACTTGGTGAAAGCATGGCGCACTTCCGCCACGGTACGGTTACGGTTGTCGCTCAGGCATTCGATCATGATGGCGGTGCCGCCCGGACCGTAGCCTTCGTAAATGATGGTTTCCATGTTGCTGTCGTCGTCGCCGCCGACGCCGCGCGCAATGGCACGGTTCATGGTATCGCGCGTCATGTTGTTGGACAGCGCCTTGTCCATCGCCGCGCGCAGGCGCGGGTTGGAATCCGGATCGCCGCCGCCCAGTTTGGCCGCCGTCACCAGCTCACGGATAATTTTGGTGAAAATCTTACCGCGTTTGGCATCTTGTGCCGCTTTGCGGTGCTTTGTGTTGGCCCACTTACTGTGACCTGCCATAAAATATCTCCAAAAATAAAGACTACTGGACTGAATTAATCACAAACTCTTCAATCGCCTGCTGGTTGCTCCATGACTTGGTCAATTTGACGGCGTCGGCCGCCTCAAGCCATTGGTAGGCGTGATGCTCGGTAATCACCGGCTCGCGCTCTTCGGGCAACGCCAGGCAGAACCAATGCTCTTTATTACGCGTGGTTCCCGGCGCATAGCGATGTCGCAAATGGACAAAGAGTTCAAACTCCACACAGCGCTGACAATCGAATAACGGCAGTTTCTCTGCGTCGATATCGATGCCGATTTCTTCCATGACCTCACGCCGTGCGGCACACGGCGGCGACTCATCCAACTCCAGGCTGCCGGTGACCGACTGCCAGAACTCGGTATCATCGCGCCGCTGTAACATCAGCACCCGACCACTGGATCGCGCGTAAATCACTACCAGAATAGACTCGGGACGCTTGTAGTTCATCACTCGCTCTCTTGCTCGGTAGCAGCTTTCTTCACCACGCTGATGGCGAGTTCCTGCAACGCCGCCGGATTGGCAAAGCTTGGCGCATCGGTCATCAGACAGGCCGCAGCGGTGGTTTTCGGGAAGGCGATCACGTCACGGATATTGTCGGTACCGGTCAACAGCATCACCAGGCGGTCCAGACCGAAGGCCAGGCCGGCATGCGGCGGCGTACCGTACTTCAGCGCATCCAGCAGGAAGCCGAACTTTTCGCGTTGCTCATGTTCATTAATGCCAAGAATGCCAAATACCGTCTGTTGCATCTCGCTACGGTGAATACGCACTGAACCGCCACCGACTTCATAGCCGTTCACCACCATGTCATAGGCGTTGGCGATGGCACTGGTAGGATCGTTTGCCAGCGCTTCCGGTGCCATATCACGCGGCGCGGTGAACGGGTGGTGCATCGCCGCCAGACCGCCTTCACCGTCGTCTTCAAACATTGGGAAGTCGACAACCCACAGCGGCGCCCATGCGTCCAGTCTGGTCAGTTGCAAATCGCGGCCCAGCTTCAAACGCAGCGCGCCCATGGCGTCGGTCACGATCTTGTGGCTGTCGGCGCCGAAGAACAGAATGTCGCCGGTTTGCGCTTCGCTGCGCGCCAGCACCGCTTCCAGCACCTCGGCGTTGAGGAATTTGGCGATCGGGCTCTGTACCCCCTCAAGACCGGCGGCGCGGTCGTTGACCTTCAGCCATGCCAGGCCTTTGGCGCCATAGATATTGACGAACGCACCGTACTCGTCGATCTGCTTGCGGGTCAGCTGGGCGCCGCCCGGAACGCGGATCGCCGCTACGCGGCCCTTGGCATCGTTAGCCGGACCGGAGAACACTTTGAACTCGACGTCCTTCACCAGATCGGCCACGTCCACCAGCTCCAGCGGGTTACGCAGGTCCGGTTTGTCAGAACCGTAACGGCGCATTGCTTCGGCGAAGGTCATGATCGGGAAATCGCCGAGATCGACGCCCTTCACTTCTTGCCACAGCTCGCGCACCAGTTGCTCCATGACTTCACGCACCTGATCGGCGGTCATAAAGGAGGTTTCCACGTCGATCTGGGTAAATTCAGGCTGACGGTCGGCACGCAGATCTTCGTCGCGGAAGCACTTGACGATCTGGTAGTAACGGTCGAAGCCGGACATCATCAGCAGCTGCTTGAACAGCTGCGGCGACTGCGGCAATGCGTAAAACTTGCCCTTGTGCACCCGGCTTGGCACCAGATAGTCGCGTGCGCCTTCCGGCGTGGCTTTGGTCAGCATTGGGGTTTCGATGTCGAGGAAGCCGTGCTGATCCATAAAGCGGCGCACGAAGCTGGTGATTTTGGCTCGGGCTTTCAGACGGTCGGCCATTTCCGGGCGACGCAGATCCAGATAGCGGTATTTCAGGCGCGCTTCTTCACTGTTGGTCTGGTTGGAGTCCAGCGGCAGCGGCTCCGAGCGGTTAATGATCTCCAATCCGTGGGCGAATACTTCTACTTCGCCGGTGGCCATGTCTTTGTTGATCTGGCTGTCTGGACGGGCGCGTACGGTGCCGACGATCTGAATACAGAACTCGTTGCGCAACTCGAACGCCTTATCGAACGCCGTTTTCTGGTCCGGATCGAAGAACACCTGTACGATGCCTTCGCGGTCACGCATATCAATAAAGATCAGGCCGCCCAAATCGCGACGACGATTGACCCAACCGCACAAAGTCACTTCCTGGCCCACGTGGGACAGATTCAACTGCCCGCAATATTCAGTACGCATACGCTATCCTTTTACTCAGCCGATGCCGCGCCAGAGAAATTGCTGCTCTGCACGCTGCGGTTATCCGATGAACGCTTATTACCTGTTTTGAATCGCCTCGCGCGACGCCGGTCGGCGGCGCAGACACATTCGTAAATCGGCATAGGTCGTGGGATTAAAGAGTGTTGAAAAAAGGCGGTCATTATAAAGGAAATTCATCCGTCCGATAAGTGCGAACACAGCATTGTTCAACGGCTAAATGGCGCGTTTTTACCCGAATCAACACATTGATTAACAAAATTCCCGTTAACCCGGCGCAGAATTTTCACGTAGCCTGAAACAACCCGCTGTAACGCACCGGGTTACGCGTGCCGGTTACAGCGGTGATTTAATCCATTTACACCATGAGAAAATCGCCATGTTAAACATTGACGCCCAAACCACCGCGCTAGTGGTTATCGATTTGCAAAACGGTATTCTGCCCTACGCCGGCGGCCCGCACAGTGCGGAACAGGTGGTGACGCACGCCGCCCACCTCGCTGGACGTTTCCGCGCGCTTGGCGCACCGGTGATGATGGTACGCGTCGGCTGGTCCGATACCTTTGCCGAAGCGTTGAAACAGCCGGTCGATCGGCCAACGCCAGCACCGGTTGGCGGCTTGCCCGCTGATTGGTGGACCTTCCCGGAGGCACTGGCGGTCGACGACAGCGATATTTTGATCGTCAAACGCCAATGGGGAGCGTTCTACGGCACCGATCTGGAAATGCAGCTGCGCCGTCGCGGCATAACAACCCTGGTGCTGGGCGGCATTGCCACCAACATCGGCGTTGAGTCCACCGCCCGCGCCGCATGGGAACGAGGCTTTGAACTGATTATCGCCGAAGACATGTGCAGCGCGCCGAACGCCGAGATGCACCGTTTTGCCTTTGAGAACATTTTTCCACGCCTGGCGCGAGTGCGCAGCACCGGTGAAATTCTTGCCGCGCTTCAGGTTGCACGCTAACGTAGGCATTATTTTTTGCGCTGCCCTGCCGGGGCAGCCGATGCATGACGAAGGCGCTGATGTATATCGGATTACCACAATGGCAACACCCGGCCTGGCAGCGTATCGGGCTGCGCGACCTGGCTGACTACAGCCGCTACTTTAACTGTGTGGAAGGCAATACTACCTTTTATGCGCTGCCGAAGCTGGAGATCGTTCAGCGCTGGCACGCCATGACCGATGACAACTTTCGCTTCTGCTTCAAGTTCCCCTCCGCTATCAGCCATAAGGCAGCATTGCGCAATTGCAGCTCGGATATTCAGGCTTTCTATCAGTGTCTGACGCCGATACAGCCACGCATCGGCCAACTGTGGCTGCAATTGCCGGCAGCCTTCGGCCCGGCCGAGCTGCCGACAATGTGGGCGTTTTTCGACACGCTGCCCAAGGCGTTTACCTACGGGGTGGAGGTGCGTCACCCGGCGTTTTTCGCCAAGGGCGAAGAAGAACGCCTGCTGAATCAGGGATTACATCAGCGCGGTATCAACCGGGTGATCCTCGACAGTCGACCGGTGCATCACGCCGCCGCCAACAGTGCCGCCGTACGCGACGCCCAGCAAAAAAAACCGATGCTGCCGGTGCACGCGCTGATTACCGCCAATAATCCGCTGGTGCGCTTCATCGGCGGCGATGTGCTGGAAGATAATCTGCGCTGGTTTGCCCCCTGGCAACAGAAACTGCCCGATTGGCAACGGCGGCACAATCCTTACCTTTTTATTCACACCCCGGATAACGGTGATTCACCACAACAGGCGCAAAAAATCTGGCAACAGCTGCGGCGGGTTATCCCCTCATTGCCCGCGCCACCGGACTGGCCAGAACAGAACTCACTGTTTTAACCAATTAATCGGACGTATTACATCAGATTTTTCTCCGCGACAGCCGGACTAATGGCAGTTATCATGCTGCTGCCAGTTTTGGTTAGGGAATGGAGTTAAATAATGGTAAGCGCGCTTTATGTAGTGCTCGGCGCATTGTTGTTGATCAAACTCTCTTACGACGTAGTCAAACTCAGAACACAGTATCGCGTCGCCTATGGCGACGGTGGCTTTTATGAACTGCAAACCGCCATTCGTGTCCACGGCAACGCCGTTGAATACATCCCGATTGCCGCCGTGCTGCTGGTAATGATGGAGATGAACGGTGCTGGAGTATGGATGATTCACGTGTGCGGCCTGATGCTGATGGCCGGTCGGCTGGTGCATTATTACGGTCTGCGCAACCGTGAAGTCAGCTGGCGTCGTTCTGGCATGTCCGCCACCTACATTGCCCTGGTGCTGATGGTGTTGGCAAATATCATCTACCTGCCATGGGATCTGATCTTCAGTCTGTACTGATGTTGCCGGTTCAAGGCGGCTTTGCCGCCTGTTCCCGAATCAGAGACTTGAATCCACGCGCCCGCCATTCTCCGCGCGCTGCCAACGGCCAACGCCAGCGAGTGCAAATCGCTGTCGCACGGTCGCACCGCGATGCAACTCGAATTATTTAGGCTAAATCTGCTAGAATACGCCCCTCCGAATTCTGAGCTGATTTTTTGCCGCTATGCCAAACCGCGATACTCTATTTTCCGCCCCGATAGCCAAACTGGGCGACTGGACCTTCGACGAACGCGTCGCTGAAGTGTTTCCCGACATGATCCAGCGCTCCGTTCCCGGCTATTCCAATATCATTTCCATGATTGGCATGCTGGCCGAGCGTTTCGTACAGCCGAACAGTCAGGTGTACGATCTGGGCTGTTCGCTGGGCGCGGCGACGCTGTCGATGCGGCGAAACATCAAGGTTGACGGCTGCAAAATCCTGGCCATCGACAATTCCCCGGCGATGGTCGAACGTTGCCGTCGCCATATTGATGCCTTCCGCGCCGATACGCCGGTTGAGGTGATCGAGGCCGACATTCTCGATATCAACATCGAGAATGCATCAATGGTGGTACTGAATTTTACGCTGCAATTCCTCGAGCCCGCCGATCGTTTGCGCCTGTTGCAGCATGTATATCGTGGTCTACGCCCGGGCGGCGCACTGGTGTTGTCCGAAAAATTCAGCTTTGAAGACGGCGACATCGGCGAACTGCTGTTCAATATGCATCACGATTTCAAACGCGCCAACGGCTACAGCGAACTGGAGATCAGCCAGAAACGCAGCATGCTGGAAAACGTCATGCTGACCGACTCGGTAGAGGCCCATAAGGCACGGTTGAAACAGGCCGGCTTTGAGCATGCTGAAGTGTGGTTCCAATGCTTCAACTTCGGCTCACTGATCGCCTTGAAGTCAGGAGAAACGGCATGATTGAGTTCGGTGATTTTTATCGGCATATTGCCAAAAGCCCACTCAGCCACTGGCTGGACACCCTGCCGGCGCAAATCTCCGCCTGGCAGCGCGAATCGCTGCACGGTAAATTCAAACAATGGTTCAATTCGGTAGAACACCTGCCGTCGTTGACCCCTACCCGACTTGACCTGCTCCACGGCGTACACGCCGAGCTGGATCAGCCGCTGTCGGCCGGCCAGCGTGAAGGCATCGAAAAAATGCTGCGCACCCTGATGCCATGGCGTAAAGGGCCGTTCTCGCTGTACGGTATCGATATCGAAACCGAATGGCATTCCGACTGGAAGTGGGAGCGGGTATTACCGCATATTTCTCCCTTGGCCGGCCGAACGGTGCTGGATGTCGGCTGCGGCAGCGGTTATCACATGTGGCGCATGATCGGCGCCGGGGCGCAGTTTGTAGTTGGCATCGACCCGATGCAGCTGTTCCTGTGCCAGTTCGAAGCGGTACGCAAACTGCTGGGCGGCGATCAGCGTGCCCATCTGTTGCCGTTGGGGATTGAGCAACTGCCGGAACTGGCGGCGTTCGACAGCGTATTTTCCATGGGCGTGCTGTATCACCGTCGTTCGCCGCTGGATCACCTGTATCAGTTGAAGAATCAGCTGGTGCGTGAAGGTGAACTGGTGCTGGAAACGTTGGTAGTAGAAGGCGATCGCCATCAGGTCCTGGTGCCGGGTGACCGCTACGCGCAAATGCGCAACGTCTATTTTATCCCGTCGACCGAAGCGCTGAAATGCTGGCTGGAAAAATGTGGTTTCGTTGATGTAACCGTGGCAGATATCAGCGTCACCAGCACCGAAGAACAGCGTCGCACCGACTGGATGACCAGCGAGTCGCTGGCGGATTTCCTTGACCCGAACGATCGCAGCAAAACCATTGAAGGCTATCCCGCACCACGTCGCGCGGTGCTGATCGCCAGAAAACCTTAAAAAAGCTCGCCAGGTTGCCAAACGGCCGCCGACGCGGCCGTTTGGTTAGCGTTTAAGGTCGCATGGCCAATCGCTGTTGGGCAGCGCGTTCCGCCCGCTGCAATATTTCCTGCAGGTCGTCTTCGTCAATATCGAGAAACTCGCCGTCCATCAGCGCGACATGCAGATCTGCGCGGGTGATCGGTACGTCAATCGGTAGCGGTTCCGGTTTGGCCTCCGTGTCGGCCAACGCATGCGGATAACGTCGACCCGCCAGATTGTTGAACACCAGTGCCAGCAGCGCCAGCAACACGGAATTGAGCAACACCGGGGTCAACACAAAGCCGTAGCCCAACTGATGCACCGTCGGCCCGCCGAGGATCGCCGTCAACGCCACTGCCCCGCTCGGCGGATGCAAACAGCGCAGTTTGAACATCAGCACAATGGCGATGCCCACTGCAACGCCGCAGGCGATACCGGGATCGGCGATCGGCACGCCGACGCTGACCCCCACCGTCGCCGCCACCAGGTTGCCACCAACGATTGACCACGGCTGAGCCAATGGACTACCCGGCACGCCAAACAGCAATACCGCAGAGGCGCCCATCGGCGCGATAAACCATAAGTTGGCCTCCCCCAGCATCCAATGGCTGATCCAGCCGGTAATCATTAATCCTAAACCGGCGCCGCAACCGGAGATCAGCATCTCCTTTTTTCCTACGCCCAACGGGTGCGGCCATAGGCGCGCGCATCCAATCTTCAACTGCTTAACTAACGGGTTAATCATGCTACCTGACAATAATAAAATTAACGTTTCGGCAGCAAATATATCACACGACCGTGGCGGGTTGCTCTCTTGCCTGCCATGCCAGGGCTGAATGCGCAAAAAAGCCCCGACCAGAAGGTCGGGGCTGATGTATGGAGACACGGACGAAAGGAGATTTTAACGAGCCAGAAGAGCAACCACCGACGCACTAGGCGCTTTGCGCCATCGGATCAACCAGCGCCAGCGCATTCTTCATCGCCTCGACCATCTCGCCATCCACGCAATAATGGCTGAATTCGTCAAATTCATTATCGGCGCACATGGTCACCCCCGCCTTGCGGTAGCGCATGGTCGACGGCACGGTATGGCCAGACGAACTGTGCAGTTCCCGAATGCCGATATCGACAAACTTGTGCAGATTGCTCAATCGCACCCCGGCACCGGCCATAATCACCGGCCCCTGACTGGCCTGCTGCAAATCACGCAGCAGCGGCAACCCCAGTTCGGCATTTTGTTGCTGGCCAGAGGTCAGAATACGCGCAATACCAAGATCGGTAAGTTGCGCCAGTGCGGTCATCGGGTTCTGGCACATGTCGAAGGCACGGTGGAAGGTCACCGCCATATCACCGCTCAGCGACACGATCTCCTGCATCCGCCGCAGATCGATATGCCCTTCTTCGTCGAGCATCCCCACCACCACGCCAGCGAATCCCATGTCACGCATCAATGAGATATCGCTTTTCATCACGGCAAAGTCTACCGCGCCGTAGCAGAAATCGCCTGCGCGCGGACGAACGATCGGATGTACCGGAATACTCAGCCGTTCACGCGCCAACAACAGGGAACCGTAGCTTGGCGTCAGACCGCCCTCGCTCTGACTGGCACAGAGTTCAATACGATCGGCGCCTGCCCGTTCAGCCGTCAGTGCGCAATCTACGCTATAGCAACAAACTTCCAGTTTAATCATTGTCACCCCCAGATGACGGCCAAATAACACAACGGTTGTTAAGCACCAGACTTCTCGCCTAGGCTCAAAGCATCAATATTGAAACGGTTCAGGAGATAACTATGGCATTCAATTTTGATCAATGGGTAGACCGCAGTCACAGTGAAAGCGTTAAGTGGGACAAATATCACGATCGCGACATTATTCCGCTGTGGGTTGCCGACAGTGATTTTCGCTCCCCGCCGGCGGTGATCGACGCGCTGCAACAGCGGGTCGCCCACGGCGTATTCGGCTACAGCCATCCTTCCCCTGTTCTTATTGAGGTTTTTATCCGGCGCATGGTAGAGCGCTATAGCTGGCACATCAAGCCCGAATGGCTGATTTTTTTGCCCGGTCTGGTGTGTGGGCTGAACCTGTGCGTACGTGCCTTTACCGATGCAGACGCCGGCACGCTGGCTCCGGCGCCAATTTATCCACCGTTTCGCAAAGCGGCGGCATTTGCCGGCTGCCGCCAACTCTCCATCCCCATGCAACTGCGCGCGCAGCGCTGGCTACCGGATTTGTCCTCCGCAGCCAGTCAATTGAACGGGCGGGAAAAGCTCTTGTTGCTGTGTAATCCGCACAACCCCGGCGGCACGGTTTATCGCCGCAATGAGCTACTGGCGCAGCAGCAATTTGCACAAGCGCACCAGTTGATCGTCTGCTCCGACGAAATCCATTGCGATCTGTTGCTCGAGCCCGGCTTGCAGCACATCCCCTTTGCCACGCTGAATGAGGATGCGGCGCAGCGCAGCATAACCCTGATGTCACCGTCTAAAACCTTCAATATCGCCGGGCTGGGGGCGTCAATGGCCATCGTGCCCAATAGCGAGTTACGGCGCGCGCTGTGTCGTGAACGTCGCGGCATTGTGCCGGAGGTCGACGTGCTGGCACTGGTGGCGGCCCAGGCGGCCTATTGCCACGGCCAGCCATGGCTAGACGCCCAGCTAGACTATCTGCGTGGTAACCGTGATTTGGTGATGGCGTGCATCACTGCCCTGCCCGGTTTGCAGTTGCAGCCGGTGGAAGCGACCTATCTGGCCTGGATCGATTGCAGCGGGCTGCCGGTCGACAACCCGCATGCATTTTTCGAACAGGCCGGCGTCGGCTTGAGCCCCGGCCTGGAGTTTGGCGATCGACGATTTGTGCGGCTCAATTTCGCCTGCCAGCGTGCCTTGCTGCAACGCGCGTTGCAGCGTATGTCCAACGCCGTGCAAGCGCTGATGGGCTAGGCACCTTCGCTGGCGACAATTTCACGCAACGTATAAGGATGGAATTTGATGGTTACGCTGCCATCGGTGATCGCCAACGTTGGATTTGGCAAGCGTTCGCCTTGGCCTTTTGGCGAACTCTGCTTGAGTTTGATGCCCGGTGCCAACAGCGCCTGATCCGGCAACAGCGCCAGCGCGCGCGCGTACAGCGTCTGCGGATCGCCGCCAAGCGCCAGTTCCACATGTTCCCAGCCTTCATGCGGGTAACGCTTCTCACCGGGATACGGCAACTCGATGCAGTCAATGCGCCACGGCCCCACCGACAGCGGTTCTGCCAGACTGAACAGGCAGATCGGTCGGCCATTAATCATCGCCTCGGAGATCAGAGTGCCGCATTGCAGCAATCCCCGCCGCCAGCGTTCGGCGGTGGCCTGCTGGTGGCAACGCAGCGAAATATGATCGGCAGTAAACTGCGACAGATCGAGATGCAGTTTTTCGGCAAATTGCGCCAGCGCCTGCTCAAAACGCGGCAGATCCAGCACCAGGTCGCCCAGCTCGGCGATAGCGGATAAATTGGTCATAAAGCTCCTGCGACAACACAACCACATTGCAAACGGCATAATTTACACTGGCAGCGCGCCGACCGCCACGTTCGGCCATATTAAATTCATCATTGTATGATGAGATAAAAAAACAGACTCGATATGCTATATGGCTAATGAATTTCAGTAACGTTAAACTTTTGTGCGTTAATTTGTTTTTTAGGATTTTTCGCATGCCAATAATTTCCCCAAACCAAAAATTAAGATCATAAGTTAATAACCAAATGACGTGTAATTCTGCCATTAGCGAGTGACTGCAACACAAAAAAACAATGATGCATTAACAATGCGCATTACCAACAACGCAACAGATGGAATAATAAGCAAATCATTATCCATGTCATTGTTTTAAATCAGCCTTCAAGGCCAGTCACCTGAGACTTATCTTAAATAAATTGTCACGAATTGCTTCATGCAAATAATTAAGCTATTTTGGGAAAATGTTATAACAGAGATAAATTATCATGTTCCTTTTAACGTTATCCGCAATATTGATTGTTATTGCCGCTTACGCCATTTATCGCCATTTTAAAACACGTCGCACCAGCAGCCTGGATGCGAATCGTCGCAATAAAAAGCATTAACCCCTCCATTCGTTTTTTGTTTTACCCTCCCCTACTTTGCTTACTTAATCTCCGTTCGCCCACTCGCCAAAGCCGTGGGTAACGCCTTGCGGCTGTGCATCAGGTTTTCCTCGGCTTCAATCCGCGCCAACTGCTGACGCGGCGCCTGCAATCGGGTACAATTACAGGCTGTTTTCCGGAGGGGCGCAGTGCGCGACCCTCGTTCGTCATTTAAGGTATCCCGGTGAATATTCAGGCTCTTCTCTCAGAAAAAGTCAGCCAGGCGCTGATTGCCGCAGGCGCACCCGCCGATTGCGAAGCTCAGGTTCGTCAGTCCGCCAAGGCGCAGTTTGGTGATTATCAGGCTAACGGCGTCATGTCCGTTGCGAAAAAACTCGGCATGCCCCCGCGACAACTGGCAGAAAAAGTGGTGCAACTGCTGGATCTTGGCGATATCGCCACTAAAGTAGAAATCGCCGGCCCGGGCTTTATCAATATCTTCCTGACCCCAGCCTGGGTGGCACAACATGCCGACGCCGCATTGCGTGCGCCGAAACTGGGCATTGCGCCGGTCGAGCCACAAACCATCGTCATCGACTACTCGGCGCCAAACGTCGCCAAAGAGATGCATGTCGGCCACGTGCGCTCCACTATCATTGGTGACGCGGCTGCTCGTACCCAGGAGTTCCTCGGACACAAGGTGATCCGGGCAAACCACGTCGGCGACTGGGGCACCCAGTTCGGCATGCTGATTGCCTACCTGGAAAAAATGCAGAACGAAAACGCCAGCGAAATGGGCCTGTCCGATCTGGAACAGTTTTATCGTGAAGCAAAGAAACACTACGACGAAGATGCACAGTTCGCCGAACGCGCCCGTGGCTACGTGGTCAAGCTGCAAGGCGGCGATCAATACTGCCTCGGCATGTGGCGCAAGCTGGTCAACATCACCATGGCGCAGAACCAACTGGTCTACAACCGTCTTAACGTTACCCTGACCGAAGACGACGTAATGGGCGAAAGCCTGTACAACGCCATGCTGCCTGGCATCGTTGAGGATTTGAAAGCCAAAGGGCTGGCGGTGGAAAGCGAAGGCGCGACCGTGGTGTTCCTGGACGAATACAAAAACAAGGATGGCGAGCCGATGGGCGTCATCATCCAGAAGAAAGACGGCGGTTACCTGTATACCACCACCGATATCGCCTGCGCCAAATACCGTTATGAGACACTGGGTGCCGATCGGGTGCTCTACTACATCGACTCCCGCCAGCATCAGCATCTGATGCAGGCCTGGACCATCGTACGCAAGGCCGGATACGTGCCGGACTCCGTCTCGCTGGAACACCATATGTTCGGCATGATGCTGGGCAAGGACGGCAAGCCGTTCAAGACCCGCTCAGGCGGCACCATCAAGCTGTCCGACCTGCTGGATGAAGCCATTGAGCGCGCGGCGAAGCTGATCGCCGAAAAGAACCCGGACATGCCTGCCGACGAACTGAACAAGGTCGTCAATGCCGTCGGCATCGGCGCGGTGAAATATGCCGACCTGTCAAAAAGTCGCACCACCGACTATATCTTTGACTGGGATAACATGCTGTCGTTCGAAGGTAACACCGCCCCTTACATGCAGTACGCCTATACCCGCGTGGCTTCGGTGTTCAAACGTGCCGGCGTCGATGAAAACGCGCTGACGCTGCCACTGGTGATGACCGAAGAGCGTGAAATTGCGCTGGCAACCCGTCTGCTGCAGTTTGAGGAAACCCTCACCGTGGTGGCGCGCGAAGGCACACCTCACGTGATGTGTAGCTATCTGTACGATGTTGCCGGCCTGTTCTCCAGCTTCTATGAACATTGCCAGATTTTGAACGCCGACAGCGAAGCAGCGCGTCAGAGCCGTTTGAAGCTGGCGTTGCTCACTGCCAAGACGCTGAAAACCGGCCTGGATACGCTGGGTATCGACACCGTCGAACGCATGTAACGCCGCCCATCGGCAATAAAAAAGGGTCGCCAAGGCGACCCTTTTTGCATCTGCTGCCCCGTTACGCCGCTTTGCGGGCAAAGTCACGTGGACGGAAGCCCAACCCAGCCAGTACGCCGAAGTAAGCCACCACGCCGGCCACTACCACCACCGCCAGCCGTAATAGGCGCTCCAGCATATTGCCGTGATCCCAGGCCGGCATGAACCACATCACGCCCACCAGCACCGCCGACATGACCAGGACCGCCACCAGCAGCTTGGCAAGGAACACCGCCCAGCCTGGCTGCGGCTGGAAGATATCCTGTTTGCGCAGTTGCCAGTACAGCAAAGAGGCATTCAGGCAGGCAGCCAGACCGATGGACAAGGACAGGCCGGCATGTTTCAACGGCCCGATAAACGCCAGGTTCATCACCTGCGTCATGATCAGTGTAATAATGGCGATTTTCACCGGCGTTTTGATGTTTTGCCGCGAATAGAAGCCCGGTGCCAGCACTTTCACCACGATCAACCCCATCAGACCGACCGAATAGGCAACCAGCGCACGCTGCGTCATCGCCGCGTCGAACGCGGTAAATTTACCGTACTGGAACAAGGAGACCGTCAGCGGTTTGGCCAGAATGCCCAGCGCCACCGCGCTAGGCAACGCCAGCAGGAAGCACAGGCGCAGTCCCCAGTCCATCAGACGTGAATATTCATCATGGTTGCCGCTGGAGAAGCTTTTAGCCAGTGACGGCAACAGAATGGTGCCCAACGCCACACCCAGCACGCCGGAAGGGAACTCCATCAGGCGGTCGGCATAATACATCCATGACACCGAACCGGACACCAGAAACGAGGCAAAGATGGTGTTAATAATCAGCGAAATCTGACTCACCGACACCCCAAGGATCGCCGGCCCCATCTGACGCATAACGCGCCAAACGCCAGCATCACGCCACTTGATACGCGGCAAGACCAACATGCCGATTTTCTTCAGATGCGGCAGTTGGTAACCCAGTTGCAGCACACCGCCAACCACCACCGCCCACGCCAGCGCCAGCACCGGCGGGTTAAAATACGGGGCGGCAAACAGGGCGAACCCGATCATGCTGACGTTAAGCAACGTCGGCGCAAACGCCGGTATCGAGAAGCGGTTCCAGGTATTCAGGATGGCCCCAACCAGCGACGCCAGTGAGATCAGCAGAATGTAGGGGAAGGTAATACGCAGCAACGCCGAGGTCAGCGCGAACTTGTCCGGCGTGTCGGTAAAGCCCGGCGCGGTGACAAAAATGACCCAGGGCGCGGCCAGCATCCCCGCCACCGTCACGATGGCCAACACCAGCGTCAACAGACCGGAAACGTAGGCAATAAAGGTGCGCGTCGCTTCTTCGCCCTGTTGACTCTTGTATTCTGCCAAAATCGGCACGAAAGCCTGCGAAAAAGCCCCCTCGGCAAAGATGCGCCGCAGCAGGTTGGGTAACTTGAACGCCACGAAAAAGGCGTCCGTTGCCATGCCTGCCCCAAAAACGCGTGCCACGATGGCATCACGCGCGAAGCCCAGCACCCGAGAGAACATCGTCATCGAGCTGACGGCTGCCAGTGATTTTAGTAGGTTCATGTGGTTTTGAATAATACCGTAAAATATCAACGCCTGCGGCAGCAGGCGTTGGTGTCAATAAAGTGGCTTCAGTTTACGCATCCATCAAATAATAGCTACCGCCAACTGTTACATGGGATTACCTTACGCCGCCGCGTCGCGCAGCAGGCGCTCGATAACGCGTTGGGCACGGATCCCCTGCTCGCCGGCAGTTTCCGGCACGCTCTGGTTGCCTACCGCCTCGATAAAGTGACGCACCGCACCGTCAAAGCCGCGTTGCGCCAGGGTGGACTGCCAGCCCGGCACCGGCTGCTCGACGATGCCACGGGCGTCTTCTCGCAGCCACTGACGCATATCATGCAACTGATAGCACGCACCGTCGGTTACCGCCTGTACGCTTTCGCGCTGGCTGCCCGCCCGGCGGTGCATACTGGTGGTGATCAACATCTCACCACACTGGAAGTGGTGCTCGGCGTACAGCATTTCGCCGGCGGCGGTGGCCTGCAAATGGCCGCTTTGCAATACCGCCTGTTCGCCGCCCAGCCAGAGCGCGGTGTCAACCACGTGCAAATAGTCGTCCAGCAGGGTAAAGCGCATATCCTGCGGCCCAACGCTGTCGCTGCGGTGTTTATCCATGCGCAGCGAGGTCGGCTGCTGCATTTGTTGTTTCAACTGGCGATACAACGGGGCGAAACGGCGGTTAAAACCCACCATCAGCGTCTTGCCACGCGCCTGGGCAAGTTCGATCAGCTGTTCACCTTGCGCCACCGTTTCTGCCAACGGCTTATCAACATAAACGTGTACCCCCTGCTGCAACAGCTGTTGCACCACGGCAAAATGGCTGGCGGTGCTGCTATGAACAAACACCGCATCACACTGTTCGGCCAGCGCATCCAGGCGTGAAAAGCAACGCATGCGATAGCTGTCGCATACCGTCTGCGCTTTCTGCTGATTGGGTGAAAAACCGCCCACCAGCTGCCATTCCGCCGCCTGGCTCAGGATCGGCAAATAGGCCTTTTGCGCGATCCCACCCAGCCCGACCATGCCAATACGCAATTTACTCATTTTCGCTCCGCGCCATCAGTTGTTGCAGTTGCTGTTTCAACAGCGCCACCTGTTCTTCCAGTGCCGCGACCCGTTCGCCCAGCATGCTGTCATCCACGCTTTCCTGCACCTCCTCGACCGGTGTAATCTCGCCGCTGAACAGGTGCATAAAACGGCTTTCGCGCTTGCCCGGCTCACGTGCCAACCGCACCACCAACGGCCCGTCTTCACGGCTCGTCAACTGCTGTAACAGCTGTTCAACCTCGCTGACGTCGCTGAAATCGTGCATGCGCGCGGTTCGGGTCCGCAATTCGCCCGGCGTTTGCGCTCCGCGCAATAGCAGTGTGGCCACTACCGCCACCTCGGCCGGGGACAGTTTAAGCTGGCCGAACTCCGAATTGCAGAAACGCTGCTCGTATTTGACGACCCGATTGCCAAAGCCATTTTGCGTACGTAAAAAATGCCGTTTTACCAGCAGATCGAGCAGTTGCTGGACTTCGCTTTCAGTCAGATCCATCACCGGATCGCGATTGGTTTTTTGATTGCAGGCCAGCGTGATGGCATTGAGAGACAGTGGATATTGATCCGGGGTGGTGACCTGCTTTTCCAGCAGACAACCAATAACCCGGGCTTCTTTGGCGCTTAATTGATATTTCATTTTCTGGCCTCAGCGTGGCGGTAGCCATTCTTTGTTGGTCAATGCGGTCAACACGTGATCCTGCCACTGCCCATCGATCAGCAGATAATCCTTGGCATAGCCTTCACGTTCGAAACCGAGCCGGGTGAGCAATGCGCCGCTGCGGTGGTTGTGCGGCATATAGTTGGCCATGATGCGATGCATGCGTTGCTGGCGCAGCATATAGCGGATCGCCGTCTGCAATGCTTCATGCATCAGCCCTTGCCCCTGCCATTTTTCCCCGAGCGAATAGCCGAGGAAACAGGCGTGAAACGAGCCGCGCAGCACATTGCTGAAATTCGCCACGCCGCGCACCTCGGTTTCATCCGGATCGAGCAGGATGAAATAGTAGGCGCTGCCCTGCTTTTGCATTTCGGTGATCATGCCAAGACGCGCCTGCCAGCCGGAAGGATAGCAATGGCTGTCGTCGCGTACCGGTTCCCACGGTTTTAGAAACGCGCGGTTTTCGGCGTAATACTCCGCCAACCGGTAGGCATCGCGTTCATGAACCAGGCGGACAACCAGCCGGTCGGTGGTAAGACGTACTTTTGGTGATGCAGAGCGATAGCCGAACATCATTTCCCCCGCGGTCAGGACGGTTCTGATAAGAGTGTTGATGGGCGCGCATGCGAATGCCAATATCCAGAATTGTTGCTCGCGCTATTTTCATTGGCCGGCGCAGAACCGCACTTGCCCTTGATTAATATAACCTTAGCCTGCCCCATAGGTAAAATCTCGCCCGCTCAGTAAATAACCGTTCACGCGGTTTTTTGGCGCTTTACGCCGATTTCCGCCGTTTTTGTCGGTCAGCGCAGGTTATTCTGCCGCTGCCGCCGGCAGAAAATGCCATTATCAGAGCGGCACTTTTAATCATTTCATGCCCTGCCGGGTGCTAAGTCACCAGAAAATCTGCCGAATTTACCATAGCTGCTATTCTGATAGTAAAAATATGACCCAGGAGTCGTTGGCATGTCCGAAACTAACTTACCGCAATTGTTAGAACACATGGTTCTGAACCTACGCATGATTTATGCGCGATCTACGCTGATAGAAAAAACGCTGGCACACATCCTCGCCGCGGATCCGCCGTTGAAAAGCGAGGTGATCAAGCAGCTACAGCTGGTCAGCGCCAGCAGCGAACGCGACAAGATCGATTTGGAGCAGGCCCGCCTGCACTTGATTGAAGTGCTGAATGCCGTTCCAGCCAAAAAATAATCGCTGACGGCCCGGGTTTTCTACGCGGGCCAGGTCACATTACGCACCTTGCAACAAGAATCTCGTGCGACAGTCTCAGTATGCTGTGATAACTATTGCAGTAAAACCAGAGAACCGGGAGCAAGCATGAAACTGTTTATTTATGACCATTGCCCATTCTGCGTAAAGGCGCGCATGATATTCGGCCTGAAAAACCTGCCGGTACGCTTGATCACGCTACTCAACGACGACGAGCTGACACCCACCAATATGATTGGCAAAAAGATGGCGCCGATTCTGCAAAAAGATGATGGCAGTTATCTACCGGAGAGCATGGATATCGTGCACTACGTCGATCAATTTGACGGGCAGCCGTTGCTGAGCGGAAAAACCAACCCGGCGATTGGCGAATGGTTGCAACAGGTTGCCGACTACAGCGCCGAGCTGCTGTTGCCACGCTTTGCCCAGGCGGATTTTGAAGAGTTTGCCACCGACAGCGCCCGCGAATACTTCACGCATAAGAAACAGGCGGCGATCGGCGACTTTAGCGCCCACCTGGCCAACAGCGCCGACCTGATCCGCCGCCTGGAACGCGATCTGCAAACCCTGTCGCCGCTGATCGTTGCGCCTGATGCGGTAAATGGCCAACTGTCGGAAGACGATATTCACCTGTTCCCGCTGTTGCGCTCGCTGTCGATCGTCGCTGGCGTATCGCTGCCAGACAACGTCGAAGCGTACCGTAACCGCATGGCCGCCCGCAGCGACGTTCCGCTGTTGCTGGACATGGAAAACTGACCGCCATTCGCGATAATGGAGTAGCGCGCAAATGTTGAAAATGGTGTTGGTTACCGCGCGCGATCGCGCTCGACTGGCAGAGATTTCGGCGGTACTTATCCGCTACGGCTTGCAGGATGTGGTAAGTCTGCTGGGGCTCAATAGTCTGTTGGGCGCGGCAGTCGGCAACCGTCGCGATGACGGTAGCCAGCAGTCGCTGCCCGAGCGCCTGCGTGCCGCACTGGAAGCGCTGGGGCCTACCTTCGTCAAATTCGGTCAGATCCTGGCGACCCACTCCGACCTGCTTGAGCAAAACTGGACCGATGAACTTGACCGGCTGCACAGCCAGGCGGCGGTGCTGCCCTGGGAGGCGTTGGAAGGCCAGATACGCGCCGATCTGGGCGCCGACCCGCAGCAGGTGTTTGCCGAATTTGACACCCAGCCGCTGGCCGCCGCGTCGATGGCGCAGATTTACCGCGCCCGGCTGCACAGCGGCGAAGCGGTGGTGGTCAAGGTGTTACGCCCAGGGCTGGCGAAGACTATTCAAGCCGATTTGCGCTTGCTGGCCTACCTGGCTGAGGTGGTGGAACAGCAAAGCCCGGCGCTGGCTCGCTATCGGCCACGCCAGATGATACGCGCACTGGCAACCGCCCTGAGTCATGAACTGGATCTGACGCACGAAGGCAATAATTGCGATCGGGTCGCGCAACAGTTTGCCGCACACCCCGAGGTGGTGGTACCCCGAATTTACTGGCAGTGGTCGTCTAAACGGCTATTGGTTCAGGAATTTTTACCCGGCGTCGCGCCGGAAAACCCGCAGCAACTGGCCCATGCCGGTTTCGACGGCCCGCTGTTGGCACAGCGTGGCGCGCAGGCATTTATGCGTATGGTGCTGGAACACCGCGTCTATCACGCCGATCCCCATCCCGGCAACGTGATGGCGCTCAGCGATAACCGCGTTGGTTTTATCGATTTCGGCATGGTCGGGCAACTTTCCCAACGGCGGCGTAATCAGCTACTGCGAGTATTACAGGCCATTGCCGAGCGGCAAAGCGACGGCATCGTTAATACGCTGATCGCCTGGTCAGACGGGCATCAGCTTGATGTGCTGGATCTGGAGCTGGCTGCACAGAACTTTCTCGACAAGCAGGCCTCTGCCACGCTAACGCTGGGAAAGGCGTTAACCGATTTACTGGTTATGGCGCGTGAACATCAGTTGGCGTTACCGCCGGATCTGGTGTTGCTGTTCAAGGCATTGATCACCGCCGATGGCGTATTGCATCGACTGGATCCGCAATTCGATATCATCGCCACGCTAAAACCGATGCTGCAGCAGGTGATGCTGCAACGCCATACGCCGGAGGCGTTGCGCGAACGTATGCTGGCGCTGGGTGCGGAGGCGCTGGATGCCGGCGACGAACTGCCGCAAACCGTTCGGCTGTTGCTGAAACGGTTAAAACACGGGCGAATCGGCGCTGATATCAGCGTTAATAATATTGGCGATCTCAGCAAGTCATTAGAACGCGCGGCGGTCACTCTGGCGATTGCCATTGTCACCGCCGCGTTCGCGCTTGGGCTGGCGCCGTATCTGATGCAGTCGACCTTACGCCTGTGGGGACTGCCGCTGTTCCCCACGTTCGGCGGGCTACTGTGTCTCGCCGGGGTGGTGTTACTGCTACTGCGTCTGCGCCGCTGAACAGTTTCAGCGTTATCCGATAGGCGGTTTCGCGTTTCACACGCACTATCGTTGCGCATCGCGTTTAAACCTTGGGTTCAATGCAGCTGAATGTTTATAATGAAAATCAATCGATTGACTGCCGTTGTTCCGTTGGCGGTATTATGAGGCATGTATGAAAAAAATTTTTATGGGCGTCGCCGCCCTGGTGTTCGCCGGCGTGATTGCCGGCTGCAATCAACTGACGCAATACACGCTCAGCGAGCAGGAAGTGAACGATTACCTGCAAAAACATAATGATTACCAGAAGCAGCTTGGCGTACCAGGACTGGTGGATGCGCATATCGTACTCACCCAGCTACAGAGCCAGATTGGCCGCAGCGAGCCGGGCAAGGTGACGCTGACCGGTAATGCCAAAGTTGATATCACCTCCATCCTCGGTCCGCAAAAAGCTGACATGCAGCTGACGCTAAAGGCGCAGCCGGTATATGACCGCGAGAAAGGCGCGATTTTCCTCAAGGATATGGAGCTGACGGATTATAAAATTCAGCCCGAGAAAATGGACACGGTAATGAAGGCGTTAACCCCTTACCTGAATCAGTCGCTGAAGAGCTATTTCGATCAGAAACCGGCCTACGTGTTGAACCCGGAAAACAGCAAAACGGAAGCCATGGCGCGCAAACTGGCGAAAGGGCTGGAAGTTAAACCAGGGCAATTGGTCATTCCCTTTACCGACTAATCCACCGTTGGCGCAGCACAGGCTGCGCCTTTTACCCTTTACTGTTCGTCTTGCGCTGCGTCATCGTCGCTGTCTTCATATTCCGCCAATTCGTCACGCATAGCCTGTAAGGCATCACGTGTAATCAGCGCCAGGGTACGATAAAAACCGCTGGTAGCATGTGCCTCCACCTTGCCAAGAAAACGACCACACCACGGCAACAGATACTCATCAAACAACGTAATCTGCGCCTGCGCTTCATCTTCCTGCGACTGGTCTTCCAGCCATGAGGCCGCCAACAATAAAGAACCGAAGTGATCGGCCGGTGCGTCACTCAGCGGCATGCCACGCTGTTGCAGAAATGCCCGAACGTCACTTTCTGTCGCACCTTCGACATAGGTCGAGCGGAACGGCGATACGCTGCATTCGTTACCCACGAACAGCGCATTAAAATCGGCGGCCAGCAAATGCGGCTCGCAGCCCTGCTGCAAACGCGTCAGCAGCTCATCTTGTTCAAGCGGCCAATGCTGTTGCAGCTTCCCCTCCTGAATCAGCGCAAACAGCGGCACCAGCAACGGATCTTGTGGTTGGCGGTAAAACAGCGTACCCAACACGCGACAGACGATGGAAAACTCATTCATGATTAAACCTTATGCAAAACGGTAAATTTTGCCGTGACGATGTCACAAATCCGCCAATTCCGCAATCGCCGGCTTGCCACGCTGCTCAAGAAAATTCAACAGACGTCGTGGACTGACGTTAAGAATGCGCTCCTGTGGGAATTCCACCTCGGCAAGGATGCGCTCACAATGCTCGAAGTTGCCCAGCGACATGGCAATGTGCGAATCGGAGCCCAACGCCAGCCAGCCGCCGGCGTCACGTACCGCAGCGGCGATACGCCGACAATTGGCTTCGCTACCTTTTCGAGAGTGGGTAAACGAGGAGTTATTCAACTCCAATGCGACGTTATAGCGTGCCGCCGCGGCAGCCACCTCGGCAATGTCAATCGGATAACGCGGGTTTCCCGGATGGCTGATGATATGCACATCCCCCTGCGCCATGGCGGCAATCATCGCCTGGGTGTGCGTTGCCTGATCCTGCGGCGCGAATACCGGTTCGTGGAAGCCGGCAATGATTACGTCAATGGCCGTGAGCATCGGACCGGTACAATCAATGTCGCCATCGCGGTTTTTGATATTGGCCTCAATACCGCGCAGGATACCGACACCGTCAACCAGGCGCGGCCATACGTGCATATTCATAAAGTGCCAATAATGTGGCGCATCGGCCATATCCGGTCCGTGATCGGTAATGGCGAACAGTTTGATGCCTTTCTGCCTGGCTTCGGCAATATAATCATGCAACGTGCTGTAGGCGTGGGTACTGGCGACGGTATGCATATGTAGATCAACGGGATACATTGGTTCTCCTTCTTGATTGCCTGTGCTTGCCACCAGCCACAGGCTCAGTCTCTGTTTAGCATAGCAGCTTACGCCGGCCATCTGCTGGCATTAATAGCCGCGGGCCAGGTCCACCACTCCGCTCGGCGTCCGCCCGGCCTCTATCGCCTGAATATTGGTTGCGATCATGTCCATCGCCTGCTGCGGCAAGGTAATCGCAGCAATATGCGGGGTTATGGTGACACGCGGATGACACCAGAACGGATGTTCAGCCGGCAACGGTTCACGGGCAAAAACGTCCAGCGTCGCTGCGGCAATCTGCCCCTGCTCCAGCGCCGCCAGCAGATCGTCCTCCACCAAATGCGCGCCACGCGCCAGGTTGATCAGATAGGCGCCCGGAAGGAGATGGGCGAACAGTTCGCGGTTAAGCACGCCGGCGGTTTCCGGCGTATTGGGCAACAGATTGATAATCAGTCGGCTGCCGTCAAGAAACGCCGCGCGCTGGCCTTCGCCGGCAAAACTGGTGACGCCTGGGATCTGCTTGGCGCTGCGGCTCCAGCAACGTACCTCGAAGCCAAACTCCACCAGTTTTTGCGCCACGCTTTTTCCCAACACCCCGGCACCGAGAATGCCGATGGTGAAGTTTTCCTGCTGGTGCGGTGCCAACGGTTGCCACTGTTTTTGCTGCTGCAGCAGTTGATACTCATCGAAACGCCGGAAATAGCGCAATACATAGCTTAACGCGTACTCCTGCATCTGTTGTGCCATGCCGGTATCTTCCAAACGCACCAATGGCACGCCAGCCGGTAGCGTTCCGGGTCGTAACCGCTCCTGCTGCAAGATGGCGTCGACGCCGGCGCCGAGGGCAAAAATCCCCTTCAGATGCTGCCGGTTGGCCAGCATTTCGAATGGCGGTTGCCACGCCAGCGCATAGTCCGCCGGCTGGTCGTCCCCTGGTAGCCATTGACGTATGCTGGCCTGCGGCAGGCGTTGCCGCAGGCCGTCGAGCCATGGCTGCACGTCAAAAAAAGGATGATAGAAAATGATGTTCATCGACGTTGCTCCGTTGTTTTCGTTTTGCTCCAGACTTCCGTGATTCGGCGGCAGATGCAAGGATTAAACGCACAAAAGAAAACAGCCCCGACCAGTGGGGCTGTAGAACGCAATCAGTCCCCTATACTGCGACACTAGGCGGCGTTGGCTTCGCGGCGAATCAGGCGGCGCAGCAAAGGGATCAATACCAGCAGTACTACCGCTATCGCTACCGCCCCCCAGCCCAGTAAACCAAAGATGTGGCTGTAACCGGGGTTGGTCTGTAATGGCGTACTGCCACTGTTTTCCGGCATCAGACCCGAGACATATCCCGCCAACACCGACGCTACGCCGGTCACCATCATCCAGCATCCCATCATTATCCCTTGATAACGTGGCGGCGCCAGTTTGCCAATCATCGCGTAACCAATCGGCGAAATCAGCAACTCACCGATACTTTGCAATAGATAGCTGATGACAATCCATTTGAACGCCACCATGCCATCGCCGCCGGCCATGCTGATGCCCAAAGGCAAAACCAGCATGCCAAGGCCGATACAGAATAGTGAGGCGGCAAACTGCAAGGGTATGTCAATGCTGCAGCCGCGTGCGCGCAGACGATTGAACCACCAGGCCAGCAGCGGCCCGCCAACGACAATCACCAGCGTATTGATATTCTGAATCCACTGCGGTGCCACCCGCATGCCATAGACGTTCAGATCGATATTGTGTTCGGAAAACAGCATCAGCCCCATCGGCGCCAACTGATACAGCATCCAGAATACCAGCGAACCCAGCGCCAGAATCAGGTAGGCAAGCATACGGCGACGCTCATCGCGTGGAGAATGGCGCAATGTTATCAGGCACAGCAGCAGAAAAATCAGCAGGCCGAGCACAATGACAAAGTGCCCGCTAAACTCGGCGTGCGTCAGCATCAGCCGAATGATCGGCACCAGGGCAACCAGTACCACCAGACCGATCAGCATACGTTGGCGATATTGCCCAGGCGTAGCCTCATGCAACGGAGTATTGATATCGGCCAGAATGCGCCAGCGGGTAGCGGCCACCACAATGGCGGCCGCATTGCCCAGCGTGGCGAACAGGAACAGCGCGCGATAATTTTCGGTCAACTGAAAATAGCCAGCAACCGAGAACCCGACGAAAAACCCAAGATTCATGCCGGCATAATTCCACAGGAATGCCGATTCACGGCGATCGTCTTCTGGGTGGAATCTTTGCGTCAGCATCATATTGATGCAGGTAACATTCAGCCCACTACCGGTGAGGAACATCGCCAGCCCCCAGTACAGCCCCGCAACGCCAGCAACGGCAATCAGCGCGCAGCCAATCACCTGCAACACCATTCCCAGCACGAACAGATTGCGATTGCTGAGGAAGCGCCCGCCGAGGTAGCCGCCGAACATGTGGAGACCGTAATTGAAGGCACCAAACACCCCCATCATGGTATTGGCGCTGCTTTCACTGAATCCCAATCGTTTGGTGGCGTACAGCACCAGGGTCGAATACAGCACGGCAAATCCGAGCGTGGCGAAAATCTGGATAAAAAACAGCGCGCCCGCGCCGGGAGGGATGGCATGACGCTGCTGCGCTGCCGGAATGGAGTCTGATAAAGTCAAAGCAACCTCTACTGCATTATTATTTAATCGATCGGTTCCTGCCTGCTGGTCGTTACGACCGGCACGGCCGCCTGAGCGACGTTATAAATTCCTTGCCAAAGTCGCCGCACCAGCCCGAGCATTTAGCGACACATCTGACTAATAATCCAGTATTAATGCATACAACAGCAAAACAATCGCATTAAATGCTGGCGAATTACTCCACCGAGCCTCAGATTGCTCAAATATCGGCCTGCCCACAATCCTGCGCAAAACACGGTAAAACAAGCACCGGCAAGCGAGGAAATACAGCGCATATCGTTCGTGAAATCAGCAAATTGCTGCAAGTTTGGCTAAACGATCGCAGAGTGCTCACAAGGGTATTGACGCTGGAATCAGTTTCTCCTACATTAGCGCCCGTCGACAGCGCAAAGCGTTGCCGACGACAATATGGTGAGGTGTCTGAGTGGCTGAAGGAGCACGCCTGGAAAGTGTGTATACGCGAAAGTGTATCGAGGGTTCGAACCCCTCCCTCACCGCCATATTTCAAGAGAAAGCCTGGACTCACGTTCAGGCTTTTTTGCTTTATATTCCGTAACAGGGAGCGGTGAGAACCCTCGACTGGGTTCGACAAAACGCATTGCGTTTTGGACAGCCGCAGGCTGCCCGTAGGGTGAGCGCAGCGAATCAACCCCTCCCTCACCGCCATATTTTAAGAGAAAGCCTGGACTCACGTTCAGGCTTTTTTGCTTTATGCCCCACCGCACAGAGAGGGGTGAGAACCCTCGACTGGGTTCGACAAAACGCATTGCGTTTTGGACAGCCGCAGGCTGCCCGTAGGGTGAGCGCAGCGAATCAACCCCTCCCTCACCGCCATATCTCAAGAGAAAGCCTGGACTCGCGTTCAGGCTTTTTTGCATTCCCGCCCTGCCACCGCGCGTCCAGCCTCTGCGCGGGTATTTCCTCCGCCAACGGCGCGTGGATTGACGCACAACCGCTTATTTCGCTTGAGTTTCCACCAATGCGAACAGGAGTTAGCCAGCCGTGATAAAAGTAATAAAATAAGCTTGACCCAATGGCCGCCACTCCCTATAGTAGCGCCCCGTTGCACCGACGAGTTCGGCGTAACAAAAAACGGTGAGGTGTCTGAGTGGCTGAAGGAGCACGCCTGGAAAGTGTGTATACGCGAAAGTGTATCGAGGGTTCGAACCCCTCTCTCACCGCCATATTCCAAGAGAAAGCCTGAACTTATGTTCAGGCTTTTTTGCTATATGCCCTACCGCACAGAGAGGGGTGAGAACCCTCGACTGGGTTCGACAAAACGCATTGCGTTTTGGACAGCCGCAGGCTGCCCGTAGGGTGAGCGCAGCGAATCAACCCCTCTCTCACCGCCATATTACAAGAGAAAGCCTGGACTCACGTTCAGGCTTTTTTGCTTTATAGTCCGGCGTTAATGCCACGACGCCCAGACAGTCGCCACGGCTTTTTAGCGCTTAACCGCAACCACATCCTCATAACCGGCAAAAATCCACCTTCTGCCTGCAGTCAATCCTGTCCATACCGCAACAGTACTGTTCTGGTGAATAAAAACGCCCCGACAAAACCACACGCTGCGCCTTTGCAGCTTACCATTGACCCATATCTAGGAAACGCTGCAGCGGAAGGCGTATGCTGTGTTACAGCTTTTCGAGACGGACCTCATCTGGCCCGCCATTCCTTTCTTTTCTCAAAGTTGGTTTGCACCTTAGATGAAAACGCACGAAATTAACGGCATTCGGCCGTTCAGCGCACTGATTGACGCCTGTTGGCGAGAACCTTATAGCTTGCAACGCCTGCTGAAAGACGCCATTGCCGGCGTCACCGTCGGCATTATCGCCATCCCGCTGGCGATGGCGCTGGCCATTGCCAGCGGCGTACCACCGCAATACGGCCTGTATACCTCTGCCATCGCCGGGATCGTCATCGCCATCAGCGGTGGTTCGCGTTACAGCGTCTCCGGCCCCACCGCCGCCTTCGTGGTCATTCTGTACCCGGTTTCGCAACAATTTGGTTTGTCTGGCCTGCTGATCGCCACGCTGCTGTCCGGGATTTTTCTGGTCATGATGGGCTTGGCACGTTTTGGCCGCTTGATTGAATATATTCCGCTGTCGGTCACGCTCGGTTTTACCTCCGGCATCGCCATCACCATCGCGACGCTACAAATCAACGATTTCTTCGGTCTGCATATCGCCGATATGCCAGCGCATTACCTCGGTAAAATTTATGCTTTGCTACAGGCAATGCCAACGCTGAATATCGGCGACACGCTGATTGGCGCACTCACGCTGCTCACGCTGATTTACTGGCCGAAGCTTGGCCTGCGCGTTCCTGGCCATCTGCCGGCGCTGCTGGTCGGCACCGCGGTGATGGCATTGCTGAATGCGTTTGATCATCCGGTCGCCACCATCGGCTCACGCTTTGGCTATCTGCTGGCGGACGGTAGCCAAGGCCATGGCATACCGCCGATTCTGCCGCAGTGGGTATTGCCATGGCAGCTACCGGCAATCGACGGCAAACGGATGGTATTAAATTGGCAGACGCTGACCGCCCTGCTGCCGGCGGCGTTTTCCATGGCCATGCTGGGGGCCATTGAGTCCCTGCTTTGCGCTGTGGTACTGGATGGCATGACGGGCAAAAAGCACAATGCCAATAGCGAACTGATCGGCCAGGGAGCGGGTAATATCATCGCCCCCTTCTTTGGCGGCATCACCGCTACCGCCGCCATTGCGCGCTCGGCGGCTAACGTGCGGGCCGGTGCCACATCGCCGGTTTCCGCCATCATCCACGCCCTGCTGGTGCTATTGGCATTACTGGTGCTGGCGCCCTGGCTGTCCTATCTGCCGCTGGCGGCGATGGCATCGCTGTTATTGCTGGTGGCCTGGAATATGAGCGAAGCACATAAGGTGGTGTATCTGCTGCGCCGTGCGCCCAAAGACGACGTGGTGGTCATGCTACTGTGCATGTCGCTGACGGTACTGTTTGACATGGTAATCGCCATTACCGTCGGCATCGTATTGGCATCGCTGCTGTTTATGCGCCGTATCGCACGCATGACCAGACTGACTGAACTGAGCCGCGATAACGGGCGTCTGGTACTGCGGGTCAATGGACCGCTGTTTTTCGCCGCCGCCGAGCGCATCTTTAGCGACTTATTGACCGACAGCGAACCTTATCAGGACATCGTGCTGCAATGGGATGCCGTACCGGTGCTGGATGCCGGCGGCTTAAACGCCCTGCAACGTTTCATCGATGCCTTGCCGCAGGGAAAACGACTGATCGTCAGCGATATTCCCTTCCAACCGTTAAAAACGCTGGCCCGAGCGCGCGTGCAACCGATCGCCGGCCGGCTGCTGTTCTATTCGACACTGCCTGAAGCTCTGGCAGCGCTGGATGCGCAATAAAAAAAGCCCGACATGATGTCGGGCTAGCTTTGACCTGCCGGTGGGCTGGCAGGCTCAGTTGCTGGTATCCAGCTCCGGGAAGCTCTTGACCAGATCGTCAATCGCTTTCATTTGCACCAGGAACGGCTCCAGCTTATCCAGCGGCAACGCCGACGGGCCGTCGCATTTGGCGCTGTTTGGCTCCGGGTGCGCTTCGATAAACAGACCGGCCAGACCAACCGCCATGCCGGCACGCGCCAACTCGGCGACCTGTGCGCGACGGCCGCCGGAAGCGGCACCGAACGGATCGCGGGTTTGCAGGGCATGCGTGACGTCGAAAATCACCGGATGACCGCCGGTAACATTTTTCATCACGTTGATGCCCAGCATGTCGACCACCAGATTGTCATAGCCAAAGTTGCTGCCGCGATCGCACAAAATAACCTGATCGTTGCCGCCTTCCTTGAACTTATCGACAATGTTACCCATCTGGCCCGGGCTGACGAACTGCGGCTTCTTGACGTTGATCACCGCGCCGGTTTTGGCCATCGCTTCGACCAGATCGGTCTGACGCGCCAGGAAGGCTGGCAACTGAATGACATCAACCACTTCAGAAACCGGCTGCGCCTGAGCTGATTCATGCACATCGGTGATGATTTTTACGCCGAAGGTTTTTTTGATCTCTTCGAAAATGCGCATCCCTTCTTCCAAACCCGGCCCGCGGTACGAATGAATTGAAGAGCGATTGGCTTTATCAAAAGAAGCTTTGAAAACGTAGGGAATGCCCAGTTTTTGCGTCACGGTGACGTAGTGTTCGCAAATGCTCATCGCCAAATCGCGTGATTCCAGCACGTTCATGCCGCCGAACAGCACAAACGGCAGATCGTTCGCTACCTTGATGTCGCCAATGCTAACCACTTTCTGTTTCATGCTTACGCCTTTGTTAGTGATAAATCGAAGAAATTAATGCAGCGTAACCTGCTTCGGTTCAATCGCGTGGATCTGTACCTTGATCACTTCGCTGACCGGATCTTCAGGACACTGCTCGACAAAATAGTTCAGATCGGAAATGGCAATATGATTACATTCCAACTGTGCATAAATCAGCCCGCGATCGCGGATCTCGTACGGATCGTCGGGATCAAAGCACAGTACGGTCTCGCTGGCCCGCAGCGCCAGTTCCATCTGATTTTCCTCCATCAGCGAAGCCTTCAGCGTATCGAGCATTTTGCGTACCACCATGACATTTTCCGACTCTTCCAGATCGTCATCTTCCAATTCTGCGCCCAGGCCGAGATTGCCTTTGATCCACACTTCCAGCGTGTGTTCGTTCAACGTTTCACCATTGAGCGGATTAATCAGCCACATCTCTTCATCCATCCAGTCGGCCCGCAGAATCAACTGGGTCGGGAAAATCACCGGCATCAGCGGCAAATTCAACTGATGGGCGATATGCAAGAAAATGGTGCCAAGAGACACTGGCGTACCCTGACGGCCTTCCAGCACTTTATCCAGCCAGATAGCGTCGGACAGTCGGTAAATGCCGCTGGCGCCGCCGAATCCCCAGGTTTTATAGAACAGCTCAATCAGCGCCTCCAATTGCTGTTCCTGGCTGATATCACTCGGCACCGCCGCACGCGCTTCTTCGGTCAGTTGCTGCAACTGACGCGCCACGTCGGCGGCGGGATAATCACGGCGTACCGCCTGTGATACCAGCATCACGCCTTCGCTCAATGGCGAGGTGTTAAATTCAAACTCGGCAATACTACTCATAAATATCCCATCAAAAACGGTATTTTCGTCGTGGCAAGTTTAATTATCAGGTAGAGACAACCGAGCGCCAGAACAAATGCCAACGTGCGCAGGTTCCGGCTGCGGGTTTTCTTGCCCAATGCGACGTAGCCCAGCAGGATATAGATAATAACGCCAAACAGCTTCTCGGTCAGCCAAGAGTCCATACCCAGCAGTGGATAAAACTTGAACATCACCACCAAGGCAATCCCACTGAGAAACAGCACCGTATCATTAATGTGCGGCGCGATCTTCACCCAACGCCTGTGCATCATCGGCGAATGGCGCCAATGCCAGAAAAAACGCAGGATGAACAACGTAATACTGATAGCGACCGTCAGTAGATGCAAATGCTTTAATGCGGCGTAGGCTGCCATACCGGTTCCCTTGTCCTGTCTGTGTCGTTATTTTTATGTCAAAGATATTGGCCGAGCGTCACGCGTAGATTGCCGCCATAATCGCGGCAACTCTCTATCGCGCTGAAGCCGGCCGCCGCCAGCATGGCGCGCACGCTTTCAGCCTGTTGCCAGCCGTGTTCCAGCAATAACCAGCCTTGCGGTTGCAAATAGCGCGGCGCCTGCTGCACGATGGCGCGTAAATCCGCCAGCCCATGCTCCTGTGCCACCAGCGCACTGCCGGGTTCAAAACGTACATCGCCCTGTGATAAATGCACATCGTCGCCGTCAATGTACGGCGGGTTGCTGGCGATCAGATCAAAACGACGACCGGCAACCGGCGTAAACCAGTCGCCCTGATGAAATTGCACATTGCCAATTGCCAGCTTTTGCGCATTATGCTGCGCCAGGGCGACCGCTTGCGGCTGTAAATCCACGCCGGTCACCATACAATCCGCGCGCTCGCTGGCCAATGCCAAGGCAATCGCCCCGGTGCCGGTACCCAAATCGAGGATCTCGCAGCGGTGTGCCGGCAGACGCGCCAACGCCTGTTCCACCAGGCATTCGGTGTCAGGACGCGGGATCAGCGTAGCGGGAGATACCGACAGCGGCAATGACCAGAACTCGCGTTCGCCAATCAGATAGGCCACCGGCTCGCCGCGTTCACGGCGCATCAGCAGTTGTTCCAGTTGTGCGCTTTCCTGCGTCGTCAGCAGGGTTTCGCCAAACGCCAGCAAAAAGGTTCTGGCACGGCCGGTGACAAACCCCAGCAGGATTTCCGCATCCCGCTTGGCGCTGTCACTGTGCGTCAAGCGCGCGGTCGCGGCCGCCAGCCAGCTGCAATAATCCATTACTCTTGCTCGGCAGACAGCGCGGCCAGCTGATCGGCCTGGTATTCCTGCACTATCGGCTGGATCAGCATATCCAGTTTACCTTCCATCACTTCGTCCAGACGGTACAGCGTCAGGTTGATGCGGTGATCGGTCACGCGCCCCTGTGGGAAGTTATAGGTACGGTTACGGTCAGAACGATCGCCGCTGCCCAACAGATTGCGACGGGTGGAGGCTTCCGCCTGCTGACGCTTGGCCATTTCTGCAGCGCGAATGCGCGCGCCAAGCACCGACATCGCCTTGGCCTTGTTTTTGTGCTGCGAACGTTCGTCCTGGCATTCCACCACGATGCCGGTCGGCAAGTGGGTAATACGAATCGCCGAGTCGGTGGTGTTGACGTGCTGGCCACCGGCGCCTGAGGAACGGAAGGTGTCGATCTTCAAATCCCCTGCATTAATCTCGGGGAGTTCGGCCTCCGGCACTTCCGGCATCACCGCCACGGTACAAGCTGAGGTGTGAATACGTCCTTGCGATTCGGTCTCCGGCACCCGCTGTACGCGATGCCCGCCGGATTCGAATTTGAGCTGGCCATACACCCCGTCGCCGGAAACCTTGGCGATCACTTCCTTGTAGCCGCCGTGCTCGCCTTCATTGGCGCTCATGACTTCTACCCGCCAGCGTCGCGCTTCGGCGTAGCGGCTGTACATACGGAACAGATCGCCGGCAAAAATCGCAGCCTCATCGCCGCCAGTGCCGGCACGCACTTCAAGGAAGCAGCTACGCTCGTCGTCCGGGTCTTTCGGCAACAGCAGCAACTGTAACTGCTGCTCCAGCGTTTCGGTGGTTTCTCTGGCCTGCTTTAGCTCTTCCTGCGCCATTTCGCGCATTTCCGGGTCGTCCAGCATCATCTCGGCGGTGGCAACATCATCTTGCACCTGGCGCCATTCCAGGAAACAACGGCTAACGTCGGTCAGCTGCGCATATTCGCGCGACAACGCGCGGAACCGATCCTGATCGGCAATAACGCCGGCATCGCCGAGCAGCGCCTGAACTTCTTCATGGCGCTCTTGTAACGCTTCCAGTTTGGCAACAATAGAAGGCTTCATGCGTGGTTATAAACCCTGTTAATAAGAGAAAACTAGTGCTGATCCAGCCCGAGGCTGTCGCGTAATATTTGCAACCGCTCCACGTCGCCGTCGCCGGCTGCCTGCTGGAGGGATTTGGTAGGGGCATGAATAAGGCGGTTGGTCAATTTGTGGGCCAGGTCGTGAATAACCTGCTCCACGTTGGCACCCTGGGCTATGGCCGCCAAGGCTTTGGCTTCCATATCGGCACGGATTTGATCGGCCTGCGAACGGTAGTCGCGAATGGTTTCCACCGCCCCCTGCGAACGCAGCCAGGCCATAAAGTTGGTGCTTTCCTGCTGAACGATGGTTTCAGCCTGTACCGCTGCCGCCTTACGCTGCGCCAGATTGTGCTGGATAATCGCCTGCAGGTCGTCAACGCTGTACAGATAGGCGTTGGCCAACTTGCCGACTTCCGGTTCGATATCGCGCGGAACGGCGATATCCACCAGCAGCATAGGCTGATTGCGGCGCGCTTTCAGCGCACGCTCCACCATCCCTTTACCGATGATCGGCAAGGGGCTGGCGGTAGAACTGATAATGATATCGGCATCTGCCAGACGCGCGTCGATCTCCGGCAGGGTGATCACCTCGGCACCGACTTCCTCCGCCAACAGCTGCGCGCGCTCGCGGGTGCGGTTGGCGATGATCATGTGTTTGACATTGTGTTCGCGCAGATGGCGTGCCACCAGCTCGATGGTTTCACCGGCGCCCACCAGCAGAACGTTCAGATCCGCCAGCGACTCAAAGATCTGGCGTGCCAGCGTACAGGCGGCGAAGGCCACAGAAACCGCGCTGGCGCCGATGTCGGTTTCGGTACGCACGCGTTTGGCGACGGAGAAGGATTTTTGGAACAGACGCTCAAGCTCGCCCGACAACGATTGGCCGCGTTGCGATTCGGCAAAGGCTTTCTTCACCTGGCCAAGGATCTGCGGTTCACCCAGCACCAGCGAATCCAGACCGCTGGCCACACGCATCAGATGGCTGACGGCGTCGTTGTCATGGTGCCAGTACAGGCTTTTGCTGACGTCTTCCGGGCGCAGCTTGTGGTATTCGCACAGCCAGGCGACCAGCTGTTCGTGAATATGTTCCTGTTGTTCAACGCTGAGATACAGCTCGGTGCGGTTACAGGTGGACAACACGACACCGCCCTGCACCAGCGGTTGCTGGAGCAAGCTGTTCAGCGCCTGCTCGATTGACTCAGGGGAAAAAGTGACTTTTTCCCGCAAGGAAACCGGAGCGGTTTTGTGATTGATACCTAACGCCAGCAGGGTCATTGCTTCGAGTAATACTTATATTGGTACGGGTTCTCGTTGAACGGCATTCTACTTGATGCGCGGGATCAATAAAAGTAACAACCGCATCTTCCGTCCAATCGCTGTTATAGACGTTATAAATTGAGCAAAAAGTTCAATAAATGGCTAATATCATGATTAGACGACAAAAATACCGCAATAGCTCAACAATCACGCCGCCCATCTCTAACAGTCTAGTGGGTTTATCCGCCAATTGGGCACCGCGTGGCGATTATTGCGCATTTGCCTGGGGAAAGCGCCCGCGGTCTGGCCGCGTCTCCCGCATCGTCGGCCAACCGAACACCTACCCTCGCCTATTGACGCTACGCCATTCGCCCGCTAGCGTGGTGGCAGAATGGGTTGCATCACGTTAGCCCGCAAGGACAAAAGGACAAAAGTTATGCCAATCCGCAAAGTCAGTCTGCTCCGTCTGATTCCCCTGGCCAGCCTGGTATTGGCGGCCTGTACCACCACCCGACCTACCGGCCCGGCGACCAGTCCTACCTCGCCGCAGTGGCGCGCCCATGAACAGGCGGTCCAGCAGTTGAGTCAGTATCAGACCCGTGGCGCCTTTGCCTATATTTCCGATCGCAAGAAAGTCTACGCCCGCTTCTTCTGGCAACAGTATTCACCCGAACGTTACCGTCTGCTGCTGACCAATCCGCTGGGCAGTACCGAACTGGAACTGAACGTGCAGCAAAATGTGGTGCAACTGACGGATAACCAGGGTAAACGCTACGTCAGCGATAACGCCGAAGAGATGATCCGCAAATTGACCGGCATGTCGATCCCGCTGGATAACCTGCGTCAATGGATGCTTGGCCTGCCGGGTGAAGCCAGCGATTTTACGCTTGATGACCAGTATCGCCTGAGCAAGCTCAGCTATCAGCAAGGCGGCCAGAGTTGGAACGTCGACTATCAGGATTACAATAGCGACCTGAAACCTCAGTTGCCAAGCCGTCTGGAACTGCAACAGGGTGAGCAGCGCATCAAGTTGAAAATGGATAACTGGACGCTCAAATGATTCACCCGTGGCCCTCCCCGGCAAAACTCAACCTGTTTTTATATATCACCGGCCGTCGCCCCGACGGCTATCATCAATTACAGACGCTGTTCCAGTTTCTCGATTACGGCGACAGCCTGACCATCGTGCCGCGTCAGGATCAGCAGATCCGCTTGCTAACGCCGGTCGACGGCGTGCCGGATGAACAGAATCTGATCGTGCGTGCAGCACGTCTGCTGCAAGATTATTGCACCGAACAGGCGATTGACAGCGCACCGCGCGGCGCAGACATCAGCATCGATAAGGTATTGCCGATGGGGGGTGGGCTCGGCGGCGGCTCCTCCAACGCCGCCACGGTGCTGGTGGCGCTCAACAGCCTGTGGCAATGCGGCCTCAGCGATGAGCGTCTGGCGACGCTGGGTCTGACCCTGGGGGCCGATGTGCCGGTGTTCGTGCGGGGTCACGCCGCCTTCGCCGAGGGCATCGGCGAACGTTTGCAGCCGGCTGAACCGCAGGAAAAATGGTATCTGGTGGCGCATCCGGGGGTCAGTATTGCTACGCCGCTGATTTTTGGCGATGCCGAATTAAAAAGAGATACCCCGGTTCGCCCACTGGACGTACTATTACGGGCGCCGTACGCAAATGATTGTGAACCGATCGCAAGAAAACGTTTTCGCGAGGTTGAACAGCTTCTTTCATGGCTGTTACAATACGCGCCGTCACGCCTGACTGGCACCGGAGCTTGTGTGTTTGCCGAATTCGACACAGAGATCGCCGCCCGTCAGGTGTTAAGTCAAGCCCCGGAGTGGTTGCGTGGTTTTGTAGCGCGTGGCGTTAACGTCTCTCCACTACATCGTCGCCGTTCCGGGCAGTTTGAGTCGTAGCTCAACGTTTTGCTGTGCAGGGTCAGCCACACCTGACCCTGTCATCCCAGCGCTACCTACGCCTCATTGAGTTTTACACACCCGTATGTATATTGCGTCGGCGTCGCCAATTGCCCCTTGGCGAAGGCCGAATGACAATATCTTCTCTGGACGCAAGCCTGAGGTTCTTCTCGTGCCTGATATGAAGCTTTTTGCTGGTAACGCCACCCCGGAACTAGCACAACGTATTGCCAACCGTTTGTACACCAGCCTTGGTGACGCCGCTGTAGGTCGTTTTAGCGACGGCGAAGTGAGCGTGCAAATCAACGAAAATGTACGCGGTGGTGATATTTTCATCATCCAGTCCACCTGTGCTCCCACCAACGACAACCTGATGGAACTGGTTGTTATGGTCGATGCCCTGCGTCGCGCCTCCGCAGGTCGTATCACTGCCGTTATCCCCTATTTCGGTTACGCTCGTCAGGATCGCCGCGTGCGTTCTGCGCGTGTTCCGATCACTGCCAAAGTTGTTGCCGATTTCCTCTCCAGCGTAGGGGTTGACCGCGTATTGACAGTGGATCTGCATGCTGAACAGATTCAAGGCTTCTTTGATGTCCCGGTAGATAACGTGTTCGGTAGCCCGATCCTGCTGGAAGACATGTTGCAACAGAACCTGGTAAACCCAATCGTGGTTTCGCCGGATATCGGTGGCGTAGTACGCGCCCGTGCTATCGCCAAACTGCTCAACGATACCGACATGGCTATCATCGACAAACGTCGCCCACGCGCCAACGTTTCTCAGGTGATGCATATTATTGGTGACGTCGCAGGCCGTGACTGTGTGCTGGTTGACGATATGATTGATACCGGTGGTACCTTGTGTAAAGCGGCTGAAGCGTTGAAAGAACGCGGTGCCAAGCGCGTATTTGCCTACGCGACGCACCCGATCTTCTCCGGTAATGCCGTGGACAACATCAAGAACTCGGTCATCGATGAAGTGATCGTCTGCGACACCATCCCGCTGTCGCCGGAAATCAAGGCACTGAAAAACGTCCGCACGCTTACGCTGTCCGGCATGTTGGCAGAAGCCATCCGCCGCATCAGCAACGAAGAATCAATTTCGGCCATGTTCGAACATTGATTCCTGGCTGGCACGCAACCCCCCGCGTGCCAGTATTGGCGTTGACGCATAGCAGTAAAAGAAAAACCCGTTGAAGCGCAAGCGACAACGGGTTTTCTATTTAATGACGGACATGGCTCACAACCTGATTACACGGCATGATTCCCTTGCCGAACAAGCGCTTCCCTTTAAATTAATGTGAAGAACGGTGCTGATTACCGCGGCAGCGTTTATCAAAGTGCTTTACCCACCAGTAGCGATCCGCTACCTGTTCACGCCCGCCGACGCGTGCGCCAACCAGCCACAGCAGTGCGCCGACAAAGATGCTGAAGATTGCGCCGTGGGCAAAAAACTGCGGCAGATTCCAGCTCGATACTTCAGCCACAATGGAGTATCCAACCCCGCCGATCATCACTACCAGCCCCAGGCCCATCAGAACGTTGCTCATCAGCTGTGCATTTTTACGTTTCATATGTCACCTCCTCCATGCCAGAAAACCAAACGGGAGTAACAGATAAATTGTTAACCCTCTTTGATAAGTCAAGTATAGACACTACGCCAGCAAGGGTATTGAGTTGACGATCACAAATGAGCAATTAAGTCTGACAATTCTTTACTTTAAGGTAACTATTAGCGCTCAAATTGAATGATTACTCTAATGTATTATTCACTATTATAGGTAAATCAACCTGACGGGGCCGCTGGCAGCGCGCATTTTGTCATTCGGCGCGGCGGAAGGTAGACTAATGCCCTTTCCACTATTCTGAGCATAGCGAATCACTCCGTGAGCAGTATCAAATTGATTGTTGGCCTGGCGAACCCAGGCGCCGAGTACGCCCAAACGCGCCACAACGCCGGGGCGTGGTATGTAGACCTGCTGGCGCAGCGCCATAACCAGCCGTTGAAGGAAGAAAGCAAATTCTTTGGTTATACCGCGCGTCTGAATCTGGCTGGCCATGACGTCCGCCTGCTGGTACCCACCACCTTTATGAATCTCAGCGGCAAAGCGGTAGCGGCGATGGCGACCTTTTATCGTATCCAGGCCGATGAAATTCTGGTAGCGCATGACGAGCTGGATCTGCCGCCGGGCGTGGCCAAGCTGAAGCTGGGGGGCAGCAACGGCGGGCATAACGGCCTGAAAGACATTCAAAGCAAAATGGCCAACAACCCCAATTTTTACCGCCTGCGCATCGGCATTGGCCACCCGGGCGATCGTAATAAAGTGGTGGGCTTCGTGCTCGGTAAGCCGCCTGCCAGCGAGCAGACGCTGATCGATGACGCCATTGACGAATCGCTGCGCTGTACCGAACTGTTGTTAAAAGAAGGCATGACCAAAGCCATGAACCGCCTGCACGCCTTCAAGGCCGGCAGCTGATTGCTGCCCTTACCTGTCCGCCAGTCGGCAGGCCATGATATGGCGTGGCGAAGACTGCCCCATCACCGCCGCACGGCTGAAATTAAGTAACCGTTGCCCCGCCGACGCGGGGCATTGTTCAGGCCACTTAATCCGCAGCGACGCGGTAGGTCGGATCGTCCAGCTCGTGCACGCAGAACGGCCCGGCCTGGCGCAGCAGGCTGACGCAATCCTCGCTCAAATGGCGTAACCGCACCGTTTTGCCAGCGGCCAGATAGCGCGCCGTCAACTTGTCAATGGCTTCAACGCCGCTGGAATCCATAACCCGCGTCTGGGCAAAATCCAGTACGATCGATTGCGGGTCGCTGTTCGGCTGGAACAATTCGCCGAAGGCTGCCGCCGAACCAAAGAACAGTGGCCCTTCCAGAGAGTAGATAACCGTGTCGGATTCCGTTTTTTTATCACGGATGGTGATACGAGCATGCTGCCAGGCAAACACCAGCGCCGATATGATCACACCGCTGATTACCGCCACCGCCAAATCGGCGAAAACGGTAATCAAGGTAACGGTCAGCAAGACAAAGGCGTCTTCTTTCGGCATACGCTTCAAACGACGCAATGAGCTCCATTCAAAGGTATTGTAACAAACCACCAACATGATACCCGCCAGCGCGGCGACCGGAATAACGCCAATATATGACGACAGGCTAACCACGAACAGAATCAGCAGCAACGCCCCCACCACGCCGGAAATGCGGCCACGGCCGCCTGAGGTGAAGTTGATGATCGACTGGCCAATCATCGCGCAGCCGGCGAAGCAGCCAAACAGACCACAGATGGCGTTGCCCGCGCCCTGCGCCAGGCTTTCACGGTTGCCGTTGCCTTTTTTACCGCCCATTTCATCCAGCACCGTCATGGTCAGCAGCGATTCAATCAGGCCTACCAGGGCAATAATCAGCGCATACGGCAGCACCACTTTGAGCATCTCCAGGGTAAACGGCGCCATCGGCAGGCTGAAATGCGGCAGGCTGCCGGAGATGTCTGCCAGATCGCCTACGCGCAGCGTGTCGAGATTCAAGCCGACGGCCAGCGCCGATACCACCAGCAATGCCGCCAGCGATGCCGGAATGGCTCGGGTCAAACGCGGGAAAAACACCACCACCAGAATCGCCAGCAACACCAGCCCATACATCAATACCCCATGGCCGGCGATCATGTGCAACTGCGCCAGCATGATGACAATCGCCAGCCCGTTGACAAAACCGTGGATTGCCGGCAGCGGCACCAGCCGGATGAATTTGCCCAATCGGAACAGGCCGATCAGGATTTGAATAATCCCGGCGAATATCGTTGCCCAGAGTACATAGTCCATGCCGTGCTGAGCGGCAAGGCTCATCAATACCACAACAATCGATCCCGCCGCGCCGGAGACCATGCCCGGCTTGCCGCCGAACAGCGCGGTGGTCAAACCGATGATAAAGGCGGTATGCAGGCCGACAATCGGCGACAGGCCGCCCACCAGCGAAAAGCCGACCGCTTCCGGGATCATCGATACCGCCACAACAAAACCGGCCAGAACCTCATTCTTGACGTCCGCCAGTCTGAAATTGCTCAGGTTGAACATAAATTTTCCAGATAGTCTGATTTTGATAACTAACACGAATGCCCGATATGGGCAGCAGAAAACACCAACGCTGACGAGACGTCAGTGATGTAATAGGCAATTTAGTTGGCGGGAACACTCAGGGTGGACTAGGCAAGAAATACATCCGACACGTTTCCTGTTGGTTAACTATAACCACAAGTATGTTGAAATGTGAGCAGGATCTCAACACAAACCTTCGTCAGCCACGTGCGCGTTGCGCAGTCAGCCCCCGACAACACGGCGGGATCGAGATAAATGTGCATTACGTGTATAATGGCGGCATTATTTTGCCCTTTATGCGGCCAGTTAAAGTTAACTGGCTGATAGTTAAGATATTTAAGGTGATAACAACATGGGATTCAAATGCGGTATCGTCGGTCTGCCAAACGTCGGCAAATCCACCCTGTTCAACGCGTTGACCAAAGCGGGCATCGAAGCAGCCAACTTCCCGTTCTGCACCATTGAACCGAACACCGGTGTGGTGCCGATGCCCGATCCGCGTCTGGATCAACTGGCCGAGATCGTGAAACCACAGCGCATCTTGCCGACCACCATGGAATTCGTTGATATCGCGGGCCTGGTAAAGGGTGCATCCAAAGGGGAAGGCCTGGGTAACCAGTTCCTGACCAACATCCGCGAAACCGAAGCCATTGGTCACGTGGTACGCTGCTTTGAAAACGACAACATCATTCACGTCAACAACAAGGTCGATCCTGCCGAAGATATTGATGTTATCAATACCGAGCTGGCGCTGTCGGATCTCGATACCTGTGAGCGCGCCATTCACCGCGTGCAGAAGAAAGCCAAAGGCGGTGACAAAGACGCCAAAGCCGAACTGGCTGCGCTGGAAAAATGCCTGCCGCATCTGGAAAACGCCGGTATGCTGCGCGCGCTGGATCTGAGCGACGAAGACAAGGCGGCCATCCGTTACCTGAGCTTCCTGACGCTGAAACCGACCATGTACATCGCCAACGTCAACGAAGACGGCTTTGAAAACAACCCGTACCTCGACACCGTGCGCGCAATCGCCGCGGGCGAAGGTTCGGTAGTGGTGGCAGTATGCGCCGCGGTTGAATCCGACATTGCCGAACTGGAAGACGAAGACCGCGACGAATTCATGGCCGAACTGGGTCTGGAAGAGCCAGGTCTGAACCGCGTGATCCGTGCCGGTTACCAGTTGCTGAATCTGCAAACCTACTTCACCGCTGGCGTAAAGGAAGTTCGTGCCTGGACTATCCCGGTTGGCGCAACCGCACCGCAGGCAGCCGGTAAAATCCATACCGATTTCGAAAAAGGCTTTATCCGTGCCCAGACCATCGCCTTTGACGACTTCATCACCTATAAAGGTGAGCAAGGCGCCAAGGAAGCCGGCAAGATGCGTTCAGAAGGCAAAGACTACGTGGTCAAAGACGGCGACGTGATGAACTTCCTGTTCAACGTCTAACGCAGCATGCCACAGCGCTAATGGCGCAACATTGGCGCACCACCATTATCAGCCCACGTTCCCGCGTGGGTTTTTTATTGCCCGCAGATCGCCCGTTGATGCCCGACCATCACTCGGCGCGGGTCAACATAACGGCATTGATCGCCAATTGCAGCTGCACACTCGTGCCGCAATAACCTCGTCGCTTGCAGGCAACTAAAATTTTCACTCGCCGCATATCGCAACTGCCAACTCTCGCTACACTGTAAAAGGCGCGTGGTGCAAAAGCCGTCTCCCGATGCCGCTGAACCACGCGAATTATCACAACGCTCGTGGGTTGTGATGACAAAGTATCAATCGTTCCATACGGATGGTGCGGATAGCGATGAACAAATCACTTTCATGCCTGCTGTGTTATCTCCTGTTGTGTTATTCAAGCCTGTTGTGGAGCGCTGAACCACGCCAGACGCCCAGCGCGGCGGAGCAGGCGCGTACCCTGACGCTGCTCAACCAGCCGGTAGTGATGCTGCAGGCCAGGTTTGGCCTGACAACGCCGGAAGAACGGGTGCAACGCATCGTGCGCAACCTGCGCGCGCTCAACCAACAGGATCTGCAACAGCCGGTTGAGATCGTTACCATCACCCGCTACCAGCAGCAGGCAGTGGTATTTTCGGTCAATAAGAAACCGTTTATGCTATTGGCGCAAGGCGATCTGGATGAGGGTGACGATCTCAACCTGGCGCAGGCCAGCCAGTTGGTACTGCAACGGCTGGAAAACCTTCGCCACGCATTAATCGAACAGTATTCCCCGCACTATCTCCTGCTGTCCGCGCTGAAAAGCGTGGCGGGAGCCGCCGTGTTAGGGGCGGTGTGCTGGTTCGCCTACCGCTCTCTGGGGTATGTAAGACGGTATTACGCCGCCAGAAAACAACAAAACAAACCCGGTCTATTCCCACAGCTGCGCAGTTTCCTCGGCCAGTTTGAGGTACGACTCTACGCCTGGCTGATGGGTATCCTGTGCGTGCTGGGGTTTTATCTGTGGATTAGCTGGGTATTGCGGCTGTTTCCCTATACGCGGATATGGGGGATGGAGTTGGGTGAATACACCCTGCAACTGTTCCAGCGCATTGGCCTGGTGATCCTGTCTGCCCTGCCCGGCCTATGCGTGGTGATCGCCATTTTTGTTATCACCGGTTTTATTGTCAAACTGATTAAAGTGGTATTGCTGCGGGTGGAACGCGGCACGCTGCATATTCCCGGCCTGCATCCACAAACCGTCGGCGTCACGCGGAAATTGATCAGCGTAGCGGTGTGGCTGTTTGCACTGTCCGCGGCCTATCCGTTTTTACCCGGCGCCAATTCGCTGGCCTTCAAAGGCATCAGCGTGTTTTTTGGCCTGATGTTGACACTCGGTTCAGCCGGCGTCATGAATCACGCCATGAGTGGCCTGGTACTGACCTATTCACGCGCGTTGCGTAAAGGCGACATTATTCGCGTTGCCGATAATGAAGGGGTGGTCAGCGAGGTCGGCATGCTGGCCACCAAGATCGTCACACGGGAAAACTACGAGGTCACCGTCCCCAATGCGGTGGTAGTCAGCGGCAGAATCATCAATCTCAGCACCCACGACGGTAACCCCGGCGTCAACATGACCACCAGCGTCACCATCGGTTACGATACGCCGTGGCGCCAGGTACATGCGATGCTGGAACTGGCCGCCAGTCGTACCCACGGACTGAATAACAGCCAGCCGCCGATCGTGCGCCAGCTCAGCCTGATGGACTGGTATATTGCCTATGAGCTTCAGGTCAGACTGCAGGCCGGACAATCGCTGGCCGGAGTACGCAGCGAACTGCACGCGCATATTCAGGATGTGTTCAACGAGTTTGACGTACAGATTATGTCACCAAACTTTGTCAACCAGCCTGAACTGCCGGTACTGGTGAAAAAGGAACGCTGGTACAGCCCGCCGGCACAGCCCTGACGGGTCGGCATGCTCCTGCTGTCGGGTTAGACTTGCCAACGGTCACGGCCGCCCTGTTTGGCGCGGTACAGCGCTGCATCGGCTTCTGCCAGCAGTTGCGCGTCGCTTTTATTCCCGCTCGAGGCGGCAAGCCCCATGCTGACGCTCACCACTTCGCCCACCTCCGACGCAGCGTGCGGCACGCCCTGACGGCGGATATTCTGCTGAATGCGCTCGGCCACCACCGTTGCACCGGCCAGCGACGCATCGAACAGCAACAGCAAGAACTCTTCACCGCCGTAACGCGCAACCACGTCCTCCGGTGAACGCACCGACGATTTCAAGATCGCGGCAATGTCACGCAAGCAGCGGTCACCTGCGGGGTGGCCGTAATGATCGTTGTAACGCTTGAAAAAGTCGACGTCGATCATGATCAGCGCAAAGGGGCGCTGGCGCTCGGCGGCAACGGCAAGATGGTGTTCCATTGCACGTCGATTGGCGGTTTCAGTCAACGCATCCTGATTGGCCATGGTTTCCAGACGGGAAATCAACAGTCGGTTATCCTGATATCGCTGCCAGTTTTCATTAAACCAATGCAGTAGAATGTAACGTCCGTACAGCAAAATGAACGCCAGCAACAGCCAGATAATCACAAAGCGCATATTCAGCCCGGCGTTGAGCTTTACGCTGGCCATCAGGCAGGTCAGCCAGATCGGCAGCAAAAACAGCAACAATCCCTTGGGGTAAAAATACAGCGCGCCAAGCGCCGTCAGCATTAAAATAATGGTCAATGGATAAGAAAACGGCAGTCGCCACACGGTGACGAAGTAAAAACAGCAAAAAGACCACAGACAGCTCAACGCAAACAGCAACAGCGCCAGCAACGTTTGCCAGGCGGGCGATAAGCGGGCTTCGGCGCGCATCAGGCTGCTCAGCATGCCCAGCGACATCACCACGATCGCCAGCATCAACGCATCGATCTCGTGCAGCATGTCGCTGCGCGTCGCCAGCGTTTGGTCAAAATGATCGAACAGCACATTACGAAACACGATAATCAGCGCAAAACTGATATTGACGAAGGCAAACCACGGTATGCTGCGCGCAAGCGCCTGGCTGACCATTTCTGCCCTGCTGCCCCAGACGGGCAGTGTTGAAGCGCTCGCTTTGCGTTGTTCGCGGGACATGGCTGACGGTTCCTTTTGCTACTGATAAGATATACGGCCGTATTATCAATCGGCTACGGCCATCGCAGCATGTACCAGAGGCGTAGTGGTTGCAAGCGTTCAACCGGGCAAACGTCGCCGCGACGGCAGCGATGTGTATGCCAGAGATGGCGTAAAATTTATAAATAAACAGTTTTATGCTGGCAGCGCGGCTGACTGTAAGGGTAAGTTTCCCGCAGTTTTACTTTACGGATACTTTCCTCATGTTCGCAGTCGTTAATACCCATCATGTCAAAAAAGTGCTGATTGCCACGCTGTTGCTGGCAGGATGCGCCAGCAACGCTAATCCGGTGGTCAGTGAAGTCAATGCCATCGCCTTTCCGGTGAACCTTGCGGCTAGCGGCAACAACGGCGACGCTGCCAGCTTGCAACCGCTGTACCGCGACAACAAACGCATCATTGACCAATTCAGCACTCAAATAAGAAAAACCTGTATCGACCCGATTAGCCAGGCGGAAGTATTGAATATACGCAGCCAGGCACGCCCGGCCTTCGACGCGCTGACCAAACTTGAACAGTTCGGCGAGTTGAACGAGATGTACCTTAAACAGCAGAATAAAGACGGTCTGATGCAAATCAATACGGCATTAAAACCGCTGATCCTCCCCCTTTCGTGATCTGCAAGGGTCCCCGGGCACCCAGCGTTGGGGCCGGGGGATCGTCGTGATGCATAATCCGAGCGCCTGCCTGTCGGTATGCGCCGGAATAAAATCCCGGTTTAGAACACCAGACTCACCGAGGTGTAAATGCCATCCGCCACGGTATTATTGCGATGACCGTCTTTGCCTTTCATGTCGATATAACGATACCCAGCCTCTACCGCCATCAATGGGATCACCTGCCAACGCACGCCGGCATTGCCTTCGACATACTCCTCCACGCCGCTGGACAATGAATCCGGGGAATAGTAGGCATCGCCGAAGACGGTAACGTGCTCACCCAGCGGGAGTTGTGCACCGCCGCCCACCGCCAGCGCATAGCCTTCATCGCCATCGTCGGGGTTAAGGTACAATGCTTTACCACCCATGGTGAACAACACCGGCCCCAAGGGTAAATTCAGCCCCATTGCCAGCCCGGCGACGTCGCCGTCATCATCGCTGTGCGCCCAATTCGCACTGAAGGCTAGCCCGGGATCGCGAGTACCGAAATCAACGCCAACGTCAGTCCAGTTTTCACCGGCCCCGCCGTGCACGCCAACCGCCAAGGCCGACGCCGACATTAACATGCCCCCCAGTAAACACCCGGTTTTTATCCATTTCATAATTATTCTCACCGTTGGCAAAATGCCTGTTACGAACGCAAAAAAAGCCCGACGGACAGCTCGGGCAATAATCAATAGTTTTATCTGACGTGTGGCTTAGGCCTGAGGTGCGTGCTGCCCGGCGATTTCAACCACTACCCGGCGGTCTGGCGCCAGGCAGTCGATGCGTTGGCTGCGCGCGCTGATACCATCACACTGGGTGCCCGTTACCGATTCGCTGGCACCACGCCCCTGAGCTTGCACATTGGCCGCCGGCATGCCCAAACCAATCAGTTCATCGGCCACCGCCTGAGCCCGACGGGACGACAGTTGCTGGTTATAGTCGGCGGACCCGATGCGATCGCTGTAGCCAATCACCATGGTGGTCTGGTTTTTGGCAGACTGGATTTCCGGACGGTTATAGAGGTCTCGTACCGCGGCCTGCCCCTGCGGCGACAGTTCGGCGGAGTTATAACCGAACATCACGTCCGACTTCAGATTGAAACGCTGTGGTTCAGCCGGGCCGGCCACCGGCGCGGCGACAACCGCGGCGACCGGTGTCGCATGTTGACCGAAGCGATACACCACGCCCGCGGTCAGAGAACTGACGTCGGCGCTGACGCCAATCTGATTGACGTTGCCAACGTTGCTTACCCATTGATATTCGACGCGGCCTGCCCAGTTATCGTTAAAGGCATATTCCGTGCCCACCGCAGCCAACGGTCGAACGCCGGTTTCGAACGCGCTGTGGCCGGCATGCTCGGTTTCTGCCCGGTAGGCCATGGCCCCTGCACGACCATAAAGATCCCAGTTATCGGTCAGGCCGTAACTGGCTTTCATTGACAATTGCAGCCCCTGGCTGGCCATTTTTGCGCCGGCAACGCCGTTATTGCCGTTGATCTGCATATTGCCGAGATAATCATAGCCACCTTCAACAGCCAACCATGAATTAATCTGGTAACCGGCAAATACGCCGCCGGTGGTGTTGTCTTTGTTAAAATCAAAGTCGGTGGCATGATCCAGATTATCGCTAAAGTCTTTATCCGCGCTGGCATCAAAATAATGTGACCAGCCAAGTTTCGCGCCACCGTACCAGGTGCCGGCATCCGCGGCGGCAAAAGCTTGAGTCACGGCGCAAGCATTTAATACAATGAGCGCGACAAGTGTTTTTTTCATAATATTTCCTGACTATAATTACGCTCGCCATCGATGAAATATTTACGGCGAGGTGGATTGTTAGCGGAAATAATAAAACACGCCCTGGAATGCCTCTATTATTTTATTGTTTAATTTTAAATTATCGGGAAAGAATAAACAGAAAAGCACCTGAGCCCTGTGCAATAATGACCGCTCAACACCGGTCTGGCAACGTGTTCATATTCAACAGGTAGCCACCGCGCTTTATCTCGATGTGATGGTTGTTTTTCAGCTCTGTAATTACGTTCAATATACTGCTGCGCGAAAGCAACGTTCTGTCCTGCATATATTCTAATATCGAAATTCTCAAGCGCGTATCCAACGGCAACGTGATCAGTTCAAGCAGATGATCGCGAATGATCGAATAGGTACGCTGCTGCACCAGCAACGCATCGCGGTAAAACAGGTAGCTGGTGTAATAGGAAAGCAACACCGTGGCGTCCTGCCAGAGACCTTGCTCGGCAAATAATGCCTTGGCGTCATTGGCATTCAAGCGCAACAGGGTTGACGGCGTTTCCACCCGCAGAATGTGGCAGCGCAACGGCTGAATACTTTCCGCCAGGCCAAACAGCGTTTGTTCATAGGCCGTGGCGATCAGCAAACCGTCTGACGCCCGCAGTATCGACAGCTCACCACTCTTGAAGATGTAAAACTGTGACTCGCCCTTGTATTCCCAGTTCAGGCGCTTACGCGGCATCACGTTCATTGGCTTGGCCAGGGGTTCCAACGCGTCAAGCAAACGCTGGATCGACGCTTCGGGCCGAACAGGTTGCGTAATCATCACGGCTCCTCAGAAATATTGGGTTTAGTCTGCTTATCATGATTAAATTTATTGCTCACCGTTGTCCAGCGCTTTCGTTTGATCTTTAATCAGCTGGAATTTAATTTTAAACAATTTAACGCTGGCGCTGCGGGTTAATTGTATTTTGCTCTTGGTTATTACCGTCCTGGAGTTGGCGCTATGGCGGTCGGCAAAAATACAGACCGAACGCCCCCCCCCAAGGATGCCTGCAGGTAATTTCGGCGATAACCTGTGCGTACTGCCAGCCTCCTCAGGCCGTAACGCGGCGGATCTGGCGTGAAAAGTCTGCGTCAATCACCGCCTCAGGCGGGCGCACGATCAGGCTACGCTGCTTGAGTTGCTCAAACGGCAGCTCATTGTCCAACAGGCCAAGATCGTAGACGTAGCGATCGGCATAGCCGCTGACCAACACCCGCCAGTGGTAACGAATGGCCGGGGAAACGGCAGCGGCATGCCGCAGGATATTGCTGGTGCAATTGTTGGACAGCGTGTGATAAAACTCCGGCCGCTGGCTGAGTTGATCGATACGCCGCAGATACTCCAGCAACAGCTGACGCACGGTTGGCGCCGCGATCTGCACCGGGTAGAGATACACCTGTTCACGGCGCACGTCGGTTCTCACGCCGATCAGGTCGCGTTCATCGGCGACCACATATGTCAGCATGTAATAGTTGAAAAAGCCGCGCCAGGTGGAAAAATACTGGCCACGGCTACGGCGGGTTTCGATGGAGATCGCCAGATGGCGACCATCCTGAAAGCCAAAGCTCAAAAAAAGGTGGGCAATTGATTTTCCCGACCAATAGGATGCGATGACATCCACGGTGGCCGCCTGATTGAGATCGTATTCAGCGTCATACCAATCCGGCGAATAATCATCACGGGTGCGATAGGTGAAGTTACGCACGTTACGCAACGTCACCTTGCCCTGCTCCCCCCACTCCACCGTCGGCAATCTGGCATATTCCGTCAGCCAGTCGCGCGCGTTGCTTGGCTCTGCCGCCGGCCAGCGCCACAACGCCATTATTCCGCTCCCCCTTTACCGTCAGTCACCGGCTGCGCAGCAGTGGCATCGGGCTTCTCATCCCGCCATTGCTTGCGCAGCGAGAAGATTTTTCGCACCGCACGCTGCGCCGTGGTCAACCAGCCGGTAGGCCGCGGATCCGCCAGCATGCTGAGTGCGCGGGCATAATCCAGCGTCAGTCCTGGCGTCCAGGCCATGGTTTTTGCCCGCTTGCGGATCTGCACTGCTACCCAGAGTTCGGGGGTTGTCAGGATTTTGGTCAATGCGCGCCAATGCCTCTGCTGCCCCCAGATCTTGCCGACAACCCCTTCAAGTGTGGCCTCCAACCCGTTCGCCACGCTGCTAGAGCAGTTGCGGTGCGTCAGGTTATAGGTCTTGTCCTGGCGGTACACTTCCCAGAAGCGTTGCAGGCGGGCGGCGTCGTAATTGCGAATACGCACTCGCACCGTTGACGGACACCAGGCGCTGGACTCGGTCGGGTAATCCGGTTGGAACACCCCGGCGACGTTATTTTCCTCGGTGGCGCGCAACAGGCGGGTAAACTGCTCTGGAGAACGGTCAATGTCCTCGGCCGGGTACAGGCTGATATACACCCCTTCAGGCGCTTCCAGCGCGGCGTGTCCGGTGGAGATCACCCCGTCTTTATCTACTGCGGCAATATATCGGTCGATCACCGGGTGCGGGACCGTGGCGTTCTTTGACGAACCCACCGGCGTCCAGACGTGTACCGTCAGCGCCGGTTCATCATCGGCTGGCGGCCCATCCCAGGTGGTCAACTGCGGCCGGGTATTCGCACTGCTGGACTGTTCCGCCGCGTCATTGCCCTGTACCGCCGGGTTGATGTCCATGCGCCTGACGCGCATCGCCAACATCAGCATGTTCCAGCCGCCAAAAATCAGCCCCAGTCCGAGGCAATAGGGCACGGTGCCGACGTAATGCGTCGGATACGGCTGGTAGAAAAAGATTGCCAGCGCAATCTCTATCAAACCGCCCACTACCGCCAACTTCCAGTTTTTGTAACGCACCACCGTGGCGCTGATGGTCTGTAACAGGCCGTCGGCCAAAAACAGCGTGCCAAAGATCATCGACAGCACAAAATGGCCATGATGATGACCGGCCAGAATCAACACCGCCGCCAGCACAAAGGCTCCCCCCTTGACGTAGCGCAGCGTGCGCTGCCCGCCAATGCCGGTATGTGCCACCATCAGCGTGGCAATCCCCTCCAGCAGCAGCAGCCAGGCGAACGGGTTGAGCGGAAAATAGAGCGCATCGTCCAGCGCGTCGATGAAGATCACCATACCGGCCAGTATTCCCAGCCAGCCGATCACCATCAGACCGCGCCAGCGCGCACGTAGATAATCAACCCCCAACAGAATCATCACCAACTGAACCATCGCCCAGCATCCTCCACGTTAAAATGATCGTTAGCGCTGCGTTAAACGCCGCGACGCATATTTTTGAGGGTAAACAGCGTGAACACTGCACACATCAAGGCCGCCATCAACGGCAGGCCGTGGGTATTGAAGGCCATCGCTACGCCACCCAGCGTCGGACCAAGCAGCGCGCCCAGCCCCCAGGCCACCGACAGCAGCGAATAAATCCCCACCAGCTCGCCGCCGCTGAAACGTTCGCCAACCAGGGTAATCATCACGGTGTAAATCCCCACAAACACCCCGCCCCAGACGAACAGCAGCGTATAAGCCAGCCACGGATAGTTGAGCGACATCGGCCACAGCAACGCGCCCAGCGTTGACAACGCCGCCATTACCACGATCAACCGCTGGCGGTTGAAGCGGTCGGCCAACCAGCCAATCGGCAATTGCAGCAGGATGGCACCAATCATCAACACCGAAATCAGCGAGGTGGCGGATTGTTCATTCCAGCCCAAATTCATCGCATAAACAGAAAGCAGGTTCATGCCGGCCGACTCCAGGCCGGCATTCAATACCGTCGCCGCAACGGCAAGCGGCGCCAGGCGCAGATACATCATCGCCGGCTTGGACTGATGGGATTCTGCCGGTAAGGGTTTGATCGCCGAACAGGCCACCACGCTCGCCGCCAGCAGCGCAATCACCGCGCCAATAAAGAAGGCGATGGCACCATTGCTGCCCACGCTGGCCAAAATCAACGGCCCCAGCGCAAAACCACAGGATAGACTGGCGGTATAGGCGGCAAGCACCCGTGCACGTACCGCCTCTTCTGCCATAAAGTTCAGCCAGGTTTCGGTCACCACCAGCATGATTTCGCTCATTGCCCCCAGCAATAGCCGCAGCAAAAACCAGACGGCAATCGGCGTATAGGGAAACAGACACAGCACCAGCGCTGATATCAGCAACGCGCTCAGCATTAACGCCTTGGCGGAGTAGCGCCGACACAGCCGGGGCAGCAGTGGCGCGACAATAAACACCCCTACCGCATGCAGTGCCGCATTGATGCCGATAAAGGCTTCGCTGTAATTCATGTTCGCCAGTTTGATGGCGATCAGCGGCGCGCTCAGGCCATAGGTCAAACCAAAAATCATCGCCGCGAGCAGCACGCCGATTTTATTGCGAAGAAATGACACGGTGATTAACCCCTTGGCGTTTTTATGATCGGTAACCCGCTGGCAGACGACGGATAACACGCGGGGTGAACGGCATTGGCCCCGCAGTAACGCACGGTGAGTCGCAGCAAATATCTTGCCCGGCGAAATCAGGTGAATTCAGCTAAAAATTAGCAGCTAATCCGTAATTTACCAGAAATCCGAGGCACGTTTTTGCGGGCACGCGTTCGGCAAGAACGCCGCCTGGCGAACCGTCGGCAAAATTGACGCAATACATTACAACGGCTGCAGGGCTTGCTGGCGGGTTTATAGCGCTCGACAAATGCGGCCAACGACATTATATTTCCATATAAATAAAACAACGTTTCATTTTATCATTCAGCTCGAACACTACGAGGATTCAGCATGTTCACGTTCAAACAAGATACCCGGCTGGAAGATCTCGGCGGCGGCGTGTCACGGCGCATTCTGGCCCACGGCGGCACCATGATGGCGGTTGAGGTCAACTTCAGCGCCGGGGCGATCGGACCACTGCATAGCCACCCGCACGAACAGCTCACCTATGTGCTGTCCGGCCGTTTTGAATTCACCATCGGTGACCAAACCCATCAGGTAGCGGCAGGCGACACCCTGTATAAAAAACCCGACGTGGTACACGGTTGCGTCTGCCTGGAACCCGGTACCCTGCTGGATACTTTCACCCCACAGCGCGAAGACTTTCTGCCTTAGTTTGACCTCGGCGCCCTCCGCTATTTTCTCCGCGGCAGCAACGCCGCGGCTGATGCATTTGTTTTAACCTTCGTCACATTCCACAACAATTTTCGACCATTTTTTGCCCAACCCGATCACAAATCCCGTTGCCGCCAGTAGGCCAAAGAATCTGCCATGTTGTATACAAGTTGCAGCAAATGTTATCCATTTGTTTCAACCTCTGGTACTTACTATGAAAAATAGAAAAATCAAATTGTTAGCAGGTATCACTGCGGCCATCGCCGTAGTGGCGCTGGCTATCGCCGGCAAGGCGGAGAATGCCGACAAGACCTTTTTGTCAGTGGCTACCGCCTCTACCGGCGGCACCTACTACCCAATGGGCGTCGGACTGGCTAACGTCTGGAGCAACCGGCTGAAGCAGGACGGTATCCAGGTCACCGGACAGTCCTCGGCCGGCTCAATCGAAAACATCGATTTATTGCAGAAAGATGAGGCGCAGTTGGCGATTCTGCAAAGCCTGATTGCCACCGAAGCCTATGAAGGCGTGCGTAATTTTGACCAGCGAGCCTACAAAGATCTGCGTTCCATTTCGATGCTGTGGCCCAACGTGGAACACTTCGTGATGCTGGAAAGCAAGGTGAAAGACGGCACCCTAAACGACATTGCCGGCAGCCGTTTTTCGGTGGGCCCACAGGCCAGCGGCACCGAGCAGTCCACGGTGGTGATCCTGCAAGGCATCAAGCTGAGCAAAAAATCCATTTCGCCTGAATACCTCGGCTATGGCGATACCGTTTCGGCGATGCGTGATGGCCGACTCGACGGCGGTGCATTGCCTGCCGGCGTACCGGCCGCCGCGGTCACCGACATGTACGCCAGCGGCGTTCCGTCGCGCATTCTGGACGTCACCGACCAGCAGTTGGCCAGTATCAACGCCATTGCCAATGCCTGGTTCCGCTTTGAAATAAAGCCGGACACCTATCCGCGGCAAAACAAGGCGGTCGCCACCATCGCCCAGCCGAACATTCTGGTTTCTATCCGGCAGATTGATGAAAAGATCGTTTATGACCTGACCAAAACCATGTTCGAAAACCTGCCTGAAGTGCATCAGGTGCACAGTTCTGCCAAATACATCTCGCTGGAAAATGCGCTAAAAGGCGTTTCCGTGCCCCTGCATCTGGGCGCCTATCGCTATTTCCGCGAAGTCGGCGTCAACATACCTGATTATCTGGTGCCGCCTGAAGCGGCAACCGCAGGCGATGCGTCTAAAAATACGGAGGCGTTATGAACGCTGAAAAACTGACACCCCCACCAGTGGTCGATCTGGATAAAGAAGCCGGCGCAGGCAGCCGACCGCTGGCTGGTATCGCCCTGCGACTGGCTACGCTGCTGGCGATAGCCATTTCGCTGTATGCCATTTATTCCAACGCGTTGGCCAATACCCAGGAATTCTATCGTAACACCACCTTTCTGAGTGGGATCCTGATCCTTGGCTTCATCCTGTTCCCGTTCTCCAAAAATCACGCCACCAGCGCGTTCAACCGCTGGGATTATCTGTTCATCACGCTAACGTTGGTGAGTTACGGCTATTTCTACTTTAACTATTTCGATCTGCACGTCGTGCGCAAAAGCATACCCAATACCACCGATTACCTGATGGCGGCACTGGGCATTGCGGTCTTATTCGAAGCCGCGCGGCGGACGACCGGCTATTTCATCCCCGGTCTGGCGACCTTTGCCATCGTCTATGCGCTGTTCGGGCAATATTTCATGGGCATATTCGGCCACGGCGGTTTTTCGGTGGAACGTTTGCTGTACCGGCTGTTTATGACCAGCGAAGGAATATTCGGCATTACCCTGTCCACCGCCTCAACCGCCATCGTGGTATTTATCCTGTTCGGCGCATTTCTCAGCGTCAGCGGCGCCACCCAGCTGTTTAACGATCTGGCACTGGCGATGGCCGGACGTCGCCGCGGCGGCCCGGCGCAGGTGGCGGTGATCTCATCGGCGCTGACCGGTTCGCTGAGCGGTAGCGCAGTGGCCAACGTCGCCACTACCGGCACTTTCACCATCCCCCTGATGAAAAGCATCGGTCTGTCACCGCGTTTCGCCGGCGCGGTTGAAGCCACCGCGTCGACCGGTGGCATGATCATGCCGCCGATTATGGGCGCAGCCGCGTTCATCATGGCCGGTTTCCTTGGCATCTCTTATACCACCATCGTGATTGCAGCCATCGTGCCGGCGTTGCTGTACTACGCGGCGCTGATCATGGCCATCGATCTGGAAGCGAAAAAACAGGGCCTGAAAGGCCTCAGCAAAGAGCATATTCCGCAGGTCAAAGCGGTGCTGAAGGCGCGCGGATTGCTGCTGCTGCCGCTGGTGATCGTCATCGGCACCCTGCTGATGGGTAAAACGCCGATTTATGCCGGCTTCCTGGGCATTGTTTCCATTATTGTCGCCAGTTGGATCACGCCGGACAGCACGGTGCGCATGACGCCGAAGAAAATCGCCGAAGCGCTGAACGAAGCGGCACGCGGTTCGATTCAGGTGACCATCGCCTGCGCCGCCATTGGCGTTATCATCTGCGTGGTGACCATGACCGGTATCGGTTCTACGCTGGCGTTCAATATCGTTTCAATGACCAATAACACCTTGTGGATGATACTGCTGGTGGTCATGCTGGTATGCATCGTGCTGAGCATGGGGCTACCCTCAACCGCGCTGTATATCGTGGTGGCGGTTACCGTGTCGCCGATCCTGATCAAGGCCGGAGTGATGCCGCTGGCGGCACACTTCTTCGTGTTCTGGTTTGGCGCGCTGTCGAACATTACCCCGCCGGTGGCGCTGGCAAGCTATACCGCAGCCAGCATCGCCCGCGCCGATCCGATGCAAACCTCGTGGGATGCGGTGCGGCTGGCGCTGCCGGGCTTTATCATTCCGTTCATTCTGGTTTACAACCCGGCGCTGCTGATGCAGGGCGAGGATGTGGGCGTCTTTTCCATCATTCACATGATCGTCACCGCGCTGGTTGGCATTTATGCGCTGTCAATTGCCAGCGCCAACTTCTGGCTGATGAAAACCCATTGGCTGGAACGGCTGCTGTTTATCATTGCCGCCATCATGCTGATCAAGCCCGGCCTGTTGACCGACCTGGCCGGTGCAGCACTGATCGTCAGCGCTGGCGTGATGCACCTGCTGCGTTATAAACAACGTGCCCCGCTGGCCGCCAATCTACCGGAGAGCAATGAATGATTCACAAGGTTACCCGCCAGAAAGCATCGCATCAGGTTTTGGCTCAGTTAAAAGCCGGTATTAGTGACGGTACTTTTCCGGTGGGCGAAAAATTGCCCTCGGAAAATATCCTGGCTGACGCCTTTGGCGTCAGTCGGGTGCCGGTACGCGAAGCCCTCGGCGTGCTGGAAGTCAGCGGCATTATCTCCTCACGCCAGGGCGGTGGGCATCGGGTTGAGCAGCATTCGCTGCTGAGCAAGTACGAACCGTTAATGATGGAGATAGCCAACCGCGACGAAGTCGAAGCGCTGCTGGAAATGCGGGAAGTCATCGAGCAACAGGCGGCCGGCATGGCCGCCGAGCGTCGCAGCGCAGAGGAATTGCAGGCCATCGAACAGGCATTTACCGCGTTTCGTGACGCCACGCTGCACGAAGAGCAGATCGGTTACCAGCAGGACTATCTGTTTCACCGCGCCATCATGCAGGCGTCACATAATCCGTTTTTCGTGCAGATACTCGACAACATGCATGAACTGTATCTGGGCGTGCTGGTTTATTCACTCAGCAAAAACCGTGGTCGCCTGGCGGAACGGCAACGGGTCATCGAGGAGCATCACCAGGTGTTGTTGGCGATCAAGGCCGGCGATCCGGCTGCGGCCATTCGCTGCATGCAACGTCACCTGAGCAACGTACGCGGCAAACTGCGCCGACTTGAAAATGAGAATATGGAATAAATCATGTATGACGTTATCGTGATTGGCGCCGGTCTGGTTGGGCTCGGCGTGGCCAATGCGCTGCAGGAAAGCAACCCGCAGCGGCGCATTCTGATTATTGACAAAGAAGCCGGCCCGGCAGCGCATCAAAGCGGCCACAACAGTAATGTAGTGCACTCCGGTATTTACTATACCCCAGGCAGCCTGAAGGCTCGGTTGGCTAAACAGGGCAATAAAACCCTGTTCGACTTCTGTCGCCAACACGACCTGTATCACGACCAGTGTGGCAAAGTGATTGTCGCCACCCAGTTGAACGAACTGGATGCACTGGAAAACATTTATCGGCGCGGACTGGAAAACGGCCTGGCGGTATCACGCCTGAGTCAGGCGGAACTCAAGCAGCGCGAGCCATACGTTAACGGCTTGGAAGCGCTGCTGGTGCCCGACGCTGGCATCGTCAACTATGCACAGGTGGCCGCCAAACTGGCGGAAATCATCCAGCAGCGCGGCGCAGAGATCGTCTACCGCCAGCGGGTCGAGGCCATCGAGGAATACAGCGACAGGGTCGAGGTGCGCACACCGAACGCCAGCTACCAAGGGAAATGGCTGGTAAACTGCGCCGGTTTGTTCAGCGACCGCATCGCCAAACTGGCGGGCTACCACACCGGTATGAAAATCGTGCCGTTTCGCGGCGAGTATTACGTGTTGAACAGCGACAAAAACCACCTGGTCAACCATCTGGTGTATCCGGTGCCCAACCCGGACTTTCCGTTCCTCGGAGTGCACTTTACCCGCATGTATAACGGCAAACGTGATGTTGGCCCCAATGCGGTACTGGCGTTCAAACGCGAAGGTTATCGCAAACGTGACATCAATCTGAAAGACCTGGCTGAGGTGTTGAGCTACCGCGGCTTTTGGAAGATTGCCGGCAATTATCTCGGCGAGGGGGTGGCGGAGATCCGCCGCTCGCTGTCGCGCCGGCTGTTTACCGAAAACGCGCAGCGCCTGATTCCGGCGTTGCAGGCAAGTGACCTGCGCCCCGGGCCGGCCGGCGTACGCGCCCAGGCGCTGACCGTCGACGGCAAGTTGGTGGATGACTTCCATTTTGTCAAAGGCAGTCGTTCGCTGCATGTGTGCAACGCCCCCTCCCCGGCGGCAACCGCGTCGCTGGAGATCGGCCGCGAAATCGTGCGCCAGCACCTGTCGGCACTGTAACGGCGAACGGCATCGCCGAAGCCACCGCCATGCAATGCCATTCGCCGCTGCCGAATGGCATTTTCATCGTCAACGTTTATCCGCGGCCGTCATTACTTCACCACGTACTGCTGCCGATTGGCCGGGGTCACCAGTTCAAACGGGATCCAGTAATAAGGCTCCGGTTTCTCGCCCTTGATCATACGCTGCGCTACCGCCACCGCCGCCTTACCCTGGCCGATGGCGTCCTGGAACACCGTCACCTGCATTTTGCCGGACGCCATGGCTTGCAGACCGTCCGGGGTGGCATCGATGCCGCCAATCAACAGCTTGGCGTCCTTTTTACCGGCCTGCTGCAGCGCCATAATGGCGCCAATGGCCATTTCATCATTATTGGCCGCCACGATGTCGATCGACTCGCCGTTGGTTAGCCAGTTCATCATCAGATCCATACCTTCGCTGCGTGAATAGTTGGCGCTCTGTTTCTGCACGATTTTCATCTTTGGATACTTGGCCACCACCCGCTCGACGTCGCGAGTGCGTTGTAGCGCGCCGGCATCCGTCAGGTTGCCGATCATCACCGCCACATTGCCCTGGTAATTGGCCAATCGCGCCAGTTCCTCCATCTGCAAGGTGCCGGACTCTTTTTCATCCGAGCCGACAAACACCACACCGGGCGGTAACTGGCTGTCACCGGGAGTACGGTTGACATACACCAAGGGTATTGCCGCACGCGTCACCATTTTGCTGATCGCCGGGGTGCTGGCAGAATTGACCGGATCGACGATAATCGCATCAACGCCGGCGCTGATGAAGTTCTGCACCTGATCGGTCTGACGCCCGACGTCACCGCGCGCGTCTTCGAATTGCACGGTGATACCGCGCGCCTTGGCCTCTTTATCAATCGAATGGCGAATAATAGTCAGGAAATTCTGGTCAAAATAGGCCATCGAAACGCCGATGGTTTCCGCCAGCAGCGGCGTAGAACAGCCCAATGCGGCAACCAGCAACAGGGTTTGCAATGATTTCATGATGGTTTCCCCACGCTAAAAAAAACCGCCGGCCAGACGGCATCGGCGGAAATTCACGGCAAAATCAGCTTTTCTTGCGATTACGGCGCATATCGATCGCCACTGCGGCAACGATAATGATGCCCTTGATAATGTCCTGGATGTAGGAGTCGACGCCGATAAAGGTGAAACCGCTCTTGATCAGCCCCAGGATCACCGCGCCAATCAGCGTGCCGGTGATCCGGCCGACGCCGCCCATCAGGCTGCTGCCACCGATAACCGCCGCGGCGATGGCGTCCAGTTCGTAAGACATCCCCATGCTCGACTGGCCGCTGCTGACACGCGCCGCCAATACCACGCCCGCCAATCCCGCCAGGCCACCGGCAATGGTATAGACGATCACCAGGTATTTATTGACGTTGATGCCGGACACTTTTGCCGACACCATGTTGCCGCCAATGGCATAGACATATTTACCGTAGCGGGTGTGCTTGAGCGCAATGTGGAACACCGCCGCAATCACCAGAAAGATAATCACCGGCATCGCGCCCTGACCGATGGCGGTAAAATCATCCGACAGGAAACTGATCGGATTGCCTTTGGTGTAATACTGTGCCAGGCCGCGTGCCGATACCATCATGCCCAGGGTGGCAATAAATGGCGGGATACCGGTGCGCGTAATCAAGAAGCCGTTGATAAACCCGCACAGTATGCCAATGCCGATCCCGGCACCGATCGGCACCGCCGCCGGCAAGTCCAGCAGCCCGGGATACATTGGCGAAATACTGTCGGCGGTTTGCGCCAGGCTGGCGGCCACCACCGCGCTCAGTGCGATCAGCGAACCGGAAGACAGATCGATGCCGGTAGTAATAATTACCTGAGTGACGCCAACGGCGATAATGCCGATGATAGCCACCTGCAACACGATCAGCAGCAGGCGGCTCGGGTTCATCAGAAACGACTGATCGCGGATATACCAGCCAAGCAGTTCAAAGATCAATGCAATGCCCAGCATGACGATGAAAATTCCCACGTCTTTGGGCATCTTGCCACTCAGGCTGGAAAACAGCGAGCCTTTGCGCGCCTGCTCGCCGCTGAGCGTCTTTTCAATTTTTACGTTACTCATTGGGTTCACCTTTGCGTTATTCAGAGGCCAGCGCCATGATTTTTTCCTGATCGGCGTCGTCTTTATCCAGAATGCCGGTGATGCGCCCACCGTGCATCACCATTACCCGGTCGCTCATTCCGAGAATTTCCGGTAATTCCGAGGACACTAAAATGATGGCCACACCACGGTTGGCCAGTTCGCTAATCAAACGGTAGATCTCCGCCTTGGCGCCGACATCTATGCCGCGCGTTGGCTCATCGAGGATCAATATTTTTGGTTGTGCCAGCAGCCAGCGGGCAATTAATACTTTTTGCTGATTGCCGCCGCTAAGATTATTAATAATCTGATCCATGGTTGGCGTTTTGATATTCAGCTTTTTGATTTGCTCCATACAGTCCTTGGCCATTTGCACATGACTGACGAAACCGTTTTTGCCGATGTAATTGGTGAGATTGACAATGCTCATGTTCTCCACCACCGACAACACCAGGAACAAACCGGATTTCTTGCGATCTTCGGTTAAAAAAGCCAGACCATGCTCAATCGCTCTGGAGGGGGAGTCGACCCGCACCGGCAGACCTTCGACATAGATTTCACCGCCATCAGCCGGGTGCATGCCGAACAGGCTTTCCATCACCTCACTGCGTCCGGCGCCCACCAGCCCGGCGACCCCGAGAATTTCACCGCGTTTTACGCTGAATGAAATGTCATCAAACCAGCCCTCGCGACGCAACCCGGCGACGCGCAGCACTTCCTCGCCGATATTGTTATTGAACTTGGGAAACATCTGCGTCAGTTCACGCCCGACCATCATGGTGATCAACGACTGTTTGGTCAGGTTGCTGGTGTTGTCGCTGGCGATAAACTTGCCGTCGCGGAAAATACTCACCTCATCGGTAATGGAAAATATTTCATCCATTTTATGGCTGATATAAATAATACCTTTACCCTGGTCACGCAGTTCACGAATAATGGCGAACAGGTGGCCCACCTCGCCTTCGGTCAATGCCGATGTGGGTTCGTCCATAATCAGCACGTCGGCGTTGTAAGACACCGCCTTGGCAATTTCTACCATTTGCTGGCTGGCGATACTTAATTCCCCGACCATCATGCCCGGTTGCAATTTTATATTGAGTCGCGTTAACAAGGCCTGGGTTTGTTTATTCAGTTCATCGTGATTAACGAACCCCAGCCGGGCCGGTTCACGCCCCAACCAGATATTTTCCGCGACCGTCATATGCGGTACCAGATTCAACTCCTGGTGTATCATCGAAATACCGGCATGCAACGCTTCGAGCGTATCGCCGAAGCTCACCGGCTGGCCTTTGATTTTTATCGAGCCCTGATCCGGGTGGTAGATGCCTATCAGGCATTTCATCAGGGTTGACTTGCCGGCGCCGTTTTCCCCCATCAAGGCGTGTACGCTGCCCGGCCTGATTTTAATCGACACGTTATCCAGCGCTTTGACGCCGGGGAACTGCTTGCTGATGCCTTCGGCCTCAAGAACATAGGGATACATACTGATAACCTCCGCTGCCGTCCTGCGGCCTGACGCCGGCGTATGCACGACGTCAGGCGAGCGATGACGCTGTGTTTACTTTTTGTTCTTATCGGCAAACTGCTGATAGTTATCCTTGGTAATCAACTGGTAAGGGATCAGCACGCTGCTGTCGACCTTTTCCCCCTTCACCAACTGAATCGCCGTCTGTACCGCACCTTCTCCTTGCCCCTTGGCATCCTGGAACACGCTGACGCTCAAATCGCCCTTTTTGATGAACTCCAGCGCGTCCGGCGTACCGTCAATGCCCGCCACCAGCACCCCGCTTTTCTTCGATTGTTTCAGCGCCAGGATCGCGCCAATCGCCATTTCATCGTTATTGGAGGCGATGGCATCGATTTGCTGGCCGGACAGGATCCAGTCGGTGGTGACGTCAACCGCTTCCTTGCGGAAGAACTTGGCGGTTTGCTTGTCGATAATCTTGATATCCGGATATTTGGCTGCAACCTCTTCCACTCCACGGGTACGGTCACGCGTCGCCTCGCTGGACAACTCGCCCATCAGGATCATCACGTTGCCTTTGCCGTTCATCAGCTTAGCCAGCTCTTCCATTTGCAGTTTGCCAGCCAGCTTGGAATCTGAACCGACGTAAGCCATGCCGGCCGGCAACGTCACTTCCGGTCGACGGTTAACAAACACCAGCGGGATCTTGGCGTTTTCCGCCAGCTTGATCATCGGCTTGACACCCTGGGTATCGACCGGGTTAAGGATGATGGCATCCACGCCCTGGCTGACGAAGTTTTCAACCTGTTGTACCTGTTGCGCGATATCCCCTTTGGCGTCTTCGAACTGGCCGCTGACGTTGCCGTCCTGTTTCATTTTGTTCTGCATCGACTGGCGGAGGATAGTGAGGAAGTTGTCATCAAAGTAAGCCATGGAAACGCCGATTTTTATGTCCTTGGCCAGCGCACTGGCCGGCAACATGCACACTAACAGCGACGAGACGATCAGTTTCTTCAGCTTCATGTTCTGTACCCTTTAATCGTTAGAATGAAGAGGCCTGTTGATTTGACAGCTAATGAAAAATATTTTTTACATTCAAACAACAATCCGTCCGGTGTTATTCCTTTGAAACCACTGAATTACTGTTTTTCGGACAGTATTTCTGGGTGTTAAAAAGATTGATCAAAGTCTCAAAATAGAGATAAAACAACGCATTGAAATAAACCCTTGCTTTGCAATCCAAATGCGCATGGCAATTATTAAATGTTTATTTCAAAATTTAGATTATTGAAACTTTTACATCCAAACAAGCGGAACATGCATTTTGGAATGACGGATTAACAGAAACATGACACGGATCTAACAAATGGCGAAAAATACGCCAAAACACCGGCGCGTTTCGTGCGGCGTTTCGCCTTGTTGCCCCGCCCATCGTCGCTAATACTGTTAGGGTAACTTTCTGACGGGAGCGACGGCATGCACAACAGCGCCAAAGTACGGATGAACCGATTGTTTAACCACGGCAAATGCCTGGACGTGGCCATCGATCACGGCATCGCCAATGAGCCGGATTTTCTGCACGGGCTGGAAGATATCGAACGGGTGATGCACAACCTTATCGATGCGCACCCGGACGCCATCCAGGTCAATTATGGTCAGGCCGACCTGCTGCAACGAAGCACGCAACGCGACAAACCTGCGCTGGTGATGCGCACCGACGTCGGCAATGCCTACAATGCCGAGCGTCATCGCGAAATGTGGGCGCTGCTGCATAATCCGCAGGCGCCGATCCTCGGAGCATTGCAGATGGACGCCGCCGCGGTGGTGGTGAATCTGTATATGATCCCGAACGAACCCGGTATTTTTCGTCAGTGCGTGGATAACATCGGTCGCTTGCGCCACGCCTGCGATAAATACGCCATGCCGTTGATGATTGAGCCGCTGGTGATGGCACCAGCCGGACAAGGCGTGGCCTACGGTTCGTTGGGAGACGTGGAAAAAATGGTGCCGCTGGTGCGGCTGGCGCGTGAGCTGGGTGCGGATATCATCAAGGCCGATCCCACCGAACATATTGACGATTTCCACCGTATCGTAGAAGCCGCACGCTGCCCGACCCTGGTACGCGGCGGCGGCAAAGGTGAACTTGGCGCCGTGCTGGAAAAATCAGCCGCGCTGATGGCGCAAGGTGCCAGCGGTATGGTGTATGGGCGTAACGTTTATCAGCATGCCAATCCGTCACGGGTGGTCAGCGCATTGATGGCAATTATTCATGCTGGCGCCAGCGGCGAACAGGCGCTGGCGATTTATCAGCAGGAGTAAACCGGGCTTTTGTAACTAAAGTAAGCCGCAAAACCGGCGGCGGCCTGTGGTAATCTGCTGCCGGTGCCCCACCCCCGAGTTCCTCGTTCGACTAGCGCGTCACCCTAACACCATCCGGAGAACCCTCATGCCCAGACAACGGCTGCCGCTGAAGCTCAGCACTTCGCTTATCCTGATGGTTTCCGCCATCATCGCCTCGGTGTTGCTGGTGGTTTACGCGCTATTTTTCGTGCAGATGAACCACGAGGGGCAGGATCAGCTGCGGCAAAAAGCCATGGCGATTGCCGAGACGCTGGCACTGTCAAACACGGTGATCGACGGTTTGCAGCAGCAAGATCGCAGCGGGGTGATCCAGCACTTTGCCGAACGGGTACGCAGTAAAAACGAACTGCTGTTCGTGGTGGTGCTGGATATGAAAGGTATTCGTTATTCCCATCCCAAGCCGTGGCTGATCGGTAAACATTTTATCGGCACCGATCTGGCGCCGGCATTGCTGGGCAAAACGAACAGCGCGATTAATCGCGGCGCGCTGGCACCTGCGCTGCGAGTGTTTGTGCCAGTGTACGATGCGCAACGGCAACAGATCGGCGTCGTCGCGCTGGGTATAGCACTGGATACCGTGCAACGGGTAATTGGCGAAAGCCGCTGGATTATTTACTGGACGCTGGCCTTTGCCGCGCTGGTCGGCACGCTGGGAACCTTCTTCCTGGTGAAGGCGCTCAAACGTATCATGCTCGGCTTTGAGCCTTATGAAATTTCCAACCTGTTTGAACAGCGCAACGCCATGCTGCAATCGATCAAGGAAGGAGTGATCGCCGTTGACCACCAATCACGCATTACCATCGTCAATGACGAAGCGAAGCGCCTGCTGCGGCAAAGCGGGCCATTTGAAAATCTGTTGCAGGATGCCGCCAGCAAGCATTGGCCGGCACAGCTGCATCTGGCCGACGTGCTGGCCAGCGGCAAACCGCTGCGCGACCGGCAAATTACCTTCAACGGCAGTGAACTGCTGACCAACACCGTACCGGTGATCGTCAACGGCCAGGTGATTGGCGCGATCGCTACTTTTCGTGACAAGACCGAAGTCAGCCGACTGCTGCAGCGCTTGAGCGGAATGGCGCAATATGCCGACGCGCTACGGGTACAGTCGCATGAGTTTATGAACAAACTGCACGTGATCCTGGGCATGCTGCACATGAAGGCTTACCAACAGTTGGAAAACTACGTCATCAATACCGCCAGCAACTATCAGGAAGAAATCGGCACGCTGCTGCGAATGATTAAATCCCCCGAAGTGGCCGGTTTTTTCATTGCCAAAATTAACCGCGCACACGAGGCTGGCATTGAATTGACGCTCGACGAAACCAGCATGCTGCCAGAAACCGACGATGCCGAAGCCATCCACGTGTTGATCAGCGTACTGGGCAATTTGATAGAAAATGCCTTCGATGCCATCGACGGCGCCGAAGGACATGAAATTACCCTAAGCTTTCATCATCATGATAATCACTTACACTGTATCGTCAGCGATGACGGCCCCGGTATCGATCCTGCGATCGGTACGCGGATATTCGAACAGGGATTTTCAACCAAAGGGCCAGGCCGTGGTATTGGGCTGGCGCTGATCCGCAGTCGCCTGGAAAAACTCGGCGGCAGCATTGATTTTGACTCTGAACCGGGTGAAATGACCCAGTTTTATGTACGCATTCCCTATCAGGCCAAGAGCTGAACACATGATTAACGTATTGATTGTCGATGACGACCCGATGGTGGCAGAACTCAATAAATATTACCTGAGCCAGGTAAGCGGGTTTCATTGCCAGGCCACGGTGGCCACGCTGGCGCAGGCGCGCGCGTTGCTGACTGACGCCAGCACCAGCATTGATCTGGTGCTGCTGGACATCTATATGCAGCAGGAAAACGGACTTGATTTACTGCCGGCCCTGCGTGAATTGGGCGAAAAAACCGACGTCATCATCATCTCCTCCGCCAGCGACGTCGATACGGTGCAAAAAGCGCTGCATTACGGCGTGGTGGATTACCTGATTAAACCTTTTCAATTTACCCGTTTCAAACAGGCACTGAGCAATTATCAGCAGCAATCGCAGATTTTGGCGCAGCGTGAATTCTGTGCCCAGGCGGATGTCGATAATCTGCTGCGCCGCCAACCAGGCAGCGTTGAAAGCAAGAAATTGCCGAAGGGGTTGACCAACATCACCCTCAGCACGGTATGTGAATGGATCGATCAACAGCACGACGGCGAGTTTTCCACCGACAACCTGGCCAATGCCATTGGCATCTCACGGGTTTCATGCCGCAAGTATCTGATTTATCTAGCAGAAAGTGGCATCCTTGCTACACGTATTCTCTACGGTACCACCGGACGTCCGGTGTATTTATATCAGCTTAAAGCGGATGCCCGCGCGCTGCTGCAAGCCTATTGTCGTTAGTTGCTTTCCCGGTCGGCAAAGCGTCTTCTTTGCCGACACCTGCCCCCCCACCATCACGGGTAACCCTGCCCAAAGGCGATATTCCCAGCCATAAGTAGCGTCATGGCAACAAACTCCAGAACTTATGACCATTTAATTTTTTTGTCATAATTAATTAGTTTTTTAACACTAATAACTGCATGTATATAGAAGTAATCCTAAAAAAATCACTCATCGGACAAGTCTCAAATCAATATATTTTGTTGATTTAAATAAACTAAATTTAAAAATGCTTTATTACCCTCTATGTGTGCGTGGTTTTGATACTTAATTAAACTTTGATTATAACCGTGATCAGGTTCTAACTTTATTGGCGAAGGATGAACCTCTTGGGCTGGGAAGCACACTCTGTAACTTCAACAATCTGGCAAGATTTCAGGAGTAAATATGGCTAATAATATCGTGAAAGACGTAGTGGGCAGCGTGAGCGATTTTGTCGATTCCACCGTAGACAGCGGCACTGAAGCAATCGGCGGCGTCGTTGACGCAGTGACTTCCGGTACCGGCGGCTTTTGGGGTGTATTGACCGGCATTGCGGGCAGCGTCGGCGATCTGGCTGGCGATCTGGCCAAGTCGGTACTGGGCCTGGTCAGTGATATTAGCGGCACCGTTGGCGATCTGGCCGGTAACGTCACCGATTTTGTCACCGGCGTACTGGACAAAATCGGCGACGTAACCGATGTCGTTGACCATGTCACCGATAGCGCAACCGACACCGTGACCGACGCCACCGATGCGTTGATCGCAGCCCTGCAACATACCGGCGGCGACACTCAGGCAGCCGCAGCACCCGTGGCGGTGGAAGTCAACGGCGTTGCCGGCGCTGCCGATGCTGCAGTACACCACGTTGCTTAATGCCAATTAAATAATACCTCCCTGCTAGCCTGGCTAGCAGTAATAAAACTATTGGATAGCAACAGAATATCTTCGCCAGGGATTCGCTTTGCCATGTTTGTTAGTCAGCGTTATTTACTGTGTTTTTATGGGGGTGGGAAATGAAACCGGAAACAGAAATTGTTCGCGTCGGTGAATGGCAGGTTTACGTAGAGCGTTATATTTACCCTGGCGTAACCGAGTCGGTAATCTGCGTCAACGGCGCATTATCGACAACGCTAGCCTTTCGTAACTGCGTAAAGAACTTTAAGAACCGCGTCAACGTTATCTTGTTTGACTTGCCGTTCATCGGTAAATCAAGACCGCATAACCGACTGAGCCGTCCTTTGCCAAAAAGCGAAGAGGTGGTGATCTTGCACACCCTGATCGAACAATATCAGCCATCGTATATTCTTTCGGTCTCCTGGGGTGGCCTGGCCGCGCTGATGGCGCTGTCAGCACGCCCTTCGTCAATCCGCAAAGCGGTCGTCGCTTCTTTCTCAACCCGCATTACGCCAGCAATGCAGAATTATATCGAGCGAGCCAAAATGCTCCTTGATGAAGGACGCAATCACGACGTCGCCACCTTGCTCAATGACGAAGTCGGCAAATATTTGCCTGGTTTGCTCAAGCAAGCCAACCATGAACATATCAAAAACCTCGATCATGAAACCTATCGTCAGGCCAGTTTCCATATAGGGCAAATTTCCTCATTGCGTCATGAAGATTACGTTGAAATTTTCCGTAAGATAGAAACACCGATCATGTTTGTTAATGGCGAACGCGATGAATACACCACCGCGCAGGATATTCGCGAAATCGGCAATTATATTCGCGATTGCGACTTTATTACCGTGCCAGAAGCCGGCCACTTCCTTGATATGGAAAGCCGCCCGGCGGCACAATGCGTCAGCAACGTGCTGAACGACTATTTCTTTGTAGAAAAAGCGCTGGCCTCCTGACGTCAGTCCCCCATACCACTCGCCGGTCGCCCCCGCGGCCGGCTGTTTGCCCCACTCCCCGGCTCCATACGTCATTCCCGCTATACTTGGCATGTCCGTGCGCGTTACAGCATGGATTTCACGCCTATTCACTATGGAGAGCAAAATGAACAAGCCAAATATCGTATTGGTTCATGGGGCCTGGGGCGACGGCTCGCATTGGCGTCAGGTGATTGCCAAACTGCAGGCCAAAGGCTATCCGGTGATTGCAGTGCAAAATCCGCTGACGTCATTGGAAGACGATATCCGGCGCACCGTGCAAGTGGCCGGCGATCTGAAAGGCCCAACACTGCTGGTCGGACATTCCTACGGCGGCATGGTGATCACCGGGGCCGGCAATGTGGAGAACGTGATTGGGCTGGTATACATCGCCGCCTTTGCGCCAGACGAAGGCGAAGACCCGGCCGGATTGTTCGCTCTGCGCGAGCCGCCATCGGGCGCGGCGGCAATTCACCCCGATGGTCATGGTTTCCTGTGGCTGGATAACGCGCTGTACCATGAAGCCTTTTGCCAGGATCTGGACAAACAGGAATCCGCAATTTTGGCCGCAACGCAAAAACCAATCGCCGCACGCTGCTTTACCGATCAATCCGGCCCCGCCGCGTGGAAAAACAAACCCAGCTGGTATCAGATTTCTACCCAGGATCGCATGATCCCGCCGGAGACCCAGCGCTGGTTTGCCGAACGCATGCAACCGAAGAAAACCCTGGTGCTGGACGCCAGCCATGCCTCATTGGCCAGCCACGCCGATGACATCGTGACGCTGATTGACGAAGCCGCCAATTATTGATCGCCATGCTGCAAGAAGGCTGCGCGACGGGCAAGCAACGCTAAGCTCTGCCACCGCTTTCTTGCAGCAGCCAGTGTTCAAACGCTTTCATCGCCGGCGTTATCGCGCGCGACTTCAGGCTGGTGAGCCAATAAGCGCCAAGATTTACTTCAATGTCAAACGGACGCACCAGCCGTGCCTCCCGCAACGCCTGGCCAAACATCGCCGCCGGTGCCAACGCCACGCCGCCGCCGTTTATCGCGGCTTCCACCATTAACTGCGACGAATCAAACACCGGGCCATTGATGCGCCAAGGTGTCACTCCTGCCACCGCCAGCCAACGGTCCCATTCATCGCGGCGGTAAGAACGTAGCAAGCGCTGATGACGCAACGATGCCGGCGTGGTGAGCCGTGCTGCCAACTGCGGTGGGCACAACGCCGTTAGCGGCGCGTCCAGCAGTTTGACGCTGCGCGTGGCAGGCCAGGCGCCGTCGCCGAAACAGATGGCGAAATCCAGCCCTTCTGCTGCCAGATTGATCACATTGTTGTGGGTCATCACCCGTAAATCGATAAACGGATACTTGCGCTGGAATTCGCCCAGACGCGGCATCAGCCAACCGACAGCAAAGGTTCCCACCGCCGCCACCGTCAATACTTCGTGAAAATGCCCGCCGTCAAACTGCTGCAACACCGATTCAATACGATCAAACGACTCGGTCAGCACCGGCAGTAAGGCCAGCCCTTCGTCGGTGAGATCCAGCCCGCGTGGTAGTCGCTTGAACAGCTGAATATTTAACCGCTCCTCCAGCATGCGTACCTGCTGACTGACCGCCGCCTGCGTGACGTTCAGTTCGCGCGCTGCACGGGTAAAATTAAGGTGGCGAGCGGAAGATTCAAACGCCCGCAGCGCGTTGAGGGGTAACCAGTCACGCATTGATTTCAGCCATTAGTTTTTCTTTATGCTCGATGAAAAATTTATCGATTGTCAGTACAAGTATAATAACGATAAATTGCGCATCTGAATTGTATGAAAGCAAAAAAACCGCCGCATGAGGTTAAGTTCAGGGATGATGATATTTTCGCTCGTGCCCTCATCCCCTAATAAAACTGTTGTCAAATTCCATAATTACCCCTAACGATGCTAACCGGATGAGATATGTATGTTAATTAAACGCCTGGCTTTACTTTCGCTGTGCCTGACTACGCTGCCCGCTTTTGCTGATGCCAGCGACACTCAGGCAGTCGACCAAATCGTGCAGCCCTTGATGCAAAAATATGCCGTGCCGGGAATGGCGATCGCCGTATCGGTTGACGGCAAAACGCATTTTTATAACTATGGCGTAGCCTCAAAACAGAACAAGCAGCCCATTACCAACCAGACGCTATTCGAGATCGGCTCATTGAGCAAGACGTTCACCGCCACGCTGGCGGCCTATGCGCAAAACGCCGGCAAATTCACGCTGGCCGATCCCGCCAGCCGCTATTTGCCACAGCTACGCGGCAGCGCATTTGATCGGGTGACATTGCAAAATTTGGCGACCCACACCTCCGGCCTGCCGCTGTTTGTTCCGGACAACGTCACCAATACTGCACAGCTGATGGATTATTACAAAAACTGGACGCCGACGCAGACGGTAGGCAGTTACCGCATCTATTCCAACCTGGGTATCGGCATGCTGGGTATGATCGCCGCCAACAGCCTCAACCAGCCGTTTGCCGATGCGATGGAGCAACGCCTGCTGGCCGGATTGGGCATGAAGCACAGCTTTGTCAACGTGCCACCGCGCGCGATGGCGGATTACGCCCAGGGTTATAACAAAGAAGACCAGCCGGTGCGCGTGACCCCCGGCCCGCTTGACGCCGAGTCATACGGCTTGAAGTCCAGCTCTGGCGATCTGATCCGCTATCTGAATGCCAACATGGGGTTGGGTAAGGTCGACCCGAGCTGGCAGCAGGCGCTTAACGACAGCCACAAAGGCTATTACCACGCCAGCGAGTTCACACAGAACATGATGTGGGAAAGTTACCCCTACCCGGTCACGCTGGAAAAACTGCTGGCAGGCAATGATGGCAAGGTGATCCTGAACGGCGTGCCGGCAAAGGCGATTACCCCACCGCAGCCGCCGGTACAGCAGGCCTGGTATAACAAAACCGGTTCCACCAACGGCTTCTCGACCTATGCGGTATTTATTCCCGCGCAGAAGATTGCGGTGGTGATGCTGGCCAACAAATCATTCCCCAACGACCAACGCGTGACCGCGGTATATAACATTGTACAAACGCTGAAAAAATAATTGCTTGGCAGCATCAGTAACAAGCCCACTGCGCTGGGCTTGTTCGCCTAGCGCTGCCTTTCGGCACGCTTAATCATGCGGTCATTCGGCGATTGCGTTTTGACCGACAAAGGGGCAACGAACTCTTTCCACTGTTTATCGGCCGACGTGTCGGCAGCAGACGCGTCATCCAGCGTATAGTTATCGTCATGGCTACCACAGCCGGCAAGCGCAATCACGCTAAGGGCAATCAATAGTGTCTTTGGCATCGCTATATCCTTATAGGCAGTAATTGGCCAAATGATAACAAATCTCGCTTACTACGCCAAAGGCCGTAGCCGGCATTATAGGATACGTTGAGACGGGGCGGAGCAACGGACAGCTTTCGCCTGGAGAACGGCACCTAAACCACAAAAGTCAGGCCAGTGCGGCTGGAAGAAATTGAGGGCTGACGTTGGTAACGTGGATAAGGAATTCACTTATAAATCAACAAGACAAAAAAAGACCGAATACGATTCCTATATTCGGTCTAGGGAAATGGCTCTTGGGAGAGAGCCGTGCGCTAAAAGTTGGCATTTAATGCAGGGCTTGTTCAGCCATGCACTTTAAGAGTAGCTTACAGCGCTATTTTTGCCAGCCATGCACACGGCAAGTGATAGTTCACCGCAGAAACCATTTCTGTGCCTGCTGCCCCCCGGGGTTAACCTATTGATAAGATGGCAGCCGCAGGCGAATCAACGGGCGCAAAGCGTTTCAGCGCGAGCACGAAAAGGCGCGACGCTCATCTTGTGACCAGGGTTGGCGGCGTCATCCAGCAATATCACCTCCAGCGGCTGTGCGCGTTGCTGGCCTGATTTCACCTGCGCCTCTGCCACATCGTTGAGTGGATACTGCATCAAGGTGCTGTTGTTGAGTACAAACAGCGCCCCGCCCTTGCGGCACTGCAATGTCACCTCTTCTTTGGTAAACGCCCACTGTTTGCCGAACTCCAGCTTGGTGACGTTTTCCAGCCCTTCCGACGCCAGCGCGCCTGTAACGCTGCTCAGCAGCATGATGCCAAGTAATGCACGTTTCATAATATGACCCTAAGGTGATGCTTTGAGGCAATTTTCCCGCAATTCGGGGGCCTGCCGCAAGCGACAATCTCAACTCGGCGCATAGGTTGCAAACAAACTGACCAGCCACAGCACCATGCCACCCAAGACAATCTCGCTCCAACAGGCCAGTAGCAAACCGCGTTGCGCCAGCTTCGGCACGCGACTCATCGCCGGCACCACCGCATAGCGGTTGGCCAGCGCGACCACCACCATCAGCGCCACCAGCGCAATTTTAAACAGCAGCAGGCGCTGATACGGCGATGCCAGATCCAGCGGCCAACCGCCAAGAATAATCAGGCTGTTGATCACGCCGGTGACGAGCACCACAATCACCGCGAGGTGCCCCCAGCGGGAGAAGCGAATCAGGGTGACAATGGCGTCCACCCGCCATTGTGGTTGTTGCAGATAACGCAGGCACAGCAAGAGCGGCAGCAGGCTGCCGAACCAATAGCCGGCTGCCAATAAATGCAGTACGTGATTGAAACGATGCAATAGCCCTAGCGCACCGTCGTGCATCGCGGCGTGGCCAATCAACGCCATGCTGGCCAGCAGCAACACACTGAGAACGCTACAGGCCGTATTGCGCCGCCTGACCGGCAGCCACAGCGCCACCAGCGCCAGCAATGCCAAACCGATATGCCAGCGCCATACATCGCCGAAGGTGGTGCCAAGCACCGCCAACCAGACATCGGGCCGGTAGGTATCTGCCCAACCGTCGCCCATCTGCCCGGCCTGCACCGCCACCATCGCCAGCGCCGAAAGCGCGGCAGTGAGCGTCGAGACGATCAACAGTGGGCGTACATCGCGGGAAAGTAATGGAGCAAGGCGCTGCGGCGACAACAAGGCGGTGAATAGGCTGATACCAAACATCAGCATCACCGCCACAAAGTGCACCAAGCGACACAGGACAAACAGAGTCGCTAATGTCATCGGTTATTTTACGGTGAAGCTGTATTGACCTTTGGTTTTGTGACCATCAACCGACACCACGTGCCAGCTGACCTGATATTTCCCGGCCGACAGCTGGCCTTCGATTGGCACGTTGAGCTGGGTGTTATTGTTGGGGTCAAGACTCAGCTTACCGGTTTTCACTTCACCGTTATCTGGCCCGGTGATTTTCACACCGCTAAAGTTGGGTTCAATGCCCTCAGAGAAACTGAGGGTCAGCGCCTGTGGCGCCGGGCTGACGGCGGCGTCTGCGGCCGGCGTTTGCACTTTCAGATGCGCATGAGCCAATGCCTGCTGCGATGACAAACCGACAAACAGCACCAACAATGTGGAAAGCAGGCGATAAGAGGAGCGAATTTTACCGATCATAACGGCGTCCTTAATGTAAATGATAAGGTAATCAGGGTCAGAACCGAGGCCATCCCTGTAACATAGCGGGACAAATGATAACCATGCCCCCGCGGCAAGTCGAGCGCATCACTGCCATTTTGCGATCGCGTAGCACGTATCGCTGGGTAACCCGGCTAAATGCAGGGTATAAAAAAACCGCGTTCTGCAAACAGAAACGCGGTTTTTGACGGGCTGACCAATCAGCCCTGGCCGTGATTGCCTTCAGCCGCCGCGCCCATTTTCTTCAGGTCTTTATCGATGAAGAACAGCGCCTTGCCACTGTTACCCACCAGAGCCAGTTTATCCAGCACCGATTTGAACAGTTTCTCTTCTTCGTGCTGTTCGGCGACATACCATTGCAGGAAGTTGAAGGTAGAGTAATCGCGGGTGGTCATTGCCACGTGCGCCAGTTCATTGATCTGACGGGTGATCAGCTGTTCGTGCTCATAGGTTTGCTGGAATACGTCGGCCAGCGATGCAAACTCAATCGGTGGCGCCGCAATGGTGCCCAGCAATGGCAGCGAACCGGTATCGCTCAGGTAATCAAACAGACGCTGCATATGCTGCATCTCTTCCTGAGAATGCTCCTTCAAAAAGGCCGCTGCACCTTCGAAGCCTTTGTCGCTGCACCATGCGCTCATTTGCAAATACAGGTTGGCAGAATAAAACTCCAGATTGAGTTGTTCATTTAACTGTTTTGCCATCTCTTGCGTCAGCATAAGTTTTCCTTTTAATTTTTGCAGGCCATTATTTAAATTTTCCGCATTATGCCCCGGGAAGAACAAAATAAAAACAGTTGATTTACATCTCAGGACAATTAATTTTTAAATACTTAAATATCAATAACATAAAATAAAAATTCTGACAGCCATGAAAATAAATATGATAACCATTTACATCTCTAGAAATAATTAAAAGCGAATCATTCTTATTTAAATTAATAAATACATTCCGGTAATCCGATGACAAGAATAACGGCAGTGTATGAATGCCGTGACTCTCCATGGTTTTCGAGGCTTGCCAAGCGCCCTGGAGTGGATTACCTTCTGCGCTGTTTGCATGCGGTAACGGTAAGGAGAACAGCGTGGGATACAATCTGGCAGAGCTTTCCAAAGATGAAATGGATAAGGTGAACGTGGATTTGGCCGCCTCTGGCGTGGCATTTAAAGAACGCTACAATATGCCGGTGATCCCTGAGGTGGTGGAACGCGAGCAGCCGGCACATTTGCGTGATTACTTCCGCGAGCGCGTGGCGCACTACCGTATGGAGTCACACAAGTTTTCTCGTCTGCCCTATGAACCGAAAATGAAATAGCGGCAAATGACGGGCGCGTTATACGCCGCCCGTTGCTTCACCGCCGGTGGCCAGGCATTACGTGCCGGCAAAGTTGTCGGTTGCCAGCATCAACTGATGCAATATGCCTGGCTCATCAAATGAGTGACCCGCTCCTTCGACAATATGCAGTTGCGCCTCTGGCCAGGCTTTGGCCAGGTCCCAGGCGTTTTGTACCTGACAGGCCATATCATAGCGCCCGTGGACAATCACCGCCGGAATATGGCGAATCAATGACACGTCGCGCAATAGCTGATCGTCACTGTCGAGGAAACCAAGATGGGTGAAATAGTGATTTTCGATGCGTGCAAATGCCAACGCGAAATCGTCCTCGCCAAACGACGCGGATTCTTTGCTTGGCAGCAGAGTAACGGTTTCCCCTTCCCATACGCTCCACAGCTTGGCGGCTTCCAGCTGCACCTCAGGATCCGATGAGGTCAACCGTTGACGGTAGGCGGCGATCACGTCCTTGCGCTCTTCCTCGGACAAGATCGACAGCACTCGCTCCCATTTTTCCGGGAAGAAACGTGACGCCCCGTCCTGGTAGTACCACAGCAGCTCTTGGCGACGCAGCGTGAAGATGCCGCGCAGCACCATTTCGCTGACGCGCTGCGGATGCCGTTGAGCATAGGCCAGCGCCAGGGTTGAGCCCCATGAACCGCCGAACACCAGCCACTGCTCCACGCCGGCCATTTCACGCAGACGCTCGATATCGGCCACCAGGTGCCAGGTGGTGTTGTTGTCCAGGCTAGCATGAGGACGGGAACGGCCGCAGCCACGCTGATCGAACAACAGCACTTTATAACGTTGCGGATCGAACAGCTGACGATGATGGGGAGAAATGCCACCACCCGGGCCGCCGTGGATAAACACTGCCGGCTTGCCGTTGGGATTACCGCTTAATTCCCAGTAGATCCGGTGGCCATCCCCAGTATCCAGCCAACCGCTGTCATACGCTGCCAACGGTGGGTACAAACCTCGTAATTGTTCCATGGCGCTTCCGTCTCTTGGTGAGTTATGACTCCATCAAAGCCCAAGCGCTGCATCAGGTCAACGGCAAAACCCGAAAACTCCCACCGTTACCGGGTCCGGCGCGTTCGATTGCTTAAAATCAATACGACTTGCTTTACTTTACGCCACTGAGTGACGCTCAGACGCGGTAAAAGGTGATTGGCAGCGCTGCTGGCTGCCGTTAAGCTAGTGGGGATAATTTCGCGAGGACAGCATGACGTTACGAGTAATAGATACCGAAACCTGCGGGTTGGACGGCGGTATTGTCGAGGTGGCCTCGATAGATATCATCGATGGCCAGCTCGCCAATCCGATGAGCGATCTGGTGTGCCCAGACCGGCCGATCGGCATCGAAGCGATGGCGATTCACCATATCACCGAAGCGATGGTGGAAGACAAGCCACGTATCGCCGTCGCTATCGGCCGTTATATGGGGAGCGAATATTACGTGGCGCATAATGCCGCCTTCGATCGCGGCGTTTTGCCGGAAATGAACGGCCGCTGGATCTGTACCGTCAAGCTGGCGCGTGCGCTCTACCCCGGTATCAAATACGGTAATCAATATTTGCGTTATGCACTGAATCTCGAGGTACAGCTGCCGCAGGACACCACGCTGTATCCGCATCGCGCACTGTATGACTGCTACGTCACCGCCGCACTGTTGCAGCGCATCATCAAGGACTCAGGCTGGTCAGCGGAAGAAATGGCCAACATTACCGAACAGCCGGTGCTGTTAAAAACCTTCAAGTTCGGTAAGTATCGCGGCCAGCCGATCGATCGCATCGCCCAGGAAGATCCTGGCTATCTGCGCTGGATGCTGAAGTCGATTACCGACCTCAGTCCAGACATGAAGCACACGCTGAAGTACTATCTGGTAGGATAACTATGCGGGCAACCCTTGCTGCCCGCATTGACGTTACTCCGCCAGCGACAGGATAAAAGCATACTCCAGCGCAATGTCTTCGTAGGCTTTGAAACGGCCGGATTTCCCACCATGCCCGGAATCCATATCGGTGTGCAGCAATAGCTGGCGGTCATCGGTTTTCAGATCGCGCAGTTTTGCCACCCACTTGGCCGGCTCCCAATACTGCACCTGTGAATCATGCAAACCGGTGGTGACCAGCATATGCGGGTAATCCTGCGCGCTGACGCGATCGTAGGGGCTGTACTGTTTAATGTAATCGTAATACGGCTTTTGGTTGGGGTTGCCCCATTCGTCGTATTCACCGGTGGTCAGTGGAATGGATTCATCAAGCATGGTGGTCACCACGTCGACGAAGGGAACCTGCGCCACGATACCATGGTATAGCGTCGGTGCCTGATTGATCACCGCGCCCATCAGCAGACCACCGGCGCTGCCGCCCATGGCAAATACCCGCTTGGCATCACCATAACCCTGCTCTATCAGGCTGTGGGTGACGTCAATAAAATCATTGAAGGTGTTCTGCTTGTTGAACAGCTTGCCATCTTCATACCACAGTTGCCCCAATTCACCGCCGCCGCGAATGTGCGCCAGCGCAAAGACAAAACCGCGATCCAGCAGGCTCAGGCGACTGCCGCTGAACGCCGGATCCATGCTGCTGCCGTACGAGCCGTAGCCGTAAACCAGCAGCGGATTGCCAGCACGGGCAAATTTGTCAGCGCGATACACCAGCGATACAGGCACCTCAACCCCGTCACGCGCCGTTACCCACACCCGCTCGCTGCGGTAATTTTCCGGCGTGAAGTTCTTCACTTCCTGCTGTTTGAGCATCACCCGTTCGCCGCTGTCGAGATCCAGTTGATACAAGGTCGTCGGCGTGGTCATCGACGAATAGCCATAGCGCAGCAGCGCGGTTTCCGGCTCCGGATTATAAGCCAGCCAGGTGACATAAGTGGGATCGTCGAACGCAATGCGTTTTTCTTCGCCGCTGTTCCAATGAATCTGTCGCAGTTGGGTCAAGCCAGCCGCTCGCTCCTCCACCACCAGCCAGTCGCGGAACAGGTTAAAGCCCTCCAGCATCACCTCGCTGCGCGGCGCGATCAGCGTTTGCCACTGCGCTTCGTCGGGCTGGATGCTTTGATACAGGCCGAAGTTCTTGCCGTCCTTATTGGAACGAATATAGAAATGCTGGTGATAGTGATCGAGACCGTATTCATGATCCTTGCGACGCGGGACAAACAGCTGCGGCATCGTTTCGGCGCTGTCGGCGTCCAGCAGCAGAATCTCTGATGTGGTAGTACTGCTGAGGTGGATCAGGATATAGCGTTCGGAAGTGGTCTTTTCCAGGCTGACGTAGAAAGTGTCGTCGGTTTCTTCGTAAACCAGCACGTCCAGCAACGGGTCGCTGCCGATCACATGGCGGTAAACCTGATATGGCAGCAGCGTCTTGGCATGCTTGCGTACGTAATAGACGCTGGCAGAATCGTTGGCCCATTCAAAGCTGCCAGAGGTGTTTTCCAACACCTCTTCGGCCCAACGCTGCTCTTGCAGATATTTGAATCGAATATCATATTGCCGGCGTGACAAAAAGTCCTCCGCCAACGCCATGACTTGATTGTTCGGGCTGACTTCCAGCCCACCCAGGGTATAAAACTCGCGCCCTTCTGCTCGCTGGTTGCAATCCAGCAGCGTCTCCCACTGCTCGGTTTCAGCCGCCGGCTGGCGCATGTACAGCGCATATTCGTTACCCGGCTCGTAACGGGTCTGGTAACGATAGCCATGGCGTACGTGCGGCACCGAATGCTCCTGCTGCGGGATCCGTGCCACCATTTCTTCGTATAGCGCTTCACGCAACGCCTGCTGCGGTTGTAACGTGGCCTCGGTGAATGCATTCTCCGCCTGCAGGTAGTCCAGCACCTGCGGATCGGTGCGTTCGTCGTCGCGTAGCCAATAGTAGTCGTCAACACGGGTATCGCCGTGCGTGGTGATAGGATACGGCCGTTTCTCGGCTTTTGGAGGTGTCATCATTACTAAATCATCCGCTTACAAACATTACTGTAAGGGTGGCACGTTTTCTTCAGGATAAAAAGCGGTACGGTTAGGCCAATTCGCGCTTTTTCTGGTTCACGTCGCTTTCGATGCCCTGCTTGACGTCCGCCGGGATTTTCAGCGACTGCGCCAGCGCATCCAGATAGCCGCGCTCCATAAAATGATCGACGTCGATAACCATGCAACTCAGGTAGTACACCTCCAACGCTTCATCTTCGTTTTTGACGCTTTGAGCGATCAGATCCGGATTCAGCGGTTGGTCGATCGCCTGTTGCACCCAGGTCTGCGCTTCTTCCCCTACCTGCAGCTGTTCCAGGCTATGGTCGATGGCGCGGCGTTCTTCAGCATCAATATGGCCATCGCTCTTGGCGGCGAACACCAATGCCTGCACCAGGCGCTTGGCACGTTGGTCAACCGGAGTAATCTGGTTGCCGAACTGCGGCTCATCCTGGTGGTTTTCCTTGACTCGCGCCTTGTATTTGTTCCAAATCACCGCGCCCACCGCGGCGCTCCCCCCGATAATCAGCGCGTTTTTGCCAAACTTGCCCACCAGTTTGCGTGACGACTTGTTAGCCAGCAGTACGCCAACCAAACCGCCCAGCGCGGTAGGTGCCAGCAGCTTGCCGATGCCTTCACTTCCGCCAGCGGCCCCGGCTTTCTGCCCCAACATCGATTGAATCTGCTGCATCCAGTTGTTTTTCATTGTCGCTCCTCACCAGTATGTCGACGCGCAACGGCATTGCCAGGCCGCGCGCAGTTAGCCACCAGATTAGGGGATCTTTTGTCAACTTACGTATGGGGATGAAAACTTGTGTTGAGCAGCCGGAGATTGGCTCGGTTAACTCGAGGGTAAAGTGCGGTCATCATCAGGGCGCACATGGCGCCCTTGGCAGAGCGGTTACGATAACCGGAGGAAGTTACTCCGCGACGCTGTAAGCGATTTCGCCCTGGTTGCAGTTGAGCGTTACGTTGTAGATTTTGTCCGTCTTGCTGCCACGCACCGTCAGCGGCACCTGCCAGACATTATCTTTGCCGACGATGGCGTCCGGACTGACCCAGACAATCGGCGTTGCGGTGCCCAGTTGCTTCTTGTCAGCATCCCAGCGCGTAATGCGGTTTTGCAAGAAATCGCGTTTTACCTGCGCCGCTACGTCCGCCGCCTGCAGGCCGCTGCATTGCGCAACCTTGGCGCTACGCAGTTGTTGCGCCTGTGCCGTACCGGTCAATCCAGCTACCGCCACCAGTGCGACCACCCATGACCATCCCGTTTTGTTCATATGTCCTCCCGTTGTGGTTATCACTATCCGGGGGGCAGCCCCGCTGTGAACAACGGGTCGGGCCGTGGGCTAGCGTTTGATAAAGGCAATCACAAACAGTTCGTCCAGCCCCGGATAGATTTCCTTGATAACCTGCTTCAGCTCGCCAAGCGGCATGTTTTCCTGTTTGGCGTGTTGTTCGGTCAACGCCTCCAGACGGATTGGCGTCACCGACAGCACTTCAATCAGACAGAAAAACACGCCGTCCTCATGACGGCTGACGCGCAAGACATCCCCGGGCTGGAAGTGTGACTCACTGGCGTCCCGTAGAGTAATGGTTTTGCGCCCAGCCAGGATATCCGGCTCAAAGCGGCTGAAGAAAGTTATTCCGCGGCTCATTCTAGACCCTTTTTCATTACAATGCTGCAACATAAACCGCTACGCCGCCTGCTTTTCTGCCTGCGACTGGGGATTTTTGCTCGCGGCCGGCTTGTCGCCCTTGGCCTTGGCCGGTTTTTGGCTCACCGCCTGCGGCGCTGCACCACGCAGAATTTGCGTCAGCGCCTCTTTATGTTCTGCCAGATAGAAGCTCAGGGCTTCGCGTTGCTCTTCCTCCAGCGTTAGTGGCGCCTGTTGTAGCCACTCGCCAAGACTGTCGGCCAGATCGAGCATTTTGTCGTAGGCATCGGCTTCTTTCTTGCTTGCGAACGTCATTTTTTCCTCACCGTTTCTGACCACCAGGTATTTTACTTCAACTGCCATCTGTGTATTCCTCAAAGGTTGAAACACTGTACTTATATACAGTATAAGGCGTTATAGTGCGGGGGTTCAAGCGCCCCCGCCTGTTATTATTTCAGCAGCCGCGCCTTGCAGCTTTTGCCTTTGATCTTGCCCTGCTGCAATTGTTGCAACGCCTTGCGCGCGCTGGCCTTGCGGATAGCCACGTAGGCGTGCACCGGGAACATATCGATTTTACCGACCTCGGCCGCGGTCAGACCCGCCTCTCCGGTCAACGCCCCGAGAATATCGCCGGGGCGAATCTTCGCCTTGCGGCCGCCGTCAATGCACAGCGTGGCCATTTCCGCTTCCAGCGGTGCCGTTGACGCACCGCTCAATTCACTGACTGACGCCCATTGCAACTTGCAGTCCAGATACTCTTCCAGCGCGTGGGCGCGTGTCATTTCCTGCGGCGCACACAGGCTAATGGCCAGCCCGCTCATGCCGGCACGGCCGGTACGGCCAATGCGGTGCACATGCACTTCCGGGTCGAACGACAGTTCGTAATTGACCACCAGTTCAAGATCCTTGATATCCAGACCGCGTGCGGCGACGTCGGTCGCTACCAGCACGCGACAGCTGCGGTTGGCAAAACGCACCAGCACCTGATCGCGATCGCGCTGCTCCAGATCGCCATGCAGTGCCAGCACGCTGATGCCGCGTGCCTCCAATGCTTCAAACACGCTCTGACAATCGCGTTTGGTATTGCAGAACACCACGCAAGACGTTGGCTGAAAATGGCGAATGGCGGCCACCAACAACGCCGGACGCTGATCGCGGGTGGTTTCGTAAAAGCGCTGAGCGATGGTGGTTGGCGCGTCGCCGTCGTCGACCTCCACGCTCAACGGCGCGCGTTGCACCCGGTCGCTGATGCGCTCGATGCCCGCGGGATAGGTCGCGGAAAACAGCAGCGTTTGGCGCTGCGGCGGCGTGTAGCTGATTACCTGGTCAATGTCGTCGGCAAAGCCCATGTCGAGCATGCGATCGGCTTCGTCCAGCACCAGCACTTTCACCTCATCCAGCACCAGAGTCTTCTTACGCAGGTGTTCCTGGATACGGCCCGGCGTTCCCACCACGATATGCGGCGCATGCACCAGCGAATCCAACTGAGCGCCCATCGGCTGACCGCCACACAGGGTAAGGATTTTGATGTTTTGCGTGAAACGCGCCAAGCGGCGCAGCTCTTTGCTGACCTGATCGGCCAGTTCACGCGTTGGACACAAAATCAGCGCCTGGGTCGCCACCTGGCTGACGTTGATTTTGTCCAGCAGGCCAATACCGAACGCCGCCGTCTTGCCGCTGCCGGTTTTTGCCTTGGCGCGCACGTCTTGCCCGTTGAGGATGGCAGGCAGCGCGGCAGCCTGTACCGGTGTCATTTCGGCATACCCCAGTTCATTGAGGTTGGCCAACTGTTCGGCTGGCAGCGGCAGGGAAGAAAAGGAAACTGTGCTCACGGCGATAACTCTTATATGGCAGATGGAAAGGCGGCGCGACCGGCTGGCCAGCACCGTAATAAGGCGTGATGATAACAGAGATAGCGAACTTTCTGGATTGCAGCCATAAAAAAACCCGCCGGAAGCGGGTTTTTTGGCAGCGACGTTGCGTTAGATGGCAACAACGTTGGCTGCGGCTGGGCCACGTTGGCTGTCCTGGATGGAGAATTCAACCTGCTGACCTTCTGCCAGAGTTTTGAAACCATCGCTGACGATAGCGGAAAAATGCACGAAAACATCTTTCGAGCCATCGGCTGGAGTGATAAAGCCGAAGCCTTTGCTTTCGTTGAACCATTTTACGTGACCGGTAATCTTAGTCATTTGACTTTCCTTTACTTGATAAACCTGCCTTGACGGCACTTACGGCGCGAAGGCCCTGCGTTCTGTAGGTCTTCTTTCGCCGCCAGTTATTAACGCATAATCGTCGTGACAGGGCAAATTTTTTCGTTCCTTATTAAAACAGCAGGTTACAGGACTAATTTTGCAAAATGGCCTGCGCGCTTCCGCCGGAAGGATGTCGGCGCAATCGTTTTCGTATATACTGCGCGCCTGTTTTTAGCCCCGTCAATTTTCACATCAGGGACCAGACTATGTTTACTATTGGAACCGCACTGTGCCCCTCCGCCACCCGTGTCATGCTGCTCGGCTCCGGCGAACTGGGTAAAGAGGTGGCAATCGAATGCCAGCGTCTTGGGTTGGAAGTGATTGCCGTCGATCGCTATGCCAATGCCCCGGCAATGCACGTCGCGCATCGCAGCCACGTGATTAACATGCTGGACGGCCAGGCGTTGAAGACGCTGATCGAGCAGGAACGTCCTGACTACATCGTACCGGAAATTGAAGCCATCGCCACCGACATGCTGGTGCAACTGGAGCAACAGGGCCACCATGTCGTGCCCTGCGCCGAAGCGACTCGCCTGACCATGAACCGCGAAGGCATTCGCCGTCTGGCGGCAGAGAATCTTGCCCTGCCGACCTCCAGCTACCGCTTTGCCGATAGCCAGGACGCCTTTTATCAGGCGGTCGACGACATAGGCTACCCCTGTATTATCAAACCGGTGATGAGCTCATCCGGCAAAGGCCAGAGCCTGATCCGTGACGCCTCGCAGTTGGCGGCAGCCTGGGAATATGCGCAACAGGGCGGTCGCGCCGGCGGTGGACGGGTGATTGTCGAAGGACTGGTCAAGTTTGATGTTGAAATTACCTTGCTGACCATCAGCGCGGTGGACGGCGTACATTTTTGCGCGCCGATCGGTCACCGTCAGGAAGATGGCGATTACCGTGAATCCTGGCAGCCGCAATGCATATCGCCGCTAGCGTTGCAACGCGCCCAGGCGATAGCCGAGCGGGTGGTCACTGCGCTGGGTGGTTACGGGTTGTTTGGCGTTGAGCTATTCGTTTGCGGCGATGAGGTCATTTTCAGCGAAGTCTCCCCTCGCCCGCACGATACTGGCATGGTGACGCTGATTTCACAGGATCTGTCGGAGTTTGCCCTGCACGTTCGCGCTTTCCTGGGTCTGCCGATCGGCGCTATTCGCCAGTTCGGTCCGGCGGCATCGGCGGTTATCCTGCCGGAGCTGACCAGCAGCGACCTGCGCTTTGGCGGATTGGATCAGGCATTGCAGGGGCACAACCAGCTGCGGCTGTTCGCCAAGCCTGACATCAGCGGCAAACGCCGTCTGGGCGTGGCGCTGGCCTGTGCACCGACCACCGAGCAGGCGGTTGAAATCGCCACTCAGGCTGCCGCGGCGGTAATGGTGCAAGGGTGATGGACAGGTAAAATAGCCAAAGCCCGGGTTACCCGGGCTTTGGTTTGATGAACAGGCGGAACCTGTTCAACGCTTAATAATCGTCTTCGTCTTCGTCATCTTGCGGCTCGGCATCCGGTTGCATACCCGGCGCATCCTCGTCTTCCTCGTCAAACATGACGGCAACCCGGGCACCCTGATGCTGTTCGCGGATCTGCTGCGCAACCACGGTAATCGCTTCACCGCTGCTCATGCCCTGCTCCATCAATTGACGGATGCGATCCGCAGCTTCCTGCTGCTCCAGATGATTCAGTGACGGCATACCTGCAAGCATGTGTTTATCTCCAGCTGATTGGAGGGGGATTATACCCTGCCTACGTTACGCCGCAACCGCGTCACCCGGTTATTATTGTGCGGCCGGTTTGGTACTGTGCCCATCAAAGCGCCACTGTTTCAGCCGCGAGCGCCATAACAAGACGTGCCAGGCCTGTTTCAGGCCGCGCGCGTTGGCGGTCATCAATCGGTCGATGCCGCGACGGTAGAACTCGCGGGTAATCTGCTGTTGCGCCACCGACTCCGGCTCACGGCGAATACTGTGGCAAATACCCAGCGCTTCACGGGCGATCTGCCAATGAAACGCCGGTCGCAGCCTAATCTTGTCGGCATAGCGGCGGTTAAGCGCCACCAGCATCTCGACGATCTTCATATAATGACGCTGATATTCGACGTTGGCCGCGCCGGTGCGACGCCGATTGCTGATCGAGCGGTCATGCACCCGCTGCCGATACAACGGCGTACTGAGATATTGTACCCGTTGGGCATTAAACATCACTTCGGTGGTCCAGGGAATATCCTGATGGTGCAGACCGGGTTCAAAATAGAGCCGATGCTGCTTAATAAAATCAAGCCGATATATTGCCAGCCACACCACATGAATAAATTTTCGCGTTTTCAAGGCGCGCTCAAACCATTGCACGCCGCTAATTACCCCGGTCGATGACAGACGCGCAGCAGGAATAATTTCTTTTAATTCATTCTGCTGGGTGAAATAACGTTCACCGTTGCACTGCATGACATCCAACTGATTATTTTCAGCCATTTCGATCAACGTGGAATACATTTCCGGCGCCAGCAGATCGTCGGCGTCGGGAAAGGCGACATATTTGCCGCTCGCCACCGCCAGACCGGCGTTGCGGGCGACCGAAACGCCGGCATTAATCTGGTCGATAATCGTAATATGCGAATAACGCTCAGCGTAACGGCGAGCTATCTCAGCTGACCCATCGGTCGAACCGTCATTAATAATAATCACTTCCAACCGGCGTTCATCTTGTGCCAGCAGCGATTGTAAAAACGGTTCCAATAATTCGCCCGCATTGTGCATTGGGACGATCACGCTCAACATTAAAGACATAATCTACGTTTTCCTTACCTGTCGCCAGGAAAAGAATGTTTAAAAAAATGGTGCATGTTGCTAACCAGCGAAACGCCGGAATAATGACGGCCGAAAGCCCACGACGATCGCGTTTAACAAGGTTGCGTAAAAGAAAACTAATTTTTGCATGTTTGTATGCAACGAACGTCGCAAAAAATGCTTAGCTCGCTTATTATTGACTTACCACATGAAGCGAGTTCGCATGCGCCGCCGCACGGAGTATGGCAGAATATCCCTCAGGAACAGCCGCCCCGTAAGCCAGGTTTATTGCAATCCATGACTCAATCCGTACCAAACCTCAAATCGTTGCCGTACCATCGCCACGCCGTGCTGGAGCAGTTTGCTCCGCTGGCGTCTCAACCCTGGGCCATGCTGCTGCATTCGGGGTTCGCCGAGCATTCGCACAATCGATTCGATATTTTGGTCGCCGATCCACGCGTCACGCTGACCACCCGCGGCGAACGTACGCAGATTATCGCAGGTTCCAGCGTCGTTGAGTCGCCGGACGATCCCTTTACCTTACTGCAACGGCAGCTGGCCGCGCTGACGTTTGCCCCCACGGCGCGAGCCGATCTGCCGTTTCAAGGCGGCGCGCTGGGCCTGTTTGGCTACGATCTGGGTCGCCGGGTGGAGACCCTGCCGCAGGTGGCGCAGGCCGATATCGCCCTGCCGGACATGGCGGTAGGAATTTATGACTGGGCGCTGATTGCCGACCACCATCTGCAAACCTTGACCTTGCTGAGCCATGATGATGTAGAGCAGCGCTGGCAGTGGCTAACGCAGCAATCATCGCCGGCAGCCAGACCATTTACCCTGACCAGTCACTGGCAAGCCAACATGACCCGGGCGCAGTACGGTGAAAAGTTTCGCCAGATCCAGCATTACCTGCGCAGCGGGGATTGCTATCAAATCAATTTGGCTCAGCGCTTTTCGGCTTCGTATCAAGGTGATGAATGGCAAGCGTTCCTGCAACTGAGCGCCAGCAATCGCGCGCCATTTTCCGCCTTCCTGCGGCTGCCGGACAACGCGGTATTGAGCGTTTCACCCGAGCGTTTCCTCTGGTTGGAAAATCAACAGATTCAAACCCGGCCGATCAAAGGCACGCTGCCGCGACTGGCCGATGCCGAACAGGACGCCGCTCAGGCACAACGGCTGTCAACCTCGGCGAAAGATCGAGCCGAAAACCTGATGATCGTCGATTTGCTGCGTAACGATATCGGCCGCGTGGCTCACCCCGGCAGCGTACGGGTGCCGGAACTGTTCGTGGTCGAACCCTTTCCGGCAGTGCATCATCTGGTCAGTACCGTGACCGCAACGCTGCCCAGCACGACGCCGGCCAGCGCGCTGCTGCGTGCCTGTTTCCCCGGCGGTTCGATCACCGGCGCTCCCAAGGTGCGGGCGATGCAGATTATTGAAGAACTTGAACCGCAGCGACGTAATGCCTACTGCGGCAGCATCGGCTATCTCAGCGCCTGCGGCACCATGGATACCAACATCACCATCCGCACACTGATCGCCGAACAGGGTCGCCTGTATTGTTCGGCTGGCGGCGGCATCGTCGCAGACAGCCAGGAACAGGCGGAATATCAGGAAACCTTTGATAAGCTGGGGCGTATCTTGCCACAACTGGGGGAGTTTACCGTTTCGTGAGCCAACCGACCTACCCGGCCTCGCTGGCTGACTTTATCAGCCGCTTCCAATTGCAGTTGCCACAGGCATCGCGGATCTCACATAACGTGCGGCCAGCGGCGGTATTAGTTCCGATTATCTGTCGGCCAGAGCCGACGCTGCTGTTGACGCGCCGTGCCGATACGTTGCGCAAACATGCCGGCCAGGTGGCCTTTCCCGGTGGTAAAACCGATGCCAGCGACGCTTCAGCCACCTTCACCGCGCTGCGCGAGGCGCAAGAAGAAGTTGCCATCCCGCCGGCGGCGGTCACCGTACTTGGCCAGATGGCTCCGCTCGACAGCAGCACCGGCTTCCAGGTCACGCCGATCGTTGGCCTGATCGCGCCGGATGTGCAGTTCCATGCCAATGAAGACGAAGTGGCAGACGTGTTCGAAATGCCGTTACATGAAGCATTGACGCTGTCGCGCTACTACCCGCTGGATATTCACCGCGCCGGACATGCGCATCGGGTCTATCTGTCCTGGTATCAGAGCCAGTTTGTCTGGGGCCTCACCGCCGCCATCATCCGCCGTCTGGCGCAACAGGTGAGCCTCTGACGCCACCAACCAGTGACCGCGGTCACATCCTGTCGGGGTTATTTTGCGACTTTCGACGGTAAAGCGATCGCCATCACTTCATCAGTTTGCTTTTTCGACTACCTTCCACGCTATCGGGCTTTTAAAAAAACTGTAAACCCGCTCTTCAACCTTACGAAATAACTGTAAAATACGCTCGCCTGGTATAAACCACTGTAAAAGCAGGGTCAGCGCCAACGGCAATTGGTAGCAAAAAAAGTAACACCAAGGATTATTTTATTTCATGCGAAAAAGGCAACCGAACCCGTACGGCCCTTTTACAATATCGCTGTTCCCTGCGTGGTTTTTAACCGCCGCAGCCATAACAATATGCCTCTTTAAGGAGTTTTAGCGTGATTAGCGTTTTCGACATGTTTAAGATCGGCATCGGCCCGTCCAGCTCTCATACGGTTGGACCGATGAAAGCCGGCAAACAGTTTGTCGACGATCTGGTAAATAAAGGCCTGATGCCTTCTATCACGCGTGTTGCCGTAGACGTTTACGGCTCACTCTCATTAACCGGTAAGGGCCACCATACCGATATCGCCATTATCCTCGGCCTGGCCGGCAATATGCCGGATACCGTGGATATCGACAGCATTCCCGGATTTATTCGCGATGTAGAACAACGTCAACGCCTGATGCTGGCCAGCGGCATGCATGAGGTCGATTTCCCGCGTGACGGCGGCATGGTGTTTCGCAGCGACAACCTGCCACTGCATGAAAACGGCATGCAAATTCACGCCTATGCCGGTGAAAAGCCGGTGTACAGCAAAACCTATTACTCGATCGGCGGCGGCTTTATCGTCGACGAAGAACACTTCGGCAAGGCTGACGCCAACGAAGTCACCGTACCGTATCCATTCCATTCCGCCCGCGAAATGCTCGATCACTGCCGTGACACCGGCATGTCATTGTCCGGTATGGTGATGCAAAATGAACTGGCATTGCATAGCAAACAAGAGATCGATACCTATTTTGGCGATATCTGGCAGACCATGCGCGCCTGTATCGATCGGGGTCTGAATACCGAAGGCGTACTGCCGGGTCCGTTGCGCGTACCACGCCGTGCTTCCGCGCTGCGACGCATGCTGGTGTCTTCCGACAAGCTGTCCAGCGATCCGATGAACGTGATTGACTGGGTGAACATGTTCGCGCTGGCGGTCAACGAAGAAAACGCCGCCGGTGGCCGCGTGGTCACCGCACCAACCAATGGCGCCTGCGGCATCGTGCCGGCAGTGCTGGCCTATTACGATCACTTTATCGAATCGGTCAGCCCGGATATCTACATTCGTTACTTCCTGGCGTCAGGTGCCATCGGCACACTGTACAAGATGAACGCGTCGATTTCCGGCGCGGAAGTCGGCTGTCAGGGCGAAGTCGGCGTGGCCTGTTCAATGGCGGCAGCCGGTCTGGCGGAGCTGCTGGGTGGCAGCCCGGAACAGGTATGCGTGGCGGCGGAAATCGGCATGGAACACAATCTGGGTCTGACCTGCGATCCGGTCGCTGGCCAGGTTCAGGTGCCGTGCATCGAACGCAACGCCATTGCTTCGGTCAAGGCGATCAACTCCGCTCGTATGGCGCTGCGCCGCACCAGTGAACCACGCGTATCGCTGGATAAGGTCATTGAGACCATGTACGAAACCGGCAAGGACATGAATGCCAAATACCGCGAAACCTCGCGCGGCGGACTGGCCATCAAGGTACAGTGCGACTGATCCTCAACCCCGCCACACGGCGGGGTTTTTTATTTCAAAATCAAGAAAATAACCCACGCATTAGTGACGCCGTCACTTGTCACCTAACCGTTTTGGCCGCGCTTTATCCGTCATTAAACCGCAGAAATACCCTTCTGTTCCGGTAAACTGAAATATATTATTGCGTTATCATCAATTGTTGACCCGTGACAGGCTAGAATTAGCCAAGAATCATTAAGGGGAATAGAGTCTGATGGTGGCATCGGGCTGGCTTAGCGAACAAGGATTTAGCCGATGTTGATGTCCCAACTTGCCGTCACGAAATATCGCCATTACCGCTGGCTGCTCGCCGGTGCGGTTGGGTTGGCGGTGCTGATGGTGTCGCTGTGCATTCGCTATTATCAACAGGTTAAAAGCATCGAGCGTGATCAACAGGTCTTTGCCGCCCGCATTGTCAACAAACTGGATAACCTGCTGAACCCCGCAACGCAACAGGCGCTGCGTATTATGCCGCTGATTGGCCAGACCTGTGAAAAATCGATCCCCACGCTACGTTATCGCATGGCGCAAAACCAGGCGTTGCGCTCATTGCTGCTGGTGCAAAACGGCAATATCTACTGTTCCAGCCTGTTTGGCCAACGCAATTACCAGTTCAGCGCCATTTTCCCGCATATTGATGCCCATGCCGGCCCGCAACTGGCTTTACGCCCTTCGATCGCCGTTTCGCGCGGACTGCCGTCGCTGGTACTGTGGTTGCCGCAGCCTGACAGCCAGCTCAGCGGCGTATTGTACGTCTACAATATCGAAATGCTGGCCAGTTTCCTGCTGGAGCCACAGACGCCTTATGCCCAACGGGTGGTGCTGAACGTCAATGGCAACAGTCTGGGCTACGGCGACCGCGAAATCTTGCGTAGCGAAACGCTGACCCAGGACCTGCGCTATACCGCCACCTCAGGCCGCTATCCGTACTCCATTTCGCTGTATAGCCCTGACAGCGCTTCGCTGGCATTAGCCGCCCTACCGGGCCACGTGCCGTTGGCATTGCTGATAAGCCTGTTGGCCGCCTATGTCGTGTATCTGATGACCGCCAACCGCATGAGCCTGGCGTATCACATCAGCCATGCCATCACCCATCGCGAATTCCGCGTGTATTGCCAGCCGATCATCAACGGGGAAACCGGGCGCTGCGTGGGTATTGAAACCCTGCTGCGCTGGAAGAACAAACGGCAAGGCTGGGTATCGCCGGACGTGTTTATTCCGCTGGCGGAACAGCATGGTCTGATCGTTACGCTGACCCGATTTTTAATGACCACGGTGGTCGATAACCTGCGGCTGTTCCCGCCGCGTCCCTCGTTTTACATCAGCATTAACGTCGCCGCCGAGCATTTCAATTCGCAATGCATTATTGATGATATCCGGCGCATATGGCTGCCGGCCAATCCAATGCCTTCCCTGATGCTCGAACTCACGGAGCGCTCGGCGCTGTCTGACATTCAAGACGATCAGATCAAGACGTTGAAAGCCTTGGGCATCATGCTGGCGATCGATGATTTCGGCACCGGGCACAGCTCGTTGAGTTATCTGAAAACCCTCAGTCCCGATGTGCTGAAAATCGATCGCGGTTTCACCGCCGCCATTGGCACCGATGCGATTAACGCCACCGTGACTGATACGATAATTACGCTGGCGCATCGTCTGAAGCTGAAACTGGTGGCCGAAGGGGTAGAAAGCGCCGAACAGGCGGCCTATCTGTGCTCGCGCCAGGTGAACGCCATGCAGGGGTATTACTTTGCCAAACCAATGCCGATAAACGTTTTTCCGCTATGGTTAGCGCGTTATGAGACACGTCAGCGAGTATTGCATCAGCGGGAGGAACGACAGAAAAGGAGTAATAAGCCGGAGGCATGAGCCCCCGGCTGTGGCGTTACTGTTGTTGTTCGAAGGAGGTGGGGACTTTACTGATGCGCACCAGTTCGATGCGATAATCCGTCGCTTCGAGAATTTCAAAACGCAGATGATTGAGTTCCACCACGGCACCCACCGGTGGCATCTGGCCGTAATGGGCCAGCAGGAATCCCGCCAGCGAGGCGTAGTCCGCCGTTGGGCTCACCAGATCGTCACAGTTCAGCGCCTGCTCCAGCGAGTGTACGTCGGCGCCGCCCTGCACCAACCAGCTGTCGCCCTCCGCCACGATATCTGGCGTTTCATCTTCGTCGGGGAATTCACCGGCAATCGCTTCCAGCACATCCAGTGGCGTAACCAGCCCCTGGACCACGCCGAACTCGTTGGACACCACCACCAGACGACCTTTGGCCCGGCGCAGCACCGACAGCAGATTGATCACGTCCATGGTGTCCGGCACCACGATCGGCGGCGTGCGCGCAGCAAACTCGGCGATGTCCTCGCCCTGCTCCAGCGCGATCAACAGGTCTTTGGCACGCACTACGCCAACGATTTCATCCAGCTCGTCACGGCAAACCGGGAACAGGCTGTGCGGCGTGTCCAGTAACTGGGCGCGCACCTCCTCTAACGAGCGATCGCAATCGACCCACGAGATCTCGGTACGCGGCGTCATCACGCTGCGAATCGAACGCGATGCCAGCGTCAATACGCCGCTGATCATATAGCGCTCTTCCTCGGCAAAGGTTTCATCCACCGGTTGCGGCGCATCTTCCGCCGTCTGTTGCTGCGCACGCTGCTGGCCCATCAGGCGCATGATCGCCTCTGCAGTACGTTCACGCATCGGACGTCGCGCCTGGTGCTTGATAAAATTGCGTCGTGCAATCTGGTTAAACAGCTCGATCAGGATCGAGAAGCCAATCGCCGCATACAAGTAACCTTTAGGAATGTGCAGACCAAATCCTTCGGCAATCAGGCTCAGGCCGATCATCAGCAGGAAGCTCAGGCACAGCACCACAATGGTCGGGTGGGCATTGACGAAGTTGGTTAGCGGCTTGGATGCCAGCAGCATTACCAGCATGGCAATCACGACCGCCGTCATCATTACCGGCAGATCGTTCACCATGCCAACGGCGGTAATCACCGCGTCAAGCGAGAACACCGCATCAAGGATGACAATCTGCACCACTACCGCCCAGAACTTGGCATAGCCGCGGTTGCCGCCATCCTGGTGGGTTTGCCCTTCCAGGCGCTCATGCAGCTCCATGGTGGCCTTGAACAACAGGAACACGCCACCAAACAGCAAAATCAGGTCGCGTCCCGAAAAACTGAATTCCCCCACGCTGAACAGCGGCGTGGTCAGCGTCACCATCCACGAGATCACTGACAACAGGCCCAGGCGCATGATCAGCGCCAGCGACAGACCGAGAATGCGCGCTTTGTCACGCTGCTTCGGCGGCAGTTTATCGGCCAGGATGGCGATAAACACCAGGTTGTCGATGCCCAACACGATTTCCAAAACGACTAACGTCAGTAACCCAGCCCAGATTGAGGGGTCCATTAAAAATTCCATTATCAGACTCCGGAAAAAAGACAGGTTCGCTGAGCCGCACGCAGGCGCAACGCATCGCACGCAGGGCGTGAGATAACAAACACAGCAAGAGATCGGGATGGTACTACCGGGAGATGGCCGAGCGGCCGCGAGAAAGCATTAACGCCAACCGGTGGCGGGTAAAGCCGTGGAAAACAGTAACTTCGGTGACAGTCCATAGGGTGGGCTGAGGCCCTTCACTCCTTGGTTATAAAAGAAGAAATTACTTTATCAGGAATTTTATTACCGTCAACGCGCTTTTTTTACCAGCACGTCGCGCTGTCATACGGTTGCTGTTTAATTCCTCAAACGCGTATTGAGTGAACGTTTAACGCGTAATAGCTGAGCGACGTCACATAATTTATTTTTTCACTCACTAAAATAAATGGCGAAAACGTGCATTGCCGCATCCAGGCTTTTGATACTGCGTGACAAAGGTTCCGGGTGCGTTGGTTAATTTCTACCATAATGGATCTGAACATCGAGGGTGACTGCCAGGAAGGTGGCAAACAATGACACATTCCGTGTCAGAGGTTTAATGAGGAGGTAGCGAGTGGCAATAGCTATTATCATCGGCACACACGGGAGCGCGGCGGAACAGCTGCTGAAAACCGCGGAAATGCTATTGGGCGAACAGGATAACGTCGCCTTTATCGATTTCGTTCCCGGAGAAAACGCCGAAACATTAATTGAGAAATATAAATTAAAAATCAGTGAATTAGACACCAGCGGCGGCGTCCTGTTCCTGGTCGATACCTGGGGTGGCAGCCCGTTCAATGCGGCAAGTCGCCTGGCGCTCGACAAGGCGGATTATGAAGTGATCACCGGCGTCAACATTCCAATGCTGGTTGAGACTTTCATGGCACGTGATGATGACCCCGGTTTTGCCGAGCTGGTCGCACTGGCGCTGGAAACCGGCCGCGAAGGCGTCAGAGCGCTGAACAAACCCGACGAAGAACCCGTCAAGCCCGCGGCCAAAAGTGCCCCAGCGCCGGCTGCCGCAGCGCCACAGGCGCCCCTTGGCCCAGACGATCACATGAAGATCGGCCTGGCGCGTATCGATGACCGCCTGATTCATGGCCAGGTCGCCACTCGCTGGACCAAGGAAACCAACGTCAGCCGCATCATCGTCATCAGTGACGAAGTTGCAGCCGATAACCTGCGTAAGACTCTGTTGACACAGGTTGCGCCACCGGGTGTTACAGCCCACGTGGTTGACGTCGCCAAGGCGATTCGCGTGTGGAACAACCCCAAGTATGCCAATGACCGCGTCATGCTGCTGTTTACCAATCCAACCGATGTCTGGCGTCTGGTGGAAGCCGGCGTGGATATCACCTCGGTGAATATCGGCGGCATGGCGTTCCGACAGGGTAAAACCCAGGTCAATAACGCGGTTTCCGTTGATGAAAAAGACATCGAAGCGTTTAAGAAATTAAACGATCGCGGTATCGAATTGGAAGTTCGCAAAGTCTCGTCCGACAGCCGTTTAAAAATGATGGACCTGATAAACAAACTTAATTAATGGCGATTGCCAATAATTATTCTTACTCAGAGCTCTTGGTCATAGGAGAAGTACAATGGAGATTACCACTCTTCAGATTGTGCTGATATTTATCGTCGCATGTATTGCCGGGATGGGTTCCGTTCTGGACGAGTTCCAGTTCCACCGCCCGTTGGTCGCCTGTACGCTGATCGGCTTTATCCTCGGTGATATCAAGACCGGCATCATTATCGGCGGTACGCTGGAAATGATCGCCCTCGGCTGGATGAATATCGGTGCTGCCGTTGCGCCAGACGCCGCGCTGGCGTCGATAATTTCCACCATTCTGGTGGTGGCCGGCGGCCAAAGCGTCGGTGCCGGGATCGCACTGGCCATACCGTTGGCCGCAGCCGGTCAGGTACTGACCATTATCGTTCGTACCCTGACCGTGGCCTTCCAGCACGCGGCAGACAGCGCGGCCGAACGTGGCAGCCTGCGCGCCATCACCTGGCTGCACGTTTCCGCCCTGCTGTTGCAGGCGATGCGTATTGCCATTCCAGCGGTTATCGTTGCCGTTTCGGTGGGTACCGCCGGCGTACACGCGTTGTTGAATTCCATTCCTGAAGTGGTCACCACCGGTCTGAACATCGCCGGCGGCATGATCGTGGTGGTCGGTTACGCGATGGTCATCAACATGATGCGTGCCGGTTACCTGATGCCGTTCTTCTATGCCGGTTTCGTTACCGCCGCCTTCACCAACTTCAACCTGGTGGCATTGGGGGTGATTGGCGTCGTCATGGCCGTGCTGTACATCCAGCTCAGCCCGAAATACAACAAGCCGCAGGTTGTTCAGGGTGGCCCTGCTCAGCCGAACGATCTTGATAACGAACTGGACTAGGAATAGGTGAGAGAAATGGTTGATACAACTGCTGCTCAAAAGAAACTGACGCCGGCGGATATCCGCGGTGTGTTCCTGCGATCGAACCTGTTCCAGGGTTCCTGGAACTTCGAACGTATGCAGGCGCTGGGTTTCTGTTTTTCGATGGTACCGGCGATCCGTCGCCTGTATCCGGAAAACAACGACGATCGCAAACAGGCGATCAAGCGCCATCTGGAATTCTTCAATACCCACCCTTATGTCGCCGCGCCAATCCTTGGCGTCACCCTGGCGATGGAAGAACAACGTGCCAACGGCGCGCCGATTGACGATGCGGCGATCAACGGCATCAAGGTCGGCCTGATGGGGCCACTGGCCGGCGTGGGCGACCCGATCTTCTGGGGCACCATGCGCCCGGTATTTGCCGCGCTGGGTGCCGGCATCGCCTTGACCGGCAGCCTGCTCGGGCCGATTCTGTTCTTTGTGCTGTTTAACCTGGTGCGTCTGCTGGTGCGCTACTATGGCGTGGCCTATGGCTATCGCAAAGGGGCCGATATCGTCAACGATATGGGCGGTGGCTTCCTGCAAAAACTGACGGAAGGGGCGTCGATTCTCGGCCTGTTTGTCATGGGGGCGCTGGTTAACAAGTGGACCCACGTCAACATCCCGTTGGTGGTGTCGAAAATTACCGACCAGACCGGCCATACCACGGTTACGACGGTGCAAACCATCCTTGACCAGTTGATGCCGGGGCTGATCCCGCTGTTGCTGACCTTCGGCTGTATGTGGCTGTTGCGGCGTAAGGTCAACGCGCTGTGGATCATTCTGGGCTTCTTCGTGATCGGTATTTTTGGTTACTGGATTGGCCTGCTGGGCGTGTAACGCCGTTTGACCGCCGGGGGCTCCCCCGGCTTTTTTTATCTGTGGAGCTGTAAGATGTCGCTGACGGACCTTGCCATCATGGTATTTATCGTACTGTTGCTGCTGTATGCGCTGTATGACGAGTTCGGCATGGATAAAATGCGCGGCGCGACGCTGCTCAAGGTGCAACTCAAGCGTAGCAACCGCATCGACTGTCTGATTTTTGTGGTCCTGCTGGGCATTCTGGTGTACCGAAATATTGCTGACCACGGTGCACCACTGACAACATGGTTATTAATATCTCTGGCGTTGGTTGCGGTTTATATTTCTTATATTCGCTGGCCAAAATTGTTATTCAAAGCGCAGGGTTTTTATTATGCCAACGCCTTTATTGAATACCGGCGAATTAACGCCATGAATTTGTCCGAGGATGGCGTTTTAGCCATCGATTTGGAGAAGCGACGCTTATTGATACAGGTTACCCAGTTAGATGACCTGGAGCGTATTTACCATTTTTTTGTTGAAAATCAGTCAATAAAAACCTGACTCATTGCAACGCAACCTTCCTGACGGTAGCATGGTGGTTTAATCCATCAGTAACGCTGCCGTTTTTTTGTTTATTATTTCCACAATAACATTGTCACTACCGCTTATATTTCTGGCGCAACAACACTAATGAAAACAATTCTCAATTTCATTAAACCAGTGCATTGCAATTAATGGTTGTATCCGGGAAAAATAATATGCTAAGGTTGCGCCCGTCATTGGGGAGTAGCCGGTTTCTGGATAATATTGACCAGAAACGCCCGTATCAACATACTCGTTTTGCAGTCTGAAACGTGGTGCGGGCAGCCAGGTAAGGTTGGCGAGACCATAGACACGTAACTCCGTCGTTTGGTTGGGGGTGGGTTACGTGTATATGGAGCCGCCCGGCCGAGGCTATTTCACATGAATCTTTCCGCAACACTCATTCTGGCTTTTGGCATGTCCATGGACGCGTTTGCTGCGTCAATCGGCAAAGGTGCCAGCCTGCATCAACCGCGTTTTCGCGAAGCACTCCGCACCGGACTCATTTTTGGCGTTATCGAAGCCATTACCCCGCTTATCGGCTGGTCGCTGGGTCTGTTTGCCAGTCAGTACATCATGGAATGGGATCACTGGGTTGCCTTCAGCCTGCTGTTTATTCTCGGCATGCGCATGATTATTGAGGGAGTGCGTAACCGTCAACAGGAAACCGTCAAGGTGAAGCAGCACGGTTTCTGGCTACTGGTTGCCACCGCCATTGCCACCAGCCTGGACGCGATGGCCATCGGCGTAGGCCTGGCCTTCCTGCAGGTGAATATCGTTCATACCGCCATGGCGATTGGCTGTGCAACGATGATCATGGCCACCCTCGGCATGATGCTTGGTCGCTTTATCGGTCCACTGCTCGGCAAACGCGCGGAGATTATCGGCGGCGTGGTGCTGATTGGCATCGGCGGCAATATTCTGCTGGAGCACCTTGGTTACCTCGCCTAGTCGGCGTTGGGGACAAAAAAACCTGCCGCTGGCAGGTTTTTTTTGTCTCAACCATGACGGCGATACACGCGGATGGCAAAGTCGGTCTCACAGGCGAAACTGGCGCTGGCCGTCAGTTGCCGTTGCGTCTCTGCCGAGGCTCGCCAGGCAAAAGGCGTCATTTGCAGCAGATTTGCCGCCTGTTCCCCCGATAACTGCAGCGGATAGGCCAGTGATTCACTCCGCGCCGTCTCAAAACCAGGCAATTGCTCATCCTGTGCAGCATGTAACTGAACTTCTTGATAAATAAGTTCTTTTAGCTGATATAAATGACGCGGCCCTGGTGACACTGTCACAACAACCCCACCTGGCCTCACTACCCTGGCCAATTCCTGCCCCTTGCAAGGCGCATAGATGCGCAATACCGCGTCCAGCGACGCGTCGGCGAAAGGTAGCCGATGGCTGGATGCCACGCAGAACGATACCGCCGGATAGCGTTTGGCAGCATAACGGACCGCCACCTTGGCCACGTCCAGACCATAGATACGCATTTCTCGCGCCTGATTGAGCCTCTGCGCCACCGCAGCGGTGTAATAGCCCTCACCACAGCCGATATCCAGCAAGGCCTGTGCATCACTGTCGAGCGCGTTATCCAGCAGTTCGGCGACCCGCTGCTGCAATGGCTGATAAAAACCACCGTCGAGAAACGCACGGCGCGCCTGCATCATTTCAACGCTGTCGCCGGGCTGTTTCGAGCGTTTATGCTGCACCGGCAGTAGATTGACGTAACCTTCCCTTGCACAATCGAACTGATGGTTATTCTCACAGCGCCACTGCGGGGCGGTGAAGTGGAGATGCTGATGGCATAAGGGGCAAACATAAGACATGTGTTGAATTCCAGAGAGATGCGGCGCGGCTAGTCTAAATAAGCCGGCGGGCCGATGCAAGGCGCATCCCCAGCGCCTACCTGCGCGACGACGGCGATGCTGGCAGTATGGCATCGACCAAGACGAATTCATCATCCAATTACCGGCAAGAGCCGTGTCAGCGGCAATGGCAGGGTATACACTGTCAGCTTCGCCCCAACACAGGTTAATCATCGGTTATGACTGACTATTCTGCCTTACTCAGCACCATTCCTGCCATTCGGCACGGTTTTGGCAATAAAAGCGCCTTGCTACCGACGGACTTACAACACTACCGGGACACTCAGCCGGAAAAAAAACAGGTGCATGGCACACGCATCGTTGATGTTAGCCACCCTGCCCAGCCCTGCGGCGACGCCGACGGCGTGTATACCACTCAACCTGGCATTCTGCTCAGCGTACTTACCGCCGATTGCCTGCCGGTGATCTTCAGCCGGCGCGACGGTAGCGCCATTGCTGCCGTACATGCCGGTTGGCGAGGATTGCTGGACGGTATGCTCGAACGCATGGCGGCGCGTATCGAGCAGGACGATTCGACCGCCAACTGGGTGGCGGCGATTGGCCCGGCGGCAGGCGCCTGTTGTTATCAAGTCAATCAAGAGCTGGTTGAGCTATTTCAGCAGCGCTTGTCGTTGCCGGCAGAGTTGATCAGCCCACATACGCGCCACCTTGATTTAACGGCAATAGCCAAAGGTCAACTGCACAACCTTGGGTTTGCCGCGGTCGACGACGCCGGCAGTTGCACCATCTGTACGTTAAATCGCGATCCTCAGCAGCCTCAGCGCTTCAAATACACCAGTTTTCGCCGCAATAGCCAACGTAGAGCGCAGGATCCGGCGCATCCTGGTATCAAAGGGCGCAATCAATACGCCGGGATTATCATTACCGGCTGAGCGGAAACGAAAAAGCCCGCACGAAGGCGGGCTTTTTGTACAGCTGACGCTGATTAGATAGCAGTAACGTTTACTGCTGATGGGCCTTTCTGGCCATCTTGGATTTCGAACTCAACGTTCTGGCCTTCAGCCAGGGTTTTGAAGCCGTTACCCTGGATTGCAGAGAAGTGTACGAACACGTCTTTGCTGCCGTCAGCCGGGGTGA